>MTLE01000092.1_pt1 | contig 126124 bp, 111 predicted proteins | sample 1982461 | NCBI WGS metagenome assembly MTLE01 (sample SAMN05712605, study PRJNA340218) | biofilm metagenome | isolation source: sample SPL anode biofilm adapted to -200 mV | place: USA | collected 2012-02-03
CGTGGGAGCTGTGGCAGTCGTAACACTGCACGTTCTGGCTGCCGTTGCGGGTGTTGGGGATGTTCTGGTCGATGCCGTAGGTGGTGCCGTATCCCCCCTGGTTGGCCACGGCGTTGCCATGGGCCGAGAAGGCCTTGGTGACCTGGTCTTTCTGGTTGGCCCCGGTGAACAGGGTGGAATTGACCTTGCCCCAGGTGGTGGTGGAGAGGTTCCTGTAGCGGGCCGCGATGCTCTGGAAGTCCCAGGCATACTGGCGGGGGGTCTTGCAGTCGTTGAACGGGTCGGTGTCGTTGTTCTGATCGCTGTGGCACCCCAGGCAGTGGTTGGTCACCTTGGCCGCCTCGGTGCGCTCGTTGGCCGTGCCGATGTTCTTCGCCAGAAACTGCACCGCCGTGGTGCTGCTGTAGAAGGTGGGACGCTCGCCGGCCTTCCAGATCACCAGATCCACCGGGGCATTCTGCACCGAGGTGTAGTTCTTGAGGTCGTACCCCTGGTGATAGCGGCTGTCGATGATGCCGTCCTTGGTTGCCTCCCAATGGCAGGCATAGCACTGCTTGTTGGTGACCGCTACCCCCTGCACATGGTGGGACGAGCCGTTGAACTGCCCCATGATGTCCATGCGGCCGTTGATGGCGCCGCTGTGGCACTTGGTGCAGTCCTGGGGCAGGGTGAAGGCGGTATGCTTGGGCACCGGCTTGCTGTTGGCGTGGCAGCTGTTGCAGGGCTGGGCATCGGCGTGGCTGTCGGCAAAGCGGTGCTGGTGGCAGTCGGTGCAGATGCGGCCCGAGTTGTGGCCGTCGCCGCTATCGGAGCGATAATGCCGGCTGGTTGCGGTGTGGCAGACATTGCAGATGCCGTTGTACGGCTTGAGCGGGTCCGAGTTGGCATAGTCGGCGCCGCTCTGCTTCTTGGTGAACACGACGCTGGCCCGGGTCTGGGGGATGCCGAACTTGCCGTCCGTGGTGGTGGCCACCTTGTCCTGGATCATGTAGATGTTGCCGTCCCCGTGGGGATCGTGGCAGTCCCAGCAGAACTTGCCCCCCCGCCAGGTCCCCACCGGGTTGCCGTTGGCGTCCCAACCGCCGCTCATGAGGAAATCGCCGTAGTGTTTGCTGCCGAAGTGGGCGGAGGAGGCCCGGGCCTTCTTCGGCTTGATGTAGCCGGTGCCCGGGTCGAAGCCCAACTGGTACTTGGGCTGGCTGTAGTCGTGGCAGCCGTTGCACTGGCCCCCGGAATCGTCGTCGTGGCACTGTAGGCAGACCCCCATCATGACGTACTGGTTCTTGACGTCCGCCTTCTGGGTCGCGGTCCAGAATCCCGCCCCGGTGTTGTGGATGGTGGCGTCCGTGTCATGGCAGCCGCCATTGCGGCAACCGGTGGTGTAGACCACCCCGCCGTGCTTGGCCTTCACAGCATCCGCCGTCAGCTGGGGTGAGAGGCTCTCGCCGCTGTAGTGGCACCCGAGGCACTCGCCCACCAGCCCCTGCATGTGGCAGTAGACGCACTCCTTGTCGAAACGGTTGTTGAACTGCTGGTGCTGGCGCAGCCGGAACGGGTTGGCCGGGTCGTTGTGCAGCACGCTGTTGTCGTGGCAGTACCAGCAGGGGTTGGTTGTGGGGAAGTTGGCCGCCGGGTTGCCCGATACCGGGTAGTTGCCCGACGAGGAGTACCTACCGTGGCCGGTCACTACCCACTGGTCCGTATTGATCCGGGTCCGCTCGCTGGTGCCGTTGGCAACGAAACCGAAACTGTCCACATCGCCGCCCGTGGCGGTGGTGGCCTGGTGGCAGGAGAGGCAGATGACCCCACTGTTCACCGTCCCCCCCCAAACCGGTTCCGTTCCCACATGGCAGGTGGTGTTGGAGCACTTCTTGGTGATGGGATCGTAGGTTCCCCCATCCTTGAAATAGACATCCTTGGTCTTGTTGACATGGTAGGTGGCGTCCACGTGGGCCGCCTCGCTCATGGAACCGGCCGGGATGCCGTCCGTATGACAGTCCTTGCAGGCCCCGGCCACGGTCTTGACGTGGCAGTTGTCGCAGGAGTAGTTGGACTGGGTGTGGCGGGAGTGGGAGTTGGCCCGGGGGGTGCCGGGACCTTCGTTGGGGAACATCGGCATGGCCCCCATCCATTCGCTGCCGGCGGGCCAGCCGGTCAGCACGTCCATGACATTACCGTTACCGTCTTTGGTGACGCCGTCATGGCAGCCGGCGGCGTTGCAACTGCCCCGGGGATGGCCGTGGCAGGAGTTGCACTCGGTCTTCTCGGACCAGCCCACGACCCGGACGTCATTGGGATCGGGGGTAACTGTGCCGTCGCTGTGGCAGTAGCTGTTGTTGCAGACCTTGGTCGAGGAATCGAAGCTGGCCCGGGGCTGGCCCACGATGTCCCACTGGGCCGGCATGGCCACGTCCACCGTGCCGTTGACATGCTTCCGCAGGGACGAGATGTTGGTCAGGGTGTTGTCCGTGGCCACGGTGTTGTTGTGGCAGTAGTAGCAGGGATACTTGCGGATCCACTGGGCACCCACCAGGGTGTGGTGGCCGTTGGAGGACATGGTCAGGTCCGGGGTGCAGACCCCGTTGCTGCTCCAGCGCCCCTGCACGGCGGCGCAGTTGGCCGGGGTGCTGTCGGCGGGGGTACCCCGATGGCAGGAATAACAGGTGGTGGTCCGGGTGTCGGACCAGGTGGGAACCATGAGCGGCGCCCCCCAGGTGCCGGTGTCCGGGTCGATGCGGCCGCTGCTGTGGCAGTACAGGTTGGTGCAGGCGCCGTTGCGGGCCGGGTTCTGGCTGGGCAGATAGTTGGGATAGCTCAGGTCGCCGCTGTAGGTGCCCCCCCCGGTGAACCGGACGACCAGGGAGCGGGTGCCGGCGCTGGTGGCGTGGCTGAAGGCATTCTGCTCCGCCAGGTGGTTGGCGTGGCACTTGGCGCAGTTCGCCGGATCGGTGCCGAAATACTGCCCGTGTTTTCCTCCGTGCTTGCCGTCAAATGGCGGAGCTCCGTGGCAGATGCCGCAGTTTGCCGAAGAATTCCCGGCCAGTGCCGCAGAGCCCCAGACCGGGGTGGCTATCTCGAAATGGCAGTTAACGTTGCTGCAACTCCCCTGAATTGGGGTGGCTGTCTGCGGAAAGACGGAGGTATTGTTGCTAAATGACGGATAATAGGTTGTTGCCAGCGAATTATTGACCCTTGAGGATACCGCTATCAAGCCTTCACGGTGGGAAGCGGTCTTGCTGGCACTGCCCGGATGGCATTTGGCGCAGGTTGCCGCAACCGCCGTGGCGTCCATATGGGTGCGATGGTTGCCAGGGAAACCGCCGCTGGAAGGATTGCGGAAAGGAGAGTCCTCGGGCCTGATATCGTGGCTGTTTCTGGTGCCATGGCAGTCGTAACATTGGAGAGATGCTTCGGCGATGCCATAGGGCAGGCACGCACCGAATGCCAGTAACCAGAGAATAACCATGACCGGCCGGTTTCTCAAGCTGTTCATACCACACCTTTCTTCGGTTGAATCTGGCATTAATGATATTAATGTGTTGCGCCATCTGTGGAGGGGATTGTTTCCTGACACAAACGCTGTTCGATTGGAAAACCTAATCTTAATGAAAGCAAAAATCAAGCCGATTATTTGTGTCAAGAACCGCTAATTAAAAATGGTTCGGACATCAGGGGCGCCCTGGCGCGGGCAACAGGGCAATACCGGGCCAGTGAATGGATGGTTGGGTGGGAAGATCGGCAGGTTTGCGTGAGTTGAAACTTTAGCGACACGGATTACGGAAATCAGGCGGCTGTGGCGGATACCTGAGTACTAGTCAGCCTTCTCGATGATCTTACCAACCGGAGCCAGATAGATGCTGAACTCTTCGTTCACATCCACTCCAAGCAAATCATCGACCAGAGTCTGGTTGTAGGCTGCTATGGCGCAGGTGCCGGCTCCGATGGCTTCACATGCCAGGTAGAGGTTCTGGCAGACATGGCCGGCATCCAACGCGATTACCTTGTAGGATGCTTCTGCATAGCGCCACTCAGTCCGTGCCGGGACAACGGTCCAGATAAAGGTAACCGCTGCCTGTTCGGCAAAACCTTGGCCGCGGGTCGCAGCTGTGAGGTGTGCGGGTAAATTCTCCAACTCTTTTACAGGTACCAGGGAGTGTTCAAGCGGTAGATAGCGGTATATTCCACTCTCAAGGCCATTTACTCTCATCACGGCAAGATAGGTTTCAAAAGGGTGACGACATCCGGCAGAAGGCACTGTGCGCAGAACAGCAGCCTGATGGAGTTCGGCCCTGACTCCCTGGGTCGCCCAAAGAAGAAATGCCAATTCATCAAGCGAAAGCAGCTCCGCAGTAAACCGGCGGCGGCTCTGGCGGTTTGCAATGGCGGTTTGCAGGTCACATGGCGGTATTGACCAAGTTTCCCGGTTCGGCAACTTGATTATCCTGCTGCCCGATGGCACCGGTTTCTGGACAGGGGGTGCGTCAGTTCCACTGGATTGTGGCGTTGCCCAGAAGTCAACCTCTTCCCTGATCCTGTCGGTCAGAAAGTATCTGCCACTTTCCCTCGTGATGGTGGTGGTTTTTTTCATCTGCTTGCCTCCCGGTTAGCTGTTTAGCTGCGAACAAAAAAGGCACTCACAACAAAACCGTGAGTGCCTGAATTTATGGTCGGGATGACTAGATTCGAACTAGCGACCCCCTGCTCCCGAAGCAGGTGCGCTACCAGACTGCGCTACATCCCGAAAGGATATTTTTGTAGCATCGACAAGGAGTTTTTGTCAACAGGAAAGACGGGGGGAGGAGTCCATATGAAAGGGTGGCATACCTGTCATGGCACAAGCTCTGCGCCGTGACAGGTATGCGCTGTGATGCAAAATAGATCTGAGATCAATGGTTCCCATCCGAAGTGATCTAACACCTGGTCTCAGTGGCACCCGAAACATTTGGAGCTGAATTTTGCCACGACGTCCACCGTGCCGTTCTTGTGCTGGCTTGGGGCGGTAATATAGTTGGACAGTATGGTTCTGCCATCCGCCGCCACATTGGACCGGGCATCGGGATGGCATGTCTCGCAATTGTTTGCGCCGGGCATGAAGTTGCCATGGACGCCGCTGTGCCAGACATAACCGGATTTGGGCGGGTTGCCATGGCAGCTGTTGCAATTGGTGGCGGTGTTGTCCTGCCAGAGAGCCGTTGCGTTGCTCATGCCGCCGTAGTTGACGGTAACCGGCACCGCCTCGTCGATACCCCAGTCCCAGATGTAGTAGGTGAACGTGCCGGCAGGTATGTTGTGGCACGCCACGTTTGAACAACTGGCAGCGTTGGCGCTGTTTGGCACGGTCCATCTGCCGGACGGCGTGAAGGCAGGGGCAGGGCCTCCGGCCAGGAAGGCGCCTTTTGAGCTGTCCTTGAAAAATGACCCTGACGCGATGAACAGACTCCCTTTGTTCAGGTCGTGGCACGCCTTGCAGTCATCCATGAATGCCTGGTGTTTGGTATGCATGATATCGGGGCAGCGATCATTATTCTTCGCATCAAGGCAGTAGTTGGCTCCGCCAGCCACAGAACTGAGCATGGCCAGGACCAGCAATGCAATGCCGGAAGATACGGAAAGCAGTCTTTTCATTTTGAGACTCCTTGTGTCTGGGATGGATTCTCTTGAGTGGTTGCCCCGTTGCTGTCAACGGCAGGATGCTTGGGGGACTTGGGTTTCTGATATTTTTTGAGAACATAGGTGTCAATGGATGCGTCGTGGGGGACCCATTCCTGGCCGTTGTAAATATATTCGTGATTGTCCGTGGTGTTGAAATACACCTGGAGGATTTTTGGATTGTTCGGCTCATGGGGCAGCCGCTGCACCTCTTTCGCCGATACCGACGGTGCGTTCAGCAGTGCGGCGCACAGCATCGCACCGGCAAGAAGCACGGCAGCTACGCTTCTGGTGGAAAATGTTCGCGACAGAGATCCGATTCTTTTCTGACGGAGTGGTGTTTTCATAGTGGTATGTCCTCGTTATCAGTAATTTTATTCGCTACCAATCACAATGGACTGGCAAGGTATCATGTCGTTACCAGGTTATGCTCACGGAGCTGCCGGTGCCAATGACGATGGTCACGACGGTACCCGGTGCCACCGTCAGGAGACCCTGGACCCTGCCGCCGCCGCCACCGCCGCCGCCACCGCCGTCATAGACATCATACCCGTCGGTTCCGGGCAATCCGTTCGGTGCGCCGCCGCTGCCGCCATATCCCATACCGTCTCCGCCGGTGTCATCGCTTCCTGGAGAACCTGCCTGGCCGTTGGTTATTACTTGGGCTGACAAAGTGCCACTGGCCGTACCGCCGGCGCCGCCTGCCGCACCCCAGTCCGTCGAAGTCGACTTCCCGCCGAGCCCGCCGGTTGCAGTGGCTCTTGTTACGGACTGATAGCTCACAACGGCATTACCCCCGGTGGCACCCACAAAGGATCGATCCGTTCCGGGGCCTGACCCCAGGCCGCCTTGTCCGCCGCCGCCAAGGGCGTTAATGGAAAGCGACGTCACGCCGGTCGGGACGGCAAATGTATAGCTGCCCGGCGTCGCCCATGTCTGGGCACCACTGCTGGAAGATGCTACCGGAGTGACGCTGTACTGGGTGGTGTTCCAGGTGATGCCGGCCCCGTTCTTGGCGCCGACCTGGTAGTAGATGGTGGTGCCGTTGGTCAGGCCGGTGATGGTACGCGGCGATGTGGCCGGATCGATGGTCGTTGGGTACGTTCCGGAGACCGTGCCGTACTTGATGAGCGATGAGGTGGCGCCGATGCCGGCAGTCCAGGAGATCGTTACCTGGGCGTTGCCCGCTGCCCCAGAGATGCCGGTGGGGGCCGACGGGAGGGGCAATGCCGGGGTGACGCTATACTGGGTGGTGTTCCAGGTGGTGCCTGCACCATTCTTGGCGCCGACCTGATAGTAGATGGTGGTGCCGTTGGTCAGGCCGGTAATGGTGCGCGGCGAAGTGGCCGGATCAATGACCGTCGTTAAATTGCCTGAGGCCGTACCGTACCTGATGAGCGACGAGGTGGCGCCGGTGCCGGCTGTCCAGGAGATCGTCGCCTGGGTATCGCCCGCCACTGCCGAGATGCCGGTGGGGGCAGCCGGGAGGGGCAATGCCGGAGTGACACTATACTGGGTGGTGTTCCAGGTGATGCCGGCCCCGTTCTTGGCGCCGACTTGATAGTAGATGACCGTGCCGTTGGTCAGGCCGGTGATGGTGCGTGGGGAGGTGGCCGGATCAATAACTGTCGTTAGATTCCCCGAGGTCGTACCGTACTTGATGAGTGACGAGGAGGAACCGGTGCCGGCAGTCCAGGAGAGCGTCACCTGGCTGTCGCCGGCCGTTGCCGAGATAGCGGTGGGGGCAGACGGGAGGGGCAATACCGGTGTGACGCTGTACTGGGTGGTGTTCCAGGTGGTGCCCGCCGCATTCTTGGCGCCGACCTGGTAGTAGACGGTGGTGCCGTTGATCAGGCCGGTAATGGTGCGCGGGGATGTGGCCGGATCGATGACCGTCGTTAGATTCCCCGAGGTCGTCCCGTACTTGATGAGCGACGAGGTGGAGCCGGTGCCGGCAGTCCAGGAGATCGTCGCCTGGGCGTCACCCGCTGTCGCCGAGATGCCGGTGGGCGCCGACGGCAGGGGCGGCAGGGGCGCCTGTACGGTGATTGCCACCGAATGCATCGTCTCGATGTTCATGGCGTGATCGGTCGAGTAGAATAGCAGGGTATAGGCTCTCGACCCTGACGACGGTGCTCCGAGGGAGAGGTCGGTGCCAAGGTACCACCTGCCTCCATTGACTGAAAACCAGGTATTGGAAATGCCGGAAGTGCCCTGATCGATGGCCGTCAGATGGATCAAGGCGCCACCGACATATGTTGCCTGGGCATTGGAGGTCGTAACCGGCGGCATATTGTCGCCGACAGCGGCTGCCGTCATGGCCGGGGTATGGCAGCGGGAGCAGTTGTCGCCCGGACCGGGGTAGCCGCTGCTGGTGTCGTGGCAGAGATCGCAGCTGGCCGATGAGTCCCAGTACATGTTGTTGTGGTTTGCAGCCATTGCCCCATGAAAGGTCGGATGGCATGAGCCCTGCTGGCAGGTCTTGTTCCAGGGAGCACCGCCGAAGGAGTTCCGCGGGGGATTGGCGCCCGAGTGGCAGAGTTCGCATTTGTACTGATGCTGCTGCGCCAGGCTTGCGTAGTGGCAGAGGGCGCACTCCTCGTTGATGCTCAACGGGGTCACGTCGTGGGTGCTGTCGCTGGTGAACATCACGATGTCGCCGGAGCCAAGGTCTGCCTTGTGATCCGGCATCGCTGCCGCGAACGATCCGTTGGCATCGTTATGCTTATGGCACTTGTTGCACACGGCGGGGTCCATGCTGGCATGGTCCGCAATGCTGTCCGGGAGATTATGGCACCCCTGGCAGACGCCGGTGCCGTCGGCGTTCTTGTACTCTCTCTTGCTTCCGGTATAGCGGTAGAAGATCTGGCTGGGGGCGCCCCCTTTGGTGACATTACGACGGATCAGATTTATGTTCAGGCCCTTTGCGCCGGTCGGATCGTTGGGGTCATAGTCAACATGGGCAGCATGGCAGTCAAGGCACTGGACATCCTGGCCCATGGAGTTGTGATTGGATTTGCCGGCATGGCAGTTGGTGCAGATATTGAGCTTGTCGGGGGTACCCGCATCTGCCTTGGCCCCGCGCGTATCGGTGCGCAGGAGGTTGCCGTCGCCCAGTTTGCCGGTGCTGTCGGCAACGGGCGGATTGGCGCTTTGCGAATAGGCATTGTGCACGCCGTGGCAGGTGCTGCAGAGCACGACGCCGTTGGTTGATGTCAGCTGGGCCCCCAGATCGGAATTGGGGTTAGCGGGATTGGCGTTGAGGGGCGGATTGTTGTAACCGCCTGCCGAGGCCGCGACGGCATCGACGTACTTGACATTCACGGGATGACTCGCCGGATAGCGGGTCGGATCAACCCGGTGGCTCTTGACGTCACGGGAGTGGTGGCAGTCTAGGCAGATCTGGTCCGAGTCATTGTTGATTCTCAGGAATGATGCGGCATTATTGTTGTTGGCATGGGGGTTGTGGCAGTTTATGCAGGCGAGCTGATCAGCGGTATAGTCGGTAACCTGGGCCAGCGCCCCGGTTGTCGGTGCCTGGGCCCCGGCGCCGGGGTTCACGGCAGTGCCGCTCCACTTGTGCGAGGTATTTGCCTGGTCGGTGACGGCAAGCCTGTCGACAACCGCACTGTTGGTGCTGTTGGTGTCGTGGCAGGTCAGGCAGCTGCTGTTGAACGTGGTGCTGTTGGCCACCGGCAACGATGCGTTATGGCAGTCAGCGCAGGATGCGGTGTAGGCAGCGTTATGATCCACTGCACCTGCGTTGTACGGCATGACGATGGCGAGCAAGGCAAGAGCTAGTGCTGCGGATAACAGTCGTTTCATTGTTCGGCTCCTTAACCCATGGATTAAAACCACAACTAATTAATAAACCTAAGAAAAGCAGTTTCACGCAACGAACGCGACGAACGCAGCGTAAAGTCAAACACTTATCCAGGCTCAGCCATTCACCGGATTGGCTTGGTTCTATCTCTCAATAAGTATTTAAATTTCGTCGCGTCGTTGCGCCGTTGCGTGAGACAACTGCCGTATTTAGGATAAATGGATATTCGTGCTCCGGTCCGCTTACTGCGGCGCACTCGCGTTAGGTGCCAGTAACGCGGTTCGAGTCTCAATTGATGTTCCGTGATAGTTGAGATACCGGTGGGGGGGTGTCGGGGCAGACCTCCGGTAGCGCGTGTTCACCGGCGGCCCAGCTGTCCGGTTCGAATGAACGTGGACCTGTGGCTTTGTGCCCCCATCTTTCGGTGGGTTTACCCTGATGCAGTGTGTAATTGTTAATTCATTTCGTGTGCAATTAGTACGCCCATTTGCTAGAGCAATCTTATCAACTAGTTGTAATCATTGGTAAAGTTTAATGCGCTAATTGGCTGCGCCGGTCCGTTAAATGGCAAAATGACGAGGAGAGGTGCCAGATTATCTCATAGCCCTGATAAACAGGATAAGTGCGTTAACGAAGTTATTTCCTGCCTGAAAATAGCAGGAAACAACTTCTAACTTACTAAACCTCCGGGGCAGGTGGACCAATCGGCAGTCCAGGCCGCTTCTGCCGCACTCTACGGTCCTGCCCTTGTGGCAACATTCGTCGTTGCTTCCTTTGGGCTGCCCGATCAACGTCCGCCGGACTGCCTGTGTTGATTAGACTTGTCTTTTCAGGGGGTTTCGGGTATGTTGGCCATTTTTGAATCAGTTGTATACGGCAGGAGGGGTGCCAAGCATGAGTGAAGCCATCAAACAGCAGATCAGGGATCTTCTCAAACAGCACAATGCCGTGCTGCTGGCCCATAACTATATGCGTGACGAGGTGCAGGAGATCGCCGACATTACCGGCGATTCCCTGGCGCTGTCCATAGAGGCGGCCAAGACGGACGCCGCGGTGATCGTTTTCTGCGGCGTGCATTTCATGGCCGAGTCCGCGGCCATTCTTTCCCCCGACAAGCGGGTGCTGCTCCCCCGTCCCGATGCCGGCTGCCCCATGGCCGACATGGTCACGGTCGAGGAGTTGGAGCAGCTCAAGCAGCAGCATCCCAGCGTGCCGGTGGTGACCTACGTCAACTCGTCGGCCGAGGTCAAGGCCCATTCCGACATCTGCTGCACCTCGGCCAATGCCCTCAAGGTGGTCAAGTCCCTGGCCGAAGACGAGCTGATCTTTGTGCCGGACCGCAACCTGGGGCGGTGGGTGGCCAAATTCGTACCGGAGAAACGCTTCATCTTCTGGCAGGGTTTCTGTCCGACCCACGAACGGATGACCGTGGCGGCCGTGCTGGCCAAGAAGGCCGAACACCCCGATGCGCTCTTCATCTGCCACCCCGAGTGCGCCCCCGAGGTCTCGGCCCTGGCCGACCATGTCTGTTCCACCAGCGGCATGTACGACTATTGCCGCACCAACCCGTCCAAAAAGTTCATCATCGGCACCGAGGCCGGCATCCTCTACAAGCTGCGCCAGGACAACCCGGACAAGGAATTCATCCTGGCCTCCCCGGCCCTGATCTGCCCCAACATGAAGCTCACCTCCCTGGAGGACGTGCTGTTCGCGCTCCAGACCATGTCACCGGTGGTGACTGTTGCGGATGACATTCGTGTTAAGGCCAAGAAGGCGTTGGATCGGATGCTGGCTATACCGAGGGACTGATTTCGATAATAGCGGGAACGGTTCTGCGGCGGCACCGCAGACCCCGCCCCATCCCACCCATTGCAAGCGCAAGGTGGCCCCAAAAGGCTCCTTGCGCTTTCGCATTTCTTGCCCTCCATTCCCCTTTATTCCATTCAGCGTAAAGTTCTTTTACATCAGCGCAAAGCGCCCAGAAACGGCGGTTTGCGCGGAAAATTCAAAGCAGTGTCAGTTTAAAGGGAGAATCATTGGAACTCTTGAGCGCATTTTAATGCAGACCATAAAAAATCTGATATCATTACAAAAAACTAATTTAGTACGGCCCCCCAGTGGTTTGGCGCAGAATCCCTAAGGAAAATATGGTAGCTCAATAACAAGTTGAGAGGAGGAAAACCAAGCTGGGTTGGCAAAACCCAGCAGATACCCTGCATTGATTAGCAGGGGCAAGTGTCCGACGTCTTTCAATCAGGAAGCTGCATTAACTTCACTGCAATTTAACAAAGGATTACTCAACCCTCGCAAGGACAACCCAAGGTAGTTACACTCATAACCGTTATGAGGATGAGACTGAAAAACCAAGCAAGATGGTTAACCCTAAACCAATTTGTAGAGGAGGTAATTATGTCATGGGCATATGAGGGTATTCAATGTTATGTAGCAGCAGTTGCTTTAGCAAACCATCACCCGCTTTACCGATCCTGGGATGGCTCAGACCATTTTTATACTTCTAGTAAAGCTGAGTACGATGGGTTGCCAGCTAAGTATCGAAAAGAAGGGATCGCATGTTATGTGGCTACCACTAAGATCCCGGGGCATACGGAGTTGTACCGTCTTTACAATGGTAATATCGACGATCACTTCTATACTACATCAAGTGGAGAAAAGGATAATGCAGTCAAATTTGGTGGCTACAAGTATGAAGGCGTTACCGGATACGTTGCGACTAATCCATCAGTCGATCACTCAGAGTTCTATCGTGCATGGAACCCTGAAATCGGGGATCACTTCTACACGCGGAGCGTTAAGGAAATTGACGATAATGGCCCAACTCGCACAAGTAGTCAGTTGAAAACAATTCTTAAGAACCAACTTGGTGATTATTACAAAAACTTGAAGCAATTCTATGCTGATGGTAATTATTTCTGCCCAACCGAGGCGGTGACGAAAGAAATAATTACAGCTGCCAAGGTAGACCAAAAAAGATATATCTCTGAGGTGTTCGATTGTGACGATTTCGCTCATTTACTTAAGAGCGCATTTATTGAAGATGCATATGACAGCGGCCGCAGGTCAATGCCTTATGCCATGGGAATAATCTGGGGGGATAAGCCTGCCCATGCAATGAATTTCATCGTACTTGGTGACGGAAAAAACTTTACCGTTCGTGTCATTGAGCCCCAAACCGGCAAGCTACATGACCCAACAGAGAAAAAGCTTCAAGAAATATATTTACTTATTGCGTAATATTTAAATGCGGTTGCAGTTTCAGCCCTGACTCCCCGCCCAGAATATGAAACTGACCTCCCTGGAGGATGTGCTGCTGTCGCTTCAGACCATGTCACCGGTGGTGACTGTTGCGGACGACATTCGTGTTAAGGCCAAGAAGGCGCTGGACCGGATGTTGGCTATACCGAGGGATTGATTTCGATAATGCAATAGCGGGAAAGGTTCTGCGGAGACACCGCAGACACGTTTCCATCCCACCCATTGCAAGCGCAAGGTGGCCCCAAAAGGCTCCTTGCGCTTTCGCTTATTTTACCTCCCAATTCACCTTTATTCCATTCAGCGTAAAGTTCTTTTACATCGGCGCAAATCCTCCAGTAATGGCGGTTTACGCGGATTATTAGAAACGATGTAAAGGATCTTTACGTTTTGATAATGTCCTGTGATATCGGTTGGTTGCGGGTATTTGCTTGCCCTTGCGTAAAGTTCCTTTACATTGCTGAACCCATAAAATATCCTTAATCCGTCTTCATTTGGTTACAGCGTCTGATAAGTGCTTGTTTTGCTAGTGTTTTTTGATCGTGGCATGAATGTTGATTAAGGAAGGCGTTTGGGGAAGGCAGGTAGAAGGACTGGGGAAAAGCGGGTACGTGAGACTATCTAGCAGGGCATCTTATATATAGAAAAACCGTATATAACCGAATTGAACAGAGGAGAAATAATGGAAAATCAAATTAAGCGCTGGCAGATTCATTTGGCTATTTGGGGAGGGATGTTTTGGTTCATTTCTTTTCCAATAATTGATTTTGCAAACAAGAAACAATTATTGCACTTTTCCAAGCCAATAGCCGGCTACGTAATTGGAGTAATTACCGGGTTTGCTGGGTTCGCAATTTATGAAATATTAACTGGCAATTTCAATAAACTTGTAGCTCAAGAACCTATTTTCAAGCAGATTTCAACAATGAGCTTTCTCATTATTATTGGATTTGGTGCATTTGGCATCATCTCCACAAATTTGATGTCTATAAGTAGCGCGTACAATGTAGCAGTACTTTTGGGATCTGTTGTTTCGGGATGGGGAATTATACCCTTATTGAAATGCCTCGACTCATAAATATCAAACCGATGTCAACCCGACTTCTTTGGTAGTCTTAAGTGGTTGCGTTTTTTGAGACAGGTGTGTAAGCAATGAACCGATCCAGAACGAAAGGAGAGGTTCCATGCAGCACCGTACCCATTACAGCGCCGAATTCAAGGCCAAGGTTGCCTTGGCAGCTATTACTGGCCAGAAGACTCTGGCAGAGCTTGCCAGCGAGTACAAGGTCCATCCAACCCAGATCAGCAACTGGAAGCAGGAACTGATCGAAAACGCCTCTGACCTCTTCGGCAAAGGGAAGAAGAAAGAAGTCAACCATGAGGCCGAAGTGGCCGAGCTGCACCGCGTAATCGGCAAGCTCAAGGCTGAGAACGATTTTTTGTCCAACATACCCGGTCTGAACTTGACCGGGCGCAGAAACAAAAGGTGATCGCCACCGGCCATCCCGAAGTTTCCGTTGAACGTCGCTGCCAGCTTCTGGGCGTGCCCCGTGCAAGCTACTACCGTGGCCCTGCTTTCGGCCTTCGCCAAGGCGATCTGGAACTCATGCGGCGGATCGACGAGCTCTATCTGCAACAGCCCTGGATGGGCAGCCGCTCTTTGGCAGACCATCTGACAATGCCGGAGCATCCCATTGGCCGGGATCGCGTGCGCCGCTTGATGTTGCTCATGGGTATCGAGTCCCTGGCTCCCAAGCCCGGGGAATTCGGGGGACACAATACCTATTTCACCTTGACTCTCTGAGTGTATTCTAATATTGTTCGACCATGGCTCGCATTTCTCGAATCGTCGTCACCGGCTATCCACATCACGTCACCCAACGTGGGGTCCGCTCCATGGATGTCTTTCACTCCGATGAGGATCGTCACGCCTATCTTGCCTTTTTGTCTGAGGAGGCCGCGCGGTTCAATGTCGAAATACTGTCCTGGTGCCTCATGACGAACCATGTCCATTTCATTGCAGTGCCCAACAGTGAGACAGCACTTGCCCGTGGCTTCGGAGAAGCTCATCGTCGATACACTCGCATGAAGAACTTCTCTCAAGGGGTTCGTGGCTACCTTTTCCAGGGGAGATTCAGTTCGTGCGTACTCGATCAACGGCACCTGCTAGCGGCTGCCCGCTATGTGGCATTGAACCCGGTTGTTGCCGGCATGGTCGAAACACCGTGGGAATATCCTTGGTCAAGCACTCGCTACCACTGCGGATTGTCGGACCATGACCTACTGGTGAAGGACCGGACACTGCTGGGACTGGTTACGGATTGGAAAGAGTTTTTAAGCTGCGAAGCGAGCACGGAATCGGACCGACTTCGACAATCCACGCGGACTGGCCGTCCGGCAGGCAATGAACAATTTATTGCTGCGATTGAGAGCCTGACGGGACGTGAGCTGAAGATAAAGCCTGCGGGAAGGCCCTCTAAGTCAGACTAATGGGTATTGTGTCCCCCGATTATGCCATGAAATTTCTTGTTTGGAGTTACGAATGCAAAGGTTATTAATGGTTTTGGTATTGATTACGTTGAGTTTCTTATTAGGTGCTTGCGCGAATATATCAAGAGAAAAATACAATGATGAACTTGCTAAAGTCATTAATGACAACAATCAATTATATAAATACTTTAACAAACCTGATAAAGACCCTGGTGGTAAAAATGATGCCAATTTGAAAAGAATATTGTTAGATCAAGAAATAGAAAAAGCAATATTTGACTATGCAGTAGATAATAATAAAGCATGGTCAATTGAATCAATATTATCATCAGGTTGGTTAAAGATATTTGTAGATAAAGGCATGTTGCTTCTTAATGATGAAGATAAATTATATATGTTACAAGAGATAGGACATTCGATAGCGAACTTGCCTTTTGATCAATGCACATCATTTTTTGGTAGAAATATGAGTAGCATTAAATTTAGAACCAATGACAGGTTTTTTGATATCAAATTCGAGATGACGAAGAACGGTGCAATTAATCGTAACAAGAATTTTAAAGCGCCAGGTAAGGTCAAATTGGGGGTTGCGCTCGTTGCTCTGATTGCTAAGGCAAAGGAGAGTATGACAGATGATGAAATGGAAAATAGTATAAGATTTTTTATTAACTTTAAGGAAGCAAATAAAGACGAACTATGTGCCTTGTTGAGCAAGCTTTTTGTATTGACTGAGGATATTGAACCAAAGTACCGCAATATTATATTTGATCAACTCGTGTTTTTACGCAGAGAGACACTCTAGCGGTTTAGGCGCCTGACCACAGGGTTGACGGCTATCGGCGGCTGCTTTACTATGCCCCCCACTATTGTGACTGAAAGGGGAATCCCGTGGCCCGTCTGACGATCCGGCAGCTTGCCGGCAATACCTGGTTGATCCCGGCTCCGGCCAACATAGGCGTTTATGTCAACGACAACCGGGCGACCCTGATCGACAGCGGCAACGACGAGGAGGCGGGGCGGCAGATCCTCAAGCTGCTCGATGAGAGAGGGTGGGCTCTGGAGCTGATCGTCAATACCCACTCCAATGCCGATCACATCGGCGGCAACGCCTTCCTCCAGAAACGGACCGGCTGCCGGATCGCCGCCACTCCCCTTGAGGCCGCCTTCATTGCCCAACCGCTCCTGGAGCCGACCGTTCTCTACGGCGGTTTTCCCTTGCCAGCGCTGCGCAACAAGTTCCTGCTTGCCAAACCCTCGACGGTGACCGACCTGCTGCCGGCGTCGGGACCGATCCTGGCGAGCAGGTTGGAAGCGCTGCCGCTGCCGGGACATTACCTGGAGATGATCGGCGTCCGCACCCCCGACGATGTGCTGTTCCTGGCCGACAGTCTCTTTGCCGAGGCAATTCTCGCCAAATATCCGCTCTTTTTCCTCTACGATGTTCAGGGCCATCTGGAAACCCTGGACCGGCTCGATAGTGTGGCAGCGGGCTGCTATGTGCCGAGCCACGGTGAGCCGACCGCCGATCTGGCGCCGCTTGTGGCCGCCAACCGGCAACGGCTGTCAGCAACTCTTGATTTCGTCCGGGCCTGCTGCAATGCCCCCGTCTCCTGGGAAGGGGTGCTGGCGCGGGTCTGCGCCGAGTACGGCATTGAGCTGAACGCCAACCAGTATGTGCTGGTCGGCAGCACCATCCGTTCGATCCTCGCCTATCTGGTGGCAACGGGGGAAGTTTCGACCGCCTTTGCTGCCGGCACCCTGCAGTGGCAGAGGGTGGGATAGGATGCATCTCGCAATCTGATCTGCTGGCTGGAATCGGCAAACAACAGCGGGGCAGATCTGCAAATTACATATATACTAAAAGAAAAACAAAGGGCTTCCAACTCGCGGCTGGCCCGGCCATAAGACCAGCTGGTCAGCCTTGCGTTAGCCCCTGGAAGCACAGAGAGGAGAGCACAATGAGCAGCGAACAGGTGGCACCTGAGACGAAAGGCGTTACGGTGAAGTTACTTGCAACGGTTGACCTTGGCCCTGAGATCGAGGGCATGGCAGGCCGCCAGCTGCGCATGCGCATGGTGACCATAGAACCTGGCGGCGTGTTCGGCCCGCTTCACGACCATAAAGACAGACCAGGCACCGTCTACATACTGCAAGGGACGATCACTGACCATCGAAATGGAGTTGCTACGGACTATGGGCCGGGAGTTGGCTGGCCCGAGGACAGGAACACCATTCACTGGCTTGAGAACAGGGGAACGATTCCGGCCGTGGAGATCTCGGTCGATATAGTCAGGCAAGAGTAAGCTGAGTGAATGTAAGGCTCCTCGCCGTAATCAGAACGATCATCGCCGGCAGCCCGGATGAATCTAATTGCCTCTTGTGTAAAACCGTGAGGCCGCACATCCCCCAGCCACTCAGATTGCTTCCAGATAGGGACGTATGGCGATCCGGCAATCTTCCTTGCGCTCGGTCCTGGCAATGGAGCCGATAGCCTCGACGATCTTTCCCGCCGTATCGTCCGCCGCGATGATTTCCAGCTTCACCTTTTCAACAAGATTCGCTACGAACCTGGCGCCGCGAAAAATCATGACCTGATCATTCCGGTGGCTGTGGGTAATGACGTCGCTTTCCATGAAATCTTCGACACCGATTTCATCGAGGGCGCTCCGCACCTCATCCAGCTTGAGACGATTGATTACGGCTTCTATCAGTTTCATGGCACACCTCCGCGTGCAGATAACCACCCTGCACAAGAATTCCGAGTCCTCATGAGATACCATTACACGGTGTGTGCCAAGTTGATGCGTGATTATTCCACAATGATATGAGCTGGTTAGCAGGTGCGCACTCTATCTGGGCAGGAGATGTGCCGCAAACATGTGCAGATGCCCAAGGTTTGCCCGTGAAGTAGTCATAGTGCCGCTCCTTCAGCAAAGCGGCAAATCTGAACTAGCGTGCCCGACCGAGAAGGGAAGCATAAGGTCTCGGGCTGTCAATACTTGACACAATCAAGCAAACCACCATAAAGTCATTTTACTGATATTGCATCGCCTGAATTTGCGACACGACTATTAGTTTGTTCCCATTTTTTAGCCCCGAATAAATATCCCAACCCCATAAAGAGAGGGACGCATGCCGAGCGTAAGCACTCACAGCCACGTTACCAACCTTTCCGGCAATGAGATTTACTGCCTGGATAAACTATCCTTCACTCCCGGCAACATCTGTATCGGCAACAGCGTTTTCGCGCTGGGCATCCTGGGCGGCCTGACTGCCGGGATCAATATCCTGGTGGGCGGGGAAATCCCCGAGGTGACCAGCCTGATCCATGACGGCCGCCTGAATGCCATCAACCGGATGATGGTGGAGGCCAAGGCAAGCGGCGGCACCGGTGTAACCGGCGTAACCACCGAGCTGGTGAATCATGGCGGCAACATCGAATTCCTGTCCATCGGGTCCGTCGTGCACAAGGCCAATGCCGCCAGCGAAACCCTCGCTTTCTCCACATCCGCCGATGCCCAGGAACTCTATTGCCAGGTGGATTGCGGCTTCAGGCCGATCCAGTATGTCTTGGGCAACGTGGCCTATTCCATCGGCCTTGGCGGGAACGTCTTCGGCTTTCTGAGAAGCCTCGGCAGGGGCGAAGTCAAGGAGTACTCCGAGATCTTCGACCGGACCAGACATCTCGCCCTTGAACGGATCACCCGGGAAGCCAGGCAGTGCAAGGCCAACGCCGTTATCGGCATCAACACGACTATTACCCCGCTCTTGGGTTCCCAGGAGATGCTCATGCTCGGAACGGCCTCGTGGCACCAGGCGCTGGGCGATTACGCCACCGACCCCATAACATCGGATATGACCAACGAAGAGATGTGGAACATGATCAATATCGGCTACATGCCGATCCGCCTGGTGATGGGGGTCTCCGTCTATTCGCTGGGGATCGTGGGCGGTATCAAATCTATGTTCAAGTCCATGGTACGTGGCGAGGTGGATGTCTTGACATCCCTGCTGTACGAGGCGCGGGAGAAGGCCCTGGACAGGATCCAGATGGATGCCAAGCGCCACGGCGCCGATGATGTGGTCGGCGTCAAGATCCACGTGTATGAGCTTGGCGGAGGTCTGATAGAGTTTCTGGCCATCGGTACTGCGGTAAAGAAGATGGATGGCGTAACTACCCGGACGCCGGTGTTGATACCGCAGGCAATCATCAGGGACAGGGATACCTTTTTCGACACGCCGCCGCAGTCCGGCCGGGCCGTCTCCCTGACGGAAAGCGGGAAATCATCCGCCGGCGCCACCCAGGGCGGGCCCATTGCCATTGTCATTTTCATCGCCATGGCTATTTTCTATGTTTTTATCTTTGTGCTGAAACATCATTGAGCTGTCGCTAATCCGGGAATTGTAACGGCAGCGGACCAAGCCTTGTACAATGCAAAAAAATGGGGGCAATCGCTACGGCGTCGACTTGAGAAATCCACACCAAAATATGCGGGTTTTGCCCCATGAAACGCGCCTCCAAGCTCTGAAAAGATTTGATTTTTCAGCTTAGGACAACTGATTTGGCCTTTCCATGAAGCCAAAGTTGCCCCATTGCCTATTGACATGGGAGCTCAATCCGATCATAGTAAAGACACTAGTTTGAAAACTGAATACCATCACCGAAAAGGCAAAATCCGGGGGACCGGATGACGCAAAGCCACCTGCCCAGGACGGGAAGAGGGGTTGTCGAAGCGGTAATCGATATGTTGCGGATTCGCGGCATTGGTTTAACCTGCCTTTTCGAATGGAAAGCAGGTTTTTTATTTGCGACGGGCATATTCCAAGAATATGAATGAATATATCTCAGACCAAGGGGGGTACCAGAAATGCCATTGAATCTGATCGATGTGCCGAAAGATGCGGAAGTAATCAGCCAGATCATCGAAAAGACCCTGAAAAACGGGATGCTGATCGAGGTCTACCTGATGAAGTATCCACGCCAGTACGAATCGGGCCTGTTCATCGAAGGCCACTTCAAACCGGGACCGCCGATCCCGCGCCCCCTGGAAAACCCAACCGAAGATGCGGCCTACTGGATGGGCGTGCGCCCGAAAGTGGGGCTGAGCCAGGAAGAGGGAGATGAGATCCTGGGAGCGGTGAATGTGCAGAACAAGTTGCACCACTGCTTTTTCTCGGACAAATGGGGTGTTTTGGAGGACTAGACAGCGCACCGGCTTTCATTGCAAAACAAACCATCGGGTGGTGTACTATGAAATCCCTTAATACGACCATTCAGGCCCTGCGCAGGGAATTGAGGGCTTCCATTGGAGATCGCGGCAAACTGAGCAAATTGCACACTATTGTCACTGAGAGCATCAACAACTCTTATGGCGAAGAAAAGGAAATTCTTCTCCAGTTCAGGCAGGAAATCAAGGATGCCCTCAACTGCAGGGTTCCTGGCAACTGGTGAACCGAGGGGGATTCAACGGCAGTGAATAAGGCTATCTATGAGTAAAGACCGCTACTGGCGGGCCATAAGCATCGACAGTATCTTGCCGGATCACTTTCCCAGCGTGGCCCTCTACATCAGGAGCGGCGGAAATTACGTGCTGTACAAGGATCCGGACAGGATGTTTACCATGGATGACCGTCACCGCCTGGAGAGAAGTTTCACCGAGTTTCTCTATGTCCGCAGCGGTGACATGGAAGTGCTGAACGAGTTCATGGAGGACAACCTGACGGAAATGCTCGCCAGGGCCGACCTCGGCAGTGCCGCCAAGGGCAAGATACTCTACCAGACCTCGGTGAACTGCGTTATCGACATGTTCGAGTCGCCGGAAACAGCCGCCAACCTGCTGCGCTGCCGCAACATGGTGCAAAATATCCTGCAGTACGTTATCACCGATCCGTTGGCCTTAAAATCGCTTCAATCGGTCGTTGACCACAATTTTTACATCTTTGCCCATTCTGTCCAAGTCACGGCCCTGACCCTGCTGGTTCATGAAAGGCTGTTTGATCTGGCCGCTGACGAGGTGATTGATGTGGGGATCGGTTCGCTGATCCACGATTACGGCATGACCTTCATCACCAGCGAGGTGCTGGAAAAGAACGATGCCCTCTCGGATATCGAGTATTACAAGGTCAAGCAGCACACCCAGAAAGGGTACGAGTACCTGAAGCGGCACGGGAAGTATAGTGAGGTTGTGCTCAATATCGTGCGCTATCATCACGAGCGCTACGACGGCAACGGCTATCCGACCGGGGCCAAGGGTGACGATATCCCCAGAAGCGCCCAAGTGGCAGCGCTCTGCGACGTCTATAGCGCCTTGATCATGGACCGGGCACACCGCAAGGCAAATTCCCATGGCGATGCCATTAAGATCATGCGCGAGGAGGCGAAAAACGGGGCCTTCAACCAGGAGCTGTTCAACCACTTTGTCGAGATCATCAACGAAAAGACCCCTGCTTAGAATTCAGTCAACGGGCGCTTTTAAGGGCACCCTGAAATACACCTAACAAAGGAATGCGAAAATCCGCATTCTTCCTACTCACCCGCCGTTCCCATGGCCCACTCGTAATTGGCCCATGCCACCCGATAATCGCGCTGGGCCCTGGCCAGGTTGCTCCTGGCCTGCAGCAGATTCAGCTGGGCATCATCAACCTCCAGCTTGATCTTTACCCCGAATTCATACCCCTTTTCGGCCATCTGCAGCAGTCGCTCGGCTTGGTGCACCGTTCCCCCCAGAGCCTGGACGATCTCGGCCGCCTCCTTGACCGCATTGCCGCTGTCGCGCACGTCCAGGGCGATGGAATCGAGCAGCTTGGCCTCCTCGATCTCCCTGGTACGCAGGTCGCTTTTGGCCTGGGTTACCCGGCCACCGGTCTTCAGGCCATCAAAGAAGGGGAAGGAGAAAAACACGCCGATGTTCCAGGCGGCTCCGTCCGCATTGCCGCTCACGCCGCTGTCCCTGACGTCCAGCCAGTGCCAGCCCACGCCCCCCTTCAGATCGAGGCGCGGCTTGTTGTCGGCAGCGGCGATGGTCACCAGTTCACGGTAGATGCCGATACGGTAGCGCAGGTCGCCCAACTCGGGCCGCCTGATCCTTGCGGTCGCCAAAGCGTCCTCGTAGGTTTTGGGAACATTGACCTCGGCTTCCAGCGAGCCGACGGCATCAACCTCATCCTTGTCCAGCGCCAGCAGGAACCGCAGCCGTTCGCGCACCGTGCGGACACTGTTCTTGGTGCGGATCACCTCGGGCCGCGCGTTCTCCACCGCCACCTCGGCGGCCAGGACATCGTAATCGGTAGCCACGCCGGCCTCGTATCGCCGCTTCGATTCATCCAGGAGCCGCTGTTTCTGCGCCAGGTTCTCCATGGCCAGATTATTCAGCTCCCTGGCCAACAGGATGTCGTAAAAGGCCGTTGTCACGTCCCGGTAGGCTGCCTGACGGTACAGGCGCAACTGTTCGTCCGCGGTCTTCAATCCCACCTCGGCGGCCCGGATAGCGGCACTCACCTTGCCCCAGGTGAAGAGCGGCTGGGAAAGAGTCAGATCGATGGCACGGGTGTGCTCCCGAGGCGCCAGGGTCGCCAGAACCTTCTGGCTGTCGTCCTGGGTCAGAATGGCGGAACCGTTCAGGGCCAGCTGCGGCAGGGCCGCCGCACGTTCCTCCACATATTTCCCCTGCACATACTTGGCGTATTCGCGCGCCTTCTCGATGTCGCGGTTCTGCTCCATGGCAATGGCCATGGCCTGGCCCAGGGTCAGGGACCGCATTTCGGCCATTGCCGATGTTGAGGCCAGGAAGATCATCAATACTATCAAGTTCCCCGCAAATGCCGTTCGCACTGAGCTTGTCGAGGCATGGACGGTATTGGCGATTTTCGGCCTGGTTATGACACTTATTAGATTTTGCAAGTCTTGGAACCTCCCCCCGATCACCATTCAGGCCTTTTTCCCTTGCCACCGCCGCTTCAGCCACCCGCCGAAATCATCCATCAGGGTGTACATGACCGGCACCACCAACAGGGTCAGCAGGGTCGAGGTCAAGAGGCCCCCCACCACGGCGCGGGCCATGGGGGCGCGCCCTTCGCCGCCGGCGCCAATGCCGAGAAAGAGCGGCATCATGCCGAAAATCATGGCCAGCGTGGTCATGATGATCGGCCTGAGACGGGTCCGGCCGGCCTGGATGACCGCTTCGCGCCGCGCCAGGCCGTCCCGCCGCTGCAGCACCTTGGCATAGTCCACCAGCAGGATGGCATTCTTGGTCACCAGCCCCATGAGCATGATCAGGCCGATCAGGCTCATGATGTTCACCGTGTCGCCGGTCAGCTTCAGCATGCCGGCCATGCCGACGATGGAGAGCGGTAGCGAGAGCATGATGGCGAACGGTTCGAAGAATGATTCGAACTGGGCCGCCAGAATAAGGAACACGAACACCACGGCCAATAGCAGCGATTCACCCATGTAGCCGAAGGATTCCGCCATGTCCTCGGCCTCGCCGGAGAGATCAACCGAATAGCCTGGCGGCAAGTTGATCCTTTTGGCGGCGGCCTCCACGTATTTGGCTGCCGTGCCGATGGGGAGGTCGTCCAGGTTGGCGCTGACCGTCACCTGCCGGGCCAGGTCGCGGCGGTTGATCTCGGTCGGCGACGTGGCCACCCGCAACGTGGTCAGGCTGGAGAGCGGCACCAGCTTGGTGCCCCCCTCGGCGGCAGGCACCGACACCTTCAGGTCGGCCACCTGGGACGGACTGTAGCGCAAACCCTCCGGCAACCGCACGCGCACGTTCACGGCATCGCCATCCTCGTCTTCATAGGTGGAAATCGCCTCCCCGCCCACCAGCCGTCCCAGTGCAGTGACGATGTCATTGGTGGACACCCCGGCAGAGAGCGCCTTTTCCCGATCCACTTTCAGGCGGTATTCTGGAATGTCGTGCTCCAGGGTGACAGCCAGATCGACGATGCCGGGCACCTTGTAGAGTTCCTCCTTGAGACGCTGCCCCAGCTGTTTGAGCACGTTCAGGTCATCCCCTTTGAGGTTGGCGTTCAGCGGTTTCTGGGCGCCGCCGATCTGGCCCACCTCTTCGATGGAAAAGGTGATGCCGGCAATCTTGTTGAGCCGCTGGCGCACCAATCGCTGCAACACGAATTGGTTCCTTTTCCTCTCCTTGCGTTCCCTGAGTTTCAGGTAGAGCAGGCCGTCCCGCACCGTGCCGCTGTCGCCGGCGCCGATGGTGGCATAGCTGTGGTCGATCTCGGGGATGTCCCCGACCGCCGCCAGTATGGCCTGCAGGCGGCCTTCCGTTTCGGCCATGGAGGCATCGGGGGCGGTCTTGAAGGCAACCTGGAACTCTCCCTTGTCCTCATTGCTCATGAAGGAGGATTCCAGGGTGCCGAAGATCGCGATGCCGCCGAAAAAGGCCCCCAGGGCCAGGGCCATGACGGTCTTGCGGTGATCAAGGGCCCAGCCGATCAGGGAGCGGTAGCGGTCGGCGGCCAGGTCGAACCGGTCGTTGAAACGCTCCAGCAGCTTTGCCAAGCCCTTGCGCCGGCCATGGTTATGGATGGAGGGATCGTGCCAGCGGGAGGAAAGCATGGGGTCCAGGGTGAAGGAGACGAACAGGGAGACCAGCACGGCAAAGGCCACGCTGATGCCGAACTGGTAGAAGAACCGGCCGACGATGCCGCGCATGTAGGCCACCGGAATGAAGACGGCGATGATGGACATGGAGGTGGCAAAGACCGCCAAGCCGATTTCTGAAGTGCCGAAACGGGCCGCCTCCATGTGGTCCTTGCCCATTTCCAGGTGGCGCACGATGTTCTCCCGCACCACGATGGCGTCGTCGATCAGCATGCCGATAGCCAGGGAGAGGGCCATCAGGGTCATGACATTCAAGGTCATGCCCATGGCGTTCATCACGATGAAGGCCGAGATGACCGAGATGGGTAGGGTCACCCCGGTAATGACCGTGGAGCGCCAGGAGTTGATGAAGCAGAAGACGATCAGAATGGTGAGGATGCCGCCGATGATCAGGGTTTCCTCCACGTCGGCCAGGGACTCCCGGGTCATGATGGTACCGTCGCGCACCATGTCCAGGGTCACTCCGGGGGGGAGTTCCTTCCGGACCTTGGCCATGGTCTTCTTGACGTTATCCACCAGCTCCACCTCGTTGCCGCCCGACTGCTTGTAGACATCCAGGCCGATGGCCGGCCGCCCGTTGACCAGGGCCAGCTTGCGTTTTTCCTCGGTGCCGTCCGACACCTGGGCCACCTCGCCCAGGGTGATGGGGCGGCCGTTTTTCTGGGCCACGGCCATGAGGCGGTACTGGCCGGCCAGTTCCGGCTTGCCATCGATCCTGAGCGGATACTCGGCCGTGCCCCTGGTCAGACGCCCCAGCGGCGTGTTGGTGTTTTCGGACTTGATGCCGTTGACAACATCGTTGACCCCCAGCCCCAGGCTGTCCAGCCGGGTCGGGTCGATCTCCACGCGGATCTCGCGCTTGAGGCCGCCTACCATGTCCACCTTGCCCACACCGGCCACGCTCTCGAAGCGCTTCTTGATTTTCTTTTCCACCAGGGTGGTCAGCTCCCGGGGGGACATGCTGTCGGACCTCACCGCCAGGGACGCCACGGGCGCGGCATTGAAATCCAGCTTCTGGATGATGGGCTCCTCGATCCCCTGGGGCAGGCTGCCGCGAATCGAACCGATCTTGGCCCGTACCTCCTGGGCGCAATCGTTCACCCGCTGCTCCAGCTGGAACTGGACCATCACCGTGGAGACCCCCTCGCGGGAGGTGGAAAAGACATGCTTGACCCCGGCGATCTGGTTGACCGACTCTTCGATCCGCTTGGAGACCTCCCGCTCCACCGTCTCGGGCGAAGCGCCGGGAAAGGTGGTCACGATTGAGATCAAGGGGAATTCCACGTTGGGGAACATCTCGACCCCAAGCCGTTTGTAGGAGAAGATGCCGAGCACCACCAGCGCCAGGATCATGACCGTGGCGAAGATGGGGCGTTTGATTGAGGTATTGGAGAGGATCATGCGAAGATTCCTTTGAGGCCGGGTAGTCTAACGCCGTACTATCAGCGCCGCCCCGGCCGCCAGAAGGCAGATGCCCAGGAGCCGCATCGGGGTAAGCGGGATATGGCGCAGGCCAAAGACGCCAAACTGGTCCAATAGGACCGCCGTGGCCAGCTGCCCGGTGATGATGGCGGTCATGACGGCCACCGTGCCGATACGGGGGACGACAATGATGGTCAGGGTGACAAAAAAGGCGCCCAGCAGTCCGCCGGTCAGTTCCCACCAGTTGGCATGGGCAATGTCCCGAATGTTGCCCCTGCCGGCAAACATGACCACCAGCATTAACGCCAGAGTCCCCACCGCGAAGGAGATAAGCGAGCTCTCATAGGCGCCTACCCGCTGCGCCAGGCGGGCATTGATGGAAGGTTGCACCGCAATCACTACTCCGCCGCAGGCCATGAGCAAAAACAACATGAGTTGAGTCATTGATCCACCTCGGTATTGGCTTGGTATCAGGCTGGGGTTGTGCTGTCAGGCGTACATCCGGGGAAGGCTGTTTACCTATCGGTAGGTATAGGAATATTTGCCTGATCTGTCAAATTATTTTTGTGGCAATGATGATGCATTCGCAATATGTCATTCCCGAAGCGATTCTGATCGGGAATCCAGGTTCAACTCTTTGAAATTATGGATCCCCGATAGAAGCATTCGGGGATGACAAATAAATAGATTTGCGAGAGCATCAGTGGTGGGTGGCCAACTTTTGGCAAGGCAAGAATTAAAGCTTCGGCGGCATCCTCACCCCATCTTGTCGAGCAGCCTGAGCAGGCCGTCGAGGATGGTGACCGGATGGGGAGGGCAGCCCGGGATGTAGAGATCAACCGGGAAGATGTTGTCGATCCCGTTGCGGCATTCCGGGGAATCCAGGAAGGGGCCGCCGTTGATGGCGCAGGCCCCGCAGGCGACCACGATCTTGGGGGCCGGGATCGCCTCGTAGGTCAGAAGCAGCGCCTGGTACATGTTCTCCGACACCGGGCCGGTGACCCAGAGGCCGTCGGCATGGCGCGGGCTGGCCACGAACTGGATGCCGAACCGCCCCAGGTCCCAGCCGATGGTGGAAAGGACGTTGGTGTCCGCCTCGCAGGCGTTGCAGCCGGCAGCGCTCACCTCGCGGAACTTGAGCGAGCGGCCGAACAGGGCCAGCATTTTGGCGTCAAGTGCCCGCGCCATCCGGCGTTCTTCACCCTCCCTGACGATCAGTTCCTCCCGCTTGTTGGCCGCCAGCGCCGCATCGCAAGTCATTTCGATGGCACCATGGCTGCAAGCCCGGCTGCAGGCACTGCAAAAAAGGCATTTCCCCATGTCGATGGACAAGACAGGCGTGCGGGAAATGGCGCCGTAGGGGCAGGCATCGATGCACTCCCGGCAGCCCTCGGGACAGGCGGCGCTGTTCAGGCGGGGATAGCCCCTCAGGAGTTCGGGGAGCTGGGCCGGTTCCTTGGGGTATTTTGTCGTGCGATGCCCCTGCTTGGCACGGGCAAGTATGGCGCGGATCATAGTGTGGCTCCAAAATAAGGGAAGTTCCGAGTCCCTAAGCTTTAGTAAAGCGTCCGACAAGTCTGACAGGTCGGACCAGTCAGACGTCTAACAGATTGTTGAAAAACCCAGGTTGTTCAAAAATAGTCAGATCGTCGCTCCCGCAGAAAGGCCCGCGGAGGCGTAGCAGCGCTACGCCGCACAAGAGGTCTTTCGAGGACAGCGGCGAGATGGCTGTTTTTCAACAACCTGCTAAAGATCAAAACCGCAGTACGACAGGTTGAAGCTCTTGTTGCACAGGGGGAAATCCGAGATCTGCTGTCCCCGCAGGGCCATGGCCAGGCCCTGCCAGTTGTGGAACGACGGGTCAACGATCTTGTAGCGGCCGAACCGGCCGGTCTCGTCCGTGACAGCGACATGGCAGACCTCTCCCCGCCACCCTTCGGTCAGGGCCACCGCCACTTGGTCCCCGGCAATGGCCCCCGCATTGTTGCGGTACACACCGGCCGGCAGTTGCCGCAGTTGTTCCTCGATGAAGTCCAGCGATTTTTCCGCCTCCAGCCAGCGCAAAAGCGTCCTGGCGTGGACATCCCCTGTTGTTGCCGTAACAACGGGGATCTGGCTCATGCGATAGATGCCGAAGGGGTGATCCCGGCGGATGTCCCGGTTCAGGCCGCAGCCGCGGGCAGGTGGCCCCACCAGTCCCAACTCCCGGGCCGTTTCCTCGCTGACGGTGCCGGTGTTTTCGAGCCGCGCCAGAACCGACGGCGTGTTCCAGAGCAGATCAACGGCATTGGCGAGCTCTTCCCTGGCCGTGGCAATGCGGCTGCCAAGCAGCCCGGCCTGTTGCGGATTGCAATCAAAGCCCACACCGCCGGGGACGATCAGCCCGCGGCCGAACCTGCTCCCGCACAACACGGCGGACATATTCAGAAAATCGCCCCTGATTCGCCCGCAAAAGGACGAGGTGGGCAGGTACCCCACATCCCCCGCGATGGCGCCCAAGTCGCCGGTATGGTTGGCCAGCCGCTCCAGTTCCAGGGCGATCCCGCGGATCGCCTCGGCCCGGGCCGGCACCCTGGTTCCGGACAATGCCTCGATGATCATGGCATAGGCCTGGCCATGGCCGATGGTGGTGTCGCCGCCGATGGCCTCCATCTGGTACGGTGATCGGGGATGGGGGCCGCCGATCATGAACCTCTCGATGCCGCGATGCTGGTAGCCCAGGGAAATCTCCAGGTGGAACACCTGTTCGCCGTAGCACTGGAACCGGAAATGGCCCGGCTCGATGATCCCGGCATGGACCGGGCCCACCGCCACCTCATGGATCTCATGGCCCTGGACCTGGTAGAAGTCCATGACACCGGGCTCCTTGTCTTCCGGCACCCCTTTGCCCGGCCCGTTGAACAGAGGCCGCTGGAACCGGACCGGCTTGAGCCAGGGATGCCCTTCGATGGCAAGGCCGCACTGTTCGGCTATCTCCCGCTCGAAAAGGCTCACCTGGGGGCAGAGGGAGGCGATGGAGGGAAGCGCGGCATCCGCCGCCACCTTTGCGCCAAGCAGCCCCAGCACCCCTTCGGCCTTTGATGCCAACAGGCAATACAGTCGGAAGTCGCCGCCATCCGGGGTGCCAAAGTAGGCGGAAACCCGCCAGCCGTGGTCAGTGGCATCCAGGATGGCCCGCAGAAACTCCTCCAGCGGCAGCTCGGGGATATCCCGGCGGGGCACGGAGGTGCCGTTATACAGTTTTAAAATCGAGGCACTCATCATTTTTCACCCAATAATTTGGCGCCTTCATGCAGCAACTCCTGCATGGGGGCCGGTATCCAGAGGCCCAGCATGAGGATGATCCCCATCAGCGCCAGCAGCGGCAGGACAGTGCCGGGCGTATCGCGGTAGGTTGTGGTTTCCATGCCATCAGGGACGCTTCCCATCACCACCGGCAATACTGTGGAAGCCATGCCGATGAAAATGACCGCCAGAAACAGGAGGAACAAGATCCCAGTCCAGGAGTTGCCCTGGGTGAAGGCGCTGCTGACAATGGTAAACTCGCTGATGAACGGCGCAAAGGGGGGCGAGCCGGTGATCGCCAGAAAGGAGGCCAGGAAAAGGGCACCCGACCACGGGGTCAGCCTGAGGGCGCCCCTGACAAAGGCCGTGCTCTTGCTGTTGTAGGCCCGGTGGATGTTGCCCGACGACAGGAACAGCACCCCTTTTGTGAGCGCATTATTGATCATGTGGAGCAAGGCGCCGAACAGGGCTGCCTTGCCCAGGCCCAGGGCCACCGCCATGATGCCCACATGCTCGACGCTGGAATAGGCCAGCATCCGTTTGAAGTCGCTTTGGCGGGCCATGAAGATGGCGGCGAACGCCATGGAGACAAGTCCCATGCCCAGCAACGCCCCCTGGAAGGAAGCGGCTTCGTTGGTGGCAACGGCTATCTGGTAGACCCGGAGCAGGGCCAGGAAGGCGCAGTTGACCAGGCCGCCGGCCAGGAGCGCGCCCACCAGTCCCGGGGCCTCGCCATAGGCATCGGGCTTCCAGGTATGCAACGGCGCCAATCCCATCTTGGAACCGAAGCCGACCAGCAGGAAGATGAAGGCCGAATGCCGCCACCCCGCATGGAGCCTGGGGGCATCGTTGATCAGCGAGTTGAGCAGCAGCGTGACATCCTGCCGGGCAACTATGGTGGAGTACGCCAGGAAGAACAGCCCCAGCAGGGCGATGGCGATCCCCACGGAACAGATCAGCAGGTATTTCCAGGTGGCCTCGATGGAGCGGGCGTTGTGGTTGAAGTAGATCAGTGGCGCCATGGCAACGGTGGTGGTTTCCAGCGCCACCCAGAGAAGCCCCAGGTTCTGGGAGATGGAGACCAGGGTCATGGCCGAAAGGCAGATCAGGAGCGCCATGCAGAGAATGCGGTTGGAGCGTTCCTGCCGGTAGCGCAGATAGCCGACCGCATAGAAGGCGCATACCGTGAAGAGGATGCTGATGCTGATGAGGACCAGCTTGCCCAGCGCATCCAGGTATATCCAGCCGTCATGGGACGGGGGCGGCGATATGGCCACCACCGCAAAGGTCATGACAAGATGCAGCAGGGCAAAGACCGGCAGTACCAGCGGGCGCAGCCGGTTGTCGGGAATCAGCCAGGCGATCAGCGCCCCGAGGAGCGGTATGACAACGAATACCCACATCATGATCTAGTCCTCTCGCAAGGCGGTCAGCCGTGAAGTGTCGAGCGAGGAAAACTCGCGGCTGATATGGTTCATCACGATCCCCATGACAAAGACCCCCACCAGCAGGTCCAGCAATGCCCCGGCCTCGACCATGAGCGGCATGGCATCCGCCAGGATCAGGCCGAAGATGAAGATGCCGTTTTCCATCACCAGATAACCGATAACCTGGGAAATGGCCTTGCGGCGGGCCATCAGGATCAGGAAGCCGCACATGATGGTCGCCATGGACGCCGGCACGAAGAGCAAGCCCTCATGTTCGGGAGCCAGCGGCAGCTTGGAGGCGAATACAAACGCCAGGGCCGTGAACAGCGCCCCAAGGACCAGGGAGGGGATGAAACCGATGAACGGCTCGATCTCGCGCCTTATCTCCGCCTGGCGGATGGCGTTCATGATCATCCATGGGATCACCAGCCCTTTTGCCAGTAGCATGCCGATGATAATCGCCACAAGGTGCCAGGAAAACGGGTGGATCAGGGCGGGGAGCACCCCCAGGACCACACCCTGCAAGGCAACCGCCCGGACCGAGAAGGCCAGGCGGCTGGTGCCCAACACAATGAAGTTGACCAGCAGCGACAGGACCAGCAATTGATCCGCAAGAGCATTCATACCATCACCTCACAACCAATATCAGGGAAAAGGCGGTCAGAATGATCGCCGCCACCAGCAGTTGGGGCACCCGGATCAGCCTCAGCCGCGCCATGACCGATTCCACCACGCCGATGGCCATTGCCAGGAGGATCATGGACAGGGCGAAAATCAACCAATCGAGATAACTGTTGCCGCTGCTGAGAGGGAGGGCGATGTGCAGGAAAAACGCCCCCAGCAGATAGAGTTTGAGGCTGGCCCCGTACAGGATACAGCCGAAGTAGGGGCCGCTGTGATCCAGCACCATCACCTCATGGATCATGGTCAGCTCCAGGTGGGTGTTGGGGTCGTCAAAGGGGATCCGGCAGTTCTCAGCCAGCAACACCACGAACAGGCCGGTCATCATCAACAGCAGGGCCGCGCCGGTATCCCACCAGACAAAAAGCGTGACATGGTTGAGCATGGGGGTGAGGGAGAGGGAACCGCTGAGCCTGGTCAGGGTGATCAGGGCAAAGAAAAGCGCCGGTTCGGCCAGGCAGGAGAAGGTGACCTCCCGGGCCGCGCCCATTCCCTCGAAGCTGGACCCGGTGTCAAGGGCGGCGGCCGTGGTGAAGAAGCGGCCCAGGGCGAACAGGTAGGCAAACAGGATCATGTCGCCGGTAAAGGAGATCGGTGCGGCATGCCTGCCCAGCGGCACCAGCAGCGCGGCCAGCAGGGTGGCGGCCAGGGTGATGATCGGGCCGGCCTTGAAAAGCCAGGTCGTGGTATCGCTGATGACGACCCCTTTGCGCATCAGCCGCGCCAGATCATAGTACGGTTGCAGATAGGGCGCCCCGACCCGGCCCGCAAAGGCCGCCTTGGTCTTGCCGATCACCCCCAGCAGCAGGGGCGGCATGGTGAGGACCAGGACCAGGTGCAGGATTGTATCAACCATAGGCTATCTCCTAATGGGCTTGATAATTAATCAATATCACGTAGGGGCGACAGCACGGTTTCAGCGTGCTTCGCCCTTGTGCGCTACGTCGCCAAAGGCGGACGAAGCAGATAAGGCATTTGCTTCGCCCCTACAATCATTCTCTGCGCGCCCCAGCCCGAAGGTTGACGCCGCCAGGGCGGAAAAGGACCCTTTACGGGCAGGAACTAATGTATCCACAGCATAAGCAGCAGCAACGTGGCAAAGATGTACAGCACATAGATATGGGCCTGGCCATGCTGGAGCCGCCGGCAAAATGCGAAGCCGATGCCGACAATATCAAACAGCGGCAGGAGCAGGCGCTCCAGGATGGTCTCTTCCGGAGCATAGCAAAAGGCGGCCGGTGGAGGTGCATAGCCGCTGATTGCGGCCTTGGCAACCCGCGTGCGCACGATGCCGCTCATGAGGGAGGTCAGGATCTCGCTGAACGCTGTGCCGGTGTACTCCATGCGGCCGGACGGCCTCAAGTAGCCGCAGCCCCAGGTCGTGGCCGTCGCCTTGGGCAGCGCGCTTACCCTGTGGCGGAGAGAGAAGGCCAGCAAGGCAGCGAGGCCGAGAATTGCAACCCCGGCCATGGTGATCCAGCCCAGGGGCAACGGCTGGCTGGCGGTCCCGCTGACAACCGGCGTCAACGTTGCCAGCAGGGGCGACGCCAACGGCAGCAGCAGTTGCGGAAAGATCCCGCCCAGCAGGCACAGCCCCAGCAATGTCCCCATGGGGGCAAGCATGGAGAGCGGGGCCTCATGGCAATGGGCGGCCTGTTGCGAGCGCGGGTTGCCCAGAAAGGTGGCACCGTACAGCTTGACGAAAGTGATCAGGGCCACCCCGCCCACCAGGGCCAGTACCGGCGCCCCCAGCACGACATAGGGAAGATTGGCCCGGGCCTCGCCGAAAAAACCGAGATACAGGAACAATTCACTGACAAACCCGTTGAAAGGCGGCAGGCCGCTGATGGCGATGGCGCCGCCCAGGGTCAGCAACGCGCTCCAGCGCATCCGTTTGCCCAAGCCCCCCATCCGGTCCAGTTCCCGGGTTCCGGTGCCATGGATGATGGAGCCGGCACAGAAAAACAGCAGCGGCTTGAACAGGCTGTGGTTGAGGATATGCAGCAGGGCGCCAACCATCCCCAACAGGGCGAGCCTGGGGTTTCCCGTGGCCTGCCCGATCATGGCAACGCCGATGCCGGTCGCGATGATGCCGATGTTCTCGATGCTGCTGTAGGCCAATAGCCGCTTGATATCCCGCTGTGATGCCGCCAGGCAGATGCCGAGAAAGGCGGAGACCAGCCCGGCCACTGCCAGTACGACCCCCCACCAGAGCGGACGGTCGGCGATGAAGGAGAAGAATCTCAACAGGCCGTAGATCCCCATCTTCAACATGACCCCGGACAGCATGGCCGAGACGTGGCTGGGCGCATTGGCATGTGCCGAGGGGAGCCAGATATGCAACGGCATGAGGCCGGCCTTGGAGCCGAAGCCGATCAGGGCGGCGATAAAGAGCGCCGTTGCCGGGGCAGCGACGATGTGCAGCCCGCCCTGGCCGGGGAACAGAAAGGACGAGCAGTGCAACCGCAGCAGGGAAAAGAAGACGAACAGGGCAGCGGCGCCGATATGGGCGGCAACCAGGTACACGGTGCCGGCCCGGCGCACCTCTTCCTTGTCGTGCTCGATCACCATCAGGAAATAGCCGGCCAGGGCCATGATCTCCCAGGCCATGAGGAACAGCACGCCGTTGCGGGCCACCACCACCAGGCCCATGCCGGCCGCCAGCAACCCGTAGAAGAAGGTCAGGGCCGGCTCGCTGGAGCGATGGGAGGATGCGGGCCAGTAACCGTTGGCATAGAGGGAGCCGCAGAGGAACACTATGAAGATGGGAATCAAAAAGAAGAGGGAGAGCGGGTCGAGCCCGATCTCGCAGGCGTCGAAGGGGAGATTCCAGGCAATGACAAAGGTAGTTGTCGTTTTGGCCAGCAACAGGGAGATGGCGGAGTGGAGTCCAAGGAACGCGGCAATCACGGCACCCAGCGTAGCCAGCCTCTGCCCCGTGGCTCCGCCTCTGATCAGCAGTCCCGGAACTCCGGAAAATGCGGTCACGAGTATGGCGATCAGCACCAGCACGGCTGGATCCCGCAATACATCCGAATGCATTAATAGACCTTTCAAATGCCGCTGGACACGGCATTAAGACACATGGCGCCAATCAAACACACAAAAAATAACGACGTGTTAGAAAATATATGTTGTAATTTTTTTCATGTCAATTATATTTTATGTGTATTACATCTTCTGTTCTGCACATCAAAGCCCCGAGAAACACCACACGAGGTTGAAATGCCAAACACCCGCCTGAATGTTTCCCTGCCCACGCCCATAGTTGACGATATCAAAGCCCTGTACGGCCCCCGCGGCATCAGCCAGTTCCTGGAAGAAGCAGCCCAGGAAAAACTGGACGTGTTGAAGAGGGAAAAATACAAGGATCTGATCGAGGGGTACCAGGCCACGGCCGACGCCACGGTCGAGGTGCTCAAGAAGTTCGAGTCCGCGGTGACGGAGGAGCGCGATGTTTAAGCGCGGCGGGATCTATCAGGTCAACCTGGGGCACAAGGGTGAGGCGGCCACCGATATCTGCCCTTGCCTGGTGGTCAGCAACAACATCAGCAACGAATTTTCACCGGTGGTCACGATCATCCCGCTGGGATTCACGCACCTGGACCGGATCTACGATTTCGAGACCCTGTTGCCGGCCAGCAAGACCGGCCTGGCACAGGATGCCAAGATCAGTTCCCATATCCTGATCACCATCGACAAGACCACCGTGGTGAGCGAACGGCTCGGCTTCGTGGGCAAGACCCTCATGGCAAAGGTGAACAAGGCGCTGAGGTTCCAATTGGATTTGTAAGCGCAAAGGCGATAGGTTCTTAGTCCCATAGACGCATAAGACTTCTATAGTGGAATATCCGGATTTTCGTTCAAGGCTCATCCAAGGAGGCCCTTGCGATGCCACCGCTCGATATTGCCTGCATTTCCATACTTCTGCTGCTGTCCGTGGTGGCCCTGAGCCCCCTTCTCTCCCGCCGGGAGCGGCTCCTGATCCCGACGGCATTCTCCCTGGCCGCCCTGGCCTCCTTCGCGGCTGTCCTGGCCGGTTTCCTGACCATCCAGCAGGGCCTGAACTCTGCCGCAACCATCCCCCTGGGGCTTCCCGGACTCCCCTTCAACATCAGGCTCGATCCCCTGGCCGGCTTTTTCCTGATCGTCATCGGCCTGCTGGCCGGCTATGTCTCGATCTACTCCATCGGTTATCTGCGCGCCTATCCCGGCCGCCGGCCCGTCACCCCCCTGGTGCTGTTCTACCTCCTTTTCCTGGCCGGCATGCTGATGGTGGTCCTGGCCGACGACGCCTATTTCTTCCTCCTCTCCTGGGAACTGATGGCGGCAGCCTCCTATTTCCTGGTCATGTACGAGGACGAAAAGGCCGAGAACCGGCGAGCCGCCTATATCTATCTGCTGGTGGCCCATGTGGGCGCCATTGCCATCCTGCTCTCCTTCGGTCTCATGGCTGGCCTGGGCTCGGGCTTCGACCGCTTTGACGGCTACACCTTCGATGCCATGCGTACCGCCCGGCTCGCCCCTGGTTGGGCTGCGGCCGCCTTCTTCCTGGCCTTTTTCGGCTTCAGCGCCAAGGCCGGCGTCATTCCGCTCCATGTCTGGCTGCCCGAGGCCCATCCGGTGGCCCCTTCCAATGTCTCGGCCCTCATGAGCGGTGTCATGCTGAAGACCTCCATCTACGGCATGGTGCGGGTGGCCTTCGACCTGCTCAGGGATTTCCCCTGGTGGTGGGGCGGCATCGTGCTGGCCTTCGGCCTGCTTTCTGCCGTGCTGGGGGTGCTGTACGCCCTGATGCAGCACGACCTGAAACGGCTGCTGGCCTACCATTCGGTGGAAAACATCGGCATCATCCTCATGGGCCTGGGCCTGGCCATGATCTTCACCTCCTTCCACTTCCCGGCCCTGGCGGCCCTGGCCCTGGTGGCGGCCCTTTATCACACCCTCAATCACGCCCTGTTCAAGGGGCTGCTCTTCATGGGGGCCGGCGCCGTGATCCACGCCACCCGCGAACGCAACATGGAGGAGATGGGCGGGCTGATCCACAAGCTCCCCTGGACAGCGGCCCTCTTCCTGGTGGGCTGCGTATCCATCTCCGGGCTGCCCCCCTTCAACGGCTTTGTCTCGGAATGGCTCACCTTCCAGGCCTTCCTGCTCTCTCCGGCGCTCCCCCACCCGCTGCTCAGGCTGCTGGTGCCCCTGGGAGCCGCGCTGCTGGCCCTGACCGGCGCCCTGGCCGCCGCCTGTTTCGTCAAGGCCTTTGGCGTGACCTTCCTGGGCACCTGGCGCGGGCATCGCAAGGCGTCGCAGATCCACGAGGTCGGAATATCGATGCGGTTGGGCATGACACTGGCCGCGGTCTCATGCCTTGGCCTGGGAGTATTGCCCACCTATGTCATCGGCTGGATGGACATCATCCCCGAACGGCTCTTCGGCGGACAGATCGCGGCCTCGGCCGGCAGATTCGGCTGGATGTGGCTGACCCCCTACTCCTACGAGCGGGCCTCCTATTCCGGGCCAGTGGTCTTTGGCGGCATCCTGGCGGTGGTGGCCATTACCTATCTCCTGCTGCACGTCCGCGGCACGGCCATCCGGCGGGCGCCGCTCTGGGACTGCGGTTTCGAGCGGATCACGCCGCGCATGCAGTACACGGCCACAGCCTTTGCCATGCCGCTCCGGCGGGTGTTCGGCTTCCTCTTTGCCATCCGCGAGCAGGTTGAGATCGTCAGCCCCCAGAACCATCCGGTCATGGCGGACCGCTTCAACTACCGGCTGCGCATCCGCGACCGCTTCTGGAACTGGCTCTACACCCCCCTGGCCGACGGCGCCTTCATAGTGGCCCGCCTGGTCGGGAAACTCCAGCAGGGGCGCATCCAGGTCTACCTGCTCTATTCGTTCGTTACCCTGATCGTGCTGCTGGTATTCCTGGGATGACAGTGCACCCCTTTGCCATAGAGCTGCTGCAGCTCCTGATCCTGATCGGCCTGTCACCGGCCTTTGCCGGCTGGGTCAAGGTCGTCAAGTGCCGGCTGCAGGGGCGCAGCGCGCCGGGGATCCTGCAGCCGTACCGCGATATCAGGCGCCTGTTCATCAAGGACGTGGTCCTGGCGGAGAACGCCTCCTGGATCTTCCGCTTCACCCCCTACCTGGCCTTCGGGGTCACGGTGCTGGCCGGCGGGATCATACCGCTGGTCTCGGTGGACCTGCCCCTGGCCGCCACCGCCGACATCATTGCCCTGGTCATGCTCTTCGCCATCATCCGCTTCTTCACGGCCCTGGCCGGGATGGACATCGGCACCGCCTTCGGCGGCATGGGCGCCAGCCGCGAGATGATGATCTCATCCCTGGCCGAGCCGGCCATGCTGATGGCGGTCTTCACCGTGTCCCTGGCCAGCAGTTCCACCTCCCTGACCCAGATGGTCACGACCATGGGCCAGGGGCAGTTCATGATCCGCCCCTCCCTGGCCTTTGCCCTGATCGCCTTCATCATGATCGCCCTGGCCGAAACCGGCCGGATCCCGGTGGACAACCCGGCCACCCACCTGGAGCTGACCATGATCCACGAAGCCATGATCCTGGAGTATTCGGGCCGCTACCTGGCCTTGATCGAGTGGGCCGGCATGATGAAACTGATGCTCTTCTTCTCCCTGGGCATCGCCGCCTTCTGCCCCTGGGGCATTGCCGCCAACGGCGACCTCCTTGCCCTGGCGCTGGGGGTGGCGTTCTTTGTACTCAAACTGATGCTGGGCGGCGTGATCATGGTGCTGATCGAGACCGGCATGGCCAAGATGCGCATCTTCCGGGTATCCGAATACCTGGGAAGCGCCTTCCTCCTTGCCACCCTCGGCATGATGGCCTTTTTCATCCTGGAGTGACCCATGAGCAACTCCCTGGTGGTACAACTGAATCTTCTGCTGGCGGCCCTGATCCTCCTGACCTCCTTTGCCCTGCTGGTGCAGCGCCGGATGTTCGCCATCCTGCACATCTTTGCCTGGCAGGGGTTCTTCCTGGGCCTCAGCACCGCCATCATCGGCTATGCCACCGGCGTGCACCACCTCTACCTGTCGTCGCTGCTGACCCTGGGGATGAAGGTGCTGCTCCTGCCGTACATCCTTTACAAGCTGATCCACAAGCTGCGGATCCACCGCGAGATCGAGTCCATGATCAATACGCCCACCACCATGATGATCGGCATAGCCCTGGTGATCTTCTGCTACCACCTGACCGCGCCGATCCGCGAGCTTTCCACCCTGATGACCCGCTCCACCCTGGCCCTGGCCCTGGCAACGGTCATGCTCGGGCTGTTGATGATGGTGACCCGCCGCCATGCGGTCAGCCAGATCATGGGTTTCCTGGCCATGGAGAACGGGCTGTTTTTCGCCGCCACCAGCGCCACCTACGGCATGCCCATGGTGGTCGAACTGGGGGTGGCCCTGGACCTGCTGATCGCCGCCTTCATCTTCGGCATCTTCTTTTTCCACATCAACACCACCTTCGACAGCCTGGACGTGGACCAGATGGCCAAACTGAAGGAAGGGGATTAGAACGGCATCCCGCGGCATCACATCAGCGAGATGGAAAACGGCAAGCGGAGTATCGGCAAGGAACGGGCGAAAAAGCTGGCCGCCGTTCTGCATTGCGACTACCGGCAGATGCTGTAGCAATGTGTGCACAATATTAATCGAGGTCGGAAGTCGGGAGGTTTGCCGTCAAGGCGAACCGGCCGGATTATGGAAGCAAAGCCCTGGTGAAAGCATCTCATATAAGAAACCACAAAGGTCTCTTATAAAGGAAACAAGCATCCTATACAGGCAACAAGTTACTTATATGGGTAAACCGTAGATTAATTCGTTATACACAAAACATCAAACTTCGGAGACTGGAATGATTAAACTTATTTTTGCATTTATTACTCTGCTTGCCCTTACGGCACCTGCCTTTGCTGAATATTACAAATATGAAGACTCCAATGGAAATGTTGTTTTTACTGACAATCCGAGCAGTATCCCTAGAAGTAAGAGCGCTAAAATGAACACTGTCAGGGACTCACAAGAAACTCAAAAACAAATCTCTGAAAACATTCGTCCTGACACACATTCACCTGAAATTAACAATAAAAAACAAGAGGATTTTATTAGAGAAAAATTCAAGACCTATCTGAAAGACAAGCATAATATTGAAGCGAAAGAGTCATGTCCTGCGGAAACAAGGGTTCAAATAACAAATGTCATAAAAACTATTTGGCGACAACAATCTCAAGCAATGATATCTGGCAATCTGGATCAAGCGTTTGGTTTCTTTTCAGTATTTTCGAGAGATGAGATGAGAAGAAAGATGTCTAGTATGAGTAAGTCAGAAATCAAGGAGATTTTTGGAAGTTATAAATCAATTGAAATAAACACCCTAGTGTTCCGTTTGGTTAGTTCTTTCCAGTAATATTTGCACTTTGTTTTGCTCTTTGAACTGACTCAATAATTGCCGCTGCGCTCTTTGTCCATCTGAACGGTTTGGCGCTTGTCGCATTGTGAGCCTCAATGAAACGGTGGATTTCTTTACGTAATGCAGTGACGCTGCTGAACACTCCTCGGTAGATTGATCGCCGCTCCAGTTGGGAAAACCAGCTTTCCACCGCATTGAGCCATGAGGCGCTGGTGGGTGTGAAATGGAGTGTTATCCGGGGTTGCCCCGCCAACCACTTCTGCACCTCAGCGGTCTTATGGGTGCTGCTGTTGTCCAGGATAATGTGCAGATCAAGCTCTTTTGGCGTCGATCGCTCTATCTGCCGCAGGAAGTCAAGGAACTCCTTGGCTCTGTGCCGCTTGGTCACCCGCCCCATGACCTCGCCGGTCAAGATGTCAAACGCGGCATACAGGCTCGTGGTACCATTACGTTTGTAATCGTGGGTGCGTCGTTCAATCTGGCCGGGCTTAAGTTGCAACATCGGCTGCGTTCGGTCAAGAGCCTGAATCTGGGTTTTCTCGTCCACCGAAAGGACAATTGCGTTGTCGGGAGGGCTCATGTAGAGACCAACGACATCGACGACTTTCTCTGCAAACAGCGGATCGTTGCTGATCTTGAAGCTCTTTATACGATGAGGCTTCAGATCTGCGGCTTCCCATATCTGCCGGACTTGCCAGGTGGTGATGCCAGCATACTTAGCCATGAGGCGTACACTCCAATGGGTTGCCTCATGGGGAATCCGCTCCACGGTCAGCGTCAAGACATCCTTGATCTTCTGTTCCGTGAGCTTCTTGGGTTGACCCGAGCGTGGCAGGTCTGAAAGACCATCAAGACCGGATTCTTTAAAACGGCTTCGCCACTTATAGACCGCTTTGGTTGAAGTGCCGGTCGAAGTGGCAATTGCTTCAACAGCTTCACCTGCGCCGCTCATAAGAACGATGCGGGCGCGCAATGCCAGACTCTGGGCTGTTTTTGGAGACCGGAGCAATGCTTCAAGTGCTTGTCGGTCGCCTGCTGTCAATTCGATCTGTTCGGTTGTACGTGCCATGGAAGGCACTATAGCATACTTTAATATATTTAGTAAGAACTAACCGCACAAGACACTAGATGAAAAAGATGGAACTGCAGAGTGTGGGGTAATTCGTGACGAAGGTTCTGAGACATTTTCATATCCAGCCTCATTTATGAGAGATCCTGATTGTGTGTGGAGAATCAGGGGTTACTGAATGTATAACCAGGAAGAAGCAGCGGCCTGAAAACCGCCGCTGTTCTCCCACAACGTTCTCACATATCACGCAGGTACATGACACATGAAGAATAAACACAAAAAACAAGCCCCCGAACAGATTGCCCCCGATAGCGATGAGCACTTCGCCTACATCGCCGGATACACCGACGGGGGCGCGCCCTATGGCGTGACGTGGGAGGAGATGGAAGCTGCCGAACGTTCCGCTGCTGATGAAGTGGTTTTTACTCAACACGAAGTGCCGGAGTAAGCCCATGATTCTCCTGCTCCTGCTCGCCATATCCCTGTGTTCCGCCATTATCCTGGCCTTTGCCGGGGACTGGAAATACGCCCCCGAGGTCAACATCCTGGGTTCGGCCCTGACCTGCGGCGCCGGGATCGCCCTGGCAATGCAGGTCTACCTGCACGGGCCGTTCACCGCCGGCAACAACTTCTTCTTCGTTGACCCCTTCAATGTCTATCTGACCGTGCTGACGGCCTTCGTCTCCATGACCACGGCCATCTTCAGCCGCCGCTACATGCGGGTCGAACGGCAGCATGGCCGGGTCGGGCCGATGCGGATGCGCTTTTACCACGCCATGTTCCAGCTCTTCATCTTTGCCATGCTGATGGCGCTCCTCACCAACAACTTCGGCGTGCTCTGGATCTCCATGGAACTGGCCACCCTGGCCACGGTGCTGCTGGTCTCCCTGTACCGCACCCCCACCGCCATCGAGGCGGCCTGGAAGTATTTCATCCTGTGCGGGGTGGGGATCGCCCAGGCGCTCTTCGGCACGGTGCTGCTCTACTTCGCGGCAGAGCGGGTGCTGGGCGAAGGGGGCAATGCCCTGCTCTGGACCAACCTGAACCAGGTGAGCGGACAGTTGGAGCCCACAGTATTGCGGTTGGCCTTTGTCTTCCTCATGGTGGGCTACGGCACCAAGGTCGGCCTGGTGCCGGTGCACAACTGGCTGCCGGACGCCCACAGCGAGGGGCCCACCCCCATCTCGGCCGTGCTGTCCGGGTTGCTGTTGAACGTGGCGCTCTACGCCCTGGTGCGCTGCAAATCCCTGGTGGACGGCTCCACCGGCACCCATCTGGCGGGCAACATGATGATCGGCTTCGGCCTGCTCTCCCTGCTGGTGGCCTCGTTCTCGCTGCTCAGGCAGAAGGATATCAAGCGGCTGTTCGCCTATTCCTCCATCGAACACATGGGCATCGCCACCTTTGCCTTCGGGCTGGGCGGGCCCATTGCCACCTTTGGCGGCATGCTGCACATGCTGGTCCACAGCCTGACCAAGTCGGCGGTCTTTTTCAGCGTCGGCCACGCCTCCCAGATGCACGGTACCCAGGAGATGGCCCGTATCCGGGGCCTGATCCGGGGCAATCCGCCGGTGGGCTGGGGGCTGCTGCTGGGGGTGATGGCATTGTCGGGGATGCCCCCCTTCGGGCTCTTTGCCAGCGAGTTTCTGATCCTGACCGCCACCATCAAGGACAAGCCGCTCCTGACCCCCTTGCTGCTGATCGGCCTGGCAGTGGCCTTTGCCGCGCTCTTCCGCCGCGTGCAGCCCATGGTGGCGGGTGCCGTCCCCTCCTGGCAGAAGCCGCTGACCGCGGCCAACATCCCGGTGCTGCTGCACATGTCGCTGGTGCTGCTCCTGGGGCTCTACCTGCCACCGTTCCTCTCCAACTGGTTTCATCTGGCAGTGGGGCTGCTGAAATGAGCGCGATGCGAGACATAATAACCACGCACTTTGGTGCTGACGCCGTTCCGGGTGCCGTTCTCTCCCCTGTCACTGTCTCCGCACTCCACCTCCCGCGGGAACGCTTCGAGGAGGCTGCCAGTGTCCTTAAAAAGGCCGGGGCACGGCTGGCGGCTCACTGGGCGGTGGATGAGACCTTGCTGGGGCGCGCCTTTGCCGTGTATGCCTGCTATGTTGTTGCCGGTGACTACCTGCTGGTGCGCTGTGCGGTGCCGCTGGACGACCCCACCTTCCCCAGCCTTACGAAAAAATATATCCCGGCCTTCCGCTTCGAGCGGCAGATCGAGAGCCTCATGGGGCTGGTCCCCACCGGCCATGTCCACTCCGACCACCGCCCCTGGATCAAGTTCGAGGACTGGCCCGCAGATGCCTGGCCTCTGCGCAAGGGTTTCGACGGCGCGCAAAAGCTGCCGCGCGTTCCAGGGGAATACCCGTGGGCCCGGGCAACCGGGGAAGGGGTCTACGAGATTCCGGTGGGCCCGGTCCATGCCGGGATCATCGAGCCGGGCCACTTCCGCTTCCAGGCCATGGGGGAGGACATCATCAATCTTGAGGAGCGGCTGGGGTATGTCCACAAGGGGATCGAGAAGCGCTTTGAAAGCCTTTCCTGGGAGGATGGGGCACGTCTGGCCGGCCGGGTGTCAGGGGACAGCACCGTGGCCCACGCCCTGACCTACTGCCGGGCCCTGGAAGGACTCTGCGGCTGCCAGCCGCCACCCAGGGCGCACTGGCTGCGGGCTCTGTTCCTGGAGCGGGAGCGGCTTGCCAACCACCTGGGGGATATCGCCGCCATTGCCAATGACGCCGCCTTTGCCTTTCTCTTCTACCAGTTCACCCGGCTGAAGGAGACAATCCTCCGGACAAACAGGCGGCTCTTCGGCCATCGCTACCTGATGGACCGGATCGTGGCAGGCGGGGTGAGCGTTGACCTGCCCTTTGACGGGGCAGAGCTGATCCGGACGGAGCTGGACGAACTGCTGACGGAATTCGAACGGCTGATCACCATCTACGACCTGAGCCCTTCCCTGGAAGACCGCCTCCGCACCACGGGCATCCTCAAGGCCGAACTGGCAAGGGACCTGGGTACGGTCGGCTTCGTGGCCAGGGCCAGCGGCCAGGCCCTGGACTGCCGCATCCAGGCGCCGTTCCCCCCTTACGACCAGATCCGGCCCCGCCTGGTGGTGCTTGATTCGTGCGACGTCCATGCCCGCGCCTGGGTGAGGATCGAGGAGGTCCGTGATTCCTGCCGCCTGATCCGGGAATTTCTGACAAGGCTTCCGTCGGGGGATATCAAATCAACGCTCCAGCAGCCAACCCCCGATAGCTGCGGCTTTGCCGTGGTGGAAGGATGGCGTGGAGAGATCATCTACTGGCTCCAGTCCGGACCATCGGGCGAGATCAACCGCTGCATGATCCGCGACCCTTCCAGCGTCAACTGGCTCGGCCTGGAGCAGGCGGTGCTGGGGAACATCGTTCCGGACTTCCCGCTCTGCAACAAGAGCTTCAACCAATCGTACTCCGGGCACGATTTATAGACATAACCCGTAGGGGCGAAGCAAACGCCTCATCTGCTTCGCCCTTACCGGCACCGCCATCAAAGACGGGCGAAGCAGGTAAAACTTGCTTCGCCCCTACGCAGGAGAATCTGACCCATGTTGAGAATTCTGCACCAGATATTCCGCACCGGCGTTGTGACCGAACCGCTGACCGACGAGGTTGAGGCAGAGGTCGTCATGGTGGGCGCCAGGCTGGAGGAGGCCATCAGGCGGCGCTTCAGCCGCAGCCTGGTGATCCGCCAGGTGGATGCCGGCTCGTGCAACGGCTGCGAACTGGAGATCATCGCCATGAACAACCCGGTCTACAACTGCGAACGCTTCGGCATCCACTTCACCGCCTCGCCCCGCTTCGCCGACATGCTGCTGGTGACCGGCCCGGTATCACACAATATGGAGATCGCCCTGAAGCGTACCTACGACGCCACCCCCGATCCCAAACTGGTGGTGGCGGTGGGAGACTGCGGCTGCAACGGTGGGATCTTCGGCGAAAGCTACGCCTCGCTGGGGGGAGTAGGGTCGGTCATTCCGGTGGACGCCTGCATCCCGGGCTGCCCGCCTTCCCCGGTGGATCTGCTGAACGGCATTCTCGCTTTGATCGATGGCCAACGGGTGTGATCGAGCAGGAGGTAAGCTCCCTGACGCTACCTGACATTTAGTCATCATTGCAGTTCAAATTCCCCCCTTCCGCCCCCACGGATCTCCCGCAAAATCCACAGACAAATAACATAACGATAGCGGGCCGTCATTTTTACGGCTTGCGTTATCAAACCCACTTGATGTAAATTAATAAATGAAAATTGTCTTTATTTATCGCCAGCTTATAATGATAATTTAATAATGTTTGCTGCGCGCTTCAACGTGAATATGTGAATCCGGGCTTGTCATGCCATTCGTCGGCTTGGAATGGTCATGGCAAAGTTCCTTCAGTCCATCATTCCGGCCTGCCCCGAACGCACCGGGACGAGGAAAGTTATGAGCATCCAGAAGAAGCTTGTCACCATTATCGTCATTGTGGGCTGCGCGGCAGTAATAGCGACAAGTTTTCTGCTCTGGAGCACCTATACCCTGCAACACAAGGCGGAATTCGTCTCCCCGGCTCTCAATTACCTGGAGAGCGTCGCCAAAACCAGCACGTTTATTTCCAATCAAAGAAGAGTCGCGTCCGACTACCTGGTTACGGACACCGCCGCCGCTCGTCAGGAATTCGAAAAGTACAGCACCAGCATCGACCTGGGATTTCAGGAATGGCGGCGCGCCATCCAGGAGCAGAAGCTGCTTGGCATACCTGGGGAAGCGGAAGATCTGACCAACCAGATATTCCTTGAAAGGAAATACGACGAATGGAGGAAAGAGACCAGGGCTGTAATTGATCGTAAGCACGTCGCGAGCGGGTCCAAACATGGCCGGGACCATTTGAACCTGCCGTCGGACGATGCGATTCTGGCCCTGATGGACAGCTCGCTGGAGGACGGCATCGAAGAGATCCACTGGGCCTACCATAACCTGCTGATGTCCATGGGCGCTTTCCCATGGCTCGTCATGACCAGCACGCAACAGATGGAAAGCGCCCACATTGCGATCGATTATTATGTCGCCGTCATCAGAACCGCTGACAGTCTCAACAAGCAACTGAAGGAACTGTTGAATTATCTGCACTCAGGGGAAGTCGATCACCTGGAGAAGATTGCGCGCACCGGCATCCAGACAGAAGATGCCCTTGCCAAATGGTCCGAATCCATCAACAGAAAATATCACCTCGACAATAAGGACGACAACGAAGGTTCGCTCCTCCTGAAATCGGTGATCAGCAGTCATGTGCAGACGGAAAGCCTGATCGATCTCATAGTAAAACGCAAACAGGCAGGCAATGACGCAGAAGCGGTAAGACTCGTAAAGAGCCATCTCCAGATCCTGCTGGACAAGCAGTTGCTTCCGGCAGTGTCCCTGGCAAAGTCTGACAGCAAACAGGAGATCAACAACGTCAGCAACAAATTGATCGAAACCGCAAAAGCGGCGGTCTGGCAAGGGCTTGCAGCCGTAATTTTCGTCACTTTGCTGATCACGGCGCTCGTTTTCCGCCTGATGAAGATGCTGACCGCATCCATTACGCAAATACAGTCCGGTATCGAGAGTATCGGCACCGGCAATCTGGATAACCGCCTGAATCCTCAAACCAGCGATGAATTCGGCACGCTGGCTGCCTCCCTGGATGCCATGACGGAACGCCTGCAGCAGTCATACAACGAAAATACGCGCCTCAACGCCCGGCTCGAAAAACAGGTGACACAGCTGGAAACAGCCAACCGTGAAATCGAGTCTTTCAGCTACATGGTTTCCCATGATCTGCGGAATCCAGTAACTGCCATCGGCTGTTATGCCGAGATGATGCTGAAAGAATCCGCACGCTCCATGAACGCCCACTCTTCCCAGTACCTGGAAAAGATCCTGAACACCAGTAAGCGCCTGTCCGACCTGATCGAAGATATAATGCTGCTGGCGCGGGTGACTCATATGGAAATCGTCACGGAAGAGCTCGACGCCAGCAAGATTGCCGACCGGATCATGGGCGAGCTGATCCAGCAGGCGCCGGATCGGAAGGTTGATTTCCTCTGCCAGCCGGATATTCATGTCAGAGGCTCGTCACAACTCATAACAATACTGCTCGAAAACATACTCGGCAACGCATGGAAATACAGCAGCACAATGGAGCAAACCGTCATCGAGTTCGGCCAGTTATGGAAAGACGGAGAACAGGTCTGTTTTGTGCGCGACAACGGTGTCGGTTTCAGCAATGCCGACGCACAGAAGATTTTCGTGGCTTTCGAGCGGCTACATTCGAGCAGCCATGAGTTCGAAGGGACAGGCATCGGGCTTGCCATAGCAAAAAAAATCGTAAACTGCCACCATGGCAGAATCTGGGCGGAAAGCGCCGTCGGTGAAGGCGCGGTATTTTACTTTTCCCTCGCGGAAACCTGATACGCATCTTACGAAACCATCCCCATCCCCCAATCAACCAGCTGCTATTCCGATGTTAGATCGGATTTTCTGCCCGCCTCCGCCTGTGCCGAAACATTTGACCTGTGGCATCCGCCTGTTATTATTAAAATTATGAAAGGAGGGGACGCCCATGAAGGAAGCAATGTTTTTCGCACGGGAACCTGGGGGGCGGGTGCGGTGCGGCCTGTGCCGCTTCCGCTGCCTGATCGACGACGGTGCCCGCGGTATCTGCGCCGTGCGCGAAAACCGTGGGGGCACCCTCTACAGCCTGGTCTACGGAAAGCTCTGCGCCGAACACGCGGACCCCATCGAAAAGAAACCGCTCTACCACGTCATGCCTGGCAGCAGATCCTATTCGATCGCCACTGTGGGGTGCAACTTTCGCTGCCGCCACTGCCAGAACTACTCCATTTCCCAGGTTGGCCGGGATGAGCCCGTCCGTGGCAACGAGCAGACCCCGCAGGAGGTCGTGCAACGGGCCATGGACATGGGATGCCGCTCCATCTCCTACACCTACACCGAACCGACCATCTTCTTCGAGTTTGCCTACGATACCGCCCGTCTCGCGCAGCAGGCCGGCTTGCGCAATGTGTTCGTCACCAACGGTTACATCAGCGCAGAGGCGCTGGCAACCATCGCTCCTTATCTTGACGCGGCCAATATCGACCTGAAAGGCTTCTCGGAAGGTTTCTATCGCGATGTTGTCCATGCACGCCTGTCCGAGGTGCTCGATTCGATCATAGAGTATCGCAAACAGGGGATCTGGATTGAACTCACCACCCTGATCATTCCGGGCCTCAACGATTCCGACGCCGAATTGCAGGGCATAGCGTCGTTCATTGCCACGAACCTGGGGATTGACACCCCCTGGCACGTGTCCCAATTCTACCCCACCTATACCCTGACCGACCGCCCCCGGACCCCCACCGCCACGCTGCGCAGGGCGCGCGATATCGGTCTTGCCGCCGGATTGCGCTATGTCTATGAAGGCAACGTGCCGGGTCAAGGCGGCGAGAACACCAGCTGCCCGTCCTGTTCGGCACTGCTGATCGAGCGCTACGGCTTTGCCATACAAACAAACAGGATCAAGCACGGGGCCTGCCCCGATTGCGGCGCCGCCATTGCCGGAGTCGGCCTGTGAAGTTTCCTTCTGTCCAGGCTGCGCCTACCAAGGCATAAGCGGCGCCAGCCAGGGGAATCAGAAAATGAAGATATCCGTCTTTATGCCGCTTTTGGTTGCCTGCCTTCTTCTTAGCGGAATACAGGCCGTTGCGTTCGATCCGGCATCAGAAGGGAAGTGCCAGGCCGGCGCCGGACAGCCGCAAGATTCGGGCGGTGCCTGTGTCGAAGCCGATGGCAATACCTCCCCGGCCGTTCCCGAGGGGTCGCTTCTCCTGTTGCTGCCGCTGCAGGGTAACGGCGACGCCAGGGAACCCGGGCGTGCCACTGCCGAGCAGGCCGGCCAACCAAAGAAGTTGCAGGAAAATACGGTCATCTATTTCTTCTGGGGCAAGGGATGCCCGCATTGCGAAGAGGAGAGATCCTTTCTCGACGGCCTGAAGCGCGCTCACCCATTGCTGGAAATCAGGGATTACGAGGTTTGGTACAACAGGGAGAATGCCTTGGTGATGGCAGCCATGTTGCGGAAGCATGGCGAGGGTCCCTCCGGCGTCCCTGTCACCTTCATCCATGACCGTGTGTTTTCAGGCTTTACGCCCAGGTCCAGGGTTGCCATGGAAAATGCCGTCACCGAATGCCTGCAACTGCCATGCGGCGACCCGGGCAAGGGCCCGGACCGGAAGCCACCCACCGAAACCGGGCCATCCGCCACCATAACCCCGGCTCCGGCCGTAGAAGCAGAGTCCCCGATCAACATCCCGTTTCTGGGACCGCTCAACGTCCGAAACTCCTCCCTGCCGGTGCTTACCTTGATCATAGCCGGGATGGACAGCTTCAATCCCTGCGCATTCTTCGTGCTGCTCACCCTGCTAGGCCTGCTGTTACACGCCCGATCACGCAACAAAATGTTTATGATCGGCGGGATCTTCGTGTTCTTTTCCGGCCTTGTTTATTTTCTCTTCATGGCTGCCTGGTTGAACCTGTTTCTTGTCATGGGTCACGTGGAAGCCATTACCATGATCGCAGGCTGCGTCTCGGTCGTTATCGCCGCGATCAATATCAAGGACTTTTTCCTGTTCAAACAGGGGATTTCCCTGACCATTGCAGACAGCGCCAAGCCGAAGCTGTTTGACCGGATGCGAAAGCTTTTGCGCTCCGACTCGCTTGTGTCACTCCTGGTGGGCGCCACCGTGCTTGCAATCGTGGCAAACTTCTATGAACTGCTCTGTACGGCCGGCTTTCCGATGGTCTTTACCCGTATCCTTACCCTGAACAACCTTTCGACAACAGCCTATTACCTGTACCTGCTCCTGTATAACGTAGTGTACGTCGTACCGCTGTTCATCATAGTCCTGGGCTTTACGTTCACGCTCGGAAAACGGCAGCTGTCCGAGTGGCAGGGCAGGGTTCTCAAGCTCGTATCAGGCGCCATGATGCTCGGGCTCGGCGGCGTCCTCCTTGTCAACCCCGTACTCCTGAACAACTTGATGGCCACGTTCATCATCCTGGTGGCTTCCCTGGGCAGCGCGCTGCTCGTGGCGGCCGTGACGCACGGGAAATTGCGGACCGGCGACCATTGATGTGTTGAGCCCCATGGATTTTTGCGCTGTTTCCACCAAACACCAACCCGGCTTTAAGCTGGGGCCACATGATAAAAGGGGCCAGGCTTCGGTGCCTGGCCCCTTTTACGGGACGTGTCGGTATGTACTGCAAATTTCCTGCTGAATTACCCGGCGCTCACCTGATATCCCATGACATCATGACGATCAGGGTTAGGAAGATGTAAAGAATGTACATCGCCAACTGCCCCTGTTGCAAGCGGCGGATGGAACTGGTCTTGCCATAGAGGTATTCCAGGAATGGAATATATATCTGCTCATGGACAGCTTCCGGGACATGGCTGGAAAAATGCGATTCCTTGGGGAATATGCCGTTGATTGCCGGGTTATGCACCTGGGGCCTCAAGACGCCCCTGAACATGTACACCAGCATTTCGGCAAAGGATGAAGCCGTGTACTGCATCCGCACTGTGGGCCGGAGATAGCCGCATCCCCAGGTGACCGAGGCGGCCTGGGGATGCTTCCCTGTGCGCCGGGCAAGGAAGACACCCACAACGGCGCAACAAAGCGCAAGGCCGATGGCCATGGCCGATATCCAACCCAGCGGAACCAGTTGCTCAAGGGTGCTGCCGTTGGCTGCGAGTGCCGGCCGCCACCCCAGCACCGCACTGTTCAAGAGCGGTGCAACCAGCCATGGTATCAGACCGATCACGGCGCAGACGCCGGCCAGAACCGCCATCGGGATCAGCATGGCGACCGATGATTCATGTCCATGTGCATGTTCCCGGCAGCGTGGCGCACCCAGAAAAACAACCCCGTACACCTTGACAAAACACGCCACCGCCAAACCGCCAACCAGGGCCAGGGCCGGGGCGGCCAGGGCCGGCAGCGCCCCGGTGATGCCTGAAGTCGAGCGCAATGCCGTAAAGCTCCCCAGGTACACGAACAGCTCGCTCACAAAACCGTTCAGCGGCGGCAGACCGCAAATTGAAACCGCTCCGACCAGGAAAAACGCCGCGGTCCAAGGCTGACGCCGCCAGACACCTCCCATCAGGTTGATCTCACGGGTACCGGTGGCGTGGATCACCGATCCTGCCCCAAGGAAGAGCAGGGCTTTGAAAGTGGCATGGTTGACCACATGCAAAAGGGCTCCGGCCATACCCAGCAGCATCATGGCCCGGTTTCCGGTTGTCTGGCCGATCAGGGCCACACCGATCCCCATCATGATGATCCCGACGTTCTCGATGCTGTGATAGGCCAGAAGCCGTTTCAGATCGTGCTGGCCCAAGGCAAAGGCAACGCCGACGATGCCCGAAACCACACCCAGCGCCAGGATGCTGCCCCCCCACCAGATCGGCAGGTCGAAGTAAAACGAACAGACCCGCACCAGGCCGTAGATTCCGGTCTTCAGCACCAAGCCGGACAAGATGGCCGAGATGTGGCTGGGGGCATTGGCATGGGCCGAGGGCAACCAGATGTGCAGCGGCATGACCCCGGCCTTGAAACCGAAACCGATCAGCGCGGCAGCAAAGACACCGGTTGCAAGGCCATGTACGGCGGACAGCGAGGCAGCGGCCGGGAACAGGTAGTCGCCGGTTGAGTGTTTCAACAGGGCAAACATGGCGAAAAGGGCCAGGGTGCCGATATGGGTGGTGATCAGGTAAAGCGTGCCGGCATCGCGGACTTCCGGTTTTTCATCTTCGGTAGTCAGGCAGAAATAGGCCGCCAGGGCCAGGACCTCCCAGGCGATCAGGAATTGCAGGCCGTTTCTGGCCAGCACCACGGTAGTGAGAGCGGCGGCCAGCAGGCCGGTAAAAAAGGTGAGCTTGCGAACGTTGCCGGGATGTTGGGCGGCGGGCCAATAGGAAACCGCATAGATTGCACTGCAGCCGGTCACGATGAAGATGGGGAGCAGAAAGATGGCCGAGAGGGGATCTATGCCCATTTCGGCCGGACCGAAGGGGAGGCCCCAGTCAAGTATGTACGACTGGGGCGCAGGAAACAGGAGCGCCGTAACGGCTGCCATGACCCCGGCCAACGAAGCAAGGGCCATGAGGCCGGCGGCGAATTTCTGGCCAAAGGCGGCAGGAAAGCGCGGGATCAGCAAGGGGAGACCGGAAATCGACTGGAGTATGACAACAAAACACAGGAGGGTGATCGGCGCGGCCACCTCTCCTCCAATTGCGTTCATGGCTACCTCCTTGTCACCTGATTCGGAAACTAATTAAATCGGCCCGCCGCCTCGAGAATCCCAGCCTGGTCGCAGGAACTGCCCAGGACAGCTCTGAAACCCTCGTCGCGGAGCGCGTAAGCCAGTTTGGACAACAGGTGCAGATGCACCTTTACCGTGGGCGAAGTCAACATGAACAGGATCTTGACCGGCTGTTCGTCCGGTGCGCCGAAATCGATCGGCTGTTCCAGGAAACAGAGCGTGATCGCCGGAGACGGCTTGTTGAGCAGGATCGGATTACGGACATGTGGTATGGCGATGCCATCCCCGATGGCCGTGGTGCCCAACGCCTCGCGGGCCAGCAATACCTGGAGAAAAAAATCAGGATCCAGATGGGCCGGAAGCTTCAGAAGGCCGACCACGTTTTTCAGGACTGAAAGCTTGTCGTTGCCGGGAACCCGACAGTGTATGCCGCCTGCCGCAAGGGCCTCGGCCAGGGTGGGATAATGGATATCGGACTCGACAGCCAGGAAAAGCTCGGGCGGTACCTTTATCCCATGGTCGGTGGCCCATTCCAGCAAATCCACGCGATTAATCTGATAGACCCCATTCACCAGGGTGGCCGGGAGTCCCTCTTTTTTGATCCATTTGATGACGGCCTTCTCCTCGATTTGCAGAAGGTCTGCTGCTTCCGCCGCTTTGATCAACATCAGCCTGCTCCTTACTTTCCAAGCCATATAGGCAAAATATTTTGTAACACCGTTATATTAATAAAACAATGACAATTCCCGGTTCAGCTCATTTTCGTGGCTCACCCCAGCCTTAGCAGCAAGGCCGAAGATTGACGCCGTCAGGGCGGAAAAGGGCCGTTTCCGGATGAGAAACTGTTGGTTTCCGATTCGGAAAGCGGGGATTTTTTCTCCTGGCAAGGAAATCAAGGGATTGCGCGGAGGCGTACATCGGTACGCCGCACAAGCAAGGCCGAAGATTGACGCCGCCAGGGGGGAAAAGCACCCTTTCCGGACGGAAACTAGAAAGCGATTCGCAACCCCTGTTCAGTGGCAGTGACCGTATGGGCAGGGAATTTTGCCTGCCTGGCATCCAGCACGACGCGCAGAAAGCCGGGATTGTCGCCGATGCGCACCCTTTTGATACCGTTTTGGCCGATGGGCACCACCTGGTCGGCCATGGCGGATCTGCCACCGGGAATATCGATCGCAAGGCGAGCCGGTCTGGCAAGCGTGAGCAGTTTGTACTCGGTGATCCTGCCGTTTGCCCGGATATCGATGTAAGCCTGGCCGCTGGTAATGCCTTGTATGATCGGCCGTGCTGTTGCCGCCATGGCGGTTGGCCGTTCTTCTGTTTGTGACGTTGTGGCCGACGCCTCGGCCGATTCACGCGCGGCCGGTGCGAGGGCAGGGGCCGCCATATCGGCAGATTCGTCCGATTTAATATTCACAATCCGGCCGGCGCGGTACTGGTAGAGAATTGAGCGCGAACCGTTGCTGGGTCTGCCGTCGGGGTCACCATCACGATAAACGGGAAAGGTGCGCTCGATCTTGTGGCCGGCCACCAGGAACTTGTCGTGCCCCCGATAGCCCGGGCCTTCTTCATTGACAGGGAGCGTGGCGCGCCTGAGTGAATTGCCTTCAAACCAATAGACATCAAATGTGCCCTGCCCGCCGCTCCTGACACTCCTGCTCGCCACTGCCAGCTCCGGCCTGCTGTCCCCGTCCAGATCGGTTGCCCAGGCGGTCTCGGCCAGAAAATCGACATCAGACTTCAACTTTGCCAGGGTTTTGCCCCCCTGCCTCACGGCGACCTCGATGACCTGGACCGCGCACCCGGCGGCGGGCCGGCTGGAAACGTCGAACTGATATCCGCTCTGCCGTAGCGTCTCCTTGAACGAACAACCGTGACCGGATGCGTGCGCCTGGGGCACAGCGGCCAGCATCAGGCAGATGCCTACGGAATGTACTGACGTAATCATCATGCGCTTCATGTGGTAACCCTCCATTTAGAATATGAGAAAGTCAATGCATTTCAGCGGGCAGCCAAGCCCCCCAAAAGCTGTTCGCAACGGGTCGGGCTGTGCCATGGTCCCAACAATGACACCAGATTTAATGGATTACAAGGATGAATAACGAAACATGGGCAAAGGGGATAAGTGCGTTAACCGAGTTGACTTCTGCCGAAAAGCGCAGAATCAAAACTGTAACTTACTAATTTGGCAAGGTTCATGAGGATTCAGATTCCGCTGTGCTTCCTGCCCCGACGGCTTTGCTCCTCTCCGAAAATACTCCGCTGCATATCCAGTTTTGCCAGCTCTCCGGCCGCAAAGACACGGATCACCCCGAACTCGCCGTCATAGCCCGGCGACCTGATAACCCGGCCGCTACGAATGCGGCCGATTGCCTCACCCAGAATTGGAGCCTGGCCGCTGATCTCATCCAGCGGGGTCTGCAGCAGCAGTTCGAACTCCGATCCGAACCGGTTGATGACCCGGCTGTAGGCCTCCATGACCGCCTTGGAGGCCGCTCCAACCCCAAGTATCTCACCCAGCAACTCGGGCAGCGGGATCAGGCTGTAGACCTCCGGGGCATCCGTACCGTAGACCGGCTCCCCGCGATCGGCCAACTCCATCACTCGGTGTTGCACCCCCACGGTGAGCGGCTTGCCGCAGACCGGGCAACGCAAGCCAAGGCCACGGGTTTCCATGGGGTCAAGACAGACCTTGCAGGCCCGGTGGCCGTCGGAATGGTATTTGCCCTCTTCGGGGAAGAATTCGATGGTCCCCCGGAAGCTGTCCCGCCGATTGCCACGGATGGCATCCCGCAGGGAGAAATAGTCCAGACCGGTAGAGAAGATATTGGCCTCCCGGCCCAGCTTGGAGGGTGAATGGCAATCGGAGTTGGAAATCAGGGCAAACCGGTCCAGGGCGCTGATCAGCCGGTTCATGGCCGGATCGGACGAAAGCCCGGTCTCCAGGGCAAAAACATGGGGAGTGAGGTCGCCGAAGCACTCATCGATGCTGTCGAAACCGGAACGGGACCCGAACAGCGAGAACCAGGGGGTCCAGATGTGGGCCGGCACCAGAAAGCCTTCCGGCGCCACTTCGAGGAGGATCTCCAGCAGGTCGCGGCTGTCCAGCCCCAGGATGGGGCGGCCATCCGAGGCGATGTTGCCGATGGCTGCCAGACGGGTGTTGATCCGTTCCGCCGATGCCAAGTCCGGCAGATAGAGCAGGTTGTGCACCTTTCTGACCTTGCCGTGGCGTTTGTAGATACTGCTAACCTCGGCCGAAAGCAGGAATCGTACCGGCACGTCACCCGGTGCCGCTCCTGGAAACGGGGCTTTGATCCCGGCTTCGTCCTTCAGGCGGAACAGCCCCGGTTCGGCCGGCTCCAGCTCGTCCCTGAGGCAGTTGAACCAGCCGGGATGGGTGAAATCACCTGTGCCGAGCACATTGATTCCCTTGATGCGCGCCCAGGCGGCAAGACCGGACAGGGTACCGCCCGGACTGGTGGCCCGGGAATAAGGCGAATGGACATGCAGATCGGCAATATATTCCATGGCTATTTCACCACTGTCCCAGCTGCCCGGTCACCGTCCTTCAGGTTGAAGCCCCCCCGGACGACGTACTGCTCGCCCTTTTGCAGCCCTGAGGCGACCTCGACCCGGGCATCGCCGATTGTGCCGGTACGGATATCCCTTTTGCGCGCCAGACCACTATCCAGAACAAACAGGGTCCCCTTTCCGGCTGCCAGGTCCAGCCCGGAAACGGCGCTGCGCGGCACCTGCAGCACACCGCTCCGCTTGCCGGTCACGATGCGCCCCTTGGCGAACATCCCCCCTTTGAGCAATTCCGGAGTGTTGCGGACCTCTGCAATGACCTTGAGGGAGCGATCGGCGGAATTCAGTTCCGGATTGATATACATCACCTTGCCGGTAAAGGTCTTGCCCGGCAGAGAATCGACCGTGAACTCCAGAGGTTGTCCCACCTTGATCCTGGCCGCATCCGCCGAGGCAACGGTTACGGTCAGGTTGAGCAGACGATTGTCCACAATCCGGAAAATCGGCTTGGCTGCGGCGGCATCACTGGCCAGATCTCCAACATTCACGTCCCGCAGGGCCACGACACCCTCCAATGGTGCGGACACCAGGCCTTTCGCCAATCTGGCTCGAGACTGGCGGACATCCTCTTCTGACACGCCGATCTGTGCCCGGGCCGCTTCCAGTCGGGCGTTTGCCGCCCCAACCTCGCTTCGGGCGTCATCCACAGCCTGCTGAGTCGCCAACCCGGACTCCTTGAGTTTGAGAATCCTGGCCATCTCCCGTTCGGCACGGTTGGCAGCCACCTGTGCCTGCGCCAGCCCGGCCTTGGCGGATTCGACGCTCGCCGCCGCCCGCCGCGCCAGCGCTTCGCTCTCGGCAACATCTATCCGTGCCAGCGGCTGGCCCTTTTTCACCCGCACCCACTCGGTAACATACACCTGTTTCACCAGCCCGGGGATCTGGGTCTTGACGTCCGCGCTGAACTTGGGTTCGAGGCTGCCTGTTACCTCTATGCCATCGACCAGATCAGTGGCCGCGGCAACGGCAACGTCCACCGCAACCGGAGGCTTGGCTACCTGTGCGGATTCTTTGCTTGCCTCGCCGTTTTTGCCGCATGCGGCAAGCCCGACTGTCAAAAGGGCCACTATGATGGTTAGTGCCGGTAGTTTCATTATGTAATGCTCCTGGGTGTCATGTGCAGAATTGCGGGGACCTATTGCAGCGCATCTGCAAGGTTTCTAACCATGGGGTTCATTCTCCGCCATGCCTTCAAAAAACAGGTTCAATATGCGGGTCATTGCTTCCCGGCCGATGCGTGGAGTGCAGTGACTGAGCTGCTCCTCAATGGCAATGTTGAGACACGACAGGATCGCCCAAGTCATGTCGCCCACATCGCCGGCCCTGAACTCCCCCTGCTCGATCCCTTCCCGCACCAGACCGGCAACGATCTCCAGCAACCGGTCGTAATACCTGTCGAAGTTATAGGCCGGCGCACCTTGCGGCGTGCCGTAGTAGATGGAGTAGATCAGGCGCACGATGTCCAGCTTCTGGGTACTTATGTCGAAGAGGCCCTCGCAGATGTGGATCACCCGCTGGCGAACCGGGCCCGCGTACGAAGTCAACCTGGGCACCAGGGATTCGAACAGCGCATAGCTCTCCTCCATCAGTTGCAGGTAGAGCCCTTCCTTGCTGCCGAAATAATAGTACAGCACCGGCTTGGTCACTCCGGCCGCCGCGCAGATCTCCCGCACCGACGAAGCCGCATAGCCGCGTTGTGTAAAAAGAACCAGAGCGGCGTCAAGCAGTCGTTCGCGGGCATCCGGCTGGATAGATTCTGTTTGAGTCTTGGCTGGCATGGCCTCGTCCTTGATTAAATCTGTTTACCTATCGGTAGGTATAGGAATAATTTATTGTTATGTCAATCGAATTTTAGGGTAAAATGCCCCCTTAATTGATTGACAAAGCAGGCTGGCAGGCTTTAGATTCGCATGACCTGGGAACTGTTATGATCAATATCAATAAAATCAAAAAGCAGTTCAAGGCCATCCTGTCCCTGGACAGTCATCCCGGCCATATCTCGGCCGGCTTTGCCGTCGGGGTCTTTATCAGTTTTACGCCTTTCTTCGGGCTGCACACCCCACTGGCCATAGCCCTGGCTTTCATCTTCCGCCTGAACAAACTTACCTGCATCACCGGCGCCTGGATCAATACCCCTTTTACCATGTTGCCGGTCCTGGCGGCCAGCTTCAAGCTCGGCAGATTCCTGCGGGGAAAGCCGGTCGTCGAACTGACCCTCAGGGGATCGGAATGGCAACACCTCAAACCCTATGCCAAGTCGCTGTTGCTTGGAAGTTCCGTGCTTGGCTTCATAGCGGCTATTGCCGCATATTTCATCTGTTATTGGCTGGTGACGGCCTTCAGGAAGAAGGACGCGGGCTTGGCGCAGCTTACCAGGGAGATGGAAGAGCTTGGAGATGATCTGGAATAAAGGCGGGCAGACCCCGCCTTTTTATTTTCCCAGCAGCGGGTTCAGCACCTGATATACCAGATAGCCAACCATTGCCGCAGACGGAATGGTCAGAACCCAGGCAAGAACTATTCGTTGGGCAACCTTCCAGTTGACGGCATTAATACTCTTTGACAGTCCTGTCCCCAAGATGGCGGATGTAACAACATGGGTGGTACTGGTGGGGAGTCCCATCATGGCGGCTCCCAGGATGACGCTCGTGGAAGCCGAATCCACTGAAAAGCCGGTCATCGGCTGCAGCTTGACGAAATCCCGGCCCACGGTCTTGATGATGCGCCATCCGCCTGCTGCGGTACCTAAAGCCATGGCCAGGGCACAGACGATCTTGACCCAGGTCGGCACATCGAAAACAGGGATAGCGCCGTAGCTCAGCAGGGCCATGGTAATTACGCCCATGGATTTCTGGGCATCGGCAGTACCATGGGAAAATGCCATGGTGGCGGCCGAAAAAATCTGCATCTTGCGGAATCCGCGATTGACTCCGCCCGGCGACTTGTTGCGGAGAACCCGCGAAAACACGACCACAAATATATAACCGGCCACTGTACCGAGAATAGGTGAAATGACCAGTGCCAGGATGATCTTTTCCAACCCGCCCCACAAGAGCGCCGACGATCCGACATGGGCTATGACGGCCCCAATGAGGCCACCGATGATCGCATGGGAGGATGAGGATGGCAGGCCGTAATACCAGGTGATGATGTTCCAGATGATGGCACCGATTACGCCGGCCAGCACCACCATCTGGGTGAGATTATTGCCGCTGACAATACCGGTGCCTATGGTTTTGGCAACCTTGGTGAAGGCCATCGCACCGATGAAATTCAACGTGGCAGCCATGAAAATGGCGGCCCTGACCGATAATGCCCTGGTGGAGACGCAGGTGGCAATGGCATTGGCGGTGTCATGGAAACCATTGATGTAGTCAAAGAGAAGCGCTGCCAGGATTACCAGGCAAAGCATCACGAGGGACTGGTCAAGCATTCTTCACCACCACGCTCTCCAGAATATTGGCTGCGTCCTCACACTTGTCCGTAGTCGTCTCCAAAGTTTCGTAGATCTCTTTCCATTTAATCAGCTGGATCGGGTCCTTTTCCTCATCGAACAACCGGCTGATGGCTTCGCGGGAGACACGATCCGCCTCGTTTTCCAGGGCATTGATCTCCACGCACAATTCGAAGATCTGCTCGTTGGATCTCTTTCCCAACATGGAGACCGCCTTGTCCACCGCAAGACAGGACTGCAGGATGATGAAGCCGAGGGACTTGGCCTCGGGGGTGATGCTGTCAACGTTGTACATGATCACCCGCTGAGCGGAGGCGTCGATCAGGTCGATGATATCGTCCAGCTTGGACGCCAGGGAATAAATATCCTCCCGATCCAGCGGGGTAATAAAGGTCTTGTTCAATTTCTGGATAATCTCATGGGTAATGGAATCACCCTTGTGCTCCACATCCTTGATCTTGCGCTGACTTTCGAAAGGGTTTTCGAAATTGTCGAGCATATCCTTAAGAAGTTTGGCCCCTTCGATGATATTTTTTGTCATCTCCTTGAAAAGTTGAAAAAACTTTTCATCTTTGGGAATGAATCCGAACATTTATTGCCTCCCGTAACCGCCTGCTTGACCTGCCTGGAATAAAAACCTTACATACATACCACAGTTTCCGGAGGCTTCCCACTTAAAAGTCACACATCTGTAACAGACCGGATTGCACGATTGCCTTTATCGGTTTCATGAAGTATTCTGGGCAGTCTGAAAAGAGAAAGGAATACAAATGAATCTGCTGCACGCCATCGTCCTCGGTGCCCTGCAAGGTTTCACCGAAGTGCTGCCCATAAGCAGTTCCGCCCACCTGATCCTGATCCCCTGGCTGTTAAAATGGCCTGAATCCGGGATTACCTTCGACGTGGCCCTGCACCTGGGGACCCTGATCGCCCTGGCAGCCTATTTCCGCCGTGATATAATCGAAATCGCCTATGCCGCCCTCGATGCCATCTCCACCCGTTCACTGGACACCCCGGCCAAACGTCTGCCGTTTCAGATCGTCGCCGCCACGGTGCCGGCCGCCATTGTGGGCAAGCTGTTCGAGCATCAGGTGGAGGACATCTTCCGTGAAATGCCGCTCCTGATCGCCGGAATGATGATCGTATTCGGCCTGGTGCTCGCCGCGGTTGACCGCTGGGGCAAAAAACGGCGCGGGCTGAGCGGCATGACCACCGGCAGCGCCCTGCTGGTGGGCCTGCTGCAATGCCTGGCGCTGATACCGGGCGTGTCACGTTCCGGTATCACCATCACCGCGGGACTGATGGCCGGCTTTACCCGCGAGAGCGCGGCCCGTTTCTCGTTCCTGCTGTCCCTTCCCATTGTGGCCGGCGCAGCGCTTCTCAAGTCGCTCCATGTCATCAAGTACGGAATTCCGGCAGGAGAAGGGGTGCCGATGTTGGTGGGTATTGGGGTTTCGGCGGTCACAGGTTACATCAGCGTGGCCTTTCTGCTCAGTTTCGTGCAAAAACGAACCCTGACGCCCTTTGTCTGGTACCGGTTGCTGGCGGGTGGGGCGCTCATCCTGGCTATCATAATGGGTGCCAAGGGGTAGGTTCCGGTCTGCATCATCTTCCATCGAGGAGTTGTTACAGGAGGGATATATGGGCGGCAGTATCAGGGATTGGCCCGAGGACGAACGGCCACGGGAAAAGATGCTGAAACAGGGGGCGGGGAACCTCACCGATGCCGAACTGCTGGCTCTGATCATCAGGAGCGGCGATCCCAGCACCAAACAGAGTGCCATTGACCTGGGACGTGAACTCATCAGCCATTTCGACGGCAACCTGCGCGAACTGGGCAGCGCCGATATCGCCCAGATTTGCGGCATCAAGGGGCTGGGACTGGCCAAGGCCAGCGGCATAAAGGCCGCCTTCACCCTGGCCGCGCGTTTTCAGGCCCGTAGACTGGAACGCTTCGAACGCTTCACCTCCCCCCGCCAGGTCTTCGATTACTTCCATCACGAATTCCGCGACTCACGCAAGGAATATTTCCTGACCCTGCTCCTGGACGGCAAAAACCGCATCATCCGGCGGGTGCAGGTTTCGGAAGGGTCCCTCAATCAAAGCATCGTCCACCCCAGGGAGGTCTTCAGCCCGGCCGTCAAGGAGTCTGCCGCGGCCATGATCCTGGTCCACAACCACCCCACCGGCGACCCCACTCCCAGTTCCGAGGATATCGCCGTCACCCGGCGGCTGCGCGAAGCGGGCGAGATCATGGGGATCAAGGTACTGGACCACATCATTGTCGGTGATGGCGAATACCTGAGTTTTGTGGAGCGGGGGTTGATGTAGCGGCAAATGCGGCACTGCACCGTAATGGATTCAGCAACATTCTATTGAAAAAGGAGCTTTCCTCTGCTCACGACAACAATCGAAATCTTCTGTATCGCCATAGGAGCCGGGATCATCGGCTCGATCCTGGGGCTTGGCGGCGGCATCATCATTGTGCCGACCCTGACGCTTCTCTTCGGCATGCCGATGCGTACGGCCGTGGCAGCATCCACCATCTCCATCATTGCCACCTCCACCGGAGCTGCCGTGGCCTTTTTGCATGACCGCCTGACCAACACCAGGGTTGCCATGTGGCTGGAGATGGGAACCTCCACCGGGGCCCTGACCGGGGCCATACTCGCAGGTTACCTCAACCAGCGCTTCCTGTTCATTCTCTTTGGAGTGCTTCTTGCCTATTCGGGCTACAACATGTTCAAGACCCGCAAGGCAGAACTGCCGGGCGAAGTCGTGCCCGACCGCGTGTCGCGGAGACTGGATCTGGGCGGCTCCTACTACGACCGGTTGCTGGGCAAACGGATCGATTACCAGGTAACCGGAACCCTTCCCGGATTGGTGATCATGTACTTTTCCGGGGCCGCGGCCGGTCTCCTCGGCATCGGCGCCGGGATCTTCAAGGTGTCGGCCATGGACCAGGTCATGCACATGCCGTTCAAGGCCTCCACCGCAACCTCCAACTTCATGATCGGCGTGACAGCGGCATCCGGCGCCGTGGTCTATTTCGCCAGAGGCGACGTCAAGCCGCTGGTGGCAGGCCCGGTGGTGCTTGGGGTGCTGCTGGGAGCAGTTGTGGGCGCCAGGCTGATGGTCAGGATGAAAACTACCACCATCCGTAAGTTCTTCATCCCGCTGATCATATATACGGCCATCGAGATGATCTACAGGGGAATACGATGATGACGGAAGAAACTCACCGGGAAGCACCATCGAAACACGAACCGATAGAAATGATACTGGCCCGCCTGCTGTTCGTCGGTTCCGTCATCGCCGCCATACTGCTGGCGGTGGGTATCGGGGCGATGCTGCTGGGACACGGGGATGTCGCCTCGCGGCTGGTTACTATCGGCCTGGTGGCGCTTATGGCAACGCCCATCATGCGGGTGCTGACAGCTGGGCTGATCTTCGTGCGCGAAAAGGATTGGCTCTTTGCCCTGTTCTGCCTGGTGGTGTTGTGCGCCCTGGCCGTCGGCATCCTGCTGGGACATGCCCATGTCGAATAGGCCGCACCGTACGTAGAAGCACCGGAAGAATATCAGGGAGAACGTTCTGGTGAGGGTTGTATTAACAACGAAAGGTACTGAAAGATGGCAATTACCGTGACCCGCTGTGCCTGGGCCGGCAGCGACCCGCTCTACCAGGACTACCATGACCGGGAGTGGGGCGTGCCGGTGCATGACGACCGGCTGCTGTTCGAGTTCCTGATTTTGGAAGGAGCCCAGGCCGGGCTTTCCTGGATCACCATCCTGCGCAAGCGCGCGGCCTACCGGGCCGCCTTTGCCGGGTTCGATCCCGAAACAGTCGCTGCCTTCGATGATGCCAAGGTTGCAGAATTGCTGCAAAACCCCGGCATCGTCCGCAACCGCCTCAAGGTAGCTTCGGCAATTACCAATGCCAGGGCCTTTCTGGCGGTTCAGGAGGAGTTCGGCTCCTTCGACGCCTATCTGTGGCGTTTCGTGGACAACCGACCGCTCCTGAACGCCTGGAAGACCATACGGGAGATCCCGGCCAGCACGCCGCTGTCGGACGCCCTGAGCCGCGACCTGAAACAGCGCGGTTTCCGCTTCGTGGGCAGCACCATCTGTTACGCCCACATGCAGGCCGTGGGCATGGTCAACGACCATACCGTGGATTGCTTCCGCTGGCGGGAGTTGGGTGGAGTGTGACTGGGGCGGGATAATCGAAGTGTCTCGGGGATGCTGTTCCGGCATCCCTTTTTTTCGTCAAATGCTACAATTGTATTTTTTCGGGAACCTTTGCCAAGGTCCGGCGTATAAATTATACAAACAATCGCGGAGAGCGGATGGACGACCAGATCATCATCAAGCAAGTGCTGAGCGGCGACATCGATGCCTATGCCCAGCTCGTCCATAAGCACCATCGCAACCTGCTGGCGTTCATCTACCGCCTCGTCAAGGATGCCGACCTGGCGGAAGATATCGGCCAGGAGGTTTTCCTGAATGTCTACAAGGAACTGCCGCGCTTTGATCCCGGGCGCGGCACCCCTTTTGCGGCGTGGCTTTATATCGTGGCCCGTAACCAGTGCATCAGCGAATTGCGCAAGATGGGCCGGACCGAGTTCGTTTCCGCGGACCATCTTCAGCGGATTGCAGACAAGGGCGAAACCGTTGAGTCAGCCCTGATCAGGCAGGAAGAACTGGAGGCGTTGCGGGCCACACTGCAGGAACTTCCCGAACCGTTTCGCTCCACCATCCTCATGAGCCTGCAGGGGGCCACACTGGAAGAGATCGCCAACAAATGCGGCGTGCCGCAAGCCACGGTAAAGACCAGGCTGTTTCGCGCCAGGGAAAAGCTCACGCTCTTACTAAAAGGGCATTTCGGAGGAGCCGGCCATGAACGCAAAATATGAACCCTCACCGGATTTCGTTGCCAAGGTCATGCAGCGGGTCCATGCCTTCGAGTCCGCAAGGGCCTCTGCCATCGAACGCCTGATCTGGTCCAGGCCGATACGCTACGCGCTGGCCGGAGGCGGAACTGTCCTAGGAATACTTAAAGCAGCACCGGTTTTTTGATTACCCGCTACTGAACCAATCAACCACAGAAAGGATTAAAACAGCATGTCCCACACCACCGCAACCGCAGCGGAGCATCAGGCCATCACCAAGGGAAAATCAAAGATTCGCGAATATGCCGAATCCATTATCTGGGCACTCGTTCTTGCCTTCATCATCAGGTCCTGCGTGATTCAGGCCTTCAAGATCCCCTCGGGCTCCATGGAGGATACCCTGGCCATCGGCGACCATCTTTTCGTGAACAAGTTCATCTACGGCATCAAGCTCCCCTTTACCGACAAGAGGATATTGAAGATCCGCGACCCGCGAAGGGGCGATGTGATGGTGTTTGAATACCCGGTGGACCGTTCCAAGGATTTCATCAAACGGGTGATCGGCGTACCCGGCGACGTGATCCAGGTGCAAAACAAGGTGGTCTACGTGAACGGCACACCCTACAAAAACCCCCACGAGGTGCATAAGGAAACCGACCTGCTGTCCCGCCAACAGAGTCCGCGTGACAATTTCGGACCGGTCCGGGTGCCGGCCAACTCCTATTTCATGATGGGGGACAACCGGGACCGCTCCTATGACAGCCGCTTCTGGGGCTTTGTCAAGGAGAGCGACATCGTCGGCGAGGCGTTCATCAAGTACTGGTCGTGGGATCAGGATTCATGGCGGGTACGGTGGGGAAGTATCGGGCAATTGATCTAGCAGGGATAATGACATGGTCCAGCGGCTGCGGGTCATCATCCCGAGGCTCCTGTTCACGCTTTCCGCTGGCCGCTGACCCTGTTGTACGTGGTCAGGAAATAATTCAGGTTAACGATCCGCTGTTCGATATCCTGTTTCCAATACTCCAACCTGCTCCAACCAATGTCGGTCAGGCGATAAATCTTGCGGGCCGGGCCGGCATTGGTGGTGTCCCACTCCGACTCCACCTCGCCATCCTTCTCCAACTGCTGCAGCGTCCGGTAAATCGCCCCCGTATCCGGCTTGTACAGCGGCATCTTGCACATCAGTTCGGTATGGACGGCGCCACCGTGGATGGGACCTTCGGCCAGTGCCAGCAGGATGAAAGCGGACAGGTGACGATATTGCTGTTTCCGTTTCTGCGGCATAAAACCCCCTTCTTCTCAACACAACAAGGTGGAACGACAATAGCGTGCCAACGCCGCACGTCACGCCATCACCCCTCGTTGGCCAGCACTGGTGCGTTACTTTCCGCCGCAACCGGAACCAGTCGTTCCATCAGATAGCCGACAACCAGAACGCCCGGAACCGTGAAGGCCAGCCGCAGCATGGCAAAGCGGATTCCGATGAAGCTGACCTCCATCAGGATCATCGGGATTTTGATGGTCGCCCAGGTTCCCAGAAATATGGCGATATTGGCCAGGCGGGCCCCTTTCTTCTGCAGAGATAGGGCAACCGGAAATGCCGCGTACAGCGGGCCGGCGGCTGCGGTTCCCAGCATGATGGCCAGGCCGGCCCCGCGCAGGCCCGAGTCGGCGCCCAGATGCGTCTCCACCAGATTGCGTGGTACCCAGACATCGAGCAGACCCATCAGGATCATTACCGGCGGTACGATCAACAGCACCTGGATCAGGAAGTCGGCCGAATTCCCGGCCGCCTGCCGGCCGATTTGGGGACTCCAGAGGGTCAGGGCCAGATCGGCCACCGCAACGACCAGGAAAAGCCTGTATTTTCTCAGCAGCGCCTTCACAGAAACATCCCCATCAGTCCGCCAATCAGTATTGCCAGCGTAAAGCTCAGGCATTGCCTGATGATGGTGAATCGCTTGCCGAAATAGGAGATCTCCATGGGCGCGGTGATGAGGCCGACCATGGTGAGCGTTGTGATGAAGGCGGCCAGCGCCGCGGGCGCCGCACCCAGCTTGAGCAGCGAACCGGCCAGGGGAAAGGCGATGGGTGCGGGCATGGTGACAATGGAACCGATTATGGCGATCATGGCAAACCCGGCCAACCCGTGAAACTTGAAAATGTCCGACAGCAGGTTTGGAGGGATCAGTGCCAGCACCAGCCCGACCAGGGCCGTCATGCCCAGGAGGATGGGTACCAGGGCCATGAGCGAGCGATAGCCGATTCGCAAGGCATCCCTGGTCCGCGCCGGGTCCTTGCACCAGGAAACAAGCAGGGCTATCAATGTCAAAGCAGTCAACACAATGGACAGCATTACGACCTCCCGCAGCCGGTTATTGTGTCCACCGGCACACATACTATAAGTCACACCATACTGTTAATTACAGTATGGTGTTTCCCGTCGGGAGTCAATGGAAATTTCGCCCTGTTCTGAAAATGGTGTTTGCCTGAAGAAATAAAAAGGGCCCCCTCTCGGGAGCCCTTTCCATGTTCAAGAAATCGTCTGGGCCAGCGCCAGGGCTTCGTCCGAGGCCCGCTGTGCCGCAGCCACGCAATCATTCAGCCCGATGCCGCGATAGGAGTTGCCGGTCAGCAGCAGGCCGGGGTGAACCTTCAACCGCTCTCCAAGTGCCCCAAGGCGCTTGGCGTGTCCCGACACATACTGGGGGATGGCCTGCTCGTGGCGGAAAACCCGTACAAAGGATGGCGCCGCATCGATCCCCATGATTGCCTTCAGATCCCGCCTGACCCGGGCCGTCACCTCGTCATCGCTGAGCGCTATGTATTCCGGAAAACAGGCCCCGCCCATCATGCTGCGCAGGAGCACCCGTCCCTCCGGCGCCCGGTTCTCGAACATGCTCGAATCCCACAGGGTCCCGAGGATGCTGAGCCCCTCCTTCTTGGGAATCAGGTAGCCGAAACCATCCAGTGGATGTTTGATGCGTTCCCGCTCGTAGCCGAAACAGATCACCGTCATGCTGGAGTAAGGGATCTGGCTCAAGACCTGGGTCATGGTGGGGTCGAGGCTGTCCAGCATCCCGGCGGTAGCAAAGGCGGGCGCGGCAACAATGACGATATCCGCTTCGTGCTCATCCCCGCCCGCGCACAGAACACGATAGGGCACGCTCTTGCCCTTCTCCAGGGAGACCACCTGGCTGCCGGGCCTGACGATATTTCCCAGCGACGCGGCCAGGGCGTCGGTCAGGAACTGTATCCCCTCGCGGAACGAGGTCAGCACGCCGCCAGGCCCGGCAGCGCTGGAGACGACCTTTCCTTCCGCAATATCCTTTTTCTTCTTTTTGGCCAGCATGATCATGGCCTTGATCAGGCCACCGTATTCCCGTTCCAGTTCGGCGATGCGCGGAAAACAGGAAACCAGCGACATGGTCTCTGGGTCGCCGGCAAAGATGCCCGAGACCATCGGCGCAATCAGTTTGTCCAGAGCCTCCTTGCCCAGCCGCCGACGGCCGAAATCGGCCAGGGTCTCGTCCACTCCCACGGGTGCCTTGGGCGCAAAGGGTTCCATGGCCAGCCGCAGCTTGCCGGGCCAGGAGATCAGCCGGCTTTGCAGGAAGGATGGCCCCCCCTCGGGCAGGCGGTGCAGCTCGCCATTTGAATAGATGAAGCGTTTGCGGGCATTGTCGTTGCTGCGGTGAAGATTGTCCCTGACGCCGATGGCCGAGCAGAGTTCCAGGGTCTGGGGCTTGCTGTCCAGAAAACCGTTGGGCCCCCATTCGCAGGTATAACCCTCATCCTTGATGCTCCTGATCTTGCCGCCGAGCCGCTGATCCTTCTCCAAAAGCGCCAGATCGAGCTCGATGCCAGCCTGGCTGGCCTTGTCGCGCAGCAGCCAGGCCGTGGCAAGACCGGAAATGCCACCGCCGATGATGATAACTTTCTTCATGGAATACCTCTGTGGATTTGCATAATTACAAGATACTACGTCCGCGGACTGCCTCTGTCAAGGTATACGCCATCAGCACTGTTGACACACCGGCAAAGCCAGCTTAAATTGTGGATAAAGAAAGAAAGGAAGGTAATTCCCATGGCGGGCTCAGATTATTATAAAGCATTAGGGGTGGATAAAAAAGCTACCCCTGACGAGATCAAGAAGGCTTTCCGCAAACTGGCGGTAAAATACCATCCGGACCGCAATCCGGGCGACAAGTCTGCCGAAGACAAGTTCAAGGAGATCAACGAGGCCTATGCCGTGCTCTCCGATCCCAAGAAAAAGGAAGAGTACGACACCTTCGGCTCCAGCGGCTTTCATAAGCAGTACAGCCAGGAGGACATCTTCCGCAATTTCGACTTCGGCAATGTTTACAAGGATATGGGGGCTGGTACCACGGGCGGGGATGACATTTTTTCGCGCCTGTTCGGCGGGGCCTTTGCAAGGGGCGGCCGGGGCGGCTTCCGGCCGGGACCGCAAAAAGGCACCGACCTGGAGATGGAGACCGATGTCAGCTTCCGCGACGCCGCCCAGGGCGCCGAAAAGGTCGTGGCGTTCCGGCGTAACGGCAAGCGCGAGGAACTGAAGGTCAAAATCCCGGCCGGGGTTAATAACGGCAGCAAGATCCGTATCACCGGCAAAGGCGGACAAGGAGAAAACGGCGGGCCACAGGGCGATCTGTACCTGATCATCCGCGTCCTGCCCGATCCGGTCTTTACCCGCGACGGTGGCGATCTTTTCGTGGAACGGGCAATTCCCTTCAGCAGCGCATGCCTGGGAACCTCCCTGGATGTGCCGACCCTGGAGGGTGACAAGCGCATCAAGGTGCCGGCCGGCATTCAGTCAGGGACCAAGATCCGTCTCAAGGGGTGCGGCGTCAAGCCTTTGGGATCAAACACCAAGGGTGATCTCTACGTAAAGATTGGTGTTCGCGTGCCGGCGGACCTGAACGCCGAGCAGAAACGCCTGATTGAAGAGTTGGCGGGCAAGGGGCTGTAAGCGACCCGACTTCCTGCGCCCTCAAACCTCGTGCAGCCGCTCCCGCTTGAGCAGTTGGGGGAACAGGCGCATCCAGAGCAATACAACCACCAATGTCCCGACCCCGCCCAACAGGGCGGCCGGCACAACGCCGAACCAAGCGGCGGTCAGCCCGGATTCAAACTCCCCCAACTCATTGGAAGTGCCGATAAAAACCGCGTTGACGGCGGTCACCCGGCCCCGCATCCCGTCCGGCGTATCCAACTGCACCAGGGACGAACGGATTACCACGCTGATCATGTCGGCCCAACCAAGGAGTATCAAGGCCAGGAAAGAAAGCATCAGCGAGCGGGACAACGCGAACACAACGGTCATGAGGCCGAACCAGGCCACCGAGGCGAACATGATCCGGCCGACGTGCCTGCGCAAGGGATTGCGCGCCAGATAGAGGGCTGCCCCCAGGGCGCCTATTGCCGGGCCGGCCCGCAAAAGACCCAGACCCTGGGGACCAACGGTAAGGATATCGCGGGCATAGATCGGCAGGAGTGCCGTGGCGCCGCCGAACAGGACCGCAAAGAGGTCCAGGGAGATGGCGCCCAGCACCACCGGACGGCTGCGGATGAAGGCGATCCCGGCAAAGAGGGTCCGCAACGTGGCCGGTTCGCGGGACACGGCAGCCCGTTGGACCTGGATCAGGGAGATGATGACGGCTGAACAGAGCAGGAGCAGGCAGCTGGTTGCGTACACCGCTGCCGGGCCGGCAATATAGAGAAAACCGCCCAGCATGGGGCCGATGATGGTGGCGGTCTGCCTGGCCGAAGAGGCGGTTGCCATGGCCTGGGGCAGCACCTCCGGCTCCACCAGGGACGGCACCAGCGTCTGGATGGTCGAATATTCAAAGGCGCGCCCGATCCCCAGAACAAACACCAGCAGGAAGATGGTTTCCCGGTTCATCAGGTGCAACATGGTTGCGATTACCAGTCCGCACATGGTCGCGGCCTGGGCCAGTTGCGCCATGGAAACGATGCGCCGCCGATCGTGGCGGTCGGCAACATGACCCACATAAAGGGCCAGGAGCAATGACGGAATAAACTGGACCAGCCCAACCAACCCAAGATTCAGGGCGCTGTGCGTCAGGTCATAGACCTGCCAGCCAACGGCAACCGCCGCCATCTGGTAGGCAATGGTCGCCGCGACCCGTGCGCCCATGAATAACAGGAACGGTCGGCGCCTCAGCAGAGTGAATTTTGCGGCGGGATCGGTTGACATTGTTGCTTGCCGGGTGATTTGAAAGCAGGTTCCGGCCGAGACCTTCTAGGCGGCAATCATCAAGGCCACCGCATGGGCGGCGATCCCCTCTCCAATGCCGGTAAAACCAAGCCCTTCCTCGGTGGTGGCCTTGACATTAACCTGATCCACCGCGGTATTCAGCACCCGGGCGATGTTTTCCCGCATGGTCTGGATATGGGGCGCCATCTTCGGCTTCTGGGCAATGATGGTGGCATCCAGGTTCCCCAGGCAATACCCCTTGGTCGCGGCCAGCCGGCCCACATGCTCCAGGAGTTTCAGGCTGTCGGCCCCCTTGAAGGCCGGATCGGTATCGGGGAAGTGCCTGCCGATGTCCCCTTCGCCGATCGCCCCCAGGATGGCGTCGGCGATGGCATGCAGCAGCACGTCGGCATCGGAATGCCCCAAAAGCCCTTTCTCCCAGGGGATATCCACCCCGCCCATGATCAGTTTCCTGCCTTCCACCAAGCGGTGGACGTCGTATCCGTGTCCTATGCGCATATTTATGCCTCCTGACTATTCAATAATGGTTCTCTATAGACAACTTAATCGGTGAATAACGAATTATTTGCGGACATTTTGTCTATAGATAACCCTATTTATTTCCGCATAGATATGCAGAAGTGAATAGTTCAATAGACATTTTTTCAAATCAACTTTGATTGATTCCGCTTTGTTTTGTCCATAGGTAGCGCGTATGGCGCAGCTTACCTATCCACTTTCTTCACCAACATTCAGCAGATAAAACTCATGCAGCTTTGCCTGCAACAGTTGCTTGTCCGGCAACTGGGTTTGATACTCGGCAATCATGGCTGGAGAAAACGACCGGCTGAGGGCATACTCAACGACCTCGGCATCCTTGCTGGCACAGAGCAAAACCCCGATGGCCGGGTTTTCGTGCGCCTTTTTCACATCGCGATCAAGCGCCTCCAGATAAAATCCCAACTTGCCGAGGTATTCCGGCTCAAACCGCCCGACTTTCAACTCAATAGCCACCAGGCAATTCAGCCCGCGATGAAAGAACAGTAAATCCAATGCAAAGTCCCGCTTGCCGACCTGAACCGGAAACTCGGAACCGACAAAACAGAAATCCCGCCCCAATTCAATGAGGAACTCCTTCAACTTATGCAACAGCCTCTTGTGCAGGTCGGATTCATCATGACCATCCGGCAAGTCGAGAAACTCCAGCAGATACGAGTCTTTGAAAACACTGAGAGCGTCAGGATGGATTTGTGTCAGCACTGCTGACACTTTTGGCGGGTGCAGTACCGTGCGTTCGAACAGAGCGGCTTTGAACTGGCGTTCAAGCTCTCGTGTACTCCATTTTTCCTGTATCGCCAGCCGCAAATAGAATTCCCGTTCTTCCGGGAGCTTGCTCTGACTGAGAATAATCAGATTATTAGTCCAGGACAATTGTCTCACCAGTGGTGGGACTTTTTCATCCAGGTGGTAGATCTCGTAAAACTGCCGCATCCGGAACAGGTTTCGGCGCGTGAAACCGCGCAGGCCGGGTTGGGTGCGGGCAAGATAGGCGGCAAGCTGTTCTACCACGCCATCTCCCCATTCGGCGTTTTCAATCTTGCGGCTGATGTACTCGCCCACATGCCAGTACAAATCGATCAGGGTGGTGTTGACCGCCTGAAAGGCCTTGTGTCGCGCGGCTTGGATCAGGTTTACAACTTCGGTAAATGCGGATTTGTTGTGATCTTTTGTTGTCGGTTTTTTCATGCGTTGCTCTTTTTCAACCGCCAGTGAAATTTACGATTTAATATCCCATCTCTTTTTCCGCGCCCTTATCGCACCGGCAATTTGGTTTTCTATAGACGACTCGACCGGTCAATAACGAGTTATTTGCGAACATTTTGTCTATAGACAACTCTATTTTTTCCGCATAGTTATGCAGAAATGAGCAGTTCTATAGATAATTATTTATTAAATGCAACACGAATTCAGGCTTGTTTTGTCCATAGGTAACGCGTATGGCGCAGCTTACCTTTTTTGCCAATTTCTCCTCGTTCAACCATGATTCGTAACTGGTCTTTCAACAACCGCCGAGGGATTTCATCTCCAATCCGTTCGTGAATCTCGCTGTTGCTGGCATCTCGGTATATTTCAAGATCTCGCAACACCAGTTCATTTCACGCTCAGCTCCGAGATCAATATCGACCATTTTCCTGACGTCAGGAAAATGGTATGCAACTGGATGAGTCACGGGCAAACTAAGGCGTAAAATTCTTTGCCATCAATATGCGTAGCCCTCAAAGTTTTTGTGGAGTTGAATGATGATATCGCTTTGGGAAACGCTTTCGGGTTTATTTGACGCAAATACCTTGATATTCAGTCCGCATTCGCGTCAGAGTTTTTCCAAAATGTAAACTCCTCTTCATTGAACGAAAACCATCCTTTTTCTTTCGACCATAAGCGATATGGTGGACGCAACGACTCATCGACTTGACTCCATTGAACAGAAAAATACAGATGCCCAACTCTCTTTTGCCAGTAGCCTGGTTTATCAAGTGACACATTCACGTCTCTCGGCGAGATTGCCTCAGAAATGCACGCTACAAAAGACATAGCAAAAGATTGCAAATCTGACGGAGCGTGAGCATGTCGTGACTGGAAAGAGATTTGGGCAAGGGGATGATTACGATTTGCTGTCGGGAATGGTGTCTGTACGGCAAGAGCATCGGAGGCATTGCCAACGTACTGAATGAAAAACATGTTGATGCCGACTACTTGGGAGTTCGCATATTGAGCAAGCGGCATAGCATTGGATGGTGCTAAAGGTGACAAAAAAATACAACCTTCTCTAATGTCAAGGCAACACATCAGCAAAACGATTGAATTCATTGCCCAGCTTAAATGTGGGCTCTCTTCGCCATCTTTCTCCCAGTTATCTAAATCTGTATCCGGCCCTATTACCAAGCCACGTTTGTCTTGAAGGAGAAGCGGCATCTCACTGTCTTCACAAAATGACAACTCCCCAAGCTCTCGAACCATGCTCCACTCTGTGTTGTGCCCCTCCCTGAAGAGAGAAATAGAAAGTAGTTCCCAAAGAGTATTGCTGGGAATCCAACTAACTTTAATGACATGAATTACAGAAAGTTTCCAAAATGTATCAGGTGCCATCCCCTTACGAACATAATTTAAATATTGCTCCCAAAGCAGACCAAGCCCCTGCTGAAATGTTTCGGAAAGCTGCTTCCAGCCAGGCGGCAAATCTATACCCATATTCTCTGGCGGAATTCTTCCTGGCGTTATTTCAGGTTTAAGCTTACCCCGCACATCAATCAATGCAGGACAAGGTGAATAGATCTTAGAGTTGCGCCAGCCTAAAATTTGGGTGTCGGATCTAAATGAAGGCCGGCCCGGTTTGCCAGCGACTAAAATACCATCCATACAAACAGGAATACCTTCACCATTAAAATGTTTCCCCACAGTTAGTTCCGAAGAGTGAAAAACGACTCTCCAAGTTTTTCTCGACATTTGTAATCCAGCACTCCATCCAGCTTCATCATTTGAGACACATGGAATACCATTTTCATCAACTAAAAACGATTCCTTGGCAAATCCTGATAGATTTGGAGTTACCTTTGACAAGTCTTGAAAAAGGGATACACATTGTTGAACATGTCCCTTCTCCATCGGAGTAAGAGCGGGTTCGATAATCGGCGGAATGGTTAATGTTTCCTTTAATTCTGGGACGTCACATTGAGCTGAAATTGGAAACTCTGTAGCTAACGCGTAACCTTTCAGTGTACGGCACAGCCACACTTTATCTGTCCAGGCATCCAAAAAAGAAGGTTTCTGTCGTGTTACTATCGAAATAGTAGTGCCAATTGGCTGCATTGAGTCGCCCTTTTTAACGACAACAAGCCCACTCAATCCTTGAATTTCAGCAATAATGGGTGGCCCTACTTCCCGACCATAGCCATAATCTCTACGGGTTGTAATTGTTATTCTATCTCCCAGCATAAAGCACGACATGAAACCTATGCCAAACTTTGAACAGGGATCGAAGTCATTTCCAGATGCTTTTAAGCGGTTTCTTTCCCGTTCGAAATATGGAGACCGATAAAAACTCCTGCCAGCCCTGACGAAGAAGTTTTTGATAATATCTTCATCCATTCCGGACCCGTTATCCGAACACTCCAAAACCTCGTACCCATCGTCGTTAACGTAGTGCCTAAAAGCAACGCCTCCATCATTCCAAGGGATTTTAGCCTCAGAAAAGAGCGCCTTTCGATAGCGTATTGCATCAAGGGAATTCTGTAATAACTCGCGGATACAAAGGTTTTCTCTGCCATACAATTTATCCGTCATCAACAGATGCACTACCTCATCCCGTGAAAGACTAAACTCAAGATTGTGAAACTGATATGCATCGTCAAGCGGCTGTATTCTGGATCTATCTACATGAGTAGGGAGACTCAACTCGTAACCTTTAATGTCTCGCGGTTGCATACGACATATTTCTCTTGAAGCCGCGAGTTCTGCATCTACCCAATCCATATATTGGCGTGCAGCCGCTTCATAAGCAGGATGCTTGCATCTAATAGTAAATCGAATTAAGTCAGAAGATATTTGCCAGCCTTCAACCGAGCGATGCTTTTCCCACTCGAACAAACTTACGGTTGAAGAGAAATGAATGCTTTTAAGGAGCGCTTCCGGGGTACGATCACGATCAAAGTCCAGAATATCAGCAAGTCTTAGCACCATCGCAAGAAAGGGTAGGTTTACTGTGTAAGTGCCGATTTGTTCATCACAATGAAATCCGGCTTGAGACGTTAGAGCTTCAGTTGGCAAGGTATGTGATTTGCACATCTTGGCTAAAAATGGTGCAAGATTTATAGCCTGTATTTCAAGTCGCTTGTCATTGGCATATACAGACCGTATAAACTCCGTAACCCTGTTGCCATGCGTTTCACGGATGTAGTCAGTGAACATGGCAGCGTCAAGTTCAGCAATTTGTGACGCAACTGTTACTTTGCGCTCTTTTGAGCAGTTCGACGAACACAATTGTGTCGTTGTTTCCTTGTAATTTGGGTGCTCAACTCGCCAATTATCCCTGAAAAGTTGAAATTTTTCGTCTCCTTCCAGTCTACGGTACTCGTCTGCTGACATGACCATGCCTTGATCATGAAAGAATGCAGCAAGAATCAATAAAGACAGTTCAACGTCATTCAGTTTTTTTGCAACGTCTCCTAAAACTAGCCCCATTAACTCCGTTGTTCGGAGCAGATGCCGATCATCATGCAAAGTGTATTGAGGTGCATAAGCGTACATAGCCTTCATACGGTTAACAGCTTCATCACACAACGTGATGACATTAACCGATAAAACACGAGACTCTTCATTTTCCCTTGCTGCAAGAAGGGACCAGAGATGCGTTTCTTGTACCTTTGTAATATTAAGAACTCGTGTCATAACGATGTTCCTCCAGGGTCAGACGCAGCTTTGTGTCAATGTTTACGACTTTTTATTTTCCTCTATTGTTCCCATCGCCGCCAATGGCGCAATCAACTGCTGATAACGCTCAAAGAGAAACGCCACCCGCTAGGCTTCGGTATTGAAGGCGGTCTTGCCATAGGCGGCATCAACGGCGCGATCCAGCACCTGATGCGCCCTAACCAGTTCCGGCGGCATAGTCAGGGGATCGTAGAGATCAGCAATGGTGGAAGTGGGGTGTTTGGTGCGAGCGTAGAGGACAGCTTGGGCAGCGGCTTCGATAGTGGTCTGTTGCTTTTCAGTCGTATCGGGCCAGGGAAAGTTGTCCAGGTGGGCTAAACAAATAAACTTTTCAACCAGGCGCCTGCTGCCCACGGCCCAACCGGCACGGCCCAATTGCAGGTCGATCTTTTCTTGTCTAGTCTGGCGTTCAGAGTTCATAAGCTAAGGCAACCTCGGTATGTGTTTCTATCCATACTAATACAAATTTCAGGCAGCATCTTTAAGCATGAAATCCACATGCAAGGCGTCATACGGAAAAACGATTTGGCCAGTGTCTGTTTTTTGCAGTATCCCTGCATTTAACAGAGCATGTACATCGCCATGTACCGCTTTCACATCCCTTCCCAAGCGACGTGCCAGTTCACGAATAGTCATTGGTCCAGAACCCGTCATGACGTTCAGCATTTCCCATCGCTTGCCGGAGAGGACCTTGAATAAAAGTGAGGGCGACTCGAAGCTGATGATGTCCCCTTGGGCTTCACCCTCGAATGCTCGCAAGAATCTTCTATTTGTGCTTTCACGGGAAGAGACCTCCAATGTAACTGTGCGCATATCAGTACCTCCACTTATCTACGTCGTTCCAGAAATCTTTCAGAAGGGCCTTCGGTGTTGTAAAATCGTACGGAATTTCAATCTGACCGGTATGTTTATGATCGCCCTTGCCAGCCTCATTATCGTAACGCAGCACACAAGAACCGCTCACCACAAGCGCAAGCCGATATTTGAAGCAATGGATACTACCTGGAAGCGGCAAAGGCAGGTGCCACACCACCATTTCAACAAAGGCCTTTTCGGATATAATGTGCCGCTCATTGAGCATCAGGTCTGCATTCATGTTGGAGATTGTAACAACGGAGGACAAGTGTTGTCAAGTTGAACAACGCTTGGAGTTTATGGCTTGGACTTCATGACCGTGACCTATCCGCATGACTTTTCATTTTCATCATCCGCATAAGTGCGCTTGCCATCCACCAAGTGACTGAGCGGCAGGGTAAAGGCAAACCGGTTTCCCTTCGGCGTTGCCGGCGAGTAGTAGATCCGGCCGCCATGGCGTTCAACAATCTCCTTGCAAATGGCCAGGCCAAGGCCGGTTCCGGCCACGTAACCCTGGGAACTGTCCAACTGCTGGAATGTGTGGAAAAGCCGTTCCCGATCCAGCCACTGAATCGGATGACCTTCGTCGATGACGCTGATCTCGACCATATCGTCACGTAATTCCGACTTGATCACGACCAGGGTGTCCCGCGGAGAAAACTTGATGGCATTTGACAACAGGTTGCTGATTACCTGCACCAGGCGATCGTCATCTCCGCAAATGGGCGGTAAACCATTATCCACCATATTAACCAGCTTAATGCCGTGCTCCATGGCATAACCGCTGATTTCCTCACACGCCAGGGACACGATCTGCCAGATGGACCTGGACATCAAGTTGAAGGACATCTTGCCGGCCTCCATTTTGGAGAGATCGAGGATGTCGTTGATCAGCCTCATCAGCCGTTCCGTATTCCGGTAACAGATGGAGACCAATTCCTGTTCGGCCTGTCCGGATTGATTGGGGTGCTCCAGCATGAAGTGCAGCGCACCGCGGATGGAGGTCAGTGGTGTCTTGAGTTCGTGGGAAATCTTGGAGATGAAATCACGCTTCATTTCATCGATGGTTGCAGCCACGGACACGTCCCGTAGCGACATGATCACCCCGGACAGATCCCCGTTTATGTCGGTCAGGGGTGAAAGGATCACTTTCAGCCGCTTGCCGTTCATCTCCAGCTTGTCTTCCCAGGGCTCCTTTTCCTGACCGCTCCTCAAGGCATCGATATGTTTGCGGACACGCCCGGTCATCACCCCCCTGACGGCCTCCCCATCCGTCTCCCCTTGGGAGTTCAGATCGAGGATGTCGCGGGCAGCCGGATTTGCCAGGCTGATGCTGGCGTTGCCGTCAAAAACCAGCAATCCTTCCGATAGGCAGGAGAGGATCGCTTCAAGCCATCTCTTCTCGCGCTGAAGTTCCATGGTCCGTTGGGCAACGACCCGTTCCAGCCCCTCATTCATCTGCGACAGACGGCTGTTGGCGGATTCCAGTTCTACGGTGTTACTACGGATAATCCTGTCTCGATCTGCAAGGTCGAGGGACATGCGGTTGAAGGCGTCCGCCAGGATCTCCAGTTCATCGCCGGACCTGACCATGGTGCGGTGCTCAAAATCGCCACGACCGATTTTTTCGGCTCCGGCAATCAGGTCTTTGAGCGGTCTTGTAAAGCGGCGCGCCAGATAGAGCGCCATCAGGAACAGCAACGGCGTCCCCACGGCAAGCATCCCGACAATGCTCCCCAGGTTCTGGCGGCGCATCACGCGGTAGTCCTTATCATGCAGGGCAACCAATATGGTTCCCACCACGGAACCATCAATATTCCTGAGCGGCGCGATCGCAGTCCGATAGGCGATCCCGCCTATGAGCGCCTCGTCCCGAAAGTGCCCCTCCCGAGCCAGTCGCGTCATGATGGCGCGGCTTATGCGAAATTTGCTGCGCTCTTTTTCACTACGCAGGCTCCCCACAATCGGAACCTCGCCCTGGGTAATGACCGCTTCGATGCCATTACCGAAGATAGACTCCACCTGGTGCCGCAGAAACGGGTCGTTGTTGATCACATCGGCGCTTATAATCCCGCCCAAAATGCGACCGTCCGGCACGATTACCGGGGTGACGCTGATCGCTGCCAGCACGGAGCTGTCTTTGCCATTTTCACAAAAGGGATGACTTCCCAATCTGCCCAGCAGAGAGCATGAAACCAATTCCACCGAGACGACCGGCAAGCGCTTGCGGATGGCGTCTTCAAGGAGCGGTTTGAAATTGTCGGGGATGTCGCGCAAATTTCTCAACGCCAACGGCCTCATGCCCGTATCGACGATCGCCATGAAATCCACATAGGGCAGGATATTGTTCCAGCTCCGGAGCGATTTGGTCAGCCAGGCTGTGTCGCGGGCCATGATGTGTTGTTGAATCTCGGGAGAGGAGGCCGGAAAGAGAAAGGCGTTGCGCATCTCAACCAGCCTGCTGTTAAACTGGGTGCGGACCACATTGAGCCCATCATCGAGGTTTTTAACGATCCGTTCGTTAAAGAAACCGTCGAAGCGCGAGACAAATGAATAGACGAGAATGGCGTGGATAGGAAGCAGGCAGAGCAGGATAGAGAGAAAAAATCGGGTTCTGATGCTGGTCTTTAGTTTCATGTACAGACAGCGCCTAGGTCTCGGGCTTGAGATCCCGCGACATCAACTCGCTGACTGCTTGGCGGGCTGGTTTGTCCTCATGGAGGATCTGGTAGACTTTTTCAACGATAGGCATTTCCACCCCGAGACGGACGGCGAGCTGATAGACCGATTCGGCAGTCTTCACCCCTTCGGCCACCATGCGCATCTCTGCCAGGATATCCACCAGACGCATCCCCTGGCCCAGCTTGAACCCGACGCTGCGGTTGCGTGACAGGTCGCCGGTACAGGTCAGCACCAGGTCGCCCATGCCGGCAAGTCCGGCAAAAGTGGCTGCCTGGGCGCCCATGGCCTGTCCCAGACGGTTCATCTCGGCCAGGCCGCGGGTAATCAGGGCGGCCCTGGCGTTGTGTCCGAAGCCGAGCCCGTCGCAGATGCCGGCCGCAATGGCGATCACGTTCTTGACCGCGCCCCCCAGTTCCACACCGGATACATCGCTGTTGGTGTAAACCCGGAACGACGGATTGCTTAGTACCCACTGCACGCGCCTGGCACACTCCTCGTTGCGTGATGCGGCCACGATCAACGTCGGAAGCCCGCTGGCCACCTCACGGGCAAATGATGGGCCGGACAGGGCCACGTAACGGGCCAACACATCCTCGCCCAGCAACTCTGCGCAGATCCGGGAGACCGTCATGAGCGAATCCAGCTCGATCCCTTTGGAGGCATTGACGATCAAGGCATCGGGACGAATCTCCGCGGCGGCCTGGGCCAGCACGCTGCGCATGACCTGCACCGGTGTTACCAGCAGAATCAAGGTGCGGTCCGCCAGTGCCTCGCCAAGGCTGCTGGTGCAGGCCAATGACGGGTGGAGCGGGATGCCGGGCAAATAGACCGAATTGATGTGGGTAGCGGCAACTTCAAGGGCAAGATCCTGCTCATAGATCCAGAGCGTGGTGTCATGGCCATTCCTGGCGATCACGTCGGCCAGGGCGGAGCCCCAGCTACCGCCGCCGATTACGGCTATGCGTTCAACGTTACTCCTCGTCATGGTACTCCTCCAACCGCAGATCATATCCTTCCGCCAATGCCTGTCGGGCTGTCTCGATACTGTCCAGGATCAGGCGCCGAACGAACGGATGGCGCGCCTCCGGGAGGAATCCCCCCACCAGGCTTAGTGCCGTGGCCAGGGTGTGCTGCACCAGATTTTCATCGCACTTGGTCTGTTGCATGTAATCAGCCGTCAGAAGCAGCCGTTTGATCAGCTCGGCCCGGCGCGGCGTGATCAACTCCTCGCAAAAACGGGCCATTTCCGCTTCGAGCTCATCCTCGGAAAATCCGGCCTGACCGTTCTTTTTATCCAGTGCGTTCAACCTTTCGGCAACGTCGTAGACCGCCGGCTCGGACAACAACCACCCCTCCAGGCTCGGGCAGTCCAGCAGTTCGTTACTGCTGGCCACAAAGGCCGGAATCCGTTCCACGATCCCTTCAAGATGCTCCAGGCTGAAGCGGGGCACATACCCCTCGGGCCTGATCACATCAGGGCTGAACATGCGCATGTCTACGTAAAAATCAGGTGGCAGGAAATAACCCTGCTCGCGGCTGTGGAAAAGCGCGTCGCGCAGCAGGGCAAGGGCATAGCCAGGCTCGACCTGCTCCAATATCTCGCCGGCCGCCATGTCCCTCAATACCGAATCATACTCCCGATCGTCTTTCATCCGGTAACTCAAGGCATTGATCAGGCCATCCGATTCACCTGCCAAAAGCAGCATCGCGGCATAACCGGAATCTTCCAGCTTCCAGGAAAACCACAGGGAGCGGGAACCGTAAATATCTATGGGCCCGGCCAATACCGAGTAAAACGGCAGTGGCGCCTGAAAGGAATCCGGGAGTTCCAGCGGTTCGCGGACACCCATGAAGGAGAGCCGGCGGATGTTGCGCCGGATCAGCACGGCCAGTTCACCCTCGTGGCGCTGTTCCGCCTTGTTCAACACGTGGAGAGCAAATCCGTTTCTGGTCTTGCCCAGCGCCGTAATCGCCTCTTGGACCACCTCGGCCCGTTCGAAAGAAATCAGTATCTCCAGAACCGCAACCGCTTCGGTGCTATTGGCCTCCGCAAGACCCCGTATCATGTGTACGCGAACCTCGTCACCGGCATCCAGGAACACGTCCATAAATCGTACTTGCCCACGGTCGCCATCTTTCAGGCAATCCCCGATAAATCCTTCAATGGAACCGGCGCCATAGCCGGTCATTGCCGCAAAAGGGGGCGAGGTGATATCAATGCCGTAGTCCTGCAGCGCATCCAGCAACGCCAAGCGGCCATCGTCCTCCAGATCCTTTCGTTTCAGGGTGATCTGGATCAACTGATCGAGCCAGCTTGAATCGTCAAAGAAATCCAGCATGCAGGTATAGCGGTAAATGGCAGTGCCGTTCTGCTCATGCCACAGCTTGCGCACCAACGGTCGGAGGGCGCGCCGCCCGGATTTCTGCAGGCGTCGGCCGATGCGTTCCATCTGGTCGCCGGTCAGGTCTTCACGTTTGAGAAAATCCAGCAGCCGGATGATACGCCGCCGTTCACGCAGGGTTTTATCTATTTTCAAGAGTCTGGTCATAATTGTATATTTTTATGGTGACAGGCCAGTGTGCCTGCCAGTATCAGAGACGCCACATCGGACATCCTACGTTATTCCTCAAGCTCCTCGTCGTCCTCTTCCTTCTCCGCCAGCCGGGCCACGGCCACCACCTTTTCCTTCTCCTCGGTGGTTATAAGGCGCACACCCTGGGTGTTGCGGCCGATGACCGAGAAACCGGAAACCGGCACCCTGAGGATCTTGCCGTTGTCGGTGATCACCATCAGGTCGTTGTCGTTGCTGACCTGCATGACATTGACCACGCTGCCGTTGCGGTCGGTGGTCTTGATGGTGATGATCCCCTTGCCGCCGCGGGTCTGGTCACGGTACTCGTCCAGGTCGGTGCGTTTTCCGTAACCGTTCTCGCAGACCGTGAAGATGGTGGAGCCGACAGCGGCGTTGTCCACGATCTCCATACCGATCACCTCATCATCCACCGACAGTGTCATGCCGCGCACTCCGCGGGTGACGCGCCCCATGGGACGGGCATCCTCTTCGTTGAAGCGGATGGCCTTGCCGTCCCGCGAGGCCAGGAAGACATCCTTGGTGCCGTCGGTCAGGGCCACGGAGATCAGCTTGTCCCCCTCGTCCAGCTTGACGGCGATGATGCCGCCGGAACGCACGTTGGAGTACTCCACCAGGGGCGTCTTCTTGACCACACCCTTTTTCGTAGCCATGAACAGGTAGGTATCCTCGGTGAACTCCTTAACCGGCAGGATGGTGGTGATCTTCTCATCCATGGCAACGTTGACCAGGTTGACCACCGCCTTGCCCTTGGTGGTGCGGCTTCCCTCTGGGATCTCGTAGACCTTGAGCCAGTACATGCGGCCGGCATCGGTGAAACAGAGCAGGTAGTCCTTGGTGGAGGCGATGAACAGCTGTTCCACGAAATCCTCTTCCTTGGTCTTCATGCCGGTCTTGCCCTTGCCGCCGCGCCGCTGGGAGCGGTACAGATCGACCGCGCTCCGCTTGATGTAGCCGGTGTGGGAGATGGTCACCACCATCTCCTCGTCCTCGATGGTATCTTCCAGTGAGATGTCGGCGGTCTTGTCCACGATCTCGGAACGACGCTTGTCGCCGAACTTGTCGCGGATCTCGGTCAACTCGCCAACAATGATCTTGAGGATCTCGGTGTCAGAGGCCAGGATCTCCCGCAGACGGGCGATGAATTTGAGCACCTCTTCGTACTCGGCAATGATCTTGTCCCGCTCCAGGCCGGTCAGCCGTTGCAAGCGCATTTCCAGAATGGCCTGGGCCTGGATCTCGGAGAGCTGCACCGCTCCTTCGTAGCCCACAGGCATGGGCAGGTCGAGGCGCTTGAGGTAATCCGGATCGGCAAATTTGCCCTCCATCAGTCCCTGTTTTGCCTCTGGCGGAGTCTTGGATTCGCGGATCAGTTCAATGACAGCATCCAGCCAATCCAGGGCGATCTTGAGGCCTTCCAGGATATGGGCGCGGGCCAGGGCCTTTTTCAGCTCGAAGTTGGTACGGCGGGTAACCACCTCGCAGCGGTGGTCGACAAAACAGTCCATCACCTCCCGCAGGGTCAGTACCCGTGGGCGGTTGTGTACGATGGCGATCATGATGATGCCGAAGGAGGTCTGCAACTGGGTGTGCTTGTAGAGCTGGTTGAGCAGCACCTCGGCATTCTCGTCCCGCTTGACCTCGATGACGATCCGCATCCCTTCCCGGTCCGACTCGTCGCGAATCTCGGTGATCCCCTCTACCTTCTTTTCCTTGACCAGTTCGGCGATTTTCTCTATCAGGCGCGCCTTGTTGACCTGGTAAGGGAGTTCGGTGATGATTATTGACTGACGCTCGGTTTTCTTGGCAGCCTCCACGTGGGCCTTGGCGCGGATTTGGATGATGCCGCGGCCGGTGGCGTAGGCATCCCGGATCCCTTGGCGGCCGTAGATGGTGGCGCCGGTGGGGAAGTCGGGGCCGGGTACCAGGGCCAGCAGCTCCTCGAAGGAGAGGTCCGGGTTGTGGATCGTGGCGATAATACCGTCGATCACCTCCACCAGGTTATGGGGAGGTATGTTGGTAGCCATGCCAACAGCGATACCTGATGAGCCGTTGACCAGCAGGTTGGGAAACTTGGAGGGTAGGACCGTCGGCTCCAGAAACTCGTCGTTGTAGTTGGGTTGCATGTTGACGGTTTCTTTGTCCAGGTCGGCCAGCAGCTCGTTGGAGAGCTGGCGCAGGCGGATCTCGGTGTAGCGCATGGCGGCCGGCGAGTCGCCGTCCACCGAACCGAAGTTCCCCTGGCCGTCTACCAGCATGTAGCGCAGTGAGAAGTCCTGGGCCATGCGCACGATGGTGTCGTAGGCTGCGGTGTCGCCATGGGGATGGTACTTACCGATCACGTCACCGACCACGCGGGCCGATTTCTTGTAGGGTTTGTTATAGTCATTGCCCATGTCGTACATGGCATACAGACAGCGGCGGTGTACCGGCTTGAGGCCGTCGCGCACGTCCGGCAGAGCGCGGCCGATGATGACCGACATGGCGTAATCCATGTAGGAGCGCTTCATCTCGTCTTCGATGTTAACTGCTATCTTGTTTGGTGTGTTGGTAAGCATCAGTTCCTCTTATATCAACGAATGTTATTTATTTCAGATATCCAGGTTGACCACGTTGAGCGCGTTGGTTTCAATAAATTCGCGGCGCGGTTCAACTTGATCCCCCATCAGGATGGTGAAGATCTCGTCCGATTCCACCACATCCTCGATCTTGACCTGCAGCAGCACCCGGTTATCCGGGTTCATGGTGGTTTCCCAGAGCTGTTCCGGGTTCATCTCACCAAGACCTTTGTAGCGCTGGATGGCCAGACCCTTTTTGGCCTGCTCCAGGAAGAAGACAAGAAGTTCCTCGTGATTGGACGTCTCCAGCAACAGCTTGCCGCCATCCTGCTGTTCCAGAAAGGCGCGGCCGTCGGCCATGGTATCCACCACCCGGCGGTGGTTCTCAACCAGCAGCTCATACTCGTGAGTTGAGAGTACCGAGAGGGCCTGGTGGTCGATAATGGCGCGAATGTTGCCGATACGGAAGGCAATGCGTTCTTCTTCGATCTGGTACTCGGAGCCGGGGGAAAGCGCCTTCATAGCCTCCAAATAGGGTTCCATACCTGTCAATTCCTCGATCCCGGCCGGCACGTTGGCCCGTACAATGATCGAGAGCAGGTCAGAGGCAATGCCTTTCTTGACCACCTTGTCAAATATGGCTCGGTTCTCGATAAACTGCTTGATTACCGGGATAATCTGCTTACCGATGTAAATTCGGTCCCCTTTTTCCAGCTTAAGCGTCAGCTCCTCGGCCCCTTCCTCCAACAGAAAGTTTTGCATGGCGTGTTCGTTCTTGAGATACATCTCCTTCTTGCCGCGCTTGACCTTGTAGAGCGGCGGCTGGGCAATGTAGAGATGGCCGCGCTCGATCAGTTCACGCATATTGCGGTAGAAGAATGTCAACAGCAGAGTGAGGATGTGGGAGCCGTCCACGTCGGCGTCGGTCATGACGATGATGCGGTGGTAACGCAACTTGGCGATGTCGAAATCGTCCTTGCCGATGCCGGTCCCCAAGGCCGTGATCAGGGTGCGGATCTCCTGGGAGGCGATCATCTTATCGAAACGGGCCTTCTCCACGTTGAGAATCTTCCCCTTGAGCGGGAGGATAGCCTGGTTTTTGCGGTCGCGACCCTGTTTGGCGGAACCGCCGGCCGAATCGCCCTCGACCAGGTACAGTTCGCACAGGGCCGGGTCCTTCTCCTGGCAGTCCGCCAGTTTGCCCGGCAGACCACCCATATCCAGGGCTCCTTTGCGCCGGGTCAGATCGCGGGCCTTGCGGGCCGCTTCGCGGGCACGAGCCGCCTCGATGGATTTTTCCAGGATGCGCTTGGCGACCTGGGGATTCTCCTCCAGGAACTGGGCCAATTTATCGTTCAACAGGGTCTCGACGTACCCTTTGACTTCGGAGTTACCAAGCTTGGTCTTGGTCTGCCCCTCGAACTGCGGCTGGGGGATCTTGACCGAGATGACACAGGTCAGCCCTTCGCGCAGGTCATCACCGGAGATGGTCACCTTGGCGTTCTTGAGGAGGTTGTTGGCCGCAGCATAGCTGTTCATGGTACGGGTCAGGGCCGCCTTGAAACCCGCCAGGTGGGTGCCACCCTCATGGGTGTTGATATTGTTGGCAAATGTGAAGATCTTCTCGTCGTAGGAGTCGTTGTACTGCATGGAGACCTCTGTCTCCACGCCACCTTTTTCGCCCTTGATGTAGATCGGCTTGGGGTGTAGAGGGGTCTTGTTGCGATTCAGATACTCCACAAAGGAGTTGATGCCCCCCTCGTAGAAAAATTCGTGAGACTTGTTTTCCACCCGTTCGTCGGTGATCTTGATCCGTACCCCGGCGTTGAGAAAGGCCAGTTCCCTAAGGCGTTGGGAAAGCACGTCAAAGGAGTATTCGGTGGTCTCGAAAATTTCTTCGTCCGGCATGAAGGTGATCTTGGTGCCGCGCTTCTTGGTTTCGCCGGATATTTCCAGCGGCGCCACAGGATCGCCACGGCGGTAAGACTGTCGAAATACCTTGTTATCGCGGCGAATCTCCAGTTCCAACCATTTGGAAAGTGCATTGACTACCGAAACGCCTACTCCGTGCAATCCGCCGGAAACCTTGTACGCATCGTTGTCGAACTTGCCGCCGGCGTGCAGTACGGTCATAACAACCTCGGCAGCCGATTTTCCCTCGCTGGGCATCATGTCGGTGGGAATACCGCGGCCGTTGTCCACAACCGTTACCGAACCGTCGGTGTTGATGGTCACGCCGACATTGTCGCAGTGACCGGCAAGGGCTTCGTCAATGGCGTTATCCACGATTTCGTAAACCAGGTGGTGCAGGCCGGTGCTGGAGGTGGAGCCGATGTACATGGCCGGTCGTTTGCGTACCGCGGCCAGTCCTTCCAGTACCTTGATGCTGTCGGCACCGTATTCTTCCGAATGTAATTGTGTCATATTTGCCTGTTCACTCATGCGATTCATTTCCCTCAAACGTCAGATTGCCGTCTTCCACACGAAAGACGGCGCATTGTGCTACAGCCCCCAACAGGGCTGGTGTTTGTTCTGTTGTTGTCATAAATACCTGAATGTCGCGTGACATCAGAAAATTCATCAGATTGCGGTTGCGGACGGCATCAAGCTCGGAACCCATGTCGTCCAAAAGCAGCAGGGGCGGCTCGTTGAAGATTGCCTGCAGGTTGTCTATCTCCGCCATCTTCAGGGCCAGCACAAAGCTTTTCTGTTGGCCCTGGGATCCAAAGGACTTGAGCGGCCTGTTATCAAGAGTAAGCGTCAGGTCATCCCGGTGCGGTCCGGCAGTAGTGGTGCCATAGCGTTCATCGCTACGCCCATGCTTGGCAAACAGTTCCAGCAGTTCCGCACGAATACATTCCCGCCCGTCGGCCTGCACCCCTTCTGGACGATAACATATGCCGGCTGATTCGCTACCGCCGGAAATCATTGCATAGTAAAGCTGCAACGTGTCGTTAAGTTGCAACACGAACCGTCGCCGCTGTTCGATTACCTCGGCTCCTGCCTCGGCCAGTTGTTCGGTCCATGTATCCAGTCCCGATCTGTCGCTGCTTTTCAGAAGATGGTTACGCTGCTTGAGAATGCGATGATAATTATGCCAACTCTGCAGGTAACCAATATTACCCGTATAAACGGCGCGGTCCAGATAGCGTCTGCGCGCATCCGGACCCATTCTGACCATTCCAGTGTCATCGGGGGAAAATACGACCGCATTCAACCTGCCATGGAGATCTGATGCCCTTTGAACTGCCTTGCCATCGATCTCAACCCTGCGGCCGATAGTTTCCAGGCTAAGTTTTATATTGCTCCTCGTACCTCCGGATTCAATCGCTCCATGTATCAGTGCTGTCCGTTCGCCATGCCTTATCAGGTCCGGAAATCTGGAATTTCTGAAAGAACGGGGGCTCCCCAACAGGTAAATTGCCTCTAGCAGGTTGGTTTTGCCTTGTCCGTTGAGTCCGTACAACAAGTTGAAGCGTTCGCCCGGCATGACCCTAACCATTCCGATATTGCGAAAGCCTGCAATTGCCAGGTGCTTAAGTCGCATCTATTAGTTTCTATAGTCTCATGGGCATGATCACTGCGAGGAAACTATCGGATTTTTCCGGGACTATTATCGATGGAGAAAGTTCGTCCTTGAATTTCATCTCAATACAATCCGTATCTGTTACTGCCAATACATCCAGCAGGTAGCGGGCATTGAATCTTACGGCAAACGGCTCGCCATCATACGTTACGTCGATCTCTTCCATGGCATCACCCAATTCCGGATTGCTGGACGAAATTTTGATGCCAGTGTTGGATATCTCCAACATGATGCCCTTGAATTTCTCACTTGAGAGAATTGCCATCCTGCGTACCGAATGGGTAAAAACCTCTTTATTGATAGTTATAATGCGGTTGTTGGCAACTGGAACAACCCGGTTGTAATCGGGAAATTCACCATCAACAAGGCGCATGACCATATAGGAATCACCACGTTTGATAACAGCGCTATTGTCCATGAAACCAAACATGAGGGTGCCGCCACTCTCCTCATCGGTAATCTTTTTCATCTCATAGATGCCTTTTTTCGGTAGAATGACTCCCTTGCTGAGTTCCGGGCCGGCATTTCCCTTGAAAGTTCCTTTGGCAATGGAAAGTCTGTGCCCGTCTGTGGCAACCATTTTGAGATTCTGGTCACCACCCTCAGTTGTTTCAACCTTGGTGAACAATCCGTTGAGATTATATTTTGTTTCGTCGTTGCATATGGCAAATGATGTCTTTTCTATCATCCCCTTCAGAAGCGAGCTTTCTATCTCAAAAAGATTTTCTTCCTTAACAGCCGGGAAATATGGAAATTCCTCCGGAGAAAGACCAACTATATTGAACTGCACCTTGCCGCATTTGATTTCTACCCAATCGTTGTCCTTGGTAGTGAAAATTATCACCTGATTCGGTAGTTCCTTGACTATCTCGTACAGTTTTTTTGCTCCCACCGTAATCTTGCCCGGCGTAGCTACTTCTGCTGGGTAGCTGCTTTTCATTCCCACTTCGAGATCAGTGGCAGTCACATGGAGGGCTGAATCCGTAGCCTCCAGCATTACATTCGACAGAATTGGCATGGAGGTTCGTTTTTCAACAATACCCTGTATTTTCTGCAGTGATTTGAGAAAGACTTCTTTATCGATTCTGAATTCCATATGCCACTCCTTACGGAATAATATCTTTATAAAATATAAAAAACTTTGTAGTTCTTGTAGAGGGTGTTGATACGGTTGATAACTGTATAACCGTATGAAAATAAATGAAAATTACCTGCGTAATAGTTGTTTATGAAATTCTTTGAACAGTGATGTTTATCAACAGGCAAAAAGTTATGCACATATTTTTATCTGCCCTGTATACAGGTTATCCTTACTTGAGAAGATTATTTTTAATATCCGCAACAATTTTAGCTAGTTTATGATCATCTTTGAGTGCATTATCTATTTTTTTGGCGGCGTAAATGACTGTTGAATGGTCCTTGCCACCAAATCGAGCGCCAATATCCGGATATGATGATTTGGTCAAATCCCTACAAAGCCAGATAGCAACTTGCCTTGCTTGGACAAAATTCTTGAGCCGCTTATCGGATTTCAATTCAGCCACCTTGATGCCAAACTGATCCGCGGTCGCTTTTTGTATCAATTCAACGGTAATTTCCCTGCGTCTGTCACCAAGGATATCCTTGAGGCTTTCCTTGGCCATTGTAAGGGTTATAGGAATACTCTGTAAGCTGCTGTAAGCTCCTAGCCTTATCAGCATCCCTTCGAGTTCACGTATGTTGCGGGTATCGCTGGATGCCAGGAAATATGCGACATCGTCGGGAAGCTGTATTTTGAAAATTTCTGATTTTTTCTTGAGGATGGCTATTTTGGTTTCCAGATCCGGTGGTTGTATATCTGCGATAAGACCCCATTCGAAACGGGAGCGAAGGCGTTCTTCAAGATCGGAAATTTCCCTTGGAAACTTGTCGGAAGTTATGACGATCTGTTTATGTGCTTCGTGGAGCGCGTTAAAGGTATGGAAAAATTCTTCTTGTGTGCCTGTTTTTCCGGAAATGAATTGTATGTCATCAATCAGGAGCACATCCACGTTTCTGAATCTGTTCCTGAACAGGTCCATCTTCTTGAGCCGCAGATGATTTACCATTTCATACATGAATTTCTCGGCGGAACAGTAACAGACGTTCATTGCAGGTGAAACTTTTCGAATAGTGTGGCCGATGGCGTTTAGCAGATGGCTTTTGCCAAGTCCGACACCGCCATATATAAACAGAGGATTATAGGTGTCTGCAGGATTGTTTGCTACTGCCATGGCAGCGGCGTGGGCAAAATGATTGCCTGTCCCGCTAACGAACAGATCAAAGGTATATTTATTGTTGAGAGGCGTAAATGCGGAATCTGTTTGAGAAATCTGAGCTTGGTCAGAATCCTGGTGACCTTTGATAATAAGATTTTCCGGAAGGTTTGCATCGGATTCGTTCTCATTTTCTTTGATAAGAAAATTGATGTGAACATTGTGGCCCGATGTCATTGATAATGCACCGGTCAAAACCTTGTGATAATGTTCTTCCAGCCATTCTTTGAAAAAAGATGTAGGAACGGATAAGAACACGGAATCGTCGTCATGATGACTGTAACGTATTGGTTTGATCCACGTGGTAAAATCGCGTTCAGACAGAACTTTTTCCAAATTGTCGGATGCTTGTTGCCAGGCTTCTTGCATAGAATCGATCGTTATCAGGAGTATAAAGGTATAGTTATCCACATTGGTGCGAACAGAAAAACCACCAATGGTATAAGCAGGTTTCAGAAACGGGCTTCAGTGGGCTGCTTTAAGTTATTAACATGATTTTCAACACCTGTTGATAACTTTTTATTAAATTAATACGGCAACTTACAGTAATTATATTAATAAATAAACTTTGTAAGGATGCAGAAGATTACCAGAGGCCGCCCCATTTATCAAGGCAAATCAAATCTCATGGCAAAACATCACCCGGAATAAATTTATTGACAAATATATGCCGATATGATTAATAACCCATTTCCTGAAAAATTTTATCGGATAGGAGTGCCGAGATGAAAAGAACTTTCCAGCCAAGTAATACTTCACGCAAGAGAACCCATGGTTTTCTTGTAAGAATGTCCACCAAAAATGGTAGATTGGTTATCAAGCGTAGAAGGGCTAAGGGCCGCAAAAACCTTTCAGTTCGCATTGCAACCAAATAATTTCCAGATTGACGGGCAGGGGCCTGTAGGCAAATTCTATCCAAAATCAGCACGCTTGCGTAAGCGGGCTGATTTTGTTAGGTTGACATCTTCGCCTAATAAATGCGTAACCAAGGGTTTTCTTGTTGTTTGGCAGTTAAATGATGTAAAGCAGGCACGCCTCGGGGTTACGGTCAGTAAAAAGGTTGGTTGTGCTGTTATCCGTAATAGGATCAAGCGCTACGTCAGGGAGATTTTCAGGAATTACGGGCATATTCCATTACCTATTGATATTAATGTCATTGCTCGCAGGGAGTCCGTATTAATGGACTTCAAAACTGTTTTGCTGGAACTTGAAAAAGCATTTAAGCATATCGGCGTATCCCCATGTTCAAGAGCATTGCGCTCCTTCTAATTAGGCTGTATTCGAAGTGGGTTTCACCACTTTTGCCCCCGGCCTGTCGTTTTTATCCCTCCTGTTCCGAGTATTCCAGAGAATCAATTCTGCGGCATGGACTAGTTAGGGGACTGTGGCTTACCATGCTCAGGCTTTGTAAGTGTCATCCCTTTCATCCCGGTGGATATGATCCGGTACCATAACTGATAACACAACTGGAGCCTTTATGGAAAAGCGTGCATTATTGGCAGTAATCCTTTCGATAGCAGTTTTCTACATATTCTCGATGGTTGTTGGTCCCGAGAAACAACAGGGACCTTCACCGGCTGCCCAAAGTACAACGAGTGCAGCAGTCACTTCCGTGCCCAATCAGCCCAATGCTCAAAGCGCGTTGAGCCCTGCGGGAACACAAGCTGTTCCTACAGCTGTTTCCGCTAAAGACGTTACAGTTGATACAGATCTATACACGGCAGTTTTTTCGTCACGCGGCGGAAGTCTTAAGAGTCTTACCCTTAAAAAATACCGTGAAAAAAACTCACCGACAGCCAATCCGGTTGTTCTTGAAACCAACACTGATCCTGCTCTGCACACTTTTTCCACCAGGGCCGTAGGTTTCAATCTTTCTGACAACGCCATTTACGCACCTGATACAGAATCCATAATACTCAATGATGGAAAGAGCCGACAGCTGACTTTCAATTATATATCCGGTCAGGGATTCTCTGTTCGCAAAGTCTATACCTTTGCTGGAAATACCTACGGCATCAAACTCGATATCGAAGTTGTCAATAATTCTTCCGCGCCCATTACCGGTTCAATTCAGCAGCTAATGACCTATCCGGCCGAGCACAAGGTAAAGGACAGCCGTTTTGATATATCCGGATCATATGTTTACACCGACAACAGCCTGAAGGTTGACAAGGAAAAGGACGTTCTAAAAGCATCCAGGGTGCCGTATAAGAGTGTTCAATGGGCTGGTTTTGCCGATAAATATTTTCTTACGGCAATATTGGACAACAAAGGAAGTATAGCCTCGGTGGATGTCAAGAAAAATGCCGACGGTTTTCTTGAGTCAGTGGTCTCCTCTCCTCAGTTTATCGCTAACCCTGGTCAGTCTTATACCGTTTCGTATCGTCTGTTTGCAGGCCCAAAGGATATAGACATTCTCAAATCCCAAGGGAATTCGCTGGAACAGTCTCTGGACCTTGGCTGGTTTTCTGCCATTGCAAAACCGCTTCTCTTTACTCTCAAGTTCTTTTATCGCTATGTGGGGAATTACGGCATTGCCATCATTATCATCACAGTTATTCTCAAGGCGTTATTTTTCCCATTGACTCACAAAAGCTACAAGTCAATGAAGGACATGCAAAAGATTCAGCCCAAAATGGCAGCGCTTAAGGAAAAGTACAAGAATGACCGCGATGCCATGAACAAGGCTGTGATGGAACTGTATCGTGACAACAAGGTTAACCCGTTGGGTGGGTGCTTGCCAATGATCGTTCAGATCCCGGTATTTTTTGCATTGTATAAAGCACTCATGTTTTCCATAGAATTGCGCCATGCGCCGTTTTTCTTCTGGATAACCGATCTGTCCGACAAGGACCCATACTATGTGACACCAGTCATCATGGGGATCACCATGTTTGTACAGCAAAAAATGACACCTTCCCAGATGGACCCGGTTCAGCAAAAGATGATGCTTGCCCTGCCGGTAGTCTTCACTTTTATGTTTCTCAGCTTCCCTTCAGGTCTCGTTCTATACTGGTTGGTGAATAATATACTTACCATTGGCCAGCAGATGTACATCAATAAATTGGTGAAGGAATAAACCGATCTTTTTCGGAGCATTTTATGTATATCCGCGATACGATAGCGGCAGTCAGCACCCCGCCCGGCAATGGCGGAATAGGCATTGTCAGGATAAGCGGCAATACGGCAGCTACGGTTGGCTCAGCTATTTTTAAACCAGTAAAAGACGGTGGCCTTAAAAGCCACCGTTTTTATTTCGGCTCCATCCATGATCCGGCTTCGGATGAATTGATTGACGAGGCCATGGCCGTATTAATGAAGGCCCCCAGGTCTTATACTTGCGAAGACGTATTCGAATTGCACTGCCACGGCGGTGTATTGGTCGTCGAGCGGGTTCTTGATCTGGTGCTGAAATGCGGTGCCCGTCTGGCGGAGGCTGGCGAATTTACCAGGCGGGCCTTTCTCAACGGTCGGATTGACCTGATCCAGGCCGAAGCCGTTATGGACATAATCGGGTCCCAGACCGAGGCTGCATTGCGCTTAGCCCAGCATCAGCGCGAAGGCGCTCTTTCGAACAGGATTTATGAAGCGCGCGGATACCTTGTCAAGGCTCTGGCCCTAATCGAGGCTTATATCGACTTCCCTGAGGATGATCTGGGGGAAACTGATATCGCTACAATCAACTTGACTGTTGATCGTGCACTGTCGATTCTGGGTGAGTTGTTGGCCGGATTCAATGACGGGCGCATTCTGAGGGAAGGGATTTCGGTCTTGATCATCGGCAAGCCCAATGCCGGCAAATCAAGCCTGCTTAATCGTCTATTAAACGAAAACAGGGCAATAGTAACCCATATTCCGGGCACAACGCGCGATATAATTGAGGAAACTATCAATTTGGGCGGTCTTCCGGTAAAGTTGCTTGACTCTGCCGGTATTCGCTCGACTTCAGACATTGTTGAGCAGGAAGGGATCAGGCGCGCCTTAGAGAAAATTCAAGAAGCCGACCTGGTTCTTTTTGTACTTGATGCTTCACGGCCATTTGATAGTGAAGATCAGATGATCTTAGATGCTCTTTCCGATGCGAAAACAATACTGGTTCTCAATAAGAGTGATTTACCAAGAGTGGTTGAATTGCCGGCTTGTTTCGACGGAATGATTTCAATACCAATTTCTGCCAGTTCCGGTAGTGGTGTCGATGATCTCAGGGAAAAAGTACGTACGACCTTTTTGCATGAAACAGACCTGGATAACCGTGAATTCGTAGCCATCTCCAGGGCGCGTCATCACGATGCCCTGGTCTCGGCTGAAGCTGTTTTGCGGAAATTCAGAGATAATCTCCTGCTGGGACTGGGCCTTGATCTGCTGGCGATTGACCTTCGTGACGCTTTGTCAGCTATTGGATCGGTAACTGGCGAGACCACATGTGACGAAGTATTGGATGCGATTTTCTCTTCGTTTTGTATAGGCAAATAGATTATGTTTCACGTGAAACTTTCAGGTAGATAAATCTTATGATGACTTACGATCAGCAATATGACGTGATTGTTGTAGGGGCCGGACATGCCGGTTGTGAAGCAGCATTGGCATCAGCTCGCATGGGCTGTTTGACGTTGCTCTTGACCTTGAATCTGGATGCAATTGCCCTTATGTCCTGCAATCCATCCATTGGAGGCTTGGCAAAAGGTCATCTGGTCAAGGAGATCGATGCCCTGGGTGGCGAGATGGCGCGAAACATTGATGCAACCGGCATCCAGTTCCGTATTCTCAATACCCGCAAGGGTCCGGCGGTACGTGCTTCCCGGGCACAAGCCGATAAGCAGCTTTACCGCTTGCGCATGAAACGGGTACTGGAACAGCAGGATAACCTTCATCTCAAACAGGGAGAAGTCACAGCGCTTTACCTTGAAGGAGATGTATTGCGCGGTGTCGATACGCGCTCTGGAATTCGTTTTGTTGGGCGGACTGTCATCTTGACTACTGGCACCTTCATGCGTGGTTTGATTCATATAGGGCTTACTAACTACCCAGGTGGAAGGGCAGGCGATCTTCCCTCGGTTGGCCTTTCAGATCAGCTTAAATCAATGGGACTTGATGTTGGCAGGTTAAAAACAGGCACGCCTGCACGCCTTGATAGCAGAACTATCGACTTTTCACGCCTTGAGCCACAACATGGTGATACTCCGCCTGTCCCATTCTCTTTTCATTCAACCGGGATCCCGCTACGGCAAGTGCCATGCCACATTGCTTATACCAATCCACGCACCCATGACATAATCAGATCCGGCCTCGATCGCTCCCCCCTTTATGCCGGGGTAATCGAAGGGATCGGGCCGCGCTATTGTCCCTCAATTGAAGACAAGGTTGTGAGGTTTCCGGATAAGGATCGTCACCAAACCTTTATCGAACCAGAGGGTCTAGACACCGTTGAGGTATATCCAAGCGGGATGTCAACCTCGCTGCCAATTGATATACAAATAGCTTTTTATCGGTCTATGGCTGGGCTCGAAAACGTAGAGATCATGCGGCCGGCCTATGCCATTGAGTATGATTATGTCGATCCTATTCAGCTGCACGCGACATTGGAAACCAAGCAAATACCCAACTTGTATCACGCCGGGCAGATCAATGGCACTTCAGGTTATGAAGAAGCAGCCGGTCAGGGGCTTATGGCCGGCATCAACGCCGCGCTACGAGTAAAGGGCAGACCGTCTTTCGTTCTGGGCCGTAATGAGGCTTATATCGGTGTAATGATCGATGACCTGGTAACTCTGGGTACAAGGGAGCCTTACCGGATGTTTACCTCGAGGGCGGAATACCGGTTGCTGTTGCGCGAGGACAATGCCGACCTTCGACTGGCTGAAAAGGGTCACTTACTCGGTCTGGTATCTGAAGCCGACTACATGACTTTTCAGCGTAAACGTGAGATGATCGCTGCCGAGTATGAGCGCTTGTGTTCAACGCATCTGGAAATGAATGCGAGCCAAGCGGAGCTTCTTTCTCGGCATGGCTGTGCCGATATTCAAAAAGGGATAACGCTGGAGCAGCTTCTTAGGCGGCCCGAAATTTCTTATACGGATTTGGCGGCAATTGATGATGTTTCACGTGAAACGGTTTCAAACGTAAGTGAGCAAGTGGAAATACAGATCAAGTATCGCGGTTATATTGAGCGCCAATTGGAACAGGTCGAGCGATCGCACAAGCTTGAAAACACCAAGTTACCTGACGAGTTGGATTATTATTCTATCACCGGCCTGACTACAGAGGTACGTGAAAAGCTTGCCAAGGCTAAGCCTGATACTTTAGGCCAGGCGTCACGAATTCCCGGCGTAACCCCGGCTGCCATTTCTGTGTTGGCGATCGCTATAAAGGCGAAGCGTTGGAAAAGTCATGAAGCCTAATTCTGTTCCGGATAGCACGGCAATGAGCTCAATTCTTGAAGCGGCAGTGCGTGATATGCATCTGACTATCTACATGGATGATCTACGCGCATTTGAGCTCTTTGCGTCGGAGCTGAAGAAATGGAACCGTAAGATAAATCTTACTGCATTAACTACTGGTGAAGAAATCGCAATCAAGCACATTGTTGATTCGCTTGTCTTTGCTGGTAAGGTGCGTGATGGTGAATGCGTACTGGATATCGGTTCCGGAGCTGGATTTCCGGCAATCCCCACTAAGATCACCAGGCCGGAGGTGTTCGTAGTCTCCATTGATGCTGTGGAAAAGAAAATTCTCTTTCAGAGACATGTGGCGCGACTCTTGGGATTGCATGGATTTGAGGCGCTACATGTTCGGGCAGAACGTTTGCCGGAAATCTATCCGCGTCGATTTGATGTAATCACATCTCGGGCCTTTTCAAGTTTGAAACAGTTTGTTGCCCTTGCAGCGCCACTGCTTTCTGAAAAGGGACGACTGGTTGCCATGAAAGGGCCGGCTGCATGTGGTGAAATGCAAGCAGCCGAAGAGGGGTTGCGGAAGCTAGGGTTTGAAATATCCGACATTTATTCTTATGGTTTGCCACTCAACATGGGGAATCGCAACCTGATCACTATTATTCCTCGCGAAGCCGCATAGAATAAGCATTCACAGCCAAAGCTTCTAAAATTGCGCCTGGATGGATTTCTTGGTTGCAATCAGGCCAGGGGGTGTCTGAAATGGCTTGACGACGTATGGGCGGATTTTGGGCGTTTTGTGGGCTTGTCGTGTCTGGGCGCCGGTTTTGCCGTAGAATGGGGTTGCAGAGCCGCCGGTTCTGCACTAAAGTGTACTATATAGATACATTTGGGCATGGAGGCAAACGATGAAAAAGTTTATCAGCATCCTGATCATATCAACTCAGCTTTTTGCCTGTGCAACCTATGAAAATCGTGCACTCTCATTCAGGCCCCCTCAGGACTACGTCAATTACCAGAATGTAACCGGATTGAGGGTTGGAGCTGAGGCTTACGCGGATCAAAAACAGGCCGAGGACGCCTTTGGTTTTGATATTCGCGCGGCAGGGTTGTTGCCTGTCCAGGTGGTCATTGACAACAAAAGTGGACAACGGGCGGAAATAGTAACAGGCCAGACGTTTCTGATCGACGATTCCAATCGCTATTGGAAGATTCTTGCTACCAACGAAGCGGTTAACAGGGTTCAGAAAGCAACCGAAGCCGGTGCTATCGGAAGCGGTGCTGGCAAGGGAGCCATGTATGGTGCTGCGGTCGGATCACTACTGGGTTTGGCGTTGGGCATCGTTTCCGGTCATAACGCCGGTGAGGCGGTCTTGAAAGGTGGCGTGCTGGGGGCGGCTGGCGGCGCTGTAATTGGTGGCGCATCCAAGTCGGGTGATGAGGGGCAGCGGGAATATTCGATTGCCGAAGATGTGCGCGACAAAGGTGTTGAAGGGAAGATTATTCCTTCGGAGTCCCTGGCAAGCGGCTTTATATTTTTCCCAGGAGAAGCCAAGAGCGCCAGGGAATTGCGTCTGCAGATCAGGTTCCTTGAAAGTGGCAGGATTCAAACCTTAAACCTGAAGTTCAATTAGCATGGAAGTTCGTATATATTACGAAGATACTGACGCTGCAGGTGTTGTGTACCATGCCAATTACCTGAAGTATTTCGAACGTGCTCGAACCGAATACCTTCGTGAACGTGGTTTATCCGTATCTGAACTGGCTGCTTGCGGTATCATTTTTCCTGTGGTGCGTATGGAGATTGGTTTCAAGGCCCCAGGACTTCACGATGACTTGTTGACAATTTCAACCCAGCCGACACATGTGGGCGGCTCCTCCTTCACTCTACGGCAGCAGGCAGTACGAAAAACTGACGGCATGGTGCTGGTTGACTCGCTGGTAAAACTCGCTTGTGCAAATTCGACGCTCAATGCCCGGCGCATCCCCCCCGAAGTTAGACAGGTGTTGGAGGCTGGACTGCCTCAAACAGGCGCTTTACCATTCTAGGTCATGATCAGGAAGTGATGCACCTTTGCTGCGTATGGAGCGGCTATTTCCTGAGACAGGTCTTCCGCGGTTTAATTATCATTTGCGATCGGTATGTTGCCGTTGTTCCATGCAGGTAAAGTGTCTAAAATTGTGTATTGGATGGACTGATGCCAAGAAGGATTCCAACAATATCAGATAAAGATCAACGAATCACAAGGGAGGAGGCACTCAGGCTTCTGACCGGTGGGGATCTGCTTGCGCTCGGCATGATGGCCGATAGAATACGCAGAAATCTGCACCCGGAAAACCTGGTGACATTTGTTGTTGATCGTAATGTCAACTATACCAACATCTGCGAATCGAAATGCGCCTTTTGCGCCTTTTACCGCGACAAAGGGGCTGCTGACGCCTATGTACTCAGTCGCGGGGAAATAATCGGCAAGATCAGCGAACTGGTTGAACAGGGCGGTACCCAGTTGCTGATGCAGGGCGGGCTGAATCCAGATCTTGAAATAGTTTTTTTTGAGGATTTGTTTCGGGAAATCAAAGAGCGCTTTCCATCGCTGCAGAACCATTCCCTTTCGCCGGCCGAGGTCGTTTGCATTTCAAGAAATTCAGCTCTGACGCTGGATGAAACGTTGCAGCGGCTGAAGAACGCTGGGTTGGATTCTATCCCGGGGGGAGGGGCAGAGATATTGGTGGATGAGGTTCGTGGCAGCATCTCTCCCAACAAGATCGGCTGGCGACAGTGGGCCGAGGTAATGCTCAAGGCCGCTGGCCTGGGCATGCCCACCACAGCCACCATGATGTTCGGCAGCCGCGAAAGGCTGGAGGACATTGTAGAGCACCTTTTCCGGGTCCGTGAACTGCAAGACCAAGGCGGTTCGTTCACCGCTTTTATTCCGTGGACCTATCAACCCGGTAATACTGAACTGGGAGGCACCACCGCAAGCGGCGTGGAGTATTTAAGGGTCTTGGCGCTGGCGCGAATCGTGTTGGACAACATCCCCAACATTCAGGCAAGTTGGGTCACCCAGGGGGCTAAAATGGCGCAAACAGCGCTTTTTTTCGGCGCCAACGATCTTGGTGGGACAATGTTGGAGGAAAACGTGGTAGCTGCTGCCGGGTGCAGTTTCCGCATGTCACAGGAAGAAATGATTGCGCTTATACGATCAGCCGGATTCCGGCCGGCCCAGCGTACCACCACCTACCGAATCGTCAGGGAGTTTCCGCATTGAAGGATCATAACCAACAGGCCAATGCTTGCGATATCATAAGCGATGCTGGGCGCCTGTCCGAATTGGCCGCTATAATTGCCCAGGAACCGGAACTTGCCGTGGATGTCGAGATGGATTCGCTCCATCATTATCGCGAAAAGGTCTGTCTGATTCAGGTTTCGACACGAACAAAAAGCTGGCTGATTGACCCGCTTGCGTTGAGGGACATGTCGCCATTGGCGGTGCCCCTGGGCAATCCTGACACGCTCATAGTAATGCACGGCGCAGACTATGACATCCGTTCCCTGCACCGCGATTTTGGCATTGAAGTATGCAATCTCTTCGATACCATGATAGCTGCCCGTTTTGTGGGCATTGCCGAATTCGGTTTGGCTGCCTTGCTCAAGGCGCGTTTTGGTGTTGAGTTAAATAAGAAATACCAGAAGGCTGATTGGAGCAAAAGGCCGCTCAGCCCTGAAATGTGCCTCTACGCAACCGCTGATACAGCCGACCTGCTTCCCTTGTATGATCAGCTCCGTGGCGAGTTGATCAAAAACGGGCGTCTTTCCTGGCTTGAAGAAGAATGCCGCCTGGCTTGCCAGGCACGTGTCTCCGAGAAGGAAGGGCCATTGTTCCTTTCCTGCAAAGGGGCAGGGAAGCTGAAAGGGAGGAGTCTCGCCATCCTGGAAGAACTTCTGCGGCTGCGTGATCAACAGGCTCGGGAGCTTGATCGTCCGCCGTTCAAGGTCATTTCGGCGGAAACACTTGTGGAGTTTGCTGAAAAAAGGCCTCGCTCCCTGGCAGAACTGGCCGCGGTAAAGGGAATGACTCCAGGCCAGATTCACCGTTACGGCGAACGAATTCTTAAAGCCATAACGACTGCTCTGGCCATGCCCGAGGATAATCTGCCACGTTTCCCGCGCAAAAGGAGAGAGGAACCTGCGGATGGTACTAAAGAACGCCTGAAGATGCTCAAGTCCTGGCGTGAGCAGAGGAGCACCGGGCTTGGGCTTGATCCGGGCGTGGTGGCTCCGAACTGGCTGCTGGAGGGCATTGCCGGCTCTCATCCGGCATCGGTTACCGATCTGGATGCAGTTCCGGGTATGCGTGAATGGCAAAAGGGCCTGTACGGGGAGGAGCTGGTTGCTCTTCTTGAGGTTAAAGATTTTAAATGAAAATGCAGGGGCATGCCTGTTTGGCCGTGCTGGCGGCGGTCACGGGGATAAATCCTGCTAGGGAACATACATGGAACAACCGTATTTGAGTATTGTCATACCTGTTTATAACGAGGAGTCCAATCTTGTGCCACTGATCGAGCGTCTCTATCCGGTTGTCAAGGGAACTGGAAAGCCGTTCGAGATCATTTTCACGAACGATGGTTCCCGTGACCGCTCGCTGGAGATTCTGCGTCGGTTCGTCCAGGATTATCCAGGTGCCAAGGTAATAGAATTCAACGGTAATTTCGGGCAGCACATGGCCATCCTGGCAGCCTTTGAAATGTCCAGGGGCGAGATCGTAATCACCATGGATGCCGATCTGCAGAACCCCCCCGAGGAAATACCGCGGTTGGTGGCGGAAATAGAAAAAGGGTACGATGTTGTCGGCACCATCCGTCAGAAAAGGCAGGATACCTTGTTTCGCCGGCTGGCCTCGCGCGTCGTCAACATCACCACCAACAAGATGACCGGCATGCACATGAACGACTATGGCTGCATGTTGCGGGCATATCACCGTTACGTGGTGGACAATATCAATCGCTGCCGGGAAACTACCACGTTTATCCCGGCCCTGGCCCAGACATTCGCCTCAAACCCGGCTGAAATTCCGGTTTCCCATGCGGAGAGGGCCCTTGGAGAGAGCAAGTATTCATTTTACAGACTGATCCGGCTCAATTTCGACCTTATGACCGGTTTCTCCGTGGTGCCGCTGCAGCTGTTCGCTCTGTTCGGCATCATTACCTCCCTGTTCTCACTGGCATTTGCCTTGTTTCTGCTGGTCAGGCGCTTCATAGTGGGTGCCGAGGTGGAGGGAGTCTTCACTCTGTTTGCGATACTGTTCTTCTTCATCGGCATAATTATCTTGGGAATCGGCATTGTGGGCGAGTATGTGGGCAGAATCTACCAGGAAGTGCGCAAGCGGCCGAGGTTCGTGGTCAGGAAGACATACGGTTTCGAGGAATAAGGGCTATGGATTCAAATAAATTGGTCGTCTGTGCCTATCATAACGTAGGCTATCGCTGCATCGAGGAGCTTTTGCGCCAGGGAGCGGAGATCAGCCTGATCTTCACTCACGAGGATTCGCCCACTGAGGAGATCTGGTTCGCTTCGGTGCGGGATCTGGCAGTGGCGAACGGCATCCCGTACCTGACAACTGACATCAACGAGCCCGGGAATGTGGAACGGTTGCGCTCGATTCAACCGGATTTCATCCTGTCGTTTTACTATCGCAACATGATCAAGCCGCAGGTGTTGGAGATTCCCAGGTGTGGGGCTTTGAACCTGCACGGATCGTATCTGCCGAAATACCGCGGCCGGGTACCGGTTAACTGGGCAGTGATCAACGGCGAGAGCGAGACCGGCGCCACCCTGCACTACATGGTGGAAAAGCCGGATGCCGGAGATATCGTTGATCAGGAGAGGGTCGCGATTGCCAACAAGGACACTGCTTTCGATGTATTCAACAAAGTCACCGATGCAGCGGTGACGGTCATTGGTCGCGCCTGGCCATTATTGCGCGAGGGCAAGGCTGCCCGCATCCCCATGGACCTCGCGGCCGGCAGCTACTTTGGCGGCCGCAAACCGGCCGACGGCCTGATCGACTGGAACAAGCCGGCAGCGGCGATCTACAACCTGGTGCGGGGGGTGACCCATCCCTATCCAGGAGCCTTCACCTTTCTTGCCGGGAAAAAGGTCACCATCTGGCAGGCCAGTCCGATCGATGGCAGCGGAGAACCGGGACGTATTCTGTCACGAAAGCCACTTTTGGTAGGCACCGGTCAAGGTGTGCTGGAGATTTGTTCGGTGCAGGAGGAAGACGGTAAAGAGGTTGGCGCCGCAGATTTTGCTACAGATCACTCAATGTTTTTCACTTCAACACAGGAGACACCATGAAAGTACTTATTCTAGGCGTTAACGGCTTTATCGGCAACGCCCTTACCCACCGCATCCTTACAACTACAGATTGGGAGGTCTTTGGCCTCGACATGGCCTGCGACAAACTTGAGCGCTCCCTGGGCGACCCCCGTTTCCACTATCTGGAAGGGGATATCACCATCAACAAGGAATGGATCGAGTACAACATCAAAAAATGCGATGTCGTATTGCCGCTGGTTGCCATTGCCACCCCGGTTACCTACGTCAAGGACCCGCTACGGGTCTTTGAGCTGGATTTCGAAGAGAACCTCAAGATAATCCGCCTGTGTCACAAGTATAAGAAGCGGGTGATTTTCCCTTCCACCTCCGAGGTCTACGGCATGTCCCCCGACCGGGAGTTCGACGAGGAAAATTCGCCGCTCATGTTGGGGCCGATCGCCAAGGAGCGCTGGATCTACTCCTGCGCCAAGCAGATGCTGGACCGGGTGATCTACGCCTACGGCATGCATGAAGGGCTCAAATTCACCCTGTTCCGCCCCTTCAACTGGATCGGCCCGAAGCTGGACAGTATTCATACCGCCAAAGAGGGGAGCTCCCGGGTCTTGACCCAGTTCCTCTACGACATCCTGGCCGAGGAGCCGATCCAGCTGGTGGATGGCGGCAATCAGCGGCGCTCATTCACCTTTATCGAAGACGGTATCGACTGCCTTATGAAGATAATCGCCAACGAAAACGGTTGCGCCGACGGGAAGATCTTCAACATCGGCAACCCTGACAACGACCTCTCGGTCAAGGAGCTGGCCTATAAGCTGCGCGATATGGTGGCCGAGTTTCCGCTCTACCGCGAGAAAGCCGAAAAATGCCGCATTGAAGAGGTGACATCGGACACATTCTACGGAAAAGGGTATCAGGACATGCTGACCCGCGTTCCATCGGTCCAGCGTGCCAAGGAATGCCTTGGATGGGAACCGGTAACGACTGTCGATGACGCCCTGCGCAAAACACTGGAGTTCTACCTGGTGGACGAGCGGGAAAAGCTGTCGGAATTTTTATAATCGAAAATATGATCTCACCACAAAGACACCAAGGACACAAAGATTCGATGGTCGCGCTTCCATCGTGCAACCTTTTCATTGCCGTGGCTTCAGCAGTTTCATGCGGGGTTATGGGACGTACCGCGCGCTCTTTGTGCCTTTGTGGTGAAATGAAGCAGTATCTTGTATTGTGATGAACCGCCGCGGTTTCACCTTGATAGAGATCGCCGTGGTGCTGGCGATCATCGGCATGGTGATGATGCTGGTGATCCCGCGTCTGCCATCCACCGAAAGCGAGGATCTGAAAACATCCGCCCGCACCCTTGCTTCTACCTTGCGCTACATGGAGGACAGGGCCGCCACCGCCAGGACAACCTACTACCTGCGGCTGGAGCCCGGCACGGACCATGTCAAGGTGTTGGAGGCTGCCGGCGACGGGAGCGAAAAAGTACCTGAAGATCCCTTGCTGCAACAAAGTCCGGTCAAGGAAGGCATTGAGGTGGCGGACGTGGTTATTCCCCGCCTGGGCAAGGTGAACGAAGGGGAATTAAGGCTGGATATCGGCATGGGAGGGTTGCGGGATTTCACCATCATCCACCTGCGTTCGGCCAAAGGCGCATTCTGGACGGTGATGGCCTTTCCTTCAAGCGGCAAGGTCAAGGTTTACGAAGGGTATCAGGAGGAACCTCTGTGAGAGGCCTCAAGGGATTTACGTTGTTGGAGGTGATGGTATCGCTGGCCATCATGGCAAGCGTTGTCCTTACGGTGCTGGGCGCCGTCAATTACCACCTGAGTGTCATTGCCAACGAGCGGGACTATACGGAATTCACCCTGCTGGCACGGGCCAGGATGGCCGAACTCCAGCAGGAACAGATAAAGACGAGCAGCGAAGGTGACCTTGCCCCGGATCATCCGGATCTGAAGTGGAAGGCCGAACTGTTTCCCACGGAAATACCTGCCCTGCAGAAGCTGGTTGTCAGGGTGTGGCGCCCCAGCGACAAGCGGGAGGTGGCCCTTGAGCGCTATCTCACGAAATAGGGGCTTCACCCTGCTGGAGGTGCTGATCGCCGTCATCCTCCTGGCGATCCTCACCACTGCGCTTTATGGCAGCTACTTTGCCGTGCTGCGGGCCAGGGACCGGGCGGCCGAGGGGATGGAAGGCCGACGCGAGCTGGGCAGTACCCTGGACCTGTTGCGCCGGGAGATCGACTCTGCAATGTTTAACCGTAGCGACAAGCGCTTACGGTTCGTGGTGGAAGACCGGGACAATTTCGGGAAACCGTCCTCCAACCTGGAGCTGACCACCTTGACGCCAACATCGTCCGGTTTGCGCCAGGAATCGGGGATCATAGATGTCCAGTACCGCATCATGGAAAAGGAGAAGAAAATCCTCCTGACGCGCCACGAACAGGATCTCTTTTTCGATTCGGTAACAGTGCCCGCCTATCCCCAGATGGAAAACATCAGTTCCTTCCTGGTGGAATGCTATGACGGCTCCAAGTGGGTGCGTAGCTGGGATACGACCCTGAACTACAAACTTCCGACGATGGTACGGGTCACGATCCAGGTGGAGGAAAACGGCAAACCGGTAGAATTCAGGATGTACGCGGTTCCCAAGGTGACCGCGCAATGAGGGGCGAAAAGGGCTTTGCCCTGGTGCTCACCCTGGTGGTGACTGCACTGATGGTGGCAGTGGCGGCGGAGATGATCCACCAGGTCTATGTGGATACCTCGCTCAGCCGCAGTTTCCGCGATGGTCAGCAGGCCTCGCTCCTGGCGGAATCCGGCATCACCGGCGGCACCAAGCTCCTGCAATTCGCCCTGTCGTCCCAGAACTACACCTCGTTGTCAGACAGCTGGGCAGCGCCGTTCAAACTGGACGATGAGGTCGGTTCCATCGAGATCTCTGCCAGCGAGGAAAGCGGCAAGATCAACCTCAACAGCCTGGTGCAGGCCAATGGCGAATACGAACCCTTTACCCAGGCGGCCCTGAAGCGGCTGGGGCAGCGGCTGCAGATACCGGAGGACTGCTGGAGTTCCCTGGCCGATTGGCTGGATAGCAACGACCTCCCCCGGGCAGGGGGGGCCGAGACGGCGTACTACAGCAACCTGAAGCCGCCCTACAGTGCGCGCAACGGACCCTTGGCCACCCTGAACGAACTGACCCTGGTCAGGGGGTTCACCCCGGAGATAGTCACCAAGCTGCTGCCGTTCGTGACCATCTACAATGACCCGTTGAATCAGGTGGGCGTGGTCAATATCAACACCGCCCCCAAGGAGGTAGTGGCCGCGCTGAACGATCGGATCGACGACCGTATGGTCGAACGGCTTCTTGAAGAGCGCCGGCTGCAGCCGTTCAAGAACACGGGTGATATATCAAACAGGGTTGATCGCCAACTCGGCAACGAGCTCTCGGGACGCATAATTTTTATGGGGAATATCTTCCGGATCACTTCGGTGGCAAAGGTCAAGGATACGGCCCGGACCGTGGAGGCCGTGGTCCGTATGACTGATAAGCCGCCGGGGATCCTGTCGTGGCGGGAATATTAGCTGTAAGTCCTGATAGGCATTTCAAAGGAACTTTATGGAATATTTGATAATCCAGGTCGAGGAAAGCCGGCTGACCATAGCCAGATTCGGGCTGTCGGGCCGGGTGCTGAAAAGGGCGGACGCAGCCTCTTTTGCACTGGGGGGGGAGCAGGGACTGCCGGAGGCCGCCGCCCAGGTGGCTGCTGGCATCAGCGGCGCGCCACGGATCGTGCTCTGCCTTGCCCCGTTGCTCTTTGCCCAGCGCTCCGTGGAGCTGCCGCTTACGGACCTGCGCAAGGTGCGCGAGGTGCTGCCGGCCCACTTGCAGGGCGAGATCGTACTGCCGGTGGAAGAGGCGGTTTTTGACGCGGTACCGTCGAGCGCCGGGAATTTCCTGGCCCTATGGGCAAAACGGGCCGACATTGCCCATGCCATAGATATTTTCAAGGAGGCCGGCCTTGAACCGCAGTTCGTCAGTGCGGTCCCGTTTGCCTGGAATTTTCTGCCCGGCATCACGGCCGACTGTGTTGTCTGCGACGGCAATGCCCTGGCTGTCATCGACGATGGGCATCTGACCTACGTTGGCACCCTTAAACAGCAGGAGCCTGGCAAGCAGTTGGCCTCGACCCTGGCAGCCCTGGAATTGTCAGGTTTGACGCTGCCCGGGCGGTTGTTCGTGGTTGGTGCGCGGGCCGACGAACTTACGCACCTTGATGGCCTTCCGCTCACGCCGGAAAAACCGGAACTGCCGGCGGATCTGGCTATTTTCTACAAAAATGAAGAAACCTTTCAGCAGCTGGCCGGCTTGCAAGCCGTGGCACAGGCCTGTTTGAGCGGCGCACTGCCCGACTTTCGCCGTGGAGGGCTGGCCTGGACGGCCGGCAGGGCGAACCTGCAGAAAAAGCTGTATCTGACCGCAGCCCTTGCGTCAATCGTGGTGGTGCTGCTCTTCACCCTGAAAGGGCTGCAATACCGGGCGGCCAGTTCGGATCTGGTCTCGCTGAATGCCTCCATTGCCACCATCTACCGAGGGATATTCCCCACAAGGGCCAAGGCGGTGGACGAACTGGCCGAAATCAAGGGGGAGATCAGGAAACTGGCCAGCGCGGAAAGCTCCAACGGTTTTCTGGACGTGCTCAAAAAACTGGCCGAAGCCAAGGGGACCAGCATCAACGGGCTGTACGACGCAGAACTGGATGGGCGCGATCTGCGGGTCAAGGGGGACGCCCGTTCGGCCGATGCCGTCAACGACTTCAAGTTGGCTATAACACCTTTGATGGATTCCGTTGAACTGGGTGAAGTCAAGACCAAGCCCGATGGCTCGGTTGCCTTTACGTTGACCGGTACGCTCAAGGAGGGGAAAAAATGAGACTCCTGACTGATGCCATTGATCTCTGGCGAGGACTGGAAAGCCGCTCCCGCCTGTGGGCGGGGTATGGGCTGATAGCGCTGCTGTTGCTGACCCTGGCCTGGTCGGCCCTGGCCGGCAAGACTGCGGCACTGGAGCAGAAACGCGTCGCCCGCGAAGAGGTGCTCAAGGAACTGCTGCCGCTCAAGGTGGTCTACCTTGCCGCAAAACAGTCGTCCGATCTGCTGACCGGACGCTTGGCATCGGTTCGGCCCGACGATTCCCTGGCCAAGGTCATCGAAGAGATCGGCATCAAGGGCAAAAGCGTCAAGATCGTCCCGATCAAGGGCGAGGAACACAGCAATTTCATCGAGGATGCGGCTGACGTGCGTATCGAGGGGTTGACCGCCAATGAGGCCATCAACCTGGTCTATCGCCTGGAGAAGGGGAGCAGGCCCACGGTACTGAAGAAGGCCGACCTGAGGGTACGTTTCGATGATCCATCCCGTCTTGATCTCTCCATGATCGTGGCTTTGCTGAAACCGGCCCCCGGGACGGCCAAATGATGTCAAGGCAGCGCCTGCTGAGGGGCGCGGGCCTGTTTGCGGCCGGAATCTGCCTTTTTGTCGCCTTTACCTATCTTCTTTTTCCCACCGGGCGGATCAACGGGGTCATTGCCCAAGTACTGGCTGATCAAGGGCTGTCCCTGTCTCCTGACGCCCGCAAGACACTCCTGCCAGGGCTTTACTGGAACAAACCGCAACTCTCCTCCGAACAGGGCGCCCTTGTCCGCTGCGACCGTCTGAAGGTGCGGCTGGAGCTGTTGCCGCTATTGGCAGGTAGGGTGCTGCTGGGTGCTGCGGCAGCCATAGGCCCTGGCCGGCTCGACCTGGAATACGGCATCACCGGTGCAAAGGCCATGGACCTGAAAGCCGAAGGCATTGTCTTGTCCGACATCCCGTTTTTCAAAACAGTGTTGGGCGCCACTGCCGGTGGTATACTCTGGAGCGAGGGGATCGTACGGAGAAGTGCGAAGGGGCTGAACGGCGAATTGAAGCTGGAGGTGAAACAACTTGCATTTTCCGGGGTGAAGCTGGGGGTGTTTCCCTTGCCGGATGTGAACGATCTCAGTTCCCAAGGGATGCTTCGGGTTACGAACGGCAGGCTCCGCCTTGAGAGTTTCACGTTGCAGGGGGAGGGGATTTACATGCGGCTTTCGGGCGACATCCCCAGTGGGAACAACGCCGTCAGTCAGCCGCTTAATATGACGCTGGAGATCATGCCCAAACCGGAATTCCTGGAAAAACAGAAACTGGTTTTCATGCTGCTGACCAAGTTCATGGCATCGCCCGGCGTGTACCGGGTCCCGATCAGGGGAACGCTGCTGAAACCGGTGGTACAGTAGACAAGCCGTTAACTCCCGCTCTTGTCATTCCGGCAGGCTTTAAGCCGGAATCCAGTTTTTAATCTGGTTGAAAAACCATGGATCCCCGATGATACCATTCGGGGATGACACCTTATGGCGGCATATCTTTTCGGGAGAAATGGCAACCATGGCATTAAAATTGGGCGAAATACTGCTGAAGGAAAAGATGATCACCGCCGGGCAGTTGGAAGAGGCGCTCAAAAATCAGATGATCTACGGCATCAAGCTGGGGAGCAGTCTGATCGAGATGGGTTATGTGGATGAAGAGGCCCTGGCGAACCTGTTGAGCAGCAAGCTGGGAGTTCCCTGCGTAAGCCGCCGGGAGTTGCTGAACATCCCCAATGAGGTCATCCGGAAACTCCCAAGGGACTTGGTGGAAAAATATCATGTCGTGCCTTTCAAGCATGAACGCAACCGGATAAGCGTAGCCATGGCCGATCCGACCGATTTCATGGCCATTGAGGAAATCGGTTTCGTCACCGGCCATGTGATCCAGCCCTACATTGCTCCGGATGTGCTTGTATCACGGGCCTTGGCCAAGTTTTACAATATCAGCAGCGCCGAGGCGCGCTACCAGCAGGTGGCCGATATTGGGCGGAGAATGCGCGATGCGCACCCGGCGGCGCCGGCAACCATCACCATTCCCACCTTTTCAGAGACCGGTGAGCTGCTGAACGTCACCATCCCGGCCGAATTCGAAGGATTTGCCAGTCTGCCGTACGATGGGCCCGAAGATATCTACCAGCCCATGGAATATATGGAAAAATACACCGTGGACCGGCTTTCAACGGACTTTGCGGCAGCCCGCAACCGCGACGATGTTGCCAATGTGTTCATTACCTACCTGGGACAGGAATTCACCGTTGGGGCGCTTTTTATCGTGCGAGGCAATGCCGCTGTCGGTTGGCGCGGCGTGAGCGGCAAAGAGAAAATAGCCGGCTTTGGGGATTTGAGCCTGCTTCTCAGCAAACCATCGGTACTGCGGGATGTTGTCGAAAGCAGGTACTATGCCATGGGTGCTTTGATCAATACCCCTGAGAACAGTCAGATTCTCAAGGCCCTGAACATTGCTGCCGAGACACCGCTTCTGGTGCTCCCGATCATCATGCTCAATAAGGTGGTGGCGGCGGTGTTGGTTTCGGCCGACATGGATGCGCTGGGTGCAAGGCTGGCCGAGCTGCAGAAGCTTGTCAGGAAGGCTTCGATGGCATTCGAGATGCTGATTCTGAAGAACAAGATATTAATGACATGAAAATCGGCCTGATGGGCGGCACATTCAACCCGGTACATCTGGCCCACCTGCGCATCGCCGAGGAGGCCAGGGAGTTGTGCGCCCTTGACCGGGTGCTGTTCATTCCGGCCGCTGATCCGCCCCACAAGCCGCTGGCAGGCGAGGTGCCCTTTGCCAGGCGTTACGAGATGGTCAGGCTGGCCATTGCCGGCAATCCGGCCTTCGGGATTTCGGATATAGAGGGGAAGCGTGGCGGCAAGTCCTACTCCATCGATACCATCGCCAGCTTCAGAGCCGCTCATCCCGATGACCGGCTGTTCTTCATCATCGGCAGCGATTCCTTCCTGGAGATCGGCTTGTGGTACCGTTTTGCCGAGATCTTCCGGTCGTGCGGCCTGATCGTTGTGGAGCGTCCCGGCTGCCCGGTGGGTGACCCTCTGGCGGCCCTGCCGATTGCCATCCGGGGCGAGTTCGTCTATAATGACGCGGCCAACTGTCTGGAACATGAATCGGGCCAGGAAGTGCACTTTATGAAGGGATGCCCGCTGGATATTTCATCCACCGATATCCGCCGCCTGGTTGCGACAGGGCAATCCATAACCTACCTCGTCCCACCGGATGTGGAGACGTATATCAATGAGCAGAGGATCTATAACGAATGCCGATAAAAAAAACGCAAGCAGCAGAGAAACCAACCCTTAGCGCCACAGAGAGGGCATTGAAGTGCGCCGCACTGGCATTCGACAAGAAGGCTTTCGACATCCGCGCCCTGGATATCTCCAAGGTTTCCTCCATCGCCGATTACCTGGTGATAGCCTCGGGAAACTCGGACAAGCAGAATCAGGCCATTGCCGACAGCATCCGCAGCGGTCTCAAGAAGTTCGGCAAGGTCAACGATATCGAGGGGCTGAGCGAAGGGAAGTGGATCGTGATGGATTACGGCGATGTGCTGGTCCACATTTTTCATGAGCCGCTTCGGCACTACTACGACCTGGACGGGTTATGGAAGTTGGCGCCGGAGTTGGAGTTGCCCAAGGCGATACGCGAGGCGCACAAGGAAAGCGATTTTTGAAACTCCGCGTTCTGTGGGTCGGCAAGAGCAGGGAAGCCTGGGTCAAGGAGGCGCTGGCCGACTACTCCGGACGCATCCGCCATTACAACCCCCTGGAGCTGTGCGAGGTGCGGGACGAGAAGGGCGCCGGGGCCGAGGAGATGCGGCGTCGCGAGTGCGAGCGGCTGGAAAGGCAGATCCCGCCCAACGCCATCCTGGTGCTGCTGGATGAACGGGGCGAGCAGCTTGATTCGCCCGGCCTGGCGGCCCTGATCGGCAAGCAGCGCGATGCCGGCATCGGCGAGATGGTCTTTGTCATCGGCGGGGCCTACGGCTTTTCCGAGGAATTCCGCCGGCGGGGCCGGCTGCTTTCCCTCTCCCGGATGACCTTTACCCACCAGATGGTGCGGGTGTTCCTGCTGGAGCAGCTCTACCGGGCGTTCACCATCCTGAACAATGAGCCTTATCATCATTAAGCGCAATGCGGCACATCTTCTGAACTAACAGGGATGAAGGGGATATATCTAGCCAGTTGTAGTTTTTCCTGAGTAGCACTAAATTTGCCGCTACTGTCATTCCGGCAGGCTTTAAGCCGGAATCCAGATGTTAAACTGATAGAAAAACATGGATCCCCGATAGAACCATTCGGGGATGACACCTTATTGCGGGAGATCAGTACTAATCAGGTCGTTTTTTGGGGTTGTTATCCTGTCCATCCCATGTATCCCTGTGAAAAGGACTCTTACATGAAAAAACCACTTCTCCTGATGATCCTGGACGGCTGGGGGTTCAACAGCAACCCGGCCCACAATGCCGTTGCCCTGGCCAAGACCCCCAACCTGGACGGCCTGCTGGCGGAGTTTCCCCACGAACAGATCCAGACCTCGGGCATGGCCGTGGGGCTGCCCGACGGCCAGATGGGCAATTCCGAGGTGGGGCACCTCAATATCGGCGCCGGCCGGGTCGTCTACCAGGACCTGACCCGTATCAGCAAGTCCATTGTTGACGGCGATTTCTTCACCAACCCGGTGCTGTTGGACTGTATTACCCGGACAAAGGCCAAGGGCGGCCGGTTGCACCTGGCCGGGCTGCTGTCAGACGGCGGGGTGCACTCCCACAATACCCACATCTATGCCCTGCTGGAACTGGCCAAGCGCGAGGGGGTGAAGGAGGTCTTCGTGCACTGCCTGCTGGACGGCCGCGACACCCCACCCCAGAGCGGCGCAGACTACCTGGCGCAGCTGGAGGCGGAGATTGCGCGGATCGGCATCGGCCAGGTTGCCACGGTCATGGGGCGCTACTACGCCATGGACCGCGACAACCGCTGGGAACGGGTCGAGAAGGCCTACAATGCCCTGGTGTGCGGCGAAGGGGAATGCCGCGCCTCCTCCAAAGAGGCCATCGAGCAGAGCTACGCCGTTGGCGTGCATGACGAGTTCGTGGTTCCCTGCGTGATCTGTCGGGACAACGCCCCTGTGGGGACAATCAGGGACAACGACGGCTTCATCTTCTTCAACTTCCGCTCCGACCGGGCCCGGGAGATCACCCGTGCCGTGGCCCTGGACGGCTTCGACGGTTTCCAGCGCCACTGCCGGCCCAAGCTGGCCGGGTATGTCTGCATGACCGAATACGATGCCACCTTTGGTCTGCCCATTGCCTTTGCCCAGGAAGAGCTGACCAATATCCTGGGTGGCGTGCTGGGTGGGGCCGGGCTCAAACAGTTGCGCATTGCCGAGACCGAGAAATACGCCCACGTGACCTTTTTCTTCAACGGCGGCGTGGAGACCCCTTTCCCTGGCGAAGAGCGCTGCCTGATTCCATCTCCCAAGGAGGTGGCCACCTATGACCAGAAGCCGGAGATGAGCGCCTATGCGGTCACCGAAGAGCTTTTGTCCCGCATCGACAGCGACGCCTATGACGTGATTGTCCTCAATTTCGCCAACTGCGACATGGTGGGCCACACCGGTATCGAGGAGGCGGCGATCCGCGCGGTGGAGGCCGTGGATGCCTGCGTGGGGCGGCTCGTGGCCAAGGTGCGCGCCAAGGGGGGCGCGGCGCTGATCACCGCCGACCATGGCAATGCCGAGCAGATGACCGATGAAACCGGCGGCCCCCATACGGCCCATACCTGCAACCCGGTCTGGCTGGTCCTGGTGGACGATTCCCGCAAGGGGGCCAAGCTGCGCACCGACGGGAGGCTGGCGGATATCGCGCCGACCATGCTGGACATGCTGGGCCTGGCGCAGCCCAGGGAGATGACCGGGAAGAGCCTGCTGGCTTGACATAGAAATAGAAAGGATTGCCCATGAAAACAGCAAAGATCCCTGCGACCAACCAGGAGTTCCCCATCGGCAAGATTGTCTGCCTGGCGCGCAACTATGCCGAACATGCCAGGGAGCTGGGCAACGAGACCCCGGCCAGCCCGGTGCTGTTCATGAAACCCGCTTCGGCGGTGATCTCCGATGGCGAGGCGGTCAGGATTCCCGCCTATTCCCGGGAGTGCCACTACGAGGTGGAACTGGCGGTGCTGATCGGCAAGACGGCCTGCAAGGTCTCCATTGACCAGGCCATGGCCCATGTGGCCGGTTACGGGGTGGCCATCGACATGACCCTGCGTGACGTGCAGAACCAGCTCAAGTCCAAGGGGCTCCCCTGGGAGATTGCCAAGGGGTTTGACACCTCCTGCCCGCTCTCGCCCTTTGTTCCGGCCGCCTCGGTGGCTGATCCCCATGGCCTGCGGCTTTGCCTCGGCGTCAATGGCGAAGCGCGCCAGGACGGCACCTCGGCCGACATGATCCATCGCGTGCCCCAAATCGTGTCCTACATCTCCGGCATCTTCACCCTGGAACCGGGTGATGTCATTCTGACCGGCACCCCGGCAGGCGTGGGCCAGGTCCAGGCAGGTGATGTCATGGAGGCCGGCATCTCGGGGGTCGGCACGCTGAAAATCCCCGTCAGTCAGGGCTGATTCGAGGCCGGGAAGAATTGCGGCGGCATTCCTCCCTGGGCACACTTTCCTCGTGTAGGTAGCACAATGGTCAGGCAAAACCATTTGAAGCAGAAAAAACGGTTGCCGCGGATCATACGCCTGCTCAGGCGGATGCGCCCGGCAAGCATGCCGGCCACTTTCCGGCACAACCGGGTAGTGCTTTGTCCCGACGGCCCCGGGTTCTTCCGCTCACTGTTTGCCGCGATCCGTTCGGCGGAACGCTTTATCCTCATCGAATACTATCTTATCCGCAACGATCTCATCGGCTCCGCTTTGGCCGATGAGCTGGCTGCTGCCGTCAAGCGTGGCGTGCGGGTCCTCCTGATCTACGATTATATCGGCAGTGTCGAAACCCCGGCCTCCTACTTCAAAAATCTTTCCCAGCGCGGAATCGAGCTGATCTCGTTCAATATGCCCTCTTTCCGGCGCGGCGTGGGGTGGTTCGACAAGCGCGACCACCGTAAGATGACTGTGATTGACGGGACCCTGGCCTTTTTGGGGGGCTTCAACATTGGTGATGAATACGCCGGGATCGTGGCCCAGCCGCTCCGTTTCCGTGATGTCGGTTTCAGCATCAGCGGCAGCGCGGTAGGCGAACTTGTCCGCATCTTCCGTGAAACCTGGCAAATGGAGCGGAGGGAAGTCCCGGATCTGCCGGAACAACCGCTCTCGGAGCGTGACGAAACCCGCACTTTCCGACGGCGCGGACAGTCGAACGTCAATATTGTCAGTGGCGGCCCCCACCACCGCAGTTCCTATATTCGTAATGCCTTCCTGGTCAGCATTGCCTCCGCATCGGAAGAAATCATCATTGCCACTCCCTATTTTGTGCCCGGTCCCCGTCTGATACGTTCCCTGTTGCGTGCCGCCAGGCGGGGCGTGCTGGTAAGGCTGTTGCTGCCGGCGCGCAGCGATGTGCCCCTGGTGCGCATTTTGGGGCGTAGTTTTTATGGTCCCCTTCTCAAGGAAGGAATCGAAATCCGCGAACTGGAGCGGGAAATTCTACACTCCAAGGTCATGCTGATTGACGGTGAACGGACTGTTATCGGCTCGGCCAATTTTGACCAGCGCAGCTTCCATAGAAATTTCGAGATTAACGGCATCATCGATAGCAGTGCTTTTGGGGGGCAGATTCGCGGGATGCTGTTGGAGGATTTTAGGGGTTCACGGGTAATAACGCTGGCGGACCATGAACGGCGGGGATTTGTAACCCGCTTTATGGAGAGGGTAATCAAACTGTTTAGCTGGTTCATGTAGGTGTCTTCAAGATCAAAGGTAAATCTCGAAGCAATCTTGAGGTTGATAAAAGGTTTAGATCTAGAGATGGCCTGTCTGCTCAGTAGACGGATGCGCTGTGCTTCATCCTAGCTGTTTTCTAAAAAGCGGCTCTTGAGCAGCAGCACCCGGAACCAGACCCGGACAGCGGCCGCAGTGGCCATATCCATCAGCGGGTTGCGGGTGTGCCGCTCCAGGTGCCGGTGGTAGAAGTTGATCCAGAAGGAATCCACCTCGTCCGCCCCTTTATTGAGCCGGAAGGCGCGGCGCACGTCCAGCCAAAAGAAAAGTTGCCAGATGTTGGCTGCCACGTGCCGGCCGGTTGCCAGCCAGAAGGCGCGGCGCCATTTGGGGCCTTGCTTTGCCAATTGCAGACGGATGCCCTCCAGGAGCGGCCAGAGCCGTAACCGGCCGGTTGCGGCATGGCATTGGTAGAGGTTGGGCAGGATGGCGAAGAACTCGTCCCAGCCAACAATAGAGTTGTTGACGATAATGGCATTGACGACCTGCCGTGGGGCCAGCCCTTCTGTCTCGAACCTGCGGGCAGAGGTGCTGATCCGTTCGGGCAGCAGCAGCCAGTTGCCATGCCGTGCTATAAGCGCCGCTAACCTGACATCCTCGTAAAAAGGGAGCGTGGTGTCAAAACCGCCCAGGCACCTGAAGAAAGTGGGGGTCAACATGAACCCCTGGTCGCCGCGGATGCAGTCGGTGCGCTCGAGTCGGGTCTTGGCCTCGTAAAAGAAGTATGCCAGCGACGGCGCGCTGTTGCTGCGGCGGAAACTGAGCCCAAAGCGCGCCGCAAAAGGTATTGTACCGAGCACGGCAAGGTGTTTCCTGAAGGCGGCAACAGCCAGGTTCAGGGTATCCGGCGCGGTAAAGCGGCTGTCGGCATGCAGGAACAACAACAGCTCGCCCTTGGCTTGCCGGGCGCCGGCATTCATCTGGACTCCCCGGCCGCGCGGTGTCCGGATCGTATTTACCGTGAAGGGGCGATTTAGCACCAAATCCGCTGCCATTGGCAGGGTAGCGTCACTGGAACCGCCATCGCAGAGGATCAGTTCATGGCGTATCCCTCGCTGCTGTGCGAGGTTCTCGAAAAGATCCGGCAGTTCGGCGGCTTCGTTCAAAACCGGCACGATGATGGATAGTTCGATGGCTGGCTCTTGTTGCATTAAAGACTCCGGGGGTATCTATTCAGCACCATCTGATGGCTTAAAGTCTCTGTCATCCCCGAATGTTTCTGTCGGGGATCCACGACACTAAAATCTGGATTCCCGATAAAACCCTCGGGAATGACAACTTTTTATTATTGTGCTTACTTTTAAAACAAAGAAATTCGGGTCGTATGAAACAGAATAAACGCTTTTGATTTTGCCGTTATCCGTTTTTATCCTTTAGGCCCCTTGGGTCCCTCCATCCCTGTTAAAATAAAAGATTTTTCTTATAGTTACTTCCGGGGGAATGAAAAGCAGTGTATCCAAACCAGCCGCATTTGCAAACCGAAGATATGCCGGTCCTGATCGATACCCATTGCCACCTGGACCAGGAGGTTTTCTCCTCCCGGCTGCCGGAGATACTGGCGGCCGCGCGCCAAGCCGGGGTCACGGACTTCGTGGTGCCCGGGGTGCATCCCGCCGACTGGGAGCGGATGGCGGCCCTTGCCAGTGGCCAGGATCGCGTCTTCCCAGCCTTCGGTGTCCATCCCATGCACGCCGACCTGGTGGATGACGCTTTGCTTGTCCGCCTGGAATCGCTTGCCAGAAGCGGTATCGCCATCGGAGAGATCGGCCTGGACCCCACCTACCCCATCCCCCTTGTGGTGCAGGAACACGCCTTCCGGCAGCAGCTCCGCCTGGCTATGTTCCTGGGACTGCCGGTGCTGATTCACTGCAGGAAGTCTTTTCAGCGGACACTCCAGATACTCTTGGAGGAAAAATGCGGCCAAATCAGGGGGATCATGCATGCCTTTTCCGGTTCGGTGGAGATGGCCCGTGAATTCATCCGCTTGGGCTTCCTCATCTCCCTCTCCGGCACGGTCACCTGGACAAACGCTGTCCGTCCCCTCAGGCTGGCGCGAGAACTTCCCCTGGATGCCCTGGTGCTGGAGACCGACTCCCCTGACATGACCCCCCAGACCTTTCGGGGTCAGCCGAACCAGCCGGCCTACCTGGCCGAGGTCCTGCGGTGCGTGGCACAGTGCCGCAACGATGCCCTCCTTGATGTGGCCAGGCAGACCACCGCCAATGCCAAATCTGTGTTAGGCGGTCTGGGCTGATATCTAACTACTTAATACATTAGCATTAATTCACTTAAAGTACACTATTCCGGTATACAATTAATCCGACAGGTTGTCTTAAAATTTTACACCACAATCCGGCCGGCTCACCTGAATTTCCACTGCACCAAAAAACAAACCCAAATATATCCAGCTAGTTAATGAGATTTGCTAATTGTGCGATAAATCGGCACAAAACATGAACTCTGCCACAGTGAAAGGCAAAGATCGTTCATTGCAATATTTGTATCCGCAGTAGCAGGTGGAACAACCAGCCCTAAGGGGAGGTGATGTTGTTTACATTATGGCCCACGTAATATCTTAGAGAAGTAGATTCTAATAGCTGCTGCACAATTAAGGAGGCAACCATGTTTCGAATGAGCTCACGATTCCGGCCGTATTCAAGACTCACGATTCCAGCCCTCATGGCATGTCTCATGATGGCAACCGGCGCATCGGCAAGCTATTTTGTCGATCAGACCGCGCTGAATGGAAACACATTGTTTGACCAGGCCAAGTTTATTACCCCGTTGCCAGTTTTCGGGCCGGGCTATAATGCAGCCCTGCCGAGGGTGAACGCTGCCCTCCATCCTTTTCTGACAGTCAAGATGAAAGAGTTCGATCAACAGGTCCTGCCTGCCTCCCTTGGCTATGGGCCGGCCCGTCTCTGGGGCTACGAGATATCGGATTCCTTGACCGGCAAGCTCCTGGCGCCTGCTCTCTGGCCGGGGGTGACGATCGAAACCCAAAGGCACATACCGACAACAATAACCTACGTCAACCAGTTGCCGAGCTTTAACCCGAATAATCCGACCGGCCCCGGTCTTACCCAAGGGCTTATTTCTGTCGATCCGACGATCCATTGGGCCAATCCGCTCTCGCCGGTCACCGCGGTTCGCTTCCCGGCCACTATGGCTGACGCAATGATGGAGAACCCCTGCATGGACAACCCCTCCGGCACCATCGCGGGATACGCCTGCAACCAGCCTTTCATTGGCCCCGAACCGGCCGTTCCCCACCTGCATGGTGGTGAAATACCATCTTACTTCGACGGCGGCCCGGACGCCTGGTTCACGCCCAATGGTCTGAATGGAGCGGGCTATTCGACGTTCAACGCCCTGTTCGGTGGCGATATGGGCACCGGTTACACCGGCGGCATCGCCGGTAGTAAACCCTTTTCCTTTCTCCTTTCGAAGCTCCCCTTTGCCAAGCCCGGCCCGGCCAAGGCGACCTATATCTATGACAACTCCCAAGAGCCCGGGACGGTCTGGTTCCACGACCATGGCCTCGGCATAACACGTACCAATGTTTACAGCGGCCTTGAGGCTTTTTACTTCATCCGCGGCCCGCTGCTTGAGCCGCGCAATCTGCCCAGCGGACCTTACGAAGTCGAGATGGCCATTCAGGACCGCCAGTTCGACACAAACGGTCAGCTCTACTTCCCTGACAGTTACAGCAATCAATCTGTGTTGGCCAGCTGCGGTTCAGGTGTAGACGACCCATGTCTTAATGGTCCGCCCACCAATCCCGATCTCCATCCCTTCTGGAATCCGGAGTTCATAGGAGACGTTGCGGTCGTGAACGGCGCACCATGGCCGGTTCTGAAGGTTGAGCCCAGGCGCTACCTTTTCCGGCTGCTCGATGGCTCCAATGCGCGCATGTGGAACATGACATTCGGCGATAAAGCCGCCGGCGAGAGCCAGCCTCCCGTATATGTCGTGGGGGATGACGACAATTATCTGGATGCCCCTGCTCCGGTCCCCAGTGTTTTCATAGCGCCGGGTCAGAGGTCCTATGCCATCGTCGACTTTTCGCAAGTCCCCTTTGGCAGCACGGTCACGGTCACGAACGATGCGCCTGTGCCGTTCCCGTCGGGTCTCTCCCCGGTTGACTATATTGACCCCATGACCGGCTTGAATGTTCCGGCCGATCAGCCCCAGATGCACTATGTGATGCAATTCCAGGTCAGTGTTCCGCTCAAGGGGAAGAAGGACACCAGTTGCGATCCGACCAGAGATTGCAGACGCCCGACCAAGATCGTAAATCTGGCAAATGTGACCTCTAACGGGCTTCATGTGGACAAGAAGCGCGAGCTCATCCTGAAAGAGTTCGAAGCAACGGGTCAGTTTGGCCAGCCGGGCGGCCCGGTGGAAGTCCTTGTCCAGAATACGAAGTGGGATGGCCTGCTTTCCCCCGGCATCGGTCCCGACTTCCCGACCGACGGTATGAGCGAACTGCCGCAGGTTGGATCCATTGAAGAATGGGATATCATCAATCTCACCATGGATGCTCACCCAATGCACACCCATTTGACCCAGTTCCAGATACTGAACAGACAGCCTTTCGACACGGACGGCACCATGGGGTCGGGTATTCCCGGCGGCTACGTGGGGAATCCGGTCGGGCCGACGCCGTTCAGCGACGGTCTTCCCGGTGCATGGGCAAAGGCCTTTTATCCAAGTGGCTTGAACAACCCGCCCGTATGCGATGGCAAGAGTTACGTGAATCCCGATCCTTCGGCATTCAACCCCTGCCCCGGATACGGACCGCCTCTCGCGTACAACACCCCGAATGCTGATGGCGCCATTGGCGGGAACCCAGCGGTCGGTCCGTATCTGATCGGTACCCCCATTCCGCCGGATGCCTCTGAAGCAGGGTGGAGGGACACGGCAGTTGCAAATCCCGGTGAAGTTCTGCGACTCCTGGTCCGCTGGACTCCGACATCTGTCGCGCAGAAGCCGGGCCAGTCTTATAAAGGCAAGAATTTGTACACCTTTGATCCCACGGCCGGTCCGGGTTACGTATGGCACTGCCACATCGTTGACCATGAAGACAATGAAATGATGCGGCCGTACAGGGTCACTAACTAGACATCCGGAAACTATGACCAGTGGGTCCACCCACCCGTTTGAGGGCTGCTCTCACGAGCGGCCCTCTTTCTTTCGGATGTTGCCGGCTAATTGGCAACTCAGGAGGTGATACATGGCAAGAATGGCTGTATTTATAATTACGATGATTTCCCTCTGTTCGGCCAGCTGGGCTACGGAGCAGCTGACCATTGGCAACCAGCAGGACAAAGACAGCTACAGCCTCGGCTACACATTCGGCATGAACCTGAAGAAGCAGGGGATCGATCTGAATACGGACGTGCTTTTGCGGGCCATTCGTGACGCTGTGGAGCAAAAACAGCCGGTTCTGAACATGGATGATATTCGCGAAACCGTGTACCGGCTCGAAGAAAAGATGAGGATCTCCCAGGAAAAACGGGCAAAAGAGTCTGCCTCGAAAAACCTGGGGGAAGGAAAGGCCTTTCTCGAAAGGAATAAAGAAAAGGAGGGGGTCAAGACCCTTCCCGATGGGCTGCAGTACAAGGTGCTGGTGGAAGGGAACGGGCCCACACCCAAACCGACAGATTTTGTTTCAGTCAACTATAAGGGCAGTTTGGTAGACGGGACCCTTTTCGACAGCTCGTATACCCGCGGGAAACCGGTCAATCTGCGTGTCGACGGCGTTATAAAAGGTTGGACCGAAGTTTTGCAGCTTATGAAAACCGGCTCGAAATGGGAAGTTTTTGTCCCTCCCAACCTTGCCTACGGCGCCAGGGGATTTAACCGGATTCCGCCAAACAGCACCCTTATCTTCGAGATAGAGCTTCTGTCCATCGGCAAGGAATGAAACCCGGTGCACCGGGGTGGAATTGATATTTCGATCTTGCGACACATAGATGATCGGGATCGATGTCATGGCGAGTGTCTGGAAATCGCGGGATAATAAAAAACCCCCCACGGAAAATTGTCCGCAGGGGGTTCTTATAAGAACCTGCTAAAGGCGCTTTACTGGACCTGGACAACCTCTTTGACTTCAGGAATGCGCTCCTTCATGGCCCGTTCGATTCCCATTTTAAGAGTCATGGTGGACATGGGGCAGCTCCCGCAGGCGCCTTTCAGCCGAACCTTGACAATCCCGTCCTCGGTTACCTCAATCAGTTCCACATCGCCGCCGTCGGCCTGCAGGCCGGGGCGCACCATCTCAAGCACCTTTTCGACTTCTTCTTTCATTGCTTACATTCTCCTTTGGTTGTGTTGTTCATCTGCACTGTGCAGCTTATGATAATCATCTATTGCCGAAGCGGCAACCCCGGAACCGTCAAATGCTCCGGCCGCATGGCCCGTTCCAGTTCATTCTCGGGCATCAATCCACGGTCAAGCACGATGTCACGGATCGAGCGGCCACTGGAAACCGCCTCCTTGGCCACCTCGGCTGCGGCGTTGTAGCCGATATAGGGAGCCAGGACCGTGACCAAGCCCAGAGAATTATCCAAATAACTCCCGCAACGGCCTACATTGGCTTCTATCCCATTTATACATGAATCAGTAAACTTCTGCACGCAATTCTTGAGCAATTCCATCGCAAACAACAGGTTATAGGCGATCAACGGCATCATCACGTTCAACTCCAGTTGGCCGGCTTGAGCCGCCAGCATGATTGCCTGGTCGCACCCCATCACCTGGAAACAGACCATGTTGGTCATTTCGGCCATGGAGGGGTTGATTTTGCCCGGCATGATGGAGGAGCCAGGCTGTACGGCCGGGAGGCGTATCTCATCCAGGCCGGTGCGTGGCCCTGACGTCAGGAGCCGCAGGTCGTTGGCGATGCGCCCAAGGTTGACGGCCGTGCGGCGCATTGCCGAGGAAAGAGCCAGGAAGGGGTCCATGTTCTGCATGGCCTCGAACAGATTTTCGCTGGCCACGAGCGGGAAACCGGTTGCAATGGCCAGCTCGGCTACTATGCCACTGATGTAGGCTGGGTCGGCATTCAGGCCGGTTCCGACGGCGGTGCCACCGATCCCCAGTTCAAGGAGTGCAGGAATGCTCCCTTCCAGCCCCTCGCGGTTCTTGCGGATGGCAGCGCCATAGGCGCTGAATTCCTGACCCAGGCGGATCGGCACCGCATCCTGCAGATGGGTGCGGCCAGATTTGAGGATATGGTCGAACTCTCTGCCCTTGGCTGTCAGAGCAATTTCCAGTCCCTCCAGTTGCTCCAGCAGCGGGTCCAGCATCTCCAGCGAGGCCAGGCGCATGGCCGTAGGGATCACATCGTTGGTGGACTGGGCCATGTTGACATGGTCGTTGGGATGGAGGACGGAAAAGTCGCCCCGCTCCTTGCCCAGGATCTCCAGGGCGCGATTGGCCAGAACCTCGTTGACGTTCATGTTGTGGGAGGTGCCGGCACCGGCCTGGAAGGGGTCCACCACGAACTGGTCCGCCAGGTTGCCGGCCAGGACCTCGTCCGCTGCGGCCACGATGGCATCCCCGATCCGGGCATCCAGCCGGCCGGTGGCCATATTGGCCCTGGCAGCGCATTTCTTGATGATCACCACGGACCAGACAAAGGCCGGGGCCGGTTTGAGTCCTGAGATGGGGAAATTGTGCACGGCCCGGGCTGTCTGCGCGCCGTAGTAGGCTGTGGCCGGCACTTCCATCTCACCCAGGCTGTCCTTTTCGATGCGTGTGGCCATGATTATTCCTCCCGGATTGATAATAGGTTGCTATCACGATGATAGGATGGAATCAAGTATAATACCGGTTTGCGGAAAGTCACAGGCCTCCGTTATGGGTGTTTGGGGGACATTTCCCTGAAGGCGGAAGGGCTTTCGCAATATTTGCGCCCTTCTTCCAGTGAAATCTCTCCCCGGTTGACCAGATTGTGCAGCGAAACTTCCAGCGGTTGGTACTCCTCGGCAGTGTGTTTGAACAGGGATCTTATCTGGTGGGTCTTTGCTTCCCGGATCAGATTCCTAACGCGGTGGGTATTGGCCAGCTTTTCATATGCCAGGACCCTGCCTGCGCCGTTAGACTTCGGGATCAGCCGTTGATTGATCACCAACAGGAAGGACTCGGCGAGCTGTATTCTGATCTGCTGCTGTTTTTCAGGCGGGAAGATTTCGATGATCCGCTCGATGGCGGTGGTGGTAGAATTGGCGTGCATGGTACTGATTACAAGATGCCCGGTTTCCGCGGCCTGGACCGCAGTTTCAAAGCTTGCCGGATCGCGCATTTCGCCGATCATGATCACATCGGGAGCTTGGCGGAAGATACGGCTCAGTCCTTCATGGAACGAAGGCGTGTCCCTGCCGACCTCCCGTTGATTGATGTTGCTCATTTTATGCTTGTGCAGGAATTCTATGGGGTCTTCGATGGTTATTATATTGCACTTGCGCTTGGTGTTGATCACATTGATCAGCGCTGCCAGGGTCGTGCTCTTGCCATGGCCGGTTGGGCCGGTAATCAGGATCAACCCCTGGGGCAGCATGGCGAATTCCTCAAGCCAGTCAGGCAGGCCACAGGAGGCCAGCGTTGGGATATCCTCAAGGATGTTGCGGATTGCCAGCGATATGGAGCCGCGCTGGCGGTAGGCATTGACGCGGAAACGTCCGACCTTGGGATTGGAAAGGCCGAAATCCAACTCGCCCTTTTCCATGAACTCGTTCCACTGCTGTTCGGTCATCAGTTCCCTGGCGCTCTGTTCAACTTCCAGCGGAGTCAGACCCAGGCCAGGCAAACGGAGAATCTCGTTATTGAGCTTCAGGCATGGCGGCACGCCGGCAGAAATCAAAAGGTCCGAGGCGTTTTTTTTAATCAGCAGCGAGATCAGTTTTTGCAATTCCAGGGTGTCGGGCACGATCCCTTCGGACTGCTCCTTTTCGACCTCTTCGCCCGAAATGGTCGTCGTGATCCGCCCGCCTCTTTTCTCTATGTAGCGGAAAACAGCATCCAATTGAATGTGCGGTACGGCTACCGGTTCGACTTTCCTGCCGAGAATGAACTCCAGTTCGTCAAGCGCCTTGATGTTGTTCGGGTCAGCCATGCCGACAAAAAGACCCTTGGTTGACGGGATGAGCGGCAACGCCTGCAACTGCTTCATCTGTTCAAAGGTGAGGCAGTTCAATACGGTGGGAGCGATGTGAATGCTGTACAGGTCGATCGATGGTGAGCCGTAATGTTTGCGGAGGAATTCCAGCAGTGTTGCGGTGTTCAGGTATCCCAGACGCAGCAGAACCGAGCCGATCCTTTCCGCGCAATGGCTCTGGTGCCTCAAGGCGGTATTGAGCTGCTCCTGGGCAATAATGCCCGCTTCAATCATCAGTTGCCCGATGCGCTGGTCAGGATGGTGCGCCGTGCCGTGTCCCATGGAATGATCTCCTTGTGTTCTGTTCATGGGCGGCCCGTTGCGGGGGAAGAGCTCAACGGCATCTGCTGACGCGGGGAGGTGATATGTACGCTCATGACGGTTTATTACCACAAGAATGAATAAATATTAATCTGATGATTGTCAATTGTTAACTTGCAGGGGAAGTTGTGAGCTCCCCCTGCAAGAAATTGCCGCCGGAATATGCCCTACTTAAAGAACAGCATTCCTGCACTGCCATCGGCCACGTAGAGCC
>MTLE01000909.1_pt1 | contig 125908 bp, 117 predicted proteins | sample 1982461 | NCBI WGS metagenome assembly MTLE01 (sample SAMN05712605, study PRJNA340218) | biofilm metagenome | isolation source: sample SPL anode biofilm adapted to -200 mV | place: USA | collected 2012-02-03
GCTCGATAATCGGGCTTCCAGGCGCCGTCGCGGGGCCGAGTAATACATGGACAGCCTCCTAGCCAGGGGCCATGGGCCGGGAAGACCGGCGCCAACATCCGTCCTGTCGGACGTACGGATTCATGAGGCCGGGCGGGCCGGAACGTCGGGCTTGCGCCGCGAGCCCCCGGCCCGCGCCCAGGTCAGGTGGAAGGCGGCCAGGGAAGTCCCCGTCACCATGCCAAGGAGGCCCCAGACCCCGACCGTGGCCAGGACGAGATCGCCGAACCAGGCCAGTTTCATCAGGATCGCCACCAAGGTGTCGCCCCAAAGAGGATGCTCCCGGGCGTATTTCAGGGCCGCGGGGGCCATCCGTCTCTGGATCGTCGTGCCGGGCCCCCGCGGGGCGACGGGTTCCGCTGCGGGGCCCGTCCGGGGGCCTGGGGCGGGGGGCAGGCTGGCCGGGATGCTCCCCCCCTGAAGCGCCGGACCGGCCTGGGGCTGAGGGGCCCCAGCGAACGCGAAAAGGGCCAGGGTCAGGCCAAGAAAGGCGAAGAGGAGTTTCGGTCGCATCAGGATCGGCTTTCCGGAGGAGGGTTGGGGGCGAAGGGCCAACGGGTGGCCCTTTCTGGGTTACGGCGGGCCGCCGCCAGGGTCATGCACCGGTTATCCGTTTCCCATGCGCACCGGTTCACCCCGGAACGCAGGAAGGCCGGGCAAGGCGGTTGGCCACCCGCCTTGTCCGGCCCTGGGAAGGGAGATTTCGCCGAGGCCTCAGGGTTTCGCGGCTGCCTGGTACTCCTTCAGCTCCTTGTCCAATTTCGCCAGATGCGCATTGACCATCGGACCCGCATCGGGATGCTCCTTGAGGATCGCGGGAAGGCGGCCCTTGAGTTCCTCGATCTCCTTGGCCTTGTTCGTTGCGGCGTTCACGAAATCCCCCGCCCGGAACTGGGCCGCGGCCAGCATGCCCACCGTGGCCGGTTCCTTCCTGACGAGCCCCTCCAGGGCGGGGATGACCCTGCGGTACCAGTCCTTGGAAAGCCCTTCGGTGCGGACCACGGAGCTCGCGAGGGCGTACGTCCAATCGGGGGCGTCCTTCAGGGAGGACTCGTAGAGTGCAACGGCGGCCTTGTCGTCTACGTGCAGGAGCGCCTGGAAACGGAACCATTCGACACTCATGACGTCCGTTTTCTCCTTGGGCTTGCATGCGGATGCGAGTTCCAGCGCCTTCTGCCATTCCTTGGCCTGGATGGCGTTGCCAACGCGTTCCAGGGCTTCCTGATTGGCCTTGGCCTCGGCCTGGGCCGCGAAGGGATCGAAGGTCCCCGCCACAAGTTGCTCGAGCACGGGGTCCATGCTGATCGGGTGGCCCACCCAGACGAGACGGCCGGTGCCGTCCACGATGAAGGTGGCGGGAATGCCCTGGACACCGGCGGCGTCCAGCCAGGTCTTCTTCATGCCATTGTCCTTCGTGTCCCGGCAGACCAGGTAGTCCATGGCGGCCCCCTGGCTCTTCACGAAGGCGGCCACGCTCGTGTCGATCGCCTTCGGATCCTTGCCCTCCTGCATGACGTTGACCCCGATGAAGGTGACCTTCCCGGCGTATTTCTTCGCCAGTTCCGTCACGTGGGGGATGGCTTCCTTGCAGGGACCGCACCAGGTCGCCCAGAATTCCAGGACGTAGGTCTGGCCCTTGACGAGGGCCGGTACGGGCTTGCCCTTGAGCCAGGCGCCGTGGACGAAGGCCGGGGCCTGGTCGCCCACCTTGAGGGTGACCGCCGGGGCCGCCGGAGCCTTGGGGGCCTGGGCCGCGCCGGGCGATGACAACAGCGGCGCCGCGAGAAGTAGGACGGCAAAGCCGTGGTTGCTGAATTTGGACATCGTGTCCTCCCCTATGTTTCCGGGCTTTGCCGGGTATCCCATGGTGGGGCCGGCCGCCCTCGTTTTCGTGATCCGGATCCGCACTCGGCGGCTGCACCGGAGGTTCCTTGCCCGTCCAAAGGAAGCGGGGTGCGCCCACCGGCGCACCCCGCGGCGAATGCCATGGCACGTGCCAACAATGGGCAGGCCCGGCCCCGCCCTTCCGCTCAGAAGCGGAAGCCGAGATCAAAGCTGGCGGTGCGCGGCGCGATGTTAAGGGTGCCCAGGCCATCGACCAGGGCGTAGGGCTGGTAGGTCCCGGTGTAGGCCGTGCCGTAGTAGGTGTTCATGTAATTGGGCATGTAGTTCAGGATGTTCTGGATGTTGATCTTCAGGAACGCGTTCATTTTCTTGGTGAAGGCGTGGGTGTATCCAATCTGCATATCCAGCGTGTAGTATTCGGGCTGGTGGAGTGGGCCGAGCTCGGGGAAGAACCTGTTGTAGGTGGCGGCATACCCCTGGGCCACCAGATTTGGGTCCGTCAGGGCGGTGCCAAAGCGGTAGCCGTAGGTTTCTTTGCCGAAGAAGCTGCCGAGGAGGGAGACATTGAACGTCCCCTTGCCGAGCTCCTGCTTGAAGGTCACATCCCCATGGAATACGAAGGGGCGGTCGATGGCCCTGCTCGGGCCGTAGGGGCTGAGCTGGTCGCGGGGGATGCCCTGCTGGCCTCCCATGCCGAAGTTGTTGGCCTGGCTCTGGCCGCTGACGTTGTCCAGGGAGCGGGACCAGGTGGCGTTGCCGCCGAAGGAGACGTGCTCGTAGGCGTTGTTCCGGTAGGTCAGTTCGAGGCCATAGTAGTCCCGCTTGCCTTCGGGGTCGTTGGAGATGAGGATCCCGGCGACACCGGGGGCGATCCCGTCGCCGGTCCAGATGGCGTCCAGGAACCGGTCCATCCATCGCCGGACCAGGTTTGCGGCGAAGGCCTGGTTGGAGGTCTCCTGGTGGTACCCGAGGGTGAGTTCCCGGGTTCTCGGGGCCTTGAGGTTGGGATCCACGAACGTCGTGCGGTTCTGGATGGGATCCACGGACGTCATGTAGTTGTTCACGCCGTTGGCGCCCGCGAGGTTGCCCCACACTGACCAATTGATGGAGCCATTGGCATTCAGGGCCTGCTGACCGTTACCCTGTCCCGCGGGGGCGGCGGGTCCGTTGTAGGCATAGGTCCGCGTGATCGGCGTCTTGGTCACGGAAGCGTTGGCAAGGCTGCCCTGGAGGATCTGGGCCTGGTATTCGGCCGCGGTGAAGCTGAAGACCCGGGTCTTGTCGCCTGCGAGGTCGTAGTTGACGGCAAGCCTGGGAGCGAACGCGTGGGTGGAATAGGTGTTGTTCTCGGGGACGGTGGTACCCGAGAAATTGTCGTAGCGAAGGCCCAGGTTCAGGGAGACATGCTTGTCCAGGGACCAGGTGTCGTTCAGGTAGACGGACTGGTTTCGGCTGGTGGCCTTGCCGGAGACCGCCTGTTGGGAAATCAGCTGGGTCAGGGCCGGATTGCCCGGTTCGAGGAGCCGGTTCCCCAGGGCCGGTGTGGCCGCGCCTGGGATGAAGCCGTTGAACTGGATCAAGTAGCCTGAAGGGTAGTCCAAGGCTCCCGTCTGGTCGGTGAACTGGTAACCCTGCACACCGGCTTCCACCTGGTGCTCGCCCAGACCCTTGGCAAACCAGGTCACGCCCGCGCTGAAGACCTTCTGGTGGCGCTCGTCCACCACGCCGGCAAAGGTGCCGTTGTCGAACAGGGTGTAATCGGGCACATCCAGCCAGGAAACGACCGAATTGCCCCCGCTTGACCCACGCTGGTCGTTTTTATAGGTGGTGTCGTTATATTTGACATCCAGGAGCAGGTTCGGTGCCAGCTGGCTGGTCCATCCGAGCGAAAAGTAACCCCGAGTGGTTCGCGTGAGCCCGCTCAGGGTGGCGAGGGAGGAGGGGTTGCCGACATTGGTGTACTGGTTGTTGGAATCCTCCACGCTGTGGTTGTATTGGAAATAGATGCGGTTGTCGTTGTTGACGAGCCAGTCCAGTTTTGCGTCCTGACGGGTTTCGCTCGTGGTGGACACGTAGGGCACGCCGGCGAAGATGAGTCCACCGGTCGTCTGGGCTGTTTTCTGCTCGGGAGAATAGGTTTGGTAGCCCAGGGAGAAGAACAAGGTGTCCTTGATGATGGGGCCCATGAAGGTGTAGGACTGGATGGTGGTGGTGGCGTCCAGGGGCATGGCGATGGGCATGTTCAGGGCTGTGTAGATCTCGGGAGTCTTGCCGATCCCCCCCCACTTGGGGTTCGAGACGGCGAAGCGCGCGGATCCCTCGAAGGCGTTCGTTCCGCTCTTGGTGGTGACGCTGACCAGCCCGCCGTCGAACCGCCCATACTTGGCGCTCACGCCACCCGTGAGCATCTGAACCTGGTCAACCAGATCGTTGTTCAGCTTGGTGATGCTGCTGCCATAGACCGAATCTGTCGTGTCCACGCCATCCACATGGTAGGAAACGGTCGAGCCTCCGTGGTAGGCGAGGCCGGTGTTGGTCCCCGGAACCAGGGTCAGGAAGGAGGAGACGCGATCCCCGCTCGTCGTGAGGGGAATCGGCAGGTTGTCGATAACTTCCATGTTGGTGGTGAGGCCGGTCTTGGCCTGGGTCTGGTCCGTGGTGTTCAGGGGCAGCGAGCTGCTGGCGTCCACCACCTCCACCGTGGTCGAGGCCTGGGGCCGGAGCCGGATCGAAAGGTTGGAGGTCTGGTTCACGAGGACCAGGATTTCGCTCCGGAATTGGAGCATGTCCGGGGCGCTGACCTTCACGGTGACCTTGCCGGGAACGAGGTTCGGGATGAAGAACTCGCCCTTCTCGTTCGTGCGGATTTCCCGGTTGCCGCGCGGCGTTTCAACCACCACCAGCTGTCTGGTGAAGGGCGTTCCGTCGGGACGGATCACCTTCCCGGAAATATGCCCGACAGCACTGGACTGCGCGAGCAGGGCGCCGGAGGAGGCGATGAGCAGGGCGCAGAGCCGGCTGTACGGGTTTCGTAGGATGAATGAAGTCATAGGCACCTCGTCGGATGGAAGGTGGGATGGGTGAAGGACCAGGCTTTCAGGGAACTATGGAAAGCTTGCGAGGGTCCTCCCCTGGGGAGATGCTCCGGTTTTCAGTTTGCGTTCTGCACCGGTGCCACGGAATACGAGGTGAAGGAGAATCGGCTTTTGCTTTTCCCAGCGCCCCAGCTTTCGATCCCTCCCAGGTCTCTTTCGGCGCGATTGCGATTAGCGCCCAGGCAATTCCAGGGGTATCCCCTCAGCCGGGTCCCGACCCTCGCTCCGTCAGGTCGTAACGCAGGCCAGCGCTCCGGCCTGCCAATCCCTGCCGGCCGAAACCCGGGCGGCGAGCGTCGTGCATGCTGAGGAGACGGGTTTCGAACAGTGAGGGCGGGGGCCTAAAGGGAAGAACGCATCGCGGCGTGGCCGCCGCCTGCGGTGGGAGGGCCTGCCTTGGGAAGGAAGCCGGCGGATGCACGATTCCGAACCCACTGGGGGTAGTGGCCGCCAGCGAGGCCACCCGGAAGGTCCTGGGCCGAACCGTCCGGGTCCACGATCTGGAACCGGGTTTCCGGGCCGAGGCCCAAGCCCATGACCAGCCAGCGCCCATCGGGGGCCCAGGTGATGGCTTCGACGGGACTGGCGCCGAGCTGGACCTTCTTCATGCCGGTTCCGTCCGGGGTCAGGGTGCACAGGTTGTACCGTCCCTCGGCCCGGTCGATGCAGGCGAGGCGGTCTTCCACCGGGGACCAGGCCACGCAAAGCTTGGGAGAGGGGCCGGTGGTGACCTGGCGCACCTGGGTGCCGTCGCTGCCCATGACGAAGACCTGGGGCGTACCCGCCCGGTCAGAAATGAAGGCGATCCGGGTGCCGTCCGGACTCCAGGAAGGCCCCCGGTTGATCTGGCCCCCGGCCGCGATGGGGGTTGTCTTCTGGGACCCGGGATCCAGCAGGAGGATCGCCGAAGCGCCCTTCCGGTCCTCCTGCACGAAGGCAAGCCGTTTGCCGTCGGGGGCCCAGGCCAGATCGGAAATGCCGGCGCCGGTGCCATGCCCGCGGGGATGCAGCCGTTTGATCGGGCCCATGACCTGGGCCTGGCCCCAGATCTCGGGCGGGCCTCCCTTGTAGGTCACCAGGGCCAGCTTGCCGTCGCGGGAAAGGGCCGGATGGGTGGAGAGTCCTCCGAAGGCCGTAAGCTGGCGGAGGTTCCGCCCGTCCCGGTCCTGTCCGAAGATTTCCTGGATTCCGGGAGCGGTTTGGCGCGCGAAGACGAAGGTCGAATCCGCGCAGCCGGGGATGCCCGTGGCCTTGCCCACCAGGAAGTCCGCCAGACGGTGGGCCATTCGATGGACAGCCTTGAATTCGCCCACGAAGACCCTGCTCATCAGGACAGACTGCGCTCCCAGGGCGATGCATTCGCCTTCGAGCATCAGCCTGCCGCGGCTCGCGGGGCGGGGCACAGCGCGCAGGAGCAGGTCCGCCCCGGCCGCCCTCCAATGCCTGAAAAGGGAGCCTTCGGATCCCTTCCCTGCCTTCGCCGGATCGAGCAGACGGAACGCCCGGGAATGGGCCAGATCCTGGATCAAAGTCGTTTCAAAGTCCTTGGCCCAGGCCGGAGGGTTGGCATCCTCCAGGGAAGGCGGGAGGAAGACCAGGCTTGGAAGCGCGGAGAGACCCATCCCGCCCGATCCCTTTTCCCCGGCGGTGGCTCCCTGGCCTGCCGCGGCCAGGGCCAGGGTGACGATCGCTCCCCACGGCCGGATCCTCATGGCGTCCCGGTTCCCATCAGGAAGCTTCCCGTACCATCAATCGGTTCGAAGGAGCCGAGGCCCCTGAGCGCCAGGGCCACGAGGAACCCGGTCACCGCACCCAAGGGGAGGGTTACCAGGACAATATGCCGGGTATGGGCCAGCATGCGAAGTCTGCTGGTACGATTCGGCAGGAACCTTCTCAGTGGAAGGGGCGTCAATCCGGGTTGTTGTGTGATAGACATGAATGAATGCAGTTCCGTTTTTTAGGCTAGCGCTCGAAAATTGTGTTTGCAACGCAAACAATATGCATTGGGAACGAAATGCCTGTCGTCACCAAAGCCCATCTCATCCAGGATTGCATGCAGAACCTGCGGCGGATCGTCAAGGTCCTGGAACTGTATTCCGAAGGCGTCGAGCGGCACTTCGGCCTCACGGGTCCCCAGCTCTGGGCGCTCTGGGAGTTGGGCAGGCTCGGGCCCTGCGCCCTCAAGGATCTCGCCGGGAAGATGAAGCTGGATCCCAGCACCGTGGTGGGCGTCGTGGACCGGCTGGTCCACAAGGGGCTTGTGGTCCGCAATCCCGATCCCGCGGACCGCCGGCGGATTTCCCTCACTCCCACCGCCAGAGGGCAGAAGGTTCTTGCCGCCGCCCCCCATCCGGCCCAGGGGCACCTCCTCGTGGGGCTCGAGAAGATGGACCGCAAGACGGTCGAGAACCTCAACGGCTCCCTGAACATGCTCGTGGGCGTCCTTGAAGCGGAGAACCTGGAGGCGCCCTTCTTTTTCGCCAAGGAATAGAAGCGGCGCGCCCCTGCGGCTTCCGGACAGGCACGGGGGGAAGTTGGATTGACAGAATTTGTCTTGCAACCCAAATTAAATGCCATGGCCAGGATCCGCCCGACGCGAAGCCAGCAGGAACTCATCCACGAGTGCATGCAAGACCTCAGGAGGATCGTCCGGGTTCTTGAGGATTACTCGGTGGGGGTGGAAAAGCGATTCGGACTCACGGGACCGCAGTTGTGGGCCCTCTGGGAACTCGGGCGCCTGGGCCCCTGCGCCCTCAAGGATCTGGCGGCAAAGATGAAACTGGATTCCAGCACGGTGGTGGGGGTCGTGGACCGGCTGGTTGGGAAGGGCCTGGTACTTCGCAGCCCCGACTTCCACGACCGCCGGCGGATTTCCGTGACGCTCACTCCGGCGGGGGGGAGGATCCTGGCGGCCGCTCCTCATCCCGCGCAGGGCCACCTTCTCGCGGGCCTGGAGGTCCTCGACCGGAAGAGGGTGGAGGGCCTCAACCAGTCCCTGAACACGCTGGTGGAAGTCCTGGAGGCTGAGCACCTGGAAGTCCCATTCTTCTTCGCCAGCGAATGAGACGGGGAACGTCCGTGCCGAGGAGGGTCAAGGTGTGCACGGGCAATTCCCCCGAAGTGAACCCCTGAAAGAATGTTTGACAAATTTGATTTGCAAATCAAATAATAAAAACCAGTTTGAGATCCAGGCAGGTTGTTCCGAATTTCCCGCCTGGGGCACCAGCAGGCTTGTTCTCCGGATGGGACGCATTCGTGTACAGTTCGCGCGGGTTCAGGGAATGGGAAGTGGGCGACATCGACGTCATTCGCCGGGGGAACCTCTACCACCTGTTCCACCTGGTCCTGCCCAACCACGACTACATCGCCCATGCCGTCTCGGGGGACGGCATGAACTGGTCCCGGATCCGGAACGCGCTCTTCACGGGCGAGCCCGGAACCTGGGACGACGACATGCTCTGGACCATGCATGTGTCCCGCAATCCCCGGCGGAAGGTGTACGAGATGTTCTTCACCGGCCTCCACCGGGCGGAGAACGGCCACATCCAGCGGATCGGCCGGGCCGTGTCCCGGGACCTCCTGCACTGGAAGGAGGACAACGACCAGGGCTTGCCCCTGGCGCCCCAGGGCCTGATCTACGAATCGGCGGGGCAGGGGGATCGCGGCTGGATCTCCTTCCGCGACCCGTTCCTCTTCCGGGATGGGGATCAGGAATGGCTGCTGATCTGCGCGCGCGTGGCCCATGGGATCGGAAGCCGGAGGGGCTGCGTCGGGCTGGTGCACCGGATGCCCGAGGGCTATGCGCTGGTGGAACCGTTGTTCTTTCCCCGGATGTACGACGACATCGAGTGTCCCTGCCTGGTCAAGCTGGACGGCTGGTTCTACCTGGTCGGATCCGTACGGGAGGACGTGGAAGTCCACTACTGGTGGAGCACCTCCTTCCAGGGCGACTACCAGTCCTTCCGCCACAACGTGCTTCTGCCCCGAGGCAACTATGCCGCGAGGATCATGAAGGACGGGTCGCACACGCTGGTTTTCAACGTCTTCATCGACGGGCTGGACGTGGAGAGCGGCGTGCGTTCGATCCCCCCTCCGAAGGAATTGCGCCGGAGCGTTCACGGCGGCCTGGAACTGGTCAGCTATCACCGGTGGGAGGAGAAGAAGCGGGGGACCCGGTGCGTGGCCCCGGAGGCCTTCCGGGCCCATCTGGCCAACCCCAAGGCCTCCTGCGAGGCGGGTTCCCAGGGCGTGACCTTTTCCAGCGCCAATGGTTATGAGATTTTCACCATACCCGAGGATGACGGCGCCTTTCTCTGGTGCGGAAGGCTCCGGGTCCACCGGCAGGGGCAGTGCGGCCTGGTCCTGGGCCTGGATGAGCATCTTGGCGGCTATTTCATATCTCTCGATTCGGTTCGCGGGGTCGTTCAGATCCGGGCCTGGGGAAGCAAGCCCGAACGGGTCTTCCGGAACTACATCTACGAGGATCTCCAGTTGGGGACCTTCCCGCCCTCCCAGGATGGGGGCTGCGCCTTCAGCCTGATCCGCTGGGGAAGCTACCTGGAGCTCTCCATCGACGGCGTCGTGCGCCTGACTTTGGTGGATGCCCAGTTCAACGGGCGGAATCTGGGAATCTTCGTGGAGAGCGCGGAAATCGAACTCTCGTCCACAACCCTGTTTGCGTTGGAGCCACCCGGCAATCCCGGCCTTTGAGCGTAAGGCGACCCGCCGGGCCAAGTCCCAGCAGCTTGTTTGGCTTGACAAAATTTGATTTGCAACCCAAACTAACGGGGAAGCACGCAAGAATCGAAAGGGTGCGGTCCACGGATCGCAGGGTTCAGCGAAGGTCGGGCCGCCTTCCATTCCGGGGACACCCATCCCCGAATGGAGGGACCGTGAATTCCTGCCTTCACCTCGCCGTGGAACGGAATGCCTGGGGCCCCCCGGGGGGAGTCGCCACGGCTCCCCGTGAAGCGGGAAACCCTGATTCGGAACACCTTCGAAACGCCTCTCGCCGGGTCCTCCAGCGGAGGCGGCGCGCCCAGCCGTGATGCCGGGACCGGCCATGGAAACCACCCTCCACCTGATCTCGGATCTCGATGGCACCTGGATTCCCGGGGACCATGGCCGGGGGGCCTTGCGCAAGCTCGAGGCCTACCTCACCACCCGCCCGGACCTCCGGTTGACCTTTGCCACCGGCCGCTCCCTGCGCTCGGCCCTGCGGGCCTTCGGAGGTCTTCTCCGGGTCTGGCCCCGGCACTTCATCGTGGATGTGGGTACGTCCGTCTTCCATGCCCGGCTGGGGGGAGGCTGGGTGGAGGACGGCGAGTATGCCGCCTGGGTGGACGCGAGGTGGGACGTGAGGCCGCTGCTGGAAGCCGGCCCGCACTGGCTGCCGGCGGGGGTGCGTCCCCAGCCGGACGCATTCGCGGCCCGGCGTCTGGCCCTGGAGGTGGAATCCTGGCGGGATGTTCCGAGGGCCGAAAAGGAGCTGCGGGAAGCCCTGGGCCGCATCGGCATGATCGCTGATGTGCTCGCCACAGGACGCTGCCTCGACGTGCTGCCCGTGGGCATCAACAAGGGCACGGCCGCGGGGTTCCTGCAGCGACGCTTCGACTCGCCTCCGCCGGTCATGGCTTGCGGAGACTCGGAGAACGATGTGGCCCTTCTGGCCATGGCGGACCTTCCGGTCCTGATGGCGGACAGCCATCTGGACAGAAGAACAAAGGCGCTGCCCTGGGAGCGCGTCCACCGGACCCGGCACCCGGGTCCCAAGGGAATCCTGGAAGCCCTCCAGTCCCTGGTATGCCAGGGGAGGACGCCTTGAAGACCGAGGGCCTCCACCTCCTCCTGGTGAGCGTCCACGGCCTCATCCGGGGAACCGCCCCCGAACTGGGCCGGGATCCCGACACGGGTGGACAGGTGCTCTATGTCCTCGAACTGGCCAAGGCGCTGGCCGCGCATCCGGAAGTGGCCCAGGTGGACCTGCTGACCCGGCTCGTGGAGGCTCCCGACCTTTCGAGGGACTATGCCCAGCCCGAGGAGGCCCTGGGGCCCCATGCCCGGATCCTCCGAATCCCGTTCGGTCCCGCCCGCTACATCCGCAAGGAACTGCTCTGGGACCACCTGGACGATCTCGTGGACGGCTACCTCGCCCTGGCGCGAACCCTGCCGAGGCTGCCCGACCTCATCCACAGCCACTATGGCGATGCCGGTTACGTCGCCATGAGGCTCTCCAGCCTCCTGGGCATCCCCTTCGTCCATTCGGGGCACTCCCTGGGGCGCTGCAAGAAGGCAAGCCTCCTGGCCGCGGGGGGCCGGGAGGCTTCCCTGGAGCGGACGTTCCACTTCTCCCGCCGGATCCAGGCGGAGGAGGAGGTCCTGGCCCACGCTTCCCTGGTCATCGCCAGCACCGGCCAGGAACTCACGGAACAGTACGGGGCCTACACGAGCTTCGATGCGCGGAGATCGATCGTCCTGCCTCCCGGGACGGACACCTCCCGCTTTTCGCCCCCGGGCCCCAGGACGCCGCTGGAGCACGTGGCGGCTTCCGTGGACCGGTTCCTGCGCAAGCCGGCCAAGCCCATGGTCCTCTGCATCGGCAGGCCCGTCCCCCGCAAGAACCTCCTGGGCCTGGTCAAGGCGTTCGGGGAGGACCCCGAACTCCGGGAGCGGGCCAACCTCGTGCTGGTGGCGGGAAACCGGGGGGATTACAGGGATCTGGAAGAGGCCTGCCGGTCCACCTGGGAGGAACTCCTCCACGCCATCGACGTGTATGACCTTTATGGGCACGTGGCCATTCCCAAGGCCCATGGCCCCGGGGACATTCCGGACTACTACCGCCTGGCGGCGAGGCGGAAGGGCTTGTGCGCCAACCCCGCCCTGTCGGAAACCTTCGGGCTGACCCTCATCGAGGCGGCGGCGTCGGGCCTGCCCCTGGTGGTGACCGGGTACGGCGGCCCCCGGGACATCGTCGCCAACTGCCGGAACGGACTCCTGGTGGACGTCCTCCAGGTCCCGGCGATGGCCAGCGCGCTCAAGGACGCCCTTTCCGATCCGCGGCGCTGGGAGACCTGGGCCCGCAACGGTCTCCGGGGCGTGCGCACCCACTACACCTGGGAGGCCCATGCGGACCGGTACCTCAAGGCCGTGAAAAGGGTGTTGAAGCGGAACCTCAAGGGGCACCGGCGGGAGCTTTCCATGGCACAGCCCGGAGGCTCCTCCCCCTTCCTGCGCGCGGAATGGGCCCTGATGGTGGACCTCGACCGCACCCTGATCGGCGACCGGGCCTCCATCGAACCCCTGTGCGGCTGGATCCGGAACAACCGGCACCGGCTGGCGTTCGGGGTCGTCACGGGCCGGCGCCTGGACAGCGCCCTGTGGGTCCTGAGGGACTGGGGCATCGAGGCGCCCGACGTCCTGGTCTCCAGCGTGGGAACGGAAATCCACTACGGGCCCGAATGGCGGCAGGATCTGGGGTGGGAGAGCCATATCCGGAGCGGCTGGAGAAGGGAGGAGGTGGCCCGGGTCCTGGGGGCCCTTCCCGGGCTCCGGCTCCAGGCCCAGCGCAAGCTCGGGCCCTACAAGGTCAGCTATCACGTCAGCCCCGGAAGGATCCCTGACCTTGCCAGGATCCGCGAGGCCCTGACGGCTGAGGGGCTGCGGGCCAGGCTGGTCTATTCACAGGCCCGCTTCCTGGACGTGCTGCCCAGCCGGGCCTCCAAGGGGCAGGCATTGAGGTACCTGGCTTTCAAATGGAGCATGCCCCTCAGTCAGTTCGTGGTGGCAGGGGACTCCGGCAACGATCTGGACATGCTGACCGGGGAGCCCCTCGCCATTGTCGTGGCCAATCACAGCCCCGAGTTGGACCACCTGGCGGGGCGGAGCGGCATCCACTTCTCACAGGCCGGTTTCGCCGCCGGGGTGATGGAAGGCCTCGTGCACTACGGCATCTTTCCCTCGGAAGCATGCCTGCGGGAAGGCCTGGTACTGGCGTCCACCCAGCCCTAGCTTGAGGAGCAGATCATGTCGGACTTCTTCCAGACCGGCGTCGTCGCCACCCTCCACCGGCTGGTGGATTCGGGCCACGACCGCCTCGAGCGCGAACTCGCGACCTATTCCCGGAACCGTCCCATCGCCCTGGTCCTGCCCGCCCTCTGGCGGGAATTCGAGGGCCCGGCCCTGCCGCGGATACTCAAGGAGCTGGAGTCGGTCCCCTACCTGGCCCAGGTCGTTTTCACCATCAGCGGTGCGGACGGGGGGCAGTTCGCGAAGGCGCGGGAGATGACGTCCCGGCTTCCCCAGGAGGTGACCTTCGTCTGGAACGATGGGCCACGCATCCAGGCCATTTACCAGCGCCTGATCGCCAACAACCTGCCCGTGGGGGCGGACGGCAAGGGGCGTTCCTGCTGGCTGGCCTTCGGCTATGTGCTCGTGAGCCAGAAGGCCGATGTCATCGTCCTGCACGATTGCGACGTCCTGACCTTCAATCGGGAATTCCTGGCCCGGCTCTGCTATCCCGTGGTCAACCCCAATATCAGCTTCGAATTCTGCAAAGGGTTCTACGCGCGGGTCACCGACCGCATGCACGGGCGGGTCACGCGGCTGCTGGTGACGCCGCTGGTCCGTTCACTTCAACTCATTCTGGGGCCCGTGCCGTTCCTCGCCTTCCTGGACAGTTTCCGGTATCCGCTGGCCGGCGAGTTCTGCATGAAGGCGGACCTGGCCCGGGTCAACCGCATTCCTTCCGACTGGGGCCTGGAAGTGGGGGTCCTGGGCGAGGTCTTCCGCAACTGCTCGGTCAAGCGCGTTTGCCAGTCCGAGCTGTGCGACACCTACGAGCACAAGCACCAGGGCCTCTCCCCGGATGATCCCGCCAGGGGGCTCATGAAGATGGCGGTGGACATCTGCAAGACGCTGTTCCGCATCCTTTCCGCCGAGGGGACGAGGTTGGATTCCGGCTTGTTCCGGGCCCTCCAGTCCACCTACGTGCGCACCGCGGAGGACACCATCACCCGGTATCAGGCGGACGCGCTCATCGACGGCCTCGTCTTCGACCGCCACCAGGAGGAGGTGACCGTGGAATGCTTCGCCAAGGCCATCCGCATGGCCTCGGAAAGCTACCTCTCCGATCCCCTGGGCCAGCCGCTCCTGCCCAACTGGAACCGGATCACCGCGGCCCTGCCGGGTTTCCTGGAGGAGATCCAGGCCCAGGTGGACCTGGACAACGGGAGGGCCTGAAGCCATGCGGCCACCCATGGACCTTCTCTTCACGGACCTGGACGGGACGCTCCTGGAGGAGGAGGCCTATGCCTTCGAACCCGCTCTGGGGGCCGTCCGGGAGCTCCAGAAGCGCGGGATCCCCATCATTTTCTGCACCAGCAAGACGTTTCCGGAGACGCTGGCGATCCAGGCCGCCCTCGGGGTGGCGGACCCGTTCATCGTGGAGAATGGGGGCGCCATCTACTTCCGGCCGGGCCAGCTCGATCCGGGCAACGAGACCGTGACGGCTCGTGGGGCTTGGCTCAGCATCCGGCTGGGCACTCCCCGGCCGATCGTGCTGGACCGGCTGGAGAGCATCCGGAAGGGCCTGAAGGTGGAGGTCCGCGGTTTCGCCCAGATGGATGCTTCCGAAATCGCCGATGAATGCGGGCTTCCCCTGGAGGAGGCCAGGTGGGCGGCGTTGCGGGAGTTCGATGAACCCATCCGGCTCGTCCCGGGCGGACCCGGCGATCTGGCCCAGTTGGAGCTGCTTGCGGGCCTGCATGGCCTTACGGTGGTCCGCGGCGGGCGTTTCCTGCACGTGGCCGGGGGCAGCGACAAGGGCCGGGCCGTCCGCCGGGTCCAGGCACTCCTGTCCCGGAGCAGGATGGACCTCTTCACGGTGGGGATCGGCGACAGCCCGAACGATATCCTGATGCTGGGCGCGGTCACCCGGCCCGTGGTGGTGCGCCGGCCCGGAGGGGCCCACGATCCGCGGGTCGTCGAGGCGGTTCCCGGCGTGCAGCGCGCACCTGGAGTGGGGCCCGCGGGATGGAGTGCCGCCGTGATGGATCTGATCGCCCGGGGCCGCGGCCATGGACAGTGAAACCCTCCTCCCCCGGGGGCTCCGGGACCAGCTGGACGCCAACGGTCCCGCGGATCTGGTGGTGGGGATCCCCAGCTTCAACAACGCCCGGACCATTCCGCACGTGGTCCGGGCCGTCCAGGCGGGCCTCGCCAAATTCTTCCCGGGCGTGCGCGCGGTGATCCTCAACTCGGACGGAGGCTCGACGGACGGAACCCAGGAGGCCGTCCAGGGCGCGCCCCTTGAGGACTACCCGCTTCTCCTGGCCCCCTTCCCCATCCACCCGGTCCACCGGATCGTCACGCCCTACCATGGCCTTCCCGGCAAAGGGAGCGCCCTGAGAACGGTATTCGCGGTGGCCGACGCGCTGGATGCCAAAGCCTGCGCCGTTGTGGACGCGGATCTGCGCAGCATCCAGCCTTCCTGGATGGATCTCCTGCTGGCCCCCGTGCTCCGGGGAGGGTTCGATTTCGTGGCCCCGCTCTACCTTCGCCACAAGTACGACGGCACCATCACCAACAGCATCGTCTATCCCTTGACGCGGTCCCTGTATGGGCTCCGGGTGCGCCAGCCCATCGGGGGCGATTTCGGATTCTCGGGGCGGCTGGCCCGCCAGTACCTGGCCCAGGACGTGTGGGAATCCGACGTGGCGAGGTTCGGCATCGACGCCTGGATGACCACCACGGCCATCACCGGCGGCTTCAGGGTCTGCCAGGCCTTCCTCGGCGCGAAGATCCACGATGCCAAGGACCCCGCCGTGGATCTGTCCCACATGCTCCATCAGGTGGTGGGGTCGGTCTTCGGACTCATGGAGACCCACGCCGCCACCTGGCAGGGCATCCAGGGTTCCCGGCCGGTGCCGCTGTTCGGACTGGAGCACGCTGTGGGCCTGGAGCCGGTGCAGGCGAACGCCGACCGCATGCTCCACCTGTTCCGCAAGGGCGTCCGGGAACTGGACGGCATCTGGCGACTCATCCTGAGTCCGGAGGACAACGGGCAGCTCAGGCGCCTGGCGGCGGAGGACGCGGCCGGGTTCAACCTCCCGGCCGAACTATGGGTCCGGCTCATCCACACCTTCGCCCTCCGGTTCCATGCGGGCGGCATGGACCGGGAGCACCTGCTGCAGGCCCTCACGCCGCTTTATCTGGGCCGGGTCGCCTCCTTCGTGCTCGAGACCCGGGACACCGGCGCGGAGGGGGTGGAGGAGATCGAGGAGGGCCTCTGCAAGGTCTTCGAGGCCCTCAAGCCGGACCTGATCCAGGCCTGGAACGAAATCAGGAGGCTCCCATGAATCGAATCCTAATTGAAACCTTGTCCCGCGTGTGGTTCGCGTTCCACGAAAAGGTGCAGCACGCGCTTCCCCGTTTCCTTGCGGCGCTGACCTTGATCCTGGTGGGGTGGGCCTTCGCGGTGGTCGTGCGAAGGGTCCTGCTCCGGAGCCTGAGGCTGGTCCATTTCGATCAGCGCTTCGAGCGCTCGGGCCTGGGCCTTCCCCTTCGCCGGGCGGGGCTGGTGCGGTCGCCGGCGGAACTCGTGGCCCGCTTCGCATTCTGGGTCGTTTTCCTGTCCGGGGGCATCCTGGCCGCAAGTGCGATGGAGATGCCTGTGCTCGACCGGATGGTGGCGGCCTTCTTCCTTTTCCTGCCCAGGTTCTTCGTGGCCTTGGTCATCCTGGCCATCGGGTTCCTGTCGGCCAACTTCCTGGCCCGTGCCGCCCTCCTGCTCGCGGTGAACGAGGACCTGCCCCACCCGGGCCTGCTCGGGGGGATGGTCCGGATGCTGGTGAACCTGCTTTCCCTGACCATGGCCCTGGAGCAGGTCGGCATCGCCGCCTCCACCGCGTCCCTGGCCTTCGGCATCGCCTTCGGGGCGCCGATGCTCGCGTTGGCGATCGCCTTCGGGCTCGGTGGGCGGGACCTCGCCCGGGATTTCCTTTCCCGCAGGGGACCCGAGCCCCAGGGCGAAGGATCCGATGGCATGCGTCACGTATAGCGGGACGTGCGGACCCGTTCGGGCGGGTAGGCGAGGAACCTCCGATCTTGAAAAACCGCAGAGCCGATCCCGCCGGCCCTGACCCTACCTTCGCGCCAGCATGCCCACGACCCCCGCGCCCAGCAGGATCCACGTGGGGTTCCACCGGGTCCGCCACAGCAGGACGCCGGAGGTGATCGCCAGGGCGACGGTCCAGAGGTCCGTGACGGCGGCCCGGGCCAGTTCCAGGAGCACCATGGCCATGAGGGCGAGGCTGGCTGCGTTCACGCCGTCCAGGAAGGCCCGCACCCGCGCGGAGCCGCGAAGCCTCTCCATGAGGCCGTGGGCGAGAGTCACGAAGAGGAACGACGGAAGGAAGATGCCGAGGGTGGCCGCCACGGCACCGGGCCAGCCTTTCATGAGGTACCCCACGAAGGTGGCCGTGGTGAAGACGGGGCCGGGCGTGAACTGGCCGACGGCGACCGCATCCAGGAGCTGGCGCTCCGTGAGCATGGGATGCCGGATGACGAACTCGGCGCGCAGGAAGGCCAGGAGGACGTACCCGCTACCGTAGAGCACGGAGCCGATCTTCAGGAAGGTCCAGAACAGGCCCGTGGTGCCCAGGGCGGGAACGCCCAGGGCCGGGAGCCAGGAAAGGGACAGCGCGCGGCGGCCCCGCAGCCCCTCCCGCACGAAAAGCACCGCGGCCCCCGCGAGGACAATGAGCAAGAGCTCGTTGACTCCGAGGGCGGCGGCGGCCAGGGAGCCCAGGGCCACGGCCCAGCGGAGCCGATCCTTCAGGAGCGTCTCCCCGAAGCCCCACAGGGCCTTGAGGACGACGGCGATGAGGGCGGGCTTGAGCCCGTACAGCCAGCCCTGGGCCGACGGAAGGCTGCCGTACCGCACGTAGGCCCAGGCCAGGCCTCCGACCATCAGGGCCGAGGGCAGGATGAAGGCGGCGCCGCCCAGGACCAGCCCCCACCACCCGGCCCGGAGCCTGCCCAGGTGGATGGCCATCTCCGTGGAGTTGGGTCCGGGGATGAGCTGGGTGAGGCCCAGGAGGTCCAGGAATTCCTCCCGGGTGAGCCACTGGCGTTTGCGCACCACTTCCGATTCCATGAGGGCGATGTGGGCCGCCGGCCCGCCAAAGGCCGTGAAGCCCAGGCGCAGGAAAAGGAGGACGACTTCCTTGAGCCGTTCGGCGGGGGACGCCCCCTGCGCCGGGTTCATGTCCCCGCCGGGAGATTGTGGGATGGCGCCGCTGCCCATTACGCCCGGCGGATCACAGCTCGGCCTTGAGCTCCCGGTCCAGGCGTCCCGGGCTGAAGCCCATCCAGGCCCGCTTCACCTTGCCGTCCCGGCCGACGATGAGGGTCGTGGGGATGGCGCGGATCTCGCCCACCTGTTTGGCCAGGCCCGCCGGGTCGGAGGGCACCATGGCGTTCAGGGCCATGGTGGGGTTGGCGGCGAAGAAGGGGGTCACGGCCCCGAAGCCGGTGCGGTCCAGGGATACCGGCACCACGGCGTAGGCGGGGCCCTGGGCGGCCTGCAGGGCGGCGAGTTCGGGCAGGCTCATGCGGCAGGGGGGGCACCAGGTGGCCCAGAAGTCCAGCACCACCACCTGGCCCCGGAACTCGGCCAGGGTCCGGGTGCGGCCCTCCGCGTCCCGCAGGGCGAGGGCGGAGACGTTGCGGCCGAGGAAGGAGGAGCCGGCGTCCCCGCCCCGGAAGGCGCGCACGGCCATCCAGCCCAGCCCGGTCACCCCGATCGCGATCAACAGGAGGGAGAGCCCCATGCCCAGCCCCTCGGTGCGCTTCTCCTCGATCCATTCGCCCAACGAAGCCATGGTCGCCTCCTTCCGACCATTCTTACCCGGTTCGGGCGCGGGGGGGGATCCGGGTCCGGACCGGCAACCGGAGGATCAGGCTAAAACTCCGGATCTTTGGGCAATCCATTCGGGCCGGCGGTTCCTAAACTCTGAGGTGCACCACCCATCGGAGGAACCCATGCCCACCCCAGTCCGCGCCTATGCCGCCACGTCCCCCACGGACGCCCTGACTCCCTACCGCTTCGACCGCCGGGACCCCCGGCCCGACGACGTGGTCATCGACATCCTCTACTGCGGCGTCTGCCACTCGGACCTGCACACGGCCCGCAACGACTGGGGCTGGTCCACGTACCCCATCGTTCCCGGGCACGAGATCATCGGCCGGGTCACCGGGGTGGGGGAGAAGGTCACGAAGTTCAAGGTGGGCGACGCCGTGGGCGTGGGGTGCCTGGTGGATTCCTGCCGGCACTGCAAGCCCTGCCAGGACGGCGACGAGCAGTACTGCGGCGACTTCACCGGCACCTACGGCGGCGAGGACCGCCACGACCACACCAAGACCCAGGGCGGCTATTCCGAGAAGATCCTCGTGTCGGAGGCCTTCGTCCTCCGCATCCCCGACGGGCTGGACCTGAAGGCCGCGGCGCCGCTGCTGTGCGCGGGCATCACCACCTGGTCGCCCCTGCGCCACTGGAAGGCGGGCAAGGACAGCCGCGTGGCGGTGGTGGGCCTGGGCGGCCTGGGCCACATGGCCCTGAAGCTGGCCAAGGCCCTGGGTTCGGAGGTCACCCTCTTCACCCGGTCCAAGGGCAAGGAGGCCGATGCCCGGCGCCTGGGGGCGGACCGCATCGTGCTCTCCACGGACCCGGCCCAGATGGCCGACGTGGCCGGGCGCTTCGACCTCATCATCGACACCGTGCCCTACGCCCACGACCTGAACCCCTACATGCCCACCCTGGCCCCCAGCGGCACCCTCGTGCTGGTGGGCTACCTGGGACCCCTGGAGCCGGCCCTGCATTCGGTGCCCATGATCCTGGGGCGGAAGTCCGTGGCGGGCTCCCTCATCGGCGGGATCCGGGAGACCCAGGAGATGCTGGACTTCTGCGGCGAGCACGGCATCGTGTCCGACGTGGAGATGATCCGCATGCAGGACATCAACGAGGCGTACGAACGCATGCTCAAGAGCGACGTGAAGTACCGCTTCGTCATCGACATCGCGTCGCTGAGGAGCTGACCATGCGCACCCGGAGGATCGGAAACCTGGAGGTGTCGGCCCTGGGCCTGGGCTGCATGGGCATGAGCTGGGCCTACGGCGAGGTGCCGGACCGGGCCGCCATGGTCGGCCTGCTGCGGTCGGCGGTGGACCGGGGCGTCACCTTCTTCGACACCGCCGAGATGTACGGGCCCTACACCAACGAGGAGCTCCTGGGCGAAGCCCTCCAGCCCCTGCGCTCCCGGGTGGTGATCGCCACCAAGTTCGGGTTCGCCATCGGGGTTCCCCCCACCCCGGAGGGGCCCGCCCTGGACAGCCGGCCGGAGAACATCCGCCGGGTGGCCGAGGCCTCCCTCCGGCGGCTGCGCACCGACGTCATCGACCTCTTCTACCAGCACCGGGTGGACCCGGCCGTGCCCATCGAGGACGTGGCGGGGGCCGTGAAGGACCTCATCCAGGCGGGCAAGGTCCGGCACTTCGGGCTTTCGGAGGCCTCGGCGGCCACGGTGAGGCGGGCCCACGCGGTCCAGAAGGTCACGGCGTTGCAGAGCGAGTACTCGCTCTGGGAGCGGCGGGTGGAAACCCAGGTGATGCCCGTCCTGGAGGAGCTGGGCATCGGCCTGGTGCCCTACAGCCCCCTGGGCCGGGGCTTCCTCACGGGCGCCCTGGACGCCACGACCTCCTTCGCCCCGGGGGACTTCCGGAACAACCTCCCGCGGTTCGCCCCGGAGGCCCGGAAGGCCAACCAGGCCCTGGTGGACCTGCTGGGCCGCATCGGCGCCCGGAAGGGCGCCACGCCCGCCCAGGTGGCCCTGGCCTGGCTTCTGGCCCAGAAGCCCTGGATCGTCCCCATCCCCGGCACCACCCGCCTGGCCCGCCTGGAGGAGAACCTGGGGGCCGTGGACCTGGAGCTCTCCGCCGGGGACCTGGGCGACGTGGAGGCCGCCCTGAAGGCGATCGAGGTCCACGGGGCGAGGTATCCCGAGGCCCTGGAACGCATCACGGGGCGGTGAAGACGTGATGTATGATTGCGCAGGCAATCCATACAAGGAGGCGATATGCGGAAATCCCTTCTCCTTCTCCTGGCCGCATCGGCGGTCGGCCTCATGGCCCAGGAAGGGCAGTCCTACGGCACCGTCCAGGGCGGGGCGGCCTTCCGGAAGGTCACCAACTACTTCAACGACGGCGCCACCTTCGGCCTGGGAGCGGGGCACTGGTTCTCCGACACATGGTCGCTGGACCTGAAGGCGCTGCGCACCAACCACGACGTCCGCGTCACGAACGAGGGCACCCACGAGTACCAGGGCCTGGTGTCGGCGCTCTACAACCTCAACCCCGGCGCGCCCAACTGGTACCCCTACCTGGCCGTGGGCACGGGCCTCACGCGCATGCACGCGCCGCTGGTGGACGGCGACAAGAACAAGTTGAACTACCATGCGGGCGTGGGGCTCATGGCCCACCTGACCGAGCGGGTGATCGTACAGGGTGACCTGAAGGCCCTGCGGGTGAACACCAACGGCGGCCATTCCAGCGAACTCCTCGCCCTCGTCGGGCTGGGGTACACCTGGGGTGGCACCCGCAAGGCCGCGCCCGCGCCGCCGCCCCCGCCTCCGCCTCCCGCCCCGGAACCGGTGGCCAAGCCCGAACCTCCGCCCCCGCCCCCGCCGCCGGCCCCGGAACCGCCCCGGGAGGAGATCAAGCCGGTGCCGCCGCCCCCGCCGCCTCCGCCGCCGCCCCCGGCCCGGATCGTGCTGGACGAGGCGATGCTGCACTTCGCCAACGGCAAGGCGGACATCGACGCCGAGGGCGCCGCGGCGGTGGCCAAGGTCGCCGCGGGCCTCAAGGACTACGCCGGCGACTACACGCTGGTGGTGAGCGGGCATACCTCCTCGGTGGGCGGCAGGGCCCTGAACATGGCCCTGGGCAAGCGCCGGGCCGATGCGGTGGCGAAGATCCTCGTGGCGGGCGGGATTCCCGCGACCCGGATCTCCACCGTGGGCGTGGGCCCCGACAAGCCCATCGCCGACAACAAGACGAAGGAGGGCCAGGCCCGGAACCGGCGGGTGGAGATCGACGTCCAGGTCGCCGACGCCAAGGTCGAGGTGCGCAAGCAGGAAACCAAGGTCCAGTAAGCGGCGCCTTCCAGGTCACAATGGGGTCTGGAGGGGTGTCCGTGCGCGTGGGGATTCTGGGCTTCGGGAAGTTCGGTCAGGCCCTGGGAGGGCTTCTCGAGCAGGGGGGGTGTGCCTTCCGGGCCCTGGATCCCGTCGCCCCCGTTCCCGGGGAGGTGCGCGCCCCGAGCCTGGAGGCCCTGGTCGACGAATCGGATTTCCTGGCGCTCGCCGTGCCCGTGGGCGCGCTGCCCGAGGCCCTGGACCGGGTGGCGCCCCGGGTGGGACCCGGACAGATCGTCTTCGACGTGGCCAGCGTCAAGGTGCTCCCGGCGAAATGGATGGCCGAGCGGCTGCGGGGGCCCCATGTGGGCGTCCATCCCCTCTTCGGGCCCGTGAGCCTGGCCCGGGCCGAGCGGCCCCTGCGCACGGTGGTGTGCGCCGTCCCCGGGTTCCAGGGCGCCGCGGACCGGGTGACCGCGCTCTTCCGGGGCCTGGGGTGCGAGGTGCTGGAGCAGAGCGCCGCGGACCACGACCGCCTCATGGCCAGCACCCACGCCATCACCTTCTTCCTGGCCAGGGGCCTGCTGGAGGTGGGCGCGGGGGCGGACCTCCCCTTCGCGCCGCCCTCCTTTCACGCCATCCAGCGCACCCTGGACGCGGTGCGGGAGGATGCCAGCCACCTCTTCACCTCCATCCAGAACCTCAACCCCTTCGCCGCGGAGGCCCGGGCTAGGCTGCTCCAGGCCCTCCAGGCCATCGACGCGGGCCTGGCCGCGCCCGGGGGCGGGGACGAACTGCCGGCCCTGTCCGCCATGCCCGACCTGGGCCAGCGGTCCCCGGCCCTGGTGGAGGCCCGGGCCATGATCGACGCCCTGGACCGCGAGCTGGTGGAACTCCTGGCCCGCCGGGCCGAGCTCAGCCGCCGGGCCGGCCGGGCCAAGGCGGTGCTGGGCGCGCCGGTGCTGGATCCCGGCCGGGAAGCCGCGCTCCTGCGGGACCGCAGGGACTGGGCCCAGGCCGGGGGTTTGGATCCGGACGTGGTGGACGGGGTCTTCCAGGCCATACTCCGGGAAAGCCGCCGCGTGCAGGGACCGGACGGCGCTTGACGGGGCATCGCGTAGGGCGGGGCTGAAATCCCGCGCATCCGCGGCGGGTTGACGGTACCCTGGGCCTGTACCCCCTGACCCCAATTCCCGGATCGTGTTCCGACCCATGGCTCCCCGTTCCCCCGTGCAATGGCGCCCACCCATCCCCCTCCTCGCACTGGCGGGGCTTCTGGTGCTGGGCATCGCCCTGGCGGCCGGCCGCCACATCCGGGGGCTGTGGCACCAGGAGCGGGCCACGGTGGAACACCACCTCTCCACCGTCGGGAAGCTGAAGGCCAGCGAGATCGCCCTCTGGCGCCAGGAACGCCTGGCCGACGCCGGGACCCTGTCCCATATCGCGGCCTTCACGCGCCTGGTGGGGCCGGCGGCGGGAACCCGCCTGCCGGATTCCACCGTGCCGCTCGAGCGATGGTTGTCGGAGCAAAGCCAGTACGACGAACTCCGCCTGCTGGACACCGGAGGCGAGGAGCGGCTGGTGGTTCCGGAGGGCCTGCCGCCCTTGCCCGAAAGCCTGAAGCGGGAGGCCCGGGAGGCCCTCGCCGAGGGCCGCCCCCGCTTCCTGGACCTCGCCCGGGACGCGGACGGGAAGGGCATCCACCTGCATCTGCTCGTCCCCATCCTGGACACCCTCCGCCCGGGGCGGACCCTGGGCCTGTTCGTGCTTCGCATCGACCCGGCGCGGACCCTCTATCCGATCCTCCTGCGCTGGCCCACGCCTTCGGCCACCGCCGACACGCTGCTGGTGCGCCGGGAGGGGGAGGATGCGGTGGTCCTCAACGACATGCGGACACGCGCCGGCACCGCCCTCACCGAGCGGGTCCCCATGGCGGACCGGACCCGGGCGTCGGTCCTGGCGATCCTCGGCCGGGAGGGGATCGTGGAAAGCCTTAACTACCGCGGCACGCGACTCCTCGCGGACGTACGGCCCATCCCCGGATCGCCCTGGTTCCTGGTGGCGCGCATCAACGAGGACGAGGCCATGGCGCTGTTCCAGCGGCGGCGGAGGGACACGGTCCTCCTGGCGCTGGCCTCGGTCCTGGCGGTGATCGCTGCGGCCGCGGCCCACTGGCGGAACCGCCGGGCGAACTACTTCCGGGCGCAGTTCGCGGCCGAGCGGGTGCGGAGCGAAGGAGAAAGCCGCTTCCGCCATGCGGTGGAGGAGGTGCCCTTTCCCATGATGATCTACGCCGAGGACGGGGAGATCCTCATGGTGAGCCGCGTCTTCACGGAGCTGAGCGGATACGCGCGCGAGGACATGCCCACCCTTGCGGCATGGGCCGGGCAGGCCTTCCCGGACCACGGCGACGAGATCCTGGCAACCGCCAAGGCTCATTTCGACCAACCCCGGCGGCAGGGCAGCCGGGAATACCCCATGCGGTGCCGGGACGGCTCGACCCGCGTGTGGGATTTCTCCTCCGTGGCCCTGGGTCCGCTGGTGGACGGGCGCCGCACCGTCATGACCATGGCCCACGACATCACCGCCCGCAAGGAGGCCGAGGCGGTGGTCCGGCGCTCCGAGGAGCGGTTCGCCCTGATCTTCCACGCCAGTCCGGACGCCATCGCCATCAGCCGCATGGCCGACGGCCTCTACCTGCTGGTGAACGAGCGCTTCGCCCAGTTGCTGGGCCGGCCCATGGGTGACGTCGTGGGCCAGACGTCCTTCGGAATCAGCGCCTGGGTGGATCCCCGGGACCGGGGACGGTGGATGGAGGTCCTGGACCGGGATGGCCGGGTGGACAACCTGGAACTGGACTTCCGCAAGGCCGACGGCGCCACCATCACCTGCCTCGTCTCCTCCCGGATCATCACCTGGGATGGGGAGCGGGTGCAGATCTCCATCACCCGGGACATCTCCGCCCACCGGGCGCTGGAACGCGCCCTGCGGGAGAGCGAGGCCGAATACCGCATGCTCTTCGACCGGAGCCTGGACGCCATCCTCCTGGCGGCCCCGGACGGCGCCATCCTGGACGCCAACCCCGCGGCCTGCGAGATGTTCGGCCGGACGGTGGAGGAACTCCGGGCCTGCGGCCGCGAGGGCGTCATCGACCTCACGGATCCGCGGGTTCCCGAGGCCATCGAGGAACGGAGGCGAACCGGACGCTGGACGGGTGAACTGATCTTCCTTCGCCGGGACGGCACGAAGTTCCCGTGCGAAACCTCCTCGGTGCTCTTCACCGACCGGTTCGGCCAGTCCCGGACCAGCCACATCCTCCGGGACGTCAGCCTGCGCAAGGAGGCCGAGGAGCTCCAGCGCAAGCTCGACGCCGAGATCCAGCAGTCGCAGAAGCTCGACAGCCTGGGGAGCCTCGCCGGGGGCGTGGCCCACGACATGAACAACATCCTGGCGGCCATCCAGGCCGTCGTCGAGACCCTCAGGCTGACCCACGCCGGGGACGCCCCCCTGGTCGAGGCCCTGGGCCTGGTGGAGAAGGCCTCCACCCGCGGCCGGGACCTGGTCCTGGGGCTCACCAAGTTCTCGCGCAAGAACCTCCAGCAGCCCGAACTCCTGGACCTCAACGCCCTCGTGCGGGACGAGCTCGACCTCCTCAAGCGCACCACTCTGCAGAAGTACCGCCTGGTGGCCGATCTCCAGGAGGGGCTCCTGCCCGTGTCGGGCGAGCGGGGCTCCCTGGCCAGCATCCTGATGAACCTCTGCGTGAACGCGGTGGACGCCATGCCCGATGGCGGCACGCTCGTGTTGCGCACCCGGAACCTGCCGGGGCGCCGGGTGGAGATCGCCGTGGAGGACGACGGCACGGGCATGCCCCCCGAAGTGGCGGCCCGGGCCATGGATCCCTTCTTCTCCACCAAGGCCATCGGCAAGGGGACGGGGCTGGGCCTGGCCATGGCCTACGCCATCGCCAAGGCGCACGGGGGAACGCTGGCCATCGCCACCGAGAAGGGCCGGGGCACCACGGTGAGCCTGCGCCTGCCCGCGGCGGCCGGGGAGGTGGCGCCCGCCCAGGGGCCGGCGGATCTGCCGTCGGCGGAAACCCCCCTGGAGGTGCTGCTGGTGGACGACGACGACCTCATCCGGGCGGCGGTGCCCAGCATGCTCCAGGCCCGGGGCCACCGGGTCGCCACCGCGGCGGGCGGGGCGGAGGGCCTGGTGCTCCTGGGGTCGGGGCCGCCCGTGGACCTGGTGATCCTGGACCTGAACATGCCGGGCATGAACGGCATCGAAACCCACCGCCACATCCGCCGGCGCTGGCCGGACCTGCCCATCCTCCTGGCCACGGGCCACCTGGATGCGCGCACCCAGGAGCTGCTGGAAACGGACGGCCACATGCTGGCCCTCTCCAAGCCCTACTCCCTGGAGGAACTGGTGGGCCGGATCCGGGACCTGCTGGCCGGGGGAAGCCCCCCCGGGCAGTTCCGGTAGACTGGTGGACCATGATGCCTTCCCCGAACTCCTTCGCCTCCGCCCTCATCCTGCTGGTCCTGGTCACCGATCCCCTGGGCAACATCCCGCCCTTCATCGGCATCCTGCGCCAGGTGGACCCGGCCCGCCGGCGCCGGGTCATCATCCGGGAAGTGCTCCTGGCCACGGTGATCCTCGTGTTCTTCGCCCTGTTCGGCCAGGGCGTCCTGCGGCTCATGCACCTGTCGGACACCTCCCTGGGCATCGCCGGCGGCGTCATCCTCTTCCTCATCGCCCTGAAGATGGTCTTCCCCCACCCCGAGGGCCACGCGGAATCCGCCCGCAAGGGGGAGCCCTTCCTGGTGCCCCTGGCCATCCCCCTCATCGCGGGCCCCAGCGCCATCGCCACCGTCCTCCTGCTCGTGTCCGGCGACCCGGCCCGTCTCTGGGAGTGGCTCGGCGCCATCGGCGTGGCCATGGCCATCTCAGCCGTGGTGCTGGTATTCGCCGAACGCATCGCCGCCTTCCTGGGCGAGCAGGTGACCATGGCCTTCGAGCGGCTCATGGGGCTCGTGCTGACGGCCATGGCCGTGGAGATGCTGCTGTCCGGAATCCAGAAATTCGCCCGGCAGGTGATGGCGGGCTGAGGCGGGGACGGTCAGAAAGGATCGTGAGAAACGAGAAGGATTTTCCTTGGCATTGCCTGTTCCAGGCAGGTCGGAAGAACCAGCGAAAAGATCAAACGCTGGGGCGCTGAGTGCTCGCTGGGGCGCTGGGAAAAGAAGAAGAATGACAAGGTGCACCGAGCCGTTCACACAGAAGGCTTTTCACCCAGCGCCCCAGCGAGTCCCCAGCGCCCCAGCGTTTATTTTTTTGCCCAGTATTCCCGATTCGCCAGGTTCATGCGAAGACGGAAACCATGATCTGAACCCACCATTCACCGGCGCGATCCGCTTTCAGCCACCCCATTCACCCCGCAAGACCAGCAGTACTAATCCACCGCCGCCGGGGGATCGACGAAATCCTCGTCGTCCAGGCCGTCGCTCAACGGCAGTTTCGCGATTTCCGCGCGGACCAGGGCCTGGTGTTGGAGTTCCTCGTCCCTCAGTTCCAGGAAAAGTGCGGCCACGGCCGGGTCCTGGATGGAGGCCAGGGCCTCTTCGAAAAAGGCGTGGGCCTTGATCTCGGAGGTGAGGGCGGCCTCCATGGCGCGGCGGGGGGTCATGAAGGCGCGGGCGGCGTCGTAGTCGGGCGCCTCCACGTCCCAGATCATGGCGGGGGTGATCCGGGAGGGGGCGTCTCGGAAGTCCTGGGCCCGGCGCGCCCTCAGGTCGCGGCCGTGCTTGGCCTCGTTCTCGATCATGTGCCGGAAGAACGCCGCGGCCTCGGGGGTGCGGTGCTGCTCCATCTGGAACGCGAATTCCTGGTAGCGCTCCATGGCCTCGTCCTCCACCAGGATGGCGAGGTCAAGGGCGTCCATCAGGGACAGGGCGGCCAGATCAATGCCGTGGATCGTCATGGTTGCTCCCGTTCACTTCTTGATGAAGAGGTCCAGGATGCGCTCCACCGGGAGGGCGTTCTTCGCCAGTTCCTCCTGCCGCGCCTTGACGAGGTCGCCGTAGGTGGGCGGCGGCTCGGGGTTGCGGTAGAAGACGCCCAGGTGGAGCTTGCTGCCGTAGTGCTGGGCCAGGTCCATGGCCGCGAGCCGGTTGGTGGCGTCGTGGCCGAGGCTCTCCAGGTTTTCCTGCATGGCCTTGAGGCCCTTGAGCTGCTGCTCCTCCATGCCGTAGGTCACGCAGGGGGACTGGATGTTGACGAAGGCGAAGCCCGGGTAGCGGATGGCGGCCTCGATGATGGCGGCCATGCCCGGAAGGTCCGTGGGGGCGGCCTGGGCCACGAACCCCGCGCCGTAGGCCAGCATGTACAGGAGGGGATTCACGGGTTCCTCGAGGCTTCCGTGCCGGGAGGTGCAGGTGGAGAGGCCCTTGTGCGAGGTGGGTGAGAGCTGGCCCTTCGTGAGGCCGTAGATCTGGTTGTCCATCACGATGTAGGTGATGTCCATGTTGCGGCGCACCATGTGGGCCAGGTGCCCGCCGCCGATGGAGAACCCGTCGCCGTCGCCGCCCGCGGCCAGCACCAGCAGGTCGGGGTTGGCCATCTTGATGCCCTGGGCGATGGGCAGGCTGCGGCCGTGCACGCTGTTGAAGCCGTACGCCGTGGTGTAGCCGGGGATGCGGCTGGAGCAGCCGATGCCCGAGACGAAGGCGATCTCGTGGGGGGGTCTCCCGATGGCCGCCAGGGCCCGGTAGATGCCCTGCAGCACGCCGAAATCGCCGCATCCGGGACACCAGATGGGCTTGAGGTCGCTCTTGTAGTCCTTGGGCTGGAAATCGCAGGTGGCGTTACCGTTCATGGTCGACCTCACTCCTGGGGCTGAAGTTTGCCCTCGTGCCTGCGCTGCAGTTCCGAGAGGAGATTGTGGAGGGCCGCGACGATCTCGCCGGGCAGGAAGGGATTCGCACCGCTGCGCGCCAGGGGCCGCATGCCGGCGGGCAGGTCCAGATGCATGCGCAGGAGCTTGTGGAACTGGGCCAGGTGGGTCTGCTCGATGACCAGGCCCGAGCGCACGGAAGCGAAGAAGTCATGGTAGGCCCCTTCGGCCACGGGGTAGAGCAGGTAGGGCACCATCAGCTTGACGTTCAGGCCCTCGGCCAGGGCCATCTGGAGCGCCTCGCGGCAGACCCCGGCGACGCTGCCCCAGGCCACCATGGCCAGGGGGGCGGAGGGATCGCCCAGCACCTCGAAGAGGTCCTTGCGGTCCTTGAGGGGATCGAACTTGCGGGTGCGCTTCTCGTTCATGCGGGCGTGGACGGTGCCGCTGTTGGTGGGCGCGCCGCCCTCGGTGTGCTCGATGCCCGAGGCCAGGTACGTTCCCCCCAGCATGCCGGGATGGCTGATGGGGCTGATGAAGTTCCCGGTCTGGGCGAAGCGCTTGTAGTCCTTCAGGTCCTGGGCGGTGGGCTTCAGGCGCTCGATGACCTCGAACCCGCTCACGTCGATGGGGTCGAGGGTCTCCTTGCGCTGGCTGATCTCCTGGTCCGACAGGATGATCACCGGCGTCTGGTAGTGCTCGGCGATGTTGAAGGCCTCGACGGTGATGCGGAAGGTGTCGGCCACGCAGGTGGGGGCCAGCACGGGGCGGATCACGTCGCCGTGGGCGGAAAAGCACGCCGCGAACAGGTCGGCCTGCTCGTTCTTGGTGGGCAGGCCCGTGGAGGGGCCGCCGCGCTGCACGTCCACGATCACCAGGGGCAGCTCGGCGATGGTGGCCAGGCCCATCATTTCGGTCTTCAGGGACAGGCCGGGGCCGCTGGTGGCGGTCATGGCCTTGACCCCCGCGAAGGAGGCCCCCACGGCCGCGCCGATGCCGGCGATCTCATCCTCGGCCTGGAGCACCGATCCGCCGTACTTCCACACGTGGTCCGTGAAGAACTGCATGATCTCGGTGGAAGGGGTGATGGGGTACCCGCCGAAGAACCGGCAGCCCGCGAAGATCGCCGCGGCGGCGCACATGTCGTTGCCGTCGGTGATGAGCTTGGCGGCGCCCTTGGCCTCGGAAGGCGCGATGTTCATGCAGACCTTGAGCGGATTGGCCAGGGCGAAGGCCCGGCCCGCATCGAAGGCGCGCTGATTGGCCTCCACCAGCTCCTCGCCCTTCTTGGCCAGCTTCTTGCGAATGCCCTTCATGACGGCCACCGCGCCGATGCCGAACCAGCCGGCGATGAGGCCCAGCACCACGGTGTTCTTGGCGCGCTCGGTGCCCGCGGTGTCCTTGGCCATCTGGGTCATGGGCACGGGGATCACCTGCCGGGGCACCACCCCCACCAGGGGGATGCGTTCCGGGGGAATCAGGGTGGCCGCCTCGTAGATCACCACCGTGTTGCCGCTCACGGGCAGCTCGGCGCCGAACTTCAGGAAGTCCTCCCAGTTCAGGGCCACGGCCACGTCCAGGTTGCCGCCGGGGTTGAGGATGGGCTCGGTGCTGATGCGCACGCGGCAGCTGGATTCGCCGCCGCGGATCTGGGAGCCGAAGCTCTTGGTCATGACGCCGTGGTAGCCCTCGGCGGCCGCGGCCTGGAGCAGGGAATCCCCCGCGGAGACGATACCGTCGCCGCCGGAGCCGGCCATGCCGAATACAAGGTTGTGCGCCGGGCTTTGGTCGCTCATGGCTGATGCCCTTCAGAAAGGGGGTGTCGGGTCGGATCCGGGTTTTCCATGCGTCCGACCCATGGTAACCAGCGGAGGCGGCCGGGGAAATGGGCATCTGGCCGGGGACGGGCAATGCGGGCCGGGCCCGGCCGCCAGATAGAAAATTGCGCGGGGGAAAGGGAATTGAAAGGTCGTTACGTAAGAAGGCGAAGGTCCGGAAAAGCCATCAAAGGATCTAAAGGTCATCTTTTTAGTGACCAAGGTCACGACTAGGGATTCTTTCTGCGTTTTTAAGTGTTTGGTAGCCCCAGCTACATTCCCGGCGGGCCGCTTGGCCAAGAATCACGTATCGCCATGGAGCCTCGCATGTCCCAGACCATCCGCCAGCTTTGCCATGCGCCCGAAGGCCACGCCGAGGTGCTCCAGGGCAACCTCGCCTTCGCCGTGGGCTGCGTCCGCGCCGGCGTCCACGCCGCCGACGGCTATCCCGGAACGCCCAGTTCGGAAGTCATCGACCGGGGCCTGGCCCAGGTGCAGGACCTGATCACCGTGGGGTGGTCGGTGAACGAGGCGGCGGCGGCGGCGGTGGGCTTCGGCCACACGCTGGCCGGGCGCGACTGCGTGGTGACGATGAAGATCCCGGGCCTGTTCCAGGCCGGCGACATCTTCACCAGCGGCTCCGGCATCATCAAGGAGCGCGGCGCCCTGGTCTACTTCATCGCCAGCGACTTCACCCCCAGCTCCACTCAGCACCTGGTGGATCCGCGCCCGCTCTTCAAGAGCTGCTTCGTGCCTGTCCTGGAGCCCCGCAACCACCAGGAGATGCTGGAAGCGCCCCGCCTGGCCGTGGACATCGCGCGGGCCTTCAACACCCAGGTGGTGGTCATGCCCAGCGGGGGCCTGTGCCACAGCGAAGGCCTGGTGCGCCTGAACCCCCTCACCACCCGGGAGCCGGTGCAGATGCCCGGCGGGCTCCACGGGTACAACGTCCTGCCCAGCATCTGCGGCAAGGCCTACCTCGACGTCATGGCCACCCGCATGCCGGGCCTGGTGGCGATGGTGGAGGAAAGCCCCCTCAACCGCTGGGACAAGGGCTCGGGGAAGATCGGCGTGGTCACCTACGGCGTGTGCGACCTCTACCTGCGCGAGGTCATGGAGGCCCGGAGCCTGGACCTGGACGTCCTGAGCCTGGCCTTCTCGAACCCGCTGCCCCTGGAACTCATCAAGCGGTTCGCGGCCACCGTCGAGGAGGTGGTGGTCATCGAGGACGGCTACCGCCACCTGCAGGAATCCATGGAAGCCGCGGGCCTGAAGGTGCGGGGCAAGCTGCCCTACAGCCCCGTGACGGAATGGACCCCGGCGCTCATCGCGGAACTGCTGGGCCTCGAGGTGCCCAAGGCGGCCCTGCCCGTGGCCGGCGTCGTGCGGCCTCCCCTCATCTGCCCCGGCTGCCCCTACCGCCTCATGGCCCAGGAGCTGAGCTACGCCAAGGGCAAGGGCACCCTGGACGCGATCTTCGGCGACATCGGCTGCAACGCGCTCCTCTACTTCATGGACGCCATGGACACGGGCCTGGCCATGGGCGCCAGCGAAGGCAAGCGCACCGGGTACGTGCTTTCCCGTCCCGGGCAGGCCTCGCGGTGCGTGAGCATCATCGGCGACAGCACCGAGTGCCACAGCGGCATGGACGCCACGCGCAACGCCGTCTACCGCAACGTTCCGGGCGTCAAGATCATCCTGGACAACGAGTGGACCGCCATGACCGGCGGCCAGCCCTCGCCCACCTCCCCGAGCACCCTCGAAGGCCGGCCCAACCGCTTCGACCTCCCCGCGTCCCTGGCCGCCCACGGCGCCAAGGTCGAGGTGATCGGCGCCTACGAGCGCAAGACCATCCGCGCCACCCTCCGCAAGGCCCTGGCCGACGCCGACGCGGGCGTGTTCACCACCATCGTGGTGCGGGACGGGGCCTGCCTCAAGAAGATCAAGCCCAGCCGGCAGCGGGTGCAGGTGGATCCCGATGCCTGCAAGCGGTGCGACCTGTGCCTGATCTGCCCGGGCCTGGCCAAGGGCGAGGCCGGCGTGCCCGAGGTGACCAACCTCTGCTCCGGATGCGGCGGCCACGAGCCCGCCTGCAGCCAGATGTGCCCCACCCGGGTGCTCAAGGCCGTGACCCTGGACGACCTGGGCGTGGCCGCCGCCGGCGGGGCGTTCCCGCCGGGCCCCGAGACGATCCCCGACGTCCCCGCGCGGGGGCTTCCCCGGCGTCTGTCCCTGGCCATCCGGGGCGTGGGCGGGCAGGGGAACCTGTTCCTCGGGCGCGTCCTCACGCAGCTGGCCCTGGCCGCGGGCTACGGCGAGCGCAACATCGTCAAGGGCGACACCCACGGCATGGCCCAGATGGGTGGCCCCGTCATCAGCACCTTCGGGTGCGGCGACGTGGTGAGCCCCGTGCTCCTTCCGGGCACCGTGGACTGCCTGATCGTCATGGAGAAGAGCGAAGTCCTGCGGCCCGGGTTCCTGGACCTGCTGCGCCCCGGAGGCACGGTGCTGCTGGCCAACACGCGCATCCTCCCCGAGGGCCTGGCCGCGGAGGCCTACCCCACCGACGCGCAGCTCAAGGACGTGCTGAAGCCCTTCAAGCTCATCGAGGTGGACCTCCTGGAAAAGGCCCTGGCCCTGGGCGACCCCACCGGAAGGATCGCCAACGTCGTCCTCATGGGCATCCTCAGCACCCTGGAACCCTTCGACCGTTTCCCCGAGGAGCTGTGGTGGAAGGCGCTGCGGGAGGTGAACCCCAAGGCCGCGGTGTGGTCCGCCAACTACGCCGCCTTCAACGCCGGCCGCGGGGCCTCGCTGGAGACCGCGGGGAGCCGGTGATCAAAGGGGCTTGAAGTCGGGCCCCCTGGGCCCAAGACTGGAGGGGTCGAGGCCCCGGGCGGCCGTCCGGGGCTTCCGGACGCGCCCTGGCAGGATCCCTCCGAGGGCGCCATGCAATACGAGTTCCCCATCTTCGAGCACCTCTGCCCCTCCTGGGGCAAGGTGACGCATCTGGCCACGCGCCAGGTGCACGCCAAGGGGGCGCTCATCCTGGACATGGACCAGCCCGCCGATGGGGTCTACTACGTCCAGGAAGGCATGGTGGACACCGCCCTCTACACGCTCAACGGGCCCGAGAAGGTGCTCTACAGCGTGGGCGAGGGGTGCCTGTTCGGGCAGGCCTGCTGCTTTTCCACCGGCACCACGGGCGAGGCCACGGTGTGGGCCCACACCAACTGCACCCTCCACTTCTTCCGCAAGGAGACCATCGAGGGCCCCATCGCCCGGGAGCATCCGGAACTGCTCCTGGAGATGGCCGGACTCCTGGGCCACATCGTGCGGATGTACGGCGTCTGGCTCCAGGACAGCCTCAGCCAGGACCTGTTCGAGCGGGTCTGCAGGATCCTCGTCTACTTCGTGCGCTGGAAGAAGGGCGGCGCGCCCGTGGGCAGGGAAGTCACCCTCAACGCCGACCTCACCCAGGGCGACCTGGCCCGGCTCCTGGGCCTCCACCGGGTCAGCGTCAGCAAGGCCGTGGGGCGCCTGAGGGACCAGGGCATCATCCGCCGCTTCACCAAGAACGAACTGGACATCGCGGACTTTCCGGGACTCTGCCGGTTGGGGCAGGTCCCGGATCATCGTTAGAACTGATTCCAGAGGAGCTGGTTCGTCACCTCGTGGTGGAACTGGATCTCGCAGGCCTTGACGATGGAGCCCAGGGCCTTGGGGCAGCGCTCGGCCTGGAGGAGCTTGACCTCGGCGAACTTGGCGTGGATGTCCTCGCCCAGCGCCTCGGCCAGGAACCGGGAGCTCTTGAAGAGCCGGATGGCGTCGAAGATGTTGTCAGGCAGGAACCGGGTGCGGGGGCGCTTGGTGCCGTCCTCGGGTTCGCCGGCGGGACCCTCCAGGCCCGTCTTCAGGAGGGCGTAGTAGAGCATGTAGGGGTTCGCGTCGGGGCCCACCGAGCGCACCTCGATGCGCGCGGACTGTTCGTTGCCCAGGGGGATGCGGATCATGGAGCCGCGGTCCGTGGGGGAGACCTTGATCTGGTTGGGCGCCTCGAAGTGCGGGTCCAGGCGGCGGTAGGCGTTGACGCTGGGATTGAGCACCAGGCAGAGTTCGGCGGCGTTGGCGAGGATGCGGTTCACGAAGTCCCAGGCCGTGGGAGAGAGCCCGTCGCGGCCCGCGGCGTCGAAGTAGAGGTTCTTCCCGTCCCTGTTCGCGGAGATGTTCGTGTGCATGCCGTTGCCGTTCACGCCGGCCACGGGCTTGGGCAGGAAGGAGGCGGTGAGGCCCATCTGGGCCGCCACCTGGCGGGCCAGGAGCTTGTAGAGCTGCACCTGGTCGGCGGCGACGTTCAGTTCGGCGTACTTGTAGTTCATCTCGAACTGGGAGGGGGCCACCTCGGGGTGGTCCTTCTCGTTGGAGAAACCCATGGCCCGCTGGGCTTCCGCCGAGGTGTCGATGAAGGCGCGCAGGCTGTCGCCGGGCAGGGAGTGGTAGTAGCCGCCCGTGGAGATGAACTCGAAGGCGTTGGTCTCGTGGTAGTGGCGCTCGGCGTCGCGGCCCTTGAAGAGGAACCCCTCGATCTCGTTGGCCGCGTTCATGACGATGCCCTCCTTGGCGTAGAGGGCCTCGGTGATGTCCCGCAGCCGCGCCCGGAAGTCGGAGGCGTAGGGGGTGCCGTCCTTCTCCATGACGAAGCCGAACACCAGGACCTTGCCGGCCCCGAAGATGTCCGCGGGCAGCCAGTAGAACGCGGGCCAGTCGATGGCCAGGCGCAGGTCGGACTCGGCCTGGGCGGAGAAGCCGCGGATGGAGGAGCCGTCGAAGGTGAGGTTGTCGTACGACTTGAGGAGGAATTTCTTGTCGTAGTCCAGCATGTGGAGCCGGCCCTCGATGTCGGTGAAGGCCACGGTCACGGCCTTGATGCGCTTCTCGCCGGCCAGGTACGCCATGCGCTCCTCGCGGATCTGGTCCAGGGGCACCCGGTCCAGGCGCTGCTGCTTGGCGTGGAGGTTCATTTCCTCCAGGGTGTCGTAGGGAATCTCCAGGAAGGTCCTGAGGCTGTCGTTGACCATGGCGCATTCTCCTGGGCAAAGCCTTAAAGTCGGCTTGCTTGATATAAAACTAGGTTTGATAAGTATAAAAATCAAGTAAATTATTTTAAATGTGCGCAAGTGAGGTCTGGAACGGGAGGGCTTCCGGTTTCGCCCAATTTCCGCCATTCTGGAACCATGCAGCACCCGATGGATCCCTACTTCGCGCCGCCGGAAGGCCGCATATTCAGCTGTTTTCCCGGGGCGGAGGCCCGGGAGGGACAGAAGGAGATGGCGGAACTGGTGGACGACGCCATCCGGGAGGGGGCGGCGAGATTCGATGCCTGGCGCAACGGCGGGGGCAGCAAGGACACGCGCCCCGACGCCCTGGTGCAGGCCATCGAGGCGGGCACGGGCACCGGGAAGTCCCTGGGCTACCTGGTGCCGGCCCTGGCTTCGGGGCGGCGCCCGGTGGTGGTGGCCACGCGCACCAAGCAGCTCCAGCGGCAGCTGCTGGACGAGGACCTTCCCCGGGCGCGGGGCATCCTGGGCCGGGAGGTCAAGGCGGTGCTGGCCAAGGGGCGCAGCAACTACCTGTGCAAGAGCGCCTGGGAGGCCCTGGAGGCCCATCCCCCGGCGGAGTTCGCCCTGGCCGACCACGGCCTCTGGCTGGCCATGGCCCGCTGGGCCAAGGAGACCGTCGCGGGGGACCGGGAGGAGCTGGGGCGGTACGGGGAGGGGGAGTCCGAGCTTTGGGACCGCGTGAACGCCCGGGCCGAGCGGTGCACGGGCCGCCAGTGCCCCCACTACGAGGACTGCCACCTCACGGCCCTGCGCCAGGAGATCCTGGAGGCCGACCTGGTGGTGGCCAACCATGCCCTGCTGCTGGCGGACCGGGTCCTGCGGGAGTCGGCCTTCGGGCAGGTGCTGCCCGACGCGCCGGTGCTGATCCTGGACGAGGCCCACGAGATCGAGGAGCAGCTCACCGACAGCTGCTCGGAGCAGTGGAGCAACCGCGCCATGACCATGCTCTTCCGGGACATCGCGGACGAGGCCTCCAAGGAGCCCGAGGGCGCCATGATGGACGCCCACCTGGGGCCCTGGGAGGATGCGTGGTCCGCCCTGATGGCCGCGGTGCCCCTGGACAGCGGCACCTTCGGCTTCGAGGATGACCGGCTCGACCTGAAGCCCCTGGCGGACGCCGTGGGGGCCTGGGTGGAAGCCGGCCAGGCCGCCTGGAAGGAGGCGAAGCGCCTCGCCGCCCGCCGCGTGGACGGCAACCCGGAGGACATGGCCTGGCGGAAGGTGGCCGAGCGCATCGGGGTCGCCTTCGACCGCATGGAGCGGATCTTCGCCCAGCCCGCGGGGTGGGTTTCCACCATCACCCGGGAGGGCCCGCACATGGTGCTCTTCAAGGCGAACCCCGTGGACGTGCGGCCCTTCTTCCACCAGCACCTGCGCAGGGGCTTCGAGACGGTCATCCTCACCTCGGCCACCCTTCGCGACGGCAAGGGGTTCAAGGGCCTGAAGCTGCGTCTGGGCTTCACGGACGAGGAGGCCGACCAGAGCCGCCACGTGGAGAGCCCCTTCGACTTCCCCAACCAGGGTCTCCTCTTCATTCCCCCGGACCTCCCCGCCCGGCGCCCCGGCCGGGACGCGGTGGGGGACCCTGCCTGGGTGGAGGCCAGCCTGGACGCCATGGCCCGGCTCATGACCGCCAGCCGGGGCCGGGCCCTGGTGCTCTTCACCAGCCGCAAGATGCTGGCCGCCTTTCGCCCCCGCCTGGAAGCCGCCCTGCCTGGCATCACCTTCTTCGTGCAGGGCGAAGGCATGACCCGGTCGGCCATGATGGAGCGCTTCAAGAAGACCCCCCAGGCCGCCCTGCTCGGCCTGGCCAGTTTCTGGCAGGGGGTGGACATGCCCGGGGAGGCCCTCAGCCTCGTGATCGTCACCGCGCTGCCCTTCACGCCCCCCGACGACCCGGTGCTCCAGGCCCGGGTGCGGGAGGCGGACAACCTCAAGCAGGGCCTGGGCTTCGTGGGCATCCAGGTGCCCCAGATGACGCTCAAGCTCAAGCAGGGCATCGGCCGCCTCATCCGCACCCGCACGGACAAGGGGGCCGTGTGCATCCTGGACCCGCGCATGATGCTTCCCCACGAGGATCCCAGCGGCAAGCGCTACGCCGCCCAGGTGCGGGCGGCGCTGCCTCCCTTTCCGCTCAGTCGGGACTGGGCGCAGGTGGAGGCGTTCCTGAGGGCCCTCTAGGCTTCCGGGTGAAGGAGGCCAGGGCCGCTTCCAGGCCCGCGAGGCGGCCGGTGGCGTCGGGGAAGACGGGCAGGCTCAAGTCCGGCAGGTCCGTGGACTCGCCGGCCGTGGCCTCGAAGAGGTCCAGGGGCAGCGCCGTGAGCCCGGGGCCATGGCGGTTCATGACCAGCCAGGCCTCCGTGGCGTCCTTGGGGAGCACCTGCCAGCAGAGGTCCTCCAGGGGGCCGGCCTTGGCCAGGTCCGGGTAGTCCCGGGGTGGGAACCCCAGCTTCACCTCCCGAAGGCGGTCCTCCAGGGGCCTGAACACGAACAGCCTGCGGGCCAGGGGGTTGAAGAGCACCATGAACTCGAGGATCTGCACGGACTCGTAGCCGGCCTGGAGGGTGGCGGCGGCCACGGGGGGCACCTTCCGGCCCCACTCCAGGCAGCCCGGGTCGGGGTAGGGGGCCAGGATGGAGGTGTCGCGGCCGTTGGGGGCCACCGTCTCCAGGAGGGCCCGGTACGCGCGGGCCCGGGGGTCGGCGGTGGCCACCAGGAGGATCCGCCCGGTCATGTCCACCTCGAAGTCCATGAACTCCAGGGCGGGTTCGGCCTTGACCACCCAGCGGCCCAGGTCGGGATCCCGCCGGAGGATCCTCCGGTCCGACTGCATCCACAGGGCCCCGTCCCGCCACTTCCGGCGGGTGCGCAGGAGCCCCGACGCGGTGGCGGGCCCGGGCTCATGCCACCGGGAGGCGAGGCGCCACGGGGCCTCCGGGGAGGTCCAGGCGGGGTCGATGAGGCAGGTGCGGTCGCCCAGCACCAGGAAGCGGCGGTGGCCGAAGTCCTGGCCGGCGTCCAGGGGCAGGTCGATCGCGCAGCGGCCCGTGAGAAGCCTGGCCGGGGGTTCCTGACCCGCCAGCCCGCCCCCGCACAGGAGGCTCAGGACCAGGCATACGTGGGAAGGGGGGAGCATCGCCATGGGGCCCCTGCCGTCACTTGCACTGGGAGGAATCGACGATGCTCCCCCACTGGGAATCCGGGTAGCTGCAGAAGAGGATGCAGCGGAAGCCGGTGGCCAGGCTGGACTTGAACTCGCATTTCACGGGCGCGTGGCCGTGCTGGTCCGCCTTGGGGCAGCCGGTGGCCACGCAGCCTTCGGCCAGGCCGTCCGGCGCGGGAGCCGGATCGGGGGCGGGGTCCTGGGTGGGGACGCGGCGATGGCCGGGGGCCTCGGCGGTTCGGGCGGCCAGCGGCAGGCAGGCCAGGGCCAGGGTGGGGATAAGGGTCTTAAAAAGGGTCATCAAAGCTCCTTGGTGTTGAAAAGGAGATTGTAGATGGAACCGGAGGGTCAAAAATAGGCCCAAAAATCCATAAAAATGGCATTATTGAATGAATGCATCAATTCATATGAATAAAAATCAAAGCAGATCCAGCAGCCCCGCCACTTCCATGCGCAGGTCGGGGATACCCGTGCCCTTCTCGGCGCTCACCCAGGCGATGTCGCCGGTCTCCAGGTGCAGGCCGGCGGCCACGTCCCGGCGCTGGGCCAGCTGGCGTGAGGGCTTCACCTGGTCGCACTTGGTGGCCACGATGCGGTAGGGCATGTCCACGGAATGGAGCCATTCCAGCATCTGGTGGTCCAGCTTCGTGGGGCCCACCTCGGCGTCCACCAGCACGTAGACCATGCGCAGGGTCCGGCGGCCCGTGAGGTAGGACTCGATCATCTCCTGCCACGCGGCACGTTCCTTGGCCGGACCGGTGGCGAAGCCGTAGCCGGGGAGGTCCACGATCCACCGGTCGGGGCCGGTGAGGAAGACGTTGATGAGGCGGGTGCGGCCGGGGGTCTTGGAGGTCTTGGCCAGACCCTTCTGCATGCACAGGGCGTTGAGCAGCGAGCTCTTGCCCACGTTGGACCGGCCCACGAAGGCCACCTCGGCGTGGCAGACCCCCAGGGTCCGCACGGTGGCGGCGGAAGTCACGAAGCGCGCATCTCGAAGGGGCTGGGCCATGGGTTCTCTCTCGTTTCCAGGTCCAGCTTGGCACAACCGGAGGCGCTACCGGAACCGGATCAGGCGGCGCCGCCCGCGGTGGACCGCAGCAGTTCGGGGAAGGTGTTCACGAAGCTGTGCCCGTAGCCGGGGTTCTCGATGCGGAGCTTGCCGGCGTGCTCGTTGCCGATGATGGTCCGGATGCGCACCAGCTGGCCCAGTTCGGCGTCCTCCAGGAGGAAGCCCGAAACCCTCACCACCTGCGGGGTCCGCGCGCCGTCCCTGGGAAGGGCTGGCAGCCGCTCCCCGGGGCGGGAGAGGACCCGCTCCACTTCAACCCAGGTTCCTTTGGCTACGATGCACACCAGACCACCTCTTCGAAGGCTTTTCCTGATTCAAATGCATTCAACCGTTCAGACCGTCCGGCTTCTGCCGGCTGCGGGAAAGCTGGTTTCAATGAAAATCATGGCACAAATTGATAACCATTTCCCCCAATGTTTTGCATTTGAAAAGGGTTTCGGGCCAGGGACCTTCGCATGTGCAATGGCGGCTTTACCAATCGTCCAGCCGACCCCGGGGCGCACCGGTCCCAGGGGGCCGGGCCGCCGGGGAAAACGTCCTGCCCGTTGACGCTATGTCAAGGCGGGGGGGCCGTCCAGGGGGCGCATCGCCTCGGGAGGCGGACCCAGCACCACCGTGCTGGCCGGCGCCGGATAGTCGAAGGCCACCCGGCCGTGGTCCAGGCCGATGAGGCGCTTGCGCATGCGCTGGATGAGATTCCGGTCGTGGGTGGCCACCAGCACCGTGGTGCCCTGGCCGTTGATGCGCTCGAACAGGGACATGATCTCCTGGGCCAGGTCGGGGTCCAGGTTCCCGGTGGGCTCGTCGGCCACCAGCACCAGGGGATCGTTCACCAGGGCCCGGGCGATGGCCACGCGCTGCTGCTCGCCGCCGGAGAGCTGCATGGGATAGCTGGCCAGCTTGTGCTGCAGCCCGACCATCTTGAGGGCGCGGAAGGTGCGCTGCTTCTGTTCGGCGTGGCTCACGCCCAGGATCTTGAGCACGAACGCGACGTTCTCGAACACCGTCATGGTGCGGATGAGCTTGAAGTCCTGGAACACCACTCCCATCTTGCGGCGCAGGACGGCGATCTCCTTGTGGGGCATGGAGGCCAGGCGGTGCCCGGCCACGCGGATCTCGCCGGTGGAGGGAACCTGCTCCCGGAACAGCAGCTTGAGCAGGGTGGACTTCCCGGCGCCGCTGGGTCCGGTGAGGAAGATGAACTCCCCGGAGTCGATGTGGAAGCTCACGTCCGCCAGGGCCGTATGGATGCGGCCGTACTGCTTGCCCACGTGGGTCAGGGTGATCATGCCCCTAGCATCCCACAACCTCGGTGTACCAGCCACGGGCCCGTTCGGGGCTGATGTCCCCGTGGAGCAGGGCGCGCCCGTCCCGGAAGAGGATGATGTTCAGTTCGCCCTCCTTGCCCGAGAGGGACAGGGGATTGAGCTTCCAGGTGTTGCCGGTGCGCTGCTCGACCCGGGTCCGGAGGGACTCCAGGTCCAGGGCGCCCGGGGGGTTCACCCGGATCTGGACGCCGTCCAGGCCGCACAGGCGGGAGGCCTTCACCGTCCAGCGGGCGTTGAGGAACTCCGTGACCTTGTCCGTGCAGAAGCGGCAGCGGGTGGCCGGCAGGCTCAGGAACTGGCGCTCGTTCTGCCAGAAGTCGAACCGGGCCAGCTCCTTGTGGGGCTCGGTGCCGGTGAGGAGCTTGATGGCCTCCAGGGCGGCCCAGCTGCCCACAATGCCCACCGTGGGGCCCAGGACGCCGGCCGTGTCGCAGGTGTCGATGTCCCCGCTGGGGGGCGGCTCCTCCATGAGGCAGCGCAGGCAGGGGGTCCGGGGCGGGTCGATGGGCCACACCAGGCCCTCGCCGCCGATGGCGCCGCTGTAGATCCAGGGGGTGCCGGTGAGGATGGCATAGTCGTTGATGAGGTACCGGGCCTCGAAGTTGTCCGTGCCGTCCATGATGAGGTCGTAGCCGGCCAGGAGCTCCCGGGCGTTGCCGCTGGTGAGGTCCGTGACGGCCGCCTCCACCTGGATTTCCGAATTGGCCTCCCGGAGCCTCTGGGCGGCCACCTCGGCCTTGGGCCTGAAGAGGTCGCCCTCCTGGAAGAGGATCTGGCGCTGGAGGTTGGAGGTCTCGACGATATCCCGGTCGATGAGCGTCAGGAGGCCCACCCCGGCCCGGGCCAGCCACCCCGCGATGACCGAACCGGTGGCGCCCAGGCCCACCACGGCCACGCGCCGGGTCCGGAGCCGGGCATCGGCCGGGGCCCCCAGGAAGATGCGCTGTTTGGCGTAACGGTCGGACATTCCACCATCATAAACAACAAGGGACGGATGGGCATCCGTCCCTTGGGTCCGTGCGTCTGCCGGGTTTAGTTGCCGGAGCCGTTCTGCGCTTCGGCCATGGCCTTCTCGTAGTCGCTCTGGAGGCGCTGGCCGTCGGAGATGGCGAACTTGTAGATGTACTCGAAGCGGTCGGCGCCCTTGGTGAGGCCGATGATCACTTCGTAGACGCCCTCGCCGCCCACTTCGAAGGGGGAGGCGATGACGTTGAAGGTGCCTTCCTTGGCGCCGTCGGGGATCTGGACGTCGCTGTCGCGGATGATGTCCTTGCGCTCGCCGCCGGGGGAGACGATGGAGAAGCTGAACTTGAAGATGCCGTCCATGCGGGAGAAACGGGTGTAGAAGCACACCTTGGGGAGGACGAAGGGAACCTGGGGCACCACGATGTGGTGGTCGTAGAGGCCCATGAGGGAGGTCTTGCCGCCCATTTCCTGCCGGATGTCGTCGCAAAGGAGGGTGAATTCGTGCTTGGGCGCCTTGATCTGAACTTCTTGCATGGGATCTCCTGGTTGAACTGCAAGTCTACCTCCAGTGTGCCGCCACTCCAAGCAAAGTGCGCCGGAAGCCTCCTCCGGTTATCTTAGGGAGACCAAGATTCATGGGGGGAAAGGTGCTTCGTGCCGTCGGAATCCTGCTGTGCGCCGCCTTCCTGCATGCCCAGGAGGTGCGGCTGCAGATCCTGGGCACCACGGACGTGCGTGGGCACGTTTTGCCCCAGGACACCTTCACCCTCCAGCCGGCCCCGGGCGGCTGGGGGCGGCTGGGCAGCCTGATCCGGACCCTCCGGGCGGCCAATCCCAACACGATCCTGGTGGACTGCGGCGACGGCACCCAGGGGGAGCCCATCAACTACGTGTGGAGCCGCCTCAAGCCCGCCTCCCCGGAGCCCACCATGGCCGTCATGAACGCCCTGGGCTACAACGCCATGGTGGTGGGGCACCAGGAGTTCGACAACGGGTTCAAGCTCCTGCGGACCATGGAGGAGCAGGCCCAGTTCCCGTGGCTGGCCGCCAACGTCTTCTTCACCGGCACGGACAAGCGCGCCTTCACCCCCTACCTCAAGCTGGAGGTGGGCGGGGTCCAGGTGGCCATCCTGGGCTTGGTGACCCAGGCCCTGCCGAGCCTGGTGGGGCGGGAGACCACCGAGGGCCTGAGCTTCCAGGACCCCGTGCAGGCGGCCCGGGACCTCATCCCCCGCCTGCGGGAGCACGAGAAGGTGGACCTGGTGGTGGTGGCCCTCCACGGGGGCGCGGGCGACGCGCCCTGCGGAACGGACCTGGAAAACCAGGCTGCCTGCTTGGCCGATCAGGTGAAGGGCATCGACCTGATCCTGGCCGGGCACACGCGCCAGCAGGTGTCGATCCGGCGCAACGGCGTCCCCATCCTCCAGGCGGGCACCGGGGGCCAGGCCCTCGGGGTGGCTGAGGTGGTCCTGCGCCGGGCGCGGTCCCGGTGGGAGGTGGCGGCCTGCGAGGCCCGCCTGGCGACCCCCGGCGCCGACCTGGAGCCGGACCCCGCGGTCCTGCTGGCCACCGCGGACCTGCGGGCCTTCACCGACACCTACCTGAACACTCTGGCCACGAACCTGGCCACGGACCTGGACGGCCGCTGGTGCCGCATGGAGGACACGCCCCTGGCCCACCTCCTGCACACCGTGGTGCGGCAGGCCACCGGCGCGCAGATCACCGCCGTGCCCGCGCCGGCGTCGCGGCTCTTCATCCCCAAGGGCCCCACCTCCGTGCGGCAGTTCTACGCCCTGGCCCCCACCGAGGAGCCCGTGGCCCGCATCCGCATCGACGGGCGCCAGCTGAAGGCCTACCTGGAACAGGCCGCGCGCACCTTCAACTTCAGCCACCAGCCCGACCTGTTCATGCGGGGCGTTGCGCCGGACGCCTTCGACACCCTGGACGGGTGCACCTACGCCCTGGACATCTCCCGGGCCCCGGGCTCCCGGGTGGTCAAGCTCGCCTTCCAGGGCCAGCCCGTCACGGACGACCAGGTCTTCACCCTGGGCCTTCCCGCGCGGCGCCTGGCGGGGGAGGGCGGCTACCTGGAGGCCATGGGCTGGAAGGGCGCCCCGGATCTCGTCACCCCCTCCTCCCTGCGCAACCTCCTCCTGGCCCACGTGCTGAGCCAGCCCTCCCTGGCCCCGGGCACCTCGGACAACTGGCGGATCATCCCCGCCCTGGACCGGGAACGGGTTCTCGCCCAGCAACCCTGACGGGATTCGCGGCATCCAACCCCCAAAGGGGGGAAACGTGGAACTGACCAGGATCGGCCTCGGCACCTATCTGGGCGCGCCCGACGCGGCCACGGACGCGGGCTACGAAGCCTCGGCCCGTGCTTTCGCGGAAGGCGGCGGCAACGTCTTCGACACCGCCGCCAACTACCGGGGGGGCCGTTCGGAACGGGCCCTGGGCCGGGCCTTCGCGGGCCGGGCCCGGGAGGGCTTCTTCGTGAGCACCAAGGCCGGCTACCTTCCCATGGGGGACGGCGGCGAGTCCCCCCGGGACTGGTTCCAGCGGGTGCTGGCGGGCCCCGGCATCCTGGCCCCGGATGAGGTGGTCGACGGCTGCCACGCCCTGACGCCCCGGTACCTCGCCCACCAGCTGGGGGTCTCCCTGGAGGCCCTGGGCGTGGCCCGGGTGGACCTGTTCCACCTGCACAACCCCGAGCAGCAGCTGCCGGCCCTGGGCCGCCCCGCCTTCCGGGAGAACATCCGGAATGCCTTCGGCGCCTGCGAGGACTTGGCGGCCCGGGGGCTCCTGGCCGAGTACGGCTGCGCCACCTGGAACGGCTTCCGCGCCGCCCCCGGCGCGCCGGACCATCTCAGCCTGGAGGAGCTCCTGGAGGACGCCGAGGCCGTGGGCGGCCCCGGCCACCGGTTCCGCTGGATCCAGCTGCCCCTCAACCTGGCCATGCCCGAAGCCTTCACCGCCGCCACCCAGCCCTTCGGGGGCAGGCTGCTAACGCCCCTGGAGGCCGCCCGGGCCGCGGGGCTCCGGGTTCAGGTGTCCGCCAGCCTCATGCAGGCCCGGATCCTGCCCCGGCTGCCGGCGACCCTCTTCCCCGGCTGCGCCACCGCCTCCCAGGGGGCCCTGCAGTTCGCCAGCTCCTGCCCCGGCGTGACCACGGCGCTGTGCGGCATGGGCCGCACCGCCCACGTGGCCGAGAACCTGCCCGTCCTGGCCCTGCCCAGGGCGAGGGAGGAGGATCTGCGCGCCCTCGTGGGATGATGTCCCCATGTTCGTGCTCGCCATCTCCCCCGGTGAAGGCTTCGACCCGTCCCGCTGGGAGTGGGTGCTGGCCTCGGGGGTGGACGCCTTCATGATCCGCGAGCCCGGCATGGAGGCCGGGCCGCTTCTGGGCGCCGCGCGCTGGGTGCGGGAGCGCGCCCCCGGCCTCGAGCTGTGGGTCAACGGGCGCCTGGACGTGGCCCTGGCCGCGGGCTGCGGCCTCCACGCCGGCGAGGCCCATCCGGAGGTGCCGGATGGCCTCCTGCCCCTGTCGCGGCCCATCCACGACCCCGCCCAGATTCCCGGCCGGGCCGGGGCGGCGCAGCTGATCCTATCGCCCATCTTCGGGGTGCCCGGGAAGGGACCCGCCTGGGGCGCCCCTCGACTCAAGGAGGTGCTGGACGGGATGCCGGAAGGGGCCTTCCGGGCCTTGGCCCTGGGGGGGATCACCCCCGGGAACGCGGCGGCCCTCCGGCATCCCAGGCTCGCGGGCGTGGCGCTGATCCGGGGACTGTGGATGGCCGAGGACCCCAAGGGGGCCATCCAGGAACTGCGGAAAGCATGGGCCTGAATTCCCTTTTCCCTCCGCGATCCTCCGCGAGCCCTCAGCGCCTCCGCGTTCAATCCTTTTCCTGGGTGCTTTCGCGCATTGGAACCAGGCGCCGGCAGGACCTTGAAAATGACGAACGCGGAGGCGCTGAGGACTCGCGGAGGGTCGCTGAGAAAAGGTTTTTCAGGACTTTTCCTAGAGCCCGGCGAAACGGTCCGTCGCGGCCACCAGGGCCCTGCAGTTGGGGGCGTCGAAGGCGCTGTGGCCGCAATCGGGGGTGATCACCAGGTCGGCCTCGGGCCAGGCGCGGTGCAGGGCCCAGGCGCTTTCCATGGGGCACACCACGTCGTAGCGGCCCTGGACGATGACGCCCGGGATGTGGCGGATCTTCGAGGCGTCGCGCAGGAGCTGATCCTCGGGGTCGAACCAGCCCTTGTTCATGAAGTAGTGGCACTCGATGCGGGCGAAGGCCAGGGCGAACTCGTCCTCCTCGTAGTGGCCGGTGAAGTCGGCGTCGGGCACGAGCTTGCTGGTGCCGCCCTCCCATCCGCTCCAGGTCTTGGCGGCCGCGAGGCGCACGGCGGGGTCGGGGCTGGTGAGGCGCTTGTGGTAGGCGGTGAGCAGGTCGCCCCGCTCGGCTTCGGGGATGTGGGCCAGGTAGGGCTCCCAGGCGTCGGGGTAGAGGATGGAGGCGCCGCGCTGGTAGAACCAGTCGATCTCCTGCTTGCGCAGCAGGAAGATGCCCCGGAGCACCAGCTCGGTGCAGGCCTCGGGATGCTTTTCCGCATAGGCCAGGGCCAGGGTGGAGCCCCAGGACCCGCCGAACACCTGCCACTTCGCGATGCCCAGGTGGACGCGCAGCTTCTCGGTGTCGGCCACCAGGTCCCACGTGGTGTTGTCCTCCAGGCTGGCGTAGGGCGTGCTCTTGCCGCAGCCCCGCTGGTCGAAGAGGATGATGCGGTACTTCTCCGGGTGGAAGAAGCGCCGCTGCTTGGGGTCGCTGCCGCCGCCGGGACCGCCGTGGAGGAACACCACGGGCTTGCCCGCGGGGTTGCCGCTCTCCTCGTAGTAGAGGTCGTGCGTGGCGGAAACCTTGAGCCGGCCCGTGGCGTAAGGCTCGATGGGCGGATACAGCCAGGTGAGGGGGTCCTTCACGGGATGGGCGTTCATGGAATCTCCAAGGAGGGGAACCCGGAGACCGGGTTGAACAACTATAGGCAATTTCCGGCGACACGGCTCGGCGGTTATAGTGGGTTTTCTGTCGATCAGCGAGAGGTGGTGCGTGGAAGACTTCTTCATCTTCGTCGCGTTCCTGTGGCTCCTTCTGGAGACCCTCCAGCGGAGGTCCCGGTTTTCACAGCTGGAATCCGACCTCGACCAGGTGAAGGGCGAACTGGCGCGGTTGCGGGGCCCCCGGCCCCCCGAAGCACCCGCCGCGCCTCCTGCGCGGCTGGATGACACCGCACCGGTGGTGGTTCCCCAGTGGATCCGGGAGCTGCCTCCCCCCCTGCCCACCCCGGCCGCGCCGCCCGCGCCCACGCCCCTGGCGGCGCCGCCGCCCCTCCCGCCCGCGGCCGCCCCGGCTCCGCCCCTTCCGCCCACGGTGGTCTCCGCTCCGCCCCTGCCGCCTCCGCCCCCCGCCGAACCCCGGGCGCCCTTCGACTGGGAGTCCCTGGTGGGCGTCAAACTCTTCTCCTACATCGCCGGCATCGCCCTCCTGGTGGCGGCGATCGCCTTCCTGAGATACGGGGTGGAGCACGGCTGGCTCGGGGCTCCCGTGCGCATGGCCATCGGCCTCCTGGTGGGCCTGGGCCTCCTGGCCGGGTGCGAGACCCGGCGCGCCCGGGCCTACGCCGTCACCGCCCAGGCCCTGACGGCCGCGGGCGTGGCCACGCTCTTCTCCACCTTCTACGCGGCCTCGGCCCTTTGGCATCTCCTGCCCGGGGCGGCCTCCTTCGTGCTCATGGCCCTGGTCACGGCCGTCGCGGTGGGGCTCTCCATCCGCAGGGATTCGGTGTTCATCGCCCTCCTGGGCCTCCTCGGGGGCTTCGCAACGCCGCTCCTGCTTTCCACGGGGGAGGACCATCCCATCGGTCTGTTCGGCTACCTCGCGCTCCTGAACATCGGGCTGGGGTGGGTGGCCTACCGCAAGCGCTGGCCGCTGCTCACCGCCCTCACGCTGGCCTTCACGGCGCTGTACCAGCTGGGCTGGGTGGTCAGGTTCCTGGACGCGTCCAAGCTGGGCATCGGCCTGGGCGTCTTTCTCCTGTTCCCGCTGCTGGGGCTGGGCGCCCTGTTCCTGTCCCGGGACTGGGAGGCGCCGGCGCTCTTCCGGCACACCGCCTCCCTCTCCGCGCTTCCGCCGCTGCTCTTCGCCATGCACATGGCCATGAACCCGGTGTACGGGCAGCACTTCGGCCTCATGTTCGGGTTCCTGTTCCTGGTGGCCGCGGGGCTTGCGGCCGTGGCGCTCCTGAAAGGGCCGGAGTGGCTACACGCCCTGGGCGCCGCGGCGGTGCTCCTCGTCTTCGCCACCTGGCTGGGCTTCAGCTACACCTCGGATGCCTGGCCCGCCATCCTCGGGTTCACGGCGCTCTTCGCGGCCCTGTACCTGGGCGTCCCCTGGCTCCAGGCGCGGCTCACGATCAAGCGTCCCTTCCTGGGGACGGGCCTGCTCGCGGTGAGCGCCGCCCCGGTCCTCATGGGCGCGTTCACCGCCCTGGTGTTCCTGGAGCCCGCCACGGCCTCGCCCCTGGCGCTGTTCGGAGCCGTGCTCCTGGTGCTGGCCCTGGCCGGGGCCTACGCCATCCGCTTCGGGGAGGGGACCGTGTGGTTCCTGGCCGCCCTGTTCGCCCTGGCCGCGGAGACCGCCTGGTCCGCGCGCCACCTGGACGCCACCCGCCTCCTGCCCGCGCTGCTCGCGTACGGCGGCTTCAGCCTGGTGTTCCTGGCGGTGCCCCTCCTGGCGGCGCGGCGGGGCCGGACCCTGGAACCCGAAGGGAGCGGCGCCATCCTGGCGTTTCTCAGCGTGGGGCTGCTGTTCTTCCTGGCGGCGCCCGGCGTGGCGGAGCACAGCCTGGGCGTGCTGGCGGCCCTGCTGGGCCTCCTGAACCTGGGCCTGCTCTTCGAGGCGGGGCAGGGGCGGCGCCCATGGCTCTGCGTCCTGGGCCTGGCCTTCAGCTTCCTGGTCCTGATGGCGTGGTGGGCCTGCGCCCCGGTTCGCGGGCAGCTGCTGCCGGCCCTGGCGGTGGTGCTGGCCTTCAGCCTGCTGGTGCTGGGCGGCACCGTGTTCCTGCGTGAGCGCGGCCCGGCCTCGCCCCTGGGCGCCCAGGGCAGCCCCGAGACCCTCATGGGCCTCACGGGCCTCCTCTTCCTGGTGCCGGTGGCCGGCGACCACCGTCTGGCCGATCCCCCCTGGCCCTTCCTCGCGGTGCTGGCCGTGCTGGGCCTGGCCATGGGCGTGGCGGCCCTGCGCCTGCGCCGGGGGGCCCTGCTCGCGGGGTGCGCCGTGATCACCCAGCTGGTGCTGGCGGTGTGGATCATGGGCGGCGGGCGCACCGGACCCGCCATGGTCCTGGCCCCCTGGGCCGTCCTGGCCTTCGCGGCCCTGGGCTACCTCTGGTTCGAGCTTTCCCGCGGGCGCGGGGACGGGCTTTTCGCCCTGGCCGCGGGCCTGGGCCTGGTGTCGGCGACGCTGGTGCTGGCCCTGCACGGGGGGAACGCCCCGCATCCCTCCCTGGCGACCCAGGTGTCCGTGTACGCGGCCCTGGGGCTGGGGCTCCTGGCCCTGTCGCGGCGCTCCGGGTCCCAGGCCTGGGCCGTGGTGCTGGCCTGCGCCAACGGACTGGTGGTCCTGGCCCTGGCCGATCCCCTGCGCACGCCCGTCCAGGCCGCGCACCTGCTGGCGGTGGCCGCGCCCCTCTACGCCATGCAGCTGGTCAACCCGCTCCTCCTGGACGAGGCACGCGCGGAATCCCGCCTGCCCTGGGTGGGGGCGGTGCTCGCCAGCGCCGTGTTCTTCCTGGGGGCGCGGCCGGCCCTGGGCGTGCTGGGATACGGGGGCGCCATCGGCGCCCTGCCCGTGGTCCAGGCCCTGCTCCTGGTCCCGCACGTGGCGCGCATGCGCCGCCGGGAGGGGCCCGCGGCCCTGGCCAACCTCGCCCTGGTGGCGGGGGCGGCGCTGGCGTTCATCACCGTGGCCATCCCCCTCCAGCTGGACAACGAATGGATCACCCTGGGCTGGGCCCTCCTGGGCGCGGCCCTGGCGTGGCTCCACACGCGGGTGCCCCACCGGGGTCTGGTGGTCTGGTGCGCGGGGCTCTTCGTCGCGGTCTTCGCGCGGCTGGTGCTCAATGAGGCCGTGTTCTCCTACCACCCCCGGGGCGATGTGGTGATCCTCAACTGGTACCTCTACGCCTACCTGGTGCCCGCGGCGTGCTTCTTCGTCGCGGCGCGCCTCCTGAAGGACCGGGACGACCGCGTCCTGCCCGCGCTGCCCGGGCTCTCCCGCATCCTGCCCGGCGGGGGCGCGGTGCTGCTGTTCCTGCTGCTCAACATCGAGATCGCCGACGCCTTCAGCACCGGACCCGTGCTCACGTTCAACCTGGCGCACGGAAGCCTCGCCCAGGACCTGAGCTACACCATCGGCTGGGCCGTGTTCGCCATCCTGATGCTGGTGGCGGGGGTCACCTCCCGGAGCCGCCTGGCCCGGGTGGCGGCCATCCTGCTGCTGACCGTCACCGTCCTCAAGGCCTTCCTGCACGACCTCTCCAGCCTCACCGGGCTCTACCGGGTGGCGTCCTTCGTGGGGCTCGCCATGTGCCTGGCGGGGGTGGCGGTGATCCTCCAGAAGTTCGTGCTGCGCCGGACGGAGGCCTCCGAATGATCCGCCTCCTTGCTGCAGGCCTCCTCTGCCTGGGTCTGGCCGCCCAGACCCGGCGCATCCAGCCCGCGGGCCCCGGGCCCCAGCGCCTGGACGTGGACCTGGTCCTCCTGGGCGCCACGCGGAACGGGCTGGCCGACTTGCGCATCCGGGATGCCGCGGGGCGGGAGGTGCCCTACGTGCTGGTGCCCCCCGATCCCCGCGCCGCGGTGTGGGTTCCCGCGCGCATGCTGCCGCTGCCCGCCACCAAGACCACCAGCGGCCTGGAACTGGACCTGGGCGCGCCCCTGGCCACCTCCCGCCTGCGCCTGGAAGGCCTGCGGCCGCCCTTCCTTAAGCGGTTCCGCCTGGAAGGAAGCGGGGACCGCCAGCGCTGGACCGAACTGGTGAAGGCCGGCAGCCTCTTCGACCTGCCCGGCGACGGCCTGCGCCTGCTGGAGGTGGAATTCCCGGAGGGGGACTACCGCTACCTGCGCATCGTGTGGGACGACGCCTCCAGCGCGCCGGCCCCGGCGCCCCGGGCGGCCTTCCTGCTCAAGTCCCGTTCCGCCCCGGTGCTGCCCCAGGCGGACCTGCCCTTCCTGCGGCGCCCTTCCGAGCCCGGCGTCAGCCGCTTCACCCTGCGGCTCCCGGGGCCGCGCATTCCGCTGCGGGCCCTGGTGCTCACCGTGGCGGGGGACGGCCCCCTCCTGAGGGAGGCCCAGGTCACCGAACCTCGCCTGTCCGCATCCAGCCTCGCTCCCCGGAACCTGGGCGCCGCGCGGCTCCGGCGCGCCCAGGGCGGCGCCGCCTACGACCTGCGGATCCCCGTGGAGACCCCCGAAGGCTCCGAGATCGACCTGCGCGTGCAGGACGGCGACAACCCGGGCCTGGACCTCGCCGGGGTGCGCGCGGAGCTGGAACCCCAGCCGTGGATCTACTTCGAGGCCAAGGACGGGGGCGCCCTCACCGCCACCTGCGGCGACCCCCGCCTGGGCGCGCCCAGGTACGACCTGGAGGCGCGAAGGGACCAGCTCTCCCGCGCCGGGACGGCCCGGGCCTCCTGGGGGCCCGAAACGGCCGCGCCCCCGCCCCCCGCGGGCATGCTGGACGGAGGCGCGGGCGCGAGCCTGGACGCCGCCGGCTTCCGCTTCCGCCGTCCGGTGCCCGCGGGACCTCCGGGTCTGTGCGCCCTGGCCCTGGACGCCCACGTCCTGGCCACCAGCCCCCGGCTCCAGGACCTGCGCCTCCTGGACGCCGGAGGCCGGCAGATCCCCTACCTTCTCGAATCCCGCGACGAGCCCCTCTCCCTGCCGGTGCCCTGGCCCCGGGGCGACACGAAGGATCGCGTCACCACCTACCGGATCGGGCTGCCCCAGCCCGGGCTCCCCGCCTCGCGCCTGGTGCTGGAGACGGGAGCCCGCGTGTTCCGGCGCCGGGTGCGGGTCCTGGACGGTGAATCCCGGGCCGTGCTCGCCGTGGCCGACTGGAGCCACGCGGACCCCGGCGCCCGGGCCCAGGCCCTGGTGATCCCGCTGCCACAGGCGGGACGCGGCCTCGCCGTGGAGGTGGAGGAGGGCGACAACCAGCCCTTGGCCATGGAATCGGCCCGCCTCCTGCTCCCGTCCTGGCGCCTGCGCTTCTTCCGCCCCGAAGGCCCGGTGCTCCTCTGCTACGGCCGCGACCTGGAGGCGCCGGACTACGACCTGGCCCTCTTGGCCGGGCGCCTTCGGGATACGCCGGCCCGGGAACTCGAACTGGCCGCCGACACCGGATCTGCCGCGGCGACGGAGGGGAGAATGAAGGCGGTGTTCTGGGGGGCCCTCATTGTCGTCGTGGCGGGGCTGCTGTACCTGCTGGCAAGGCTCCTGGGCAGGGAGGGGCAGGAAACGGGGCGCTAAGGGGTGTTGGAAATGAATGGGGTGGAAAGAAAAAAGGGGATCGTACCCCTGCTTTGAGTTCGAGAACCGGGATTTTTGCACCGCAAGGTGAGTCCCTGGACGGATTGTCCAGGGCGGCTCGGGAAGACCATAGAAAAGATCAAACGCTGGGGCGCAGAGGGCTCGCTGGGGCGCTGGGGAAAAGAAGAAAGAGAACCTTGGGGGCTAATGGGAATCCGGTCGGGGATGGCCAGGATCCGGTGCGTCGTTCCCAACAGGGGTAGATCTCCCAGCGCCCCAGCGAGACCCCAGCGCCCCAGCGTTTGTTTTTTTCTTGGATTTTGCGGCGCGACGGGTTCGATCGCGGACAGGAGACTATTCCTTAATTCCCCATGCGCCGAGCCAGTCGGGTACAAGCCTCCGAATTCAGATCGTGCCAACTGACCCTATACAAAAATTTCCAGGACCCCGTTGGAAACCAGCATCCCCCTCGTGCTGAAGCGCAGGATCTCCCCTTCCCGCAGGAGGATCCCGCCCTTCACGAAGGGTTCCAGCTGCGCTTCCCAGGCCTCGGCCAGGGGGGTCAGGTTCAGGGCCGCGGCGCGGGCGCGCAGGTCGCCCCAGTGGACGCCCCGGTGCATGCGCAGGCCCAGGAGCGGGATCTCGGCCAGGGCTTCGGCGGCGTCCAGTTCCTGGACCTGGGGCTCGCCCCGGTCCTCGGCCCAGGCGGTGATGACGCCGGTTTCGGTCCAGCGCCAGTCGCCCATCTGGGAGGCGGCGCTGGGGCCCAGGCCCAGGTAGGGCCGGCGCTCCCAGTAGCGGGTGTTGTGGATGGAGGCCTGGCCGGGCCGGGCGTAGTTGCTCACCTCGTAGGCCTCGAGGCCCAGGGGGGGCAGCGCGGCCTGCAGGGCCTCGAACACGTCGGCCACCTCGTCGTCGGTGGGCAGGGTGAGCTTTCCCGATTCCACCTGGCCCCGCAGGGGGCAGGCCTTGTCCAGGTCCAGGAGGTAGATGGAGAGGTGGGAGGCGCCCGCCTCCACCAGGGTGCGGGCGTCCTCCAGCACCCGGTCCAGGCGCTGGCCGGGGATGCCCACCATGAGGTCGGCGCTCACCCGCGCGAACCCCGCGCGCCGTGCCCACTCCAGGGCCTCCAGGGCGGCGGCGGCGTCGTGGATGCGCCCCAGGCGCTCCAGGAGCACGTCGTCCAGCGCCTGGACGCCGAAGCTGACCCGGTCCCAGCCCAGGGCCCGGGCGGCTTCCAGCCAGGGCAGGTCGAGGGTTCCAGGGTTGGCCTCCAGGGTGGCCTCGGCCAGCCGCAGGTCGAAGGCCTCACGCGCCGCGCCGGTGAGCCGCGCGAGTTCGGAAGCCGTCAGGAGGGAAGGGGTTCCGCCGCCAAGGTACAGGGTGTCCACCGTGGGCCGGCCCAGGCGGCCGCCCCAGTCCCGCACGTCCCGCTCCAGGCGGGCCAGCACGGCCTCCTTGAGGGACTCGTCCCGGGTCGTGACAAAAGAGCAGTAGGTGCAGCGGTCCCTGCAGAAGGGCACATGCAGATAGAGCCCCAGGGGCTCCCGCGCCGCGGCCTCCCTCAGGCGGCTAGTCGAAATGGGTATCAAGGGCCTCGCACCAGAAGTGGTAGGTCATGAGGTGGATCTCCTGGATCCGGGCCGTCACCCGGCTGGGCACCACCAGGATGTCGTCGGCCAGGTCCTTGAGCTTGCCGCCGTCCCGGCCCGTGAGGACGAGGGTGCGCATGCCCAGGCCCTTCGCCGCCTCCACGGCCAGGATGACGTTGGGGCTGTTGCCGCTGGTGGAGATGCCCACCAGGAGGTCCCCGGGGCGGCCCAGGGCCTCCACCTGGCGGCTGAAGACCTGGTCGAACCCGTAGTCGTTGCCGATGGCGGTGAGGGCGGAGGTGTCAACGGTGAGGGCGATGCCCGCCAGGGCCCTCCGCTCCTTCACGTAGCGCCCGCTGAGCTCGGCGGCGAAGTGCTGGGCGTCGGCGGCGCTGCCGCCGTTGCCGCACACGAGGATCCGGCAGCCCCTCTTGAGGCGCTCGGCCATGTCGGCGGCCTGGGCGAGGATGTGGTCGGCCTCCCTTTCGAAGAAGGCCCTCTTGAGGGTGATGGATTCTTCCACGTGCTGGAGGAGCAGGCTCTTCATCGGGTTCCCTTCGCGTCCCCCAAGTTTGCCCCCTCGGGGGCTCCGATTCAAACCGCCATGCAATAATGGCCCCCTGGAGGATCCCATGGCCCCCGACACCGTTCCCGGCTTCCCCGGCGACGATCCCCTATCCGCGTGCATCGACCTGGACGTGATGGACCAGCTGCTGGGCCTGGACGACGGCGAGGTGGGGCTCCTGGAGGAGATGCTGGTCCTCTACAAGGAGGACACCCCGGGCCGCATCGAGGCCATCGGCGTCGCCCTCGCCGCGGGCGACATGGCGGACATGGCGGACGTGGCCCACGCGGTGAAGGGCTCGGCGGGCACCATGGGCGCGCCCAAGGTCCGTGCCGTCGCCGCCCACCTGGAGGGGGGAGGCCGCACCGGCCGGTGGGAAGCCCCCGCCGCCGAACTGCTGGCCCAGCTGAGGGACACCTATGCGGACTCGGTCACGGCGCTGGAAGCGTTCGTGGCCAAGCGGAAGGCAGGCTGAACCGAGCGGAGGGACCCGTGGACGCGCACCTGGATCGTCTCTTCAACCACCTGGAATGGGCTGACGGCAGACTGGCCGACGCCCTGGGGGAGGCGCCGGGGGAGGCGCTGCGCCTCTTCAGCCACGTGCTGGGCGCCGAGGCCACCTGGCTGAGCCGCATCCAGAACGGCCCCAAGGCCAAGGCGAACCCCTGGCCCGCCCTGTCCCCGGCGGAATGCGCCTCCCTGTCCGAGGCCAACGCCGAGGGCTACCGTGCGGTGCTGAAGGCCGCCACCGCCAGCCGCCTGGCCGCGCCGGTGCACTACGAGAACCTCAAGGGCGAGGAATTCTGGACGCCCTTGCGGGACATCCTCTTCCACGTGGCCACCCATGGCGTCCACCACCGGGGCCAGATCGCCCTGCTGCTCCGGCAGTCGGGGCGGGATCCGGTGGACGTGGGGTTCATCACCTTCGCCCGGGAGGAGGAGGACCCGGGGCGGTACGCCTACCTGGAGTTGGAGGCGGCTGATCTGGAGGAGGCCCTGGAGGGCAACAGCCTCGACGTGACCTGGTTCCTGGATCTGGAAACCGGCCAAATGGCCCCGGAGGAGGGCCTGGGCGGAGACAAGCTCCCCATCGAGCCGCTGCCGCCCCGGGACCGTTTCACCATCATGGAGGACTTCGCGGCGGCCCTACCCGAAGGCGAAGCCGCCCGGGCCCTGGAGCGGGCCCTGCGCCTGCCCAAGCCCTTCCGCGCCTTCCGGGACACCCTGCGGGACTTCCCGGAGCTGGAAAAGCAGTGGCACGCGTTCCACGAGGCCGGCATGCGAAGGCTGGCCCAGGACTGGCTCGACGAGAACCTGCCCGGCTCGCGTCTCGTCTAGAAGACCTTGACGCCTGCCGTGCCCTTGGGAGGCGGCTGGTCGCTGATCTGGGTGCGCCCCGCGGCGTCCACCCACTGGAAGAGCCTGCTGGTGCGGGGCTGGGGCTCGGGTGCGGCGGCGGGGGCCACGGCCTTCTCGCTCACGTCGAAGCCGCCCCGGCCCTTCTTCAGCAGGGCCATGGACCCCGCGGCGCCGGGGTCCGGCTGCACCAGGCGCTTGGCGTAGAGGTTCAGGACCCGGGGCACGTAGGCCCGCGTCTCGGCGAAGGGGGGGATGCCCTTGTACTTGATGACGTTGTTCTCGCCCGAGTTGTAGGCGGCCACCACGCGGGTCAGGTCGCCCTGGAAGGCGTTCATGAGCCACCGCAGGTACTTCACGCCTCCGGTGATGTTCTGCTGGGGGTCGAAGGGGTCCAGGACGCCGAAGCGCTCGGCGGTCTGGGGCATGAGCTGCATGAGGCCCAGGGCCCCGGCCCGGCTGCGGGCCTTGGTGTAGAACGCGCTCTCGGCCTGGATGACGGCCCGGGCCAGGTAGGGGTCCACGCCCTCCGCGGTGGCGATGCTGTCCACCATGGCCAGCAGTTCGGGGCTCTTGAGCACCTTGGCCATCTGCGAGCTGGTGATGGCCAGGCGGATGTGGCCCACGCCCACGTGCTTGAGGGTGAGCCCCTGCCCCTTCATGTAGGACGGGGGCAGGTTGTTGATGACGGTGTTCCCGTTGCGGTCGAAGTAGGTGTAGAGGTAGGTCTGGCCGCGCCGGGCGGGACCGGCCGCCTGGGCGGCGCCGGTGAGCGAGAGGATGGCGAGGACGGCGCGCTTCATTTGCAATTAATCCCAGTAGCCAGTTTAACCCTGTTGCCTAGGGATCCACTTCACATCCGCCACCCCCGACACCGCGTTGGCGGCCCGGGCCAGGGAGAAGAGCCAGTCGCTGAGCCGGTTCAGATAGATGAGGACGTCCGGGGGGACGCTCTCCTGGGCGCCCAGGGAAACCACGTCGCGTTCGGCCCTTCGGCAGACCGTTCGGGCCCAGTGGGCGTAGGCGGAACCCTGGCAGCCGCCCGGCAGGACGAAGGCGGTCATGGGCGGCGCCAGCGCGGTGAGCCGGTCGATGTCCGCCTCCATGTCCTCGATGGGCCAGCTGCGGCGGGTCATGCGCTGGTCCAGCAGCCCCGAGCACTGCGCCGGCGTGGCGAGCATGGCGCCCAGGCCGAAGAGGTCGTGCTGCACGGTCTGGATGCGGTCGCTGAGGCCCGGGGGCAGGTGGAGGTCCAGCACGCCCAGCAGGCTGTTCAGCTCGTCCACGGCGCCGTAGGCCGCCAGGCGCAGGTGGTCCTTGGGCACCCGCTCCCCCCCGAAGAGCCCGGAGACCCCTTCGTCCCCGGTGCGCGTATAGATCTTCATCGCAACCTCACTCGTGCCGTTTGCTCCAGGCCACGGTATCAGCACGCCACTCCCGGAGCGACTCCATATCGCGCGCGTCCAGGATGCCCTTGTCCTGGGCTCTGGCGGCCAGCTCGGGGAAGGTGGCCAGCACCTTCAGCTCCACGGCGGCCTCCCGGAAGGCGGCCTCGGCCTGGGGCAGGCCGTAGCTGAACAGCGCGAGGACCTCCGCCACCTGGGCGTCCTCGTGGCGGAGGGCCTCCACGCACTTGATGCTGGAGCCGCCGGTGGAGATGAGGTCCTCGATGAGCACCACCCGGTGGCCGTCGGTGTGGGGCCCTTCCACCTGGCGGCCCATGCCGTGCTTCTTGGGCTCGGGGCGCACGTAGGCCATGGGCAGGCCCAGTTCGTCGGCCACCAGGGCGGCCCAGGCGATGCCGGCGGTGCTGGTGCCGGCGATGAGGGTGGGATTGGCCCGGGCCGCGGCCTCGGCCAGGGCCTTGCGGATCTGTCCGCGCAGGTCTGGGAAGCCCAGGAGCTGGCGGTTGTCGCAGTAGATGGGCGACCGCAGGCCCGAAGCCCAGGTGAAGGGGCTCCGGGGCGAGAGGCGCACGGCCCCCGCGTCCAGCAGGCCTGCGGCGAGATCGAGCATGGGGGCTCCTTATTTGACGACGATGCTCACCAGCTTGCCGCCGGGGGGCACCACGACCTTGACGACCTCCTTGCCCTCCAGGTGGTGGAACGCTTCGGGGCAGGCCAGGGCTGCGGCGCGGCGTTCGGCCTCGGTGGCCGAGGCCGGCACCAGGATGCGGCCGCGGACCTTGCCGTTCACCTGCACCACCACCGTCACCTCGTCGGCCGAAAGCCACGCGGGGTCGGCCACGGGCCAGGCGGCGTGCATGCAGAAGCCCTCGTGGCCGAGGGTCTGCCACAGCTGCTCGGCCAGGTGGGGCGCGGCGGGGCTCAGCATGAGGGTGAAGACCTCGAGCGCGTGCTGCATGACCGCGCCCCGGTGCGGGGCGTCCGCGGGCAGGTCGGCCAGGGCGTTGGAGGTCTCCATGAGGCTCGACACCAGGGTGTTGAACTGGTAACGGTGGTCCAGGTCGTCGGTGACCTTGTGGAGGGTCTGGTTGAGCTTGACCAGGAGGGTCTTCTCCTCGGCGGTGAGCTGGTCCTTGGCGGGGAGGGGCTCCCGGGTGGGCACGTGCTCCTCCACCATGCGGGTGGCGCGGCGCAGGAAGCGGGTGGCTCCGTCGATGCCCTCGAAGCCGGTCCAGTCGATCTCCTTCTCGATGGGCGCCGCGAAGATCATGAACAGGCGCAGGGCGTCCGCGCCGTACTTCGCGATGACCTCGTCGGGATCGACGATGTTGCCCTTGGACTTGGACATCTTGAAGCCGTCCTTGAGCACCATGCCCTGGCAGATGAGCTTCTTGAAGGGTTCGTCCCCCGAGGCCAGGCCCAGGTCGCGCATGATCTTGTGGAAGTACCGGGCGTAGATGAGGTGCATGGTGGCGTGCTCGATGCCGCCGATGTAGAGGTCCACAGGGCTCCAGGCGTCGGCCTCGGCCTTGGCGAAGGGGAGCTCCGCGTTCTTCGGGTCCAGGTAGCGCATCCAGTACCAGCTGGAGTCCACGAAGGTGTCCATGGTGTCCGTCTCGCGCCGCGCGGGCCGTCCGCAGGCGGGGCAGGCGCAGTCCAGGAAGGTGGGCGAGGTGAGCAGCGGCGAGGCGCCGGCGCCCGCGAAGGCCACGTCCTCGGGAAGGCGGATGGGCAGGTTCTCGGCCTTCTCGGGCACCACGCCGCAGTGCGGGCAGTGCACGGTGGGAATGGGCGTGCCCCAGTACCGCTGGCGGGACAGGCCCCAGTCCTTGAGTTTGAAGGTGATGGCCTTCTCGGCGCGCCCGTCGAGCCGGGCGACCATGGCGTCCACCGCCGCCTCGGAGGTCATGCCGTCGAATTCGCCGGAGTTCACGAGGATGCCGGGCTCCCAGGGGTTCTCGCTCTCGATGACCTTGGGGATGGGCAGGCCGTACTTCTCGGCGAAGGCGTGATCGCGTTCGTCGTGGGCGGGCACGCCCATGACCGCGCCCGTGCCGTAGTCCATGAGGACGTAGTTGGCGGCGAAGATGGGGATCTTCTCCCCCGTGAAGGGGTGGATGGCCTCCAGCCGGGAGCGGAAGCCCAGCTTGATGTCGCTCATGAGGCGGTCCTCGCGGCTCATGGCGGCCACCTGGTCGCAGAAGGCCTTGAGGCCGGGGTCGGATTCCGCCGCCTTGACGATGAAGGGGTGCTCGGTGGACAGGGCCATGAAGGTCACGCCGTACAGGGTGTCCAGGCGGGTGGTGAACACCTGCACCGTCTCCCCGTCGGCGAGGTCGAAGGTCAGGCGCGCGCCCTCGGACTTGCCGATCCAATGCCGCTGCATGGCCTTGACGTTCTCGGGCCAGTCCAGCTGGGCGTGGCCGGCCAGGAGCTCGTCGGCGTACTTGGTGATGGCGAAGAAATACTGCTCCAGCGCCTTCTGCACCACCGGGTGCCCCGTGCGCTCGTCCTTGCCGTCCACCACCTGCTCGTTGGCCAGCACCGTGCCCAGGGCCTCGCACCAGTTCACGTTGCGCAGGGCCCGGAACACGTCGCCGCGCTCCCACATCTTGAGGAAGAACCACTGGTTCCACCGGTAGTACTCGGGCAGGAACGTGGCGATCTCCCGGTCCCAGTCGTAGCTGATGCCCATCTTCTGGATCTGGCCCTTCATCTCCTGGATGTTGGCCCGGGTCCAGAGGGCGGGGTGGATGCCGTTCTTGATGGCCGCGTTCTCCGCCGGAAGGCCGAAGGAGTCCCAGCCCAGGGGGTTCATGACCTTGTCGCCCCGCATGCGCCGGAACCGCGCCACCACGTCGCCCAGGGTGTAGTTGCGCACGTGCCCCATGTGGATGCGCCCGCTGGGGTAGGGCAGCATCACCAGCATGTAGAAGGTGCGGTCGCCGGGCTTGAGCTCGGACGCGCGGGGCGCGCGGAAGGCCTGCGCCTCCATCCAGCGCTGCTGGATCAGGGATTCCTGGTGCAGGGGTTCGAAGGGCATGGGGCAGCCTCGCGGTAAACGATTAGTTTACCGGACGGGGATGGAAGGGCCAAGGTCAGCCCGCGGGCGCCGCCGTCCGCCGGTAGAAGATCACCTCCGACCCGAACCGCGGGCTCCAGCTCATCTTCCAGCGCTCCCGGCCCTCCACCTCGAACCAGGGATTGGGCGGCAGGCCCTTCATGATCATCGCGATCCCGCGCAGGTTCTTCGCCCGGGAAAGGCGCTGGGCCACGGCCATCAGGAGCTCGTCGGAGTAGAAGACCGAATCCATGTAGACCACCGTGGCGTCGGCGTAGTCGGCCTGGGCCATGTCCTGCTCGCGCTGCTCCAGGGCCTTCCCCGCGAGCAGCCCCCGCTCCTCCAGGAGCCTTTGCGCGGCCTTCCCGATGGCGATGCGGGAGGAGGCCAGCTCCACCCCCACCGCCTTGCGCAGCGGCGTGGTGAGGAGGGCCTGCATGAGGAAGAACCCCCGCCCGCTGCCCAGGTCGTAGAGCACGTCGTCCCCGCCCACCCCCAGCCGCCTGAGCATGAGGTCCGTGGTGGCCGGCGCCGGCTCGCCATAGATGTGGGCCTTGTCCTCCTTGAGCCCGGCCTCGCCGTGGGTGGCGTTCACCCGCTTGCGCTCCTCGTCCGGGGTCTCCTTGCGGAAGTCGTCGATGGAGCTGTTGGGGATCTGCTCGAAGACGTCCTCCAGATGAGCCGCGGCCACCCGCCAGGACAAGACCGGCCCCGGCCCCGCGACCCGCGGCGCCTTGCAGCCGACGAAGGCAAGCACCAGGAAGGGAGCCAGGAGAAAGGAGTGTTTGACCATCAGGGATCCCGATTCGATAAATATATAATCGAATCAAAAATGGTCCCCCAAACGTTTCTGTCAACCGGCCTTTTTGTAGCGGGGATACAGATTTTTCTTTTATCTCTTTTATCCCCGTCCATCCCCGTTTATCCCCGGCAAATTTAATCTTTAAATTGCCGAGGATAAACGGGGATGGACGGGGATCAAAAAGGATAAATAAATCAAATATCCTCGTAATCCGGGGACGCCCGACGAACCAGTTGCCCGCAGGCCCCGGCCACGTCCTGCCCCCGGCTCCGCCGGACGCTCACAGTGATGCCCCGGCCCGCCAGGATCCCGCACAGCTCCACGATCCGTTCCTCCCCGGGCGGCTCGAAGCCCGAGCCCTCGTGGGGGTTGAAGGGGATGAGGTTCACCTTGGACGGGAACCGCGCCGCGAAGGCGGCGAGGCGCTCACCGTCCTCCAGGGTGTCGGTGACGCCCTTGAGCAGGACGTACTCCAGCGTGATCCGCTCCCCGTGCTCCAGGGGGAAGGCCTTGAGGGCCTCGGCCAGGGCCTCCAGGTTCCAGGCGCGGTTCACCGGCATGATGCTCGAGCGGTACGCGTCGGTGGTGGCGTTGAGGCTGAGCGCCAACCGGGGCCTGGGCTTGAACGCGGCCAGGCGCTGGATGCCGGTGACCAGGCCCGAGGTGGACAGGGTGATGCGCCTGGGGGCGATGCCCAGGCCTTCGGGGTCCGTGAGGAGGGCGAAGGCGGCCATGAGGTTGTCCAGGTTGTGGAGCGGCTCGCCCATGCCCATGAAGACCAGGTTCACCGCCTCGTCCGGGCCGTGGCCGTGGGCGTTGAGCATGGCCACCACCTGGCCCGCGATCTCGCCGGGGGTGAGGTTGCGCTTGATGCCCATGAGCCCCGTGGCGCAGAAGGTGCAGCCCATGGCGCAGCCCACCTGGCTGGAGAGGCACAGGGTGGTGCGCTTTCCGTAGGGCATGTGGACGCCCTCCACCTGGGCGCCGTCCTCCAGGAGGAAGGCGTGCTTGGTGGAGCCGTCCTCGCTGGGCACGCTCTCGCTGATGCCGGGCCACTCCAGGCGCACCTCGCGTTCCAGCCTGGCGCGCAGGTCCCTGGAGAGATTGGTGAACTGCTCCCAGGCGGTCCACCGCATGCGGTAGAGGCCGTGGTACAGCTGGGCGGCGCGGAAGGACCGCTCGCCCAGGGCGGCCACCAGGGCCCGCAGGTGCGGGAGGCCCATGCCGGCGGCGTTGGGGCGGGGGCCCGCGGCGAGTTCGGGGGCGGGCTCGTGGAACGTCACATCGAGATCCGGAAGGTGCGCAGGAAGGCCTTGTCGGCCTCGCTCCACTGGCCGTCCCCGTCTCCGGCCTCATCGCTGGCCAGGGTGAAGCCGGGGGCGGTGTCCTCGTCCTCGTCCTCCCGGCGGTGGAGGGCCACGGTGGCCTCCAGCACCAGGGCGATGTCGAAGCCCTTGTCCTGGATCGCCCGGGCCAGGGCCCGGGTCTCCTCGTCCTTGGCCAGGGCCTGGACCATGGCGGAGCCGAGCCTGTCCACGATCTCTTTGAGGTTCTCGGGGATCTTCATGGCCGCCTCCGCTCCCATAGTAATGCCAGCTGGAAGGCCGATGTCACAGCCGGAACCAGTTCTTGATCTGGGCGAGCCATTCATCGCGCCGGGAATCGGCCTTGGGGGCCTCGTTCATGCGCCTGGACCGGGATTCCATGAGATCCACCAGGCGCTCCACCACCTGGGGATTGCGCTGGACGCAGGTCTCGAAGGCGGCCTTGGGCAGCTCCACCAGCTCGCAGGGGGTGGTGGCGACCACCGTGGCGCTGCGCACCGCGCCGGTGAGGAGGGAGCCTTCCCCGAACCAGTCCCCGGGCTTGAGGTCGGCCAGCACCTCCCAGTAGAGGCCGGTGTAGGGTTCGGTCCGTTCGGCCACCCGCACCACCTGGAGGTCGCCCTGCATGACCATGAACAGGGATTCGCCCAGGTCGCCGGCCCGGATCACCCCTTCGCCCGGGGCGGCCCGGCGCAGGATCATGCCTTCCCGGAGTTCGTCGGCCCATTCCTCCGGAAGCCCGATGCGTTCCAGGATCCCGGGGATGGCCCCCTCGGGAAGGACGATGGGGGTGGAGCGGGGGGTGGTGGCGCCGTGGGGTCCCAGGAGGGGCACGCCCAGGCGGTTCAGCACCGTCTGGCACAGTCGCACGGCCTGGTAGGTGGCGGCCCGCCCGTGGCGCCAGCCCAGGGCCCACCAGCGCAGTTCCAGCACCACCCCGCCCATGTCGAAGCTGTGGGTGACCACCTCGGGCTTGCGGTGCGGATAGTGGGGGATGCCGCCCAGGGCCTGCTCCAGGGCGGCCAGCGTGGCCACCATGGGCCCGTGGGGCTCCACCGTCACCTTCAGGGTGCGCCGGTGGAGGCCGGAGGGGGCGTAGAGGTTGGTGACCACCGCCTGGGCCAGGACGCGGTTGGGGAACACGGTGGTGTCGCCGTTCTCCGTAATGATCTGAACGGACCGCCAGGTCATGGTCTCCACCTGCCCGACGAACGTCTCCTGCCCCGCGGCGTTGCGCAGGTTGCCGGTGACCTCGATCCAGTCGCCGGGCCGGAAGGCCTCGTCCAGGTTCAGGGAGATGCCCGCGAAGAGGTTGCCCAGGGTCTCCTGGAGCGAGAGGCCCACCACGGCCGCCGCGATGGCGCCGGTGCCCAGGATGGCGCCCAGGTTCACCCCGCCCGCCTTGTGCAGCAGCAGCACCCCGGCGCCCACGTACAGCGCGAAGACCACCAGGTCCCGGGCGAACCCGGGCACGGCGGTCTCCCGGTTGCTCAGCAGGGGGTCCAGGAGGACGTAGGTGAAAATGCGGATCCCCAGGTAGGCGCCCACGATCCAGAACAGGGTCCCCGCCGCCTGGACGAACCGGGGATGCGCGTGCTGGGTGCCCAGCACGTAGGCGCCCAGGCCCAGGGCCAGGAGCAGCAGGCCGAAGGCGGCGATCCGGCGGGTGGAGCTCACGGCCCTGCGGAGGTCTCGGAACATGCCCCTGATCCTACCGCTTCCGGAGGTGGCTCCAAAGGAACCAGGCGATCCCCGCCAGGATGACCAGGCCGATGACAAGGTCCAGGCGGTGGAACCAGACGCCCAGGGTGTCCCACTTCTCGCCCAGCTTGTAGCCCACCCAGGCCAGGCCCAGGCACCAGGGCAGGCTGCCGGCGAAGGTGTACACGTGGAACTTCGTGCGGTCCATCTTGGCGATACCGGCGGGCAGGGCGATGAAGGTGCGCACCACCGGAAGCATGCGGCCGATGAGGATGGCCCAGTGCCCGAAACGTTCGAAGAACCGGTGGGCCTGGTCCAGGTGGTCCAGGTTCAGGAGGATGTACTTGCCGTACTTCTCCACCGCCTTTCGGCCGCCCCACGCCCCCAGCTCGTAGGCGGGGATGGAACCCAGGTTGCACCCCAGGGCGCCGAAGATCCCGGCGATCCACACCTGGGTCATGGGGCTGCCCGCCCCCAGCCCCAGGAAGGTCATCTGCCCCTTGAAGGCGAGGAACCCGGCGAAGGGCATGATCACTTCACTGGGAAGGGGGATGCAGGCGCTCTCGATGCCCATGAGGAGGGAGACGCCCATGGGGCCCATGGCGGCCATCACGGTGGTCATCCAGACGATGATCGGGGCGAGGATTTTATGAAGCAAAGGGGTCTCCTGAACCCTCTAGCCTAACCTGGATAGACTGGAAACATGACTGAAGACCTTGTCCGCAACCGAAAGGCCCTGCACACCTTCCACATCGTCGACACCTGGGAGGCCGGCGTGGCCCTGCTGGGCACTGAAGTGAAGGCCCTGCGCGGCGGCCACGGCCAGCTGCAGGACGCCTACGTGGACACCGCCGGGGGGGAGCTCTGGCTAAAGCAGGCCAACATAAGTCCATATGAATTCGGCACCTACGCCAACCATGACCCCCTGCGGCCCCGCAAGCTCCTGCTGAACCGCGCCGAGATCGACAAGATCGTCGCCAAGGCCACCCGCAAGGGCTACACGGTGATCCCGCTGGCCATCTACCTCAACCCCAGGGGCCGCATCAAGGTGCGCATCGCCCTGGCGGAAGGCAAGACCCTGGGCGACAAGCGGGAGGCCCTGAAGGAACGGGAACAGAAGCGGGAAATGGACCGGGTTCGCAAGGGGGATCGTGAATGATTGATGTTCATGAAGCATTAAATCTTCGGGAAGCCAACATGGTGGCCACCTACCTGGAGGACCAGGGCATCCTCGCGGATGTGCGCGGCGGGGCCTACCAGGCCGTGGTGGGGGAACTCATCAACATCCGCGGCACGCTGCCCCGGGTGTGGGTCCTGGACGACGGGGAGGCGGAGCGGGCGAAGCAGCTGGTGGCGGCCTTCGTGGCGTCCCTGCGGGACGCACCGGCGGGCGAACCGTGGGTCTGCGCCTGCGGAGAGACCCTGGAACCGCAGTTCCAGTCCTGCTGGAAGTGCCAGGCCGCCCGGCCCTGATCCGGAACGCGCAGCGCCCGGCGGCTCAGTGCCTGAGCTTCCAGATGTCCTGGAAGATGATGAGGGCGAACAGGCAGACGAAGAAGAGGAACCCGCCGGTGAGGATCCGTTCCTTCACCAGGTTCGACAGGTCCTTGCCCCGGATCTTCTCGAAGATCAGCAGCGCCGCGTGGCCGCCGTCCAGGAAGGGGATGGGCAGGGCGTTGAGGACGGCCAGGTTCATGGAGATCAGGGCGATGAGGCCCATGAACTGCATGAGGCCGGCCTTCGCCGCACGGCTGCCCGCACGGACGATGGTGATGGGTCCGCCCACCTCCTTGAAGCTGACCTTGCGGGTGGCGAGCTTGCCGAAGCTCTCCAGGATGTCCCAGCCGAGGCGGGCGCTGCCCACCACCGCGAACGCGGCGCCCGAACCCAGGTCCCGGACCTGCAGGGGGCGCCGGTCGAAGATCCAGTTGGACGGTTCGAAGCCCACGCCGATCTTGCCCGTGCCGCCCACGTCCTTGGGGGTCAGCGTGAGCGTGCGGCTGATGCCCTCCCGGTCCACGGTCACGGGAATGGCCTTGCCCGGGCGGGCCCGGATGTAGGCGATGGCCTCCTCGTTGCTGCTGCCGGGGAACTGCAGGTCCCCGAAGCGGGTGATCTGGTCCCCGGTCCTCAGGCCGCCTTCGGCGCCGGGCATCCCGGAGGCCACGTCCACCACCATGAGGGGGGAGGGAAGCGGGCGAATGGCCGTGGTGCGGGCGTTGTTGACGCCCAGGAAGAAGAAGATCACGACGGTGATGAGGATGTTGGCGAGGATGCCGCCGGAATAGAAGGCCAGGCGCTTCCAGGCGGGCTGGGCCAGGAAGCCGTGGGGGTCCTCGGCCTCGGGTTCCTCGGGGTTGTAGCCGGCCAGGCGAACGTAGCCGCCCAGGGGAAGAAGGGACAACCGGACGTCCGTTTCCTTCCAGGCGAACCCCGCCAGCCGGGGTCCGAAGCCCAGGGAGAACACCTCCACCGGCAGGCCCATCCACTTGGCGACGAGGAAGTGGCCCAGTTCATGGAAGAAGATGAGGCCCACCAGGAGCACCACCGGTCCCCAGAAGCCGGCGCCGGGGATGAAGGAGACCAGGATGAGGGCAGGAACCGTGGTGATCAATCGCTTCATGGGTTTCCTTGACGGGTGTGTTGAGCTATCCAGGTGCGGGCGGCGGCCCGGGACCGGCGGTCGGTATCCATCACCTGATCCAAAGTATGGGCCTGTTCGGCCGGGATGGCGGAGAGGATGGCCCCGCAGCAGGCCTGGATGGACCAGAAGCCGATCCTGCCGTCCAGGAAGGCGGCCACAGCTTCCTCATTGGCGGCATTGAGGATGGCCGGCGCGGTGCCCCCGGCCGCCAGGGCCTGGTAGGCCAGGGCGAGGCAGGGGAATTTGGCGAGGTCCGGGGGCTCGAAGGTCCAGGTGCGGGCGGCGTCCCAGTCGTACGGCCGCACCGGGCCGGGCAGGCGATCGGGATACAGCAGGGCGTACTGGATGGGCAGCTTCATGTCGTTGGCGCACACCTGCAGCTGGTAGGTGCCGTCATGGAACCCCACCATGGCGTGGACCTGGCTCTGGGGGTGGATGGTCACGGAGATCCGGTCGGCGCCGAGGCCGAAGAGGAAGGCCGCCTCGATTACCTCCAGGCCCTTGTTCATCAGGGTGGCGGAATCGATGGTGATCTTGGGTCCCATCTTCCAGGTGGGGTGGTTGAGGGCCTGCTGGATGGTGGCGGCCCGCACGGCGCCGGGATCCCAGTCCCGGAAGGGGCCGCCGCTGGCGGTGATGCGCACCTCGCGCACGTCGCCGGGGGCGTGGCCGGCCAGGAGCTGGTGCAGGGCCGCGTGCTCGGAATCCACGGGGAGCAGCTCGCCGCCGCCCGCCTCCAGGGCCTGGCGCATGAGGGCGCCGCCCACCACGAGGCTTTCCTTGTTGGCCACGCAGACCCGCAGGCCGGCCCGCAGGGCGGCCTCGGCGCTGGCCAGGCCCGTGGCCCCCACCACGGCCGCCAGGACCGTGTCGGCCCCGGATTCCAGGGCGCAGGCCCGGAGGCCGTCCATTCCGTGGAGGATGTCGGGCCGGTAGGAGAGCTGGCCGGCCAGCCACTGGGCGTCCTCGGGCCCGGCGATGGACACCAGCCGGGGCCTGAAGCGCTCGCACTGGGCCAGGAGAAGGTCCCGGTTGCGCCCAGCGGCCAGGGCGGTGACCTCCAGGCGGTGCGGGTGCGCCGTCACCACGTCCAGGGTGGAGGTGCCGATGGAGCCGGTGGATCCCAGGAGGGCGATCTTGCGCATGGATCAGTTCAGTCCGTGGACGAAGTGGATGTAGGCATAGAACACCGGGGCGGCGAAGGCCAGGCTGTCCAGGCGGTCCAGCATGCCGCCGTGGCCGGGGATGGAGATCCCCCCCATGTTGGAATCCTTGGCTCCCGCGCTGCGCTTCCACATGCTCTCCACCAGGTCGCCCATGAGGCCGGCCAGGCCCAGCAGGAGGCCGATGGCCAGGGCGTCCACCGCCGACCAGTGGGTGCAGAAGAAGGCCTTGATGAGGAAGGACGCCAGGACGTTGCCCGCGAGGTTGCCCCCCACGCCTTCCCAGGTCTTCTTGGGGCTCACCCGGGGCGCCAGCTTGTGCCGGCCCAGGAGGCTGCCCACGAAGTACGCGCAGGTGTCCCCGAGCCAGGTGATGAGGAACAGGGCCAGCACCAGGCGCCCGCCGGCGTTGGATTGGGCCGGGTCCTCGAACATGAACAGCCGCATCATGAAGCCGGTGCCCAGGCCCAGGTAGATGGCCCCCATCCAGGTGATGGCCTGGCTGGGGAGGGCCTTTTCCAGGTCCCGGTCGAAGAACAGGGCGCCGAAGTGGATGACCAGGGCCGAGCCCGTGAGCACCAGCCACAGGGGCAGGGGGTCCGTGGCGTCCCGGCCCAGCAGGTAGAAGTGGAGCAGGAAGGCCCAGCCCGCCAGCGTCCCGGCCAGGAAGGAGGGATTGAAGCCCATCTTCCGTCCCATGAGGGTGAATTCGTGCTGGGCCATGAGCAGCGCCCCGGCCAGGAGGCCCAGGAAGACGGCCTTGGCCCAGGCCTGGGCACCCAGGTAGAGCAGGGTGAAGAAGAAGACCGCGAACACCAGGGCGGTGCCCACCCGCACGGCGAGGTTGCCCTTGTCGATGCCGGTGCGCTTGGGGGGAGGGGCAGGGGTCATGGGGACTCCGCTCAGATTCCGCCGAAGCGGCGCTCGCGCTGGGAATAGGCTTCGAGGGCTTCCCGGAGCTGGGGGCCCCGGAAGTCGGGCCAGAGGCACTCGGTCATGTAGAACTCGGCGTAGGCCGCCTGCCAGAGCAGGAAGTTGGAAATGCGAAGTTCACCGGAGGTGCGGATGAGCAGGTCCACGTCCGGGGCACCGGCGGTCCAGAGACGGCTCGCCAGGGCGGCCTCGTCCAGGTCCGCGGCCGGAACGCCGTCTTCGATGCACTTCCGGGCCGCCGTGGCCAGTTCGAGCCGGGAGCCGTAGTTCACGGCCAGGTGGAAGACCATCCCGGTGTGTGCGGCCGTTTGTTCCTCCAGGGTCCGCAGGTCCTTGAGGATCCCCTCCGGAAGCCCTTCCGGGGCCCCCAGGTGGTGGAAGCGGATGCCCCGCTTCCTCAGCTTGGGAAGGAACATCCGCAGATACATGCGCAGCAGGGCCATCAGGACGGCCACTTCCTGGGCGGGGCGCTTCCAGTTCTCCGTGGAGAAGGCGTAGAGGGTGAGGTGGCCGATGCCCGCGTCGGACGCGGCGTCCAGGATGTCCTGGACCGCCCGCACACCTTCCTTGTGGCCCTTGATGCGTGGCCAGCCGCGCTGTGCGGCCCAGCGGCCGTTGCCGTCCATTATTAATGCGACGTGGCGAGGTACGCTCACAAGCCCATCCCGGCAACAGGTGTGTGGTTCTTCAAGCCAGTCATCTCCAGGCGGTTGGCACAAGGGCGTCCCGGGGCGGGACGGGGTGGACGGATAACGCGGATTCTAGCATGGGCGGTCCCGGGCCTTCCTCCCGCGTGAGACAATTTCGCTGCGGTAGTTAGGTCGGAATTGCAGGGATACGGTAATCTAATTCATTCCTTAGAATCGGGAACCCCCTGATGGTCCAATTCAACACGCGAGCCAATGAGATCCTGCTGAAGCTGGTCTATTACGGGCCGGGGCTTTCCGGCAAGACGACCAACCTGCAGGCGCTCCACGCCATGTGCTCCGAGTCCAACCGGGGCGAGATGTTCTCCGTGAACACCCAGGAGGACCGGACGCTCTTCTTCGACCTGCTGCCCATCAACCTGGGCTACATCTACGGGAACGCCATCCACCTCCAGATCTACACGGTGCCCGGGCAGGTGCAGTACGACGCCAGCCGGCGGGTGGTGCTGGGCGGCTCGGACGGGGTGGTCTTCGTGGCCGATTCCAGCGAAGCCAAGATGCAGGAGAACGTCGACTCGCTCTCCAACCTCTACCACAACCTCAACGCCAACCGGCTCAACATCAAGCAGATACCCTTCGTCCTCCAGTACAACAAGCGGGACCTGGACGACGCCATGCCCGTGGGGGTCATGAACCGGCGCCTGAACTTCAGGTCCGTGCCCTACTTCGAGTCCGTGGCCAGCCGCGGGGAAGGGGTGCTGGACACCTTCCTGGCCATCGCCCGGGAGACGGTGGGCACCACCTTCCGGAAATACCACCTCGACAAGAAGATCAAGGACTTCGACGAGATGCTCAATCTCATCGATTCCAACATCAAGTCCAGCATGCGCGAGCTCCCGAAGGCCGCCGAGCCGGTGGCGCCCCCCCAGGAATCCACCGTGCTCCGCCACAGCGGCGTCTCCATCACGGATCTGGCCCCGGGCAAGGTGGCCGACGCCCAGGATCTCCTGGAGGACGCCATCACCTCCAACATGGAGACCGCCCGGCTCTACTCCGAGCTGCGCACCGTCAAGGACTCCCTGGAAAAGAAGAACGAGGAGCTGCGCCAGATCTACGGCCAGCTCGAGCGCGCCAACCAGGACAACCTCAAGACCCGAAGGTACCTGGAAGGCCTGATCCAGAGCGTCGGGGAGGCCATCGTCTCCTTCAGCGCCGATGGGCGGATCCTCACGTGGAATTCGGCCGCCGAGCGGATCTTCGGGTACGCCCGGGCGGAAATCGTCGGCCGCACCCTGCAGCAGCTGGCGCCGGCCTCCCGGGCCGGCGAGCTGGAACAGGCCATCGCCCAGGTGGCCAAGGGCCAGCTCATCCGCGACATGCCCACGGTGCGCCTGCGCAAGGACGGCACGGAGTTTCCGGCCCGGATCACCTACGCCCCCATCCGCGGCAGCGACGACCGGGTCCTGGCCTACTCCGCGCTGATCCGGGACGAAGGGGAGCGCCAGGCCCTGGAGGCCCGCCTCACCCAGGCCCAGGGCGCCTCCGCCCTGGCCCGCATCCTGCCGCCGATGCTCAAGGAGGTGGCCAACCGCCTCAGCCCGATGGTCCTCCAGCGGGACCTGCTCCTGGAGGGGGCCGATCCCGCCCTGGCGCCGCGCCTGACCAAGGCCCTGGCCGGGGTGGACCACGCGCAGCTGCTCCTGAAGCCGCTCTTCATGCTGTTCTCGCCCTCCTCCCCCCGCATGGAGGCCGCCAGCCTCAACGACCTGGTGCAGGAATGCGCCCGGCGCGTGGAAGGCGAAGCCGCCGCCGCGGGCGTCTCCCTGGAACTCTCCCTCGACCCGGTCCTCGAGCCCACGTCCCTGGACGTGGCGATGGTCCGGGAGGCCGTCCTTTGCCTGCTGCGGGCGGGGATCCGGGCCTCGGCCAGGTCCGCCGCCAGGCGCCTGCGCGTGGGTACCCGGCAGACCGCCGCGGGCCAGCAGCTGGTGGCGCAGGACACCGGGCCCGCGCTTTCCGAGGCCGAGTCGCGCGGCATCTTCGAAATCGATCAGGCCACCGACGTGGACTCCCTGGGCATGTGCGTGGTCGCCTCGGTGGCCAAGGCCCACGGCGGGAAGGTCACCGTCCGCAGCCAGGAAGGACTCGGGAACGCATATCTGGTGGAGTTGCCCATGGCCCAAGCACCGTCCCCGTCAGCGCCCGCGAACCTCGAAGGGGTCCGCATCCTCGTGGTGGACGACGAGCAGTTCCTCCTGGAATGCCTCGTGGACGCCATCGGGTCCTGGGGTTGCGAGGTCACGCCCTGCTCCCTGGCCGCCGAGGCCATCCAGAAGCTCCAGGGCGGCGCCTACGACCTGGTGGTTTCCGATATCCGCATGCCGGGCCTCAGCGGCATCCAGCTCTACGAGTGGATCCAGGAGCACCAGCCCGCCATGGCCAGCCGGGTCCTGTTCACCACCGGCGACTCCTTCGAGCCCGAGACCCGGGCCTTCCTGGAGCGGGCCCGCCTCCCGCACCTGGGCAAGCCCTTCGACCTGAAGAAGCTCCGGCAGGCCATCCTGGACCTGCGGGCCTCCAACGCCTGAGCCTCAGTCGGCCCAGGCCCGGATCTGGTCCCAGACGTCCGATTCCGAACACTCGCCGTTGAGGATGATGGCGAAGACGTGGCCCTTGCCGTCCCGGGTCTGCAGGTAGCCGCAGGCGCTCCACACGCCGTTGAGGTGCCCGGTCTTGACCCGGATCCTGCGGGCCAGGGCGGGGTCCTTGATGTGGAGGCGGAAGGGCTCGCCCCCGATGATCTTGAGGGAACCCACCATCTCGGGGCCCACCTCGAAGTCGTGCCACGCCGCCCGCAGGACGATGGCCAAGGTGCGCGCGGAGAGGCGGTTCTCCTTGCTCAGCCCCGAGCCGTCGGTGATGGCCACCTTGTCCGGGCCCAGGCCCAGCATGGTCGAATAGAAGGTCTGGATCTGCCGGATGCCCTGGGGCCAGGTGCCGCCGCCAAAGCGCTTGACCAGCATCTCGATCATGAAGTTGTTCGAGAACTTGTTGATGTCGCCCACCAGTTCCCGCAGGGGCGGGGAACGGAAGCCCAGGAGCTTGCGGGGCTCCCCGGCCTCCACCGCCGCGCCCTCCACGGCGATGCCGTCCTGGCGCAGGATCCGCGTGAGGGTGTCCACGGCGTACCGTTCGGGTTCGGAGACCAGGCGCCCCCGGTCCCGGTTGTGGTTCACCGAAAGGGGCAGGACCGGCGGGGTGGTGTTGGCCGAGGTGTTCTCCCAGCCGTTGCCGAAATGCTGGTCGTCGAAGGCCGACTGGTCCAGCCGCACCCGGCCCTTCACGGCCGTGACGCCCCGGGCCTTGAGTTCCTCGGCCAGCAGCCAGATGCGCTCGGAGGTGAGGAGCGGGTCCCCGGCCCCCTTGAAGACGAGGTCCCCGGTCACCGTGGAGCCGCGCAGCTCCCCCCACACCTCCGTCTCGATCTCGTAGTCCGGCTTCCAGGTCTTGAGCAGGGCATAGGTGGAGAGGACCTTGGTGGTGGAGGCCGGCACCAGGGCGCGGTCGGTCTCGTAGCCCTCCAGGAGCTTTCCGGTCTGCAGGTCCCAGATGCCGGCCGAGGCCCGCACGGAGCGCGCCTCCAGGCGGCGGCCCCAGGCCGGAAGGTCCGCCGCGGCGGGCAGGGCCAGGACGAGGAAGGCGATGAGGGTCCGGATCATTTCGGGGTGGTTCCCGGCGTGGCCGACCCGGTGCCACCCTGGGCGGTGGTCTTCTTCGTTTCGTCCGTCGCGGCGCCCAGGATGGCGGCGGCCCCCTGGGCTCCGGGCACCCCGAGGAGGTTCCCGGCCGCCGAGAAGGCCCAGTCGCTGGTGAGGGTCTTGCCGTTGTAGACCCGGAAGCTGTTTTCCTGCACCTTCGTCTTCACCCCGACGATGGGCAGGCCCGTGGTGTCCCCGGAGGCCCCGGGCTGCACCGCGGTGATGAGGTCCCAGTCCCCTTCCTGGCTCATGGGGTCCTTGTAGATCCGGCGCACCACCGGGGGCCGCATCTTGCCCAGGTCCTCGAGGCTGAGCGGGTACCCGCCGGTCTTGGCGCGGTAGGCGCGGATGCCCGCGGCCATGGCCTCGCCCCGGAAGATGAGTTCGGCCTCCTGGTCCCGCTGGACCTCGGTCTTGATGGAGGGCAGGGCGGCGGTGAGGAGGATCCCCATGGCCACGATGATCGCAAGCAGCATGGCCAGGATGAACCCCCGTTCCCTGGTGGTTGTGCGAGCCATCCGGACCTCCGGCCCCCAGCTTAACTCAGGATCCGCCAAGGCGCCCGTCGGACTCCGAAGGCGGGCGTCACCGGCGCATCTTGAGGATCTGTATGAAATGGGCCACCAGCTGCGGATCGAACTGGATTCCCGCCAGCCGTTCCAGTTCCGCCTCCGCCTGGGCCGGGGTCTTGGCGGGCCGGTAGGGGGTTTCGGAAATCATCATCTCGTAGGCCTCCACCAGGTGGATGATGCGGCTGCCCATGGGGATGGCGTCGCCCTTCAGCCCGTCCGGATACCCGCCCCCGTCCCAGTGCTCGTGGTGGTGCCGGATGATGTGCAGAACATCAAACGGGAAGTAGAGGTCCTTCAGGAACGTGGAGGCCAGGAGGGGATGCTGGCGCACCTTCTCCAGTTCCTCGGCCGTGAGCCGGGGCTTGTCCAGCACCCGGTAGTCCAGGAGGAGGGTGCCCACGTCGTGGAGGATGGCCGAAATGCTCACCGCCTCCACCGCGGAGGTGGGCAGGTCCACCTTCCGGGCCAGGTCCCTGGAAAGCTCGGCGGTGTTGATGCTGTGGGTCTTCAGGGAGGGTATCCGGCCTTCGGCGGAGGCGAGGATGCGGTGGCTTACGGACAGGAAGGCCTGGTGGTAGCGCTCGTGGAGGTCCGCCTCCTGCAGGTAGAACCCCAGCATCCGGGACACCTGGCGCACCAGTTCCTGCTCGTGCATGGAAAAGGGACGGTCCTCCTGGCGGAACAGCATGAGGAGGTTCTCTCCGCCCTCCTCTTCCAGCAGCACCGGCAGCAGGGTGGCGAAGTGGCCGGTGAGGGGCTCCCGGTCCGTCCATTCGCACCGGGTCACCCGGGGAAGTTCCGTTTCCCCCGCGGGGGGCGCCTGGCCCAGGGCATGGCGGACCACCTGCCGGGTCAGGTCCCCGGAAAGCGGCATGCGGCTGTAGATGAGCAGGGGCCTCGCCTCCGCGGCGTCGCGCAGGCGCAGGGCCACGGCTTCGGCGGGGACCATCAGGCAGAGCAGGCTGGCGGCTTCCCAGAAGAAGGTCTGCTGCTCGGGGATGGCGGCCTCGGCCTCCTCCTGGGGGAGCGCCGCGGCCTCCGGCATTTCCACCTGGACCATGGCCGCGGAAGGGGGCGCGGGCACGCGCAGGGCGGGCGCCTCCTCCACCGGGGTGGCCTCCGGCAGGGGCTGGATGGAGGCGATGGGAAAGGCGTTGAGGGCCAGGACGATCTCCTCGCAGATGGCCTGCGCGGCGGCGTCCTGCCGCCCGGGGGCGTAGGTTCCGCCCTTGGAGGGGTCCCGCTGGAGGAGCAGGGCTGTCCATTCGCCCCGGTCGTAGATGGGGGAAAGGTGGAACCTCGGCACGTTGGCCGCGCCCTGGCCGAAGGGCTTGAGCTCCGGGTAGTTCGTGGGATCGTTCACCACCAGGCTCCGGCGCTCCCGGGCCATGAGGACCAGCACCGGGTCCTGGGGGGCGATGCGCGCCGGGGGCGGCAGGGTGCGGGGCCAGCCGTAATGGCAGACCCGCTCGAAGGCTCCGGTGTCAGGATCCTTCAGGTAGAGCGCCGCCTTCGTGCTGCCCAGATCCTCCAGGCACCGGTAGATCAGTTGGGAGAGCCGCTGGATGAGCGGATCGCTGAGACTGCGTTGGCTTGGCAGCATGGATGCGGACCGTGGGTTCTGGGCCGGAGGCCATTGGATTCGTTATCCGGTATCCTACGCGCTGGGGGTGGCCGCGTCCATAAGGGCCTTCCTAGGCCCTGCTCACCATGATGGCCTGGGGGCCGCGGGCGCCCTGGGCGATCTCGAACTGGACGCGCGCGTTGACGTCGAGGGTCCTGAACCCGCCCGCCTGCACTGACGTGTGGTGGACGAAGATGTCCGGCCCTCCCTCGTCAGGCGTGATGAAACCGAAACCCTTCTGCGCGCTGAAGCTCTTGACGATGCCAGACGACATGTTCGCCTTCCCCGGCGGGTTTTCCGCTGGGCAAAGACTACCGGCGGGATTTGCCGGAATCAACAAGGTTACTTTCATGCCAAAAAAAGAGGGCGGCCGTCACAGCCGCCCTCCCGTTGTTCCGGTTCCTTCTACAGCTTGACGACGTTGGTGGCCTGGGGGCCCTTCTGGCCCTGGGCAACCTCGAAGCTCACCCGCTGGTTCTCGGTGAGGGTGCGGAAGCCGCGATCCTGGATCGCGGAATGGTGGACGAACAGATCGGCGCCACCCCCATCGGGGGTGATGAAGCCGAAACCCTTTTCAGCGTTGAACCACTTGACGGTGCCTTCGGACATGGTGTCTTTCCTGCGGGGGCCTGCCCCTTCTCGCCTGGGGTTTTCAGTTCAGGGTCCTTGCCAGGCCAAGGCGCCAGGGGGAGCGGAACTCCCGGGGATACATGAAATGGCCCGCCCGGAGAGCGGATCACCCCTGGGATGATACCCCAGCGTGAAACCCGGTTCAACGGTGGCGGGAAACGTACATGGAACGGCCCCCGGGGAGGGGGCCGCACATCCTACAGCTTGACGACGTTGGTGGCCTGGGGTCCCTTCTGGCCCTGTGCGACATCGAAGCTCACGCGCTGGTTCTCCTGGAGGGTGCGGAAACCCCGGTCCTGGATGGCGGTGTGGTGGACGAACAGATCGGCGCCACCCTCATCGGGGGTGATGAAGCCGAAGCCCTTTTCAGCGTTGAACCACTTGACGGTGCCCTGAGCCATTGCAACTTCCTAGAAAAATGATCCTGGGGAGGGGTATCGCCAGGCGCCTCCCAGGTGAGGCGTCATGGCACCAGAACAGGCCCGTTCGGAAACGGGGGGTCTGGTTGGGAGATGAGAAATAGATTCGGCCATGAGAATAATATAGGAATCTGAAAAGTTCCCGAAGAATCCACGGGAATTTAAAGTTTTTTTTCGAGCCCGCCCCGGCCCCCCGGGCAGACCCTCCCAAATTGCTGTCCGGCGGGGATATCCTGAATTCCTACCCCTGCAGACCCGGAGATCCCCCATGCGTCCTGACCATCCCATCGCCCTCATCACCGGCGCCTCCTCCGGATTCGGAGAGGCCACCGCGCGCCTGCTCGCGGCCCAGGGCTGCCACCTGGCCCTGGGCGCCCGGCGCGTGGAGAAGGTGCGCGCCCTGGCCGAGGAGTTGGCCGCCAAGCATGGCGTCCGGACCTTCTCCGGCGCCCTGGACACCCGGGAAACCGCCAGCGTGGAGCGTTTCGTGGCCGGGGCCGCCGAGGCCCTGGGCGGGATGCACGTGGTGGTGGCCAATGCCGGCCTGGCCCGGGGCACGGACCGCATGGACTCCGTCCTCGAGGAGGACTGGCAGGCCATGCTCCACACCAACGTGGAAGGCGTCATCCGCACCCTCAAGGCGACCCTCCCCCATGTGCGAAAGAGCGGCTGGGGCCACTACTTCACCATCGGCTCCACCGCCGGCCACTGGGTCTACGAGGGCGGCGGCGCCTACTGCGCCTCCAAGCACGCCCTCAAGGCCCTCACCCGCACCCTTCGCCTGGAGCTCTGCGGGGAGCCCATCCGCATCACGGAAGTGGACCCCGGCATGGCGGTGACCGAGTTCTCCCTGGTGCGCCTGCGCGACGCCGGCAAGGCCGACGAGGTCTACAAGGGCGTGGAGCCGCTGGACGCCAACGACGTGGCCGAGTGCATCCGCTGGTCCCTGGCGCTCCCGGACCACGTGAACATCGACCAGATCATCGTCAAGTGCCGCGACCAGGCCAGCCACAACGGCACCAAGGTCCACCGCCGCGCCTGATTCCGAAGGGAGGCCTGGGCAAAAAGGGAGCCGAGCGGCTCCCTTTTCACTTTTTTTGACAAGCAGCCGCCATGGGCCGCGAGGCCTGGCGGGGCAAAGCTGGCTACCTGCCCCGGGACTGTGGCATGATGAACGTCTATGCCGGCACCTTCCTCCATACTCCTTCTCCATGGCCTGGGAGGAAGCGGTCTTGGGACCGTCAAGCTCCTTGAAGAACGCCTTCAGGAGGGGGGATGGGAGCAGGCCGTCTTCCTCCGCCCCACCCTCCAGGCCGTTCACCTGCCCCCCGAGGGCAAGCCCATGGACCGCGTCTTCGTGCAGGCCTGGGATGAGATGAACGCATTCCTGGGCACGCGGGTGCCCCACCTGACCGTGGGCTTCAGCTTCGGCGGCCTCCTGTCGGCCTTCGCGCCGTCCCCCCTGCGCCTCTCGGTGTGCGCCCCCTGGTCGCAGCTGACCCCCGACGCCATCCAGCGCGCGGCCTCCCGCCCCGAATGGCGCGTGCTCCACGGGCAGGAGGACACCCTGGTGCCGCCCTCCCAGAACCTGCAGCTGCTGCCCGACTCCATCCCCCTGACCCTTGACCCCAAGGGCACCCACGACTTCGACGCCTGGATGCCCCGGATCGTGGACTGGATCTACGCCAGCTGGGATGCCTTCCAGGTCAGCAAATAAGTTCGCCTAGGCGGCGTGGTTCTCGTTGGGCTCGTGGGGCTCGTGGGGCTTTTCCACGCAGGCGCAGGGATGCGCGTCCGCCCCCGCTTCCGACAGGGCTGCCATGTCCACCCAGTGCGCCGCGCAGGTGCCGGTGGAGGCCTTCCGCACATGCACCTGGACGCGGTCCCGGTCCAGGTCCAGGGCGACGACGGTCACCAGCGCCGAAAGGCCTCCTCCCGTGGGTTTCCAGGTCATGCAGGCGCCAGGTCGGATTCCATCCATGTCAAACCTCTTTCTGTTTATTTTCGCGCCGATCGGCCTGGAATGCAATGAATTGCCGGGGCCTCAGGGCCTGTTCTCCAGGGGTTTGTTGTGGGACAGGAGGAACTTCGACCACTGGTGGAAGCCTTCGGCCAGGGTGCGCATGCGCTCGACCCGCGCGGGCTCCGCGGCCGCATGGTCCCGCGGGTCCCGGGTGTCCGTGCGGAACAGCTGGGCGCGGCCCCCGGGGTCCACGGTGAGGTACCAGTCGCCCTGCAGGAGCCCGATGCGGGGCGGCCTGCGGAAGGTGGTGAAGGTGAACGCCGCGGAGCGCTCCTGGAATTCCGGATCGAGCGCGTCCTTGCCCAGGGTGGCGGTGCGCCAGGGGATGCCCATGAGGCTGGAGAGGGTGGGAAGCAGGTCCATCTGCGTGGCCACGGCGTGCACGCGCCGCGGCTTGAGGAGGCCGGGGGCGTAGATGAGCAGGGGCACGTTGTGGATGGCCAGCTTGAGGTCGCCGAAGCGCGTGTCCACGTCGTTGCGGAAGGCGTCGTCGAAGCGCGGGTCCTCGGTGCCCCGGGGCAGGCCGTGGTCGCCCCACAGGACGAAGACGGTGTTGGCGAACCAGGGCTCCCGGCGCGCCGCCTCGAAGAACGTCTCCAGGCTGTGGTCCATGAGGCGCACGGCGTTGAACTCGTCGTTGCCGGTGAAGCCGCCCCGGGCCAGGCTCGTGGGGTCCAGCGCGGCCTTGCGGAAGTCCTTGAGGTGCTTGGGAATGGTGAAGGGCGGATGGTTTCCCGAGGTCTGGATGTAGCTCCAGAAGGGCGCGGGCTGGGTCCCCAGGTGCTCCCCGGCCTCCCGCAGGAGGTCGGCGTCGCTGATGCCCCACACGTCCACCACGGGGCTGCGGAACGAGCCTTCCTCGCGGATCCTGAGCCCCGGGAAGTTCTTCTTGAGCACGCCGCGGATCTGCGCCCAGTTGGCGCTGCCGCCCAGGAAGAAGGTCTTGGAGTAGGCGTCCAGGTGGGAGAGGACGGTGCCCTGGTCGAGGAGGAGCGGATTGCGCGTGGCGTTCTCCACCGCGCTCACGTCGGGCACCCCGAAGAGCGTGGCGAACATGCTGCGGCTGGTGTTCTCCATGGCCACGTAGAACCGGTCGAAGAAGATGCCATCGCGGCAGAGCCGGTCGAAGTAAGGGGTGGGATCCAGGGGATTGCCCTGGATACCGGTCTTGAAGGAGGCGAAGCTCTCCAGCTGGATGAAGACGACGTTGGGGCGGAGGGCCGGGTCGATCAGGGGCCGCGGGACGCCTTCGCGGCGCAGGGTGGGCAGGCCCGCGGCGTCCACGGCGGGGGGGATGCCGAAGTACGCCGCCATGGCGGGCGCGGTCTCCCGCACCTTCTCCAGGTCGTAGCCCCCGTCCATGTCCCGCCTCGTCTCCAGGAAGAAGAGCACGGGGTTGAGGGCCAGGTGGGCCTGGAAGGTGCCTGGGATCTCGAAGGCTTCGGCCCAGCGCAGCGGATACGCCGACCAGCGGCCCCACATGAGCGCCAGGAGACCCAGGCCGGCCAGGGCATGGAGGGCCTTGCGGCCGCGGGGGACGGGGGCCGCCAGGTCCAGCCGGCGCGAAAGGGTCCGCAGGCCCCAGGCCGCCAGCGCCATGAAGGCGCAAAGGGCCAGGGCGATGCGGACCACGGGATAGCTCTGCCAGACCATCTGGAGGCTGGTGCCCGCGTTCTCCAGGAACATCACCAGGGTGCCGTTGAGCCGCGTGTGAATGTAGGCGTACGCCACGAAGTCGACCACGTAGGCCATGAGCACGAGGAACAGGGCGGCCAGGGCGTAGGCGCCCCAGATGCGCCGCGCGGACTTCGCGCCGAAGCCGTAGCCGCGGCATAAGCCGTGGTGGAGCCCCGCGAGGACCAGGAACCCGTAGAGCCACCTCCGGGCCTCCACGGTGTCGACCATGGCCACCAGGATCAGGCCCGCGTAGACGCACAGCGCCGCGGCCAGGGTCAGGGCCCCCAGGGTGGGGCGGGCCGGGCGCCCGGGGTCGCCGCCCTTGAGGAGCAGCAGGACCGGCAGCAGGAGGATCGCCGCCAGGCGCGCGTCGAACTTCAGGCCGATGTAGAGCGCGTGCGGGGAGAAGCCTTCCGCGCCCCCGAAGCGCAGCAGGAAGGCCAGGCGCAGGAGTCCGAACAGGGCCGCCAGCAGCACGAGGAGGACGGCCAGGAGCCGGAGCTTGGTTCGGGGCATGGACGGCCTTCCTCAGGAAGTCAGGAGGTTCTAACCCGCCAGGTCGGCGGATTCGCGCAACAGGCGCCGTGAAAGCGGCAGGGCCGCGAGGGCGAAGAGGGCCGCCACGGCCCATCCCAGGCGGTAGCCGTGGGCCCCCAGGTGCCGGCAGCCCCAGCCGATGACGCCGCCGATGAGCAGCGAGCCGATGCCGATGCCCGAATCGAAGGAGAAGAGGGTGGTGCCGAAGGCCGCGCCCCGGCGGTCGGGGTGGGTGACCTCCAGGACGTGGGCGTTGAGGAGGGTGTGGACCATGCTGTAGCCGCCGCCGTAGAGGAGGGCGGACAGGGCGTGCCGGCTGGCCCCGCCGGGCATCAGGGCGAGAAGGGCGAGCCCCGCCCCCGCGGCCAGGAGCATGCCGGGCAGCAGGCGCGTGGGCCTCACGCCGAATCCCGCGCGGGTCATGAAGATGCGCATCAGGACCATCCCGATGGCCATGCACGACAGGAAGGCCGCGTCCGTGGGGAGCACGCCGAACAGGGGGGGGAAGCCCTGCTTGATGGCCTCCTGGGCCGTGTAGGTGCCCAGGGCGCCGTAGCCCAGGGCCGTGGCGAAAAAGACCAGGCAGGGCGCCAGGAGGGTCCGGTCCGGCCAGGAGAAGGCCGGCCGGCGCTCGAGGTTCGTCCGGTCCGGGGGCAGGCTGAGGGACAGCACGCCCAGCACCCCGAAGAGGACGGCCAGGATGGCCGTCATGGCGGGAAAGCCCAGCCGCGCGTAGACCGCCAGTCCCACCACGGGGCCGAAGATCACCCCGCCGGGGCTGGCCAGCCCGTAGAGCGACATGCCGTCGGCCCTGCGGTCCGCGGGCAGCACGTGCCCCAGGGTGGCCATGGTGGCCGTGAGCAGCCCCGACCACACCACCCCGTGGGGAAAGGCCAGGACGTAGAAAGCCCACCGCACGTGCAGCAGCCCGTAGGCGCCCAGGAACAGCCCGAACCCGGCGGCGCAGGACACCACCATGCGCCGCTGCCCCACGCGGTCCCCGAAGGGGCCGGTGAACAGCGCCCCCAGGGCGGAACCCGCGGTGAAGGCGGTCATGAAGCGGCCGGATTCCGCGATGGTCGCGCCCAGTTCCAGGAGGCGCAGCGGCACGGTGGGAAAGAGCTGGAACGCGGCGAAGAACGTGATGAACGTGATCGCGGAGACCAGGATGAAGTGGCGGGTGAAGAGGCTGGACGTCACTTGGCGTCCGGTGCGTCCTTCCCGGCCAGGGCATCCTGCTCGTCCTGGGGGAGGCGCCACACCCAGCGCCCCGTGGTGCGGTCGAAGATGTCGAAGCAGGCCAGCCAGTTCAGCAGGCCGGTGACCATGACGTACGAGGCGCCGTACTCCTGCACCAGGTTGCGCACGGGTTCGGTGCCCACGCCGCCGAAGAGGAACCCGAAGACGGCGTAGACGGGGCCCGCCCCGGCCGTGGCCGCGGCGCCCAGCGTCGGCATCCACTGGAGGGGAACCAGCTGCGGCACGTAGATGCCGCCCTTGATGCCGTCCACCGCGCCGTACTGCAGCTGCAGGAAGCCCAGGAAGAGGAAGACGACGGAGACGGAGAAGAGCGCCTTGGCCCGCCCCTTCTCGCCGATGAGCCAGTAGCCCAGGCCCGGCACGAGCCAGTTGAGGAGCACCGGCTTCCAGCAGGCGTTGAAGGCTTTGGCGCCCCGCAGGGGAGCCGGCAGCTTGGGCAAGGGCTTGGTTTCGCTCATCCGGCCATTCTAGCGGAAAACGGCCAGGAGCCCCAGGGCGGAAGGATCCGCCCGGGGGCTCCCGGAGCCTTGCTTGAACTTCTCTAGTCCGTGGCGAAGGGCAGCAGGGCGATGTTGCGGGCCCGCTTGATGGCCTCGACCAGCATGCGCTGGTGGAGGGCGCACACGCCGCTGGTGCGGCGGGGCAGGACCTTGCCGCGCTCGGGGGTGAAGCCGCCGAGGGTCTTCACGTCCTTGTAATCGATGAAGGTGGACTTCTCGACGCAGAACTTGCAGAACTTGCTGCGCCGACCGCCAAATACCTTCTTCTTCTTGGGCTTGCCTTTTCCGTCCGTGCGACGCTTCATCCCATCACCTCTTCAAGGGTGCGTTCCTTGATACCGGCCTGGGCCTTGCGGCGGCCTTCGCGCTCGTAGCGCACCTTCTGGCGCTCCGCGGCCTTGGTCTGCTCGTCCATGCGGACCGACAGATACTTGATAACGGAATCGTGGTTGCGGAAGCGCCGCTCGAGCTCGGCGATGAGGGTGGGACCCGCGTTCATGTCGAACAGGGTGTAGTAGCCCTCGCTGAACTTCTGCACTTCGTAGGCCAGCTTCTTGCGGCCCCACTTTTCGGTCTTGAGCAGCTCGCCACCCTGCTCGGCAATGATCCCCTCGAAGTGCTTCACAAGCTCTTCAGCCTGTTCGTCAGTCAACGTAGGGGAGGCGATGAAGATGGTCTCATAGCGACGCATCATTCCTCCTCGTGGATGTGAAGCCCCGGACGGATCCGGAGCAAGGAGGTCCCCCGGTGGGGACGCGAAGGATCAGCATCCCAGGAAAGGGCATGTTTTTCAAGCTGAAACGTTGAATCCCGCGCGTCCGGCCAGGGCCCCGGCGTCCTCGGCTTCCGCAAGCAGCTTCATGAACGCCGCGAAGGGTTCGTCCATGCGGTCGATGACCTCCCATTCCTCGTCGGTCCATTCCCCCAGGACGAAGTCCACCAGGGGGCGCGGGAAGGGGCCGATGCCCAGGCGCAGGCGCGGGATGTCCTGGGTGCCCAGGTGGCTGAAGACCGATTTCAGGCCGTTGTGGCCGCCGTCGCTGCCGGTGAGGCGGTAGCGGCCCTCGCCCAGGGGCAGGTCCTTGTCGTCGTGCAGGAGGACCATGCGCGCGGGCTCGAAGCCGGCCTTGGCGGCCTCCGCGCAGGCCTGGCCGCTCAGGTTCATGTAGGTGCCGGGCACCAGGGCCAGGAAGGGGTGGCCCAGACGATACAATGCTCCAGTGCCGAAGGTGTGCACGACCGCGGGGTGCGGGCAGTGCGCTTCCATCCAGCGCTGGAGCATGAGGCGTCCCAGGTTGTGCCGGGTGGCCGTGTAGGCCTCCCCGGGGTTGCCCAAGGGGACGAGGACGAACACCCTACTTCTTGGCCTTGGCGGCGGGGGCGGCGGGAGCGGCGGGAGCGGCAGCGGCGGCCTCGGGCTCGGCCTCATCCTCGGCCTTCTTGCCGACCACGCAGCAGATCACGTTGTGCGCGTCGCCGTGGACGGTGAGGTGGGAATCCAGGTTCAGCTGGTCCAGGCGCAGGGCGTCGCCCACCTTGAGGTGGTCGACGTTCACGTCGATGTGCGCGGGGATGAAGCTGGGCAGGCACTCCACCTCGATCTCGCGGTGGGTGAAGTCCAGCAGGCCGCCTTCCTTGACGCCCACGGGGGTGCCCTTGAGGACGATGCGGACCTTCACGCGGACCTTGTGGTCGGGGTCGACGCGCATGAGGTCCACGTGGACCAGGCGGCGGGTGACGGGGTCGCGCTGCACGTCCTTGATGATGACGTGGCGCTTGATCTCCGTGCCCTCGCGCTGGAGGTGGATGAGGGAGTTCATGCCGGTCTCGCTGGCGATGATGCGGGCCACGGTCTTGGGGCTGATGGCGATGGCCACGGGGGGCTCGTTGAGGCCGTAGATGACCGCGGGGATCATGCCCTGCTTGCGCAGGCCCTTGCTGGCGGACTTGCCGATGCTCTCACGGAGCGCGACTTGAATGATTTCCTGGGTCATGGTTCCTCCTACCTGGCCGTTCGAAGGCCCTCTCGTTGGGATGGCGGGGACCCGCGGGACCCCGGATTAAGACGAAAGATCAGGTTACCCCGGATCGACCCCCGGGGCCAGCCCCAAGTGCCGGAAGGCCCCTTCCGTTCCGTGGAATTTACAAGCCGCCGGATGGGATACCGGGCATAATTTGACCCATGAGCCGCCATGCGCCCCGACCGGAAAACATCCTCAACCGGGAGTTGAGCTGGTTGGCCTTCAATGAAAGAGTCCTGGAAGAGGCCGAGGACCCGACGGTTCCCCTCCTGGAAAGAGTGAAGTTCTTGGCGATCACCTCCAGCAACTGGGACGAATTTTTCATGGTCCGAGTGGCGGGCATCTGGCGGCAGATCGACGCGGGCATCACCCAGCCCGGGGCCGATGGGCGCACCCCCCGGCAGATGCTGGAGGAGGTCTCCCGGCGCATCCACGACCTGGCCCACCGCCAGCACGAGCTCTTCCAGTACGTCATCAAGCCCCGGATGGTCAGCGAGGGCATCTTCATCCTCCAGGCCGGGGAACTGGACCCCGGACAGCGCCGCTTCGCCCAGGACTACTTCGAGAACAACCTGCTGCCGCTGATCACGCCGCTGGCCGTGGACACCGGCCATCCCTTCCCCCGGCTGGGCAACCGCGCCCTGGTGCTCATGGCCGAGCTGGAGGCGGAGGCCTACCAGGAGGACGAGGCCTTCCCGGTGTCGGAGCTGGCGATCATCCCCATCCCCACGCCGGTTTCCGCGCGCTTCCTGCGGGTGCCCTCGGCCCCCGGGACCCACGCGTTCATCATGCTGGAGGACGTGGTGCGCATGCACATCGCGCAGATCTTCCACGGCTACGCCATCCGCAACTGCCACGCCCTCCGGGTGACCCGGGATTCCGACCTTCCGGTGGAGGAGGATCCCAGCGAGGACCTCATGAAGACCGTGGAGGAGCACCTGCGCAGCCGCCGGCGCGGGGCCGTGGTGCGCCTGCAGTACGAGGAGGCCCTGAGCCCCACCCTCCTGGAGATGCTCATCGAGGAGCTGGAGCTGAGCCCCGAGGACCTCTATCCCAGCGCGGGCTTCGCGGCCTTCTCCGACCTGACGCAGCTCTACGCGCAGCTGGACCTGCCCCACCTCAAGGACGCGCCCATGCCGCCCCTGCCGGTGCCGCAGCTGGAGACGGCCCCCAGCGTCTTCGACGCCATCGGCAGGCACGACATCCTCCTCATGCACCCCTACCAGAGCTTCGACGACAGCGTGGTGCGTTTCGTCCGGGAGGCCGCCGACGATCCCAAGGTGCTGGCCATCAAGATGACCCTCTACCGCATCAGCACCACCAGCCCCATCGCCGCCGCCCTGGAGCGCGCCGCGGAGCGGGGCAAGCAGGTGGCGGCCATCGTGGAGCTGCGGGCCCGCTTCGACGAGGAGGGCAACATCGCCTGGGCCAGGCGCCTGGAGAAGGCCGGGGTCCACGTGGTCTACGGGATGATCGCCTACAAGACCCACGGCAAGGCCTGTCTCGTGATCCGCCAGGAGCCCGAGGGCATCCGCCGCTACTGCCACCTGTCCACGGGGAACTACAACGAGCGCACGTCGCGCCTGTACAGCGACATCGGGATCTTCACGGCGCGCAGGGAGTTCGGGGAGGACCTCTCCAACCTCTTCAACGTGCTCACGGGCTACACGCGCCCGCCCGCGCTGCACAAGCTCATCATGGCCCCCCAGTATTTCCGCAACGCCCTCTACGCCCGCATCGACCGGGAGCGGGACCACGCCCGCGCCGGCCGCCCCGCGCGCATGGTGCTGAAGATGAACGCGCTGGTGGATCCGCCCATGATCCAGCGCCTCTACGAGGCCAGCCAGGACGGGGTGCAGATCGACCTCCTGGTGCGCGGAACCTGCTGCCTGCGGCCCGGGGTGCCCGGCCTTTCCGAGAACATCCGGGCGGTCTCCATCATCGACCGGTTCCTGGAGCACGCCCGGGTCTACCACTTCCACAACGACGGGAACCCGGAGACCCTCCTGGCCTCGGGGGACCTGATGCAGCGCAACCTGGACAACCGGGTGGAGGTGGCCTTCCCCCTGGTGGACCCCCTCGTGGCCGCCCAGGTGGTCGAGATGCTGGAGCTCCAGCTGCACGACACCGTCAAGGGCCGGGTCCTCGCCCAGGACGGCAGCGTGGCCCGCCGGGGGCTGGACCCCTCCTGGCCGCCGCTCCGGAGCCAGTACCGCAGCTACGAGCACGGCCTGCTGACCAGCGGCGTCAAGGCGCTCACCCAGAAGCTGCCGGACCTGAGGGACACCGACATCTGAATGCTGGGCCTGGAGCGGCCTTCATGGCAGTCTATAAGGCTGGAGACCGCCATGGGAACGAGAATCAGTCGCGCCGCCATCTATGATGTCCTGAATGCCTACCAGATCCCCGGGGCCAACGCCAACCTGGTGGCCCTGAAGGCCGTCAAGGCCATCGACGTGGAGGATGCCGAGGTGATCCTGCGCCTGCAGCTCCTGGACGCCTACCAGGACCGGGAGCAGGTGGTGCGCGAGGCGCTGGGCGGAGCCGTGGGCGCCATCGAGGGGGTGGAGAAGGTGACCATCTCCATCGAGTGGGAGCGCACCCCCCAGGCCGAATTCAAGAACCTGCTGCCCACCGTGAAGAAGTGCTACGTGATCGCCTCCGGCAAGGGCGGGGTGGGCAAGAGCACCGTCGCCTCCAACCTGGCCGTGGCCATGGCCACCCTGGGCCACAAGGTGGGGCTCCTGGACGCCGACATCCACGGCCCGAGCATGGGCATGATGTTCGGCATCAAGGAGGGCCCCGAGGCCACCCCCGAAGGCAAGATCATCCCCGTGGAGAAGTTCGGCCTCAAGCTCATGTCCATCGCCTTCCTCATCGACGAGGACCGCCCCGTCATCTGGCGCGGCCCCATGCTCAACAAGGCCCTCACCCAGTTCCTGGGCGACGTGCTGTGGGGCGACCTGGACTTCCTCTTCATCGATCTGCCCCCCGGCACCGGCGACACCCAGATCTCGCTGATCCAGAACGCCAAGGTGGACGGCGCGGTCATCGTGAGCACGCCCCAGGACGTGGCCTTCCTGGACGCCCGCAAGGCCATCGGCCTCTTCCAGACCGTCAAGGTGCCCATCACGGGGGTCGTGGAGAACATGTCCAGCTTCCACTGCCCCTCCTGCCACGTGGAGACGCAGATCTTCGGCCACGGCGGCGTGAAGGCGGCGGCGGTGCGCCTGGGGCTGCCCTTCCTGGGCGAGGTCCCCATCGACCTGGCCATCCGCGAGGGCGGGGACTCCGGCGTCCCCCTGGTGGCGGGCCACCCCGACAGCCCCCAGACCAAGGCCTTCCTGGCCATGGCCCGGACCCTGGCGAAGCAGGGGTAGCGGGATCAGGTGATGAGGTCGCGCAGGCCGGCCGGATCCGGCTCGATGGCCTTGTCCCAGGCCGGCACGCGGTCCAGGAGCCCCAGGCGCGTCAGGTAGGCCCCGTCCAGCCGCGCGGTGGAGAAGATCTCGTGCTCCGCGTCGCGGCTCAGGAGGCTGTCGGCGATGTGGACGCCCAGGGCGGGCGTGAAGCCGGGGGTGTCCTGGAAGGCGGGCTGGTGGTGCCAGGCCGCGGCCTGGACCACGGCGTGGGGGAGGCCCCACAGGCCCAGGAGGTAGGCCCCAGCCTCGCCGTGGGTGACCCCCAGCACGTGGAACTCGGCGCTCTCCAGGTCCGATCCGCCGCTGCGCCCCAGGTCCAGGACCCGGGCATAGGCTTCCGGGAACCGGGATGCCAGCACCAGCACGCCCACGTCGTGGAGGAGCCCGGCGGTGAAGTGTTCCGCGGAGGCGGACCGGCCCAGCCCCTGCGCCTCCGCCACCTGCTTGGCGGCCGAGGCCACGGCGACGCTGTGGCGCCACAGGTGGGCGAGCCCGAAGGCGGGATACCGGAAGCCTCCGGCCTGGCTGAAGAGGCCGTGGGCCAGCACCAGGGAGCGCAGGAGGTCGATGCCCAGGATCGAGATGGCCTCCTCCGGGGTGGACACCGTCTGGCGAAGGCTGAAGAAGGCGGAATTGGACAGCTTGAGGACCATGGCGGTCATGGCCATGTCCCTGCCGATGGCCGCGCCCAGGTCCTCCAGGGTGGCCCGCTCCGAGCCCAGGAGGCGCGTGATCTCCTGGTAGAGCTCGGGGACGCTGGGAAGCTGGCCGATGCGCGCCACCAGCTCCCGGGCGTGGTCGCTGTGCACCTGGGAGCCCAGGTGGAGGCTGCGGCGCAGGACGGACTTGAGGAAGGCGGGGTCGCAGGGCTTGGCAAGCACCTGGTGGGCCAGGTCCATGACGCCCGTGGCCAGCGCGCGGTCGTCGGAGCCGGACAGGACGAAACGAAGGGTGGCGGGGTGGCGGACCATGACCTTCTGGAGGAGCTGGGCGCCGCTCATGCCAGGCATCCCGAGGTCGGACACCACCGCGTGGAAGGGGGACTGTTCGAAGGCCTCCAGGGCGGCCTCGCCGCTGTCCACGAAGACCATCGCCCACACCGGGGCCATGTCCGCCATGGCCTCCCGGAGCCGGCCCAGGAGGGCGGGGTCGTCCTCCACGAAGAGGATCCGCTTGCGTTCGGCCATGCCTTCGTCTCCGGGTGGACGGTGCTGGAAGCCTTGGGGGTCAGTCCTGGCCGGGTTCCGTGCGGTGCTGCTTCTTGACGACGTAGCGGGGGCGGTCCCGCACTTCCTGGTAGATCCGCCCGATGTATTCGCCCAGGAGACCGAAGGCCAGGAACTGGGCGCCCACGAAGAAGAAGAGGACGGCGAACAGGGTGAAGACCCCGCCCACGGATCCCTCGGGGTGGAGGATCCGGTAGACCATGAGCGCGATGCCGAACCCGATGCCCAGGAGGGAGATGAACACCCCCAGGACGCTCAGCATCTGGAGGGGCAGCAGGGAGAAGCTGGTGAGGAGGTCGAACTGGAGGTTGATGAGCTTCCAGAAGCCGTATTTCGATTCGCCCGCGGCCCTTTCGGCATGGCCCACGGGGACTTCGGCGATGCGCTTGGCGAAGCTGTTGGCCAGGGCGGGGATGAAGCTGGAGCGCTCCTTGCAGAGGAGCATGGCGTCCACGATCTCCCGCCGGTAGGCCCGGAGCATGCAGCCGTAGTCGTGGAGCCGGACGCCGGTGGTCTTGCGGGTGACGGCGTTGACGATCTTGCTGGGCATGGTGCGGAAGAAGCTGTCGTTTTCCGTGCGGCCCTGGCGCCAGCCGCCCACCACGTCGAAGCCCTCCTCGATCTTGGCCACGAGCCGGGGGATCTCCTCGGGCGGGTTCTGCAGGTCGGCGTCCATGGTCACGATCACCTGCCCCGCCACCACGGCGAAGGCCCCGAAGATGGCCGAATGCTGGCCGTAGTTCCGGTTGAACTCCACCACGGTCACCCGGGGCTCCCCGGCGGCGATGTCCAGGAGCATCTCCAGGGACCGGTCCCGGCTGCCGTCGTCCGTGAACACCACCTCCCAGTTTTTTTCCGGGCCCGGCCAGTTCTCCCCCAGGACCTTGGACAGGCGCGCCCAAAGGTTGGTAATATTTGCCTCTTCGTTATAGATGGGAATTACGATACTGAGATAGGGAACCATCCGGGACTCCGATTGGCACCATTCTAACCTCAACACACGGGGACCTGCAGGAGCCCGCCATGAATGAACCCAAGATCCTCCTGGTAGAAGACGAGCTCAGCCTGGCCGAGGGGATCAAGCTCAACCTCGAACTGGAAGGCCTGCCCTGCACCTGGGTCACCCGCGGGGACGACGCCCTCAAGCGCATCCTGGCCGGGCACTACGAGCTGGTGATCCTGGACGTGATGCTTCCGGGCATGGACGGGTTCACGGTCTGCCGGCAGGTGCGCGAGGCCAAGAACTACACGCCCATCCTCTTCCTCACCGCCAAGAACACCGAGGACGACCGGGTCCGGGGGTTCGAGACGGGGGGCGACGACTATCTGGGCAAGCCCTTCCAGGTGACCGAACTGCTCCTGCGGATCCGGGCTATCCTGCGCCGGGAGGACTGGTACCGCAACCGCAGCCTCAGCGGCCGCCAGCGGTTCGGGGAGTTCTGGGTGGACTTCGAGAACTTCTGCGGGGAAGGTCCCCACGGCGCCTTCGTGCTGGGCGTCAAGGAATGCATGATCCTCAAGCTCCTCATGGAGCAGGCCGGCCAGGTGGTGAGCCGCACCGACATCCTGGACAAGGTCTGGGGTGAGGAGACCTATCCCACGACGCGCACCGTCGACAACTTCATCGTCCGCATCCGCCGGGCCATGGAGAAGGACGCCCACGTTCCCCGGTGGGTCCACACCGTGCGCAGCGTGGGGTACGTCTTCGATCCCGAGGGCACGCCCCGGCGCGGGGAGGAGTAGAATCCCCCCACGGGGGTGACCATGTTCCGTGTCCTGGCGGCCGCGATGCTGTCGGTGCTCTGCCTCGGGGCCCAGCCGGCTCCGCGCTCCACTCCGGACGAGCTCGCCGTGGTCCGCGAGATCAACAAGATCCGCAGGTTCCCCCGGGAATACGCCAAGTATCTGCGGGCCCTGGGCCTGCGCTTCGAGGGCACCCTCTGGCGCCTGGCGGACCACGTGCCCATCCGCACCAACGAGGGCCGGCCCGCGGTGATCGAGGCCGCGGAATTCCTCGAACGGGTGGAGCCGGTGACGGCCTTCGTCGCCTACAGCGAGGAGCTCCACCTGGCCGCCAGGGACCACGTGCGCGACCAGGGGCCCACGGGTGAAACGGGCCACGCCGGCACCGACGGGTCCCGCCCCGGCGCGCGGGTCCGGCGGTACGCCGACCCCGGCTCCCTGGTGGGCGAGGTGATCAACTACGGCCTGGAGACGCCCCGCATGACCGTGATCATGCTGGTGATCGACGACGGGGTGAAGGACCGCGGCCACCGGCGCAACCTCTTCGACCCCAGGTTCCGGGTGGCCGGGGCCGCCATCGGGGAGCACAAGGCCTACGGCACCATGGTGGTGGTCGACCTCGCCGACGCCGTGACGCCCCTGCGCGAGCCCTAGTGATAGGGTAAAGGTCTCTCCGGATCCCCCATGCCCTACCTCACGCTCGCCATCGGTCTCCTGCTGGGCGCGGCCATCGCGGGCCTGGCCCGGGCCCGCGGGTCGCGCCGGGCCGGACGCGGGGGAACCCTCGCCGCGCTGGAGAACTCGGCCATGGGGGTCGTGCTCCTCCGGGACCGCAAGGTGGTCTGGGCCAACGCCCGGTGTGCCGCCCTCCTGGGCGCGGACGCCGAGTCCCTGGCCGGGGTGGGGACCCAGGGCTGGCACCAGGACGAGGCCGCCTACGCGGCCTTCGGCGGGATCGTCGCCGGTCTCGCGGAGCCGGGCTCGGCCTTCCGGGGCGAGGTGCGCATGCGCCGGGTGGACGGGAGCCCCTTCTGGGCCTACCTGGTGGGAGGGCCCTTCGTGCCGGGCCGGCCCGAGGAGGGCGTGCTCTGGTTCATGGAGGACGTGTCGGACCGGGTGGAGGCCCAGATGGACCTGGCCGAGGTCCTGTCCCTGAACCAGAAGCTCATCGCCGCATCGCCCACGGCCATCCTGCTCTACCGGGAGGCGGACGGGGCCTGCGTCATGGCCAACGAGGCCGCCGGCCGGATCCTCCAGGGAAGCACCGCCGACCTCCTCCAGCAGAACTTCCGGCGGCTGGATTCCTGGAAGGAGACCGGCCTGAGGGAGGCCGCGGACCGGGCCCTGGCCACGGGCGCCGACCAGACCCTGGAAGTCCATTTCACCTCCACCTTCGGCAAGGAGGTGTGGGCGGTGGTCCACCTCGTCCCCTTCACGAGCCGGGGCGAGCGTCTCCTCCTGCTGCTGGGCGACGACGTGTCCGGCAAGGTGGAGGCCACCCGGGCGTTGCGGGCCAGCGAGGAGAAGTACCGGGTGGTGGTGGAGACGCTCAACGAGGGCCTGGCCCTGATGGATGCCACGGGCGCCCTCACCTTCTGCAACCAGCGCCTGGCGGAAATGGGGGGGTACCAGCCCGGCGAGATGCTGGGTAGGCACTACTCGGCCTTCGTCTCCGAGGCCTCCCTCCCCTACTTGGAGTCCATGGCCATCCTCCAGCGCCCCGCGGCCTCGGAGTCCTTCGACGCGGGCTTGCGGCGCCGGGACGGGTCCGTCCTGGAATCGCGGATCTCCCTGGCCTCGGTGCACGACGCCCAGGGGGCGATCACCGCGCTGGCCATCCTGGTGACGGACATCTCCGCCGCCAAGCGCGTGGAGCGGGAACGGGAACGCCTCCTGGACGAGCTGGAGCAGAAGAACAAGGAACTGGAGACGCTGCTCTACGTGGCATCCCACGACCTGCGCAGCCCGCTGGTGAACATCCAGGGCTTCAGCCAGCGCCTGGGCAGGTCCCTGGAGGAGCTGCGCAGGACCCTGGAGGGGGTCGAGTCCCTGGAGGGTTTCGCGGCCGCCGCCGCCCCGCACCTGCAGGAACGGATGCCCTCCTCCCTGGAATTCATCCGCGCCTCGGGCACCCGCATGGACGCCATCATCAACGGCCTTCTCACCCTCTCGCGGGCCGGGCGCATGGTGCTGCGCACCGGGCCCCTGGACATGAACGCCGTGCTGGCCTCCTGCTCCAAGACCCTGGCCTACCAGTTCGAGAGCGTGGAGGGAACCCTCCAGGTGGAGGACCTTCCGCCCTGCGTCGCCGACGCGGCCCAGGCCACCCAGATCGTGGCCAACCTCCTGGACAACGCCGTCAAGTACCGCCACGGGGACCGCCCGCTGCGGGTGCGCGTCTACGGCCGGGTGGCGGGGGACGTGAGCGAATACTGCGTGGAGGACAACGGCGTGGGCATCAGCACCGAGCACCAGGACCGCATCTGGGAGATCTTCCAGCGCCTGGACCCCCAGGGCCCCGTCCCGGGCGAAGGCCTGGGCCTCACCCTGGTGCGCCGCATGGCCGAGCGCAACGGCGGCCGGGTGCGGGTGGCCTCCACGCCCGGCCTGGGTTCCCGTTTCTTCCTCGAACTTCCCCGCGGGTGATCCCATGCCGCTCCTCCAGCCCTTCGAGACCGTGACCATCCTCATCGCCGAGGACGACGAGGGCCATGCCGTCCTGATCCGGGAGCACCTCCAGGAAGCGGGGCTGGCGGGTCCCATCCTGCGCTTCCGGGACGGGCAGGAGGTCCTGGACTACTTCCAGGGCCCCGGGCGGGAGGGCCGGAACTTGCTCCTCCTGGACATCAACATGCCGCGGGTGGGGGGCGTGGAGGTCCTGCGCCGCCTGAAGGGCGACCCTGGCACCCGGCGGACGCCGGTCATCATGCTGACCACCACGGACGATCCCAGGGAGGTGGCGGTCTGTTATGATGCCGGGTGCAATTTCTACATCACCAAGCCCAGGAATTTCGAGGCCTTCTCGGCGGCCCTCACGCTCCTGGGGCGGTTCCTTCCAATGATCCAGGTGGCTGACCCATGACCGAGCCGATGCTCATTCTGCTGGTGGAAGACGACCTGGGCCTGGCGGAACTGGTGCGGGAGGAGATCGGCCAGCGGGAGTGGGGCTTCCTCCATGCCGCCACGGGCCGGGAGGCCCTGGAGATCCTGGCCGGACGGCGCCCCGATCTGGCCATCCTGGACTTCTCCCTGCCGGACATGACGGCGGTCCAGATCATCGAACGGGTGGAGATGCCCCCCTTCATCGTCACCACCGGCAGCGGCGACGAGCGCATTGCCGTGGAGATGATGAAGAAGGGCGCCCTGGACTACCTGGTGAAGGACGCCCATTTCCTGGGGGCATTGCCCGGCGCCGTGGAGCGGGCCCTGCACGCGGTGGCGGTGGAACGCAGGCTGCGGGAGGCCCAGGAGCAGCTCAAGGCCGCGGAGGCCGTCCTGCGCAACACCCAGAAGATGGAAAGCCTGGGCCGCATGGCCGGGGGCATCGCCCACGACTTCAACAACCTGTTCCAGGCCATCCAGGGCAACCTGGAGGTGGCCTCGCTGGAGACCACCCCCCCCGTGGCGGCCCGCGTCGCCGTGGTCCGGGCCCTCAAGGTGCTGGCCAAGGCCTCGGCCCTCGCCCACCGCATGCTGGACGTTTCCGGCAAGGGCTTCCGCCGGTCCGAGGCCCTGGACCTCAACCGCATGGTCCAGGAATGCCTGGAAGGCCGCCGCGGCGCCGGCATCCGCTTCGATCCGGGCGAGGACCTCCCCGGGGTGGAAGGGGACCCGGCCCAGCTGTGCGAGGTGCTCGACGGCCTCGTGGCCAACGCCCGGGAAGCCCTGGGCGAGGCGGGGGGCCTCATCCGGATCACGACCCGGGTCCAGCACCTGGGCGAGGGCGACCCCGCCTCCGGACACTGGATCCATCCCCCCGCCAGCGCGGGCCCCCTGGTGTGCCTGGCCGTGGAGGACGCCGGCTCCGGCATGACCCGGGAGGTCCTGGATCGCGCCTTCGACCCCTTCTTCTCCACGTACCGGCCCGGCCGCGGCCTGGGCCTCGCCACCGCCCTGGGCATCCTCAAGGGCCACGGCGCAGGCCTCTGGGTGCGTTCGGCCCCCGGCAGCGGCACCACCATCCGCCTCCTGTTCCCCCCCGCCGGGGCCGTGGAGCCCGCACCCGAACCCGTCCCGGTCCCCAGGGGCCGGCGGGCCATCCTCCTCGTGGACGACGACGAGGACCTGCAGGAGACCCTGGCCGAGTACCTGCGGGACACCCTGGGCTACACCGTCTTCCAGGCCCGCGACGGCATCGAGGCCGTGGAACTCCACCGCCGGGAACGGGATGCCGTGGGACTCATCCTCATGGACGCGACCATGCCCCGCATGAGCGGTCCCGACGCCTTCAGGGCCATCCGCGGGGAGGACCCCGGGGCCCAGGCCATCCTCTGCAGCGGGTTCTCGGAGGAGGCCGGGACCAAGGTCGCGCGGGAATTCGGGTTCCTGGAGTTCCTCAAGAAGCCCTTCTCCCTGAAGGTGCTCCAGGACCACATCGCCCGGGTGGTGGGGTAGGGGCAGTCCTGGCTACCGCAGGGCGTCCTTCATCATCAGGTCGTTGAGCCGCTTCACGAAGCCGGTGGGGTCCGCCAGGCGGGAACCCTCGGCCAGCAGGGCCTGGTCGTGGAGGAGGCGGCCGTAGGCCTCGATGCGGGGGTCGGTCATGTCCTTGGCGTGGATCTCCAGGAGGCCCTTGACCACCGGATGATCCGGGTTGAGCTCCAGGATCCGCTCCTGGGTGCCGGCGCCCTGGCCCAGCTTCTGGAGCAGGCGCTCCATGTGGGGGTCCATGGCGTCCTCGTCGGAAGTGAGGCAGGAGGCGCTCTCCTTGAGGCGCCGGGTGAGGCGCACGTCGCGCAGGCCGCCGATGAGGCCCTTGAGCAGGCCCAGCAGGGGCTTGAAGGCCTCCGTGGCCTCCTCCTCCTTCTTCTTCTCCTCGGGCTCCAGCTCGGGCTGGTGGCGGTCCGCGGCCTTGAAGGCCAGGCCCTTGTAGTCGGGCAGGGTGGGGAACACGAAGGCGTCGATGGGGTCGGTGAGCAGCAGCACGTCCCAGCCGCGGTGCCGGTAGGCCTCCAGGGCCGGCGCGTGCTCGAGCACCGCCCTGTCCTCGCCGGTGAGGAAGTAGATGTCCTTCTGGTCCTCGGGCTTGGCCTCCACGTACTGGGCCAGGGTGGTGGTCTTGCCGGCCTCGGTCTTCAGGCTGCCCACCAGGAGCAGGTCGCAGATCTGCTCGCGGTTGGCGAAATCCCGGGCCAGGCCCTCCTTGAGGAAGGGGCCCAGTTCCTTGAAGACGCCTTCGTAGACCTCGGGTTCGTTCGTCTTGAGGTCGTTGAGGGCCTGGAAGACGTTCTTCACCAGGCTCTTCTGGATCTTCTCCAGCAGGGGGTTGTGCTGGAGGAGCTCGCGGCTCACGTTCAGGGGCAGGTCGGAGCAGTCCACCACGCCCTTCACGAAGCGCAGGTAGGGGGGCAGCAGCGCCTCGCAGTGGTCCATGATCTGCACGCGGTTGATGTAGAGCCGGGGCCCGACCTTGGGTTCGGCGAACTGCAGATCCCAGGACTTGCGCTTGGGGATGTAGAGCAGGGCCTTGAACTCCAGGGTGCCCTCGGCGGCGTAGTGGATCACCTTCGCGGGGGCGTCGTAGTCGTCGGAGATCTGCCGGTAGAAGGCCTCGTGCTCCTCGGGGGTCACGTCCACCTTGCTGCGCAGCCAGAGCGCCTTGCGGGAGTTGAGGGTCTCCTCCTCCACCTTCCCCTCGCCCTTCTCCACGTCCATGACCACCGGGTGCTCGATGAAGTCGGAGAACTGCTTGACGATGCCCCGCAGGCGGTATTCGGTCAGGAACTCCTTCTCGTCCTCCTTCAGGTGCAGGACCACGTCGGTGCCCCGTCCAGCGCGCTCGGCGGGGTCCACCGTGAATTCGCCCAGGCCGTCGGATTCCCACCGCACCGCGCCGCTTGCCCCGGCGGCGCGGGAAACGACGGTCACCTTGTCGGCCACCATGAAGGCGGAGTAGAACCCCACGCCGAACTGCCCGATGAGCCCCGGCTTGGCGGCGGCGTCGGCGTGCTGGAGATTTTCCAGGAAGGCCTTGGTGCCGGACTTGGCGATGGTGCCCAGGTTCTCCACCACCGCGTCGTGGTCCATGCCGATGCCGTTGTCCGAGACGGTGAGGGTGCGGGCCTCCTTGTCCACCGACAGCCGGATCTTCCAGTCCCGGTCGCCCTCGAGGAGGGGATCGTTCTGCAGGGAATTGAAGCGGATCTTGTCGATGGCGTCGCTGGCGTTGCTGATGAGCTCCCGGAGGAAAATCTCCTTGTGGGAATAGAGGCTGTGGGTGATGAGGTTGAGGACCTGCTGCAGTTCACTCTTGAATGCGTGCTTTTCGGACATGCGTGGCGCTCCCTGGTGAAAATTTCTTTTTACCAGAGTATGGCGAAATCTTCGAGAGGGCGTGCCGCGCGAGCCGGTCAGGTGGGCATTCCGAACATGTCGATGAACGGCGTGCTGTTGATGGCCGCGAGATTGAGGTAGGCCTCAAGTTCCACGACGAATCTTCCGGGCAGATCCGTGAACGCCAGGCCCGCGTCCACGTACTCCTTGCCGTGGTGCCGCGTGCGGTGGGTCCACACGACCTTGCCCTTCACGGGCTCCTGCGGAACGCCGGGGTGGCTCAGGCGCAGGGATTCAGTCACCACGCCCGGCGTCAGGAACCCCAGGTCGGCCAGGGGGATCCGGATGCCGCAGCCCCGGGCGCCCAGGTCCCGCACCTCCTCGCCGGTCCAGGTCCGATCCCCCACCCTGAACTTGGCCGTGCACGTTTTCTCAGTGGAAATGCGGGGATGCAGCCTCTTTTCCATCGTCGCCTCCGCGAGCCGCAGGGCCACCGGCCCGCTGGCGGTTCTCCGTACCCGGCGCGGGCGGATCCTTGCGGGATCAATATAGTTCCTGGGGATGAAACGTCCATAAATGGCCCATGGGCACACAAAAAGAGGGGGCCGCGGCCCCCTCTTTCCGTAGAGATCCGGATCCGCCTATTTGAGCCAGCGGTCCAGCCACCCCAGCACGTTCTCGTGCCACTGCAGGGAGTTGGCCGGCTTGAGCACCCAGTGGTTCTCGTCGGGGAAGATGAGCAGCTTGGAGGGGATCCCCTTGCGCTGCAGGGCGGTGAAGGTGGCCAGCCCCTGGGCGTAGGGGATGCGGTAGTCCTTCATGCCGTGGATGACGAGCATGGGCGTCTTCCAGTTCTTCACGAACTCGATGGGGCTGTTCTTGGCGTAGTCCTCGGGATTCTCCCAGGGCAGTCCGCCGTGCTCCCATTCGGGGAACCACAGCTCCTCGGTGTCGTAGTAGGCCATGCGCTCGTCCAGGTTGCCGTCGTGGCACACCAGGGTCTTGAAACGGTCGGTGTGCCCGGCGATCCAGTTGATCATGAAGCCGCCGTAGGACGCGCCCAGGGCGCCCACGCGGTCCTTGTCCAGGAAGGAATGCTTGGCCAGCATGTGGTCCAGGCCCTTCATGAGGTCCTCGAAGGGGGCGCCGCCCCAGTCCTTGCGGATGGCGTCGGTGAAGGCCTGGCCGTAGCTGGTGGAGCCGTGGAAGTCCACGCAGATCGCGGCGTAGCCGGCGCCCGCGTAGATCTGGGGGTTCCAGCGGTAGTGGAAGTCGTTGCCGAAGGTGCCCTGGGGGCCGCCGTGGACCAGGAAGGCCACGGGGTACTTCTTGGCGGGGTCGAAGTCCACCGGGTAGACCAGGTAGCCGTAGACGGTGTCGCCCTTGGCGCCCTTGAAGGTGAACTGCTCGGCCTTGCCGGTCTTCGCCGCGGCCATGCGCGCGTCGTTGAAGTGGGTGACCTGGCGGATGTCCTTGCCCGCGGCGTCCACGGTGTAGAACTCCGTGGGGCCCTTGAGCGAGTTCATGCCGTAGAGGATGCGCCCGCCCTTGGCGAACTCGATCCCGTCCAGGGTGCCCTGGCCCACGACCTGCGAGGCCTTGCCCGTGGCCGGATCCACCGCGAACAGCGCCCGCTGGCCCAGGTTCTCGGCTAGGCAGTAGAGGGTCTTGCCGTCCGGGGACCAGGCGATGGTGCCCGCGGACCGGTCACCCCGGGGCGTGGCGTCCACGCGCAGGGTGAACTTGCGCTCCTTGGCCGTGGCCCAGTCGCGCAGCACGATGTCGAAGCGGTCCGCCTCGAAGCCAGGGCGGCTCATGGCCAGGTAGGCCAGGGTCCTGCCGTCGGGGGAGAAGCGGGGCTGGGCGTCCCAGGCGGGGTTGGTGGTGATGCGCCGGGGCGCCGCGGAGCCGTCCATGGGCACCGAGAAGAGGTCGAAGTTGGTGGTCCAGGCCTCCGCCCGGCCCATGTCCTTGGCGGAAAAGACCAGTTCCCTGCCGTCGGGGGTGACGGCGAAGTCCTCGGCGCCGCCGAAGGGCTTGGTGGGGCAGTCAGCGTCCATGGCCGGCATCAGGTCGCGGGCCTTGCGGCTGGCGAGGTCGAAGGTGAAGACGTGGTTGCGGGTGCCGTCGGACCAGGTGTCCCAGTGGCGCGCCATGAGGACGTCGAAGACCATGCCGGAAGCCTTGGCGGCCTCCTTCGTCTCCATGAGCTTCTTCGTCTCGGCGGGGGTCTTGCCCGGGAAGACGGCCATGCCCAGCAGCAGCGACTTGCCGTCCGGGGCCACCTCCAGGGCGTCCACGTCCAGCGGCAGCTTCGTCACCTGCACCGCCTCGCCCCCGTCCAGGGGCAGGCGCCACACCTGCGACGAACCCGACCGGCTCGACACGAAGAACAGGGCCTTGCCGTCCCGGGCCCAGCGCGCCTGGGAATTGGAGGTGCCCGGCGCGGTGATGCGCCGCGTCCAGGTGCCGGCCACATCGCCCAGGTACAGGTCGTGGGCGGTCTTGTTGGCGGCCAGGTCCGGCGTGCCCACCGCGAAGGCGAAGGTCGCGCCGTCGGGCGAGACCCGCGGATCCCCCAGGCGCTCCATGGCCAGGAGATCGTGGATGGATATAGGGTGGGGCCCCGCCGCGACGGCGGGTAGGGCCATGGTCCCGCAGAGCAGGGACAGCGTCAGCGACCGAAGCATGCTTCCTCCTGGCCATACCTTGGGGATGGCATCGTTATATGATACTGCGAACGGCCTTCCGCTCCAGTGTCCAGGGGCGGACCACGCCCCGAAGGCCAGACAGCCCTCTAGTACTCGGCCGGCAGGCTGTTCAGCTGCTCAAGCGTATAGACCGGCCCGTCCTTGCACACGTAGCTGCTGCCCGTGTTGCACCGGCCGCACTTGCCCAGGCCGCACTTCATGCGGTTCTCCAGGGTCGTGTAGATGGCCTCCGGGGAAAAGCCCAGCTTGGCCAGCACGGGAAGCGTGAGCTTGATCATGATGGGGGGGCCGCACACCAGGGCGACGGTGTTGTCGGGGCTGGGGTTGAGCGCTTCCACCACGGGGGGGACGAAGCCCACCTTGCCGGTCCAGCCGGGGACGTCGCCGCCGGGGTCCACGGTGACCACCAGGTTCACGTCGGGCCGGGCCTCCCATTCCTTGAGCTCGTCCTTGTACACCAGGTCCGCGACGCTCCGGGCGCCGTAGACGATGGTGATGTCCTTGAACCAGTCCCGCAGGTCCAGGCAGTTCCAGATGACGCTGCGCAGCGGGGGCAGGGCGATGCCGCCGGCGATGAAGACCAGGTTCTTCCCCTTCCACTGCTCGATGGGGAAGCGGTTGCCGTAGGGGCCGCGGAAGCCCACCACGTCGCCCTCCTCCTTGTCGGCCAGGGCCGCGGTCACCCGGCCCGCCTCGCGGAAGGTGCACTCGATGTAGCCCTTGCGGGTGGGGGAGGAGGCGATGCAGAAGGTGGACTCGCCTTCGCCGAAGGCGCTGTAGAGGCCGAACTGGCCCGTCTCGAAGGTGAAGGCCTCGGCGGCGGCCGCGTCCATGAATTCCAGCCGGAAGGTCTTCACGGCGGGGGCCTCCTGCGTGATCTTCGCGATCCGCATGAGGTGGGGGAGATAGATGTTGGTGTCGGTCATGGTCGTGTCTCCCTCAGGCCTGGGCCGCTTCCGCCAGGTGCTCCTGGAGGTTCATGTCCACCGGGCATGCCCGGGTGCACTTGCCGCACCCGACGCAGCCGAGCATGTCGTAGCGCTCGGGGTAGTACGAGAACTTGTGGTAGACCCGCTGGCGCCAGCGCTGGGCCTGGGTCTCGCGGGGGTTGTGGCCGGAGGCGTGGAGCGTGAACATGTGCCCGCCGCAGGAGTCCCAGGTGCGCAGGCGGTGGCCGCCCTTGGCGTCGGCCTCCTCGACGATGTCGAAGCACACGCAGGTGGGGCACACGAAGGCGCAGGCGCCGCAGCCCACGCAGCGGAGGCTCTGCTCGACCCAGATGCCGTCCTCGAACCGGTCCTTGAGCCGCTTCGTGAGGCCGGGCTGGTCGAAGGCCACCGGGACCTCCACGACCTTCTTCTCGAGTCCGGGATCGGCCTTGAAGGCCCCGGGGGCCAGGGCCACCATCGCCTTGCCCTTTGCCGTGAGGACCTCGGCCAGGAAGCCGCCCTCCACGGGGGTGAGCAGGATGTCGCTGCCCGCCGTGGAACCCGGTCCGCCGCCGACGCTGGTGCAGAAGCAGGCGTCGTCCTTCCGGGTGCAGCCCACGCCGATGATGGAAAGGGCCTCCATGCGGGCGTTGAAGAACCGGTCCCGGGTGTCCCAGTTGAACACCGCGTCCAGGGCCTTGAAGCCGGACGCCTCGCAGGGGCGGATGCCGAAGAGGACGGTGGGGACCGCGTGGGGCTCGGCGTCCTTGAGGTCCACCGATCCGGAGCCGGTGGTGAAGCTCATGAGCCGCTCCACCTTGGGGAAGGCGGCCTCCTTGGCGGAAAGGATGGTCTGGAGGTAGTCCTTGGCCACCTCGCCCGGGCTCGTCACGGGGTTCAGCTCGGTGCGCCCGTCGCGGTCCGTGGGGGCCAGGATGCGCCGGCCGTCCCCGGCGAGGGCCGCGAACAGCGCGTCGAGGGAGGCTTGGGGGAGGAAGAAGTTGTCTGCCATGGCACCCTACCGGATGAAGGACTCTTTGTCGTCGGGACGGAAGGTGGAAAGGGCGTAGTCCAGCTTCGAGCTGGCCCCGGCCCTCTGGCCGAACTGGAGGTGCACGCTCTCCTCGCAGTTGAAGGTGAGGAGGTGGATGGGGATGCCCACGGGGCAGGCGCGGCCGCAGTCGCCGCACTCCACGCAGCGTCCCGCCAGGTGCATGGCCCGGACCATGTGGTATTCCAGGTTGCCCAGGGCGTGGCTGGCCACGGGGACCCACTGGGGGCGGTTGCAGTCCATGGTGCAGTGGCCGCAGTAGCACATGGGGCAGCTGTTGCGGCAGGCGTAGCATTTCACGCACCGGCTCAGCTCGGCCTGCCAGAAGGCCCAGCGCTGGGCGCGGTCCATCTTCGAGAGGCGCTCGAGGATCTCGCGGTCCCGGGCGGGAAGCTCCTTGGCGCAGGTGGCCAGGTGCTCCTCGATGGCCTGGGCCGTGGCGAGCTCCACCGTGCCGTCCCCGGCCAGGGCGAGGACGTTCTCCTCCTTGACCTGGCGCTCGGCCATGAGCTGGAGGATGGCGCGCAGGGTGTCGGGCCGGGCGGCGATGGCCACCCGGCCGAGCTTCTTGACTTCGGGGCGGGTGAGGTAGGTGGCCAGGTTCTGGGCGCAGGCCTCGTCGAAGACGAGGCGACCGGCCCTTTCGGCCTTGCGGATGAAGGCCGGGCGCCGGGTGTCCATGGTGCCCCGCTCGTAGCCGATGACGGCCTTCACGTCGCCGCTTTCCAGGAGCTGCCGGGATTTTTCTCTCAGGTCCATGGTCCCCTCACTCCACGCCGGTCAGGGCGAGTTCCTTGTACTCGGTGTAGGGGCCCAGTTCCCGCACCGAGGTGGTGACCTCGTTCACCAGTTCGGCCCAGCGGGCCCCCTCGGCGGCCGACACCCAGGAGAAGGTCACCCGGCGCGTGTCGATGCCCATGAAGTCCATGAGGTCGCGATAGATCATCCACCGCCGCCGGGCGTGGTAGTTCCCGGAGGTGTAGTGGCAGTCGTTGGGGTGGCACCCCGAGACGATCACGCCGTCCGAGCCCCGGGCGAAGGCCTTGGCCAGCAGCATGAAGTCGATGCGCCCCGTGCAGGGCAGGCGCAGCACCCGCACGTTGGACTGGTACTTGATGCGGCTGGTGCCGGTGAGGTCGGCGCCGGCGTACGTGCACCAGTTGCACACGAAGGCGGTGATTTTCGGTTCGAAGGGTTCAGTCATTTTTCATCCCCTCAGAGGGTCATGAGTTCGGCGAAGATCTGTTCGTTGCTGAAGCCCTGGATGTCGATGGCCTTGGTGCGGCAGGTCGACACGCAGGTGCCGCAGCCCTGGCAGAGGCCGGCGTTCACCTTGGCGAGGGTCTTGATCAGCGTTCCGTCCCGGCCGCGGATCTCCTCCGCCTCGATGGCCTGGTAGGGGCAGGCGCTCTGGCACAGGAAGCAGCCCACGCAGTAGGAGAACGTGGGGGCCGGAAGCCGGTTCACCACGGCCACCACCGGTTCGCGGGTGAGCTCGTCCCGGCTGAAGAGGGCGGCGACCTTGGCGGCGGCGCCCGAGGCCTGGGCCACGGTCTCGGGGATGTCCCGGGGGGCCTGGCAGGCCCCGGCGAGGTAGATGCCGGCGGTGTTGGTCTCCACGGGTTTGAGCTTGGGGTGGCTCTCTGCGAAGAAGTGGTAGGGGTCGTAGCTCACGTGGAGCTTCTGGGCCAGTTCCTCCGATCCGTCCTGGGCCTGCACGGCGGTGGCCAGCACCACCATGTCGGCCTTGATCTCCACCGGCTCGCCGCCCATGAGGGTGTCGGCGCCCTTGACGATGAGCTGGCCGTCCTCCTCGTAGATGCGCGACACCCGGCCGCGGATGTACTTCACGTCGTCCTCTTCGATGGCCCGGCGCACGAACTCGTCGTAGTCCTTGCCGCCGCTGCGGATGTCCATGTAGAAGACGTAGGCCTTCCCGTGGTGCATCTTGTGCTTGTAGAGCATGGCGTGCTTGGCGGTATACATGCAGCAGATCTTCGAGCAGTAGGGCACGCCCTTGGCCCGGTCGCGGCTGCCCGAGCAGGCCACGAACACGACCGTCTCGGGCTCCTTGCCGTCGCTGGGGCGCTTCATGACGCCCAGGGTCGGCCCGGAGGCCGAGGCGAGGCGCTCGAACTGCAGGCCGTCGATGACGTCCGCGTACTTCCCGTAGCCGTACTCGGGGAACTTGTCGGTGCGCATCACCTTGAAGCCCGTGGCCAGGACGATGGCGCCCACGTCCAGGGTGACCAGTTCGTCCTGCTGGTCGAAGCGGATGGCGCCGGTGGGGCACATCTTCTCGCAGACCTTGCACTTGCCAGACTTGTAGAAGGTGCAGTTGAGCTTGTCGATGACGGGCTTGTTGGGCACCGCCTGGGGGAAGGGGACATAGATGGCCGAACGCTTCCCGAGGCCCTCGTTGAATTCGTCGGGGATCTTCTTGTTGGGGCACTTGGTGATGCACAGGCCGCAGCCGGTGCAGAGCTTCTCGTCCACCTGCCGGGCCTTCCGGCGGATGGTGGCCTTGAAGTTGCCGATGAAGCCTTCCAGCTTCTCCAGCTCCGAGTACGTCATGAGGGTGATGTTGGGATGGCGCGCGGCCTCCACCATGCGGGGGGTGAGGATGCACTGGGAGCAGTCCAGGGTGGGGAAGGTCTCCGAGAGCTGGCTCATGTGGCCGCCGATGGAAGGCGACTTCTCCACCAGCACCACCTTGTGGCCGGCGTTGGCGATGTCCAGCGCCGCCTGGATCCCGGCGATGCCCCCGCCCAGCACCAGGGCGCGCTTGGTGACGGGCACGCGGATGGGGTGGAGCGGCGTGTTGTGCTTGACCTTCTCCACCATGACCCGGATGAGGTCCGCGGCCTTGTCGTTGGTGGCGTCGCCCTTCTCGTGCACCCAGGAGCAGTGCTCACGCAGGTTCGCCATCTCGCACAGGTAGGGGTTCAGCCCGGCCTCCTCCACGGCGTTGCGGAAGGTGGGCTCGTGCATGCGGGGGGAGCAGGCCGCCACCACCACGCCGGTGAGGCCGTGCTCCTTGATGGCCTCCTTGATCATGGACTGGCCGGGGTCCGAGCACATGTACTTGTAGTCCACGCTGTGGACGACGCCCGGGACGCTGCGGGTGCGCTCCGCGACCTTCGCGCAGTCCACGGTGGCGCCGATGTTCTCTCCGCAGTGGCAGGTGAATACGCCGATACGTGACATCCTAGGCTCCTCAGACGGCCGCGGGGGTCATGACGGCGGGCACCATGTGCCGCTGCAGCCCCAGCTTGGTGGCGTCGATGCCCATCGCCAGGCCCAGGGCCTGGGTGATGAACAGGACGGGGATCGTGTGCTCGGCGCCCAGCCGCGCGTTGATTTCGGGCCGGCGCATGTCCAGGTTGGACTGGCACATGGGGCAGGCCACGACGATCGCCTCGGCGCCGTGCCTGACGGCGTCGGCCACGATCTTTCCGCTCATCTTCGCCACCAGGTCGGTGCGGGTGACGGAGAAGGCCGCGCCGCAGCATTCGGTCTTGAAGTTCCATTCCCGGGGCTCGGCGCCCGCGGCGGCCATGAGGCGGTCCATGGACCGGGGGTCCTCGGGGCGGTCGAACTTCAGGACCTTGGCGGGCCTGACCAGGAGGCACCCGTAATAGCAGGCCACCTTGTGGGCGAAGGGCTTGGTGATCTTGCCGGGGATGACGTCCCTGAACCGGTCCAGCACTTCCAGGACGTTGACGATTCGCACGTTGCCGGTGACGGGCTGGCCGATGACGGCCTCGATGTCGCGGGCCAGGGCGGGATCCTTCTCCAGGGTGTCCCGGGCGGTGGCGAGGCGGTTGTAGCAGGCCGCGCAGGGGGCCAGGATCTCCGTGAGGCCGGCGGCCTCGGCCTGGGCCAGGATGCGCGCGGGCAGGGCCAGGGCGAGCCTGTGGTCCAGCACGTGGGCGCTGGAGGCGCCGCAGCAGCTCCAGTCGGGGACCTCCATCAGCTCGAGGTCCAGCGCCTGGGCCAGGGCCCTGACGGATTCGTCGAACTCCCTGGAGGAGCCCAGGAGGGAACACCCGGGGTAGTAGCCGATCTTCATGGGGTCACCTCTTCCTTCCCAGCGTGAGCTGGAAGATCCGTTTCATGCCGCTGCGGCCCTTGATGAAGTGGGGCAGCAGGGGGAGCTTGCCGCGCACGTACATCTTCGGGGCGAGGTTGACGTCCTTCAGCAGGTGGCGGCTGCGCAGCTTGTAGTTGGCCACCAGGCCGATCTCGTAGAGCCGGCCGGTGGTGCGGATGGAGTCCAGGAAGGCCCGGTGGAAGGCCAGGATGTCCCGGCTCCTGGGATGGGCCAGGTCCAGGGCCAGGGAGGCTTCGCGGACGTAGTCCATCACCTTGGCCACCTCCACCTCCTGGGGGCAGCGGGTGGAACAGGTCTCGCAGCCCAGGCACAGCCAGATGGCTTCGCTTTCCAGGACGCGCCGGTCCAGTTCGGGCCGCTCCATCTGGAGGAGGCGCAGGGTCTGGCAGGAGGTGTTGTCCATGTCCTCGGCCACCGGGCACCCGGCGGCGCACTTGCCGCACTGGTAGCAGTGGTTGAGGTTGATGCCGGCCTCATGGCGAAGGCGGGCGGCGAGGGAATCCCCTGGGGCGGGTGCATGGGGAGCACTGGACATGGGCGTCTCCTACGTCGTTGGAGGGACTGGGGTTTCCCCGGGTGTCTGCCTTGAGCCGTCTTGGTGGAGAGGGGCCGAGGGGTGCGGGGAACCTTGATTATCACTGGTTTAAAGGCATGGACGTCCGAAATGTGACTCCAATCAATAAAAAAAGATCGAATATAACATGACTAATCAGGTAGGTTAATTTAAGTCCATGGGCAAATTGATTCTGCGCTCCGGACGGCTCCGGATCCTCCTGGTCCTGGGCTGTGCCTTGGGCGTGATAACTTGGTTGGCAATGACTTCCTGGCCCCTTTCCCTTTCCCTCCTGCGCGTGTACCCCAAGAAGCTCGGCTCGGCCGCGGCGGGGTGGGCCGCGGGGCGCGCGCTCCCCGGAGGCCTCCGGCAGGCGGTCCTGGGGCGCTTCGTGCGGGCCTACGGGCTGGACATGACCGAGGCCGAGCGGCCCCTGGCGGACTATCCAAGCCTCCAGGCCCTGTTCACGCGGCGCCTCAAGCCCGGCCTGCGGCCCCAGGCCGACGAGGCCCCCGGGTGCGTGAACAGCCCCGTGGACGGCGCCCTCATCGCCTCGGGCCGGATCCAGGCCGGCCAGGCCATCCAGGCCAAGGGCCTGCCCTACGCCATCGGCGAACTGCTCAAGCACGACCCCGCCGCGGCCCGTTTCGAGGGCGGCCACTACCTGACCCTCTACCTTTCCCCTAGGGACTACCACCGCATCCACGTGCCCATCCGCGGCCTGGTCACGGCCGTGGGCCGGGTGGAGGGCGAGCTCTGGCCCGTGAACGGCGCCAGCACCGCCCACGTGCCCCGCCTCTACGAACGCAACCGCCGGGCCACGTGGGTGGCCCTGGGCACGGGCCCCGACGAGGGGCTGGAAGTGGCCGCGGTGGCGGTGGGCGCCACCCACGTGGGCGGCGTGATCATCGACGGGCGGTGGCTCGGGGGCCGGTCCCTGCCCAGGGACGGTTCGCTTCCCGTGGACCTCCTGCCCTGCGCCCCCGGGGACGACCTGGGAACCTTCCAGTTCGGGAGCACCGTGGTGCTGCTCATCGGCGGGCCCGGGGCCGCCCGGTGGGAGCCGGCGCCGGTGGCGGGCCCCGTGCGCGTGGGTCAGCGCCTGGGGCGGTTCCGGTGACGGACGATACCGGGATCTTCCAGGATTCCGAGCCCCTGTGGGAGGCCGGCGGGGACCTGCCCGGCGCCCTGGAGGCGGTCCTGGTGGCCAGCGGCGAGGTGCTGGACATGGCCCGGCTGAAAGAGCTCACCGGGCTGGGCGAAGGGACCCTCCGCCTGGGCCTCGACAAGCTCGCGGAGCGCCTGGTGCCTCCCCGGGGCCTGCGGCTGCTGGAAGTGGGCGGAGGCTGGCGCATGGCGGCGGCCCCGGAGTACCAGGCCCTGATCAGCCGCCTGGTGACCATCACCCGCAGCGGCAAGCTCACCCCCGCCCAGATCGAGACCCTGGCCATCATCGCCTACCGCCAGCCGGTGACCATCCCCGAGATCAACGAGCTGCGCGGGGTCACCAGCTGCTCCACCCAGGTGAAGAGCCTGGCCGAGCGCGAGCTCATCACCCCCGCCGGCCGCAAGGCGGTGGTGGGCCGGCCCATGATGTGGGCCACCACCATGAAGTTCCTGGTGCACTTCGGACTGCGCAGCCTCAACGACCTGCCCCGGCTGGGGGACTTCGGCGAGGCGAACCTGGAGGCCCTGGCCCTGGCGCGCCTGGAGCCGCCCCTGCCCGAAGGGGGCCTTTTCGACGGCGTCGGGGACGAATCCGGGGAGACCGATGACTGACGACGTTTACAAGGGCTGGACCCGGCCCGGCCCCAGGCCCCCCGGCGGCATTGAGCCCGAGGAGGGCGAGACCCTGGACTTCATCACCGGCCACTACCGGCTGTTCCAGTACAAGCGCGGCCACCGCTTCTCCACCGACGACATCCTCACCGCCTGGTACGGCACCACCTGGTGCCCGAGGCCGGGCCGGGTGGCGGACCTGGGCTCGGGCATCGGCAGCGTGGCCACCTCCGTGGCCTGGCGCTGCCCGGGCGCCCGGATCCACACCGTGGAGGCCCAGGCCATCTCCGCACGCCTGGCCCGCAAAAGCGTGGCCTACAACGGCCTCCAGGACCGCTACACCATCCACGAAGGGGACCTGCGCGACCCCGCCCTGTTCCAGGACGAGGCGCCCTTCGACCTGGTGACCGGGTCGCCGCCCTACTGGCCCGTGGGATCCAAGGCCGAGGCCGCCCATCCCCAGGCCATTCCGGCCCGGCTGGAGGTGCGGGGGGACATCGGCGACTACGCCAAGGCCGCCGCCCGCATCCTGGCGCCGGGCGGGATCTTCGCCTGCGTCTTCCCCTCGGACCAGATCGACCGGGCCGAACGGGCCTACCAGGAGGCGGGCCTGCTCCTCATGCACCGCCAGGACGTGGTGTTCAAGGAGGGGGACCCGTACGGCATCGCGCTGTTCGCGGGGTGCCGGAAGGGCGACCTGCCCGAAGGGTTCGGGGAGGCCGCGGGGTTCCCCGCGGTGGCGCCGCCGATCACCATCCGCAGGCGCGACGGCAGCGTGGATCCTTCCATCGCCCGGGTCCGCCTGGCCATGGGGTTTCCCCCCGGCCTCGCGACGGGCTGAAACGGCACGGGAATTCCTTGATAACCTCTAGCTGTCATCCATCCCTTCGAGGCGCCCCATGGATCGTGGAACCCTGATCGGCCTGCTCCTGGGCCTCGGCCTTCTGGTGCTGGCCATCTCCCTGGGGCCCAATCCCCGGTACTTCCTCCACCCGGAGAGCATGATCGTGGTGGTGGGGGGCGTCATCGCCTCGACCCTCATCCGCTTTCCCCTGGGCGCGGTGCGGGGGGCCTTCGGCGTGGCCACCCAGGCGTTCTTCACCCACCCCGCCGCCCACCAGGAGATCGTCAACGAGCTGGTGGGCCTGTCCCAGCGGGCCCGGAGGGAGGGCATCCTCGGCCTGGAGCGGCACCTGCCGGCGGACCTGTTCATGCAGGCCGGCATCCGCATGGTGGTGGACCGGGTGGACCGGGAGCACATCAACGACGTGCTCAGCCAGGAGATCTTCGCCACCCAGGAGCGCCATTCCCTTGGCCAGGAGATCTTCCGCTTCATCGCCACCGCCGCCCCCAGCTTCGGCATGGTGGGCACCCTCATCGGTATGGTGCACCTCTTCGCGAGCCTCAAGGATCCCAGCGGCATCGGCCTGGGCATGGCGCTCTCGCTCCTGTCCACCCTCTACGGCGCCGTCATCGCCTACCTCTTCGCCCTGCCCATCTCCGGCAAGCTGGAACTGCGCAGCCGCGAGGAGGCCCAGCGCAAGCGGCTCATCCTCGAAGGCGTCCTGGGCATCGCCGACGAGATGAACCCCGGCCAGCTCGAGGAGCAGCTCAACGCGTCCCTGGCTCCGCGGTTCAAGACCCGGCGGGCCGGAGCCCCCCGTGGCTAGGATCCTCAGCCGGTCCCTGCGCCGGAAGGACGACTTCGAGGGCCTGTGGTTCATCACCTTCGCGGACCTCATGGTGCAGCTCATGGCCTTTTTCGCCGTGATCTACGCCTTCACCTCCCAGGACCAGCGCAAGGTGCAGGAGGTGCTCCTGGCCCTGCAGCACGAACTGGGCGCCAAGGGCGAAGGCGTCCTCCCCGGCCACACCGGCATCGCCCCGGAACGCGCCGCGGACCTGGAGAAGCTCCTCAACGACCTCAAGCCCGTGGAGGGCCAGGACCACGGCGTGAAGATGCAGGTGGTGCGCTTCCGGGGCGGCCTCCTCTTCGGCGAGGGCGGCTCCGCCTTCGACCCCACCTTCGAACCCATGATGAAGCGCATCTCGGAGATCGCCCTGCAGTACCCCGGCTACGCCCTGGTGTGCGAAGGGCACGCCGCCCCGGGCGAGCAGGGCCGGGCCAAGGGCCAGGACGCCCTGGAGCTCAGCTCCCAGCGCGCCATGACCGCGGTGCGCCACCTGGTGGCCCTGGGCATGGACCCGGCCCTCCTGGCCGCCGAGGCCCACGGCGACGCCCAGATGGAGGGCGACCCCGGCACCCCCGAGGGCAGGGCCCTGCAGAGGCGGGTGAAGTTCCGCTTCCAGAAGGCGACGGAACGGAACTAATCCACCTGGCGTGCGGTGACGATGACGACGAGCCCGCGCCCCTTGAGAAGGGACGTGCCCACCACGACCCTTTCCCCGGCCTTCAGCGTGAGGTCGGTGCTCATGCTGGCGAGTTCGCTGCGGGTATTGAAGTCGATGCTGCGCAGGTTGAAGCCGTGCAAGGTCAAGGTCGGGGCAGCGCCGGGGACCTGGGCCAGGCGCACCGAGCCCACCTGCCACCGGAATTCCAGCGGGGTGAATTCGCCCTTCCCATCCAGGGCCGGCAAGGGCGTCTGGCCCACGCCATACAGGTTTGAGGCGCCATCGAGGGTGCGCTGATGGAAGGAGGCTGCCGAGGTGAACCCGCGGTAGTTCAGGGTGGAGCGCAGCGCGGCGACCACGTCCTTGAGCTCGTCGGGAACGCCGGTACCCGGCAGTTCCTGGCGGGACGCGAAAAGCACCTGGATGGTGATGTCCACGTCCTTGCGGGGCGGGGGCGGCACGTCGAGCCGGGCCAGGGCCGCTTCCACGGCGGCGACGTTCTCCGGAAAATCCCGGACCGTGATGAGGTGCAGGCCGTCCCGGTCCAACGGCACGATCCGGCTGCCCTTGAAGCCGCTAAGGAGCGGGCGCAGAGCGCCATGAAGGATTCCCGCGGACTGGTTCTTGACCATGAACAGCTTGCCGGTGAATTCCCGCGTGGTGACAAACTCCGAGTCCTTGGCTTCGGCCGGGACCTCGGCGGGTTTCGGAGCAGGGGCCTGGCTGAAGGCCGGGAACGCAGACAGGGCGGCGATGGCGAGGATGCGCAGGGGCATGCGTAAAGGCATGTTTCCTCCTAACGGGTGGTGGGGATTGCGTCGGGGCCGGGCCTATCCGCCTGGGCGAGCCAGATGATGCGGATGGTCGGATCGGCGGTCTGGTATTCAATGCGGCTGATGGCGGGTGCTTCGGGGGCGGCTGGGGCGATGGGCTTCGCCCGTGGCGGATGCGGGGGGGGGCCGGCGACCTTCCGTGACGCCACGGGGGGGGCTTGGGGCGGTTCCGGGACAACGTTTGCGGGTTGGGCGGAGGGCATGGAGCGAACGGGTCGGTGGTGGAGGGAAATCGCAGCCACCGCCGCGGAGGCCATGGCCAGAGGCACCAGGTAGCGCCGGCGCGCGGAGCGGGGCGCAGGTTCCTGGCGGACCACCGTCATGACCTCCGCGCGCAGGGCGGAGAAGTCCGCCGGGCCGAACGGAGGCTCAGCTCCGCGCCGGAGCCAGGTCTGGCTTTCGCGCAGGGCGGTGGCGGCGGCGCGGCAGGGCTCGCATCGGTCCAGATGGGTCGCCAGGGCTCCGGCCCCGGAGCTGTCCAGATCGCCTTCGATCCAAAGGGGAAGGAGTGCCATGACGGTTTCGCAGTTCATCTCGACCCCTCCTTCTTCATCCATACGGCTTCTGCGCAGAATGCCTGCACCTTGGCGCGGGCGGAGCAGATCTGGCTGCGCACCGTCACGGCCTTGACCCCCAGGATGCTGGCGGCCTCCTCGGTCGAGTGGGCTTCCAGGTCCCGCAGGACGAGGGCGGCACGCTCCCCGGGCGTGAGCCCGCCAAGGGCCCGCAACACAAGCGCCCTGCGTTCCGCGCGCAGCACGGCCTCCTCTGCGGGCTCCAGCCCATTCCCCGCGTTTGCAGGGGCGTCGGCGAGGTCCACGACCGCCGTCGCCGGCCCCCGTTTCCGGACCTGGTCCATGCAGACATTGACGGTGATGCGGTGCACCCAGGCCGGGAAGCTTTCCCCCAGGCGGAAGGTTCCCAGGGAACGGAAAGCCCGGAGGTAGACTTCCTGGGCCGCATCCCGGGCCTGGTCCCGGTCCCCCAGGAGGCGCCAGGCCAGGCCCAGCACGCGCGTCTGGGTCAGGTCCACCAAGAGGCCGAACGCCTCGGTGTCACCGGCCCGGACCTGCGCCACCGCCCTGTCCGCCGGATCCGTTCCGGCAGGAGGGGCCGCGGCCGTGGCCATATCCAGGCCGTCCATCACCAGGGCATCCGGTGCCATAGGTATGCTTTCCATGGGTCCATGCCTACTTATACCGTCCCATCACCCGGAACGTTGATGGGAAGCGAATCCCTCGTCTAATAATGGATATGGAAAGGGGCGGGCCGGTTGCCCGGCGCCGCCCCCTTCCAAGGATTGTGGAACCCTACTCCTCGGGCTCGTCGTAGTCCGCGTTGGTCCAGACGTTCTGCACGTCGTCGTTGTCTTCCAGCAGGTCGATGAGCTTGAGGAAGCTCTTGAGCTTGTCGTTGTTCATGTCGACCCGCACGGCGGAGGTGCGGATGATCTTGGCTTCCAGCACGGGGAGCTTGGCGGCGTCCACGGCGTCCTTCACGGCCTGGTACTGGGCGGGGTCGGTGCTGATGATCCAGGCCCCCTCCTCGCCCTGCACGTCGTCGGCGCCGGCCTCCAGGGCCACTTCCATGACCTGGTCCTCGGCCACCTCGCCGTCCACGACGATCTCGCCCTGCTTGGTGAACATGTAGGAGACGGAATTCGCCGCGCCCAGCTCGTTGCCGAACTTGGAGAAGTAGCTGCGCACCTCGGGGGTGGTGCGGTTCTTGTTGTCGGTGAGGGCCTCCACGATGATGGCCACGCCTCCGGGGCCGTAGCCCTCGTAGACCACCTCCTCGTAGGTCACCCCCTCCAGCTCGCCGGTGCCCTTCTTGATGGCGCGCTCCCAGTTGTCCTTGGGCATGTTGGCGGCCTTGGCGGTGTCCACCGCGAGGCGCAGCCGGGGGTTGGCGCCCACATCCCCGCCTCCCAGGCGGGCCGCAACCGTGATCTCCTTGAGGATCCGGGTGAAGACCTTGCCCCGCTTGGCGTCAGCGGCGCCTTTCTTGTGCTTGATCGTGGACCATTTGCTGTGGCCTGACATGGAAACTCCGAAAAAGGGGAAGGTCAGCCTCTCATCGAGCGCTTGGAGATCCGGGCGAAGGGGGGTGGCTCCTGCCGGATGATGGGCCGCTCGAGCATGAACTGGTACCACTGTTCGCCGTAGACTTTCATTTTCATGGGTTTGTTGTTCTGGAGGCAGGTGCGCTGGGCCGCCAGCCGCTCGTCTCCCTGGCAGATCGCGAGACCCTTGTTCACCACCTCGATGGCCTTGTCCCGCTCCTTCATCTCGTTGAGCACCCAGGCGTACACGGCGTAGAGGAGGCTCTCCTTCTTGCCGGCCTTGATGGCCAGGGTGAAGGTCTCCTTGGCCTGCTTCTTCTCGCCGCGCTTCCACTGGAGGATCCCCAGCATGGCCTTGGCGATGTAGTGCTGGTAGCTGGCGGTGCGCAGGAGGGGCTCGGCCTCGTCGTTCTTCTTGCGGACGTACTGAACGACGCCGATCTGCCCGTCGATGGAGCCCTTGACCATGAACTGCCAGCGGGAGAGGGCGTAGCCTTCCTTCATCACCTCGATGGCGGGATCGAACTGCTGCTTCTTCATGAGTTCGCCGGCGCGGTTGAAGATGGCCTCCAGCTGGTTCTGCACCTGGCGGGAGCGCCAGATGAAGAGGCCGATCCCGCAGGCCAGGCCCAGGGGCACCCCGATCCAGAGCGTAACTCTCAGCGGGAGGAGGATCAGCACCACGCCGATGGCGGCGCCAAGGCCCATTAGAAGATTCAGCACAGGGGCTCCAGTCCAAGGCCGCAAAACGGCCGAAGGTCTATCTTACAAGGGATCCGCCCCCTCTTCCAGGCTCGGTTTTCAGCCCAGCACGCCCGACCGGAGGGGGGGACGCTTGCGGCGCACGACCCGCTTGGGGGCCGGGGCCGATTCGACCACCTTGCGGGGGCGTCCCGGGGCGCGCTTGGGCTTCTCGGCGGCCTTGCGGGGGGCCTTCTCCACCTTCTTGGCGGGCTTGGCCTTCTTCGCGGCCTCCTTGCGCACCAGGGCGTTGGCCGCGCGGCCGGTAACCACCACCCGGCTGCCGTCCTTGAGTCGCTTGACCTTGCTGCCCGGCTTGCGGCCGCGCTTGACGGCCATGGGCAGGGGCTCGGCCTCCAGGAATTCCCGCTCCAGTTCGCCCTGCAGGGTCAGCATCTCGCCGTTGTCCTGCTCGTGGTCGTGGCCGCAGAGGTGCAGGAAGCCGTGGATGATCAGCGTCTCCACCTCCCGCCGCCGGCTGACGCCCAGCTTCTTGGCCATCTTCTCGGCCATGGGAAGGCTGACGACCAGGTCGCCCAGGTGCTGGAAGGCTCCTTTTTCCGGATTTGCGGGGAAGCTCAGCACATCGGTCGTCTGATTGATGTCGCGGTGCTCCCTGTTGAGCTTGCGCATCGCGCGATCGTCGAGGTACGAGATGGAAATGCCCTCGGCTTTTGGCGCCAGGCGGTCCCGCAGCTTTAGCAATAGATCCCCAAGGGAACGATCGCCAGGGCCCCGGAGCTTGCTGCGACTCGACCAATCAATCTTAAAAGGTTTTTGTGCTCCGCTCATATGGTCCTCGCTCAAAGAGAGTCTGCTAGATCTGTCCAGTATTTGTGAGCTGAATACCCTTGTCAATACGGTCACTGAAATTGACAAATTTCCCTGAATATTCAGGGAACCTAAGCTCTCATTTGCGCACGCGATCTGCCATGTCACCCTATGGATTTTCCAGGTCATGAAACCATAACCTATGTGAATACCTCAATTTTCTGTCATGTGTCGTTCCGGAAGTGTATTTTGAAGAAATGGAACCGCTACTCCCGGATTGGATGAAGGAACCCGTCGCGCAATACCTGGATCTCCTGGATCGATGGAGTCGCACCCACGCGCTGACATCCCTTGAGATGGACGAACGTTTCGAGGAATTGATCCTGGATTCCGCCATCCTCCTGCCCTTCCTGGATCGCCTGGCGCCGGGGAGCAAGGTCGTGGATTTCGGCACGGGAATGGGCATCCCCGCCCTCGTCCTGGCCCTGGGCCGGCCCGACCTGACGGTCTTCGCCCTGGACAAGTCCAGGAAGAAGATCGCCTTCGTGAAGCAGGCGGCCCTGGAACTGGGCCTTTCGAACCTGCGGCCGGTGGCGGGCCGGGCCGAGGAGCTCGCGCCCCTGGGCGCCCACCTGGGCGTCGCCAAGGCCGTGGGCACCCTGGACCTGCTCCTGGGCTGGTGGGAGCGCCACGGCACCCCCGGCGGCGCCTTCCTGGCCCTCAAGGCCGCCCCGGAAGCGGCGCCTCCCGGTTACGCCGTCACGGCGCACGGCTACCGCCTGCCGACGCGGGGACGGCGGGCGGTGCTGGAGCTGAGCCGGGCCGTCAGCGGGTGACGATGTCGCCCACGAAGACCTCTTCCTTGGTGCGAAGGATGCGGCAGGTGGCGGTGGCCTCCTCGGTGCGCACCACGACCATCTGGCCCAGGAAGTAGTTGGTGGAGGGCTGCGTTGCGTCCTTGACGGGATCGCCCGTGATGGTCGCGCTGTCGATGGGCCTGCGGCGGGCGGTGATGAGGACGTCGCCCACCTTGAGGCCCTGGTCGGCGCCCTGGTCGATGATGACCATGTCCCCGGCGGCGGCCACGGGGCGGTTCTCCCGGAGGAAGATGATCTTGGCCAGGGGCTCCTTGAGGGGCACGGGGCTGGCCACGTCCTTGCGCAGGTTGGCGACCATGTTGGCGGGTTCGGTGAAGGGCACCGCGTAGGCGCCCTCGTAGATGCCGTCGAGGGCGTGCTCGATGACGGCCACGGAGGAATCCGGGTACAGGGTGGTCACGCGCAACACGCCCTGCTGCTGGAGCACGTCGCCCATCTTCGTGCGGTGGGTGACGTCGTCGGGATGATAGAAGCCCTTCGTGAGCACCTTGGTGACCACGAGACGGTCGCCGGCCTTCACGCCCTGGTTGGAGCCGCCGTTGAAGTAGACCGTGTCGCCGTCCGAGAGGATGCCGCGGGTGCGGTCCTGGTGGCCGTGGATGAGGAAGCCGCCGGTCTTCTGGAAGTAGGCGTCGGCGCCCCGGGCGGTCAGGAAGGGCAGCTGGATGAAGTCCTGGAAGGAGTACGCGTATTCGTCCAGGGTCGGCTTGGGCCGGCTGCGCAGGTCGGGCTTGAGGGTGGCCACTTCGTAGGGGGCGGCTTCGCCCTCCTTGCCCGGAGCCACGGCGGAGCGGGACGCGTCGACGAGAAGGGGGTCGCCGGGGTAGATCCAGTGCGGGTCCTTGACCCACTTGTTGAGCTCCCAGATCTGCGGCCAGGAGAAGGGGTTGCCCAGATACTTGTTGCCCAGGTCCCACAGCGTGTCGCCCTTCTCCACGATGTGCACCCTGAAGCCTGCGGGAGGCGTGATCTCCTTGGGGTAATCCCAGCGGGAGGAATGGGCGGCGACCTTGATGGGTTCGGCGGTGGTCTTGCCGGGCTGCGCGGCAGCGGGCTCCTGGGCGGACAGCCCCATGGCCAGGCAAGAGATGACCGCAAACGCATGGAGCCTTGTCCGCTTATGCATCAGGTTCTCCCGGGAAGGTTGGTAGGGATTATAGGACATGGGGTCGGTTGGTGCCTTTAATATTATGCACTGCCCACACGCCCTTGGGAAAATGGCGAATGGAAAACCCGTCAATTGCCTTCGGGCGGGGCTCCGGGGCCACGGAAATAGACGATCCAGGCCTGGCTGCCGCCCATGGGGATAGGGGCCTGGGCGTAGCGCGCGATGCGCCCCGAGCGGGCCACCACCTCCAGGAACATGCTCCGCAGGTCCTCCGCGGGGCCCAGGACGACGTGGAGGGTGCGCCAGCCCAGGGCATGCCCGTCGAGGATCCGTTCCTTGAGGCGCTCCTCGGCGTCGTTGCGCCCGTGGCCCTTGAGGTCCAGGCTGCCGTCCACGTCGATGGCCATGCCCGCGGCCAGGTTGATCTGCACGGGCAGGGCGGGCTGGGCCTCGGCCACCGCGGGTTCGGGGGGCTCCGGGGGCGAGGGGGGCTTCGGGGCCGGCGCGGCCTCGGGCGGGGCCACGGGCGCCGGGGGCTCGGGCTTCGGTTCGGGCTTCGGCTCGGGCTTGGGTGCGGCCTTGGGGGCGAGGCGGCCGGCGGGAAGGGAGACCATGCCCTTGAGCCCGCCCATGGCCGCGGCGAAATCCACGGCCGGTTCCGGCGGCGGCGGGGCCGCGGGGGCCGGCGCCGCCGGGGTGGTGATGGAGGGGGCGGCCTTGGGGCGCTTGCCCATGGCGCTCAGGAAGACGGCGTCCTCCTCCTCCATGGGTTTGAATTCCGTCGGCTTGGGCTTGGGGGGCGGTGCCTTGGGGGGCGTCGGATCCTCCGCCAGGGATTTCTTCAGCTTTTCGAGATCCTTCTTCCAGACCATGACCGACTCCATTTTTCCTAGGTTAGCTCCCTCTGTCGCAGAGTTGCCACACCTGAAGCAAAATGCGGCACGGATCCGGGGGCCTTCCTCCGTGTAACCTGAACGCAGATGTGAAATTCAACCTGGCACGGAATTGGATGCTCTAAGCTCCCGGAGGCTCACATGAAACACTGGATCCTTGCAGCAGCGACCCTGGCCCTGGTCACGGGCGCCCCCCTCGCCGCCCAGGAACCCCATTTCGGGATCGGCCTGACCGTGGGCGTGCCCACCGGCGCCTTCAACAGCACCACCTACCCCTCGGGGACCACGGAGACCTACGAATCGGCCCTGGGCCTGCAGTTCACCGCGAGCTTCCCCGTGGACCGGTCCCTGGCGTGGCGCCTGAACCTCTCGGGCCAGACCTTCTCCGGTCACGCCGACGATCCCGCCTACCGCGACCGGCTCAACACGCAGGACGCCATGTTCAGCATCGGCGGGGACGCGCAGATCTTCCTGGGCACCGGCAACGCCCAGCGGCACCTCGGGACCTACCTCATCGGCGGCCTCGCCCTGGACCTGGAGCGCTTCACCGCCAGCTACGACGACCCCAGCTTCTACCCCGACAGCACCATCAACAAGAGCCGCCTGGGCCTGAACGTGGGCATCGGGCACAGCGTCCGCTACGTGGGCCGGTGGCGCTGGAACTTCGAGGCCACCTACCACAAGACGCTCACCTCGCACGACACCGGCGCGGGCGATCCTCCCGCGGCCGACTTCATCCGCCTGGGGGCGGGCGTAACCTTCTAGCTAACCTCTGGCCCGGGCCTTGCGCTTCTTCCGGGGCGCGGCCTTGGCCTTGGGCTTGGGGGCAGGGGGATCATCGTCCTTGCCCATGAGGCCGTTCAGCAGGCGCCTGCAGCCCGCGTTTTCGGGGTCCAGCTGCAGGAGCCTGCGGGCGTAGGCCAAGCGCTCGGGCACCGGCTTGGCGTCGTCGCCCTTGACCTGCTCCAGCTTGTCGGCGACGTAGGCTTCGACGGAGCCCTTGCGCGCGACATCCGCCTTCTCCTTGGCGAGGAAGCCCTGCCACTCGGCGAGGGAGGCGGCGTATACCTCCTGCTCCTTGCGCAGCTGCTCGGTGAGGGTGTCGATCTCCCTGAGGGAGCGCTCGCTCGAGGCGATGGCGTTGCGGTACTCGTCGAGCTGGGCGCGGATCTGCGTGCGCGTCTTGATCTGGTCGGAGGTGAGCCCGCCCAGGGTGTCCATGTCGGCCAGGCGCTGGTCGAGCTTGGCCGCCTCCGCGCGCCAGGTCTTGAGGTTCTCGTCGTGCTGGTGGCGGATGCGGCCAAAGGTCCCCTCCGCGGCCGCAACGTTGTCCGCTGCGGTGCGGGCGGCCTTCTGCAGGTGGGCCACGGCGTCCTCCCAGGCCCCTTCCAGGACGCAGGACCGGGCCGCCAGGCTCATGACGGCGACCATGGCGTGCATGGCGTTGTAGTCCGAGGGGTTCACCGCGGGGCCGTCCTGGGCGAGGACGGCTTCCGTGGCCTTGCGCACGGGGGCCGAAACCCCCTTGGCCAGGTTCTCCTCCCAGGCCGCGCGGTTGTCCTTGAACTTCTCCGGCAGGTTCTGGCCGAACAGCGGGAGGGACAGGGCCAGCAGGGAGGGGAGGAGAGCCTGGGCCTTCGCCATCACTTGGCCTTCTTGCCCTTGGCGGCGGCCTTCTTCTCGGTGGGGAGGGGATCCTGGTCCGCGCGGACGCGGTCGATGATCCCGTTGACCTTGCTCTCGGTGGCCGTGCCCATGACGTTGTGGCGCAGGCGGAAGAGGAAGTTCAGCTTGTCCTGCTTGGTGGTCCGGGTCTCGTAGTTGGCCTTGGTCTTCATGACGTTCTCGAAGTAGGTCATGCGCTTCTCGTCGTACTTGGGACCGCTGGTCTCCTTGACGACCTTGCCCTTGACCTTGACCTCGGCGACGCCCTTGGCGATCTCGTCGGACTCGTCCTTGAGGCTCTTCTGGAAGGACGCGATCTTGGGCGCGCAGGCGTCATACTCGGCCTTGGTGGCGTCGATGCTCTCCTGGATGGCCTTGATGGCCTTGGGGCCGTTGGTGATGTTGGTCTGCCACTGCTTGTAGGCGGCGAGGTCCTGCTGGTCCTGGGGCGTGAGGGCCTTGGCCTCCAGCTCCTGGAAGCGGGGGAGGTTGGCCTTGAGGTACTTGGCGGCCTCGTTCTTCTCGGCGGGGGTCTTGGGGTTGTTGTAGATCTTGTCCTTGGCCAGGAAGGTCTGGTATTCGGCCTCCTCGGCGGCGTTCCGGCCGGGCTTGGCGTTGATGGCGGCGATGCGGGCGGCGCCGTCGGCCACGCCCTTCTGGGCCTGCTCGATGGCCGTGGTCCAGTTGTTCTGCAGGGGGGTCAGGGCCTCCTTGGTGCTTTCGTAGTTGACCTTGGCGCAGGCCTGGGCCTTGAGGAGGAAGTCCAGGGTCTTCTCCCACTCGCCGGCCATGGCCGCGGCCTTGACGTTCAGGAGGTAGAGGCGGGTCAGGCCGCTGAAGGAGAGGGAGGCCTGCATGGCCGCGCCCGGGTTGCTCTTGTCGAAGGCGGGCAGGGTCTCGGGCAGGAGGGCTTCGGCCTTCTGCATGGCCTCCACGGGATGGAAGTCCTTGAGGAGCTCCTCCACGGCCGGGGCCTGGGCCTTCAGGACGGCGGAATAGTCGACGTTGGCGGGTGCCTGCGCCACGAGGGCGGCGGGGACCATGGCAAGGGTCAAAAACGGGTGGATTCGCATGCGGGCTCCAATCAAGGGAAGGAATCAGGGTACCCGATTTGCGGGGTCCGCATCGACCTTGAGGTTTTCCCATGAAACGTCAATAGAAGCCGTGAGCCGCCGCTTGGATCTGAGCAGGCCCGACCGGATGTCGCCCGCCAGCGGCAGGGCGAAGAACCTTGGGGGGCCGGAGGGGGGCACGACCCTCAGCATCACCAGATCCCAGGTGCCCCGGGGAAGGTAGTCCTGGATCCACCGCCGGCGGGCGATGGGGACGCGCATCAGGGGCACCGCGGCCGCGCCGGACCCGGGAAGGGCCACGTCCGCGAAGGCGCCCTGGCCGGACCAGGCCGACCCCGGCCATCGCTTTTGTGGACCGGCCCACACCTGCAGCCGCGAACCCCCGGGCGCGCCCATGATGTTCGGCAGCACCTGCAGGGAGGCCAGCTCGGTGCGCGCCGGCGTTTCCCACAGCACCAGGGCCCCGGCGCTCAGGAGGAGCAGGACCGACCAGAGGACGTAGTACCAGCGGCGGCGGTGGTGGATCGGGTCCATGCCTAGTCCTTGAACGTGAGGTTGGGGCTCTTTTCCAGGATCACCAGCACCAGCCGCTCCAGCTCATCGACCATGAGCAGCTTCAGGGTGGTCCGGGCACTGGCCTGGGCCAGGTCGGAAGGGGGCTCCAGGGGCGGCAGGCCCCCCTTCAGGAGGAAGAAGATCCGCCCCTTCTCCATGCGGGCGAGGTACTTCCAGGGCAGGTGTCCGGCTCCCAGGCGGCGCGCCAGCTGACGCGGAAGGCCCTGGTGCTCCACCGTGACCCCCATTTCGTCCACGAGCACATGGGTGCCTTCGATGAGCACGAGGCCCAGGGTGGAAAAGAGCAGCAGGAGCCCCCCCAGGAGGCACAGCAGCACCGAGACCACCAGCACCAGCCAGATGCGCGCGGTGGGTTCGCCCAGGGCCAGGGCCTGGTGGAGGATGGCGGTGAGCCCCTGCACGGCGTCCACCAGCATGTTCATGGCCCGCAGTCCCACGAGCCAGCTCCCCGCGCAAAGGAGCACCGCCAGGGCGCGCTGGGCCATGCTGGGGCGGAAGACCAGGGGGGACGTCGTCGACATGCTAGGCGCCGGCCATTTCCAGGAGGATGCCCTGGGCCGCCGCGGCGGGGTCCGGTGCCTGGGTGATGGGCCGGCCCACCACCAGCCAGGTGGCGCCCGCGCGCAGGGCCTGGGCGGGCGTGACGACCCGGGCCTGGTCCTGGGTGGCGACCCCGCCGGGGCGGATGCCGGGGGTCAGGCGGTGGAAATCCGCGCCACAGGCCTCCCGCACCTGGGCGGCCTCCTGGGCCGAGCACACCACGCCGTCGCAGCCGCATTCCTTGGCCAGGCGGGCCAGGTGCAGGGCCAGGTCCCCGGGTTCGGCGGTGGAACCCAGGCGGGCCAAGGCTTCGCGGTCCAGGCTGGTGAGCACGGTGACGCCCAGGAGCCGCGTCCTGCCGCCCCGCTGGCGGTGGGCCTTCACGGCCTGCGCCGCCGCCTCGATCATGGCCGGTCCGCCCTGGGTGTGGATGGTCACCAGGGAGGGGTCCATGGGAAGCAGGGCATCCATGGCCCGGTGGACGGTGTTGGGGATGTCGTGGAGCTTCAGGTCCAGGAACACCGGCGCGGCCTTCTGGACCTCCCGCACGAAGGCCGGTCCCTCCGCGCAGAACAGTTCGAGCCCCACCTTGAACATGCCCGCCCTGCCCGAGAGGGTCCGGGCCAGGGCCAGCGCCTCCGCGCCCGTGGGAACGTCCAGGGCCACGACGAGCCGGTCGATGATGGATTGGGCCACGGTCATGCGCTCACCCCCGCTTGGAGCATTCTGTCAGATCCGGAGCCGCGCGCATCAACCGATCCCGGCCCCCTGCAGCAGCCCGGTGAGGGCGCCCACCACCATCTGGGCCCAGTAGTGGAAGCCGCGGCGCAGGGGCTTGGAGGAATAGCTTGCGTGGAGCCGGTCCTTGAGGAGGGGGTAGTTTCCGTCCGGATCCAGCACCGCGGCGGTCACCGGGCTTTCGAACTCGAAGGTGGCCCAGCGGTCCTGCCCGTCCCAGGTGAGGCGCCTTTCGGAACGGTCTTCCAGCCTCACCCAGAGGGTGATGGGGACGCGGATCCCGCCCCGGCGCTCCAGGGTGATCACGCCGCGCCTTCCGGGCGCCGCGGGCTGGGGCGCCGCGAAGACGGCGCCCTTGGGGGAATCCATCCAGCCGCCCTCCATGACCTCGCGCACCTCCACCTTGGCGATGGCCATGTCCAGCACGTCGGTGCCGTCCAGCCAGTCCCGCCAGAAGGAGGAGAGGTCCCGGCCCGTGACGCGTTCGGCCACGCGCCGGAAATCCCGGCCCGTGGGGTGGCGGAAGGCGAACTCCCGCGCGTAGGTCTGCATCACCTGCTCCATCTGGGGCCGTCCGACCATGGCCTCGAGCTGGGCCAGCACCAGGGCGGGCTTGGCGTAGGCCGCCACCGCGTACGACAGGAAGCTGCGGGCCTGGAAGCTGGGCCGCGAGATGGGATCCGTGGACGGATCCAGCCAGTATTCGATGTTCTCCAGGGCGTCCGTGCCCACCTGGAACCGGCGGCCGCCGAGGATGCTCTGGTAGGCGCGTTCCATGGCCCGCTGGGTGAACCAGGTCGTGAGCCCCTCGTCCAGCCAGGCCTCCTCCACCTCGTTGGAGGCCACCATGCCGTGGAACCACTGGTGGCCGATCTCGTGGACGGTGGTCATCTCCGGGTCGAGCCGGAATCCGATGGGGTCGAAGCGTTTGGAGGAGGCCGTCACCAGGGTGGGGTACTCCATGCCGTTGACGCCCCGGGCCTCGGCCGGCACGTCCACCACCGTCAGCACGGGGTAGGGGTAGGGGAAGAACCACTCGGCGCCGTGGCGCAGGGCGACCCGCGCGGCGAACATCTGGCGCTCGAGGTTGGTCTTGTTCTCCGGCTGGTAGTAGCAGAACACCTGGACGCCCCGGTACTCGAAGCTCTTGAAGCTCCAGCTGCGCGCGGGCATGACCGCCCAGGCGAAGTCGTGCACGTCCTCCGCGTGGAGCTTCCAGATGACGTTGAGCTTGCGCTTGGGGTCGGGGGTGACGTCGTCCTGGGTCCTGAAGTTCGTCTGCGTGCCCACGTGCGCCAGCAGCAGCGCGTTGGGAAGGGACAGCTCCACGTCGTAGGTGCCGAAGTCCGCGAAGAACTCCGTGCGCGCGTGGTAGGCCGCGCAGGTCCACCGGTCCCCCTGGTAGACGCCCGCCTTGGGGAACCACTGGGCCCCCATGAGGAAGTTCCCCGAGCCCTCCCCGCTCCACCCCGTGCGCGCCAGCGCCTTGGGGAACCGGCTCTCCCAGGCGATCTCCAGGCGGATCGTCTCCCCCGGCGCCACGGAACGCCCCAGGCGCACCCAGTACACCGTCTCGTCCTCCCCGAAGTGCCCGTCCAGGCTCCGCCCGTCCAGGGTCACCGACAGGAGCCGGCAATAGCCGTAGCTTCTCGGATTGCGCGCGTCGAACCCCCGGAACTCCGGATCCCCCTGCGCCTCCTTGGCCAGGATCGACTGCGGCCCCTTGAAGGCGTTGAGGTACAGGTGAAGCGGGAACTCCGCCGTGGGCGCCGTGCCCGTGTTCCGCCAGGACAGCGTCTCCCGCCCCTCCAGCGTCTTCCCCGGCCAATCCAGCGCCGCCTCGATGCGATAATTGGCGATCCTGGGCGACTTGGGCTTGTCGAACCAGTGCCCAGGATCGAAAGCCCCCAGGCTCCAGCACCCCAAAGCCAATAACGCCAATTTCACCAGTCGCCGCATGTGTTCCCTCGGATCGGCCTTGAGATTAGCGCAATCCGCCTTTGCATTGGTCCCCCACCGGTGATAGGATTACTTTTCCGGCGCGGGGTGGAGCAGTCCGGTAGCTCGTTGGGCTCATAACCCAAAGGTCGCAGGTTCAAATCCTGCCCCCGCTACCAATCGAAAAGGTTCGGCATTTGCCGAACCTTTTCTCATTTCTGGGCCCAAATCGGAGCCGGCAGGATTTGGACCTGCGATCGGCAATGGCGCGCAGGTAGGGGAAGGCGGGGGACGCGTGAGCGTTCCCCGCCGGTCCGCCGCAGGCGGATCCCCGTGCGCAGCCAGTGCCGCGGGGTGAGCGCCAGCGAACCCAGGTTCAAATCCTGCCCCCGC
>MTLE01000135.1_pt1 | contig 121156 bp, 107 predicted proteins | sample 1982461 | NCBI WGS metagenome assembly MTLE01 (sample SAMN05712605, study PRJNA340218) | biofilm metagenome | isolation source: sample SPL anode biofilm adapted to -200 mV | place: USA | collected 2012-02-03
CGTGAATACGGGTAAAGATCAGCTATTAAAGGGGGGGAACATGGGGCGAAGGTTTACGTACTCAGCATAAAAAGGAGGCTGATATGGAAGAGGAACGGAAAAGCAGGCGGGTTGCGGCTGGGGCATTACTGCTGGTGGCGGGCGGGATCGTCGGTGCGAGTGCGGCCCTGCTGATGGCGCCCCAGTCCGGGCGCAGGACCAGACGCGATATCTCCCGCTGTGCCCAGAAGGTTAAGACGCGGGCCGACGAGAAGATGGAGGATATCGCGGTGAGCATCTCCGATCTGGTGGAAACGGTGGGGGAGAAGACCGATGACCTGCTGGACAGGGGCAAGGACCTTGCCGGCGGCACCCGCAAGGAGCTGATCCGGCTGATCGAGGAGGGGGCTTCGGCACTGGAGAAATTCCGTGCCAGACTGCGCAGGATGTAGGCCAGTGTTCGTGTGACTGCCGCGGGAGGGGAGAGAGCCGGATGGCAATTGAGACATGTTGCCATCCGGCTCTTGTTGTGTCTGGGTTCGGGAGGTGGAGGCAGCCTCCGTTCTCTCCGGATGACGAGTAACCGTATTTCAGCCCGCCTCGCCGAAACCGGGGATCAGCTGGCTGAAGTAGTGGATCGACTGGTAGGTTGACGACGGCTCTGGCTTGAGCCGGGAACTGAAGCGGCTGATGTACACCAGGTATCTGATACCGAAGCGCGCGGCGGTGCCCAGATTGGTCTCGCTGTCCTCCCCCAGCAGGGTCCTCCCGGGATCATAGGGGATGTAGCGCCGCAGTTCGCCCCAGAAACGGTCGTCCTCCTTGGGAAGCCCCACCTGGTGGGCGGAGACAATGCCGGTGAAATAGGGGCCTAGCATGGTCTTTTTCATCTTCAGGTCGAGGGTCTTTGAGTGGGCGTTGGTGACCAGCCAGGCCGCCTTGCCGTGCTGTCGCAGAAAGAGCAGGAACTCCACCACGTAGGGGTGCACGCTGATCAGGTGCTCCACCTCCTTCTTGAGCAGCGGTATATCCAGGCGCAGGTGGCTCGACCAGTAGTCCAGGTCGGTCCAGTTGAGGGTGTTCTCCTGGGAGTTGAACAGGGCATAAAGATGCTTCTTGGCCTGCTCCAGCGAGGTTTTGTTCCGCTCGGCCCAGCGCCGGGGGACGTGCTCCAGCCAGAAGTGGTCGTCAAAATGCCGGTCCAGCAGTGTCCCGTCCATGTCCAGCAGGACGGTGTCGATGGTTTTCCAGTCGATGTTCATGGGAATGCGATTCTCCGTCAAAGCCATTATGCGTCAGCGTCTATCTATGCGCTCCGCAACCATAGCAGAGCCGGGATGAAATGGACAGTTTGAAACTGCTTCCGGGATAGGGGCGGGGCAATCCATTGATTGACTTGGAGCGTTTCGTTCGCGTATATATATTCGTTCTCCATGAATCAGAACTACGTATACATCGAAACCTTTGGCTGCCAGATGAATGTGAACGATTCCGAGCGAATCCTGACCATGCTGGCCGATATAGGCTATGTGCCGACAGATGACCCGGCCCGGGCCCGCATGATCCTGCTCAATACCTGCAGCGTGCGTGCAGGGGCCGAGGCAAAGGTCTACCGTCGCCTGGAAAATCTGGTGGTACTCAAGCGGCACAACAGTCGCCTGATCATCGGCGTCGGCGGCTGCGTGGCCCAGCAGGAGGGCGAGGCCCTCCTGGAGCGCATCCCCAAGCTGGACCTGGTCTTCGGCACCCACAACCTGCACCTGCTGAACGACATGGTGCTGGCTGCCGAGCGGGGCGAGCGGAAGAGCGAGACCTCCTTCATCGACAACGACCAGCGCCTGGACCTCTTTCCCCCCATCAGGGGGACGGCTCGGTCCAGCAGCTTCGTGACCGTCATGCAGGGGTGCGAAAACTACTGCTCATACTGCGTCGTGCCCTACGTACGGGGCCCGGAGATCAGCCGGCGCTCCGGGGATGTCCTCCATGAGGTCCGGCAACTGGCTGATCAGGGGGTACGGGAGGTGGCGCTCCTGGGACAGAACGTCAACTCCTACGGCCTGAAGAGCAGCGCAGAGCCAAGCTTCGCTGAGCTCATCAGGCTGGTCGCCGCCGTGGACGGCATCAGGCGCATCCGCTTCTTCACCTCCCATCCCAAGGACATGTCCCCTGAGCTGATCGCCTGCTTCGGCGATGTGCCGGCCCTCTGCGGCCAGCTCCACCTGCCGGCCCAGTCGGGAAGCAACAACGTGCTTGCGCGCATGGGACGAGGCTATACCCGTGAAGAGTACCTGGAAAAAGTCCGCGCATTGCGGGCGGTCCGTCCCGACATCGTCTTCACCGGCGACATGATCGTCGGTTTTCCGGGCGAGACCGAGGATGAGTTCCAGGAGACCCTCTCCCTGATGGAGGAGGTGCGGTACATCGACCTGTTCTCCTTCGCCTATTCGCCGCGCCCCGGCACCAGGGCCGCGGAGCTGGCCGACGACCTCAGCCGCGGGGAAAAGCAGCGCCGCCTGGAACAACTGCTGGCCATGCAGAAACGCATCACCATGGAGATCAACGGGGCACTGCTTGGTACGCGCCAGACCGTGCTGGTGGAGGGGGAGGGGAAACGCCCCGGCCAGATCTCCGGCAAGGCCGACAACGGCCGCACCGTCAACTTCAGCGGCGACAGGAGCCTGATCGGTACCTTCGTCGATCTGCGAATCATTCAGGTGTTCCAGAATTCGCTCCTGGGGGAACTGCTCCCGGGGTGACCAACTTGAAATCTTCAGAGGGAAACCATGTCAACAGAAAGCGTAGCTCCATCCAACTTCCTGCGTACGATCATCGATGACGATCTGAAAAGCGGCAAGCACGGCTCAATCGTGACCCGCTTCCCGCCCGAGCCCAACGGCTATCTGCACATCGGCCATGCCAAGTCCATCTGCCTCAACTTCGGCCTGGCCCGGGATTTCGGCGGCCGCTGCCACCTGCGCTTTGATGACACCAATCCGGCCAAGGAGGATAGGGAGTACATCGAATCCATCAAGGAGAGCGTGCGCTGGCTCGGTTTCGACTGGGGAGAGCACCTGTACTACGCTTCCGACTATTTCCAGCAGCTCTACGACTGGGCCGAGTACCTGATCCAGCAGGGCAAGGCCTATGTTGAGGACTTGAGCGCCGAAGAGATCCGCGCCCATCGCGGCACCCTGACCGAACCGGGAAAGGAGAGCCCCTTCCGCAACCGCTCCGTTGAGGAGAACCTGACCCTGTTCCGCGCCATGAAGAGGGGCGAATTCCCCGAGGGGAGCAGGGTCCTGCGGGCCAGGATCGACATGTCCTCCCCCAACCTGAACCTGCGCGACCCGGTGCTGTACCGCATCATCCACGCCCCCCATCCGCACGTGGGGGACAGCTGGCGCATCTACCCCATGTACGACTTTGCCCATGGCCAGTCCGACGCCATCGAGGGGATCACCCACTCCATCTGCACCCTGGAGTTCGAGGACCACAAGCCGCTGTACGAGTGGTTCCTGGACAACCTGCCGGTGCCGGCCCGGCCGCGGCAGTACGAGTTCGCCCGGCTCAATCTGACCTACACGGTGATGAGCAAGCGCAAGCTGAACGAGCTGGTCACCCAGCGCATCGTGGGTGGATGGGACGACCCCCGCCTGCCGACCCTGATGGGACTGCGCCGGCGCGGCTACACCCCCGCCTCCATCCGTGCCTTCTGCGAGCGCATCGGCGTCGGCCGGGGTGACTCCTGGATCGATATGTCGGTGCTGGAGGAGTGCCTGCGCGAGGACCTGAACGAGCGGGCGCCGCGGGTCATGGGAGTGCTCAGGCCGCTCAAGGTGGTCATCGACAACTATCCCGAGGGGCAGGTGGAGGAGTTCGAGGCTGCCAACCATCCCCAGAAGCCGGAGATGGGCAGCCGTAAGGTCTCCTTTTCCCGAGAACTGTTCATCGAGCAGGACGACTTCATGCAGGAACCGTCCAAGGGGTTCTTCCGCATGGCCCCGGGCAAGGAGGTGCGCCTGCGCTACGCCTATATCGTCCGCTGCACCGGTGTTGTCAGCGACGACAACGGCGTCGTCACCGAGGTGCACTGCCAGTACGACCCGGCCTCGCGGGGGGGGACCGCCGCTGACGGCCGCAAGATCAAGGGGACCATCCACTGGGTGTCGGCCCCCCATGCCGTTTCTGCCGAAGTGCGGCTGTTCGACTACCTGTTCAACGACGCCAATCCGGACAGGGGAGGGGTGGACTACAAGCAGTTCCTCAATCCCGATTCGGTGGAAATTCTGACCAACTGCAAGCTGGAGACGAGCCTGGCCACTGCCGGCAGCGACACCCAGGTGCAGTTCGAGCGCCTGGGCTACTTCCGCACCGACTCCGGGGACTCCCGGCCAGGCAGGCTGGTCTTCAACCGCAGCGTGACCCTGAAAGACACCCGCGCCAAGAAGTAACACATAAAGGAAGCGTACCTAATTATATGAAAAACAATCACAGCAGATTCGGCTATGTCTCCATCGTCGGTCGTCCCAACGTGGGCAAGTCCACGCTGCTCAACTGCATCATCGGCGAGAAGATCGCCATCACCTCGGACAAGCCGCAGACCACCCGCAACCGCATCCAGGGGATTCACAACATCGCCAACGGCCAGATCGTCTTCATCGATACCCCCGGCATTCACGCCTGCCATTCGCGCCTGAACAAGGGGATGGTGGACGCCGCCCTGGCAGCGCTGCGGGGGGTTGACCTGCTGCTTTTGGTGGTGGATGCGGGGGGCGCGGTTGACGACAGGCTGGTGCGCGACGTCTTGGGCGGCACAGGCACGCCGGTCCTGCTGGTGCTCAACAAGGTCGACCTTTTGGCTGACAAACGGGTTCTGCTGGAGAAAATAGCGGCCTGGTCCAAGCAGTACCCCTTCCGGGAGATCCTGCCGATCTCGGCCGGAAGCGGCGAGGGGGTGGATGGGCTAATCGAGACGGTTTGCGGCTACCTCCCCGAGGGGCACCCCCTGTTCCCCGACGACATTCTCACCGACCTGCCTGAGAGGTTCATCGTGGCCGAGATGATCCGCGAGAAGATCTTCCGCCTGACCCGCGACGAGATCCCCTATTCCACGGCTGTCACGGTGGAGAGTTTCACTGAGCGCCCCAATGGCGTGGTGGCCATCTCCGCCGCCATCTGTCTGGAACGCCCCAACCAGAAGGGGATCATCATCGGCAAGAAGGGGGAGATGCTGAAGAAGATCGGCAGCCAGGCCCGCCACGATATCGAGCGACTGCTGGGCACGCGCGTCTTTCTGGAGCTGTTCGTCAAAATCGAGGAGAACTGGAGCGAGCGCACCTCGAAACTGAGGGAGTTCGGCTACGAGTAGGGATCTGCTAGAGACCGGCGGCCATTTAAGAGTTCAACCCCTGGAAGGAAACACATGAAACCTCTCGTCGCCCTGGTGGGCCGTCCCAATGTGGGCAAATCAACCCTGTTCAACCGTCTCTTGGGGCATCGCCGCGCCATCGTGGATGATACCCCCGGCGTCACCCGTGACCGTAACTACGCCCTGATCAGCCGCTTCGAGAAGCCGTTCATCCTGATCGACACCGGCGGGTTCGAGCCGGTTACCGAAGATCGTCTGTTGCAGCAGATGCGCGAGCAGTCCAGTCTGGCCATGGAAGAGGCCGACGTGATCATCTTCATGATGGACGCCCGCAGCGGCCTGACGCCGGCCGACGTGGAGGTGGCCAACATGCTGCGCCGCGTCAAGAAGCCGGTCATGTACGTGGTCAACAAGGTGGATGGCGAGAAGCTGGAGAACGATTCCGCAGAGTTCTACTCCCTGGGGGTGGAGAACCTGTACACCATCTCGGCCGAGCACAACCGCGGCGTGTACGATCTGATGGATGACCTGCTGGGACTGTTGCCCCCGGACAGCGGCCCCGAATCCGGCGAAGAAATCACCCGCATTGCGGTGGTCGGGCGCCCCAACGTGGGCAAATCGTCCCTGGTCAACCGCCTGCTGGGGTTCGAACGGGTGGTGGCCAATCCCACTGCCGGCACGACCCGCGATTCCGTCGACACGCTGTTCATGTGCAACAAGAAACCGTACCTGTTGATCGACACCGCCGGCATCCGCCGCAAGGGGAAGACCACCGAGAAGCTGGAGAAGTACAGCGTGGTGGATGCCCTGCGCAGCATCGAGCGGGCCGACGTGGTGCTGGTGGTGCTGGACGCCACCCAGGGGGTGACGGAGCAGGACGAGCGCATCGCCGGATACGTGCACGAGGCGGGCAGGGCGTGTGTGTTCGTGCTCAACAAGTGGGACGCCATCGAAAAGGACAACAGCACCTTCGGCTTGTACGTGGACAAGGTCAGGACCGGCTTTAAGTACCTGGCCTATGCGCCCATCGTCTTTGTTTCGGCCATGACCGGCCAGCGCACCGCCAAGGTCATGGAATCGGTGGACGAGGTCATGGAGCAGTTCAGCCGCAGGGTGACCACCTCCGACCTGAACCGCGTCTTCTCCGAAGCCACCAGTTCCCACCATGCGCCGCTGGCCCATGGTCGGCGGGTGAAGTTCTATTTCGCCACCCAGGTAAGCACCCGCCCCCCCTGTTTTGTCGTCTTCACCAATCAGCCTGACAGCATCCACTTCTCCTACGAGCGTTACCTGATCAACCAGTTCAGAGAGGCCTTCGGTTTCAACGGCACCCCCTTGAGGATCATTTTCAGGGGGAGGGAGAAAAACAGCCCCTCACGCAGGCCTGTTAAGGATTCATAAGACTTTACTTGCCCGATTCGATGGGATATATTTTCGGCATTTATCTTCTCAATCACACGTGAAACGGGGCAGCGGGGCATGAGTCTTGTCGGAAACCTGGAAGAGCTCGATCTTGGCGAGATACTGCAGATCATCGGCCTCAGCAGGAAATCGGGAACCCTTTCCCTGCGGAGCACGGGGTGCGAGGCGGTTATCGTATTCAGCCATGGCCAGGTCGTCCGAGCCTCCTCCAGCCAGTTCCCCCAGAGCCTGGGGGAACTGCTCACCAAAAGCGCCGTCATCGATCCCATCATCCTCCGTAAAGCCCTGGCCCTGCAGCAGTCCGAGGGATTCCTGGAGCGCCTCGGCGCCATCCTCGTCAAACATTTCAACATCAACTCGGAGGTGATCGAAGAGGTTGTGGCTCGGCAGGTGGAGAAGGTGGTGCTCTCCCTGTTCGATCTGACCAGCGGCTCTTTCGATTTTCAGGTTCAGGACCTGGTGGAAACGGTCTATGACACCAGGATGGACCCGCTGCAGTTCATGCTCAAGCAGGGGCTGAATCCGCAACTGCTGGCCATGGAGGGGGCGCAGGAAGAGAGGCGCCGGGTCGATGACGGGGAGGCGGTTTTTGATCGCCCGTCCGGCCGCGTGGTGGCGGAACCGCGCAACCCGCTGGTGGTGGTGGATGACGATGGGCCCACGCTGCAGGCCGTGACCGCCGGGTTGCGGAAAGCAGGGTATGAGGTGTATCCCCTGGGGCACAGCGAGGATACGCTGATCACGGTGGAGAGCCTGATCCGCAAGGGCGACCGTCCCACGGTCCTGATCGACCTGATCATGCCCAGGATAGACGGAACCGGAGTCCTGGGGGGGATCGAGCTGATGGAACAGCTGCAGGGGAGTTTCGGCGACCTCCCCCTGATCCTGATCAGCGACTACCGCTACGGGGAGGCCGAGGCCCACGCCCGTGAGCGTGGCTGTCCTCTGCTCATCAAGCCGCGGCGCTCGGAGATCACCAGGCCGGAGGTGCTGGGTGAGTTCATCGATCTGCTGCTTGTGGAGATCGATCGCATGAACGGTGAAGCGGAAGCGTCCCGGGAGCGGAAAAACGTTAACCTGGGGGATGAGCTGCGCCTGGAGATGGAGGGCGATGCAGCCCCCGCCCCGTCCAGCGGGGAAGCCGTGGGCGGAGCTGAAACGCTGTTGGGGGGAATGCTGGAGGAGTTGAAGAACGCCGATACCCAGGGGGGTGTAGCGCTCCTGCTGCTGCGTTTCGCGGCGGAATTCATGAACCGGGCCGTGGTATTTGCCGTACGCGACATGGTTGTTTCCGGTGTGGGGCAGTTCGGCATCTCCGATGACGCGATCACGGGGGACGAGCGGGTGCGGGCCATCAACTTCCCCCTGGGATGGGACTCCATGTTCCGGGAAGCGAAAAAAAGCGGGCGCTCCGGCATATTCACGCCGGCCATGACTCCGCTGGACTGCCAGATCCTCAAGCAACTGGGAGGCGGTACGCCGTCGGAAGTGTTCATCGGACCGATCATGGGCAGTTCCGGCCTGATCGGTTTTCTGTACGGCGACAACCTGCCCGATGGCGGACCGCTCAGCGGGACCGAAACCCTGGGCATGTTCCTGGCCCTGGCCGGCAGCGCCATGGAACGGGGATTGCAGCCGTTGCGGGGGCGCGCGTGATCGGTCGTCCCGTTTCCCCCGATTTCAGGCTGATAGTTCGTTGCACTCCCCGTGACCAGGATTTCGCTGCTGACGCCCATGACGAACGATCGCGGTGAAGCGTCGCACGGCCTCCCCCAGGAATTCCTGTCGGAGGCTGAAGAGATCGTCGACCATCTGGCCGCCGACCTGGCAGACCTGGCCGATACGGTGGGAGGGAAGGACGAGGACCCCGACCTGCTCAACGCCATCTTCCGCGCTGCCCATTCCCTGAAGGGATTGGCCGGGCTGTTCGGTTTCAGTGCCATCTGCGAGCTGTCCCACCAGATGGAGAGCCTGCTGGACCGGCTGCGCCTGGGAAAACTCGAGCTGAAGAAACCGGTCATGTGGCTTTTGTTCGAGGCGCAGGCGCTGCTCAAGTCGCTTTTGCGGGATGTGTCCGAAAGCGGGCAAACGGCCCACGGCGATGAGATCGCCGCCTGCGGCGCCAGGATCGATGCAACCCTTTCATCTTCCACGGAACCGGAACAGAGCCCCCCTTTGGATCGACTCGGCCTGCCCGATGAACGGCTCTCCTCTCTGACCGAGTACGAACAGCACCGCCTGCGCGAGAACCTGGAGAAGGGGAGGAATCTCTACTCCATCCATGCGTCCTACGATCTGGCCAGCTTCGACGACCAGCTGACCCGGCTCTCCGATGCCCTGAAGCGCCATGGCGAGATCATCAGCACCCTGCCCGGCGCCGGTGACGACCCGGATAGGGAGATCGGCTTCGACATCCTCTTCGGGTCGGCCGAAGATGAGGAAGAGCTGCGGCAACCCATGGCGGGCGGGATCGTCTCCGTTGTGAGCCTGCCCCCCTCCTGTTCCTCCCCTCCGGCTGCAGAGGAAGAAGCGGTGCCTCACCCCGCGCCGACGGAGGGCGTCCCGACCCAGCCAGGGCGTGCAGAATTGGCGCTCACCACGGCCCGGGACGAGGCGCTTTCCGCCAAGAGCGTAAGTCGAACGGTTCGTGTGGATATCGCCAAACTGGACGAATTGATGCACATCGTCGGCGAGCTGTCCCTGGCCCAGACAACCATCAGCGATATCGCCCTGCGCATGCGCCACCGGGAGTTCTCGCCACTGGCAATGGATCTGGTCAAGGCATCGCGCCAGTTGGAGCGGAGACTGGCCTCCCTGCGCAAGGGGGTGGCGGAGATCCGCATGATCCCGGTGGGGCAGCTGTACGAGAGGATCTCCCTGATCGTGCGCACCGTTGCCCGCCAGCAGGGCAAACTGGTGCAGCCCACGTTCTTCGGCGGCGAGACGGAGTTGGACAAGCTGATCATCGAAGAGATCTCCGATCCGATGATGCACATCGTCAGAAACGCCGTTGATCACGGTATAGAGACTCCTGAGTGTCGGGCTGCCCTCGGCAAGCGGCAGAGCGGGGTGATCAGCGTTTCCGCCCGCCAGAAGGGGAGCCATGTGATCATCGAGGTGGAGGATGACGGAGGCGGCATCGATCTGGAGAAGATCAGGGCCATTGCCGTGCGCAACGGGCTTGTGCCCTCTGGGACAGGGCTCTCCGACGGGGAGGCGCTGGAGCTCATATTCCAGCCCGGGTTCTCCACCAGCGACCAGGTCAGCGACGTTTCAGGGCGCGGCGTGGGGATGGACGTGGTCAGGAACAACATCGCCGCCATCTCCGGCATGATCGATGTGGAAACCGTCAGGGGCTCGGGCACCCGCTTCATGATCACGCTCCCCATTACCCTGGCCATGATCAGGGCGTTGATCGTTTCCTGCGCCGGCAGAAACTATGCCCTGCCGATTACAGCGCTGCACGAATCACTGCTGGTGACCGCCGGCGACATCCGGGAGAATGGGGAGGGCGAGGCCATCCAGGTGCGCGGAGGGACCCTGCCGCTGCTCAGGCTGGAGCGCTTCTTGGGCCTTGAACGTCCGCAGGGGCGTCCGGACGAGTTCTACGTTGTCGTGGCCGGAATGGCGGAGATGCGCATGGGCGTGGTGGTTGATGATCTGTTGGGGCAGGAGGATATTGTGATCAAATCCCTGGGCGATCCGTTCAGGGGGCTTAAGGGGATCTCCGGGGCCACCGACCTGGGGGAGATGGGCACCATTCTTGTGCTGGACCCGGCAGCCATGATCGCCGCATCAGCCAGAAACGGGATGTGACGCGCCATGAACCATTCAGGAACGGATGACCGCGCAGCCATGAAACCGCCCGGGCACGGCCCATCTTACGCGCCGCTGGAACTCACCCTGGCGGGCCGCCGTGCCGCAGGATGCCTGGGAGAACCTGGAACAGCGCCGGATGACCGTCTAAGGGCGACGCCCGAGCAGCTGGAAATGCTCCGTATTGGCATCTGCCGGGAGTGCTACGGCATCGACATTATGGCCATCAGGGAGGTCATCAAGCCGCGGCGGGTAACCGAGATTCCCTGGACTCCGGCCCATGTCCTGGGGGTGATCTCCCTGCGCGGCTCCATGGTTCCCGTTGTCGGCATGGCCCAACGCCTGGGAATGGAGCCGTCCCACGGTGCTGGCAGTGAGCGGGTGGTCGTGGTCAGGTGTTCCCGCGGACTGGTGGGGTTGCAGGTGGACCAGGTCGGCCAGGTCGTTCGCGTGGCCAGGCGAAACATCCAGCCCCCCTGCTCCCCGCTGGGCAGGAGAGGGCCGGAGTTCGTCAGCGGCATCGCCCATCTGGATGGCCTCGCCATCGGTCTGCTGGACGTGGAACGGGTCGCGGACCTGGGCGACCTGATCAATCAGGATCGGGAGTAGCCTTGCCCCGGATGACCGGGAGGAGCGAACGAAAAGCGGCATACATGCCTGTCGCGTTTGCGGCAACGCCCAGGGAAAATCTCCTTCACCGGCGCAGGCATATGAAATGTGAAACGGCTGCCCTCACTCGCAGGAGCCAAGAGTGTCAAAGAAATCGACCGGTTCGTCCGTACCAGGGAGCAGTATTTCGCTGAAGGCCGGTGCTCTGGTTTCTTGTATGCTCTTCAAGTCTTTGGGTGTGCCAGCTGTTTTTTAAAGGATGAATTATCACAGGGAATCAGGAAAGGAAACGAGCGTGGAACAGAAATACAATCCAGCGGCGGTTGAGCAGAAATGGCAGCAGCAGTGGGAGACCGGCGCTTCATTTGCAGTTAATGAACAGTGTGACAGACCCAAATACTACCTGCTGGAGATGTTTCCCTACCCCTCGGGCAGAATTCACATGGGGCATGTGCGCAACTACTCCATCGGCGACGTCATCGGCCGCTTCAAGCGCATGCGCGGCTTCAACGTGCTGCACCCCATGGGATGGGACGCCTTCGGCATGCCGGCCGAGAACGCCGCCATACAGAACAAGAGCCATCCCGCCAAATGGACCTACGAAAACATCGACTACATGCGCGGCCAGCTGAAGAAGATGGGGCTCTCCTACGACTGGGGGAGGGAACTGGCCACCTGCGACCTGGAATACTACCGCTGGGAGCAGAAGATCTTCCTGGAGATGTTCGCCAAGGGGCTGGCCTACAAGAAAACCTCCTATGTCAACTGGTGCCCGAAGTGCGAGACCGTGCTGGCCAACGAACAGGTGGAGGACGGCGCCTGCTGGCGCTGCGACAGCCCGGTGCAGCAGAAGGAGCTGGACCAGTGGTTCTTCCGTATCACCCAGTATGCCGATGAACTGCTCTCGTACACCGAGAAGCTCCCCGGCTGGCCCGAGCGGGTGCTGGTCATGCAGAAGAACTGGATCGGCAAGAGCCATGGTTGCGAGGTGGATTTCCCCCTGGAGGGAGGCGCGGGCTCGGTCAGGGTCTTCACCACCCGCCCGGACACGCTCTTTGGCGCCACCTTCATGTCCCTGGCGCCCGAGCATCCCCTGGCCCGCCAGTTGACCACGCCGGACCGGCAGGATGAGGTGGAGCGCTTCATCGACAAGGTAAGGAACACCGACCGGAGCAAGCGCACCGCCGACGACTACGAGAAGGAGGGTGTATTCACCGGCTCCTACTGCATCAATCCCCTGACCCAGGTGCGCATGCCGATCTATCTGGCCAACTTCGTGTTGACCGATTACGGCACCGGCGCGGTGATGGCGGTTCCGACCCACGACCAGCGCGACTTCGAGTTCGCCAAAAAGTACGGCCTGGAGCTTCGGGTGGTCATCCAGCCCGAGGGAACGACCCTGGATCCGGCAACCATGGAGGCCGCCTACACCGAGCCGGGCATCATGGTCAACTCCGGAACGTTCGACGGCATGGGGAGCGAGGAGGCCAAGCAGGCCATCGCCGACCACCTGCAGGAGTTGGGCTCCGGCACGAAGACCGTCACCTACCGGCTGCGCGACTGGGGCATCTCCCGCCAGCGCTACTGGGGCAACCCGATCCCGGTGATCTACTGCGACTGCTGCGGGGTCGTTCCGGTGCCGGAGAAGGATCTTCCGGTGCGGCTGCCCATGGACGTGGAGTTCACCGGCGAGGGGGGCAGCCCCCTGGCCAGGCTGGAATCCTTCATCAACGTTCCCTGTCCCACCTGCGGGAAGCCGGCCCGCCGCGAGACAGACACCATGGACACCTTCGTGCAGTCCTCCTGGTACTTCCTGCGCTACTGCTGCCCCGATTTCCACGACGCCCCCCTGGACCGCACACGGGTGGATTACTGGATGTCCGTGGACCAGTACATCGGCGGCATCGAGCACGCCGTCTTGCACCTGCTCTACGCCCGCTTCTTCACCAAGGTGCTGCGCGACCTGGGGTATGTTGAGTGCAGCGAGCCGTTCACCAACCTGCTCACCCAGGGGATGGTGATCAAGGACGGCGCCAAGATGAGCAAGTCCAAGGGGAACGTGGTTGACCCCAACGCGCTGATCGAGCGCTACGGCGCCGACACTGCCCGGCTCTTCTCCCTCTTTGCCGCGCCGCCGGAGAAGGACCTGGACTGGAACGACCAGGGAGTTGACGGCTCATTCCGCTTCCTGAACCGGGTCTGGAAACTGGTCAACGACCGCCTGGAGCTGATCTCCGGCGCGGCCCCCCTGGTCGTTCCCGGCCTGACAGGGGAAGAGCGCACCCTGCGGCGGGCGGTGCACAAGACCATCCGCAAGGTGACCGAGGATATCGAGGGGCGCTTCCACTTCAACACCGCCATCGCGGCGGTCATGGAGCTTTTGAACGTGCTGCAGTCCGCGGACCTGTCCACACCCCAGGCCGGGGCTGTGATGAAAGAGGCGCTGGAGAGCCTGGTGCTGCTGCTGGCCCCCTTTGTGCCCCATATGACAGAGGAGCTCTGGCAGCGCATGGGGCATCCCGGCGCGCTCTCAACAACCCCCTGGCCGGAGTACGACCGGGAGGCTGCCGTGGATGACGAGGTGCTGATGGTCGTGCAGGTCAACGGCAAGCTGCGCTCCAAGATAACCGTGGCTGCCGGGAGCGACGAGGAGAGCTTGAAGGCGCTGGCCCTGGCTGACGACAAGGTTCAGCCGTTCCTGCAGGGGGTCCAGGTGCGCAAGGTCATCTGCGTCAAGGGCAAGCTGGTCAACATCGTGGTAGGGTAGGGAGACAGCATATGTCAGTTTCACAACAGATCGCGGGGCGGTCCGGCGTTCGCCGGGCCGCCATGGCCGTTTTTTCCATTGTTGCCCTGATGCTCCTGCTGGCCGGCTGCGGTTATCGACCCGCCGCCACGGCCGGCAATCGCCTGGGCCCCGACCACCGGCTCTGGGTGGCCTTCATCGCCAACGATACCGTCAGCCCCACGGCCCAGACCGTTCTGCGTCGGGCCCTGCTGGAAGAGGCCCACATCATGCGGGGTATCGCGCCGGCAGCCAGTTCCGCCGACGCCGACCTTCAGGTGAGCGGCTCCCTGCGCTCCTACTCCTCACGAGCCGTTTCCTACGGCATCTGGGAGGCGGACCAGAACCACGAGCGGGACGAGGACAGGGCCAAGGAATACCGGCTGACCATCGACGTGGAACTGGAACTGCGCAGCACTCGGGATCCGGGACTGGCCTGGAAGGGAACCCTGCGCGCATACCAGGACTATCCCGCCAATAACAACCTGGCCCTGCAACAGAGCGCCGAGGAGAAGGCCCTGGACGCGGCTGCGCGCAAGATAGCCCAGAAGTTCCTGATGGCGCTGGAGCAGTCCTACTGACATGACTCCCCAGGAGCTGGAGACATCCATCCGGGGCGGCAGGCTGCCCTTGATCAGCTATCTCTACGGCGAGGAATCCTTTCTGATCGAACGTGCCACCCGACTCCTCCTGGAGAAGGCTGTCGACCCGTCCCTCAAGGATTTCAACTTTAACGTGTTCTTCGGCAATGAATCGCGGGGGATCGACATCGTGGATGCGGCCCTGACCCTGCCCATGTTCGCCGAGCGGAGGGCCGTGCTGGTCAAACGGGCCGAGTTGCTCAAGGCCGACGCCCTGGAGGTTCTGCTGGAATATCTGCGCAATCCGGCAACGGGCACCTGCCTGGTATTCAACGGCCTGAAGATTGACCAGCGCAAGAAGTTCTTCCAGGAGTTGAAGAAACAGGGGGCACTGGTGGAGTACAAGCGCCTCTACGAGAACAAACTCTCCGCGTTCATCCTGGGTGAGGCCAAAACCCAGGGTAAGCCGATGGAGCCGGCTGCCGCCGACCTGCTGTCGTTCCTCATCGGCAACAACCTGCAGGAACTCTCCTCCCAGATCGAGAAGCTGGTGCTCTACGCGGGCGACCGTCCCCGCATCACCCTGGATGACGTGCGCGAAGTGGCCAGCAGCAGCAAGGCCTTCACCGTCTTCGAACTGGCCCGCTATCTGGGGGTCAGGGATCTGTCCTGCGCCCTGAAGAGTCTGGACACCCTCTTCCGCAACGGCGAGGAGGTCCCCATGATGCTGGGGGCTCTGGCCCGCCACTTCCGCCAGCTCTGGCGGGTCAGGGAGCTGCTGGACCAGGGGGCTCCCCAGTCCGACATCGGCCGCCAGGTGGGGATCAACCCCTATTTTCTGGGGGAATACCTGCAGCAGGCCAGAAACTTCCCGCGACCCGAGCTGCGCTCCATCTTCGAGGAACTGTACCGCTGCGACCTGGCCTCCAAGAGCGGCGGCCACCCCTACACCCTGATGCACGGCCTGGTGACCGGAATCTGCGGCGGATCTGTGGGGCAGGCCGTGGACGGCGGGTGATTATTCAGCGGTTATTCAAAAGAGCGGATACTCATCTCCCCAATCCTGCCAGATTTCTTCCATAGTCCCGTGTTGCCGGGATGTGGCGCGTATGTGGTGAAGAATCGAATGCGCAAAAACGCCGTGAAACCTGTTGATGAACGGTTTCACGGCGTTTTTGCGTCTGTATGGGGGAGAGAATGCGGGGCGGGCTCTTCTCGCCCTCAGAACAGAGGCATTTCTTCAGTCGTGCCTCAGTCGTCCTTCTTGATGCGCACGACCTGGCTGATCCCGGGCATGGCCTCGATCTCCTGGTCGTTGAGGGTGGCGGTGTCACCGATGACGCCGATGATGGTGCGGTTGGCGCCGGTGGACTGGTGGATGTCAAAATCGCGGTTGATCAGGTACTCCTTGATCTGGTCAAGAGCCTCTTCCGGGGCATGTTTCTTCATAATAATCAGCATGGTATGGAATAACCTCTCAATGGATGCGTAAGGGTAGTCAACGTTCACCTCTTCCCACAGAGGAAAGAAGGGGAGCGGCTAGGTTTCCTCTTCGTCGGCGTGGGACATGATCCGCTCCAGGCGCCGGGATTCGTCCACCACCCTCTCGAACAGGCGCACGATGGCGTCGCTGTCAAGGGGACCGGGATTTTCGTCCTTCATGCGGGCGAAGATGCGCTTCTCCCGTGACGGATCGAATACCGGCAGGTTCAGCCCCTTCTTGAGGTGACCGATCTCCAGGGCCAGACGGGCGCGCTCGTTGAAGATACGCAGCAGCACGTCGTCCAGAAGGTCAATACGTTTTCTGATCCCGTCTATGTCCAAAGTGCTCTCCGTTTAGAATTCTTTCCTGATGAAGGTGTCGTGCCTGCAGTTCACGTCATCCCGTTCAGGGTGGTCAATGGTGTAGTGCAGGCCGCGCGACTCCTTGCGCATCTGGGCGCAGGCCACGATCAGCTGGGCCACGGTGGCGATGTTGCGCAGCTCGATCAGGTCCGAGGTGATGATGACGTTCCAGTAGTACTCCTCGATCTCGCTCTGGATCAGTTCCACGCGGCGCATGGCCCTGGCCAGGCGCTTGTCCGAGCGGACGATGCCCACGTAGTTCCACATGAAGCGCCGGATCTCGTCCCAGTTATTGGAAACAACCACCATCTCGTCGCTGTTGGTGGCGGTGCCCGAATTCCAGAGCGGTATCTCCACCGCCTCCTGGCGCAGCTGCTTGATCGCCTCCACCGTGTGCCGATAGGCGCGGTTGGCGTAGACAGCCGCCTCCAGGAGCGAGTTGCTGGCCAGTCGGTTGGCGCCGTGCAGGCCGGTGAAGGTCACCTCGCCGATGGCGTACAGTGCCTTCAGGTCGGTCTCGCCGTTGGTGTTGACCGCCACGCCGCCGCACAGGTAATGGGCCGCCGGCACCACCGGCAGCCACTCCTTGGTCATGTCCAGACCCAGTTCCAGGCAGGTCTGGTAGATGTTGGGGAAACGGTTGCGCACCACGTCGGCCGGTTCGTGGGTGATGTCCAAAAAGACGCAGTCGTCGCCGCTGATCTTCATCTCGTTGTCGATGGCGCGGGCCACGATGTCCCGAGGCGCCAGGTCTTTGAGCTTGTGGTACTTTTCCATAAAGGCGGTGCCGTCACGCCGGCGCAGGATCGCCCCTTCGCCGCGCACCGCCTCGGAGATCAGAAATGATTTCCCCTGGGGGTGGAAGAGGGTGGTGGGGTGGAACTGCATGAACTCCATGTTGGCGATGGTAGCCCCGGCCCGGTAGGCCATGGCCACGCCGTCACCCGAGGCAATGTCAGGGTTGCAGGTGTACAGGTAGACCTTGCCCGCCCCGCCGCTGGCCATAAGCGTGATCTGGGACGAGAAGGTCTTGACCACCTTCCCCTTGATGTCCAGTACATAGGCGCCCAGACAGCGGTTTTCACAGGGGGGGACGTTGCAGATCTTGGCGGAGGTGATCAGGTCGATGGCGATGTGGTGTTCATGGATGGTGATGTTTTTGTGGTTGCGGGCCGCCTCCACCAGGGCGCGCTGGATCTCGCGGCCGGTGATGTCCTCGGCGTGCAGGATGCGCCGGGCGCTGTGCCCCCCCTCGCGGGTAAGGTCGTAGCTGGAACCCTTGGTGGTGAACTTGACCCCCCAGTCGATTAGGTTCCTGATGGTCTGGGGGCCTTCCTCAACAACCATGCGTACCACGTCCTCGTGACAGATACCTGCTCCGGCAACCATGGTGTCGTTGATGTGGGCGTCGAACGAATCCTCGGACGAGATGACAGAGGCGATCCCCCCCTGGGCATAGTTCGTGGCTGATTCCGAAACATCATACTTTGTGACAAGTGCAACGCGGCCATGATCTGCTGCCTGGAGGGCATAGGAGAGGCCGGCGATGCCGCTGCCGATCACGAGAAAATCACTTTCGATACGCATGTCAGGGGATCCCCTTGCGGATAAGGTGGATAAAACGTCTGGATTATTGTCTCCTGCTGCCGGTTTGTCAAGCAGAGAGGGACCCTGTGTGCCAGGCATCCTACCGTGCAGGGAGGGTGGAAATGATGTTTTTTTCAGCAGCCGCAGGGGTGGTTTCGGTATAACCAGTTGATTAACATTCAAAAGTGGAATCTGTTGTCACGGATTCCGCGCAGGTGGCTGTCACTGCCGGGGTGGGGATGAATGTGCGAATTATCCGGGGATCATGGCAACTCTGTATGACAAAAGCCGGGGATCGACATCCGTCACTCCCCGGCTTTCTCTCCTTTTGTTCCTCCCTTTGAAGGGGAAGAAGGATCAGCTTACGATGAGGCCTGAATTCCCGCCTCCAGCACGAGTTCACCATCCCTCAGGTCAACCCGCAGTTCGCCCCCCTCGCTAACTGTTCCGCCGATGATCGCCCGGGCTACTCTGGTCTCCAGTTCGCGCTGCAGGAAGCGCTTCAGCGGGCGGGCGCCGTAGACCGGGTCGTAGCCGCTCGTGGCGATGAAGCGTTTTGCCTCGTCGCTTAAGGTGAGGGTTATCTGGCGCTCCCTGAGGCGCAGAATCAGCTGCTGTGCCAAAAGGTCGGTGATCTTGACGATCTCGTCCGGATGCAGCGGCTTGAAGAGCACGATGTCGTCCACCCGGTTGAGAAATTCGGGGCGGAATCCTGCCCTGAGCTCGTTCATCACCATTCTGCGGGCATTGTCGCGGATATCCCCCTCAGGGGTGATACCCTCGATCAGGTGCGGCGCACCGATGTTGGAAGTCATGATGATAACCGTGTTCTTGAAGTTCACCGTCCTGCCGTGGCTGTCCGTGACCCGGCCGTCGTCCAGGATCTGCAGCAGGATGTTGAACACGTCCGGGTGGGCCTTTTCGATCTCGTCGAAGAGGAGCACACAGTACGGTTTGCGCCGCACCGCCTCGGTCAGCTGCCCCCCCTCCTCGTACCCCACGTAGCCGGGAGGAGCGCCGATCAGGCGTGATACGGCGAACTTCTCCATGTATTCCGACATGTCGATGCGCACCATGTTGTCTTCCGAGTCGAACAGCGCCTCGGCCAGGGTGCGGGCCAGCTCGGTCTTGCCCACACCGGTGGGGCCCAGGAAGATGAACGAACCGATGGGGCGGTGCGGGTCCTTGATGCCGGAGCGGGCCCTGAGCACGGCATCGGAAACCAGACGCACCGCCTCGTCCTGGCCGATGACCCGCTGGTGCAGGATGTCCTCCAGCCGGAGCAGCTTCTCCCGCTCCCCCTCCACCAGCCGCATGACCGGTATGCCGGTCCAGTTGGCCACGATCTGGGCGATCTCGTCCTCGGTCACCTCTTCCCTGAGCAGCTTCTGCCCCCCCTGGTTGGCGGCCAGGGTGGCCTCCTCGTTGTGCAGAGCCTTCTCCAGGCCGGGCATCTCTGAGTACTTCAGTTTTGAGGCCAGTTCCAGGTTGCTGTCCCGCTCGGCCTGTTCGATGTCGTGGCGGGTCTTCTCGATCTGCTCCCGTAACCCCTGGATGCGCTGGATGGCGCACTTCTCCGTTTCGTACTGGGCACGCATGGCGTTGGCCCGTTCCCGGTCGTCGGCCAGTTCCCTGCGTAGAGCCTCCAGCCGCTCCTGGCTGGCGCGGTCCTTCTCCTTCTTCAGGGCCACCTCCTCGATCTCCAGCTGCATCACCCGCCGGTTGATGGTGTCCAGTTCCGATGGCAGCGAGTCGATCTCCGTGCGCAGCATGGCGCAGGCCTCGTCCACCAGGTCGATGGCCTTGTCCGGCAGGAAGCGTTCGGTGATGTAGCGGTTGGAGAGGGTTGCCGCCGCCACCAGGGCCGAGTCCTGTATCTTGATGCCGTGGTGCACCTCGAAGCGCTCACGCAGGCCGCGCAGGATGGAGACCGTGTCCTCCACCGTGGGCTGCTCCACCAGCACCGGCTGGAAGCGCCGTTCCAGGGCGGCGTCTTTCTCTATATGTTGGCGGTACTCGTCCAGGGTGGTGGCGCCGATGCAGTGCAGTTCGCCCCGGGCCAGCATCGGCTTGAGCATGTTGCCGGCATCCATGGCCCCCTCGGCCTTGCCGGCGCCGACGATGGTGTGCAGTTCGTCGATGAAGAGGATGATGCGCCCCTCTCCCTCTTTGACCTCGTTGAGCACCGCCTTCAGGCGCTCCTCGAACTCGCCGCGGTACTTGGCCCCGGCGATGAGCGATCCCATGTCCAGGGCGAAGATGGTCTTCTTCTTCAGCCCTTCGGGGACGTCGCCGCGCACGATGCGCTGGGCCAGTCCCTCCACGATTGCGGTCTTGCCCACGCCCGGTTCACCGATCAGCACCGGGTTGTTCTTGGTCTTGCGGGAGAGGATGCGGATCACCCGGCGGATGTCCTCGTCCCGGCCGATGACCGGGTCAAGCTTGCCGCTCCTGGCCTGCTTTACCAGGTCGCGGCCGTACTTCTCCAGCGCCTCGTAGCTGGCCTCGGGGTTCTGGCTCTGCACCCGCTGGTTGCCACGCACGTCGGTGAGCGCCTTGAGCAGCTTCTCCCGTTCCAGGCCGGCCTGCTTCAGCAGCCTGCCGGCAGGGCTCTTGTCCCCCTCGGCCACCAGGGCCATCAGCAGGTGCTCCACGGAGACGTACTCGTCCTTGAGCCGTTTCGCCTCGTTTTCCGCCTCCACCAGGATGCGGGAGAGGCGCTGTGAGACGTAGATCTTGCCCGGTTCCGCTCCCGGTCCGGACACGCGGGGCCGTCGCTCCAGTTCCCCTTCGATCTCCTTCTCCAGCTGTTCAGGCCTGATATCCATGCGCCGCAGCAGGCGGGGGACCAGCCCGTCGGCCTGGTTCACCAGCGACCAGAGCAGGTGCTCGCCATCCACCTCCACGTGGCCGTAGGTTACCGCCTTGCTCTGCGCTTCCGCGAACGCTTCCTGGGATTTCTGTGTCAACCGGTTTATGTCCATGTCCAATTCCTCTCTTTTTGTTCCGAAAACTGTCCCCACTTCGTGAGCCATGCCAACCCATCCCGCCCGAGAGGGGATTCAACGTTTCGCTTCAGTTAAAACGGTAAGCACAGCTGGAACATAATTCAAGGAGCAAAACACGCCGGGGTACAAACAGTTTTTATTTGCAATGCCACGGCGATTATGGGTATGGTTCCTCGCATCGCGCCGAAGTCTTCAGCGGGCTTATCCGGACAGACCATCGATGGGAGGCAAACAACCATGCTGACGGCCAGAACCTGCGGAGTACTGCTTCATCCGACGTCGTTGCCGGGAAGGGGGGGCATCGGATCCCTGGGGGAAGATGCCCGCTGTTTCGTCGATCTGCTGGCGGACATGGGCATGTCGCTCTGGCAGGTGCTGCCGCTGACCCCTCCAGCCTGCGGCAACTCTCCCTACTCGGCCTTTTCCGCCTTTGCCGGCAACCCGCTTCTGATCGATTGCGATCAGCTGGTGGCGGAGGGGGACCTGGCAGAGTACTCCCCCCTTGATATCCCATTCACGGAGCGGGTGGATTTCGGCTCGGTCATCGAGTCCAAGCTGGCTCTCCTGCGCCGGGCAGCCGGCGCTTTCTTCGCCGCGGGCGTAACCGGGCGGATGGAAGAGTTCTGGCGCTTCTGCGATACCAATACCTGGCTGCATGACTACGCTCTCTTCATGGCCATCAAAGAGCAGCGGAACGGTGCCAGCTGGCATCGCTGGCCAGCCGCCATGGCGCGGCACACGCCGGCAATGTACGAGAAACTCTCCGTGCAACTGGGGCCGGAGATCGGCGTCCAGAAGTACATGCAGTGGCAGTTTTTCCGCCAGTGGCGTTCGCTGCGCGACTACGCCGCCAGCCGGGGGATCAGGCTGGTGGGCGACATGCCGCTTTTCGTGGCCTACGATTCCGCCGATGTCTGGAGCAGGCGTTCCCTCTTCTTGCTTGATGAAAAGGGACGCCCTCTGTGTATGGCAGGGGTACCGCCCGACTATTTCAGCGCAACGGGCCAGTTGTGGGGCAATCCGCTCTATGACTGGCAGGCGCTTGAGGGGCAGGGGTTCGATTGGTGGATCGAGCGCTTCCGCCACCTGTTCACCCTCTACGATGCTGTGCGTATCGACCATTTCCGCGGCTTCGAGGCTGCCTGGCATGTTCCCGCCGGCGAGCGGACCGCCAAACGGGGCGCCTGGGTGGAAGGGCCGGGGAGCGTGTTCTTCGACGCCGTCGGCGCGGCCCTGGGGAAACTGCCCATCATCGCCGAAGACCTGGGAGAGATCACCCCGGCTGTGGAGGAACTGCGCGACCGCTACGGCTTTCCCGGCATGAAGATCCTCCAGTTCGCCTTCGACTCCGGCTCGGCCAACCCCTATCTGCCGCACAACCACACCAGGAACTGCGTGGTGTACACCGGTACCCACGACAACTGCACCACCAGGGGGTGGTACGACGGCCTCTCTCTCGAACAGCGCCGGGAGGTGCGGCACTACATCGGCTGCACGTCGGAAAAAATTGTGGAAGGAATGCTCAGGATGGCGCTGATGTCCGTGGCTGACATGGTTATTCTTCCCTTTCAGGACCTGCTCGGCCTGCCCGCCGATGCGCGCATGAACGTTCCCGGAACAGCCGAAGGTAACTGGGGATGGCGTTTTTCCTGGGATATGGTTCCGCGACGCCTGGGGGCCGACCTGGCCGAGATGGTGAAACGGTATGGGCGCAGCATGGGCAATTTCTGATAACTGTCTGAATTATGGCGTGTTTTATGCGCTGTTTAACCGAAATGGAAAGCGGCAAGCTGGTGTTGTCAGGATTCCGGGTAAATAGTCTTGACAAACGGTATCCATTGCATATACTTGCATGCTTTGATTTTACTGTACTATCGCCAGGCATAACGGAAGCCATCACGTGAAGATATCCATCGATCATATAAGTGAAAAACCCCTCGCGCTGCACAGCCAGGAACCGGCTCTGTCGTTTCCGCTCCTGGCGCAGATGCAGGCCGACGGTACCTGCTCCTTCATTGGTCCCGTCCGCTGCGACGCGACCGTGGTGCGCGAATACGATCACGTGCGGGTGACGGGGCGCATCACGGTGCCGGTGGCGCTGGTCTGTTCACGCTGCCTCGTCGACTACGAGTCCCTGCTGGATTCCTCCTTCACCATAATCTTCAGGAAGGCGACGGCCGAGGAAGGTGTTCTGGAGGAGGAGACCGAACTCAGCGAACAGGATCTGATCGCATCCTGTTATCATGGCGACGAGATCGACATGACCCACGAGATCGAAGAACAAATTTCCATGGAAGTACCCGTTCAGCCGCTCTGCGGCGACAGTTGCAAGGGGCTCTGCCCCGAGTGTGGAACCGACCTGAATCACGACACCTGTTCCTGCTCGGCCAGCCAGTTTAATTTCAAGTTCAGTGCACTCAAGGATTTCAAGGCGTCCAGATAACACATACCATGGTGGCGGACGATCCGCTCCACCGGAAAAAGGAGAGACAGCATGGCGGTACCCAAGAAAAAAACATCCAAGTCACGTAAAAACATGAGAAGGGCACATGATTTTCTCACGACCCAGTCCGTCTCGGTCTGCCCCCAGTGCAAATCCCCCAAACTGCCCCACCGTGTCTGCCCCACCTGCGGCACCTACAAGGGAAAAGAAGTACTCGACGTTGCCAAAGCCTCTTAAGGTTTGCGACCCGTCGTGACACCATCAGGGGTAATGAGAATAGCTGTTGACGCAATGGGTGGCGACAATGCCCCGACCATCGAGGTCGAAGGCGCTGTCGCCGCCTGTCGTGAATTCGGCATCCCCATAACGCTGGTTGGAGACCAGGAACGGCTCAGGAAGGAATTGGAGCTACACCACTGTTCCGGGCTGGATATCGATATCTTCCATGCCAGCGAAGTGGTCGGGATGCATGACTCCGCGTCCGATGCCATACGGCGCAAGAAAAACTCGTCGGTTCGGCTGGCATTTGAACTGGTGAAAGAAGGGAAGGCTTGCGCCGCGGTGAGTGCCGGAAACTCCGGTGCCACCATGGCCGCGGGCATGTTCGTGCTCAAGCGTATCAAGGGAATTGATCGTCCGGCCATCGCCCAGGTTTTTCCCACCCTGAAGGGGAAGACGCTGGTGCTGGACATTGGCGGCACGGTGGACTGCAAGCCGATCCATCTGGCGCAGTTCGCCATCATGGGTGAGGTGTACGCCCGTTACGTCATGGGAATTGCCGATCCGGTGGTTGGCCTTCTATCCAATGGCGAGGAAGAGTCCAAGGGCAACGAACTGACCCGTGAAACCAACACCCTGCTGCGCAAAACATCGCTGAACTATGCAGGCTATATCGAGGGGCGTGACATATTCAAGGGGCAGATCGATGTGGTGGTCTGCGACGGCTTCGTGGGCAACATCGTTCTGAAACTGTCCGAGGGGTTGGCCGATGCTGCCGGCCGCATGCTCAAACAGGAGATTCTGAAGAGTTGGGTCTCCAAACTGGGCTATCTGTTCGTGCGCGGCGCGTTCAAGCGTTTCAGGAGAATCGTCGACTACGCCGAATACGGTGGAGCGCCTCTTTTGGGAATCAACGGCGTGGGCATGATCTGCCACGGTGGCTCCAGTGTCAAGGCGATCAAAAACGCCATCCGCCTGGCAGAGGAGTATGCGCGCAATGGCGTGGCTGAGCATGTGGTGGAAAAACTCTCCGAAAACCATATAGACTCCCTGCAGCGGGACAATGCCAAGCTTCAGGCGGTCGGCGAGTGAACGCTCTTCAACCGGGAATCAGGATTTCTTCCTCTGGCTTGTCTGCTCAAGCCAGGAGACCATTCAATGGGGATGGCGAACAGCCGCCGGAACCCTGGTCGTGCGCCGTCATGGGTGCCGCACCTGCTACACTCTCCCCTTCTGTTTCCCGCGTTCCCCCCATCAACTCCAGCAACAGCACCACTGCCCCTTGCGGTCCGCACCCCGCACAACCATTGTTTCATACGCCGCTGGAACAGGGAACTATTTCCCCATGGCGCTTTTTTCCCTGTCCAGGCCATGGGGAGGGAGTGCACCTCGCGGGATGTTCGACCCGGGCAGCGTTTCCCGCTGTCCCGGTTTCTGATCCCCCGGCAGCGCTTTGGCAATTGACTTCAATTGCGCTATAGTGAAGAATCCACATGATTGATGAGGTAATCACATGAGAAAGACGGCTTTTGTTTTTCCTGGTCAAGGCTCGCAATACCCGGGTATGGGCAAGGAACTGTTCGATACCTACCGGGTTTCCCGTGAGGTCTTTGAAGAGGCCGATGAAGCCCTCGGACTGAAGCTTTCCACCCTCTGCTTCGAGGGGGGCGAAGATGAACTGAAGCTGACCGCCAACACCCAGCCCGCTATCCTGACCACCAGCATCGCCATCCTGAAGGCTCTCCTGCAGGAAACCGGCCTTAAACCCGATTACGTTGCCGGCCACTCTCTGGGCGAGTTTTCCGCTCTGGTCTGCACCGGAACCCTGTCCCTGGCCGATGCGGTGCGCACGGTGCGCTCACGCGGCTTCTTCATGCAGGACGCGGTTCCCGTGGGAACCGGTGCCATGGCAGCAATCCTGAGCGTCAGTACCGAAGTGCTGGACGAGATCTGCCAGGAGGCTGCCCAAGGGGAGGTCGTCGCTCCCGCCAACTTCAACTCGCCCGGACAGATCGTTATCGCTGGCCATTCCGGTGCTGTCCACCGTGCTATCACCATAGCTAAGGAGCGGGGGTTCAAGAAGGCGCTCATGCTTCCGGTTAGCGCACCATTCCACTGTGCGCTGATGCAACCGGCGGCTGAAAGGCTTGCCGAGGTGCTTGAACGGGTGAAGTTCGCCCATGTCAAGGTGCCCTATGTTGCCAATGCCGATGCGGAACCCAATACCAACCGCACCAGAATCAAGCCGCTGCTCATAACACAGGTCTGTGCGCCGGTGCTCTGGGAGCAGTCGGTCAGGAAAATGGCGTCTCTGGGCGTGGAACGATTCGTTGAGATCGGTCCCGGCAAGGTCCTGTCCGGCCTTGTCAAGCGGATCGCCAAGGAGAGCCTGGTTGACAATGTGGAGAATATTGCCACCCTTAAGGCTCTATAAACCAACAAACATGATTTCTGAAGGAGGAAGGTTATGGTTAAAGACAGGGTTGCCGTTGTAACCGGGGCGTCGCGCGGTATCGGACGCAGCATAGCGCTTGCTCTTGCGGCCGGCGGGGCCAAGATCGTTGCCGCGGATGTCAGTCTGGAAGGGTGCCAGGAGCTGGTGGATGAACTGGCCGCCCAGGGTACCGAAGGTCTTGCCGTCCAGTGCAACGTCACGTCCAGCCAGGATGCCGAGCGCCTCATCGATGCCGCCGTGGCGAAGTTCGGCCGTGTAGACATCCTGATCAACAACGCCGGAATCACCCGCGACGGCATGCTCATGCGCATGAAGGACGAAGAGTGGGACGCCGTACTCTCCATCAACCTGAAGGGCGCTTTCGTATGCACCCGTGCGGTGTGCAAGGTGATGACCAAACAACGCTCGGGCAGGATCATCAACATCGCCTCCATCGTAGGCCAGATGGGCAATGCCGGGCAGGCCAACTACTGTGCCAGCAAGGCCGGCCTGATCGGGCTGACCAAGTCCAATGCCCGCGAACTGGCCCGTCGTTCAATCACGGTCAACGCCGTTGCTCCCGGGTTCATCGCCACCGCCATGACCGACGCTCTGCCCGAAAAGGTGCGTAATGAACTGGCCGCCCAGATACCGCTGGAGCGTCTGGGAAGCGCCGACGATATCGCCAATGCCGTGCTGTTTCTTGCTTCCGACAATTCCGCCTACATAACCGGACAGGTGCTGGCGGTCAATGGCGGCATGTACATGTAAGGCATGCATTTATGTTTTGACTTTTGCAAAATTCATTGTTAAGAAGGCTCTGCATTTAGCAAGCACACAAAAAAAGAACCTGTACAGGGTTACATCACACGGAGGTGAAAGATGTCTGACATTGCGAAACGAGTAAAAGAGATTGTGGCTGAGCAGCTGGGCGTGGAAGAGTCCCTCGTTGTGCCCGAGGCTTCCTTCATGGATGATCTGGGTGCCGACTCCCTCGACACTGTCGAACTGGTCATGGCTCTTGAAGAAGAATTTGATATCGAGATCCCGGACGAAGACGCCGAGAAGATCCAGTCGGTTAACGACGCCATTGAGTATATCACCGAGCACGCCTAGAAAATCAGCGTACCTTGGAGAGGGAGAGGGGACTAGCTCCCCTCTTTCTCGTTTTTGCCTTTCTTTTTCATATCGATGTACCACAACAGTATAATCTGGGAGTCATACATTATGAGAAGAGTCGTCATTACGGGAGTTGGAACGGTTTCCTCCCTTGGCACCGGCAACAGCGCCAACTGGGATGCGCTGACCAGCGGCACTTGTGGTATCGGTCCGATAACCCGCTTCGATGCATCTGATATTCCGGTAAAGATCGCAGGCGAAGTCAAGGGTTTCAATGCCGAGGACTTCTTTGACAAGAAAGAAGCCAAGAAGATGGATCTGTTTATCCAGTACGCCATGGCTGCCGCCCAGTTTGCCATGACCGATTCCGGCCTTGTCGTGAACGAGGAGAATGCCGAGCGCGTGGGGGTCCTGGTCGGTTCCGGCCTGGGCGGTCTGCCCACCATCGAGAAATACCACGTCGCCATGATGGAGGGGGGCGTCAAGAAAATCTCTCCTTTCTTTATCCCCATGCTGCTGATCAACCTTGCCCCCGGCATGATCTCCATCAAATACGGTGCCAAGGGTCCCAATATCTCCTCCGTCTCCGCCTGCGCCACCGGCACCCATTCCATTGGCGACGCCTTTCACATCATCAAGCGCGGCGATGCCGACGCCATGATAGCAGGCGGCACGGAATCAACGATCACCCCCCTGGCTGTGGGCGGTTTTGCCGCCATGAAGGCGCTCTCCACCCGAAACGATGCCCCGGAGAAGGCCTCGCGCCCCTTTGACAAGGATCGTGACGGTTTCATCATGGCCGAGGGTGCCGGCATCGTGGTCATGGAGGAATACGAATCGGCCAAGAAACGCGGCGCCAGGATCTACGCCGAGGTTGTCGGCTACGGCCTGACCGGTGACGCCTATCACATGACCGCGCCTGCTGCCGGCGGCGAGGGGGCCGCGCGCTGCATGAAGATGGCCCTGAACAACGCCGGTGTCAGCCCTGACCAGGTGACCTACATCAACGCCCATGGCACTTCTACGCCGTTCAACGACCTGAATGAGACCCTGGCCATAAAGTCGGTCTTCGGTGGTCACGCCTCGAAACTGATGGTCTCTTCCACCAAGTCCATGACCGGCCACCTGCTGGGCGCCGCCGGCGGGATCGAGGCCGCGATCTGTTGCATGGCCATGGACAAGGGAGTCGTCCCGCCGACCATCAACTACGAGACGCCTGATCCTGAGTTGGATTTGGACTATGTCCCCAACACCGCCCGCAACGCGAACATTGAATACGCCATGAGCAATTCACTCGGTTTCGGCGGCACCAACGCAACGCTTCTGTTCAAGAAGATCTAGTCGGGGGATCTCTCATGATTGTAATTGGCAGCGATCACGGCGGGCTTGAGCTCAAGCAGGCGCTGACGCGCTACCTGGCCGGTCGCGCTATCAAGGTCAGCGACATCGGCACCGATAACGGCGATTCCGTGGATTATCCCCGCTTCGGCCTCAAGGTGGCCGAGATGGTGGCTTCCGGTTCTGCCGACCGCGGGATTCTCGTCTGCGGCACAGGCATCGGCATGTCCATTGCCGCCAACAAGGTTCCCGGAATACGGGCCGCACTGGCCACGGATGTCTTCATGGGCCGCATGGCCAAGGAGCACAACAACGCCAATATCCTGGTGCTGGGAGGTCGCGTGCTGGACGAGCAGGAGGCCTGTGACATCGTCGGTGTCTGGCTGGACGCAACCTTCGAGGGGGGGCGCCATCAGGGCAGGCTCGACCAGATCGCTGAAATCGAGAAAAAGTACTGTAAATAAGGTTGTTATCATAGATTGTATCGAGCGGGACTTTAATAGAGTCCCGTTTCGTGTTTCCGGAAAAAACTGCGGAGAATCACATTTACAAGGAGATACCATGTCCATCCTTTCCACACTAGACCCTGAAGTTGCCGACGCCATCAGGCTGGAAGCCGACCGCCAGGAGTACAACCTGGAGCTGATCGCCTCGGAGAACTTTGTGTCGACGGCGGTCCTGGAAGCCCAGGGTTCGGTGCTGACCAACAAGTACGCCGAGGGGTATCCCGGCAAACGCTACTACGGCGGATGCCACAACGTCGATATCGTGGAGGCGCTTGCTATTGAACGCGCCAAACAGCTCTTCGACGCCGAGCATGCCAACGTGCAGCCGCATTCCGGCTCCCAGGCAAACATGGCCGTTTACTTTTCCGCCCTCAAGCCGGGTGACACCATCCTGGGGATGAATCTCTCCCATGGAGGTCACCTGACCCACGGCAGCCCGGTGAATTTCTCCGGTCGTTTCTTCAACGTCGTACCCTATGGCGTCTCTCCGGAAACCCAGACCATCGATTACGCCGAGGTGGAGCGCCTGGCCCTGGAGCACAAGCCGCAGATGATCGTGGTCGGTGCCAGCGCCTACCCGCGCACCATCGACTTTGCCGCCTTCCGTGCCATTGCCGACAAGGTGGGCGCCCTGGTCATGGTCGACATGGCCCATATCGCCGGACTGGTGGCAGCCGGCCTGCACCCCAGCCCGATTCCCCACGCAGAATTCGTCACCACCACCACCCACAAGACCTTGCGCGGTCCGCGGGGCGGCATGATCCTCTGCCAGGAGCGCTTCGCCAAGAGCATCAACTCCCAGATCTTCCCCGGTATCCAGGGTGGGCCGCTGATGCACGTCATTGCCGCCAAGGCGGTTGCCTTCAAGGAAGCCCTGCAGCCGGAATTCAAGCAGTACCAGCAGCAGGTGGTGAACAACGCCAGGACCCTGGCCGAGGAACTGGTGAAGCGCGGCTTCAAGCTGACCAGCGGCGGAACCGACAATCACCTGATGCTGCTGGACTTCTCCGGTTCGGAGATCACCGGCAAGGCCGCCGAGGAGGCGCTGGACAAGGCGGGCATTACGGCAAACAAGAATACGGTTCCCTTCGAGACCCGTTCACCCTTCGTTACCTCCGGCATCCGCATCGGCACGCCGGCGGCCACAACCCATGGCCTGAAAGAGGCCGAGATGGTGTTGGTGGCCGGTTTTATCGCCGACGCCGTTGCCAACATCGGCAGCGATGAAAAGCTTGCGGCCATCAAGCTGCAGGTCAACCAGTTAATGAAGAAATTCCCCCTCTACGCCAAAGGGTAGGGCGGGTGCTTGGCCAGCAGCCGGTACGCTTGCCGACCGTCGGATAGAGACCCATGTTTCACACAGAAAGAGCCCTGGGCTTAAGGCCTCAGGGCTCTTTCTGTATCGGGAGATGAGAGGGGGGCTGTATCTTACGGCGTGTGGAATCCCCGCAACTGTTCCAGCGACTCCACGATGCGGTCCGCCGCGGTCAGGTGTCCGGCAGCATAGCTGTTGGTCACCGCGATCACCCGCAGGCCCGCCGACGAGGCGGCGCTGATGCCTGCCGGCGTATCCTCGATGGCAATGGTGTCGGTCGTGCAGAGTTCCGCCTCAGGCCGGCACTCCCGCAGCCTGTCGAAGGAGACCCGATAGCACTCCGGGTCCGGCTTGCTCCTGGCAACATCCTCAGCGGTCACGATTACATCGAAACAGTCGCTGATGCCGAGCAGCTCCAGGATGGGCATGATATCTGACCTGAGGGCGCCGCTGCATATGGCCAGGGGGGTCTTGGCAGTGTGCAGGTCCCTGATCAGTTCGACTACGCCCGGGTAGGCGTTGATCCCTTCCTGGATGACGTCCTGGAATATGTCGGCTTTCCTGGCGATGAGCCGCTGCAGTTCCCCGTCCTCCAGAGAGACGCCTCGGGAGCTGAACGCCTCCATGAATGCGTCGCGATCATCGAAGCCCATGTAGGTCTCCACGTACTCCTGCCAGCTGAAGCCCAGGCCGCGCGGATCGAGGATCTGCTGAAAAGCCCGGTAGTGCAGCGGTTCAGTATCCACGATAACGCCGTCAAAATCGAAAATGACCGCCCTTGCCTGCATGTTGTTCATAAAAGTCACCATGTTGTCGCCAGCGCCAGTCCGGCGCAGTAATGTGAAGGTCGCGGGATGGCCGCGAACCTGTTTTCCGCTGCGCGGCTGCCGGTGACGAGCCGGCCGCACGACCACGGGGAATCGTAGCCGGAGGGATTCAGGCAATCGTGATACGCGAAGAGTGGGTACGCAGGGGATATCTGCGGTTGTGTCACCGGCTGCCCCGAACGTATGACCCGATGCGGGGGAGGAGTACGGCGATGAGTGCTCCGACGGCATCTGCCGCAAAATCGATCGGGTCTGCCTGTCGGTTGGCGGTAAAGCCCTGCAGGATTTCAATCAGGCCTCCGAAGAAGGTGGCGAAGACAAATCCGGTGCAGGCCGATCGGAACGGGGATGCGCAAAACGACCGGCTGGCGCGCAGGACCAGAAACGCCATCACTCCCAGGGCAGCGGCGTGCTGAAGCTTGTCCCACCCCAGAGGGCCCTCCACGTGGGGGGGAGCCGGAGTCAGGGAGAGGTACAGCAGCATGATCGCCCAGACAACCACCAGCAGCAACTTGGCCGGGCGTGAAGCGGTATCGATACGCAATGGCTAGGCCTCATGGAATCTTTCCGGGAACGGTCGCCAGGGACAGCCTATGGTTCCATCCCCGTGACTGATAAAATATAATTCAATAGCACTGTTGCCGAGCTGTTGGCAATAAAAAAGGAGAAGGCGTACAGGGCTCGTGGGGGAGTTCCTGCTCTCCGCTGCTGCGGTACAACGCCAGTGAGCCCGTTCCCGGGTCATCAAGCAGCGGTGAGTTGGCGCTGATTTCATCGCTTTGGACGAAAAGAGACGGAGGGACGGCAGATTACGGAAGAGTGCGGCTGGTTTTGCCATGGTTAAGCCGGCTTGTGCTTCTTGACATTTCCTCACCCGATTGGCAGTATGCCGATTCTATGAAAAAAACAACCAGACAGATACGTATCGGTTCCGTTGCCATCGGAGGCGGGGCGCCCTGCTCGGTGCAATCCATGTGCTCCACGGACACCCGCGATGTGGCCGCAACCCTGGCCCAGATCCAGCGGCTGGCAACTGCCGGCTGCGAAATCATCCGCTGCGCAGTGCCGGACATGGATGCGGCGGTCGCCCTGGGGCGCATAAAGCGGGAGAGTCCCATCCCTGTGGTTGCCGACATCCATTTCGATTACAAGCTGGCCCTGGCCGTGCTGGACGGGGGCATCGACGCGCTGCGCCTCAACCCGGGCAACATCGGCGAGAAATGGAAGGTGGCCGAGGTGGTCAAGGCGGCAGCGGAGCGCCAGGTTCCCATCCGCATCGGCGTCAATGCCGGCTCACTGGAAAAGGAACTGCTGGCCAAGTATGGTCACCCAACCGCCGAAGCCATGGTGGAGTCGGCCCTGGGTCATGTGGCAATCCTGGAGGAACTCGGCTACCGGGAAATCAAGATATCCCTCAAGGCCTCGGATGTGATGAAGACCGTCAGTGCCTACCGTTTACTCTCCCGCAAGGTGGACTACCCCCTGCACATCGGCATCACCGAGGCGGGGACCATATTCTCCGGAACGGTCAAGTCATCGGTGGGGCTGGGTATTCTGCTGGCTGACGGCATTGGCGATACCCTGCGGGTCTCCCTCACCGGCGACGTGCTGGATGAGGTCAGGGTGGGGTACGAGATCTTGAAGAGCCTGGGATTGCGCCAGCGCGGAGTGAATTTCGTATCCTGTCCCACCTGTGGCAGGTGTCAGATCAACCTGGTCAAGGTCGCCGAGGAGGTGGAACGGCGGCTGCAGGGGGTGGACAAGCGTATCACCGTGGCTGTCATGGGATGTGTGGTCAACGGTCCGGGCGAGGCCCGGGAGGCGGACGTGGGCATTGCCGGCGGCAAGGGGGAGGGGCTCCTCTTCCGTCACGGTGAAATAATCCGCAAGGTTCCCGAGGATCGGCTGGCCGATGCGCTGGTGGAAGAGGTGGAAAATCTGTAAGAAGGCAAACAGGACGCGTCGATAGTTGCTTCCTGACAGGTCGGACCTATCCAGGGACGGGCACCGGTTTCGGCGCCCGTCCCTGTTTTTTTGCAGCATCTTCTTTTATGGGGGGATGCTGGAGCCTGGGAAAGGGGCTAGGACCTAGCGTGCTGATCTCTCCTGTGGGTTTCCCGGTGATCTCCTCCATGCCGCTTGTCGCTGCGATACTCCGGTCTGAAGAAACGGCCGGTGTTGTGCGTCCGATCATGACGATACTGTCTGTACTCCTGATCCCTGTAGTGGCGGATCTGGCCGATGCTCTGTCTGCGCAGGACGGAGGGAACATTACGTGTTTTGCAGGCTACCCAGGGGCCGTAGTAGTTGCGCCCGCGATACCAGCGCCCGCCATGGTTGTACAGGTAATCCTTCCCCGTGTAGACAAGGTCGTAGGGGGTGCCGATGGCGACGTGGAACCCGATTGCCGGGGTGTAGATGAAGCGAGGTGCCTCGGCTACGACGATCTCCGGCGGCTCTGCGTAGACCGGAACCGGAGGGGGAGGAGGTGCCGCCTGCACCACGACCGGCGCCCCCAGGTTGATGTCTACGTTGACGCCGGCAACTGCGGGAGTTGCGGCGGCGACAAGCAGGGCCAATGAAGCGAGTGAAAACAATTTCATATCATACCTCCCGATGGTGTGTTCTGTGTATTAATGACGCGGGAACACGCCCTGAGGTTACATGCTTTTTTTGCGGCATTGAAAAAATAGACGCTGGCCTCTCCATGCCGCCGTCCCTGCTCTGGGCACAAACGTCACCCCATAGCGGCAACCCTGGAGGCGTCAAGTGAGTAGGGAAGGGGAGGGTGGGACCGGTGGTTGCGCGTGCGTTTCGGCACGAGCTGCTCTTCGTAGGGGGGTAAGCGGGCATTTTTTCATTAACGCTTTATCCGCCGTCTTCCTTGATTTTTCCGGCTTTCTTGGCTACTATGTGTCGCTTTGTGAAAAGCTCTTGATCGGTCTGTTTTCGCGCGGACCAGTTCAGCCGCTGCTCCGGCGCGGCCGGGTCTCTGCTCCTGTTTCCCGGAAAAACGCCGTAATCAGTACTACTTAACCATACAAGGGGTTCAGATGTTTTATTCGCGTTATTTCATCCCGACTATCAAGGAGACCCCCTCCGATGCCGAGGTTGTTTCCCATCAACTGATGCTGCGCGCCGGCATGATCCGTAAACTTGCGGCCGGGATCTACAACTACCTGCCGCTGGGGCTGCGCTCCATCCGCAAGTTCGAGGCGATCGTCCGCGAGGAGATGAACAAGGCAGGGGCCATCGAGATGCTCATGCCCTCCGTGCAGCCGGCAGAACTGTGGGAGGAATCGGGGCGCTGGTCCTTCTACGGCAAGGAACTGCTGCGCTTCAGGGACCGCAAGGATGGGGAGTTCTGCATGGGGCCGACCCATGAAGAGGTTATCACCGACATGGTCCGGCGGGAGATCAAGAGCTATCGCCAGATGCCGGTCAACTTTTACCAGATCCAGACCAAGTTCCGCGACGAGATCCGCCCCCGCTTCGGCCTGATGCGCGGCCGGGAATTCATCATGAAGGACGCCTACTCCTTTGACGTTGACAGCGCGGCAGCGGACGGCTCCTATGAGCTGATGTTCCAGGCCTACATGCGCATCTTCGAGCGCTGCGGCCTGAACTTCCGCGCGGTGGAGGCTGATACCGGCACCATCGGCGGCTCATCATCCCACGAATTCATGGTCCTGGCCGACTCCGGCGAGGATGCCATCGTCTCCTGCGATTCCTGCCGCTACGCTGCCAATGTGGAAAAGGCGGAGTCACGTCCCGCCGCTGGCGCCAGCACTGAGGAACAGCTGGAGCTAACGAAAACCGCCACGCCGGACATGAAGAGCATCGCCGATGTGGCTGCCTTCCTGGGGCTGGCAACGGACAGGACCATCAAGGCGCTGGTCTACTCATCCACCACCGGCGAGCACGTCATGGCCATCCTGCGCGGTGACCATGAACTGAACGAGATCAAGCTCAAGAACTGTCTGGGATGGGACGAGATCCAGATGGCCACCGATGAGGAGATACTGGCCTACACCGGCGCTCCGGTCGGCTTCCTCGGGCCAATGGGGCTGAAGCAGGGGGTTGTGGTGGTTGCCGACCTGGCGCTGCGAGGCATGGCCAATGCCGTGATCGGCGCCAATGAAAAGGACATGCACTACATGAACGCCAACCTGGGGCGCGATTTTACGCCGGACCGCTTCGTCGACCTGCGAAACGTGGAGGCCGGCGATCCCTGCCCGCGCTGCGAGGAGGGCAAACTGGAGATGTGGCGTGGCATCGAGGTGGGGCATGTCTTCAAGCTGGGAACCAAGTACTCCCAGGCCCTGGGAGCCACCTACCTGGACGCCGACGGCAAGGAGCAGATCATCTTCATGGGCTGCTACGGCATTGGCATCGGCCGTACCGTGGCTGCCGCCATCGAACAGAACCACGATGACAACGGCATCATCTTCCCTCTGCCGCTGGCGCCGTTCCATTGTTCGGTGGTGGCTCTGAACACCAAGGACAAGGGTGTCATGGCAGCCGCCGAGGAGATGTACTTCAGGTTGGAGCAGCAGGGGATAGAGGTGCTCTTCGATGACCGGGACGAACGCCCCGGCGTCAAGTTCAAGGACAACGACCTGATCGGCATTCCGCTGCGCATCGTGGTGGGCAGCAAGGGACTGGCCGAGGGCAAGGTCGAGGTCAAGATTCGCGCAAGCGGCGAAATGCTCCTGCTCTCTCCGGATGAAGCCGTGGAGACCATCGTCCGCATGGTCAGGGATGCCGTGACAAGCGCCCAATAAAGCTACAATTTCGAGGTTGTGATGCAGATAAGTATTTGGGACCCCCAGCACGAATCCATGCCGCGGGAGGAACTGGAACAGCTTCAGCTGGAACGGCTCCAGGCAACGCTCAACCGCGTATACAAGAACGTCACCTGTTACCGGAACAAGTTCAACCAGCTGGGGATCGTTCCCGAAGATGTGGCTTCCCTGTCCGACCTGTCAAAGCTTCCCTTTACCACCAAGGAGGATTTGCGGGTCAACTACCCCTATGGCATGTTTGCTGTGCCGCTCAGGGAGGTGGTGCGCATCCACTCCTCGTCAGGCACCACCGGCAAGCCGACGGTGGTCGGATACACCAAGAATGACCTGAAGACCTGGTCGAACCTGGTGGCGCGGTTCATGACCGCCGCCGGTGTGACTCACGACGACGTGGTTCAGATCGCCTTCGGCTATGGCCTGTTTACCGGCGCCTTCGGCCTGCACTATGGTTCCGAGGCGATCGGGGCCGCCGTCATCCCCATGGGGGGCGGCAACACGGAAAAGCAGATCATGATCATGCAGGACTACAAGAGCACGGTCCTGGTCTGTACTCCCAGCTATGCCATCACCATTGCCGACCACATGGAGAAGAAGGGGATCGACCCAAAATCGTTGTCCCTCAAGGTCGGGCTCTTTGGCGGCGAGCCCTGGTCCGAGTCCATGCGCAGAGAGATCGAGTCGCGCCTGATGATCCGTGCCACGGACAACTACGGGCTCTCGGAGATCATCGGGCCGGGCGTTGGCGGCGAGTGCCTGCATAAATGTGGCATGCATATCTCCGAGGACGCCTTCATCGCCGAAATTATCGACCCCGACACCTGCGAGGTGCTGCCGCCGGGAAGCGTGGGCGAGCTGGTGCTGACCACCATCAGCAAGGAAGCGTTTCCCATGATCCGTTACCGGACGCGGGACATCACCTGTCTGGACTATGCTCCCTGCGACTGCGGACGCACCACGGTGCGGATGAGGAAGACCATGGGGCGCTCGGACGACATGCTGATCATCAAGGGGGTCAACGTCTTTCCGTCCCAGATCGAAGAGGTGCTGATCTCCATCGAGGGGTGCGAACCCCATTACCAGCTGGTGGTGGATCGTAAGGGAGCACTGGATACCCTGGAGGTGCGCATAGAAGTCACGGAAAACATCTTCTTCGACGAGATGAAGCAGCAGCGCGCCTTTCTGGAGACGGTGGAGAAGCGCATCGACTCCGTGCTCGGCGTTGGTGTTACCGTCAAGCTGGTGGAGCCCAACAGTATCCCGCGCCACGAGGGGAAATCCGACCGGGTCATCGACAGACGGATCATCTGAGTGAGAGCGATATCACAACACAGAGGATAGCCCCGCATAACCACACCATAAGATCGTACTTGACATAATATATCTTATGGGCGCTTTACGGGTGTTCTATAATTAACCTTGCTTTTTAGCATGGTTGTTAGTAATATACGGCAGTTTGATTAAACGGATGTATTACACAGACAAATAAGGGGTACCCCTCGGAATGAGCAAAGAAGAAGCAATAGAAGTTGAAGGCACGGTCGTTGAGCCACTCCCCAACGCCATGTTTCGCGTTAAACTCGAAAATGATCACATTGTCCTTGCCCACATCTCCGGCAAGATGCGCAAGTACTTCATCAAAATCCTCCCTGGCGACAAGGTTACCGTTGAGCTGTCACCCTATGACTTGAGCCGTGGTCGCATTACCTACCGCGCCAAGTAACGCCCTCCCGACAGATTTCCTTTAACAAGCCCATCCACGCATGAATGGGCTTGTCGCATTTATTATGCAAATTACTCCACTATCAGCGAGGATAATATGTACACAGCAGCAGACCTGAAAAAAGGTCTTAAGATCATCATTGATGGCGACCCTTATCTCATCATCGCCTTCGACTTCACCAAGCCGGGCAAAGGACAGGCACTCTACCGTACCAAGATGCGCAACATGATCAACGGTACCATCCTTGATCGCACCTACCGTTCCGGTGAGACCTTCGAACCAGCCAGCCTGGAGGAACGTCAGATGGAGTACCTCTACAAGGAAGGTACCCACTACACGTTCATGGACCAGCAGACCTACGAACAGGTCATCATGGAAGAGGATACCATTGGCGATACCAAGAATTTCCTGCTGGAGAATATCAAGGTGGAGGTACTGCTCTTCGGCGAGAAGGCCATCGGCGTAACCATCCCCAACTTCGTCAACCTGCGGGTTACCCAGACCGACCCCTGGGCTAAGGGTGACACCAGCGGCAACGACTCCAAGCCGGCAACCGTGGAAACCGGCTATGTCCTCAGGGTTCCTCCTTTTATCGAGGAAGGAGAACTGATTACCATCGACACCCGCACAGGCGAATACTCCACCCGCGTCAAGGGGTAAGGAGCGGTTCGACGGAGCAGACCACACGCATCCATCCTGGGGCGAGTCACGGTGACTCGCCCCTTTTGGCTTTACGCGACTTGACAGGATCAGCATGCACCCCCGTGACCACAACCTCTATCTGAGGGCGGACATCGTAGCCGCCATCAGGTCTTTCTTTGCTTCACGCCGTTTTCTGGAGGTGGATACGCCCCATCTTATTCCCGCCAACGCGCCTGAAGAGTATATCGATCCCCATGGTTCTGGCGACCGGTACCTGCATACCTCGCCGGAGATCTGCATGAAACGCCTGCTCTGTCGCGGTCATGAGCGGATTTTTCAGATCTGCCACTGCTGGCGCAGGGATGAACGGGGAAGTCGCCATCTGCCGGAATTTGCCATGCTGGAATGGTATCGGCGCGACAGCGACTATCGTCAACTGATGGAGGATTGTCAGGAACTGCTGCGATGGGTTACCTTGACTTGTGGGAAGAGTGAGGGGATCGACTACCAGGGGCAGCGTCTGGAACCGTGCCGGGAGGCACAACGGATCACGGTGCGTGAGGCCTATGCCCGCTATGCTGTCAAGGATGTAGCGGTCGCCGTGGCCGATGGAACCTTCGATGAACTGATGGTGACCCGAATCGAACCTTCGCTGCCGCCCCATGTACCGGTGATCCTGATGGATTATCCCGCCGAAATGGCGGCCCTTGCCCGCCTGAAAGCCGATGACGAATCCGTTGCCGAGCGCTTTGAGCTCTATCTGGGGGGGCTTGAGCTGGCCAATGGTTTTAGTGAGCTGAACGACCCTCGTGAACAGCGGCAGCGTTTCCTGGTGGCCAATGAGAGGAGGGTAGAGGCTGGCCTGTCGCCCCTTCCCCTCCCCGAGCCGTTCCTCGCTGAGCTGGCCTCCCTGCCGCCATCGGCAGGGATCGCCCTGGGGGTTGACCGACTGGTGATGCTCTTGGCCGATGCCCCGCGGATCGATGACGTGATCAGCTTCACGCCTGAGGAGCTGTAATTCAGAAATTCATGAATCTGCAACCGTTGTCAGATCACGATACCTGACCATCTCCCCCTGGTATGTCCTCAGAATCAGCAAATCCCCCTGTCGCTCCACATCGTCGGGTAGTATGGGCACCTTCCCCTTGCCATCGGGCAAGTCGATAACGTACTGCGGCACCGCCATCCCCGACACATGGCCGCGCAACCCCCTGATGATCTCCAGGCCGGTCGCGATCGGGGTGCGAAAATGCGCCGTACCCCTGACCAGATCCATCTGGTGAATGTAGTACGGCCTGACCCGCAGGGAGAGCAGTCCGGTCTGCAGGGAACGCATGGTATCCAGGGAATCGTTCACCCCGCGCAACAGAACCGTCTGGTTTCCCAATGGGATTCCGGCATCGGCCAAAAAATCGCAGGCCCGTGCCGACAACGGCGTGATTTCATCCGGGTGGTTGAAGTGGGTGTTGATGTACAGGGGGTGAAACCGCTTCAAGAGGGTGCACAGTTCGGGGGTCACCCGCTCAGGCAAGGTTACCGGAACGCGCGTGCCGATGCGAATGATGGTTACATGGGGAATGGCCCGCAACTGCTGGAGGATGTGGTGCAGCGAGTCGTCATCCAGCATCAATGGGTCGCCGCCGGAGAGGATTATGTCGCGAATCGCCGGATTGGCGGCGATATAATCCATTGCCCGTTTCAGCGCCTGGGCGTCCATGGGGGCATCCCCCTCCCCCACGTGGCGCTTGCGCATGCAGAAGCGGCAGTAGACCGGGCAGCGATTGGAAACGAGCAGCACCACGCGGTCGGGGTAACGGTGAATCAGGCCGGGCACGGGGCTGAGCAGATGCTCTGCCAGTGGGTCGGGGCACTGCCCGGCGTCATCCAGTTCACGTAAATCAGGAATGCACTGTTTCCAGATGGCATCCCCCTCTCTGCGGATCAGTTTGGCGTAGGATGGTGATACCCGGAACGGATAGCTGGCCGCCACCGACGTAAACTCTGCAGCAACAGTGTTTTTTTTTGTTATATCCTCAAGTGTTACTGATGATGATCTGATGTATCGCATGAGCTCTTTCCAGGGCGGCCGGATTGGGGCAACCCCGGGCGCAGCGGCATGGTTTTTCTTGGAATTTACTTGAAAACGGGTGAGTTATGTGGAATATAGCTCACAGGGCTCCCCTGAAAATGTAGTACCACAACGGAAAACATGTATACCAGATATTTCGGCCTCGACGAAAAACCGTTTACCCTTACCCCAAACCCGCGCTTCATATTTCTCAGCAAACAGCATCGAGAGGCTTTTGCCCACCTGCTCTACGGAATCAACAGCCACTACGGTTTCATCGAACTGGTCGGCGAAGTGGGTACCGGCAAGACCACGGTGCTGCGCACCCTGCTGGGGCAACTCCAGGACGGAAACTACCGCATTGCCCTGATCTTCAACCCCTGCATGAGCTCCGTGGAGCTGTTGCTGAACATATGTCAAGAGTTTGGCATCGAGACCAACGGCCTCGGCATCAATGACCTGCTGAGCGGTTTGAACCGTTTTCTGCTGGAAGAGAACAGCAAGGGGCGGACGGTGGTGCTGGTGATCGACGAGGCCCAGAACCTGCAACCCGACGTTCTGGAGCAAATCCGACTCATCTCCAATCTCGAGACGGAAAACGACAAACTGATCCAGACCATACTGGCGGGGCAACCCGAACTGGAACGTTTGCTGCAAAGGCACAACCTGCGCCAGCTCAACCAACGCATCGCCGTCCGCTTCAGGCTGGGGGTGATGGATGGGAATGAAACAGGAGCCTATATCCGCCACCGTTTGGATGTGGCCGGAGCCAGGGGCGGTGTTTCCTTCAGCCGTCTGGCCGTTCGACTGATCCACCTCTATTCCCGCGGTGCCCCCCGCATGATCAACATCATCTGCGATCGCGCTTTGCTGACGGCCTATGCCGACGGTCGCCGCACCATTTCGCCGGTCGTTGTTCTGCGTGCCATAAACGAACTCAGCGGCGTCTCCAGGTGCGGCTTTACCCTTGCCGGTCTTGCCTCTGCTCTGGTTGTCTTCTGTCTTTTCGGATTGATAGTCGGTCAGTGGCTTCCGGAGGTTTTTTCCTCCCCGGAACCCCGCCCTACGGAGGTCGTGTCGCTCCCGCTCCCGCCGAGACCTTCCAGGCAGGGTGCGGAGGCGCTCTCCCCGGGCTCCCATCCCCTCTCCGTTGCGAAGTCGATTCCTTTCTCTCAGGAAGAAACTGAGCCGGTCCGGCGCTTGAGGGTGGCGCTGCTGAATCTTGGCCTGAACGACACCCACATCGGCGCATTCAACGGCCTGATGGCCAAATGGCAGGCCAGGCCGATACGAATATTCAAGGGGACGCTGTCGGTTCCCGAAACCTTCTCGGAGCTGGCGGCCAAGCGCGATCTGCGCTGCACTGTCTTTCAGGGTTCGCTGGAAGATGCGCTTCGCTTCGATCTCCCCTTTCTGGTTTGCACAACTGTGGTGGACAGGAGGGGGCGCTTCTGCATTGCCGTGACTTCGGCAAAGGGGCGGCTTCTGACCGTTTCCCCTGCCCTGCTGAAGGGGGGAGAGGTAGATAAAAACGATCTGGCTCCCGTGGCGAGTGGCACTTTCTACCTGCTCTGGCGGGACTCCGCACGCATTCCCTCCCACCTCGTGCCCGGAGAGAGGCGCAGAGAGCTGCATACGCTGCAGCGTATGCTGAAACAGGCCGGTTGCTACCGTCAAGCCATAGACGGGGTCTACAGCAAAGCCACGATCAGTGCCGTCCGCAAATTCCAGCGTTCCCAGGGCATCCCCGCCAACGACTCCGGGGGAGAGTTGACCCTGGCACTCCTCTCCCGTCTCGACGCAGCCCAGATGGCGCCGTCATTGGGCGGGAATTGACCCGGGGATTGACGATGAGCTCAATACTGAAAGCACTCAAGAAACTGGAACAGGAAACGGCTACGGCCAGGCACGAGCCCTTGAGGATCGATGCGGAAATACTGCGCACTGCCCCCGCGAACCGGGTTTCGCCCACGGCCATTGCCCTGGCGGCCGCTCTGTTCTTCGTCTGCGGAGGAACCGTCACCTACATCTACATGAGCGGGAACCGGCATGCCCCTCCTCCGCCTCAGCGGTCAGCGTCCCCGCGGAGCAGCGTGACCGAAGTCCCGCGTCCCCCTGTTCTTGCGCCAGCCACAGATGTTCTGCCTTATTCGGCCAGGCTGGATCGCAATGCTGCCCCTGCGCCCCTGCACCGGTCGTTCACGCCCCGCTCCCGGCCGGGTGGTCAGCAACCGCCCAAGACTGCGGGGGGCTCTGGGGAAAACGTGCGACACTCTGCGATCGAGAAGCCGCTAGCGGCCAGTCACGCAGACGCGGCTCCACCGGTACCGACTCTCAGGGTTGATGGTATCGCTTTTCAAGATGGCGCTGAGGGCGTGGCGGTTGTTAACGGGATTCCCGTTTCAAAGGGGACATCCATTGGAGGGGCCAGAGTCGACGAGATCCAGCGGGATCGGGTGCTGTTCAGTCATGGCGGCAGGAAAATCGAGGTGTTCATGGGGATATCCAACCGCTGAGCGAGTCTCAGCGGACGATAACCCTCATAAAGCGGAACAGGTAATCCCCGCCGGACCAGACGGTGAGCAGGGTTGCGATCCATAGGTAGAACATCCCCACGTTGTGCATATTGACCTGCAGCAGCGGGTGCTGGATTCCGAAGAACCAGTTGTAGTCGTAGTGCAGCAAAAGTCCCAGTATGGCGACGATCTGGAAGATGGTCTTGAATTTGCCCAGGTCGCTGGCCTGGATGACGATGCCCTCGCTGGAGGCTATCCCGCGCAGTCCGGTTATGATGATTTCCCGTCCCAGGATGATCAGCACCATCCACGCGGGAACACGGTCAAAGGGGAGTATCATGATCAGGGCGGCCATGACGATCAGTTTGTCGGCAATGGGATCGAGGAATTTGCCGAATACCGTGACGATCTCCATACGTCGCGCCAGGTAACCGTCCAGCCAGTCGGTGATTGAAGCCAGCGCAAAGACCGCAGCGGCCCAGAATCCCGCCGAGCGCCCCGGAGACATGAGCAGCGATGCCAGGAGCGGTATGGCTGCTATGCGCAGCATGGTCAGGATGTTGGGCAGGTTGAGAATCGGGGCTTGAGTCCGTGTCGTCATCGATCAATTGGCCTGGTAGGATTGCATGTAGGAAAGTACCCGGTTTACATAGGTGCGGGTCTCGGTATAAGGAGGAATACCACCGTATCTGGCCACTTTGCCTAGTCCGGCATTGTACGCCGCCAGGGCTAGGGAAACGTCGCCGTGGAAGGTGTCCAGTAGAAAACGGAGATACTTGACTCCGCCCTCCACGTTGTCTTTGGGATCGAGGCTGTTGGCCACGTTCAGCGACCGGGCGGTGCCGGGCATGAGTTGCATGAGGCCGCTGGCGCCCTTACTGGAAACTGCGTTGGGATTGTAACCTGATTCGGCATGAATGACCGCCTTGATCAGTGATGAACTGACACCATATTTTTCCGAGCAGGTTCTGATCAGCGGTTCGTATTCGGATGGGTTAGCCGCGTTGATCAGTCTGAATTTGGTGCGCAGCAACTTGTCCTTTTTTATATCCCGCATGAATATTTTGAAGCGTTTGTCCGTGGGGGCATCGGTGAAGTGTACGCTACCGTCGCTGTCATCATAGCGGTAGATATCGGCGCAGGCAATCCCATAAAAGGAGATGAATGCCAGCAGCGATGACAGCAGCAAGTTGTGAGCGGACTTTCCAAGCATGGTGCTTCTAATAATCCAAAAGTGTGCTGTTTTGTCAAGTGTATTCGACGGGTAGCGGAAGGTGAAATTGAATTTTACCAGTTTGATAATTGACATTTTCCGGCCCTTGTTTTACAAAAGGTTTTTATCTGCAAGGGGGTACAGGTTTGAGCGATCAGAGAATCACCTACAAGGATGCAGGGGTAGATATCGCCGCGGGCAACAGTTTCGTCAACATGATCAAGCCCTTGGTCAAATCGACCTTCCGTCCCGAAGTTATGGCGGAAATAGGGGGGTTTGGCGGGCTTTTTTCACTGAACACCACCAAATACAAGAATCCCGTGCTCGTGTCGGGAACGGACGGTGTCGGCACGAAGCTCAAGATCGCCTTTATGGCCGATATGCACGAGACGGTGGGCATTGACCTCGTTGCCATGTGCGTCAACGATATCGTGGTCCAGGGGGCTGAGCCGCTCTTCTTCCTGGACTACCTGGCCACGGGACGTCTGCATCCCGAAAAAGGGGCCGCCATTGTCAAGGGAATTGCCGAGGGATGCAGGCAGGCGGGCTGTGCCCTGATCGGCGGGGAAACAGCCGAGATGCCCGGCTTCTACTCCGATGATGAATACGATTTGGCCGGTTTCGCGGTGGGCGTGGTAGATCGGGACAAAATTATCGACGGATCGGGCATCTCGGTGGGTAACCGCCTGATCGGTATTGCCTCCAGCGGCCTGCACAGCAATGGCTACTCCCTGGCCAGAAAGCTTGTCTTTGAACGCATGGGGCTTGCCATCGACGCTGAGTTTCCCGGAACCGGTCGCACGGTTGCCGAGGAGCTGCTCACCCCGACCCGCATCTATGTCCGCTCCCTGATGAACCTGCTCAAGGATTACTCCATCAAGGGAATCGCCCACATAACCGGCGGCGGTCTTCTGGAAAACGTCCCCCGTATACTGCCCAAGGGATGCCGCGCTACCATGCACCTCTCCAGCTGGGAACGCCCCCTGCTCTTCGATGTTCTGGCAGAGGCAGGAAATGTGGAGCGCGACGAGATGTACCGGACGTTTAATATGGGTATCGGCATGGTTTTGGTGGTTGCCGAGCAGGATTGCGATGACATGCTCGACCGCCTGAACGGCCTTGGCGAACATGCATGGGTCATCGGAGAGATCACCGCCTGCCCCGAGAACGGCGACCCCGCCCAGCTCGTGGAGGGGTAATGTCAGCAGCAGAGCCGCTCACGCTGGCAGTCCTGGTGTCGGGAAATGGTTCCAACCTGCAGGCGATCATCGACCGCATCGAAGCGGGGGAGATACATGCCCGCATCGCCTGCGTGATCAGCAACACTCCCGGCGTTTTTGCCCTGGAGCGTGCACAGCGGCACGGTATACCAACGGTAATCCATACAAATGGCGGATTCTCCACGCGGCGGGAGTACGACACCGCCCTGGTGGAGGTGCTGCGTACTCATCGGGTCGAACTGGTCGTTCTGGCCGGTTTCATGCGAATTCTCTCCGACGTGATGATTGACGCCTTCCCCGGCGCAGTCATCAATATCCACCCAGCGCTGCTCCCCGCATTCCCCGGCCTGCACGCCCAGAGACAGGCGCTTGAGTACGGAGTGAAATTTTCCGGTTGCACGGTCCATTTTGTGGACAACGGCACCGATACCGGCCCGATAATTCTCCAGGCTGTTGTTCCGGTCATGCAGGACGACAGTGAAGAGTCTCTCTCGCGACGCATCCTCCAGGAGGAACACCGCATTTTTCCCGAGGCGATCAGACTTTTCGCCGAGGGAAAGCTCTCGTTCCATGGCAGACTGGTGCAAATTATCGGCTGATATTATTAGGTTGACACGCGGTAACATTTGATGGTAAAAACTTCTCTTTAAAATCAATCAAATCAACGTATCCTACGTTTACATGGAGGTGCAGTTTGGCACATCACAAGTCGGCAATCAAACGGATCAAACAGAATGCGAAGAAGAACGCCCGTAACAGGCACATCTCATCGACGCTGAAGACATATATCAAGCGGGTTCGTGAGGCTGTTGAGGCCAAGGACAAGGAAGCGGCGACCGTTGCGCTGAAGGCTGCTATCCCGGTTATCGACAAGACCGCCACAAAGGGCGTCATCCACAGTTCAAATGCGTCGCGCACCGTATCGCGTTTGACCAAGCTGGTCAATACCCTCGGCTAGTACCGTTTAGTTTTTCATAAAAAGGGGGACTTCCGCAGCTGTGGAAGTCCCCCTTTTATGTCATTTATCAGCGCTCCTTCGTTTTCTTGTGATCGGGAGGAGGGTTTGTCGCCCCCTCTCCCGGTCGCTGTTCAGTCTCGGTACTGTTCACTCTTCCTGTTCGCCGAACCCGTCATCTGATTCCCCGTCGTCATCATAATCGGAGTCGTACCCGCCAAGTTCATCGTCAAGATCATCCTCTTCCCGGGCGTCTCGCAGCGGTGCGCACTCATCCTCATCGCTGATGTGCTCGAAGCGGGCCAGTAACTCCGTGCGGGCGCAGAAACGGCCCTCTTTGTGGCTGCAGTACTCCAGGTCGCACAGATCGAAAAGCTGAATCTCGCTGCACAGACGCCTGTGTTGTTGGCCCGCTTGTGACTGGCACTCTTCCTGGCTCATTGTTGCGGCTCTTCGCAGGGGCTGTTCAGGAACTCGGCCGCCTTCATGACGTCATCACGGCAACCGAGGTAAATGGGACAGCGCTGATCCAGGCTCTCAGGAACGATGTCCAGAATCGGCATCTGGCCATTGGTGGCTGCTCCACCCGCCTGCTCGATCAGGAAGGCCATGGGGTTGAGCTCGAACAGAAGACGCAATTTGCCGTTGGGGCTGTCGGTAAGGGCGGGATACATGAATACTCCCTTGCCCTTGATCAGTACCTGGTTGATGTCAGGCACGAAGCCGCCCGAATAGCGCAGCTTGGAACCTTTTGCCTCCAGGTAGCGGATGAAGCGTTCATTGCCTTCGCAGTACTTCTTGCGCAATCCGCCCGGGGAATAAATGTCGCCCGAAGGGTGCATCTGAATAAGCTCGCGGCTGAGGGTGAATTCCATCAGCTGGTTCATGGTAAATTCATAGACTCCCTTGCCTACCGAATAGACCATGGAGACGCGCGGCCCATAGAGGATATACATGGCGCCGACCATGTGGCGTCCCGGCTGGAGCAGGTCGCTCCCCTGGTAGATGCCCACGATGGTGCCGACCGCCAGGTTTACGTCCACCAGGGAAGAGCCGTCCAGGGGGTCGTAGGCAACTGAAAACATCCCCTGGGGATTGCTGGTAACCTGGAAGATCTCCTCCATCTCTTCTGATGCGATGTTGCAGACAACACCGGAGTGCTGCAGGCGTTTGCGAATAATCCGGTCGGAGAGCACGTCCAGGGCGAGTTGCTCCTCGCCATAGAGGTTTGACGTGCCCGCCACCCCCAGATCGCCGGTACGGATGGCATTGATAACATATTTGCTGGCCTCGGCGATCTCACAGATGAGATGCACGAGATTGTCGCTGATATTCTGGTCCCGGAGGTGCTGCCGCAGATCGATCTGAAATTTGGTTTTTCCCGCTTCGCCAAACATGCCATCCTCCAAAATACATTGAATTATTTACCCGGATACGACAGAAAAACATACTGTAATACGTTGTCTAATGCAATCCCAAAGACGGTTTTTGGTAAACTTGTTCGCCCTGTCTCCCGAACTTGTGCGGGAATCCGGCTCTCTGTCAGAAAAAAAACGATAAAAAACACAAGCAGGAATGGAAAATCAGCTCTCCGAAGAGGACAATTCCACTCACTCACTGCTGGCAGTGGGGGCAAAAATGGGTTCTTCGCTGGCTGATCCTGATTTTCGCGATGGCGGTTCCACAAGAGAAACAGGGCTGCGCCTGCCTGCCGTAAACCCCGGACAGTTCAGACATGGATTTTAATCTGATCGTGCATCAGGGAACCTCTTGACGAAAAACCGCAGGAGCTGACTTGGCACTCGGGAAACGACAGCGCCGGGTCGGCAAGGACGCGCTGAATGCTGATTCCCTGCTGCTGAAGGCGATTTATGGTACTCCTCTTCTGGCCGATGACAGCCGAAAGCCGTGTGGGATGACAGCTGATCGTCACTGGCCGTGAATGATCGGGAAGCGCTGAGATCAACTGGAACAGCAGGTCGTGGTAGAGCTCGCATTGCACCAGGTGGCCCAGGGCAGGATGCCAGCAGCCGGCCAGAATGGCGCCATCGCGGAGCGTTTCATCGTCCTGCAGCCCCATGCGTATGACCGGCACCCCCCGTCTCAAGGCGATTCTCAGCAGCGTCTTGCAGAGCGCCACTCCCGCCTGCAGGGTCAGGGGGTGATAGGTTCCCTCCCCATAGCGCCGGGCCAGTTCCGTACCGCGCAGCACAACCGTGGGGTAAATCCTGACGAAATCAACGCCCGCATCGATCACGCGTTCCAGTGACGCGCAGGCGGTTGCCGGGGTGTCACCGGGCAGGCCGGGCATGAGCTGGGCGCCAGCCATGAGACCGTTTTGCCTGATCCGGCGGATGGCATCCAGGGATGACCGGGCGTCATGGCCGCGGCCGGCAGCCTCCAGCACGGCATTGTCCATGCTCTGCACTCCCAGTTCGATGATTGCGACCCCCTGGCCAGCCAGCCAGGGTACGTTTTCGGCATCCAGCGCGTCGGGACGGGTAGAGACCCGGATCGAGCTGACGACGCCGGAGCGGAGGAAGGGGTGTACCGCCGCCAGGAGCCGCTGCTGAATCTGACGGGGGAGAGCGGTGAAGGTCCCGCCGAAGAAGGCCACCTCCAGGGGACGCCCCTGTGCCGAACCGTGCCAGTCAGCGATTCTTGCGGCAATTTCTTGTGCATCCGGCAGTGTGCCACTGGAGCCTGAGATCGAGCGCTGATCGCAGAAAACGCAGGTGTGCGGGCACCCCTGGTGGCTGATAAAAAAGGGGACCGTAACCCTGCTCATGGGGATGCCTTGGCAGGGGCTGAAAATGCCGTCAGTGCCTGCGTCGCCGCCGCCTGCTGGGCAATCTTCTTAGAGCGCCCCTCTCCTTCGCCCACAACGGCATCATCCACCAGCACCTGAAAAATGAACAGACGGTCGTGGGGCGGCCCTGATTCGCCGGTCAGGCGGTAGACAGGGGACGGCAGCCGTCTAGCAGAGAGCAGTTCCTGTAGCTCGCTCTTGGCGTCGTTGAACCGAAGGCTTGCTCCACGGTTCTCCAGGATTGCGTCGAACAGTTGCTGGATCAGCCGGCGCGACTCTTCCAGGCCGCCGTCCAGGTAGACCGCAGCGATCAGCGCCTCCAGCACATCGGCCAGAATCGAGTCCTTGTTGCGTCCGGCGCCCTGCTCCTCCCCGCGGCCGAGGCGGACGAACCTGCCCAGTCCGAACGAGCGGGCAATGCCCGCCAGGGTGTCCTGGTCCGCAACCTGCGACCTGAGCCGGGAGAGAACCCCCTCGTTGCTGTCGGGAAAGCGCCTGAACAGCATCTCGGCCAGCACCATCCCCAATACCGCGTCCCCCAGAAATTCCAGTCGCTGGTAGTTGCCCCCCCCGGCCTGCTCATGCTCAAACGACGGATGGGTCAGAGCCTGCAGCAGCGGGGCCTGATCAATGAAGCGATACTCAATCTCCCGCTCCAGGTCTGCGAGATCACTCGCCATAGCGTCCGACTCCTCCGTCCAAACTTACCAGCAGTCCCTCCAGCAGACCGTAATCGCTGACCTTCATCTCTCCCATGCCGAACAGGTCCATGGTCCGCAAGGTGATCAGCATTCCTGAAATGATCAAATCTTCTCTCCCCTTTTCAAGCCCCGGCACCTTCAGTCTCTCCTGCGGTGTCAGGGGAAGCAGGCGCTCAAAGATGGCTGCGATCTTTTCCCTGGAGATGACGGTATTGTTGACCTTGCGATAGTCGTACTCCTCCATCTCCATACTGATGGCCGCCAGGGTGGTTGCGGTGCCGGCTGTTCCCACCAGGGGAGTATTGTTCCGGATATGGCAGCGGGACTCGGCCATGTCGCGCCGCAATACTTCCAGTTCACTCTGTATCTTGCTCTCCATGGCTGCCAAGCTCCCCTGCCCTTCGGTCAGCCTGACCACTCCCAGCGGCAGGCTGCGCACGAAAGCGGCCCGATCTGAACGTGCCAACGTATATTCGGTGCTGCCGCCGCCGATGTCCACCACCAGAATCTCATCGTGGCTCCGGTCGAGTCCCGCCCTGACGCCCGCCAGGGTCAGGGTCCCCTCGGCAATACCGTCGATGACCGCGAGCTCTATACCGGTTTTCCTGCGCACGTCTTCCACGAACTCGGCCCCGTTGCGTGCGTCGCGCACGGCGCTGGTGGCGACGGCCCGTACCGATACAACGTCGTACTCACGGATATGCTCGGAGAAGCGCGTCAGGCAGGAAAGGCCGCGCTCCATCGCCTCGGGCGACAGCCCTTCCGATTTGCTGAAGCCCCCTCCCATGCGTACGATCTCGCGCCGTAGATGGACATGACGGAAATCTCCCTTCTCAACCCGTTCGGCGATCAAAAGCCGCGCGGTATTGGTGCCAAAATCTATGACGGCGACCCTGCTGCTCATCCGTTCTTACGCTCCTGTACTGCCATGATGTTCCAGCTCAGCTCCGCGATTCTCACAAAGGCCTCGTTCAATTCGTTAAACATGAGGGCCGTTCGTGGCGAGCAGATTCCGCTGCAAATCCTTTCGATGTGCGACCGTTTCACCCTGTCAAAGATTTTGCCGGCGCTGGCTTTCAGTTCCTGGGTGCGCATGTCGTCATGTGGTGTCCCCTGCATTCCCATGGCTTCAAGGAGGGAGAAAATCGAGCCGACAAGCGCCGCCAGTCGCCTCAGGTCCTCCATGGCGTCCTCGGAGAACAGGATATGCTCTTCCTTGCGGGCAACGATGCAGTCGAGGATTTTTTCGCAGCAGTCCCCTATTTTTTCAAGATCGGTGACCATCTGGAGCAGACCGGGGATTTGGAAACTGACCGCGGTATTGGTTGAGGAATGGGCCAACTTTGCCAGGAAAGCGGTGATTTCGTGGTTCAGGGAGTCGAGGACCTGTTCGTGATTTCTGATGGTCTCGGCCCTGCGCGCATCGTAGTCGAAGAGGAGTTCTCGGGTGTCGGCGAACATGAAGGAGGTCACTGCCACCATGCGACCGATCTCCTTGCGGGCCTGCTCCAGGGCCAGGGTGGGGGTGTTGAGAATCCGGCTGTCCAGATATCCCGCGCAGGGTTGCGGTGCGGAATAGGCGCCACCGTGATCGTCACGGGTCCCCGCTACACGGGAGAGCAGGCCGCTGAGAAGGCTTGCCAGGCAGGCTGTCAGCGCGCTGGCAATGCTGTGCACCTGGGCCATGCTGTTCAACAGCGGCGACCCCAGGGCAAACCGTCCGCCTGGTGAAACAAGCGGCATCTCCAACAGGGATGGCACAATCAACGTCAGGGGCATGATAACGGCCAGGCTGATCAGAAGAAAACCGACGGTTATGCGCCGAGAGACGGTTATGCCGGCCACGGCCACCAAGCAGCCGATGACGGCTCCACCCAAAAGTCCCCCAAGAGCCATGGCAGACGCAATTCCTCCCTCCAGATGATTGCTGAGCGCCAGAGACGAGATAACCTGCAACAGGGAGGTGGATGACTGTACGAAACAGGAGAGAAGGGAGCCAAAGGCCAGCGCCGGGAAAGGGCTCTGGAAAAAAGCACCGTGGAACGCCCCGTAGAAGGGGTGGTTTTCCGTTGGGCTGAAACTCCCCTCCAGCAGGGTGAGACCCAGGAAGAGCAAACCGGCACCCAGCAGCAGGTCCCCGCCACTGGCAAGGCGTCTCCTGCGAGCGAAGAACTTGAGCAGCACCCCTACGAATACGAGTGGAGTTGCCACGACTCCGTAGGGGACGACGGGCAGGTACAGACTTAAGGAGGCTCCCAGCAGTACGCCGCCCAGCACATTCAGCGCCTGGAAGACATTCAGGACACCGCCGTTAACCATCCCGATGGAAATAATGACCGCCGCGCTGGCCGAGTTCAGCGTCAGGGACAGCAAGGCACCGAACAGCAGAGAAGATAGTCGGTTGGAGGTTGCCGAGAAAAAGGCGCTGCGGATGCGGCCATCGGCCACGGTGCGTATTCCGTCGGACATGAACCGCATGCCGAGCAGAAACAGACCGATACCACCCAAAGCGCCCTCGAAGAGAGAAAAGGGCATGTTACACGGGCTCCCGGTTGTGCGTTACGATGAAAAGCTGGCACATGCCGAAGCCGGAGGCCCGGCGCAATGACCATTGCTCAGCCGATGACCATCTCCTTTAACTCCTTGCCGACCTTGAAGAAGGGGAGTTTCTTGGGACGTACCAGAATAGGCTCACCGGTCTTCGGGTTTCGACCGGTATAAGTGTCATACTCCTTGATCACGAAACTGCCAAGTCCGCGAATTTCGATCCGCTCGTTTTTGACCATGGCTTCGGTCATGGCGCTGAAAATCAGGGTGATAATCTCTTCGGCACGCTTGTGGGAAATGTCCTTCCGCAGCGCCAGGTGTTCAATGAGTTCCGATCTGTTCATCATTTCCTCCCGAGATGAGCCCGTATCAGGCCGTGAAATCGCTATCCGGCTTCAGTGTCCACATCCACCGAAATACTTCTTGGACAGGGCAGCAGCTTCCTGCGTGCGACAGGCGTGCAGCAGCAGGTCGTGGAGTTTTTCGGCAGCCATACGGGCGTGGGGAGTGGAGAGCAGCATTCCGTAGCAGCCGATGGCCCCCTCTGTATCGCCGGAGAGCAGGTACAGGTCGCCGCGCAGCATGCGCGCCTGTTCGGAAAGCATACCTCCTGAAATCATTGCGTCAAGTATCTCATCTGCTTCGAAAAAACGTTTGCCGTCCATCAAAAGCAGCGCCAGGCCGAAACGGGGGAGCGGATTGTCCCGACCAGTCAGACAGGCGCTCCGAAAACAGGGCTCGGATTCTTCGGTTCTGCCGAGTCGGTGCAGCAACGTCCCCTTCTCATACCAGTAGATGTCTTCATTGTCTCCCTTATACCCGAGCGGCAAAGAAGGTGTCACCCTTTGCGAGCAGGTCATCGCTGCTCTTGGAAAACAGGCGGGAAAAAATGCTCATGGCACGGCTCCGCTTCTGCGACGTAGCAGGGTGACGCTCTCCAGATGAAAGGTCTGGGGGAACATGTCCACCGGTACGCTGGAAACGACAGTGTACCCCTTGCCGAAGAGCACGCCGCAGTCCCGGGCAAGGGTACTGGGGTCGCAGGAAATGTAGATGATCTTGTCCGCCCCCAAGCGAGGGATGTGCTCCAGCAGATCAGCTGCGCCACTGCGGGGGGGATCCAGGATGATGGTAGGGAATCTCCGTCCGTCGCCCATGAGTTTTCCTGCCCCTGCGGCGGCATCGGCGCAGATGAACTCGACATTTGTTATGCCGTTCAGGCGGGCGTTATGTCGGGCAGCCGCGATGGAATCGCCGTATTCCTCGATGCCGGTGACGGCAGCCACCCCCCGGGCCAGGGGAAGCGAAAAATTCCCATTGCCGCAGTACAGGTCCAGTATCTGATCGTCTCGTCGGCAGTCGGCAAACTCCCTCACCAGCCGGAGAAGGGCGCTGTTCTGGGCCGCGTTGACTTGAGCGAACCCACCTGGCCGGTAGGTCAGGGAACAGGCGGGGGCTGTTGGCGACTCTCCCTCCTGTGAGTACTGCAGCAGGTCGTCTCCGAATACCTTCTGGAGCGTGGATTTTCTGCCGGTCTGCAGATAGAGGGCGGTCGCCTGTTCCAGCTGCGCGGCCCGCTCCCGGAAGAAGGCTTTGGCGCCCTGGTGATCATCCCCAATGTAGTTGACGATCACCACCGCGCCCTTCTCGGCGCACTCCAGATTGATCTGGGGAATCTTGGTCGGATCGGGGAATGCCGGGAGCATCTCCCGCAAACTGCCCAGAATCCGGTTGATGACCGGCAGCGCAATGGGGCATCCCTGCCCGGCATCCTCCACGAAATGGGTTCCCTGGCGATAGAAGCCGATGCGCAGGTTGGGGCCTGCGCCATGGAGCTTGAACTGTACCCGGCTGCGGTAGCCATAGGTCAGGGGTGAGGCGACCACATCCGCCACCAGCTCTCCGGGTGCGCGAGCCCCGCGCCAGAGTGCGTCGGCAAAGATCCGCCGCTTTTCCTCCAGCTGCCGGTGATAGGCTATGTGCTGCCAGCTGCAGCCGCCGCAGGAACCGAACAGGGGACAGGGAGGAGTGATCCTGTCCTGTCCGGGGGTAACGATGGAGATGATCCGGGCGGTCAGGTAGGAGCGCTTCTCGGCGGTGATGCGGACGAGAAGCTCGTCACCCGGGCAGGCGAAGGGGACGAAGCAGACCTTGCCGTCGATACGTCCCACACCGCTGCCGCCGAAGGCCAGCCTGTCGATGCTGATCAGCTGCTCGGCGGGATCATGATTCATTACGGCAGGTTTCCACTGTCTGTATCAGTTCCACCAGCTTCTTCACCACCAGCTCCTCCAGCCGGGCACCCTTTTCTGCCGTTGCCTTGGCCGGGTCTCCCCAGACCCCGCCGGGCCAGTATCGCCGCTTGTCCCTGACCAGTATGCCGGCGGGAAAGGCGGGGAACTCCCGGGGGGCGCTCCCCTTGACCAGATGGGGGTGGCTGTGCAGGATGCGGGAGGTCTCAATCTCGCCGGCATGGGCGTCACCGGGGGTCTCGATGAGCCCCCTCCCCTCGTCGCGGGCAAGGAGGTATTCTGTCACCACGGCGAAATTAGCGTCGGGATAGCTTGAGAGCATCTCCTCGCCCGCATCCTGCAGGGCACAGCAGTGGGCGCCGCCGGCATGGCCGGTGAGGGCGATGAAGTTGCGCAGGCCATGGCTGTAGAGGGCCTGGACGATATCCTTGAACAGCATCTTCAGCGTCGTGGTGGAGATGGAGATGGTCCCGGGATGGCAGGAGGTGGAGCGGCAGTTGCCGTAATGGATCGGAGGGGCGACAAACAGCGGCGTCAGCAGGGCCGCCTTTCTGGCCACTTCACAGGCCTCCAGCGTGTCCGTGGAGAGCGGCAGGTGCGTGCCGTGCTCCTCCACCGAACCGAAGGGTATCAGGACTGTTCGCGAGCGGGCAAGGCCCTCCTCGAATTCGGGCATGGTCATTTCTTCGATAATCACAGGACCCCCATGAGTTTGTGCATCTGTGGGATCACCCGCACATCCGGCAGTCGTGCCGCGGCCAGGGCCTGCAGATGCAGGAGATGCGCGGCGCCGATGCCGCAGTGGCTGTCGGGCAGGGAGAGCGGCTGGAGGAAGAGCGGAGTGTCCGGCCGGATTTGCGCGATGATCCGGCAGACCTGTTCGATCTCGGCAGCATCGCTTTGCTCCCCCACCACGATCTTGACCGAGACGTTCTTCCCGCTGGCCGTCTCCAGAAACCGGCGATGCGTATCCCAGAGTTCCCCGCCGCAGGCGGCGGTAGAGGGAAGTTTCATGTCCATGCTGACGTAATCCACCAGCGCGATGATTTTGGCCAGTTCAATCGGCAGGGTACCGTTGGTCTCCAGGTGCACCGGCAGTGTGCCGCGCAGACGGGGGAGCCAGTCCGCCAGCAGAGGGGCGAAGAGCAGCGGCTCTCCGCCGGTGAGACTTATGGAATGGTGTGCCCGGGGGAGCGCCCAGGTCCAGGCGTTCAGGATATCCATGAGCCGGTCCAGGCCGACTGCCCGGGGGAAATGTTCGAAGACCGTGGAGCCGGGGGAGTTCTCCACCAGGCACGATTCTCCTTCGCCAAAGCCGGTATCGCAGTAGCTGCACTCCAGGTTGCAACGGGTCAGGCGGATGAAAATCTGTCGCCGCCCTGCCAGGTACCCCTCCCCCTGGATGGAGGAGAAGATCTCGGCGATGGGGAGTGACTCACTCATAGTAGCAGGCCGATGCGTTGTCCGATTCCCAGACCGTCACCGACTCGACCTTGATGACATCGCTGTTCAGGTGTTCCGAGAGCCGTTCAAACAGGAAACGCGAGATGTGCTCCGACGAGGGTGAAATGCCGGCAAAGGCGGGATTATCGTTCAGGTACTTGTGGTCGAGTTCGTTAATCACCACCCCTGCCTCGCGTTTGAGTACCTTGAAATCGATGCCCAGTCCGGCCTTGTCCAGTTGGCGGGCAATGACCGCCACATCCACCTTCCAGTTGTGGCCGTGGAGATTCTCGCAATCACCCTGGTAATTGATGAGGTTATGGGCCGCGGCGAAGCTGGTTCGAATGGTCAACTTGTACATGAAATACTCCTGATTCCGATGGATAGGGTGATGGGGCACTACTACACACAACAGCAGCTGTCGTGAATGACGTGGCGGCTAGAGCTGTGACGCCTCCAGCGCCTGACTGATATCGGCGATGATGTCATCGATGTTCTCCAGGCCGATGGAAAGGCGGATGAAGTCCGGCGACACGCCGCTGGCCAGCTGTTCCTCCTCGGACAGCTGCTGGTGGGTGGTGGAGGCGGGGTGGATGACCAGCGACTTGGCATCGCCGATGTTGGCCAGGTGGGAGAGCAGCTTCACGTTGTCGATGAATTTGCTGCCTGCCTTCACTCCCCCCTTGATTCCGAAGCCGATGATGGCCCCCTCCCCCTTTGGCAGGTATTTGCGTGCATTGGCGTGATCCCGATGGCTGGCGAGGCCCGGGTAGTTGACCCAGCTCACCAGGGGGTGGCGCTCCAGCCAGGAGGCGACGCTACGGGCGTTTTCCACGTGGCGCGGCATGCGTACGTGCAGTGTCTCCAGCCCCTGCAGGATCTGGAAGGCGTTGAAGGGGGAGAGACAGGCCCCCATGTCACGCAGCAGCGTGACCCTCGTCTTGAGGATGTAGGCCTGGCTGCCCAGCGCCTCCCAGTATTTCAGGCCATGGTAGGAGGGGTCCGGTTCGGTGAGATCGGGGAATCTCCCGTTACCCCAGTTGAACGTTCCGCCGTCCACGATGGCGCCGCCGATGCTGGTGCCGTGGCCGGCGATGAACTTGGTCAGCGAATAGACCACGATGTCCGCCCCATGGTCCAGCGGCTTGAAGAGCCAGGGCGTTGTCACCGTGTTGTCCACGATCAGCGGTATGCCAGCTTCGTGGGCGATGGCTGCGATGGCCTCGAAATCATCCACGTTGTTCTTGGGGTTGCCCACCGATTCGCTGTACACCAGGCGCGTGTCCTGGTCGATGGCCCGGCGGATGTTCTCCGGATCCGAGGAGTCGACGAACTTTACCTGGATGCCAAGCCTGGGGAGGGTGTAGTGGAACAGGTTGTAGGTGCCGCCGTAGAGAAAGCTGGTGGAGACGATGTTCTGACCGGCACTGGTGATGTTCAGCACCGCGTAGGTGATGGCTGCCTGGCCGGAGGCAACCGCCAGTGCGCCGACGCCGCCGTCAAGGGCCGCCATGCGCTGTTCCAGCACGTCGGTGGTCGGGTTCATCAGCCGGGTGTAGATGTTGCCCGGTTCTTTGAGTCCGAAGAGGTTGGCGGCGTGTTCCGAGCTTCTGAATACATAGGACGAGGTTTGGTAAATCGGCACTGCCCGGGATAGGGTTTCCGAGTCCGGAGACTGCCCTGCATGAAGCGCAAGCGTTTCTATGGATTTTTGCTGAGATTCCATGGTTCCTCCGAGAAGTGTGCATCTTGATGCGATGGATGACGTTGCTGATTGTTGGCTGCTTCTGGCGGACCGGCAACTGACACCTGGCGCCGGATAAGGGAGCATGAGCCGAGCAAACCCTGTGTCCAGTCTCCCGGCGGTCTATGTGTTTTTGGCTGTTCCCCAGCTGCGTACACGGGAACAACTAGATGGTGATGGTCTCTCCCGGCCGCAGCATCTCATTCTCGTCGGGTGCGCTGAACGATACCACGAAGAGATAGAAGAAAAGTGCCAGGGCGCAGAGTAGCATGATGAGCAGTGGCGCGATCCTGATGCGGGTATCGTCGCGCCGGTCTCCCGGCCGCAGCAGTCCTGACACGAACAGCATCACTCCGTAGATCCCCATGCCTGTTGCCCCGAACATGCCCAGCCGGTAGAGGCGCTGCTCCATTCCCGGGGAGAGGGAGAGCAGGTCCGTCAAAGCGCCATGGTAGAAACTGGCCAGGATGATCAGCACAAGCGCCGCCAGCAGCAGGCGCATGCTGTTGCGGATCGTCCGTTTACGCACCTTCCCCTCCCTGTCTGGTCATGAGCACCACGACAGGTCACCCATGCCGGCCCTGATAATCTCCGGGGTATCGTTCACCAGGTTCACCACGGAACTGACCTCCTTGGTGAGTATCCCCCCGTCCACGACGATGTCCAACTGGTGACCGAAGATTTCGTCGATGAAACCGGGGTTGCCGGTCGGTTCGTCGCCGGACAGGTTGGCGCTGGTGGTGACGATGGGACTGCCCAGCATCTGCACGATTTCAAGGCAGATGCGGTTATCGGGGATCCTGATCCCCACCGTCTTCTGCCGTGTCAGCAGCAGATCGGGCACGTCGCGGGTCGCCTCCAGTACGAAGGTGTAGGGACCGGGGAGGTAGCGCTTGAGGATCTTGAATGCGGTGTTGCTGACCCTGGCGAAGCGGGCCACTTCCGAGAGGTTGGGGCAGATGAACGAGAACGGCTTCTTGTGTTCGCGCTGTTTCATGCGGTAGATGCGCTCGATTCCCTTTTTGTTGAAAATAGAGCAGCCGATGCCGTAGGTCGTATCGGTCGGGTAGGCGATGATGCCGCCATTGCGCAGGCAGTCGACGACCCGTGCGATCAGTCGTTGCTGGGGATGTTCGGGGTGAATTTCAAGCAGCATGCGGAATCACCTTTTTCAACTGTTGGTGTGAAGCGCGGTACGCGAAAAAGGGCCGGCCGCCCGCGGCCAACCCCTGATGGAGCCTGATCAGGCGCCTGGACCCGCCCCTGTTATTTTCGGATCGTCGTGCGCTGGATTGCGAACGTAAGGATACCGTTTGTCACGGAAACGTGAAAAACAGATCCGGGAAGTCCGCTGCCCGGAGCGATGATACTGCCGTTGGCATTTCAGTGCGCTCTACGGAGGCTTGAGATTAACAAAAAATATCCCTTTTGTGTATTGAAAAAAGGTAATGGAACCGGCGCTGTTTCCTTTGCGGAAAAACGGCAAACCAGCCCCCTGCCTGACCCATCCCCTGGCGCTGCCGCTCTCAGCGGCAGTGAATGACGTAGTTGCCCTGGCGAAGCCTCTGTTCCAGCCAGCTGCGCAGCCATCCTTTCAGGCAGGCACGGGTAAAGGGGATCAAAAAGAAGAGACCGGCCAGGTCGGTAAAGAAACCGGGGGTCAGCAGTAGGATGCCGCCAGCCAGGATCAGTGCTCCGTCCAGGAAATGGGCGGCGGGCAGGCGCCCCATGGCGAGTTCGTCACGGATGGCGACGATGGCGCGGAATCCCTGGGACCTGGCCAGCCAGGCGCCGGCCAGGGAGATGATCAGCAGGGTGGCCAGGGTGGGGAGCGGGCCGATCACGCGACCGACCTGGATCAATAGCCAGATCTCCACGATCGGCACAAGGGTAAAGACGAGGAAAAGACGCAGCAGCATGGGGCGGTTCCTTTTGTTCGAATCATGCTTTTTTGACGAACTCCGATTTCAACTGCATGGCGCCGATGCCGTCGATCCTGCAGTCGATATCGTGATCTCCCGAGACGATGCGGATATTCTTGACCTTGGTGCCGACCTTGACCACCGAATACGAGCCCTTGATTTTCAGGTCCTTGATGACGGTGACCGAGTCGCCGTCGTTGAGCACGTTGCCGAAGGCGTCACGCACGACACAGTCGCTCTCGACGCTCTCGCTCTCCGTCTTTGGCCACTCATGGGCGCATTCCGGGCAGACGTACATCTCCCCGTCTTCGTAGGTGTATTCCGAGCCGCATGAAGGGCATTTTGGCAGGTTTGTCATGGGATGTCCTTGTAGTTGAATTGGTGTTGATAGTTGTTTGAACCGGTTCTGGGGTGTCCGTTGTTCCGTGCGCACCGGGCCGCCTCAGTGGGGGCTGTGCCCTATATCAGCCCGATCTTGGAGAGGAAGAGGATTGCCACCATGATCGGGCTTACGTATTTGATCAGAAAATGCCAGAGCGGATAGAATTGGAAATTGACCGTCCCCTTCTCGATCTCGCCCCGCGCCACGCGGGTGGTCATGACCCAGCCGGTGAAGATGGCGATGAACAGGGCTCCCAGGGGCAGAATGTAGTTCGTGGCCACCAGGTCGATGGAGTCGAGGAAATTGCGTCCGCCAATGAAGTGGACATCGGCCAGCAGATGGTTGGAGAGGGCCGAGGGGACGCCGAGCAGGAAGATCAGGAACCCCATCACCAGCGTCGCCGACCGGCGTTGCCACTTCTTCTCATCGCAGTAATAGGCCACCACCACCTCCAAAAGCGAGATGCTTGATGTGAGGGCGGCAAAGACCAGCAGCAGGAAGAAGAGGATGGCGACAAAGGTGCCTCCCTGCATCTGGCTGAAGAGTATGGGCAGGGTCTTGAAGACCAGGCCCGGTCCGGCTGCGGGCGCCATGCCATAGGTGAAGACGATGGAGAAGATGGCAATGCCCGACAGCAGTGCCACGCAGGTATCCATGATCGATACGGTGATGGCCACATTGGGTATGTTGGTCCGCTCGTTCGCGTAGCTGCCGTAGGTGAGCATGGCGCCCATGCCCAGCGACAGGGTGAAGAAGGCGTGCCCCATGGCTTCGAGCATTGCCGCTGCATCCAGCATCCGCCAGTTTGGAGTGAACAGGAAGGAAAGCGCCCGGGGACCGCCGGGTGAGAAAAGCCCCCGAACCGTCAGGATAATCAGGATCAGGAACAGAACCGGCATCATCAGCTTGCTGGCCCGTTCGAGGCCGTCGCTGACACCGCCCAGGACGATCCAGATCGTAGCCCCCATGAAGAGCGCCTGCCAGAACAGTTGGGACAGGTCACTGGCCAGAAGAGAGCTGAACAGTTCCGGTACCTGCTGGATATGCCCGCCGCCAAAGGTTCCCTTGATCGCCAGCCAGAGGTAGTTCACGGCCCAACCGGCCACCACGCAGTAGTAGGAGAGGATCACGAACCCGGCTGTCACCCCCAGCCAGCCGACCATGCTCCAGGGACCGCCGGCCAGCTTGCGGAAGGCGCCCACCGGGTCCTTGTGGGTGTGGCGGCCGATCACCATCTCGGCGATCATGAGCGGAATCCCGATCAGCGCAATGCAGATGAGAAAGAAGAGCACAAAGGCCCCTCCGCCGTGCATGCCGGTGATGTAGGGGAATTTCCAGATATTGCCCAGGCCTACCGCCGAACCGGCCGAGGCCATGATAAAGCCGAGGCGACTGCTCCAGTGGCCGCGTTTCGGTGTGCCGTGATACCGTGCCATGAATCTGCCCTGTTACCCCGCTGTGCGGTAGCCATGAGTCATCGAGTTCAAAATTTATCCACCCTACCCCAGCACACCACCACTGTCAACGGGTTAGGGCGTTGGCCGGCAGATAGTGCATCCCGGCGTCATGATTCGTTTTTGCTGTCATGGAGCGCGTTTCTGCACTACTATCCGCTCCATGGATCGTTTCAGACCAATGGGCACACATCGCAGCTCTACCCAGCCCTGTCCGGGAGGTATGCCATGTCGCACCAAACCCTGATTCTCCTGCTTTTCGGAGTCATGCTGAGCCTCACCGGACTGGCCGGCACGCTGCTCCCCTTCCTGCCGGGAGCACCGCTGCTGTTTGTCGGCCTCCTGCTCTGCGCTTGGGCGGAAAATTTCCAGTACGTGGGAATCGGCACCCTGCTGGTCCTGGCCGCCATGACGGCACTGACCTGGCTGGTGGAGTTCCTGGCCTCGGTCCTGGGTGTCAAGAAGTTCGGCGGCTCGCGACGGGCAATGCTGGGCGCCGCCCTGGGGGGAGTTGTGGGGATGTTTCTCGGGCCGGCCGGAATACTGCTGGGGCCCTTTGTGGGGGCGGTGCTGGGGGAGATGTCGCTCGATCGCAGCCTGGATCAGGCCGGCCGCGCCGGTTTCGGCACCGTGGTGGGGCTGGCGATTGGAGTGGCCGGCAAACTGGCCATCGCCATCGCCATGCTGGGACTCTTCCTGCTGGTCAGGCTGTACTGAAAGCGGGGCGCGTCACAGCCTGATCATATCCTCGTGCTCCTCCTCGTGGGGATTGATGTGGATCATCACGTCCCCCACGTTGGGAAATCCGTCAAAGATCAGCTTCTTGACCTGCTTGGCGATGTCGTGGGACTCCTTGACCGTCATGGCCGGATCCATGTCCAGCTTGAGGTCGATGATCATGTACTGCCCTGAGCGGCGGCCACGGATGTCGTGAACATGCTCCACCCGCTCCACGCTCTCGGCCAGCTGCGTGACCTTTTCGATGAAATTCACCGGCACGCTGCCGTCCATCAGGTCGTGGGCTGCCCCCCGGTAGGTCTCCAGGCCGATGTGCAGGATAAAGAACGAGGTCAGGCCGGCGGCCAGCGGGTCCATGATGCCGAAACCGAAGAAGGCGCCCAGGACACCGGCCAGGGTGGAGATGGAGGTGAGGGCATCCTTGCGGTGGTCTTTGGCGATGGCCAGCAGGGAGGGGCTGTCCAGCTCCCGGCCGGTCTTCTGGGTAAAGCGGTAGAGCCACTCCTTGATCAGGATGGTGACAAAAGCCGCGGCCACGGCGATCATGCCGGGAGATTTGAAGTCGTGGCGGATGATGGAAACCACCGAGTCGTAGAGGATCCAGCCGCCGGTGGCCAGGATCACCAGGGAGATCAGCAGGGCCGACAGGCTCTCTGCCCGGCCGTGGCCGTAGGGATGCTTCTCGTCAAAGGGTTGCCGCCCCAGTTTGAGCGCCACCATGGTGGAAAAGAGCGCCACGAAATCGCAGGCGCTCTCGATGCCGTCGGCGAACACGGCGTCGGAACGCCCCCAATGCCCTGCCGACAGCTTGAAAACCATCAGCAGGGCGTTGACCCAGAAGCCGACCTTGATGATCCTGTCGGCGCTGTCGAATCGTTGATCGCGTTGCATGGTCTACTCCGTGGGGCGCAGGTCCTTGACCCGCAACTGCAGGGTGGAGCTGCCGTTCCACTGGTTCATCTCGGGGAAAAAGGCGATGTCGACCGTCGCCGGAACAGTGCGCGAAGCCATGCGGAAGGCGATGGCGTTGAATGTACAGCCATCCCTGGACAAGCGCAGCCGCAGGTGATCCTCTCCCACCACCCGCTGCTCCAGTACGGACAGGGAGCGCATCATAAGCAGCGGTTCCGGGTTGCCCATGCCGAAGGGCTCCAGACGCTTCAGTTCCAGCGCCAGCTCCACCGTCACCTCCTGCGGTTCGGCCTCGGCATCGATATCCAGGCGGGGCATCAGTTCCCCGTCGCCCAGAAGACGCTGCGCCTCGGCCTCGAATGTTGCGCTAAAGTCGTCGACCCTCTCGGCGGAGAGGGAGACACCCACGGCATGGCGATGGCCGCCGAAGCGCTCCAGGAGGGGTGAACAGACCTTAAGCGCATCAAGAAGGTGGAAGCCGGGTATGCTGCGACCGGACCCCTTTCCCCTCCCCTGTTCGTCCAGGGCGATCAGGATGGTCGGGCGGTGGAAGCGTTCCACTAGGCGCGAGGCGACGATGCCCACCACTCCCTGGTGCCAGGACGGGGAGGCCAGCACGATACTGCGTCTGACGGGATAATCCCCCCCCTGTTCCACGAGGTCGATCGCCTCCTGGAGTATGGAGCGCTCGATGGCCTGGCGTTCGGCATTGGCAGCGTCCAGTTCTTCGGCAATGGCCAGGCAGTGCGGCGGGTCGTCTCCCAGCAGCAGTTCCACGCCGGGCACGGCACTTTCCATGCGGCCGGCGGCGTTCAGGCGCGGCGCCAGCCGGAAACCGACCTGCCCGCTGCTCACCACCCCCCCTACCCCGGCCACTTTCTTGAGGGCCTGGATGCCCGGCTTGAACGGATCGGCCAAGAGCCGCAGCCCATGGGTGACGTAGATCCGGTTCTGGCCGATGAGCGGCACCACATCGGCGATGGTGCCCAGTGCCACCAGGTCCAGCCACTGGCGCAGGTCCGGGCCGGAACCGTCGCCGAAAACCCCCTGGTCACGCAGCGCCGCCCTGAGCGCAACCAGCAGGTTGAAGGCCACGCCGACCCCGGCCAGGCATTTGAAGGAATAGTCGCATCCCGGCTGCAGCGGATTCAGCACGGCGCAGGCATCGGGGAGGGTCTCTTTGGGAGCGTGGTGATCGACGATGATCAGTTCCGTCCCCCGCTGGCGGCAGAAGAGCGCCTCCTCGACCGCGGTGATGCCGCAGTCCACCGACAGGATCAGGGCCGCCCCGGCGTCGATGATCCTGTCCAGTGCCTCGCTGTTCAGGCCGTAGCCGTCGTCGAAGCGGTTGGGGATGAAGTAATCGCAGGCAAAACCGGTCTGCCGCAGAAACGACACCAGCAGCGTGGTCCCGGTGATGCCGTCCACGTCGTAGTCGCCGTAGACGGTGATCTTCTCCTGCCTGCTGCGCGCCTCCAGCAGGCGCGCCACGGCGGCAGCCATCCCCTTCATGAGGGAGGGGTCGAGCATGTCCGCCAGGGAGGGGGACAGGAAGGCGTCCATGGCACCGGGCTCAATGATCCCGCGGCCGGCAAGTATGGCAGCGGTCAGCGGCAAGATGGCCTTCTCCCCCGCCATGGCCGGCAATTCGGCCGGCGCTGTTCGCACAATCCACTGTTTCTTCTGCATGGTTTTCCTTTGCGCCCTGCCGGCCGCGGATAAAAAAATCCCCCGTCGGGCGGGGGATGCGGGTTACTTCCTGGCCGGGTGATCTCCGTTTTGTGTCAGGCTCACCAACAGTTCTCGCACCTGTCGGGCAGTTTCGCTGGTACTGTCCTGTTTCAGATAAGCCTCCCAGAGCGGCATGGCCCGGGCCGGCTGTTTCAGGTCAACGGTGTAGACGATGCCCATGTTGTACAGGCTCTGCAGGTGTCTGGGGTTCAGGGCGCGGGCTTTCTGGAAGTTGGCCAGGGCCTTGTCATACCACCCCAGCTTGCGGAACATGATCCCCTGGTCGGTGAGCACGTCCGGATTGGCCGGCTGGATCTCCAGGGCCTGGGCATAGGCCTGGATGGCCTTGCTCGGCTGATTGGAATCGAAGAAGTCGTTCCCCAGGGAAATCCATGCCTTCAGGTTTCCCGGGTCCCTGGCAACGATCGCCTCGGTCTCGGCGATGCGCCGTCCATGGTCCGGCAACGGGACAGCCAGCGCCGAAACCTGGGCCTGATCCTGGCGCCCCCTCTGCTCGCTTTTCATGCTGAAGATCAGGAAGCCGCCCAGAAATCCCACCAGCAGGGCGACCACGGCTATCAGGATCGTTTCTCTTTTCATGGTACGTCCAGTGAATCCGGAAAATATCTTGCCAGGGAGATGTCAGGGAGGGGCAGGACGAATACGGCTGCGTTTTGTTGTATCGGATCAAACCAGCTATTGTCAGACAGCAATCTTCAGTCGGACAGAAAGCAACGCTCCCCCCTTTAAAAAGGGGGGAGCTTCTTGTACACCACTGTGTTGAAGCAGGGTAACGAATCAGGAACTAAACCTTTTCTCCGTGCGACCCCTCTCCCCGGTTGCGGCTATCCCGTCGTTTCAGGCCGTTGCCGCTGCCTTCTTCCGCAGGGCACGCTCTTCCAGCAGCACCACGACCGGACTGGCCACGAACACCGACGAATAGGCACCCACGACGATCCCCACCAAGAGGGCCAGAGAGAAGTCGTGGATCACCTCGCCGCCGAAGAGAAACAGCGAGGCCGATGCCAGAAACGTGGTCAGGGCTGTGATGATGCTGCGGGAGAGCACCTCGTTGATGCTGCGGTTGAAGAGGGGGGGCAGCGCCTCCTTGAGATGCTTGTGCATGTTCTCACGGATGCGGTCAAACACCACCACCGTATCGGTGAGTGAGTAGCCGGCGATGGTCAGCACGGCGGTGACGAACAGCAGGTTGATCTCCCGGTCCAGGATGTAGAAGACCGCGAACATGGCCAGGCAGTCGTGTATCGTGGCCAGGGTGGCGGCGATGCCGAACTTGAAGTCAAAGCGCCAGGCTATGTAGAGGATGATGCCCAGTAGCGCGATGGCCACGGCAACCAGGGTGTCCTTGCGCAGCTTGTCGCCGATGGAAGGCCCGATCTCGGTGGAACTCTCCACTGTAAAGATGTTGTCGGGATGGGCTTTCCTGAATGCGGCCTGTACGGCATCGGCCGCCTTTCCCAGGCTGATGGATGTGTTCCTGTCGATCTTGATCAAGAGCTTGTTGCCGTCCCTGATCTCCTGCAGGTCGGCCTTGGGGATGCCGTTTTTGTGCAGCGCCGCACGGGCCGAGGCGATGTCCATCGGCTTGCTGAATTTCAGCTGCATGGCGGTGCCGCCGGAGAAGTCGATCCCCATGTTGGCGGTGCCGCGGGCGATGGAGATGATGCCCATGATCCCGACCAGGGAGATGATGATCGAAATGGCAAAAGAGAGCTTCTTTTTGCCCATGAAGTCTATGTTGGTCTTGCCCAGAAATTCCATGCTCGCCGTTCCCCCTATATGCTCATTTTCTTGACGGTTCCCCTGTGCAGGAACAGGTCGAAGATCACCTTGGTGCCGATCAGCGAGGTGAACAGGTTGATGATGACCCCCAGGCTTAAGGAAACCGCGAAGCCCTTCACCGGACCGGTGCCGAACTGAAACAGCACAGCCGCGGTGATCAGGGTGGTGACGTGGGAGTCCATGATGGTCAGGAAGGCCTTGTCATAGCCGGCGTCCAGGGCCGACTTGGGCGACTTGCCCAGCCTGAGCTCCTCACGGATGCGCTCGAAGATGATCACGTTGGCGTCCACCGACATGCCGATCAGGAGCACGATGGCAGCTATGCCGGGCAGGGTCAGGGTGGCGCCCAGGGCCGCCAGGGCGCCCATCAGGTAGAGCACGTTCATCACCATGCCCAGGTTTGCCACCATGCCGGACAGCTTGTAGTACAGCCCCATGAAGACCACCACCACAAGAATTCCGATCAGGCCGGCCATCAGCCCCTTGGTGATGGAGTCCTGCCCCAGGGAGGGTCCGACGGTCTCGTTCTGGATGATCTTCACCGGTGCAGGCAGGGCGCCGGCCCTGAGCACAATGGCCAGGTCGGCGGCGGTCTTCTCGGTGAAGTTGCCCGAGATCTGGGCGCTGCCGCCGGAGATGCGTTCGCGGATCACCGGGGCCGAGTAGACGTTGTTGTCCAGTACGATGGCGAAGCGCTTGCCCACGTTGGCGGCGGTGACCTGGTCGAACAGCTTTGACCCCAGGGAGTTGAACTCGATGGCCACGTAGGGCTGATTGAACTGGGAATCGATGCGCACCTGGGCATCGGTGAGCAGGTCGCCGGTGATCATCGCCTTCTTCTGCAGCACATAGGGTACTTCGCTTACGGCGCCGGTATCCGGATCAACCTCTTTTTCCTTCATGATCTCGGCGTCATCGGGCAGGGAGAGGGAGCCCGGCGGGATGTCCTCCCGCACCAGCTTGAACTCCAGGCGGGCGGTCTTGCCGATCAGGTCGATGGCCCGCTGGGGGTCCTTGATGCCGGGGAGCTGCACCACGATGTGATCGACCCCCTCGCGCTGGATGACCGGTTCGGAGACGCCGAACTGGTCGATCCTGTTGCGGATGGTCTCCAGAGCCTGGGCCACCGCCTTGTCCTTGCGATCCTTGGCCGCCTCGTCGGTGATGCTCAGGTTTAAAGCCACGAAACCGCCGTCATCGTACAGCGGGCTCTGCTGGTAGCCGGGATACTTGTCCTTGAGCATCTTCTGCACCGCTGCAGCGGTATCCTTCTCGTACAGGAGCAGGGTCACCCTGTTCCAATCGGTGCGGCTGATGCGCTTGAAGTGCAGGTTCTTGTTGTTCAGGGTGTCTTCCAGGTCGGTGGCTACGATATCCAGCGACCCCTCCACCGCCTTCTGGGTATCCACCTCCAGCACCAGGTGAGTCCCCCCCTGCAGGTCGAGCCCCAGGTGGATCTTGTCCTTGGGAAGCAGGCCGGTCCACCAGGAGGGGAGTTGCGTCACCAACGTTGGAGTCAGGTAGAGAAGCGATACCAGGGCGAAGATAACTATCAGGCTTATGCGCCAGCCGGTTTCTTTAGGCATGAAGCTCGGTCTCCCTTCGGTTGTGCAGTCGGGTCGAGGGTATCGGGGGATATCTTCTTCCGCTTCCTGTCACGGGATTTTACTTGTTGTTGATTGCGGCGATATAGGATTTGGTGATCTTGATGACGACGCCGGTGGCAATCTCCAGGCCGACGATGCCGTCCTCCACCGAGGCGACCTTGCCGTGCACGCCGCCGGCGGTGACCACCTGATCACCTTTCTTGATGCTCTCCAGGAGGGCGCGGTGCTCCTTGGCTTTCTTCTGCTGGGGGCGGATCAGCAGGAAGTAGAAGATGGCGAACATGAGCGCCAGGGGAATGAACTGCTGAAACGCGCCAGCTGCACCGCCGGCTCCCGTTGCCCCGCCCGGCGGGCCCGACATGGCAAATGCTAATCCTAACATAGAACAAACCTCCTTAACGTACTAAATTTTATGGTGTATCTGCTGCTTTGCGTAAAACTCTCGGCGGAATCCCGCCAGGTTGTCGTTTTTGATCGCCTCGCGCATCTGGCGCATCAGGTCGAGGAAATAATACAGGTTGTGATAGGTGTTCAGGTTCGAGGCCAGGATTTCGCCCGCCCGGTAGAGGTGCCGCAGATAGGCGCGGGAGTAGTTCCTGCAGACGTGGCAGCCGCACTCCGGGTCCAGCGGTCCGGAATCCTCTTCGAAAATCTTGGCCTTGATGTTGATCCGCCCCTGGCTGGTGAAGAGCATGCCGTTGCGGGCGTTGCGGGTCGGCATGACGCAGTCGAACATGTCGTAGCCGTGCCAGACCGCCTCCACCAGGTCCTGGGGGGCGCCGATGCCCATGATGTAGCGGGGATGGTCCTGTGGTATCAGCGGGGCGCAGGCCTCCATGACGCCGTACATCTGTTCTTTTTCCTCACCCACCGAGAGGCCGCCCAAGGCATAGCCGTCAAAGCCGATCTCAAAGATCTGCTCCAGGCTGCGGGCACGCAGGTCGTAATGCATTCCCCCCTGAATGATGCCGAACAACTGCTGTCCCTCACGTCTGTGGGCCTGCTTGCAACGCCTTGCCCAGCGGGTGGTCATCTCCAGGGAGCGGCTGACGTAGTCGTACTCCGCCGTGGCCGGAGGGCACTCGTCGAAGCACATGATGATATCCGCACCCAACGCCTCCTGGATCCCTATGGACAGTTCCGGGGTCAGGAAGTGGTAGGAACCGTCCAGATGGGACTGGAACCTGACCCCTTCCTCGCTGATCTTGCGCAACTCCCCCAGGCTGAAGACCTGAAATCCGCCGCTGTCGGTCAGGATCGGGCGTTGCCAGTTCATGAAGGAGTGCAACCCGCCCAACTGCTCCACCAGCCGGTGCCCCGGACGGAGGTAGAGGTGGTAGGTGTTGGAGAGGATGATCTGGGCGTTGACCGCCAGCAGGTCCTCGGGAGTCATGGCCTTGACGGTGGCGTTGGTCCCCACCGGCATGAAGATGGGGGTCTCAATGGCACCGTGCAGGGTATTCAGGCTGCCAAGGCGCGCCCCGCAGGAGGCATCCCGGTGAAGGAGTGTGAAAAGAGAAGTCGACAATAAGCACCCGTGGAAGACAGTGGTACAGCTTGATTTACGTCACAAGATCGATAGACCGGTTGAAGACACGTTCTCCCCCTTTTTGTCGAAGGGGGCTCATTATTCGATAAACATGGCGTCGCCGTAGCTGTAGAAGCGGTAGCCCAGCCTGACCGCCTCGTGGTAGGCACGGAAAACGCACTCCTTGCCGGCGAAGGCGGACACCAGCATGATCAGGGTCGATTCGGGCAGATGGAAGTTGGTCACCAGAGCATCCACCACCCTGAACCGATAGCCGGGGTAGATGAAGATGTCCGCATCGCCCGAACCGGGGCAGAGGACCCCTTGTTCGTCGGCCGCGTACTCCAGGGTGCGGGCCGAGGTGGTCCCCACCGCCACTACCCGCCCGCCGCGCTGCTTTGTCTCTGCTATGGCCTGGCAGGTTTCCGCGGAGATATGGTAGCGCTCGCTGTGGATGCGGTGATCCTGAACCCGTTCCACCCGCAGCGGCTGGAAGGTCCCCGGCCCGGTGTGCAGGGTCAAACAGGCCGTGGCCACGCCCCGCTCTGCCAACCGCTCCAGCAGCTCGGGGGTGAAGTGCAGGCCGGCGGTGGGTGCGGCAACGGCGCCGGCGCTCCTGGCAAAGACCGTCTGGTAGCGCAGCTGATCCCCGCTCTCCGCGGGCCGTTGCAGGTAGGGGGGCAGCGGCATCTCACCTTCCCGCTCCAGCCAGACGGAAAACGGTTCCGCTCCCTGGAACTCCAACAACCACCCTTCCGGCTCCAGGCGCTCCACGACCAAGGCGGTCATTGCGCCGGCCAGGGTAATCAGCTGCCCCGGACGCATTCCCTTGGAGGAGCGCATCAGGCAACTCCAGCGCTCGGCCTGCGTCTCTTGCCGGCGCACCAGGAAGATTTCCACCCTGCCGCCGGTGGCCTTGCGGCCGAAGAGGCGGGCCGGAATCACCCTGGTATCGTTCAGCACCAGCAGGTCACCCGGCCGGAGATGGTCGGCAATGTCCCTGAACAGGCCGTGGTCGATGGTCCCGCTTTCCCGATTCAGCAGCATCAGGTGGGAACCGTCCCGTTCCGGCGCGGGGTAACGGGCGATCAGCTCCTCGGGGAGATGATAGTCGAACTCTTTAACAAGCATGGGGCACCGCTTCAACGGATATCAAAGAACTGTTCAAGCACTGTTCCGGGGTAGTAGTAGGTGAGTATCTCGGTATAGGAAAAGCCGGCCAGCGCGCGCTGTTTGGCGCCCCACTGGCAGAGCCCCACTCCGTGTCCATTGCCCAGGCCCGAGAAGTAGGCGGCTCCATCCTTGACCCTGATGGAGAAATTGGTGCTCTTGATCACGCCATAGCCCAGGGCCTTGCGGAACTGGTCTCCGGTCAGGGTCAGGTCGCCGCCAGTGGAGACGATGGTCACCTGCTTCAGCCTGCCGCGGCTGTTGAGGGGGCCGGGGCGGATGTCGTTCACGGCCGCGACCCTGAAGCCGGCGGCGCGCAACCGCTCCTCGATCTGTGCCAGTTCCAGTTTCTGGGTCCAGGCGCTGGAGGGATTGCCCTGGCAGTATTCGCAGCTCACCCCTCTCAGGTACGGCAGGGACATGCCCCACACGTTCTCGGAGGCCTCTGTCTTTCCTCCGCAGTTGGAGTGGTAGAAAGCCTGGATGACCGACCCGTTATGGGTCAGCACCTGGCCGCTGGTCTCGCTTACCGCCCGCCTGGCCCGGCTGTCCTCGATCAGGCTGCCGTTGTAGACCTGATCCAGGACCGACGATTCAAGGTGGTAGGGAGCGTCCATGCGCAGCTTCCTGCGGTAGAGGGCATAGGTCCTGGCAATCACCGCCTGGGCCTTAACCGCTTCCATGGGCCAGGCCGACGATATCTCGCAGTTGATCAGTCCGACAAGGTAGTCTTCCAGGGGAAGTTCGTTGACGATCAGGATACCCCTGTCGGAAGGAACGACATCGGCCATGCCGCGGTACGGCTTGCCGTTGACCAGGAGGTTGCCGGCACCGGCGAAACAGAGACGCCGGTAGATGACGCCGTCGATGTTCAGCCCGTTATCGGCCGGCCTGATTGTTACCGGTGGCGCAAGGGGCACGGCATCGCCGTTTTCCCGCCTGGCCAGTAGGCCATCGCCATCCACCACCACGCTGGCCGCGTTTTTGACGATGGCGATGCGTATGGTTTCAGCGGGGATGTCGACGGCACTCCCCGGACCGGCCGCCGGAAACAGGAGGCACAACGCCAGTAAAAGAGTAACGGATATGCGTATGAGTAGTGATCGCAAAACGTAGTGATACAAGCACAGATACGGGCATCCTGTCAATTTTTTTGATGGTGGGGTTGCCGGCCGTAACAGAGCCGTATCACTACCCATACTCGCCGTCGGGATGTGCTTCGCCACCGCTGTCACGGCAAAACCACATCGACGAGCATGCGTGCAGAGGATACGTCAGCAATGACGCTTGACGTAACTGGTGCCAGCACAGATTCTTTCTCCCGTTTCCAGCGCTCCGTCACGTCACGCATAATGACGCCGCAGCGCTTGCGCTGACCGCATGCGGATTGTGTTTTTCTTGAACTATGGGATAATAGTCTCGAATCTCGTAACTACCCGGAATATGGAGGTGTGCACGATGGCTGTTCAGACCGATGAAAGGCTGGCCAAGCGAATCGAGGAGTTGGCCGGGGAAGCCGAAATCATGTTAGAGGAAGACGGCAGCAGAAAAGATCTTAAGGAAAAACGGGGGGCCATGAAACAGAGCCTGTATGACGGCTCTAAAAAGCTGAAACACACCATCCCGAAGGGGAAACACGTCTAGTCCGGACACTTGAGAACCAGCTGCATTGAAATTGTTGCCCACCAAAATCGGAAACCACCTGTTCTGTATACACTGTCGTTGATGGGCCATCCTGCGCTTCTGCCGGAGGATGGCCCATAAACAGCGCCTCATGTGCCAATTAAAATCGTCGCGATCCCTTTTTATACCTCAAATACGCTTTCCACACATGCTGTGGATAACTGGCCCCTGGCTGTGAATAGGGTCCCGAAATGCCTCATTCCATCGGCTAGTTCGCTTGTATTGCACAATAAACAGGCGCGGCCTTGCAACTATCCGGAATGCCGTGTCAACAGCTGATTCCGTTTATGTCTGGTCGTGTGATGCGCTTCCCATCGCAACGGCGATTCTTCATCAACTCCCCAACATGCTCTTAATCTTCTTGATCGTCTCCAGAATCTTCTGTAAACCACTGATATTTTTTTCCATGTCGCTGATTGTATTCCCCAGTTGGGCTGCGGTGCCGAGGGTGCCCCCACTGCCGGCGGCTTTTTTCATCAGCTCCCCCCCCAGTTCGTTCAACCCGGCGTCGGCATTGTTCTGGTGCACCGTGCCGCACAGGTAACCGGCGGCAAAAACGATGGTAATCACTCCGACGCGCACTGGGTACAGCAAAGATCTCCGTGTCATGGTGTCAACGCCATATTGCGCATACACCGCAAATCGATGCGTTGCATTGCGAAAAACTCTGGAGTCTTTTGAAGAGAGTTGTTCTTGGATACGGTTTGTTGAGCGGGGAACTGGTTCCCCTTTTCTTTGGGACTAAAAATTAACGGGGTGGGAATTAGATGGGAAGAAGGAAAACAGCTTATGCTTCGGCAAACAAAAAGGGAGTCACGACCATTGTCATAACTCCCTGTTATTATTGGCTGGGGTACCAGGATTCGAACCTAGAGTGACGGAGTCAGAGTCCGTTGCCTTACCATTTGGCGATACCCCAATGAATGGACGCTTTATATAGCAAATGGTGATGTTCGCGTCAAGCACTTTTGAGAAACCGGGGCGGAAACCCCGTGCGGACAATCCATTGACATACTTTTTTCAAAAGAGTATACAGTGATGCTGCAAAATCAATATCAGTGACATGGGAGTGAAACACACTATGCACATGGCGGACGCACTCATCTCACCAACGGTCGGGGCAACCATGTGGTCGGCATCGGCTGCAATGATCGCCTACTGCTCCACCAGAGTCCGTGGCGAACGTGACGAACGCAAGATCCCGCTCATGGGTGTGCTGGGAGCCTTTCTGTTCGCAGCCCAGATGATCAACTTCACCATCCCCGCCACCGGTTCCAGCGGGCATATCGGCGGCGGTCTGCTGCTGGCAATCCTGCTTGGGCCCCATGCAGCGTTTCTCACCATCGCCTCGGTGCTGGTGGTCCAGGCGCTGTTCTTTGCCGACGGCGGCCTCTTGGCTCTGGGATGCAACATCTTCAACCTGGGCTTTTTCCCGGCATTCGTGGCCTACCCCCTGATCCACCGGGTCATCGCCGGCGCCAACCCGGGGCGTCTGCGCCTGTCGCTGGCCACGATCATCGCCGCCGTTGCCGGCCTGCAGATGGGGGCATTGGGGGTTGTGCTGGAAACCGTCTCCTCCGGCATCTCATCGCTCCCCTTTTCCACCTTCGTCAGCCTGATGCTCCCCATCCATCTGGCAATCGGCCTGGTGGAGGGCTTTGTCACTGCCGCGGTTGTCGCCTTCGTGGCATCTGCCCGGCCCGACATCGTCCAGAACGCCTTCCCGACGCGGCCCCTTGCCCAGCCATCCCTGCGCCCCCTCCTACTGGCCTTTCTGGTCGCGGCCGTGGTGACCGGCGGTGTTGTCTCCTGGTTCGCCTCGTCGCAACCCGACGGCCTGGAGTGGTCCATTGCACGGGTGACCGGCCAGGAAGAACTGAGCGCGCCAGCGGCGGGCCTGCACGGAAGACTGGCCGCGCTGCAGGAGAGGATCGCCCTTCTGCCCGGTTACGCGTTCAGCGGACAGGATGAGCCGACAGCAGCGGCAATCCGACGGGATGAGCGGATCGGCACCTCTCTGTCCGGCATCGTCGGCGGCCTGGCAACCCTGTCGCTGGTTGCCGGCATCGGCCTGCTGCTCAAGAGACGATCTCTGCCCGCCAAATGAGCTGCCCCCCATCCGTTCAGCGATCAGAGAGGGAGAGCGGTTACGGCTCTCCCTCTTTTCGTGAGGATCCATGAGCAGGCTATCCATCGAGAACGCCCTGACCGATTTCAGGCGACTGGACCTGCTTGCCCTTGGAGACACCCCCATCCACCGTCTGGATGCGCGGGCCAAGGTTCTGGCCACGCTGGCCTTCGTCACCACGGTCATGTCCTTCGACCGCTATCAGATCTCCGCCCTGCTCCCCTTTTTCATCTTCCCGCTCTGCCTGGTGATCCTGGGGAACATTCCCGTCGGATATCTGCTCAAGAGAATCGCCCTGGTGATCCCCTTCGCCGTTATGGTGGGGTTGTTCAACCCGTTCCTGGACAGCCGGGCCATGATCCGGGTCGGTCCGCTTGCCATCAGCGGTGGCTGGATATCCTGCGCATCCATCCTGATCCGGGCCGTGCTGACCACCGGTGCCGCACTGATTTTGGTGAGCGTGACCGGTTTTTCCGCCATCTGCCACGCCCTGAATCGCATGGGAGTGCCCCAGGCGTTTACCATGCAACTGCTCTTCCTGCACCGCTACCTGTTCGTGCTGATCGAGGAGGCCAAGCAGGTTTCCCGGGCACGGCAACTGCGCTCCTTCGGCAGCAGGGGGCTCGGCATCCGCAACAGCGGCCCGATCCTGGGCAACCTGCTGCTGCGTACCTGGGAGCGCGCCGAACGGATACACCTGGCGATGCTGGCACGCGGATTCAGCGGCGATTTTCACACCCGCAGGGAGTGCCGCTTCGGCGGCTGGGAGCTGATCTTTATCATGGGGTGGTCCATACTCTTCATTATTCTGCGCGTCTGGAACATCTCCGCTGTTCTGGGACGCCTGCTGACCGGGACGTGAATATGAACAGCAGCATTGTAGCCGTGGAGCAGCTCTCCTATCACCATCCGGACGGGACCCGGGCGCTGGAGAATGTGTCGTTTACCATCACACAGGGCGAGGCAGCGGCGATCATCGGTGCCAACGGAGCGGGAAAGTCAACCCTGCTGTTGCACCTGAACGGCTGCCTCCTGCCTGTGTCGGGGGGGGTCAGGATCAACGGCCAGCCGGTCAGCAGTGAGGTTCTGCCCCACATCAGGCGCAGCGTGGGCATGACCTTCCAGAACGCCGACGACCAGCTGTTCATGCCCACGGTGGCCGATGACGTAGCTTTCGGCCCCCAGAACATGGGCCTCGGCCCGGAGGAGGTTGAGCGGCGCGTGGAGTCCGCGCTCTCTGCCGTAAATGCCCTGCATCTGCGCGCACGGCCTCCCTACCGCCTGTCGGGCGGGGAGAAGCGCCGTGTGGCCCTGGCCACGGTCATCGCCATGGAGCCGGACATCATCGTACTGGACGAGCCGACCACCGGCCTGGATTCCTTCGGCAGGCGCACGCTGATCACCATCCTGAAGAACTTCCAGCACACCAGAATCATCGCCACCCATGACCTGAATCTCGTCTCAGAACTGTGCCAGCGGGTGATCCTGCTCCATGAGGGGAGAATCGCCGCCGATGGCCCTACCGCCGACATACTCGGCAACGCGGAACTGTTGGAGCGCTGCCGACTGGAGCCCCCCTCCGGTAACTGCCCGCACTGCGGAAAAAACTACAGCGGGCTTCAGGGTCGTCCCTGAAGCCCGCTGTAGTACGTGCTTGAGATACATCAGCCCCTTTATTTTCAAAGGGGTTTTTCAGCGCCCATTCCCCGGCGCTACTTCTGCAGCCAGCGTCCGTTCTGCAGCTGCATCCACCACCCCGCCTTGGCCGCCTCGCGCCTTGTTTCGGCATAGGTTGCCGCCGCCTTGCCCATGACCTGGTTCAGGGCCGCCTTCGATTCCTCAGTCTTGTTGATCTTGAGTATGGCCTTGGCCATGCTGCTGATGACCGTCTTGCGATCCTGGTTCTCCTGGCTGATCAGCGCCTCGTCGGCCGGCGTGAGTTTGCTCTTGTCGCGGGCCACCACCAGCCCCTGGCTGGAGAGCCCCACGGCCGCACTGTCAAACAGGCTGGACAATTTGGGTACTCTCTTGCTCATGGCGTCGTAGGCCTTGACCACCTCCGGCATTCCGGCCATCTCCACCGCCAGCTCATCCCCCACGTTGTCCGCGGCATGGGCCGTAGCGCACAGGCCCAGGGAGGGAAGTTCTTTGAACAGGCCGCTCTGGGGCTTGGCCTCGGGCTGCGCCGGTTCAGTGCCAGGTTTTTTCTCCGTTGCGGGCTGCGTTCCGTTTTCCTTCAGCAGCATGTCATCCAGGGACTTGTAGGCCTCCTTGACCGCCTTCTCGGGAAAATAGACATTGACGGTTATGATCGCGCAGGCTGCCAGGAATGCGCACAGCCCGGCCAGCAACCATCTGAACAGTCTCATTTTCATGGGTTCCTCCACAGGTATGAATTTTTGCCAACCATAGCATAACCGTACCACAAAAAACAGGGCATGAACGTAACGGGATCATCACTCGTCCCAGGTGAACTCCGGCTCGGCCGCTGCCGGTTGTTGTTCTTCCTTGGTTCCCGCTGTTCCCGCTGCAGCCTTGCCGCGGGACGCCGCCTGTTTGATGGAGTTGAACAGGTGGTCGAGGGCGATGCGGTTCTGGCTGGGGGCGATGGTCACGCTCAGGTCGCGGACCCCGAAGATGTTGGTATGGGAGATGTCCAGGGTCTCGAAGGTCAGGTAGCCCCCTTCAAGATCGGCGGCAATCTCGGCCTGGTCGAAGGGGCGGTCGTTGCGGAAGAAGAAGCCGCTCAGATTCTTGCCGGACAGTTTCTGCAGAAAGACCCTGCTGACCAGCATCTTCTCGCCGTTCCCCTCCCGCGCCCAGAGCTCGCTGAACCCCACCAGTCCCGCCACCCCCCTGCCGACGTTTCCCAGGCTGACGAGGCCGTCCACGCGACCGGAGATGTAGTCCTTGATGGCCGGGATGCTGGCGCAGAGCAGCTTCAGGCTGAGGCCGTTGATCAGCAGGTCGGCCCGGTAGCTGATCCCGTCCCTCAGCATGATTGACCCGGTGCCGAGCAGCGCTCCCTCGTAGAGCGACGAACGCAGGGAAGTGATCCTGGTAACCCCGTCCGCCGCGCTGACCGTGAGCCTGGTCTCCCCCAGGCTCAACGGGCCGAAGCTGACGCCGCCGACGGTGACGACCTGGCCGTCAGCGGCCGTGGCTCTAAGCTTCTCCAGAATCCGCGGGTACTGCTGGCGGCTGAACGTGGCAGATTTCCCCGTCTCCGCCGAAGTTGTGCCGGACAGGTCCAGGGAAAAGGGGAGCGTGCCGCTGATATCCGCCACCCTGATGTTCTGCGAGGGCAGATCCAGTAGCAGTTTCTCCATCCGCAGGGCACCCTCCAGCAGCTTGCTGTCCCCCCGCAGGATCAGCTGTCCGTGGGAGGCAAGGGAGCCCTCCACGCTGGCCTCCTGGATCAGGCGGGGGAGCATGTTCATAAAGGGATCGATGATGTCGGTACAGCGGGTGGCGGGAAGGTCGAAGCTGATGCGCCCCTCCCGGCGGGATGACAGGGGGGTGGCAATATCCGCCGTTGCCGAGATCATGACCCCTGATCCGACCGTGGCGCGGGCGGTGGTGACACGCAGTCTGTCCCGGGACAGACTGCCGGACAGCTGATAACCGGCATTGGAGAAGAGGGTCTTCTTGCCATCGCTGGTGGCTATGTCTTTCCCCGCGCTTTCGAAACGGCAGGTCAGCCCGTCAGCCCTGGAATACCCGCCAGCGCAGGTTCCATCCAGGGTTCCGGCACTCAAAATCCCAATGCCCTTCTTGGGAAGCAGGTTGCCGATCATGGCCATCTGTCCTTTCCTGATCCCCAGCCGGAAAGTCCCCCCCCGATCCAGCGCAAAGGGATCGAGGCTCAGGCTGCCGTCCAGCGTGCCACCCAGCAGCGTGCCGCCCAGGTCGCCCCGCGCGCCCGAGCGTGACAGGGCGAGGTGCAGCCTGGGGGCTCCCACCTGTTTCCCCTGCCATGAGATGTATCCCAAAGCTAGTTCCCCTTCCCCCTCCAGCCACCTGGCGGAGGAAGCGGATACCAGATTGGCCCGCACTGTGGCGGACAAACCGTCCAGAACGGCATCCCCCTGACGGATGACGCCGCCGGAGATCTGGGCTGAGAGTGGATAGCGCATTGTTTTGCCACTGACCTCCCTGGCGGGGAGTTTCATTGCGGCACGAGCGATGGTGAGGGTTGTGCCATCCATGCGGAGCGTCGCGTCGCGCAATCGCAGTGTTGCGTCGGACACGTCATAAACGAAACTGCCATCACCCTTCCTGCCATCCAGCCCCATGCCGCTCAGCCGGCCTGTTCCGCTGACAGCCAAGCCCCCCCTGTTCCTGACCAGGCGGGCATCCAACAGGCCGTCAGCCAGGGCAAAGTCGTGGGCTGTACGCGTTCCGCGCAGGTTGGAAAGCCTAGCCGTTGCCCTGGCGCTAAAGTCACCCACCCCCCTGCCGGTGGCGTACAGGGAAAGGGTGCCGCGGCCTGATGCCACCTTCAAGCCGGGGGTTTCAGTCAGGGGAACGATACGGGCCAGGGAGGGGGCGATCACGCGCAGGCTGGCGCTCAGGGGGGTGGTCGCGGCCGGCTCCAGCCCCATCCTCCCGCTGACCGAGAACCCCATGATGCTGGCCGTCAGCTCCGGTATGCGTATGCTGTCCAGCCTGAACCTGTTGCTGAGGGTAATCCGGAAAGGCGCCTCCAGGGTTTCCAGCAGGGATCCGACGTCCCTCCCCCGGCGGGAGATGAACCGTCCCCTGACCTCGTAACCGGAGCCAATGCGGGAAAGGGAGAGCGGTGTGGATACTCCGCCGAACAGGAGTCTGGAGTCCCGCCGCAGGGATGCGTCACGCAGCAGGAATGTCCCCGATGCGGCGCTTACCCCCCCCTTGGCGTTGCCGGCCAGGTGGATGCTATTGCCGGCGATGGTGCCGGCCAGGAACGTTCGCCCCTGCTCCCCTTCCGGCAGCAGGAAGCCCAACTGGGCCAGATCGAACCGCGGCATATCCAGATCGACGCTGAAGCGGCGTGCAGAGCGCACCTCCTCCATGGTGGCGCTGGCACGGACGGCCAGGCGGTTATTGAGGGTGAGGGTGAGCGACTTCAGCCGGGCCTGATCCTGGGTGGCATCGTAGCTGGCAACGAACTCCAGCCTTCCGTTCAGGGCGCGGATCGTCGGATGCGGTTTCGTGACCAGTGCCAGGGGCAGCTGGTGCACGTCCAGACTGCCCCGCAGCCTCAAGCGTCCGGCATGCATAAGGACGTTCATGCGCAGGGCGGCCCTGGTTTTTTCCAGCAACGAGGCGTCCTTCACAGCGAACATACCGGCCAGAGCGGCCGGGGAGATCGAGGGGGCCAACAGGTTCAGACCCAGCTCCGGCTCGTTTCCGGGGCGGAGCTTTCCGGTAAGGGTATAACGATTGCGCCCCGGATCCTGGAAGGATAGTTGGATACGGGCGTCACTGGTCCCCTTGGTCGTCAGTTCGGTGAGCAACAGGTTCAGCCCCCGCACCCCCTGACCGTCGATTGTCAGGGCGCCGTCCCTGACAACGAAGCGCCGGACGAGCAGTTCCGCTCCGGACGTTTTCCGGGTGCCAAGAAGCCGCTGCAGACGGGAGAAGTTCCATACACCGGCGCTGTTCCTGCGCAGATCAACCCTAAGCTCGGAAAGCGACAGCAGCCGCAGGCTCCTCCTCCCCCGCAGCAGTTCCCCCCAGTCTGGTGCGACGGTGATATGCTCCACCCGGCAGAGGTCGCCGGGTGGAGCATCGGGCGGATTGGCCAGCGTGACAGCTGTCAGGGAGAGTACGTCTCCGTCGGTGCGCAGCGTCGCCACGCGCACCGACTGGTGCAGGTAGTCAGTCAGTATGGCCGAGAGCAGTCGTGGCGCATGGGAGCTGTTCAGGTAGACCTTCAGGGCAAGTACGGCAACAGCTGCCAGGCAGAACAGCAGCATGAAGCCGCGCAGCAGAAGCGTGCGTAGGGATCCTGGCCTGCGTTGTGTAGTTTCCGTTTCAGCCATGTCCGTCCCCTTCGATAATCAGAATGTAAACCGGATCAAATGGTTTGACAATACGAAGTCACAATCAAAGACGTCAGACAGGTTTCCGTCTGGCAGGGGGCTTGAAGCCAGGCTCCGGGAATGGATGGCGGATCATGCGCCTGCGGGGGGTGACGCTGCCGGGCGCGGCAATGAAAAGGGGGGAAGCCCGCTGTGCTGCAAGGCTTCCCCCCTGGTTATCACACCATCATGCGCCGCTCCGTTCAATTCACGGTATTGATCGCAGCACCTTTGATGAAGGCATCGATGTTGGCGGCTGTCAGGCCGATCAGTCGTTGCCTGGTCTCCAGGCGCTTCCAGCCGATGTGCGGGGTCAGGATCACGTTTTCCAGGCTGTACAGCGGGTTGCCCGGCTCGGGGGGCTCCTGCTCCTGCACGTCCAGTCCGGCGCCGGCGATGGTTCCCCTGGTCAGGGCCTGGATCAGCGCCGGTTCGTGGATCAGCGGGCCGCGGGAGGTGTTGATGATGAAGGCGGTGGGCTTCATCATTTCCAGCCGTTCGGCGTTGATCACATGCCGGGTGGCGTCGTTCAGGGGGCAGTGCAGGGAGACGAAGTCGCTGGTGGCCAGCAGTTCCTCCAGGGAGACGAAACGCAGGTCGGGGTCCACTTCCGGTCTGGGGGTGCGGCTGTGCACGATGATCTTCATCCCCAGGGTGCGGGCGATGGCGATTACCCGGCGCCCGATTTCGCCGAAGCCGATCACCCCCAGGGTTTTCCCGTTCAGCTCGAAGTGGGGCAACTGCAGGCTCTTGTAGAAATTGTCCTGGTTGCCGCGACGCAGCATGGTCTGCTGTTGTACCAGCGAGGCGCTCAGGTTGAGCATGAAGGTGATGGCCAGCTGGGCCACCGCGTCGGTGCTGTAGCTGGGCACGTTGCAGACGCCGATCCCCCGGGAGCGGGCCGCGGCGATGTCGATGTTGTTGTAGCCGGTGCCGGCCTCGCAGATCAGTCTGACCGATGCCGGGAAACAGTGGATCAGCTCCTTCCCCAGGGGCAGTTCCTTGGTGATGACGATGGTCTGCCCCTCCACGCGGGAGGGGATCTGCTCGTCGCTGCTGTCGTCATAGCTGGTGAATGCCGTCAGATCGGACAAGGGAGAGAAATCAAGCCTGCCGTCGAAATCGAGCCTGGCCGCGTTGAGAAATACCGTACTGTTCATGGAACCCTCCCTGCCGGAGCCTGCCACCATCTCCGGTGCATACAGCAAAAAACAAACGGCCCACCGATTGGCGGGCCGTCCCTTACCCCACGACTCGAAGCAGTCCACGCAAATGAAAACACATCTCCGATATAATCGGTTGCCGATCCCATCCACGCATTGTACATCACCACATAGCGGGGTATAAACTGTTGGCGATACTATACGTCATCATCCGCCAAAATTCAAGCAGGTTTCAAAAAAAACAGGCCTAACTCTGGAGCAGAATCTCTCCGTCATGGTAGTTGTCGTTTTCGCTCCTCACGGCGCCCTGGGGCTCCCTTCCCCGCTGGGCCCGGCGCAGGGAGGTGGAGTAGCCGGTAATGTGGTTCCCCTGGATGCTGACCATCTCCCCCAGGAAACCGAAGACGCGGATGCCGTCCACCGGCAGGTGCCCCAGGCCTGCCGGGCGTTCCAGGGAAAGGTGGTTGTCGGCGATGGTGACGCTGGCGGCATTGCCCACGAAAATAGCGTGGCGTTCCAGGGGGCCGCCTGCGGCCAGCAGGGTATGGATCTCGTTCTGCCGTACGATCACCCGACCGGCGCGGTCAGCCCCCTTGCCGGTACGGTTGGGTCCGGCATGGCTGACCCCCACATGGACCCCCTGCACCGCGTTTCTGATAACGGTGGACTCGACGATCACCTTGCCCGCCTCCCTGCCGGCCACCACCACCCCCTGGCCGATGACGGCCCGGGCGGCCGAATCGATGGCGTCCAGCCATTCCCCCAGGGCAGCGTTGGCGTTGCGGGCCCGCGTCGACCCCAAAACTCGGCGCAGGCGGCGCATGATGTGGATGCGCAGGAACCCCTCCTGGCCGGGCTGTCCATCCTGGGTGACCCGGAAGCCGGGGATCCTCTTGTCGCTTTCCACCGCCTCCTTCAGATACGTCCTGAACGCGGTGTCGATCCAGCACTGCACGACCTGGCCATCCCTGACCTTGATCTTGTAGCGGTAGCCATCCGCCAGGGGAGGCTCCCCCTCCTTGACCAGCAGCAGCGCCGACTGGGCCAGGTTGTCGCGGAACCTGCGGCTGGCCAGGGCCTTGCGGACGCGCTCCACGGTGGTGCCGGCGGGGAGGATGCGGCTGTGACGCAGCACGACCTGGCTGGTGTTCAGCAGCAGCAGGCCGGTCTGCAGGTGGCCGACATAGAAGTCGCAGTCGTCGATCGTCACGCGGCAGCTGCGGGCCGAGTGAGAGCCCGGGGTGTTCATGACCCGCAGGCAGGCCACCCGTCGCTCCCGTCCCCCCTTGCAGCGCAGCGCCACGCGGGAGAGGTACACCTGGCGCGTCTCTTCGCAGCACACCGTGCCGAAGAGGCCGTCAGCAGCCACATTGCCGCCGAGACAGTACAGGTCGCGCAGATCCACGGCATCGCAGTTTTTGAACAGCAGCAGGGTGTTCAGCCCAATGCCGTGGATGCGCGAGGCAGGACCGGCGCCGCTCAGGCGCAGCCTGCCCCGGTTGGCCACCACCACCGTCGTCTCCAGGGGATACTGCCCCGCGGGAAAGCAGATCACCGCGTCCCCCTTCTCCGGTATGCGTTCGAAGATCCGCTCCCAACCCGGTCCGGGCGTGGCCACCAGGTCCACGCAGCAGCGCGTCTGGCTGGTTAGGGGACGGAACGGGAGGCGGCAGTCGAGAACCTTGCTGCCGCCTCCGGGGAGCCACTTCACCAGCGCCAGGGGTGCGCGGTAGCGCCGGATGCCGTTGGGACGGGCACCCTCCCCCCTGGTGAACGACCAGGGGGTAACCACGTCGGGTGCGGAGGGACGGGCGGCTATGATCCAGTAGTCCCCGGCCCGGGGGGGGGCCTGGAAGCTGATGCTGAGGCCGCTCTGCCCCAGATTCCCGGAGGCCAGCGGCATCAGTGCGGGCGATGCCAGGTCCTCGCCGCGATTCCAGATGCGCAGATACACGAAGCGTTCCTGATCCACGCCATTGACGATGCAGGGGGTGTAAAAGCTCCCTGTATCCGTGCGGTTCTCCCAGCGGCTGTCGAAGCCGGCCGCTGGCGCCGTCGCGATGGTGAATTCCTGGCTGTCCGGGTCATAGCTTGATGCCACCCTGCTGAAATGACCGCCGCTCGCCGCCACCCGCTCGCCGTTGGGGAGGGCCGCTCCCCAGGGCAGCAGCTCCACCACCTGCCCCTTGAGCGGCCAGTGCACGGCATCTTTCGGTTGGGTGAGCAGCCTCAGCTTGACCCGCGAGCCTCCCTCGCTCATCAGCACGGCGCGATAGAGCGGCGCCGCATTGTCAAAGCCCCAGGTGAAGTGGGTGGCGCTGACCGCCTGAACGCGGATGGCCTGATTCTCGGCTCCCAGGTAACCGCCGGACAGTCCGGGAGAGCAGAGGCTTGCGCTGGACGACGGCTCCGTAAACGTCACTTTCAGGCGGCTTTGTGGCACGAGCTCCATGTCGTCGGCCATGCTCCCCAGCGGGGACCAGCTCAGGCAGACCCTACGCCAGGCCTCGCCGCAGTCGCCGCTGCCCACGTCGGGCATGATTCTGACCCGCTGCATGGTGCGGATGCGGGTACTGGTGTCCGGCCCGCCCAGGGCCACCTCGAACAGCTCCCGGTCCTCCACTGCGCTCACCGGTTGCTGCCAGGCCTCGATCCAGATCAGATCCACGCGGGATTTCCCGCCCTGGGGAGGGAGGGGTGCGTCGGCACCAGGGTCGAAGTCGAGCCAGTTCTTCTGCTGATGGAACTGCTCGTCGCCGGGAAGCTCCAGGCGCAGCCCCCCCAGCTCCAGACTGCCGGCGCTCAGGTCGAAGGTCACCCTCCCCTGGAAGGTGCCCAGATTGGCGGGGAGGAAGCCGCTGTCGCATGAACCGTAGGGACCGATGGTCTCCAGCCGGGTGCGGCGCAGTGCCTCGGCATCCAGGCGCGCGGCCTCGTTGAAGTCATCGTCGGTCAGTACCCTTCCCTGCTGCATGCGCACGCCGGCATACTGTTTTCTGAAATCGGTCGCGTCCCGCGACAGGTCGATAGTGGACATGGGCTCTCCTAGTTTTCCCTGATCAGATTGGGCAAACGCCCGAAGGGCGTAAATTCATGAATCTTGGTTAGCAGGCTGTCCAGTCTGGCCGGTTCGTTTTCCCGGCAGAAGGCGCCCATCTCTGAGCCGTTGGACGCCCCCCGGCTGATGCCGACGGGGGCCGCGTCCGACAGTCGCAGGTAGTGGGGGTCTCCGAAGCGGCGTGAGGCGAACAGCCCCCCCCCGTCGCCGAGCAGCTGCGAACGATAGGGGTGCGGCACTGTGGAGCCGGCTGAACGGGCACAGAAACGGAAACAACCGTTCTGGCTGTCGCTGGCGTGAACCAGTCCGGCCACCAGCGTATCCTCGGCATGGATGCGCTCCACGTTGATGGCCGTTTCCGAGAGAGAGGGAGCCAGCAGCGTGGAACGCTGGATGCAGAGATGGGTCGTGGCCAGATCTATGGCAACGCTTCCCGGGGTGCGGCTGTGGATGATGGAGTCCCGGACGATCAGTCGGCTGACAGCGGCATCGCTCCCCTGCAGACGGATGCCGGCAAGGATGCAGTTCTCGATCAGCAGCTCCTCCACGAAGCAGTCGATCACCAGCGTCACCGCGGGAAGCGTTCCGCCATTGGCATCGATTCCGCCGGGATCGAGAGTACAGTAGCGCAGGGTAGCCCGCTCGAAGTTGGCATCGGCCCCCATCCCCTGCAGCACAACCGAACGGGGAACGCTGCGGGTGCCGATCCAGAGCCCGTCCAGGGTCAGTTCCGCGTTATTTGTCCCCGCCCCCAGGCGCCAGAAGTTGTTCAGGCGCAGGTAGGGGCGCTCCCCCTCGGCGGCCCGCACCTGGCAGCGCACCAGTGTCGGCTGATCGGGCGGGTTCACGTAGCTGGCGCTATCCTGGATCAGTACCGCGCCATCAGCCGGCGTGCCGTCTCCAAACGCCCCGCTGTTCCAGAACAGACCCGGGGCCGAACCATCCGGTTCACGGCCGAGGGCGCCGGCGCCGACGGCAGCGGGCACGACCTGGTGGTAGCGCACCCTCAGGGAGGCGAAGCTGTTCCCCCCCCTGTTGACCAGAAAGCGCCCCTTCTCCGGCTGCACCACCCACTCCACGCCAGCGGGAGGGGCGGCCGACCAATCGTCCAGGTTGGCGCTGCAACTGCGGTGCCGGGGTATCATGGGCGGTCTTTCCACGCTGGTGAAGGAGAGCCCCAGGCTGGCTGCGCCCATGGTCGTGTCGCCCGTTTCATCGGGCAGCAGCGCGGCGCTGCCGCACTCATCCACCAGGCCGTGCAGCAGCAGGCCGGCAAAGAGCGACTCCTGGGTCAGGATGGGGGCGCTGGGCAGGCCGGCCAGCAACCGGCGCAGGCTGGCCGCATCAGTGAAAAGTTCCCCCTCCAGGCGCCGCAGGTCGTTGGCAACGGCAAGGCGCTGGTCACGGCTGGGGATGGGCACCCCCTGCCTGCTCTCGTCCATGATCCAGGCCCGCACCTGCTGGTCCATGAGATAGTGCGCATCGCCCAGCAGGGAGCAGGAGATGGGGAGCGGCAGGGACCACTCCCGGATCGTGCCCCCCTCCCCGCCCGTGCGGGTGGCGTCGCCGGGGGAAAAGAGCGCCAGGTCGCGGCCGCTGGGATCAAAGGTAAAGCCCTGGAAAGCACCGGCAAGGCGCCTCATGCGGCGGGGCTGAACGCCGCGGAACTCCACCACCCCCAGGCGGTACAGGTGGAAGCTCAGCTTGGCAATGCCGCGTCTTCCGCTCTCGCCGTTCGGACGGCGCATGTCCGGTGTGTAGTTGAATTCGTCGAAGGGACCACCGCCTAACAGTGCCGAGCGGGACGAACGCAGGTCAGCGAGCCCTCCCTCGGGGGTGCCGGTCACCCTCCCCCGGAGAGCAGTCCCATCCAGGCCATGGCGCATGCGGGCCAGCCGCCCCATTTCTTCGATCACCGTCCCCTGCCAGCCCGCGATATCGGCGATGAGCTGCTCCAGCACCGGCAGGGTCCCGGCGCGGCGGCGGTAGTAGATAGTCTTGGCCACATCGGCCCGCCTGGCACGCGGATTCTGGGCCGACACCAGCCGCGTGCCCACCAGTTGGGCGATGTAGGGGACAGCCCAGTCGCTGGCCAGCTCCACAAATGCGTCGTCCCACAGACGGTCCTGGCTCCGTTTGAGCAGGGCGGCCTGGTCGGCCAGGGATTCGATGAAGGCGCGCAGGGCGCCCCCCCCTTCCGACTGGTCCAGGTCGCGGTAATGGGCCGGCAGCCACTCCCACAATTTTTCGGCAAAGTATTCCGGATAGTTGTCACGCGCCGTGGTCATGGCGTCCCCCCAAATGTGCTGCATTCCCGCTCATCCGTTGATCCCGTTGATGGCGATGCCGAATCCCGACATGCCCGGCTCGCCGAAGTCCCAGTAGTGGCCGGCCGGCGGCGTGCGGACGGCGGCGCTGAACAGCGATCCGTTGAAGCTGACCGAGCGCACGTCAGTCACCCCTTCCACGTCCATGACCGACTCCAGGAGCCGGCTCAGGTACACCCCGCCGTCCGGTCCCAGGCGCTCGGGGCGCAGCATACCGTTACCCGCCGCGTACAGCTGTTCCATGGCCCGAGCCACCACGTCGGCTGTCTCGTAACGCGGGTCGATGATCAGCTGCAGCTCCAGGGCAGCCGGCTGGGGCACTGCACGTTCCACCGTTATGGCCGCATCCGGTTCGCTCAGCTCGCGCAACCGGGCACGGATCAGGGGGAGGAGCTGACTGTCGCCGATGTAGTGGATCAGGGCGGCCGGACGCAGGCCAGCGCCGTCCCAGCGCCAGGATACGGCCACCGACCTGACCCCGGCAACTGCCGCGGTTGCCGCTGCCAGATCGGCCAGAGACACGGCCCTCCCCAGCAGCAGGGCGGAGCGGGGCGCATTGGCGGCCAGCTCGGCGGGCGATTCGGCGTCGGCGCCACCAAAGGCGGGGAGCGGGTTACTCACCTGTCGCAGCCCGGCAATCGGCCTGGCGAGTTGGGTGATGCTGGCGGCTGGCGGCTGGGCCGCTCCGGCGCCGAAACGGTAGTCGGCAACGATCCGGCTGGCGCTGGGGGGGCGGGCGGCAGGGCCGACGGTGACGTAGGTCTCTCCGTCGTCATCATGGCGCACCACATACACCTGATCGGAGGCGGGACAGCCGAAGAAGCTGGGCACCTCCCTCCAGAGCACGCCCCCCACCCGCAGGGAGAGGCTGCTGACCAGGCCGGAGCTAGTGGCGGCGCTCAGGTAGGTGAGCGGTTTTTTGGCCAGTTTGAAGGTCTGGGATGGCCTGGATGCGTCTCCCAGCCCCAGCAGTTCTCCGCTGACCGACTCCCCCCGTGACACGCTGAGCACGTTGCCCATGAGCTGCACCGGAGCGGCCAGGGACCTGCCCCACGCCGGGTTCATATCCACTGTTGCGCAGCGAGCGGCCGCATCCAGGCTAGCGCTGATCTGGACAGCCTCTCCGTGGCCATCCCGGAGCAGCATGCGACTGACCGGGATGCGCGGCCCATCCGTCAGTCCCGGCAGGCTGAGATCATCGCCCTGGGAGAGAACCTGGCCGCCGGGCTCCAGAACCTTGGCTGCGTCGCATAAGGAGTGGTAGAGCGTTATCCTGGCCACATCGGGCGATGACCAGACCAGGGCGCTTTCCAGGGTGACACTGGTCACGGAGATGGCGATGTCCGGGCTGACCAGGGTCCGCTCCACCGTGTCGTCGCTGTCCCTGACCTGGCTTGTGAGGGAGGAACACAGCACCCGCCGGCCGACGCTCACCGCCGTTGCATGGCGCGCCTCCAGCGCCTGGCCCATCTCGAACAGCAGCGCTTCCCCTGGCCGCAGGGGGACCAGGGAATCCAGCAGCAGCGTCCTGCCGCCGGTGCTGCCCTTGCCGTCGCCCCCCTCCCTCCCCTGCCAGAGCCGGGCGGAGCTACCGGGCGCCAGAATGCGCAGCGAAGCGTAAGTGGCACCGGCGGGAGGTGAGACATGGCCCATGAAGCGCACCTCCAGGGGAGGAGTGCCGCGCCCCCGGGACATGGCTGGCTGGATGCTCAGCACCCGGCAGCACTGAAGTTTTCCGTCGAAACTGAGCACCAGCGGATCACCCGCCTTCAGGCGGCAGCTGCCTGGCTCCACCTGCAGACGGTCGAAGGGGGCGCTGAGGGAACGGCGGCGCACCGGCGCCACGCTGAGGCGGTTGATGCGCGGCTCCAGTATGGACGGCCGGGTCAGCTCGAACAGCTGGGGAGGCTGTGGGGTCAGGGAGGCGTCCAGGAACGAGCCGCTGCGGAAGGCGGTGCCCGACGGGAGAGTCACCAGCCGTGTGCCGTCCGCCTGGGCGGCCAGGAGCGCCTGGGCGGCCACCGCCGGACGGGGCTGGTAGCCAAGCAGCGCCACCAGCCGGCGGGACGCATTGTTCAGGGTCGCCGTGAAGAGATAGCTCTCACCGGATACCAGGGCATCGTAGAAGCTGACCACATCGGCCAGATAGGCGCCCATCTCCACCAGCATCAGTCCCAGATCCTGGCTGTCCCGCGCCCGCCAGCCGGCCAGGGAGGGCTTGCGCCCCATGGCTGCCAGGAGTGCCAGGCGCCAGTCGCTCATCAGCCCCAGGGCGCGGGCCTGACGGGAGAAACGTTCGGAAAGCCCCGCCGCGATGGTCGGGGGATTGGAACACAGGACCTGGTTACAGTTGCAGCGGCAATCGCTCATGCCCCTCCCTCCATGACCAGGGTGACCGTACCCTGGTTCGGCGCCAGCCGGTCGTTGGAGACCTGAATCATCTCATTGTGCTCCACCCTGAGCATGAACTCGCTGAAGGGGCGCCAGCCGAAGCGGCCCAGCCGGCGGACACGCACGCCGGAGACGGCCCGCACCCCCGGAACCCTTTGGACCGTTGCCATCAGGGCAGCCCGGGAGAGCGGCGTCCCGAAGCTGAAGTTGTCCGGATCGAAGAAGCCGCTGCGCTGGCCGTTGCCGAACAGGGCCAGCAGCACCCCCTCCCGGACCTGGCTCGCCACGGCATCCTTTGCGACGCAGAGCTTCAGTTCCAGGTCGATGGCTGCGTAGCGCGGCTCCAGTACCCGGACCTGGCGCCCGGCCTGGCGGACACGGCCGGTCACCAGCTCCAGTTCCCGGCGCCGGGAACCGGAGAGGCCGACACCGCCCCGGGGGTCGGGGGTGATGAACAGGGTGGGCCAGCTGCCGGTCCAGCGCATGACCGAGCCGGAGCGCTGCAGCCAGGAGAGTTCGCGTTTGGCGATCAGGTCGAAATCCTCCGGCCGCACCGCGTTGTGCAGAACGTTCCTGAAAGCCTGGGGGGCGTTGATGCGGATGGATTCCTCCGTTTCCGGATCCCTCCCCCCCTCGGCCGGAAGGGGGTTGGTTACGGAGGCCACGAAGGGAAGCGAATCTTCCGGGAATCGGGTCAGGGTGTCGGCGGCCACGTTCATCTGCCTGCCGTTGCCCAGGCGGTACTCCACCGTAAAAACCGAGCCGTCGCTGGGCTCCATGCCGAACTCGCCGTCACCGAAGCGGATGGTTGTGCCGCCATTGGCGGCATAGTCGTGGAACTGAAACTGCCTGCCTGAGCGCTGCACGTCAAACACCGGGCGATAGCTGCCATCCTCCAGGGTGAAGACCTTGGCGCGGCCGGATGCGGTCGTCTCTCCCACCAGCTGGGGGAGCCACTCCCACGGGCCGTCTCCTTGCCGCCTGACCAGCAGCTCCGGCCGTGACAGCCGGGCATTGTCCGGGTCGGGCAGCCAGACCAGCGGCAGGCTCTCCGACCCGGACAGCGTATGGAGGAACCTGACCCGCGGGGAGTCGCTATCACCAGCGTCGTAGCCCAGGCAGGAATTCGGCCCCACCCGTTCGATGGCAGGGGGGACGGCGGCATCGGCTCCGTCGGGATCGGCAGGGGGGCCGATCCCGAAGCTGGTGCTCCTGGTTTCGCCCGACGTGGCCGGCAGCAGGTTGCCGTACACCACCAGGGTTGTCAGGTCCAGGGGCCAGGGGGTGGCTTGTCCCCAGCTGATCCGGGTGATTTCAGTCGGGCCGTCCAACGGGTCCAGGCCATCCCGGGCTCCGCCGAAGGGGATGCGCACCATCAGGCGCCGATCCGGCTGGTCGGGGGTACGGGGGTGGGTTGCCAGCAGGATCCATTTGCCTCCCGGGTCGATGGCGCCATCGGCATCGAAGCAGGCGGCATGATGCCCCTTCAGGGTCAAAGAGGTGCTGCCGGCGGGGAGACAGGTGTCGTCCTCGTCCCAGATGTGGGGATGGAACCGGTTGCGCCGGCTGGAGACGGTAAACTCCCTGCCCCTGTCCCGCAATCCGTGGCCGATTTCAAACAGCAGCCGGCCATCGGCGTCCCCCACCGCGGTGCCGCCAGGCAGTGGCCACTCTTCGCCGTCATCCTCAACAACGCTGACGTTCAGCCAGGCCCGGGCGCCGCTGCCGTTATCGATGCAATAGTCCACCAGTCGCGCCAGGTGGCGCAGGGAGCGGCGCTGGCTGGCGCTGTCGAACTGCACCTCCCGGCTGATGCGGTCCTGGGCATAGGCAAACTCGTCACCCAGGGCGCTCAAGAGTTCCACCATCACCATACCCAGATCGGCTTCCAGGCGGTCCTGCCAGTCGGGGTAGCGCTGGGATGCGAAGTCCAGCAGGGCCTGGCGGAAACTCCAGAAATCTCGGGCACGGTAATCCACCGGAAAGTCCACCTGCTCGCCCACATCCCCTGCCTGTTCTCCGCACGCACAGTCCAGGTCGCTGTCGCAGGCGGCCTTGAAGGAGAAGGGTATATCGTTGAAATAGGGGTCGAAGGCCGAGTGGTCCACGTACAGCCGGTAGCGGCCGAAGCCGCCCGGTTCGGCAACCTGGAGGCGCACGACCCGGCGGCCATGGTCCAGCCCCAGGGCGGGCAGGGGGGACAGCACCCTGACCTGCTCCGGCTGACTCCCGTCCATGGGTCTGATGCTGATCTGCTCGGCATGCAGGCCGTTCAGGCTGTTGAGCAGCCCCGCCGCCAGCGGCGATTTGTGGTGCAGATAGAGCGACAGCTGGCGCTGGTCAGGGGAGACTCGGATAAAGTCGATGCCCACCAGGGAGTCGGATCGCTTCAACAGGTCGATGCGATTGGGGGCGCTCACGGCGTCACCTGCATGTTCAGGTACTGGCGTTCGCCCCGGGCGCGCACCACGTATCCCACCCGTATCTCAAGGCTGCTCTCCACCGGCGTGACCGACACCTCGAAGACGGTGATGGCGTTGGAGAGCCATCTGGTCAGGGACTGGTGGATGATCGTCCTCGCCAGGGCCGCGGAGACCTCGCCCCCGGGCGCGAACAGCAACCGCCTGACGCCGCAGCCGAAATCGGGGCGGTTGATGCGCTCGCCCGGCGAGGTCATCAAGAGCTGCATGACCAGCTGCCGGATGTGCTGGTTGAAATCGCTTTCCCGTGCCAGCCGGCCGCGGGAAGCGTCGATGGAAAAGGGATGGCGCAAACTGGTGAATGGAGTGCTCATGAGCTGCTCACCTTTGGTTGTGTGCTTGAAATAACCACGCTCCCCTGGGGGAGCTGTTCAGCGGAGAGGCAGAGGCCGACGCTGGCCGTCGACAATGTGGATTGGCCGTTGACCGTGGCGCGCAGGTCTGTCACCAGCCACTGAACCGTGACGCAGGGACTGGGCTTGGTGCCCGGCCCCACCGGGATCTGGAAGGGACAGCCGCTGATGGTGTAACTGTCCCCTGACAGGGCCAGGGGAGCGCCGTCGGCGGTCACGCTGCTGTTGGAGGATGTGATGCTGATCGTGCCGCCGTGGGGGCAGGTGAGAACCGCTGCGGTTGTCAGGGCATCTCCCATGGTCAGATCACCTTGAATGCGCCGCTGTTCACGGAGACGCCGCTCGATCCGACCTCGATCTTGCCGGGGGAACTCTCGGAAACCACGCCGCCTGAACCGACCGAATGGGTGGCTCCCCCCGCCTCCACCACAACATCACTCCCCCAGGTCACCTGCGCGTCGCTGTCGTTCTTCACCAGGATCTCGCCGGCTGCGTCGTCGACCCTGATCTGGGCCGTCTCGGTCTGCAGCATGCGCGTGTCCGGGGCCTGCGCATCGGAGGGGAGCTCATTGCTCCCCCAGAAGCACCCCACCCAGATCGGCTTGCCCGGGTCGCCCCCCTCGAACTCCACCCAGACGCCGGCGTTCAGCGGGGGCATCATGAACCAGCCCACCTGCGGCCCGGCATAGGGGACGCAGGGCCAGGCCCAGGCGGCGTCGTCGCCATGGATCTCCGGCACCCGCACCTTGATGCGGCCGGCATTGGCCGGGTCACCCTGGTTATCCACCACCACGCCGCGGTACTTGCCGAAGGCGCGGCGCGGGAAACCCTCCAGCAGGGCCAGGCGTTCCTCTATTTCCCGAAGTCGTTCCGAGTCCATATCAGTTCCATCCGTTGCGCATCAGATCCAGGGTCATCAGGTGGTCGTCGCTATCGATGCGATGCTGCACCCGCGACACCAGGTAGCTGCCCGCGTGGCGCGACCCCACCCCGTCCAGCATGACCACGCTGTTGGGCCGCACCACGCTCCCCAGCCGGGAGAGTCGCGCCGTGGCGCGGGCGGTCACGAACCAGCCGCTCTCCATCAGCAGCGCCTCGGCGCGGGCCTGCAGGTCGGCCTGGTCGCTGACCGGAACCGCCAGCTGGCGGATGCGCGGCTCGCTGACCAGAGCGGCCAGGGAATGGCGGGCCATGCAGGGGAGCGGCGAACGGTCGATGCTGGCGTCGTTGGGGGAGAGGGAGGACAGGTCCAGCTGGCGGGCGCTGACCGCCGTGGGGCGATCCACGTCCCACAAAAGGGAGAGCCCCTCCAGGTTGGCTGCCCCGGCCCTCAGCGACAGGGTAAGGGAGGGGCGCTCCCTCTGGGGCGGCTTCTGGAAGTGCGCTGTCACGGCCTGGCCGCTGGAATCGTAGCTAAGCCAGAACCAGTAGCCATTGCGCCGCGCCAGACGGTAGATCAGCTCCAGGTCGCTCTCCCGCTGCACCAAGCTGTGGCCCGTTTCGGCATGCACGCAGCTGGTGGCCTCGCAGCGGGGGATCAGGCCCTGGCCTGAACAGATCTGCTGCACCAGCGAGGAGTCGGTAACGTCGCTCCAGACGCGACAGCGCTGTTCGCGGTTCAGCAGGGAACTGCGGTCCGCGCCGCGCACCACCAGGGCCGAATTGTCCCCCCCCACACAGTAATCCACGGCCTGTTGCAGGACCATGCCGCTGATCAGGGTCTGCTGCTCCCCCCCCGGCGCCACCTGCAGCACCACCTGCGCATCCGGCCCAAGCTCCCGGCTGTTCAGCAGTTCGAAATCGCCGTTCTTAAGGTTCAGGGTATAGCCCAGGGAGAAGGTTGCGGGCCGCATCCCCCCCTCGTCGATGGTCACCAGCTCCGGCTGCGGGAAACCGGTTCCTGCTGAACCGTTCGCGGAAACGATGGCGCCGATGCTCATGAACCCGAGCCCCCGCCGGTTCTGGCCGGGATCGCCAGTTCGCGCAGCTCGGTCAGCACTTCCGCGGTCATGGCATCGTTGATCTCGGCCAGACGCCAGTAGCCGGCCGGATCGGCCAGGTAGCGGGCGGCCAGATGATCGGGACGCTCCCCCTGTCTCCGCACATGGATGCCCGCCAGGGCCTGGAGCGGTTGCGGAGCAGGCGGCACCACCTCTACCTCACGGCCGCGGGAGTCGGTCAGATGAATGCTGGAAAGGCCGGCGTAGCGGCTCTTGGGGTCGAACATGGGTTTCTCCTGCGATGTGCGTCAGATCGGCAGCATGCCGATGATGGATTCGGCGCTGTTGGCCAGGTTGGCCGTGGCCAGCACCTTCTTCTGGGTACGGGTGAAGCTGTAGCATCCCTTGGCGATCTCCAGCGCCGCTTCGCTGGATGGATCCCCCTCCAGCGCCTTCAGCTCCTCCAGGGTGAGCACGTTAAGACCGATATTCGCCTTGGCGCGCAAGGGATAGAGCGTGGGCGAGTACTGCTGCTCCTCGATGGAGAGGGTGGTCACCCGCACCGGAACGATCCTGCCCGGTCCCCAGAAGAAGAGCACGATGGGCACCCGCTTGGGCGCGGTGTCCGCCCCTCCCGCCCCGCCCCCCAGGCTCAGTCCGCCGGCAGAAACGGAGATGCTGGCCATGCCCCCCAGCAGCCCCCCCCCCTCCTCGGGCGGGTACATCAGCATCTCGATGGCTGCCAGACGGTCGGCGATGCCGCTGACCATGGCCAACGGGTGGGACTCGGGGTGCTCCAGGGCGTCGGTGGCGTCCAGCTCCAGCGCCAGGGAGAAGCTCTCCTGGGGGTCGCAGGGCTGGGAGAGGCTTGGCCCCTTCCCCGGTCCGCTCTGGTTTGTCACCCTCCCCTCGGCCGTGACCTGGGGAGACGGCTGGAAGGGGGTCAGGGTGCGGGTCATGCTCTCCGGGTTGTACTGGAAGACGATGATGTTGGGGACAGGTATCAGCATCGGCGCGCCGAAGTAGATCAGCGCCCCCTTGAGCAGCTTGGGCGAGCGGGAGTAGCCGGTGGTTGTCATGGTCGCATCTCCTTGAAGCCGAAGGCTTTTGACTCCAATGTATCGACGGTGTGCTTTTTCACCTCTGTTTCAAATCCTGAGGCTAGTGCCGTGGGTTTGTAGTCCGGCATGGGCTCCCGCGTCGTACCGCTGATATTGACAATTTTCGGATCGGTAGCACTCATCACCGCCGAGGTGTAGTAATCCATTTCCTCACGATTCAACGCTGCCATGAGTTTCTGCAACATGGTAGTGCGCATCTCCGTATACGTCGTGCAGGCGGCGGTGAATATGGCCGTGCTCAGCATCTCTTCGGTAACCGGCATGTTTCCCACCTCGGGGACCTTGGGTGTGACGATCTTTTCTCCCGAACCGGTTGGGTTCGAGGCCGCCTTGATCGCCTTGAGACCTTTATCGCTCGTGCCGCTCACAATCGCCGCATAGGGGCCAAGGTGCTTCAAGAAGTCGCCATGGACGGCGGCCCCCTGACTGGCACCCCCCTCATCCTCGTCCGCTTTTGCGGAAATATGCACGTTGCCCAACTGGTGCGTGTGCTTGGCGATCAGAATGGCCGGCATGGTGCCGCCGCGATCAGGCATGTTGTTACCGATCTCGATACGATCGCCGCGTTTCTCCGGCTCGCTGGTGAGCGCCTTCACCCTGCTCCCGCTGGCATCGATATTGGGATACAGACTGAGCTTGTGGGGGAAGGGGCGATAATTCCCCTTGCCGTTATCGAGGTACTCCAGCAGCAGATACTGGACCGTGTGGTGCGAGGCCCGATCCTCCCCATACTGATTGCCAGGCGCTTTTCGCTGATTGTAGAATCCGAGCCGCAACCCTATCTGGCCATGGATGCCAACGGCGGTCTGGGGAGCGGTCTCAACATACTCGGCCCAGGGCGGAATCAAGTTCGACGGCAATGCCTTGCCAATGGGGGGATTGACATATTCCTCCACCAGATCCCGGACCTTCTTGGAAAACGCGAGGACCGTCTTCCCCTTGATCTTTTTTTTCTCGTAGATCCCCGGACCGGGCTTCAGGCCGAGCAGGGCAAGACGCGATTTGGCCTGGTAAAGGGGGCGTTTGTCGGCGGGGATCTTTGGAAAACTGTTGGTGATGAAATAATCCCACAGCGAGTGGTCGCCACCGAGCATGGGAAGGTGGAGGTAGTTCAGTTTGAGCAGCGAAAAGGGGTTGGACGCATCAATCTTCTTTATCGGCTTCCCCCCCTCCCCGGCCGCCTTGTCCAGGTTGAACTCCACATCGACGTTCACACCGGTACGGGCAAAGAGATACTCTTCCAGCAGCACCTCCAACCCTCCGATATTCAGGGTAAAGACCTCCTGTTGGGACGCGGATGAGGACTTGCCCCCTTTCGCCGGTTTTTTCCCGGAAATGGAGGCGCCGATCAGGTTGCGCACCTCCCCTTTGACAACTTCCCGCCTCAACCGGTTCTTGAGCATATGGGCTATGAGATCCCCCTGGATCTCCTTCTCACGGAACAGCGTTGCGAATTTTACCACCGATCCCTGCTTGCCGGCCGCGGCAAGGGAATCGACAAGCCGTTCCCCCAGGGAATCCCTGATATCGTCGGCCGCAGCCGCGAGTTTCGCCGCGTCCGCCGGAATCGTAACCTTCCCTTCAACATGTTCGATCAATTTGGCCGGATCGCCCATCTCGTTGAAAAACTTCACCACGATATCCTTGAGAGCCGGTTGCACACCGATGGGGCCGCACGGGGTAATGCTGCGGGGACTTCCGGACGGCAGACCGGTTGCCCTGGCAAGGGTATCCGCTTCGGCTTCGGCCCCGCGCTCAACCCTGACGCCGCGGCCGGCACGCCCGTCTAGCGGCCTGCTGTCGTGACGCACACCCAGTGGGCGCGGGCCGGTCTGCTGCAACACATGCGCAAGCTCGTGGCGAACGACCTCTTCCCCTTCGCCACTGGAGGGGGAAACTCCCGAATCCAGGAAGACGTGGCTTCCTGACGTGGCGGCAACGGCATGTATCCGTCCCAGCGCATGATCCACCGTTTCCCCACGATGGAGACGCACATGGGAAAAGTCGTGACCGAAGCCACTGGCAAATCGCTCATGCTGCCCCGCAGAAAGCGGCATGCCGTTCCCTGTGGGCCAGGGCCCATCCACTGTGCCGGTCATCGTCCCCGGAAGGGCTTTAAGCTGAAGCTCCGGGGTTTCGGGGAACTCTTCGCCGGAAAACCCCATGCTGACCTGCTGCGGCATGATGGGGGACAAACCTTTGAGAAAAGGAACTCCGCTGATGACCCCGTGCATTTCCGAGGCAATTTCCCTGGCGGCGGCATGCAGATACGGATCCATATGACCGCGAATGGTGGTGCGCCAGACAACGTTCGGATCGATCCCCGCCTGCTTGAACTCCTTGGCCACCAATTCCCCCAGCTTTGCCCACGCCTTGTCGATACCGGGCAGCTTGCGCGCCTTCATGGCTGCCCGGTATTTCAGCGGCAAATGATCGGCGAACAGGTCCATGCCGAACAGAACCAGTTCGTTCATGGGGATGATCTCGTCCGGCAGATGGTAATCGGAGAGGGTGGCAATAAGTTCGTCCACGCGCCGGTAGAGATCCTGGACCTGAACAAGGAGGTCGGCGGCGGATGCGGTTGGATCAAGCTCGCGCAGGTTGAGGAGTTGCAGACGATAGAGGTTGTTGACGATGGTGCGCAGCACAAGCGCCACCCACGGTGTCCCCTGCACCCAGAGCGCCGTTTTCCGCACCGGCACGGTGAATTTGTCATGCAGCCGGTCAACCCCCCGGACGATACCGACCCCGGCATGGGCAATGCGGCTGAATATCCTGAGTGCCGAGCGGCTGCTCTCCGGCGACCCGGTGTGAGCAAGCCGTTTCTGTCGCGAAAACATCCCCACCGGAGAGAGGAGAGTTGCCCAGGAAGGCTTCATGCCGAACAGCAGGAAATCCCAGAGCGCTTCCATTGTAAGCGTTTTCTTGAGTCGGGTAACGGCCTGATCGAACAGCTTTCCCACATCGCCATCGAGAGCCTGCTTCAGCTGCCCGTATTCGGGACTTGATACGAACTGCATGACCGCCCCGGCAACCTCGGCTGCCGCCATGGGGCCGGCCAGTTCAGGAAAAGCGACTTGCAACCCCAGGGTGATAAAACTGGCCGACTCCTCCAGCACCTTCTTAAGGTCGCCCAACTGGCGCATGACAACCTGCATGTGAACGGCATAGGTAAGCTCGGACAACAATCGATCATCCGTATCCCTGACAACGACCTCCTGCTCACTCCCTTCCCCCACCGTGCGGCGAATCCTGAGAAGCGGCTCTCCTGTGCGCGAAAGGTTCTTTTGACCGTCTCCGTCTTTCAGTTTCGATGCGCCGAGGCTCTTGGCATCGGACCAGGCAATGCCGCTGATCCCACCCGCAAGGCCGGGAATGAACTGAAAATCCTTCAGAACCGCCTCAAGGGTGTAGGTAATGCCGTTGACCGTAAACATCGCCGAGGCATCGCCGGCCGAAACCGGATATCCCCGGTCGGGGACGAACAACTGGTTCCGCGCCGAACTCCCCCCCAGCACGGTCTGCTGCTGAAACTCCTCCGCCGTCTTCTTGAACTGCTCCGCCAACGCCTCCAGCTTTTTCACCCGGCCACCCAGGTCTCCGACATTGATTGCAAGCAGTACCCGTCCCAACTCGGCGCGATTGGTAGGATTCTTCCCATACGCCGCGGCACCCATGAGCAATTCGTACAAGGGGAGCACAACATCCAGACGCTCGGTCCCCCGGAGTTTGGCCAAACCGAGCAAAACTTTCTGCGGGCCGAGCTTGGCGTACAGAAGATCAGCCAGTTCAAGCATCAGGGCAGCCGCCTGTAACTCCTGATCCTGTGCCGGCTGCACCTCTCCGGCAAACATCAGGATCAGTTCAATCGCCTCCGACGGCTTGAACATCGTGTTGAGGCGACGTTTCAAATCGCTCGTGTCGTATGCCGCCAAGGTTTTTTCGATCCGGGGAAGAAAGGAGCGTCTCCGGTTGCTGGTTGCCCGGCGCAACTGGAGCGCGAGCCGGTTCCACTCCGAGTCCAGCTCCCCCCGGACAAAACCGGCAATATCGGGAACCTGTGCCCCTTTGAGCCCGATCGCCTCTTGAAGGCGCTTCAACCACGGCCACGGGTTTTTGAGATTAGGCTCGCCAACTGCCTCGCCGTTTTTGAGTTTCAGGTTGAGCACCTCGGGAATGATCGCAAGACGTTCAACAAGTTTCGACATCCCCGGCACGATCCACATCACGTATCCGCCGCGGTGGGCTTCGCGCTCCATGGGGGTAACGATGACATCATCGGCCGTGGCGAGTGCGTACAACTTTTTTATAACCGGATGATCCTGCGAAACGATCCTGCTGACATCCTGTGCATCGCTGTCGGCAATGTACTGGATCACATTCCCGGGTGGGACGCTGAAACACTGCGGCGGCCGGAAATCGTTCAACGTCTCCATCGCCTCGTTGATAAGGGGCCGCTCCAGGTCGAAACGTTGCTCACGGGTGCCTGTTGCCGGATCGGCCACATTGAGCAGGTCGTTCAACGTATCTGCCAGCGAACCGTAATAGAGGGCATGGGTAAAATCGACCAACTGGCTGCCCGTAAGGGGAAAACCGGCAAGTGTGGAGGGAAACTGCTGCCGGAACTGTTCGAGGTCGCTTCGCAGATCGCCCGTATTCCGCCGCTCAAAATCTCCCAGCAGGGCGATGTAGCTCTTTTTCAGGCCGAGTTCTTGCCCCAGCGCCACTCGCGCCGCGGCAACCCTCAGTTGTTCCATGCCGAACCAGGTGGCGAAGGTGAAAAACAGTTGCGCCATCTCCACGCGATGTTTCAGCGCGCTGTCGCGGGCAAGGATGCGCTCGCGCTCGTCTTTTGCCGCCGGAGGTTCGTACTGCGCCACATGGTCGCGCAATTCCCAGATCAGTTTCAGTGCAAGGCCGGCAACGAGTTCAGGCGGCAACGTCTCTGCCTCTGCCGTCTCTGCCAATGCCTTTTTCAGCATCCCCGGCAGGAACGAATCGACAAAATACGCCGTCATGTCCAACTGGCGGACGCCGGCCAACAGGCAGGTACGATACTGCGCCGGTGTGGGGAGTGCCCCGCCGGGAAGGGCAAAGGCTTGACGTACCGCACTGATTAATTTCTGCTCGACCGGCCGTAACTCTTTGATCGACTGCCAGCGTTCCGGCAGGTGCTCCCGAAGTTCGTCGGTGCGTTTTTTCTCCTCGCCTTTGGCTTCTCCGGGGAAGATCCGTTTGGAGAGGGATTCCATCCGTGCCCAATATGCAATGGCCTGTTTCGCGGCTTTGGCAACCCCGGGGCCACTGGCACTGGCAAGGGCAATCACTTCCGGTTCGGCACCTACGTCTGTAGCAAGCCGGGACAGAAAAGCCGGATCGGTAAAAAGCGAAATCTGTTTGATTATCTCATGGGCAATGATCCGCTTGCTCTTCACCTTGCGCAGTCTGTACAACATAACCCGCAACGGCAATTTCCGTATGGCGTCGAAAACGCGCAATGCACCAAGGGCGATAAACTCTTTCTCACCCGCTTTCAATGGTTCCCGGCCGTGAGCCTCCCGCACGGCGGCATCGATGGTTTCGTTGAAACGCATCTGTGGATCGAGATTCAACGTTCCCCGCGTCGGGCCGTAGAAATTCATCTTCATGACCTGCACGACCATCCAGGGGTAATATTTCTTCCCTACCGGATGGTTCCCCAGGTAACGGACCACCCATGTTGCGTCGTTGGCGCGCATCCTTGCCGCGTAGTAGGCATAAAGCGGCAGGGCGGTCGTGTCGGGCGAAAGACCGGTACCGAAAACAGCGGCGGCGGCATCAAAATTCTTCACGGCCTTGAACAGATCACAATAGAGGTGTTGAAGATCGGTTGATGGCGTCCCCCCACTGCGCAGGGCATAGGCCCCCTCTATGGCCTGCGCGACCGCTGCATCACTTTTGCCGGCAACGGCTTTCCGCAAAAGAGCCACCTCGGTCTTCACTGTTGAATCACTGCTGTGCGATTCATGAAGGCGCATGACGGTATCGACGTCGGTAAGCCGTTCCTTTGCCGATTGCAACAAGGAGACAACATCGGAGAAGTAATTTTCGATGCGGGTCAGACCGACATCGAACCCTTTGAGGGGATCCTCTTCGCACTGGACAACGCCGGCACCAACCCTCTGTTGGACAATTTTCAAGCCATTGTGGCCAGCAACCGCGGTCTGCTGCAGCACATGGCCCACTTCGTGGGACAGCAGACGGCGTCCTTCCTCGTCGGCATGGTTATACCCACCGGAAGAGAAGAAAATATGCCCGGCAGCGGTAAATGCCCTGGCATGAAGCGCTCGGGCAGCTGCCGCCGCCGCCTGGTCCCGGTGAATCCGCACCGCCGAGAGGTCGGCGTCAAAGGCCTGTTCCAGCTCGGCGCGAATCCCGGTGGCCAAGGGTTCCCCCGGGCTGGAGGGGAGAGTAAAACCGGCCGCCGGGGCCGGGGTAAGAAAGCGGGAGAGCCCGATTTCGCCGGCCACGAAACGATGTGCCGCATCCTCGGCCTGGCGCTCGTGGGTAGTCCGGCTGCGCATCGCCGCGGATGTGCGTTTGGCCTGGACAGCCTTGAGCATGGGGCTTTGGCGCTGGGCAAATCGCTTCATGGCCGCCCCTCCAGGACCTCGTCCAGGTCGCGCTCCGAGAGCCCGGCCCCGTCCTTGGCCAGTTCCCGCGCCAGGATCCGCCCCAGGAGCCGGGCATCCGGCCCGCTCCCGGCGCGTCGGGAGACAAACAGGGCCGACAGGGCGGCGTTTTTGATCTGGGGCCCGGTGGCCTGGATGGTTGCCACCCGTTTCAGATCGTCCGCCAGCAGGTCTGTCTGCTCGGCGCCGAAGAGCGCGCCGACGGCGTTGTTCCAGATCAGCAGCCGGGCAACGGCATCGGGGCGGGGGAAATCCACGATATGGCGGATGCGGCGGATAAAGGCGGGATCGATGTTGGCCTTCAGGTTGGTGGCCAGGAGCACGATGCCGTCATAATTCTCCAGAGCCACCATCAGGTGGCTCACATCCATGTTGGCGAAGCGGTCCTGGGCGTCGCGCACGTTCTCCACCCGCTTGCCGTAGAGTGCGTCGGCTTCGTCGAAGAAGAGCAGGCTCCTCCTGCTGGAGCGTGCGGAGAGGATCCTCTGCAGGTGCTGGGCCGTCTCCCCCACCCACTTGCTGATCACTGCCGACAGGTCGATGCGCAGCAGGTCCAGCCCCAGTTCCGTTGCGATGACCTGGGCTGCCATGGTCTTGCCGGTTCCCGGCGGCCCGGCGAACAGCGCCACCAGGCCACGCCCCTGGGGATAGAGCCGCCGCGCCTCGGCCTCGGCCCAGAGCCTGCCGCGCTCGCGGGCCTCGAAGGCGATCTCACGCAGGCGATCTTCCACAGGAGGGGGCAGCACGAGATCATCCCAGCGGAAGTCGCTGTCGATCTTCTGAGCCAGACCGGCCAGGTCGTCTGTCGGGGAAAGCCGCAGACGCCGGCCAGCGGTGGCCGCGTCGGGAGGTGCGGTTGCGGCCAGGTTCAGGATCTCTCCCAGCTGGAGCTCATGGCGTTCGGCCAGTTCCCTGAGCTGTGCCCCGGGCCAGGAGGCTGCCTCCGGCAGTGCGTTGCGCCAGAGCTCCAGCCGTTCATCGGCAGAGGGAGCGGCGAGCGGGATGGGCAGGTCATTCACCCCCTTCAGGGGGGCAAGGGGAGTCCCGGCGATAACGAACTGGACCGGGAACGGGACCGTCTCCCCCCTGCCGAATTCCGCGGCGTCGCCCGAATCGGCCAGCAGGGCAACCCGATCCAGAAAAGCCTGGCGCTGCACCCTGATGGCCAGTTCCCTCCCCTCCTCTCCCTCCAGGGCGCCCTTTCCGATCCCCATCAGCGGGAGGGAGAGGTCACGGGCCACGCAGGCCGCGAAACATTCGCCAGCCACCCGGTCCTCCGTCTCCAGCATAATCCGCCAGCGCACCCCCTGGCGCAGACCGCTCCTGATCATGGCCGCCGTGTGCTCCACCGGCCATGAGGGGAGTTCGGCAGCCGGGGCGATGATGCTGACCCGACCAACCAGATTCCGGTCAAGTTCGCGATCCCCCTCCAGCCAGCTGATGATGCGCGGATCCAGTGAGAGTGCTGCATTGCCGTCCAACAGCCCATGCTCCTCCAGGATGCGCCAGGCCAGTGAGGCTCCCTCGCTGGGCAGGCGCACCCGCGGCGGGTGACCGAAGAGCCCCGACACCATCAGGGGCGTCACCTCTCCGCAACCATGGTTCAGGAAAAGCTCCCGGCGCAGCTCCGGTGCAAATGCCAGCACCCAGAGCAGGGCGATGGCGTCACATTCCAGGGGGGAGAGCCCGAAGAGCTCGGCCAACTGGGAGAGGCGACCATCCGCGGGCGGATCATCCGGCCGGGGGCCGGGCGTGTACAGACCGGTGATCAGCGCCTGCCATGCGGCGCGCTCCCCCCGGCCTTCCCTGTCCAGCCTGGCCCTCATGGCGCCAGGACCCACAGCGGCGCGGATTCGCTGGAGCGGACGATCAGGCGCAGCGGAACCCAGCTGCCGGGAAGAACGCCAGGGGGAAGACGGAAACTGATCCTGTCCGGTGGTGAGGCGAGGAACTGGCCCGGATCTGGTGCCCCTGTCACGCGCTCCATGCGGTCGGAGCCGATGAAAAGCATCAGCTCAGCTCCGTTGATGGCCGACGGGTCGAAGCCGTCAACCCTGATGATGCCGACTCCGGCGGAGAACTGGACATCAAGGATGGGGGGAACGATGGCAAGCGGAAACTCGTTGGAGTCGCTATCGAAGTCGCGCCGGCTGGCGTCGGGCAGGGTGCGCCGGACGGTGGTGCGGACAATGACCCCGTAGATACCGGGGAGGATCGCCTGGCTGCCGGCCTGGGGACGGGCCGTGGCGGTGAGCAGCGAGCCGTTGGTGGTCAGGTTCCATGAGGCGTCCACCTCCACCGGATCAACGAAGTCGCGGTGGTTGATCAGAAGTCTGGTGAAATCTCCCCTGAGCTCTGATCCCGCTATCTCGAAGATCCCCCCAAAGGGGACTTCGGCAGGGGAGAATTCCAGTTCACGGGGAGCGCTTTCCTCGGGGAGGGTGAAGTTGACCCTGTTGCTCGTCCGGTCGATGACCGGCAGGCCGCGCAGGAAGGTGTGCACGCCGACGCTCAACACCCGGTTGCGGCGAACACGCGGCTCGTCCGGCTCGATCAGGGCGGCGCTCACCTCGTAGTAGGCCGCCAGCCGGGCAGCCTGGGTTCCCGCCTGCCAGTAGGTGGAAGCCTCTTCCACCGGTGTGGGCCTGAGCAGGATACGCAGGCGGTTGCCCCGTCCCCGCAGGGCCGGCGGCATGACCAGACGGGGGGAACCGGCCGTCTCCACGGTGGTGCTGTCGTCGATGACCGGATAGTCATGCAGGGTCTTGAGCGCAAGCCCCATCAGCAGCTGGTCGTTGTAGGTGCGGTCGTCGATGCCGGTGGCGCTGCTGCGGGGACAGAGCACATAGTTAAGGGTGATCCCCATGGGACGGTAGCGCAGGGGGACGGCGTCATCCACCTGCCAGTCCTGGGACTTGGTGTGGGGGTCTTCCTTGATGTGGTAGAGATAGAAACTGAGGGCATGGTCGCCGGTCACCAGGTCGGGCGGAGCCGGGGATGCGATCAGCGTCGCGCCGCTGGGCCACTCCTGGTAGCGGGGGAGCCGCGCATCCAGCAGTGAAAGGATCGTGCGGGTTATCAGGCTGAGGTTGAGAAGAGCCATGCTACCTCACAGTTGGCCGAGGCCGAAACGGGGAGCTCCCAGGCCGAGGTGTTCCCCGCTGCCCAGCTGCTCCGTCGAATGAACGATCACCACCGGGCCTGGTGGCTGCGCGGTCGAGATGTGTGCCGGGGGTATGCTTGCTGATGGAGTCTTCCCGGTGATTACTCCCCCCTCTCCCAGGCCATCGGCTGCGCCCTCTGCCTGCGCACTCCGTCCCCTGGGTCCGTCCAGGGGAAATGAAGATGGTGGAGTGACCTCCTGGCTGAGTCGACGCGCAACCGCTGATGGACGCATGGCCCCATCGACTGCCGGCGGCAACGGATGCTGGCCAGCCAGAACGCTCAGATCCGCGACCGTCTCCGGCAGAGTTGATGCAGGGGGCGGGAGCGCTCCCTGCAGGGAGCGCATGAACGCGTCGGCCCGTGCCAGCGCCTGGCTGGTCTCCGCCGCAAGGACATCACTGGCGCTCGGCTGGAGCGATTCGGCCAGTGAGGGGGGATCTCCCGCTACGAACCGCTCATCCGCTCCCTCGGCCGGCACTGGCGGTTCCTGGCGTTGGGTTCTCCGCTGCTGGGGAGTGGGGGGGGCATGCGGGGGAGAGGAGAGGGAAGACACGATTTGACCGGGGAACTCTCCCATGCTCACGGGCATGTTCCCCTCCCCGGGGGGGAGTACCGTCTCTCGCTGTCGGGATTCATGCGCCTCCCGGACAGGATCAGGGGCCGTGTCAGCGGTTTCCTGCAAAACCCCCTGGTCCAGGTCCCAGGGGGCCACTGTTTCAAAGGGGTCGTCCAGAATCCCCGTGGCGCGGGATTCTGGTTGCCGCAGGGCGCGCAGGGCAAGGCGCTGGAAGTAGTTCATGATCTTCTCCTGTCCCGAATGCGCCGGACCAGGCTGCGGCGCGCGGAACGTGTCAGGCCGAGGATTTCGCGCAGGGACCAGCCGTACTGTTCGGCCAGCAGGTGCACCTCGTCCAGCAGTGATTCCCGCTCGGCCAGCAGGCGCTGCAGCAGGAAGGACTGCAGGTCGAAGTGGGCCAACTGTTCGTGGCCGCACTCCGGGCAGTTGGCGTTCAGGTCCACGTCCAGGATAGGTGCTGCCCCTTCCAGAGCCGTTGCCGCCTGCTCAAGCTCTCCGGGGGATGCGCCGCAGGCACGGGCCAGTTCACGGGCGCCCTCCTCCGGGGAACGGTTCTCGCAACAGGTGAGCTCGTCCTCTCCCAGCGGCAGCCGCCAACGGCCCAGATCCCCTTGCGAGGCGTACAGTTCCCGCTGCAGGGTGGAGAGCTGAAAGGAGAGGTCGAAGCGCTCGCCGCAGTCGCTGCAGGTCAGTGTCGACAGGATGCGGTCCCCCCAGCAGAGGCGGTGCAGGGCGGCCAGCAGGGCATCCCGGTCGGCGGCGCAGATGCCCGCGGCGGTAACTGCTGTTTGCCGGTAGGCGCTCTTCAGCAGCCGGTCGATCAGCTGCAGGGCGGAAGAGGTGTCCACACCGCTCAGGGCCAGTTCGTCCCGGCCGCTCGGTTCGCGCAGGGCCATGACCAGCGGGGTCTTCTCCCCCGCCTCCGTGAAGTGCAGCCTGACCCGTTCAGTTTCCATGGCGCTCACCCCCTAGGGGGTCATGTCTCGGTCGGTTCGGGCACATCGGTGTCGCGTTCCCACCCCTCGTTCTGCACCACCATGTGCTCGATGGCGATGGCATGGCCATTGGCGTCCAGTTCCGGCAGCCCCTGATACTCCGAGACCCAGCAGCGATAGACCTTGTAGGCCTTGGCCACCTTGCCCTGTTCGTTGAGCAGTTCGATGATCAGGTCCTTGCGGAAGTTCTTCAGGGAGATGGCCATATCCCCCTGGGTGGAATAGACCAGGTTGGCCCAGGCCTCGAACTCCGGGTCATGGGTCAGGCCGCGCTCCAGGGTGATCGGCTCGAATTTCCAGAGCGAGGGGGAGTGGCGCGAGGTGCTGGGGTCACCCCCCTCGCGGTGAGTGACCACCTCGGTGGAGCGCTTCAGGGCCGAAATTTTGGAGACGCCGGCCACATAGCGGCCATCCCACTTGATCCGGAACTTCATGTTCTTGTAGGGATCGAAACGGTGCGTATTGACGGGAAACTGAGCCATGGACTTTTCTCCTTGTTCACACGTGCGCAGGCCTTAGACCTGGATTTGACCGGCCATCTGCTGCAGGTAGAGTACGACGAATTCAGCCGGTTTGAGCGGCGCGAATCCGACCATGATGTTGACGATGCCCAGGTTGCGGTCATGCTGGGTGGTGGTGCTGGCATCGCACTTCACGAAGTACGCCTCCCGGGGGGTGGCGCCCTGGAAGGCGCCCTGCCGGAACTGGTTGTGCATGAACGCGCCGACGTTGAGGCGGATCTGCGACCAGAGCGGTTCGTCGTTGGGCTCGAACACGGCCCACTTCAGGCCCCGGTAGAGGCTCTCCTCCAGGAAGAGCGCCAGACGGCGGACCGGCAGGTACTTGTACTCGGAACCGAATGCATCGTCACCGTCCATGGTGCGAGCCCCCCAGCTGACGATGCCGTTGGGAAAGACGCGGATGGTGTTGATCGCCCGGGGGTTCAACACCCCGTTTTCGCCGTCGGAGAAGCGGTACTGCACACCGGTAACGCCGCGCAGATCGGCTTCGGTTCCGGCGGGCGCCTTCCAGACGCCGCGCGTTGCATCGATGCGCGCCATGACTCCGGCAATGGCCCCGCAGGGCCCCACCATGACTTCCCTGCCGTTCTCGTCGATCTTCAGGTTGGGGTAGAAGACGGCGGCGTGATCCTTGACCAGGCCGATGCGCAGCGAATTAACCCCCGTGGCGGCGTCCACGGCCTTCTGGGTGTCGGTCCAGGAAGCAGGCGGGTCCATGAGCAGAAAAGCCCTCCGCTTCTGGCAGAAGAGCGAGGCCGGTCCCCACAGCTTGCGCGTATCGGCCTCGCCGTGATCGGCATCCCGGGGGAGCACCAGCAGGTTGAACAGGTCCAGTTCACGGTCGATCACCGAATAGGCTGCCTCGTACTCCGCGGCCTGGGGGGCGATTCCGGGATTCCCTGCCGCTCCTCCGGCCTGATAGGGGCTGACGCCCACGCTGCCCAGGGCATAGTGGCGCACGTTGACACTGGTGTCAGCCTTCAGGGGGGGAGCAACCACCGCGCCTCCGTTCAGGCGCGCCACCACCGGTTTCAGGTTATCGCTTCCGGACAGGGGGATGATCGCCAGACGATCTCCCCACAGTTCCGCACCGTAGCAGAATGAAGAATCGGTTATGCGTTTGGCGTTGATGGCAGCGGCAATGATGGCCAGTTTCTCGCGCAGCCCCCGGCGTCCGTCGTTCTGGCCGCTGGCGCTGGCATCCTGATACATGCGTGCCTCGGTGATGCTGGCGGGGCTGGTGGCGATCTTGAAAGGAGCAACGGACAGGTCGATCTCGAAACCGGCGTCCACGCGCAGTTTGTTGAACGAATCCTGGCGCATTGCGGCGAATGCCGCCACGTCGGCCAGTGTCATCACGTAACCGGTGGGTGCCGGGCGGCTATCGCCGTAGCGTGACGACTCTAAGCCGCCGTTTGCGGTTCCCAGCATCAGCGGGGCAGCAAGGTCGGCACCAGGGGATGACTCGATACGCACGTCGCCGTTGGCCGAAGCGATGCGCAGGTACTGGGTGGCAAGATTATCCTGGCCCGTCGGTCCGGCCGGTCCGGCCTGCATGCTTGCCGTGACCGAACAGCCGGCAGGCAGTTTGTCGTTGATCAGCTGGGCGATGGCCAGCGGCAGGTTCGCGGCGCAGCCCGAAGGGGTGTCCAGCGGCGCCACGCCGAAGTCGATGGAGGAGAGATCCACCTCCACCGGTGCATTGCCGTCCACGGCGATGCGGAAGCGGTTTCCGGCTGCGTTTTTGCCGATCAGCGAGCTCCACTGGGTGCGCGCTATGGTGTCGGTGCGGGCCGATACGGCGTAACCGGACTGGGAGTAGCCACTGGCGGCCGGTGTACCGGCCAGGGAGCTGACCCGGATCAGGGCTGAGGATTGGTTGATCATGTCCACCACGTAGCGGGGATGGCGGGGATCCATGGACAGGCCGGCATAGCTCTCGGCCATGGTTTTCTGCTGAACACCGCTGGAGCTCTTCTGCCAGCGGAAGAGCTCCAGGTTGAAGGTCGCCTCCGGGGTGAGGGTGTTGTAGGAGACTGCCAGCCGGATATCGTCTCCAAAGGAACCGGCCGACCTGGCTTCAACCTTCAGGGAGGCGCCCTTCGCCTCATTCAGCAGCATCAGGGTGGAGGCGTTGGCCCCCTTGGCGATGCGCATCGCGGCGCAGGTGGTGCCCCCGTTGCTGAAGAAGAGCTTGACCGCGCGCGCCATGTCGCTCCCGGCGCATTCGGCACCAAAGGCTCTCGTGTAATCCTCGTAGCTGAGGCACTGTACCGGCCGATTCAGCTCACCCATCCCGGTGCGACCCAGGAACAGAGCAATGGATGTTCCCACCCCCGCAATCGTGCGAACACCGCTGGAGACCTCCTGGACATAGACACCCGGGTAACTGGTTGAAACCATTTTTCGCTCCTTTCCAATCAATAGTGGCAGTTTATTGGGAAGAACAGGCACATGAGATACGGTTAGTAATTAATTAAGGTTCATTGTATTGAAATTAGTGTTTATAGCAGAGAAGGTGTCAAAGTCAAGGAGCATGTACGAGGCAGGGATACTGAATCCTTTGTCAGTAAGTGACAAGATTCTGCTTGGGTGGTATAAAACTCAAGCACGGGTGGCAATGCTGTCCGGGACGTGTGCACGCTTCGAAGATCGCTAGCCGCGGAGGGGGAATCGGCATCTTGCCCGCCCGCAAATTATGGATTTTTTCACGGCTGGTATGCTACCTTTCCGCAACAGGATCGCTGCACGATCACTACATAATCAGGGGGAACGGCATGTCATTCATCGAAAAAGTTCTGGAGTCCATTCAACTCACGGAAGATGAACTGGTAAAACTGCTCATCGCCGACATCAGGGAAGTGTTCAGCACCATGGTGGGAATGGAAGACCTGCTCCACCTCCCCTCCCTGATCGAACCCATGACCCATTTCGAGGATTGCGTTACCGCCATGATCGGACTGGCCGGCACCTACAGCGGCATGGTCAACGTCCACACCCCAAAAGCCCTGGCCCTGCAGATCACCTCCAGCATGCTGGGGATGGACGTGGAGGAGATGAGCGAGGACGTGAGCGACGCCCTGGGCGAGATCGCCAACATGGTTGCCGGTTCCTTCAAGCAGCACCTGACCCGTTGCGGCGCCGACACCCGCATTTCCACCCCTTCGGTGGTCACCGGCTCCGACTATGACGTGTCCACCGGAACGGCGCAGGACTCCATAACCCTCCGATTTTTGACCGACGACAGCTGGTTCATCGTCGCCATAACCCTGCACAAGGATTAGCGCACCACTACCCGCACAGGCAGGTCAAGTTTGTTGAGCAGTTTATTACTTAAGTTGTCAAAAATATAATTGACAAAAATAAGCGGTAAATGGTATTCATACCAAACCTAATCTGTAAACAAGCAAACACATAGTTTCTTATCAAGAGCGACCGAGGGACTAGCCCGGTGACGTCGCGGCAACCTGCCCCAAGGGCAAGGTGCCAATTCTAGCGGAATCGTATGATTCCGGGAGATAAGGAAGAGAGCGGCATAGCGGTCCTCTTCCTCCCCGGAAGGGGATTTTTTATTATGGGGAGGTTTTCACCATGAACATCGATACACAGGCGGTCCAGACCGGACTGGAGTGGGACACGCGCACAGGGGCGCTCTCGATCCCCATCTACCAATCAGCCACCTTCCGGCACCCGGGGCTTGGCCAGAGCACCGGCTTCGACTATAGCCGCTCGGGCAACCCCACCCGCCTGGCGCTGGAACAGGGCATCGCCCGCATGGACGGCGGCTCCAGGGGCTTTGCCTTTTCCTCGGGCATGGCGGCCATCACCAGCCTGCTGCTGCTCTTTCAGGAGGGGGATCACCTGGTGGTCACCGAAGACCTGTACGGCGGAACCTGCCGCCTGTTCGACAGGATCTTCACCCGCTTCGGCCTGAGTTTCAGCTATGTGGATACCACCGACAGGGGGGCGGTACTGGCGGCCATAACCCCCTCCACCAAGGCGCTGTTCGTGGAGACGCTCACCAACCCGCTGCTGAAATTCGCCGACATCCCTGCCCTCTCCGCCATCTGCCACGAGCGGGGACTGCTGCTGATCGCCGACAACACCTTTCTGACCCCCTACCTGTTGCGGCCGCTGGAACTGGGCGCCGATATCACCGTCTACAGTGCCACCAAGTACCTGTCGGGCCACAACGACACGGTGGCCGGCCTGGCGGTTGTCAGGGATCCGCACCTGGCCGAACAGGTCTACTTCCACCAGAACTCGGCCGGGGCGGTGCTGGGACCACAGGACTCCTGGCTGGTGATCCGCGGCATGAAGACTCTTGGGGTGCGCCTCGACCGGCAGCAGGAAAACGCCCTCAAGATAGCCCGCTGGCTGCAGCGACACCCCCAGGTCACCAGGGTCCATTACCCCGGTTTGGAGGAACACCCCGCTCATGATCTGATCGGGCGCCAAGCCCGGGGCTTCGGCGCCATGATCGCCTTCGAGGTGGAAAACCACTGCCTGGTGGAGCAGCTCCTGCTCAGGACCCGGCTGATCTCCTTTGCCGAAAGCCTGGGTGGGGTGGAAACCCTGATGACCTTTCCCGAGGGGCAGACCCATGCGGACATCCCGGCGGAGTTGCGTGCCCGACTGGGCATCAACGACGTGTTGCTGCGCCTGTCGGTGGGCATCGAAAACGTCCATGACCTGATCGACGACCTGAACCAGGCATTCAATGGTAGGGAGACAACCGTATGAAGTTTTCCACAAAACTGATCCACAGCGGACAGACCCATGACCCGCTCACCGGAGCCCTGGGGGTGCCGATCTACCAAACCTCCACCTATCGCCAGCAGTCGCTGGACCAGTTCGGCAAGTACGACTACGCCCGTTCCGACAACCCCACCCGTGAGGCACTGGAAGAGGCGGTTGCCGCCCTGGAGGGAGGCACCCGCGGTTTCGCCTTCAGCTCGGGCATGGCGGCCATATCCTCCACCCTGCTGATCTTCTCCCCCGGCGACCATCTGGTGGTCTGCGATGATGTCTACGGCGGGGCCTATCGGGTGCTGACCCAGATCTTCAGCCGCCTCGGCATCCACTCCACCTTCGTGGACGCCACCAGCCTGGAGGCGATAGAGGCGGCCATCCGGCCTGAAACCAGGGGGATCTACCTGGAAACCCCCTCAAACCCGCTGCTCAAGGTCACCGACCTGCGGGGGGTGGCGGAACTGGCCCGTGACCGCGGCATCGTCACCCTGGTGGACAACACCTTCATGACCCCCTACCTGCAGCGTCCCCTGGAGTTGGGCTGCGATATTGTCCTGCACAGCGCCACCAAGTTCATCAACGGCCACAGCGACGTCATCTGCGGCCTGGCGGTGGTGAAGGATACCGAACTGGGGGAGCGCATCCGCTTTATCCAGAACGGCTTCGGCGCGATCCCCGGCCCCCAGGACTGTTTCCTGACCCTGCGGGGACTGAAGACCCTCAAGGTCAGGATGGACCAGAGCCAGAAGAGCGCTGCCGCCATTGTGGACTGGCTGGGGAGTCAGCAGCGGGTCACCAGAATCCATTATCCCGGCCTGGCGGACCACCCGGGCCATGCCGTCCAGCGCAGCCAGGCCGATGGAGCGGGGGCGGTCTTCTCCTTCGAGCTGGATTCGTTGGAGACCACCAGGCGCCTGCTGGAGCAGTCCAGGCTGTCCGCCTTTGCCGTCAGCCTGGGTGGGGTGGAGAGCATCATCTCCTATCCCGCCAGGATGTCCCATGCGGCGGTTCCGCCGGAGGAGCGCAGGCGCAAGGGTATCACGGACACCTTGGTGCGCCTCTCCGTGGGGCTGGAGGATCCGGACGACCTGATCGCGGAGATGGACCAGATATTCAAGAGTAATCCGGTATGATTCACTAGATATTTTTTGACAAAAACAAAACCGTACCCTACAAGGGTACTACAACGCATTCGCGGTGATATTTCACACGACTGCGGCTAGAAAAGGAGAGGCAGCATGAGTCGCATATTCTCGGACAACTCGCAATCCATCGGAAACACCCCGCTGGTCAGGCTCAATCGTGTCACGGATGGGGCCAGGGGCATTGTGCTGGCTAAAATGGAGGGGCGCAATCCGGCCTATTCCATCAAGTGCCGCATCGGCGCCAACATGATCTGGGACGCCGAAGAGCGCGGCATCCTCAAACCGGGCATGGAGATCGTGGAACCGACCAGCGGCAACACCGGCATCGCCCTGGCCTATGTGGCCGCCGCCCGCGGCTACAACCTGACCCTGACCATGCCGGAAACCATGAGCGTGGAGCGTCGCCGAGTGGTGGCGGCCCTGGGCGCCAACCTGATCCTGACGCCGGGCAACGAGGGGATGAAGGGCGCCATCAAACGTGCAGAAGAACTTGCCGCCTCCGATCCGGCCCGCTATTTCCTGCCCCAGCAGTTCAAGAATCCGGCCAACCCGGCCATCCACGAGAAAACCACCGGGCCGGAGATATGGGATGACACTGACGGCGCTATCGACGTGCTGGTGTCCGGCGTGGGAACCGGCGGCACCATCTCCGGCATCTCCCGCTACATAAAGAACAGCAGGGGCAAGCAGATCGTCTCCGTGGCCGTGGAGCCGCAGGAGAGCCCGGTCATCACCCAACAACTGGCTGGCCGGCCACTGCAACCCGGCCTGCACAAGATCCAGGGAATCGGCGCCGGCTTCATCCCCGAAACCCTCGACCTCTCCATCATCGACCGGGTGGAGCTGGTGGAGAGCGGAGAGGCCGTCTACTTTGCTCGGCGACTGGCCAGGGAGGAGGGGATGCTGGTGGGTATCTCGTCAGGGGCGGCTGCTGCTGCGGCGGTCAGATTGGCCAATCTGGATGAATTTGCCGGAAAAACCATTGTGGTGATCCTGCCCGACCTGGCGGAACGCTACCTCTCAACCCCGCTGTTTGAGGGGGTCTAGACCTTTCTGGGCTGCGGCTCGGCAGGGAGCACGCTTTTCGTGCAACACTCCAGGGCATGGCAGACAACCAGCCGTAAAACGGGATATTTTCAGATAGCAATGCGCATACGATTGAACGAAAAAACCATCATGGTGGACGACGGGCTCACCCTGGCAATGCTGGCCAAGCGGCACCGGCCGGGTGCCGACGTCCTGATCCTGAACGGCTTTCCTGCCGAGGATGATACGCAGATCAACGATGGGGATGCGGTATTCCTGATCAAACGGGGTGAGCAGCCGGACGAGGAAGAGCTGGAGTGGCTGATGGCGTCCCGTCACACCCCCGGCGTGCATGGACGCCTGAAGGGTGCCTGCGTGGGGATCGCGGGAGTGGGCGGGCTGGGTTCGGCTGTGGCGGTGGCCTTGGCGCGGGTGGGTGTTGGCAGGCTGGTTATCGCCGACTTCGATCTGGTGGAGCCATCCAACCTGAACCGTCAGCAGTACTTCATAGACCAACTTGGTATGTTCAAGGTGGATGCCCTGGATGACAACCTGCGCCGCATCAACCCGTATGTCAGGGTGGAGCGCCACCAGCTGTTGCTCACCCCGGAGAACATACCCGCCATCTTCGCCCCCTGTACCATCGTGGTGGAGGCCTTTGACCGGGCCGACATGAAGGCCATGCTGGTGGACAGCCTGCTCAGCTCCCTCGCCGGTGTCACCGTGGTGGCAGCCTCGGGGGTGGCCGGCTATGGCTCCAACAACGAGATAACCACCAGACGGGTTTCCCGAAGGCTCTACCTGGTGGGCGACTCAGTATCCGAGGCCGGTCCGGGGAGCGGCCTGATGGCCCCGCGGGTCGCCATCGCCGCCGGACACCAGGCCAACCAGGTGGTGCGGATCATCCTGGGGGAGGAGTAGGTTCCACACCACCACTCATGCGCAGTCTCTGACCCGCTGACCACGCGCATTCCCGTAGTGCGCTTGATGGGCATCTTACTAGAATCAATTGAAACTATCCCTTCAGCCAGGAAACCTCCTATGACAAATGCCCCTCGGCTTCTGGACAAGCTCGTCAGCATGACGGCCATACACGATGTGGAGCTCATGGAATTCAGCCTGCTGAAGACCCTGGTGGAATTTGTACGGCCGCAGGAACTGATGATCATCAAGCTGGACAGGAACGGGCACCCCTGCTACCAGCTGAGCCTGAAGCATGAGAAGTATGAGATCATCCACGACGACATCTGCATGCCGGACGAGATCATGGCGGCAATCGAACTTGTACGGAGGACGCAGCACCCCTTCAACCGACGGCTCGATCCCCTCAGACTGCTGGCCGTCTGGAATATCCTGCAAACAAAAGCGCAGGATGTTTTTCTCGTGACCATAACCGCCAACGAAATAAGCAAACTGGACGCCTACATGATAAACGGCCTTCTGGGGGTCTACCGCAATTTCTTTGCCGTCCTCCACGAGGCTCAACTCGACCAGTTGACCGGCCTGGCCAACAGGAAGACCTTCGACGAGGTTGTCAACAAGATTTACTTCCAACTTCCCCCTTCCACGGATCCTGTCCCGGTGGAACGACGGGCGGACAGCCCATCCCGCAGCAAGGACTTCTGGGTGGGAATGGCGGATCTGGACAATTTCAAGCGGATCAACGACTCTTGGGGACATCTGTACGGAGATGAGGTGCTCCTGCTGACATCACAACTCATGCAGGGTCACTTCAGGGAAAGCGACTACCTGTTCCGTTTTGGAGGTGAGGAGTTCGTTATCATCATCCGCGCGGCCCACGAGGAGCAGGCGGAGCAGGCCTTTGAACGTTTCCGCAGGGCGATGGAGGAGCACATATTTCCCCAGATCGGGCAGGTGACCATCAGTATCGGGGTTGCAAAAATGGACGCCAGCATTTTTACGGCAACCCTGCTCGATCATGCCGACAAGGCACTGTACCATGCAAAGAAGAACGGTCGTAACAAAGTCTGTTTTTTCGAAAAGCTGCTCAGAGACGGACTGATTGAGGAGTCAGACATCAGGACGGGAGAGGTGGAACTCTTCTGATACTGGTCATCCGGAGAATGTTATAGCTCCAGATGGTTGTCAAGATCGGCCTTGAGCGCCCTGAACAGGTCGCTCTTCTCATAGGTTTCGAAGAACAGGGGAAGCAGTTTGAAGCGACGGCCCACCATTTCGATCTCATGCTTGTTGCGCATCTTGCGCAGCACGCGGCTGACGGTTTCGCGGGTGATGTGGACGCGGTCGGCGATGCTCTGGTGCGACAGTGTGGCGTTGATGATTACGCCATCGGTGTCACGCACACCCAGGGTCTTGCTGTAATGGGACAGGGTTGCCCTGATCTTGGACTCGGCATCGTTGATTCCGATAATGCAGTGAAACAGCCAACTCTCGCGCAGACGGCCGCAGAGCACCGCGATGACCTGTAGCAGTGCATCCCTCTCCTCCAGAAAGCATACGTCGAACACGGCTTTTGAAATCAGGAGCACCCGGCACGGTTCGTTGGCGATCACCGTGGCGGAATCGCTCTTTCCGTCCAGCAGCCCCACGTCGCCGAAGCAATCGCCGCGATGGCGGAAGGCCATGACCCGTTCCTGGCCGTCAGCAGTGAGATCCACCACCCTGACCTGCCCCTTGAGGACGATGTACATCTGCCGGGCCTCTTCGCCGGCCATCATGATGACCTCATCCCTGTCATATGTGTAGACGCTGGATTTCTCCAGCAGGGATGTAAGCTGCTGGTCGCTGAAACCGGCAAACAAGGGCACCGCCCTGACGATCTTCTTCGCCAGTTCATGGTCGAATCTGCTCTTGATCATCTCTGTTCGCTCCTTGTGTGGGGAAAGGGTTCTCACCGTTCCCGCTTCACCGCGTTACGTGGCGAGAGGAATACAACGCCGTACGTGCGGCAGCGCGCTGGCCACAGGGTTGCTTCCCGGCACCGGACAGTCACGGCATGCCGGCTCCGTACGCGTTGCTCATTCTAGCATCTCCACGCTTTAGTTGTACCCATAAAGTTTCACATGCAGCCGGATTCCGGCTGTTGATATCGTTCGACACGACTAAAGGAGCCCCTATGAAGATTGCCGTTGCCATGAGTGGCGGAGTTGATTCGTCGGTTGCAGCGGCCCTGCTCAAGGAGCAGGGGCACGAGATCATTGGCATTACCATGAGGCTCTTCGCCCCCTCCTGCCAGGCAAAGGGGACACCAGCCCATGACGCAGCGATCGTGACCAGCCACCTGGGCATCCCGCACCACCTGCTGGATCTGGAGCAGGACTTCCACCGGTTGATCATCAACGATTTCATCTCCCAGTATCGTTCCGGCCAGACCCCCAACCCCTGCGTGAGCTGCAACCGTTTCGTCAAGTTCGGCCTGCTGCTGGATGAAGCCCGCAGGCTGGGAGCCGATCTGCTGGCCACCGGGCACTACGCCCGCACCAGCACCGACCCGGACGGAACACGCCACCTGCGGGTGGCAGCCAATCAGCGCAAGGACCAGACCTACTTCCTGCACACCCTTACCCAGGAACGTCTGGCACGGGTCGTGTTTCCCCTGGGCGACATCGGCAGCAAGGACGAGGTGCGCGACCTGGCGCACCGCTTCGGGCTGCCGGTGGCGGAGAAGGGGGACAGCCAGGAGGTCTGCTTCATCCCCAACGACGACTATGTGGCCTATCTTGAAGAGAATTGCACACTGGGCGGGGATGCGGGAGATATTATCCATGTGGACGGCAGGCTGCTGGGACGGCACCGGGGCACTCACCGTTACACCATCGGCCAGCGTAGGGGGCTGGGCATCGCCTGGAGCGAGCCGCTTTACGTGGTGGAGATCGACGCGCTACGGAAGCTGGTCGTGGTGGGCGAGGAGCCGCACGTATACGCCCAGGGCCTGCGGGCAGAGGAGGTGGGCTGGATCATAGCACCGGAGAAGGAGGAGTTCGAAGCCAGCTGCAAGATCCGCTACCGCCACCAGCCGGTCCCCTGCCGGGTCACCCTGCTGCCGGAAGGAGCCTGCCGGGTAATGTTCCACCAGCCGCTCAAGGCGGTCACGCCGGGACAGTCGGTGGTCTTCTACCACGAGGACGAGGTACTGGGCGGCGGCAGGATCACGGCGGCCATACAAAGGGATGGCGGGGCATAGCCCCCCTCCCCTTCCTCCACCCCACCTTTGACCGCTGGTTGCCCTTGACTCACCTCGCCATGAAGTGTAGTTTATGAAAAATTGTTAGCATGTGGTCCTGGAGGGACAATTTGAGAGGCAGTGCTTGGTTTAGTTGAGCCGTTTTGTCAGTGTGGTCACTGGTGGAGCGGCTTTTTTGTGCGCGGATGCGGGAGGGATCATGCTGAAGGACATGAAATCCTACTGCCACGTCAAGCCGGGACAAAAGGGGTCCAAGAGGCTGGTGGTGCAGTCTGGGGACAGGCTACCGTTACGATGAAAAACGCCGCATCAGGTTGAAGACCGTGGAAATCATCGTCGAAGAACGCCCATGGCAGCCACCATTTCGGTATCGCGACAACGATCTGGCGCCACTGACGGTCGGGTACGAAGAAACTGAATTGCGGGAAAGGCTCCGAGGGTTGCGGGCGAAATGGGATCCTGATACAAGGGTATGGCTGGTACCGTATGGAAAGATCAAGGGTACGGAGTTGGAGAAGAGGATTTTCGATGAAGATCTGGCCGGGAAGAAAAAGGTGTAAGTTACCGATACAGGTAACCGGCTGGTTTATTATACAGGAAACTTATCGCCTCTATAGGAAACAAGTTTCTTATATAGGGAAACCCATCAATAACAAGTTAAATCAGTAAAAACAAAAGGAGTAAACATCATGGACACTTGGTATTCAGTTGAACTGGGAGACGAAGTTGAGGCTTTCGCACCTACAGGAAAAATCATGGATGCTTTTATGGCCGCATACGTAGCAAACGGAGGAAAGAAGAATGATATGGCCGCCTTTTCCCGGTATGACTTGGAAACCAATGTAGTCACCATGTATTTCACACCTCCTGCTCAACTTATAGCCAAAATATTCAATGCCTCCCCATGCGAAAAACCAACAATAGATAGTCTCGGCCTAATTGTCGGAGACGCTGACAGTTGGCAGACCTTCTTTCTTGGAGAAGCCCCCGATCGAAGAAGATCGTAATTTACAAAACAAAGGAAGAGCGTGATTAAAAACAATAGAACCATCAGGAAAACCAGAGATACTACCATCCAGATAAATCCTGAACTCGCGCCCTTCTTTTGTCTTCACTTTAAACAATAACTGTGAAAAATCCAAAGGGCTTATTACGTCTTCCGATTAGCGCCAACCTTCAGCCATGGGTAAAGAGACGTATTCTGTCGTGGCCATGGTGTAAAGTGTCATGGAAAGATTCCAGAAGTAGGAGGGCTAGGGCGTTGGACGACATGAAGATAAGACATTAGTGTAACATAGCTAAACGGGGAAAAAGGAGAAACCTATGAAACCAAGTGGATTGTTTGCTGGAGACACCGTTAATCGCCTAGATAGTGGAGTCGGACAGATACTCCGAAAAACCATACAACTAGGCGAGAGTGTTATTGCTGTCGGCAACATCGGTAGTTTACGCATAATGGATGGAGAAAATAACCACGGGATTACAGTTGTTGGTGGATTCATTGTCTTGGTAGGAATCGGTCTCCTAGCCCTTAGTAAAATTTTAGGAGCTATTATAATTGTTTCAGGAATCGGACTAATCATTTGGAATCTTTCGCAGGATATTGACATATACCTTTTAATCGGCACCTGTGATGGTCGTACGGCAATTATTGTCTCCAAGGACAAGACATTCTTAGGTGATGTTAGAGACTTTATTCGGGACAAGATTAATACCGGAAGCGATAGCGGAGCCATCATTAACATCTCTAATAGCCGACTTGAAGGAACTATTGCAATTGGAGATAGAGCAAGTGCAAAAAGTGAAATATAATAAAACAAAAGTTTTATAGGAGTAATTAAGTATGGGTGATTATACAAATATAGTATATAGCAAGCTAAATGGAGCAATAGCGATCGGCCGCAACTCAAGCAGTACTATAACTGCAAATACTGGTATTAATAACCTAATGCACTTTACCAGCAGTCTAAAGATGATCAAAGAATTAATTGATGACTTTCAAAACGATGAGCCCAAGCAAGCGGTCGACCATGAGAAGGAACTGAACCGACTTCGGCGCGAAATTGATCGAATGCAGGTGGAGATTAGAAAGATGTTAGAGACAGACAGAGCGGATGCTGATAAAAAGCCACTATTAGTAGGAATCAAGGAACGCTGGGAGAGCTTCGTCGACCTGGCAAAACAATGTAACTATGTCACCGGAATCGGCGAAAAAGCGGTCAAAGCCGGAATCTGGCTCGCGGGAATTTATTCGAAATAACATGGTAACTGAAAGGAAACAGGCGGGATCAGCCCTTGAAAGTGAAATTTTGTGAATATAGATTACCAATCGGGTAGCCGGGGGTTT